>Ga0194129_10000012_pt1 | contig 435272 bp, 333 predicted proteins | sample TA2KigCa35mmetaG_FD_150862 | JGI IMG/M metagenome (GOLD analysis project Ga0194129, IMG submission 150862) | Freshwater microbial communities from Lake Tanganyika, Tanzania - TA2015038 Kigoma Deep Cast 35m | ecosystem: Environmental > Aquatic > Freshwater > Lake | place: Tanzania: Lake...
AGGCTTTGATGAGCATGTCCTGGAAGGAGATTTTCACAGGGCTTAGTTCATTGAGCTGAGTGCGGGCGGCGATCGCATTGTCCATGCCGATTTCCATGGTGAGGAAGAAATGTGGCGCTGTGTAAAGGCTCTCGCTAAGGCGCCGGGCGATCACCTTGCGCATCTGAGTGTTGGGTGTGTCGATAAATCCTTCTTCACCGGTAAGGATGGGAGTGGCGGCTTGTAGGGTCGTGGCCTGGGAACGGGTGGTGGGGGTAAAGGCATCAATGTCCCGGCGGACGATGCGGCCGCCATCTCCGGTGCCACTCACTTGTCGGATGTCGATGCCTTTATCGGCTGCCATCTTCCGGGCTAGGGGCGAGACTTTCAGCCGGTCATGTTCGGAAGGCATGGCTGTCGGTGTAGTCGCGACGACGGGGGAGGTGGTTGCCGTGGCTACCGGGGCTGCTGTTGGCGTGGCGGCGGGTGTGCTGCTGCCGTCCAGTGAGGCCAGGAGTTCGCGAATATCGGTGCCTGCTTTTCCTATGATCGCAATGACGCTGTTCACTTTGGCGGCTTCGCCTGTGGGTACGCCGATATGGAGGAGGGTGCCATTGGTATAGCCGACGACTTCCATCGTTGCCTTGTCGGTCTCCACGTCGGCCAGGCTGTCGTCGCTCTTGACCGGGTCGCCTACCTGCTTATTCCATTGGATGATCTTTCCTTCCGTCATGGTGTCTGAGAGGAGGGGCATGCGGATGATGGTGACACCCAGCTGCTCTGGCGTGATGGTGGCAGCAGGAGTTGTGGCGGCGGGCGCCGGGGTGGGTGCGGCAGCGGCACCCGGGGTAGGTGTTTTGTCTAGGAGGCCAGAGATGTCCTCTCCTTCCCGGCCGATGATGGCGATGATCTCATTGACCTTGGCGGCTTCGCCTTCTTTGACACCGACGTAGAGCAGGGTGCCATTGGCATATCCGACAACGTCCATCGTGGCCTTGTCCGTCTCGACATCTGCCAGTACGTCGTCGCTCTTTACTTTATCACCAACTTGCTTGTTCCATTTCACGATCTTTCCCTCTGTCATGGTGTCTGAGAGGAGCGGCATGCGGATGACTTCGGCCATATCTGAAGGATGGATTTCTGAGATATTTCTGGACGGTTGAAGGTACGTCAATCGGTTGTATCAGGGAACAGTGGCCAGGGGTGGCTGCCTCATTCCAGGTCAAGCCCCAGCCTTTCTTTCAGTTGCCGTACCAGGGGGAAGGCTTCTGACATGCGCTGATACTGTTCTTTTCGTGTCAGGGGGGGAACAGCGGGGTCAGCTGGTTCGGCGGGGGCTTCCAGCACCACCTGGTAGGTGAGGGTGCGGTTGTTGAAGTAGGCCTGCAGGTGTTCGATGAGCCCGCCCCTTTCTTGTTCGATGAACCGATGCTGGAGGTTGGTGTCGGTCACAATCTCGAAGCTATGGGCGGAGGTGATCACGTGTCGGGCGTTCCGGAGGTTGGCGGCGATTGTATGGTTGTTCTGTTCTGTAGCTTGCTGGATATAGCGTTCCCAGGCGTCTTGCAGCAGTTCTTCGCTCAGGGGGATGGGCCCTTTGCGTTCTGCCTGGCCTCTGGCCAGGATCCTTTCCCTGAGCTTGTTCAGGGTGCCTATGCCGCTAGCGTCTGGTCGAGGGGTGGTAGGGTTGGCAGCGGACGCTGTTGAGGATTGTTCGATGGGCTGAGGGCGAGGGGTGGGCGCCACCGGTGCCGCTGGGGGTGTGGGGGAGGGCGTCTCGTCTTTTTCCCGGGTGGTATCTTGAATGATCAGAGAGGGCCCCAGGCGAGGGATGCTGCGGAAGCCTATGACCCGTCGTCCATCAACCCTTTTTTTTTTGACTGTGTCCGGATCGTCGCTGGACCATTCCACGGCTTGGGAGAGATAGGCGAGCTTCACGAGCAGCAGTTCTACATGGAGCTTCTTATTGCGGGCCTCGCGATAGGTCTGAAGGGCCTCTGTGAGGAGGTGGACAGCGCCGATCAGCCAGGGCAGGGAGGTCTTGGCTGCCACTTCGCCGTACCTGGGGCGAAAGCTTTCTACCACTTCCAGGAGTCCATGTGTTCGGGGGTCCTGGCATACCATGAGGTTCCGGAAGAAGGTGGCCAGCTCTCCCAGCAGGGTTTCTCCATCGAAGCCTTTGCGGTGTACTTCGTCGTATAGCAGTAGGCTCCCGGCGAGGTCTTCTGCTTGCAATAGGCTCAGGAAGCGGAAGAAGACATCCTCGTCAAGGATGTTCATATGCTCCAGGGTCGAAGCATAGGTCAGCGATCCGTTGGTGAAGCTCACGATCTTGTCGAGGGTACTCAGCGCATCCCGCATGCATCCTTCGCTTTTTTGTGCGATGACCTGCAGGGCGGCTTTTTCGGCATGGATCCCTTCTTTGGCGGCGATGTCTTCCAGATGGGCTACTGTATCGGCGTCGGTGATGCGTTTGAAGTCGAAGATCTGGCAGCGGGAGAGGATGGTGGGGAGGATCTTGTGCTTCTCGGTGGTGGCGAGGATGAAGATGGCGTAGGGCGGTGGCTCTTCCAGGGTTTTCAGGAAGGCGTTGAAGGCTGAGGTGGAGAGCATGTGCACCTCATCGATGATATACACTTTATACTTGCCCGCCTGGGGGTGAAAGCGTACCTGGTCTGTCAGTTCCCGAATGTCGTCGACCGAGTTGTTGCTGGCTGCGTCAAGCTCGTGGATGTTGAAGGAGGCGCCGGCGTTGAAGGTCGTGCAGGAGGTGCAGGTGTTGCAGGCCTCTCCGTTGGGGCCCAGCTGTTCGCAGTTGACTGTTTTTGCCAGGATGCGGGCACAGGTCGTCTTGCCGACACCTCTGGGTCCGCAGAATAGGAAGGCATGAGCCAGCTTCTGCTGCCGTATGGCATTTTTAAGGGTGGTCGTGATATGTGACTGCCCGACGACGGTGGAGAAGTCTTGCGGACGGTATTTCCGTGCCGAGACGACGAAGCTGTCCATGCCTGCAAGTTATCGAATCTCACGGATGGTCGTGGGGCCCCGGTCGCCTGCCGACCTTTCTCTGATAAATGAGTATTTTCATGGCTTCTTCTTTACCCATTCATCCGCATCATGGCAGACCATATTCTTTCCCTGGATCAGGGCACGACCTCTTCCCGGTCCATTGTCTTTGACCGGGCGGGGCGCATTATTTCGATGGCTCAGCAAGAGTTCACCCAGTATTTTCCCAAGCCTGGATGGGTGGAGCACGACCCCCTCGAGATCTGGAGTACCCAGCTGGGCACAGCGATGGACGCGGTGCGGAAGGCGGGCCTGACCGCCCTTGACATCCATGCCATCGGAATCACCAATCAGCGCGAGACAACCGTCGTCTGGGATCGTGAGACGGGTCAGCCTATCCATCCAGCCATCGTGTGGCAGGATCGCCGCACATCGGCCTTCTGCGATCAGCTGAGGTCGCGCGGGCATGCGCCGATGGTGCGGGAGCGGACGGGCCTTGTCATCGATGCCTATTTCTCGGCCACCAAGCTACGCTGGATCCTTGAGAATGTCCCCGATGCCCGCAAGCGGGCGATAGCCGGCCACATCGCCTTCGGGACGATCGACAGCTGGCTGCTCTGGAACCTCACCGGTGGTGCCGTCCATGCCACCGACGTGACGAACGCCTCGCGCACCATGCTCTTCAACATCCACACGCTGCAGTGGGACAAAGAGCTGCTGCGTCTTTTAGACATACCTGCCTCCGTACTTCCAGAAGTGCGTCCCAGCAGTGGTGTCTTCGGCCATACGTCTTCCATCCTTGCCTCGCATCATCTGCCCGTGGCTGGTATTGCCGGAGACCAGCAGTCTGCCCTCTTCGGGCAGATGTGCACCGAGCCGGGCATGGTGAAGAATACCTATGGCACGGGCTGTTTTATGCTAATGAATACGGGCCAGGAGCCAGTCGCCTCCTCCAACAACCTGCTCACCACAGTGGCCTGGCAGATCGGTGGGGTTACCCATTATGCCCTGGAGGGCAGCGTCTTCATCGCCGGGGCAGTCGTGCAGTGGCTACGCGATGGCTTATCCATTATCCAATCCTCTGCTGAAGTGGAAGCCTTAGCACGCAGCGTCGCTGCCACCGATGGTGTCTACCTCGTACCTGCCTTCGCCGGCCTGGGTGCGCCGCACTGGAATGCCGATGCCCGGGGCACCCTTGTAGGTCTTACCCGCGGCAGTGGCCGCGGGCACATCGCGCGGGCAGCACTGGAGAGCATTGCCTTCCAGACACAGGAGGTCTTGCTGGCCATGGAGTGCGACTCCAACATCCCCATCCGGGAATTACGAGTGGACGGCGGTGCCACGGCGAATGACCTGTTGATGCAGTTCCAGTCGGACATCCTGGCGGTGGATGTCATCCGACCGGCGGTGACAGAGACGACGGCCCTGGGTGCAGCCTACCTCGCGGGACTGGCCACCGGCTTCTGGTTGGGGACGGCTGAGATTGCCCGCCAATGGCAACCGGAGAAAGTCTTCTCCTCTGATATGGACGCCGGCTTACGGATCGAGCGGCTGGAAGGATGGCAGCGGGCCGTCCGGGCTGCCAAGGTATGGGCGGAACCCCCTCGCCCCTAACCACTCCATTTTGACGGAGGATAAACATGCTGAGTCGAGATATGGAGCGACATCGCCTTGTCCGTGACCTGTCACAGCTGAAGGAAGTTTGGGATATTATTGTGATCGGTGGGGGTGCTACCGGCCTCGGCATTGCTGTAGATGCCGCTACACGGGGCTACCGTGTCCTGCTGGCTGAGCGGGATGACTTCGCAAAGGGCACTTCCAGCCGAAGTACCAAGCTCGTGCATGGAGGCGTGCGCTACCTCGCCCAAGGAAATGTCAAGTTGGTACGAGAAGCTTTGCGCGAGCGGGGCCACCTCCTCCGCAATGCGCCCCATCTGACGCGGCAGCAGGATTTCATCGTGCCCACCTATTCCCGATGGGACAAGTTGTTCTACGGCACCGGGCTCCTCACCTACGACTTGTTGGCGGGGCGCCTCGGCATCGGCCAATCCCGCTTTCTCGACAAACAGGAGGTGCTGCAGCGGCTACCCCTGGCCGATCGCAAGGGCCTCTGTGGCGGGATCGAATATTTCGACGGCCAGTTCGATGATGCTCGGCTCGCCATCGGCCTGGCAAGGACCGCTGCTGAGCACGGGGCTGCTGTCTTCAACCATCTGGCTGTGACAGGCCTGCTGCATGAGGCAAAAAAGGTGAGCGGCGTCGTCTTGCGGGATGCGTTCAGTGGCCTTACTTATGAGGTGCGGGCCAAGGCAGTAGTGAATGCCACAGGTGTATTTGTGGATGATGTCATCCGCATGGATGCCCCCGACTCGCCTCGGCTGGTAGCGCCCTCGCAAGGCGTGCATATTGTCCTGGAGCGTTCTTTCTTTCCGACCGACAGCGCGCTGATGATCCCCAAAACGGACGATGGCCGTGTCCTGTTCGCCGTACCTTGGCAAGGGCATGTGGTAGTGGGCACAACCGACACGCCGGTCGAAGAAGTGCTCCGCGAGCCGCTGCCCTTACGGGAAGAGATCAGCTTCATCATCTTTCACGTCAACAAGTACCTCCGCACAGAAGTGCGGGAGTCGGATGTGCGGAGCGTGTTCACCGGCTTGCGTCCTCTGGTCCGCGCTTTCAACACAGGCAATACGGCCCTGCTCTCGCGCGACCATACGATTGTGGTATCTGCCAGTGGCCTTGTCAGCATCACAGGCGGCAAATGGACGACCTACCGAAAGATGGCCAAGGATGCCGTCGACAATGCGGCCTTTGTCGGCAAGCTTGGGAAAAGGCCTTGCATCACGGAGCAGTTACGCCTGCACGGATGGGTATCAAATGTCGACCGACAGGATTTGCTGGTTGGCTATGGCGCCGATGCCGAGCCTATCCGCGAGCTGATGAAAGAGGATCCTCTACTGGCTGAGCAGCTGCATCCCGGCCATCCGTATACGATGGCCGAGGTGGCCTGGTCGTTCCGCCATGAGATGGCTATGACGGTGGAGGATGTACTGGCGCGCAGGCTTCGGCTGCTGTTCCTAGATGCCCGCGCCGCCATCGAGGCGGCCCCTAAGGTGGAGGCGATGCGGGCCCGGCTGCTGGGAGGGCCTTCCCAGCTGGCCGCATTCCTAGACCTGGCAAAGGGCTATCTGCCCTAGCGTTCCTCTTGCACGGCAGGGCTCTGCTTGCGGTAGGGTTTCCGGGTATCTCTAATTCCTAACAGGCCTTCCGCTCTTCAACACGCTTTGGATTCGTTCCAAGGTCTTCTTCTCTCCGCAGAGGCTGAGGAAGGCCTCCCGCTCGAGGTCGAGCAGGTATTGTTCGCTGACCAGCGTGGGCTCGCTGAGGTCGCCACCACACATAACAAAGGCCAGCTTCCTGGCTACCAGGCTGTCGTGCTCGGTGGCATATCCGGCCAGCACCATGCCGTTGACCCCGGCATACATGGCCCCCAAAGCGGAGCGTCCCAGCACTTTTATGTCGTTTCGGCGCACGGGCATCACATATCCGGCTTCGTGCATCTCCAGGACCGATCGTTTGGCTTCTGCAATCCGGCGGCTGGGGTTGAGCACGACTTCATCATGCCCCTTGCGGAGGATGCCCAGCCCGAAGGCCTCCTGCGCCGACGTCGCCACTTTGGCGGTGGCGATGGACAGAAAGCGGTTCTTGAGGGTGATGGTCTCCGGCTCGTCCTCATGCATCTCATCGGCGGCACGCAGTACGAACTCCTTGGTGCCACCGCCGCCGGGAATTACGCCGATGCCGACCTCCACGAGCCCGATGTATGTTTCTGCGGCTGGGCAGACCTTGTCGGCATGCAGGCTGAGTTCGCAGGCGCCTCCCAGGGAAAGGCCATGAGGAGCCACTACGACGGGCACGGAAGAATACCGGGCCCGCGTCATAGTATGCTGGAACATGCGGATGGCCATGTCCATCTCATCCCACTCCTGCTCGATGGAGAGCATGAAAATCATTCCGACGTTGGCGCCGGCGGAGAAGTTCGGTCCTTCATTTGCAATGACGACACCCCGGTATTTCTCTTCAGCCAGCGAGATGGTCTGCTGTATACCTTCCAGCACTTCTCCACCGATGCTGCCCATCTTGGTATACCACTCCAGCCCGAGGACGTCGTCGCCAAGGTGGTAGGTGCGGGCGGCGGCGTTCTTCCAGACGGTCGAGCCCTCGAAGTGGCGCATGACGATGAAGGCGCTCTCCTGCCCGGGGGCGGCTGTGCCCACATACCCGCCGGATGCGGGCGAGTAGCAGAGCCGTTTCCCACGCTCCACCTTATAGAAGGTCTTGTAGCCGGCGGCTAGCATCGTTTCCACCCAGGGGGCGACGGAATAGCCGGCCTTTTTCATCGACTCGACGGTCTTCGCAACGCCGAGCACGTCCCAGCTCTCGAAGGCGCCGATCTCCCATCCGAAGCCGGCCATCATGGCATCGTCGATCCGGAAGGCCTCGTCGGTGATTTCAGGGATGCGGTGGGAGATATAGGAGAAAAGGCCGTAGTGGAAGTGCCGGTAGAACTCTCCAGCCTTGTCCATGCCCGTGCAGAGGGCTTTGAGCCGATCCTTCAGGTCGTCGATGGGTTTGGCGGCTTCCACAGAGGCAAACTTGGGCTTCTGCCGAGGACCATATTCCAGCGTTGCCAGGTTGAGTGAGAGGATCTCTTTTTCACCACCGGCTCCGCGTGTCTTCTTGAAAAATCCCTGGCCGGTCTTATCGCCGAGCCATTGTTGTGCGACCATCTGATCCAGCCATGTGGGAATGGTGAACGCCGCGCGCGACTCATCGTCGGGGCAGTGGTCGTATACACCGCGGGCCACTTTCACCATTGTGTCAATCCCGACGACGTCTGCTGTCCGAAAGGTGGCCGACTTGGGCCTCCCGATGATCGGCCCTGTGAGGGCATCAACCTCATCGACAGTCATTCCCATCTTGTCCAGCAGCCGGAAGATGGCCATGATGCCGAAGACGCCGATGCGGTTGGCGATGAAGGCGGGCGTGTCTTTGCAGAGCACAGTGGTCTTGCCCAGGTAGAGGTCGCCATACTGCATAAGGAAGTCGACGATCTCAGGATCTGTCTCTGGCGTGGGGATGATCTCCAGTAGACGCAGGTATCTAGGTGGGTTGAAGAAGTGAGTGCCGCAGAAATGCTTCCGGAAGTCGTCGGTGCGGCCTTCCGCCATCAGATGGATGGGGATGCCGGAAGTATTGGAAGTGATGAGGGTGCCTTTTTTGCGGTAGCGTTCGATTTGTTCGAAGAGCTGGCGTTTGATGTCGAGCCGTTCTACCACGACTTCAATGACCCAGTCGCAGGTCGCAATGCGGGCGAGGTCGTCTTCAAAGTTGCCCGTCTGGATGCGCCGAAGGGCCTCTTTATGAAATAGGGGCGAAGGGTTGCTTTTGACAGCTGACTGTAAAGCATCATTTACCAGCTGGTTGCGGGCCGAAGGCTCGCTACTGGCTGCTGCTGCTGGGACAATGTCGAGCAGCAGTACCTGCAGGCCTATCCCTGCAAAATGGCACGCGATGCGGGAGCCCATGACGCCACTGCCCAGTACGGCCACACTGCGGATTGTGCGTTTCATTGATTACGATTTTTTTATCTCAGGACTGGTTCGAATAGTTAGTTAAACAACTATTTTCTTCCTCAAAGTAAATGCATTGGTAGAAGAAAAGGATTTGGAAGGCTTGGCTTCGGCGGTGGGGTGTCAGCTGACGGCGGATCCTGGGGGGACGGCCTGGTCTGGTGAGACGAAGCGCAGCTGGCCGGAGGTGTCTTCCGCCATGAGGATCATGCCATGGCTGTCGACGCCCCGCATCTTGCGGGGGGCGAGGTTGGCGACGACGACGACCTGGCGGCCTACGATATCTTCGGGCGTGAAATGCTGGGCGATGCCGGAGAGGATGGTGCGCACCTCTGTGCCCAAATCGACTTCTAGTCGAAGCAGTTTGTCGGCCTTTGGCAGTTTCTCTGCTTGCCGGATGGTGCCGACCCGCAGGTCTATCTTGGCAAAATCCTCGAAAGGGATGGTGGGCTTGGGGGCTTGTTCGGGGATGGGGCTATCCATTGGTGCCGGACTTTTGTCGGGTGTGGGTGGTGGGGGCTGGCGGAGGCTTCCAGCTCTGAGTTTACGGATTTGAGTTTCGATCTCGCTGTCTTCAATCTTACGGAACAGTAGCTGGGGTTCGCGCAGCGTGTAGCCAGGGACGAGGAGTTTTGTCTTACCGGCATTTTCCCAGTCGAGCATCCGCTCGACAACTTTCATCATGTGAAGCATTTGCCGGGCGGTATGCGGCAGGAAGGGGTTTGCCAGTATGGCGAGGTTGGCGCAGAGTTGTAGGCACACGTGCAGACAATTGTCTATGTGTTCCTGCGCTGAGGGCTTTTCTGACAGGTTCCGCGCCACAATCCAGGGTTCTTTTTCCTGGAGGTAGCGGTTGCCTTGGCGGGCGAGGTCTATGACTTCGAAGAGTGCTTCCCGGAAGCGGTAGTGTTCGATGGCATCGGAGACTTTCTCTGCAGTGAGGCGGAAGGCGTTGAGCATGAGCGTATCAGCCTCGTCGACGCAGCCCTCATGGAGGCGAGGCACTTTCCCGCCGCAGAGCTTGTGCATGAGAACGAAGCTGCGGTTGACGAAGTTGCCGAGGATGGCGACGAGTTCGCTGTTGATGCGTTCCTGGAAGTCTTTCCAGGTGAAGTCATTGTCTTTGGTCTCGGGTGCGTTGGCACAGAGCACATAGCGGAGCATGTCTTGGCCGCCGGGGAAGTCTGCCAGGTATTCATGGACCCATACTGCCCAGTTGCGGGAGGTAGAGACCTTCTCGCCTTCTATGTTGAGGAATTCATTGGCCGGCACGTTGTCGGGTAGGACGAAGCCTCCATGGGCTTTCAGCATGGCGGGGAAGATGATGCAATGAAAGACGATGTTGTCTTTACCGATGAAGTGCACCAGCTTGGTATCTTCCTGGCACCAGTAGTCGGTCCAGTTCGGAGTGAGTTCTTTGGTAGCGCTGATGTATCCGATGGGCGCGTCGAACCAGACATATAGTACTTTGCCTTCGGTGTCGGGCAGTGGTACTGCCACACCCCATTGGCTGTCGCGCGTCATGGCGCGGCTCTGCAGACCATTGTCGAGCCAGCTCTTGCATTGTCCGAAGACGTTGTTCTTCCATTCTTTATGCTCCTCTAGGATCCACTGCTTGAGCCAGGGTTCATAGTCTTGCAGGGGGAAGTACCAGTGCTTGGTGGTTCTTTTGACCGGCACAGCATCGCTGAGGGTCGACCGGGGTTCCAGGAGTTGGTCTGGGGAGAGGCTGCTGCCGCATTTCTCGCACTGGTCGCCATAGGCTCCAGGCTTGGAGCAGACGGGGCAGGTGCCGGTAATGTATCGGTCTGCTAGGAATACGCCTGCTTTTTCATCGAAGTACTGTTCGGTTTCTTTTTCTTCGAAGAGTCCCAGTTCGTGGATTCTTTTGAAGATGCCGGCGGCGGTCTCGTGGTGGACGGCATTAGAAGTCCGCGAGTAGATGTCGAAGGAGATGTCCATGCCGGCAAAGCTATCCTGCAGGGTGCGATGGTATTTATCGACCACTGCCTGTGGGGTAGCTCCTTCCTTCATGGCGCGGATGGTGATGGGTACGCCGTGTTCGTCGCTGCCGCAGACGAAGCGGATGTCGCGCCCTTTTGCCCGCTGGTAGCGCACATATATATCTGCTGGCAGGTAGCAGCCTGCCAGATGGCCGATGTGCAGGGGCCCGTTTGCGTAGGGCAGGGCGGCCGTCACCAGCATCCGGTTGAATTCCTTTGCCATCATGGGGGTTGGCTTCCAAAGCCGGGAATGCCTGGCGGCGGCATGGCGGTTTGGGGCGGGTAAAAGTACCTCAATCGCTGCAGAAGCCCAAGGTTTTGGAAGGGGTGGCTTTGGTATCTTGTGGGATGGAAAGGGGTGATTTCCTCCAACAGATGGGTTGGTTGTTGATGGGCCTTTTACCTGGCTGGTCTCGGGGGGATGGTCTTTGGCGGCGCGGTGTCTTGCCGCCTTTTCTCCGGGAGGGAGATCTGATCGGTCTGACGGCACCTTCAGGGGCCATCCAGCCTGCGGAAGTAGCGCCAGCGGTGTCTGTGCTGCAAGCCTGGGGCTTCCGCGTGCAGCTGGGTGAGACGCTGGGGCTGCAGGATGGCAGCCTCGGGGGCAGCGATGCGCAACGGGCGGCTGACCTCCAGCGGATGATTGACAACCCGCTGGTTTGCGCCATCTTCTGTGCCCGTGGGGGCTATGGGGTGACACGCATGGTGGACGCCCTGAATCTGGGCGAATTCCGTCGCCATCCCAAATGGATCGTTGGCTTCAGCGACATCACCGCACTGCATCTGCATATCTGGAGGCAAACGGGCGTCATCTCTCTCCACTCGAAGATGTGCGGCAGTTTCCCCGCCCAGTGGTTGGAAGCGCCGTCCTTAGTTCAGGAGACTTTGTTGTCGATCCGGCATGCCCTGACCGGCCATGCAGTGCCGTTGGCATGTCCCCCCCATATGGCCGACCGCAGCGGCTTGGCGGAAGGCCCACTGGTCGGCGGGAACCTCTCGATGATCCATACCTGCATGGGCACCCGCTCTGAGATCGACACCCGCGGCGCCATTCTCTTCCTTGAGGATGTGGGCGAGTATCCCTACAGCATCGACCGGATGCTCACCAACCTGCAGCGTGCCGGTAAGTTCAATCAGCTGCAGGGGCTTGTTATTGGCGGGTTCACCCAAATGAAGAAAGAGCTGCCCGGCGAGGCCTTCGGCCGCAGCCTGGAGCAGATGGTCCTAGAAAAGGTGCCTGCAGGTTTCCCTGTCTGCTTCGGCTTTCCCATCGGGCATCAGCTGGAGAACTATGCCCTCTTGCATGGACAGCGATATAGGCTGGAGGTGACGGAAGATGGCAGCACGCTGGAGATATCGGTACCGGGATGAACCCATGGGAATGAAATATATTTGAACGGCGGCGAATGGCCGTCGCCGCCAGAGGCATAATTCTTCTCAGCCCCCTATATGCCGATCCTCCCCCGATATCTAAAGTCTGGCGACACGGTGGGCCTGGTATGTCCGGCAGGCCGTATGTCGCTGGCCCGCATGCGTACCTGCCTGCGGATCCTGGAGCAGGAATGGGGTTTCCGCGTACGCCGAGGACAGACGCTGGGAGCCGGCGATGGTTATTTCTCGGGGACGGATGCGGAGCGCGCGGCCGACCTGCAGGAGATGCTCGACGATGACAGCGTGCGGGCAGTCCTGTGCGCCCGTGGCGGTTATGGAATGACCCGCATCATCGACCTGATCAACTTCAGTCGATTTGTCAGACATCCCAAATGGGTCATCGGCTTCAGTGACATCACCGTCCTTCACATGCATCTATATGCACAGTACGGGGTGGTCACGCTGCATGCGCCCATGGCCGCCGCCTTCCAGCAGGGTGGGTGGCGCAAGCCTTCTGTCAGATCGCTCCACCAGGCCCTCACAGGGCATGTGTATCAATATGCCTCCCCCGCTCATCCCTTCGATCGTCCTGGCACCGGCCAGGGCTTGTTGGTTGGCGGCAACCTGGCCCTGCTGGCACACCTCGTCGGCAGCCCTTCTTTTCCACGCACAGAAGGAAATATCCTGTTCCTGGAAGAGGTTGGCGAGACCTTGTACAACATCGACCGGATGATGCGCCAGTTGTTACGCAGCGGCCAGCTCGAGCGACTGGCGGGGTTGGTGATCGGCGGATTCACCGACAGCCGCGACACAGAGCGGCCCTTCGGGCAGACGGCCTATGAAATCGTCCGGGATGTTGTCGAGCCTTTTCCTTATCCTGTATGCTTTGGCTTCCCCGTGAGCCATGGCCCGGAAAACCTGGCCCTCAAGGCAGGCAGCCTGCATCGGCTATTCGTGGCAGAGGGAGCTGTTCTCTCGGACCTGTCAGAGATGCCATCCCCCAGGCAGCAGTCGGGTCGCAAATGCCGTTGATATGCTTCTCCTAGAGATTTACTGGTGGTGGATAGGGGCCGGATATCTCGGAGTGATGTTGCTTCTCTACGTGCTGCAGGAGCGGTTTATCTTCAAGCCAGAGAAACTGGCGCAAGACTTCGAATTCAAATACGATGTGCCCTTCCGGGAGCTCTTCTTCGATGTCCAGCCGGGCGTACGGATCAACGGACTTCATTTCCACCGCCCTGCACCATTGGGCCTTATCCTCTATTTTCATGGCAACTCGAGAAGCATCAAAGGATGGGCGAAATATGCCCGTGACTTCTACCGGTACAACTACGATGTGGTGCTGGTCGACTACCGGGGGTTCGGTAAGAGCACCGGCAAGCGCAGCGAGGAGGCGATGCTGCGCGATATGGAATACGTCTACCAACAGCTGGCCTCTCAGTATCCAGAGGATCACATCATCGTATATGGCAGGAGTATGGGCAGTGGCTTTGCGACGAAGCTGGCATCGGATAATCATCCCCGTTGCCTGATTCTTGACGCGCCATACTATAATTTTTCGAGGGTAGTGGAGCGGCTGGTGCCCATCATGCCCCTCCGATTTGTGTTGAGATTTCGGCTTCGTTCGGACCGATGGATACGGGCTGTCCGCTGCCCGGTGTATATCCTTCATGGGACGAGAGACCGACTCATCCCTATCGTCCACAGCATTCGCCTGCAGGCATTGAATCCTACCCGTACCACGTTGATCCGCATCCATGGTGGCGGCCACAACAACCTGCCCCGCTATCCCGAGTACCACAACTTCATCCGCGACATCCTCCAATATTGAGCCAGCGGCGGATGCTCCTTGCACACCTAAATAACCCGTTGGCATGGATACTGCCATCCAATCACAGTAATTTGCGATCGTGGCATTCAAGACCAGTCCATATGCGAAGGCATTCCTGAAGGCTGTCAGATGGATCCTGCCCATATATGCGCTGGCAGGTATTCTCGTCTATCATTTTCAAGACAGGATCTTCTTCCGGCCGGTGGCCGTCCCCATGGACCATCACTATATGTTCGGAATGCCATACCTGGAGCGGAACATACGTTTCCGCGATGATGCCAACCTCAGCCTGGTAGAATTCCCTGTGGCCGATCAAAAGCCTCGGGGCATCGTGCTCTATCTCCACGGCAACCGAGCGAATATCGGATGGTATGTCGAGCATGTGGTTGGCTTCCACCGGAACGGGTATGAAGTCTGGATGATCGACTATCCTGGCTATGGCAAGAGTACGGGCCCGATGGAGACGGATGTCCTGTTCGCATATGCGATGCAGATGTATAAGCTGGCCCGTAAGAAGGTATCGGCAGACTCTATCATCATCTATGGGAAGTCGTTGGGGACGGGCATTGCCGCATGGCTCGCCAGCCGCCAGCCCTCTGGCAGACTCATCTTGGAGGCACCCTATTATAGCCTTTCTTCGCTGGCCACCAGCCGCCTGCCCATCTTTCCTTGGGAGCGCATGCTGCGTATACGGCTAGATACCTGGGCTTATCTGCAGACGGTCACCGTACCTGTCACGATCTTTCATGGGACGAATGACGGGATGATTCCATATCGAAATGCAGTACGGCTGAAGTCGGTGCTGAAGGCAGGCGACGCATTCGTAACGGTGCCGGGCGGAAGCCACAGAGACCTTGGCCGTTTCACCGAGTATCGGGCAGTGATGGATTCCCTACTGTCGATAGTGCGTCAGTAGTCACGTATAATGCGGTTCAGCCGCATGTTGGTGACGGGCTGCACGATGAGCGGGTACTTTTCTGTCTTTACATTGCTCTGCTCGAGCCCGAAGCCCTTCTCTTCGGAGAGGCTGACTTCTTTCATCCAGAAATAGAGGTTCATGATGACTTTCTCCCAGAAGGGGAGTTCGTTGTCTTGGCTCAGGAACTTCTCTATGACGATGAATTCAAAATCACCGGAGATGTTGTTGCGCTGGAGGCTTTCGTAGCGGCTGACGACGTTGACTTCTTTGTTGGCGACCATGTCTTCCACTACTTTTCGGAACATCAAGTGCATGCGTGGCTGCATGCGGAAACCTAGGCGAAATTCGACGCGGATTACCTCGTTGGGAATGATGGTCTGGACTTCGTATTCGCAGGTATAGGGGTCGTCGATGGTGTCGACGTGCACGAACCAGTAGATGTCGGCCCGCTTTGGCTTTCGGTTGAGGATCGAATACATCACTTTATGCTCAATCTCTTTGGGGTTATTGGCGCTGGTGAGGTATATCAGGTGGGTGGCGTATTTGTCTACCGTATGGTCGTTGCTGAGTTCCTGTAGTAGGGGCAGGTAGTTTTCCAGTCGGGTGAATTCGATATAGCGGTTCTTGATCTTCCTCGACTTGTACCAAACATACATGATGAGGAACATAAAACTGGCGACCATCAGCGTGATGTAGCCGCCATGGATGAACTTCTGCAGGAGTGCGAGGAGGAAGCCAGACTCGATGACCAGATAGACGGCTAGGTAGAGGTAGATCCAGTATCGGTTGACCCGATGCAACACAAGGTAGTTGGAGAAGAGTATCGTCGTGGCGATCATGGTCATGACGATGGCCAGGCCGTAGGCAGCCTCCATCTGGGAGGATTCGCGGAAGTAAAGGACGACGCCCACGCAGCCGCTGAAGATGATGGTATTGACGGTGGGTATGTAGAGCTGTCCCCTTGCTTCGGAAGGGTATACGATGCGGAACTTGGGCCAAAGGTTGAGCCGCATCGCTTCACTGATGAGTGTGAAGGAGCCGCTGACCATGGCCTGGCTGGCGATGATGGCGGCACTAGTGGCGATAACAACGCCGATGAGTACAAACCAGTCGGGCATCAGGTTGTAGAAGGCGTTGATGAACAGCTGCTCTTTGACGGCGGCCGTGACTTTCAGGCCGTTATGATGTGCTAGGAGGTAGGCGCCTTGACCGAGGTAGTTGAGTAGCAGGGTGGATTTTACGAATATCCAGGACACGCGGATATTTCCTCGGCCGCAATGGCCCAGGTCGCTGTAGAGAGCCTCTGCTCCGGTGGTGCACAAGAAGATGGCCCCCATCAGCCAAAGTGCGTTGGGAAAGAGGGTGATGAATCGGAAGGCATAGGCGGGGTTGAAGGCCCGCAGGATGGATAGATCGTCGCTGAGGTGGAGGATGCCCAGGATGGCGAGCATGCTGAACCAGGTGGCCATGATAGGGCCGAACATCTTACCGATGGAGGCGGTGCCGAACTGCTGGAGGAAGAAGAAGACGGCAAGGATGGCGAGGACGATATAGACGATGATATCTTTCGAAATATGTCGGAGGCTGGGGATGTTGCGCAGTCCTTCTACGGCGGAGGTGATGGAGATGGGGGGGGTGATGATGCCGTCGGCCAGCAGGGCGGCGCCTCCGATCATGGCGGGTGCGATGAGCCATTTGCGTCTTCGGCGTACCAGGGCGTAGAGGGCGAAGGTGCCGCCTTCTCCCCGGTTGTCGGCCTGAAGGATCAGCACGACATATTTGAAGGTTGTCTGCAGCGTGAGGGTCCAGATGATGCAGGAGAGGCTTCCGATGATGAGGTCTTCGGTGATGACCCTCTCTGCGATGATGGCGTTGAAGACATAGAGGGGCGAAGTGCCTATGTCTCCGTAGATGATGCCTAGGGCGATCAGGAGGCCGGCACCCGTCACTTGGTTCACGTGCTTGGACACTTGTGTCGGGAATTAGTCGTTCATAGTAGCTGGCGGCAGGCAAAGGTATACGGAAAATCATTTCTATTAAAAGCGGCTTTGGGCTGTTTCTGGTCTGTTAAAGTTGGGTAGTCCTCTGGGGCGTGTACTAAGTGGAAGCTTCCGAGAAGCTCAGTTCTGTACCTTTGGACCTAAGCAATTGCTATGAGAACACAAACCATCTTGTTTTGCTTCCTGTCCCTTTGGATCAGTGCCGAAGCTCAGCGCATCTCATATTCCGAAATCGACAAGGATGACTACCGTCAGATGAACTTTGAGATTATCGGCAAGGTCGGCGGCAACATACATGTATATAAGAATTTTAAAAGTCGCAATGAGATTACTGTCTTCGATAATTCGATGCAGGTGAAAGAAAAGGTCAGGCTGGAGATGTTACCCGAGCGTGTGAACAATGTCGATTTCGTAGCCTTTCCGGAGCATTACTATATGTTTTACCAATTTCAGAAGCGGAACTTGGTGACCTATGCCGCTATGAAACTCGATGCCAATGGGAAAATGCTCAATGACCCCATCATTCTTGATACCTCCCATGTGGATGGAGGCAGCGAGATCAAGGTCTATTCCATGGTCTATAGTGAAAACCGTCAACGCATCCTTGTCTATAAAATCAACAGACGCAGCGAACGGTTTTTTACCCTCACGACACTTCTCTACGATCGAGACTTGAGTCTGTTGCGGAAGAGCGCAGCCTCTACGCAGCTTCCGACCAAAGAGGGCGTCTTCGGTGAGTTCACGCTGGACAACGACGGCGATCTGGCCTTTGGGCGCAGCACCCAGTCGTCCAGCCGGGAGTTTGTCACGCATTACCACCTGATGGTGAAGCGTGCAGAGGCTGACACCTTGCAGGTCTCAGAGATCACCGGGAGGGACTATACCATCGACGAGATCCGGCTGCGGCCCGATAACTACAACAAGCGCTTCCTACTGACCTCTTTCTATCATGCCCAACGCCGTGGCAACATCGATGGGCTGCTCAGCTACATCTGGGACAAGAAGACGGGCCGTCAGCTGGCTTTCTACCGCTTTCCTTTCAATGATACCTTGCGTCAGGATGCCCGATCCGACAATTCTTCCCTGAAGCTGGCCTTCAATGACTATTTTATACGGCAGCTGCTGCCCACGCGCGATGGCGGCTATGCCGTCGTGGCTGAGCTCTATTATACCAGCTCTCGGGGCAATGCCTGGAATCGGTGGGACTATATCTATGGGCCAGGCTACGGCTTCAACCCGTACAGCTATTACCCGATGCTCTCCCCCTACAACCAATGGCGATGGGCAGACCCCTGGAACCGGTGGGGAGGGAACAACATGGTCCGCCACGTATCGGAAAACATCATGATCTTTTACTTCAGCCCACAGGGTCGGCTAGAATGGAGTAATACCGTCCGCAAGCGTCAGTTCGATGACAATTCAGACATTCTTTTGTCTTATCTGTTGTTCAATACGGGAGGAGAGATCCGTTTCCTCTTCAACCAGCTTGAACGGAGGGAGCAGATCCTAAACAGTGTCACCATTAACCCGGAGGGCCGTCTGAAGCGGGATCCCACGCTCAAGGGGCTGGACCGCAACTATGAGTTCATGCCAAAATATGGCAAGCAGATCGGCCTTCGGGAGATCGTCATGCCCTGCATGAACCGCAACTACATCTGCTTTGCCAAACTGGATTTCTAATCGCGGGCTGTGACAGGACTCTTCCGGGACCATAACCCTTTAACGTACCTCCTGTTGTTTGTCTACGGCCTTGTCCTTCGGCTATCTGCATTCACGGATCCGCTTCCCCCGTTGTCCGCTCCCTCCGATGGCTTTTTCTATGCAAGTCTTTTTGGGTCTGGCGGACTTATCAGCGGGATGCCAGTGATCTTAAGTGTCCTGTTGGCCTATGGAATGGTGTTTGCCCAGGCGGTATTGCTAGATGATATGATGAACCGAGAGCGGGCCTTTGGGAGGGCCAGCCGTCTTGCTGCCATGTCGTACCTGTTGGTTACGGCCCTGGTACCTGAGTGGTCGCGCCTATCTGCTCCTTTGGTGGCCAATACGTTGGCTATCCCCGTGCTTTCCCTGTCTGTAGCAGCCATGAACCACCGGAAGGCGGGCATGCTGATGTTTTATGCGGGGCTCCTGGCAGGCCTGGCGGCTCTGATTCATTTTCCGGCAGTACTGCTGATTCTAGTGCCCTACTTTGCCATGCTTACCATGGGCCCTTTCCGACCGGTGGTATGGGTCTTAGCCCTGGCGGGCTTCCTGCTGCCATACTACTACGTATGCTGTCTGCAATATCTATATTTCACCTGGGACCCGGCGAATGTGGTCAAGCCATTTCATGTGTCGTTGCCCGGCATGGCTTGGCAGGGAGTCGGCATCTGGACCTGGCTGGCACTGCTCTTGCCCCTGACTGCAGGCATCTGGCATGTCAATCGTCAGGTCTTCCGCATGCTCATACGTACCAGAAAGTGCTGGAACCTGTTCATCCTAGGGGCCCTGTTGGCCCTGTCTACTCCCTATCTCTATGCATCGACGGGCGCCGCCCTATGGCTCTCGATGGCCCCTAGCCTCTCTGCATTTCATGCCAACGCATATGTCCAGCCCCGCCGTCGCTGGGCTCCGGAGCTCATGCATTGCCTTTGTCTGCTAGCGGTGCTGTTGGCTTATCTGTACCGATGAGGGGGCTAGCCCTTATTGGCTGTCATCCCCTCTGCCCATACCTTTGTATCACATCAAATCAGCCAGGATGAAGTTTGGAGTGGTTGTATTCCCTGGTTCCAACTGCGATCGGGATATGCGTGATGCACTGGCTGAAGACCTCGGCCAGGAGGTGCGCATGCTCTGGCACAAGGATCGTGACATCGATGGGTTCACGACCCAGGACTGTATTGTACTCCCGGGCGGTTTTTCTTACGGCGACTATCTGCGTTGCGGCGCCATTGCCCGTTTCAGTCCCATGATGCAGAGCGTCATTGCCTTTGCCCGTCGGGGCGGACGTGTTCTGGGCGTCTGCAACGGCTTTCAGATTCTATGTGAAGCGGGGCTCTTGCCGGGCGTCCTTCTGCGCAATGCAGGTATGCAGTTCATCTGTCGAAATGTCCATATCCGAGGGCGCGACGGCCATCTTTATCAGGTGCCCATCGCCCATGGGGAGGGCAGGTTCCATGCCGATGCCAGTACCTTAGAAGCTTTGGAGGGAAAGTCGCAAGTAATCTATCGGTATTGTGACGACCGGGGGGGGCTTGGCAGCACTTCCAATCCCAATGCCTCCACCGCACATATTGCAGGCATCTGCAATGCCGAAGGAAATGTCTTCGGTATGATGCCGCACCCGGAGCGGGCCTGCAGTACCATCCTGGGGAATACGGATGGCCGGGGCGTCTTCCGCGACTTGCTGGGCGTATAGGATCTCAGCGAGGGGGCTTTTGCCTTCGTCAGAGCACCATATTGTGCTCGTTCATCATCTTCCTTAGGTTGATCAGCCCATAGCGCATGCGGCCTAAGGCCGTGTTGATGCTGCAGTTGGTGAGCGTCGCGATCTCCTTGAAGCTGAGTTCCGCATAATGGCGTAGTACGATGACTTCCCTCTGCTCGGCCGGGAGCATGTCGAGCATCTTGCGAATCCGCTCATGGCTCTGCCGCTGCATCACTTTCTTGTCGATGCCGTCTTCGTGCATGTCAATGACATCGAAAATATCGGTCTCCTCACTGCTGCGTACAATGGTCGTCCGCTTGGCCTTCCGGAAATGATCGACGCAGAGGTTATGGGCGATCCGCATGGCCCAGGGGAGGAATTTTCCCTCCTCCGTATAGCGGCCGCTGCGAAGCGTGTCGATGACGCGGATGAACACATCCTGGAAGATATCTTCTGAGAGGGTCTTGTCTTTGACGAGCAGCAGAATAGATGTAAATATCTTTTCCCGATGGCGGTGGAAGATTGTTTCGAGGGCATCGGAATCGCCGTCCATAAATAAATGGACCAGCTGTTGGTCGGTGAGGTTTGTGAGGGCGCGCATGGTTTCAGAGGTTTTTGGTTTAGATATTGGTTTCGCGGCTTTACCTGGCTTCTCTCCCACCGCTTTTAAGACATGTGTGGAAAGTCGTTTCGATCAAGACGCAGAACGAAAATAAATGTAAAAGCAAGACTTGAAATTTTTTCACAAAGAATTTTCATAATTTTTTTTTCGCAAGTGCGAATTACCTCAAATCAAGCTCGGATGCGGGTTTCAGCATTACGTAAAACCACGTTGCCAGCTTTCGTAACTTTACGTTTTCCCACGCTGAAGAAGTATTATGCCGAAAGCAGCTACCACAAAGCGAAAGCGCCCCGTTGCCCCTGACGATACCACGGGCGGAGACATCATCGTGCATCGCGCCCGGGTGCACAACCTCCGGGATGTGACCGTACATTTCCCAAGGAGAACCCTCATCGTAGTTACCGGTGTGTCGGGCTCGGGAAAGTCCTCTTTAACCATCGACACTTTATACGCAGAAGGTCAGCGACGATACGCCGAGAGCCTCAGCGCCTATGCGCGACAGTTCCTCACGCGGATGGACAAGCCTGATGTCGACTATATCCAAGGACTTTGCCCGGCCATCGCCATCCAGCAGAAAGTCATCACGCGCACACCCCGGTCGACGGTAGGGAGTATGACAGAGGCCTATGACTACCTTCGTCTGTTGTATGCCCGCATCGGTCGGACCATCTCACCCGTCAGCGGGCGCGAAGTTCGCAAGCACGATGTCTCTGCCGTGGTAGATGCCATCTGCCAGTTGCCGGAGGGAGCAAAGGTGCTTTTGCTCGCACCATTCCGCACTGGCCGTGGTCGGGATCCCCAGGAGGAGCTCGGCATCTTGCTGCAAAAAGGCTTCTCGCGTTTGTATGATAGCCGGTCGAAAGCATTGTCGCGTCTGGAAGAGTTGCAGACGATGCCTCGCTGGAAGCCGACTACCGATACCTGGGTGTTGCTCGACCGGCTGGTGACACGCCCTTTTGAGGAAGACGACCGACACCGCATGGCAGACTCGGTGGCGACCGCCTTCTATGAGGGGGAAGGAGATTGTTCGCTCGAGGTGGATGGTAAAAGACTGTTGCCGTTCTCCAATCGCTTTGAGCTCGATGGAATGCGCTTTGAGGAGCCTGTTCCCAACCTATTCTCCTTCAACAACCCTTTTGGTGCCTGCCCCCGTTGCGAGGGCTTTTCGCAGGTCTTGGGCATCGATCCGAACCTGGTGATACCGGACGACCGGCTCAGTGTCTATGAAGGTGCTGTCGCGCCTTGGAAGGGGGAGAAGCTGGGGGAATGGAAGGAGCAATTCATCCGGGGCGCCAAGCAGGCAGGCTTTCCCATCCACCGGCCTGTGGCAGCCCTCACCCCTGCGCAGCGGGAGGTTCTATGGAAGGGAGACCGACATGTGGCTGGCATCAACGACTTCTTTCGTGAGGTAGAGCAGAATCTGTACAAGGTGCAGTACCGTGTGCTGCTGTCGCGGTATCGGGGCCGTACGACCTGCCCCGACTGCCGGGGCCAGCGGCTTCGTCCGGAAGCACTCTACGTGAAAGTCGGTGGCCGCGGCATTGGAGAGCTCTGCGACATGCCGGTGGCGGAGTTGTCGGCTTGGTTTGAAGGACTTTCGCTGACACCCTACGAGGAGCAAGTCGCCCGAAGGGTGCTACTCGAGATCCGCCAACGGCTTCGGACGCTACTGGAGGTGGGTCTAGGCTATCTGACGCTCAACCGCCTCGCCAACAGCCTTTCGGGTGGCGAAAGCCAGCGCATCCAGCTCACCCGCAGCCTTGGAAGCAACCTCACCAATTCGCTATATATCCTCGACGAGCCCTCCATCGGGCTGCACCCGCGCGATACACACCGGCTGATTGGCGTCCTCAAGGAGTTGAGGGATCTGGACAACACGGTCGTCGTCGTGGAGCACGACGAACAGATGATGCGGGAGGCCGATTACATCATCGACATGGGCCCGCTGGCCAGCCATCAGGGGGGGCAGGTGGTGGCAGCGGGCGGCTACGCTGCGATCCTTGACCATCCGACGAGCCTAACAGCCCGCTACCTGCGGGGCGACCTCCGCATTGAGGCTCCTGTCATGCCACGTTCCTGGAAGCAGTCGATCCTGGTAGAGGGGGCCCGGCAGCACAATCTGCGCGATCTGGATGTGCGCATCCCCCTGGGCCTGCTCTGTGTCGTCTGTGGCGTGAGTGGAAGCGGTAAGACGACACTTATCCGGCAGGTATTGCAGCCAGCCCTGCAGAAACTTAAGACCGGCGTGGCAGAGTCGGTCGGATTGCACCGCCGCCTCAGCGGCGACCTGGAAGCCTTCTCTCAGGTCGAGATGGTCGACCAGAACCCCATCGGCAAGTCGTCTCGTAGCAATCCGGTGACCTATGTGAAGGCCTGGGACGAGGTTCGTGACCTGTTCTCCCGACAGCCACTCAGCCGCATGCGCGGCTACCAGCCACGGCATTTCTCGTTTAATGTCGATGGCGGCCGGTGCGATACCTGCAAGGGCGAAGGCGAGCAGGTAGTGGAAATGCAGTTCTTGGCCGACGTACACCTCACGTGTGAGTCTTGCCGGGGTCGCCGTTTCCGGGAAGACGTGCTGGAAGTCACTTACGAGGGCCGGAATATTTACGACGTGCTGTCGATGAGCGTCGACGAGGCCATCGCCTTTTTCAAGGGCGAGCCAGACATTGCTCGAAAACTGCAGCCTTTGCAGGACGTCGGACTCGGATATATCAGCCTGGGGCAGTCAAGCGACACCCTCTCCGGCGGCGAGGCACAGCGCGTGAAGCTGGCGTCTTTTCTCACCCGGGGCCGCGCTCAGGAGCGCCTGTTCTTCATCTTCGACGAGCCTACGACAGGGTTGCATTTCCATGACATCGGTAAGCTGCTGGCTTCCATGCAGGCGCTGATCGCTCAGGGACATTCGGTGCTGGTGGTGGAGCACAACCTGGATGTGATCCGCTGTGCTGACTGGGTGATTGAATTAGGCCCCGAGGCCGGAAAAGGCGGTGGGAACATCGTGTATGAAGGAGTACCCGCCGGGCTGAAGGGATACAAGGGGTCACCTACAGGGGCTTATTTATAACTATATTAATTGACCAATGGAATAGATCTTACCACCCACTTCATAGCAACTTACTTCTATATCCCTTGCTTAATTTTACACGTGCATGGCAGACCCGTTTTGATTTAGTGTTCTTTCACTAGTACTTCTGCGGGAATACCCAATACCTCATTTAGGTCCCGAATCATCTCCTGGGTCAGCTTTCCCTTACGGCTGAGGGTTTCACTGACAAGGCTTTTTAGTTCATGGATTTCTACTGTGTCTTTTTGCTTGCACCATAATCTGAGTCTTGATGATTTTCAATGTCAGATTTGTCATGATGTGTGTGGGCACAAATGATCCAAATCCACACAATTCCGTAATCGTGTTTTATCCCGGCGACAAGCCGATACTGATTCCCTTTGATATTGAATAGGAGGCGGTTACCAGGGAGATAGCCCACAGAAGGGTAGTCTTTTTTGATCATCCCAGGGTTTTCCCACATGGCTACTACGGCCTTATTCTAACAGCATTTCACCTGTCTTTCACAATCGGGATATTTCATCCAAAAGGGCCTCAGCATGCGATTCGCAATGACCTTCTCGCAGAAAATGCTAAGAATGTTCCCCCGAGGGGAACCTTAAACATTAGTTGGAAGTGGACGAGATAACTTGGTTAGTCCTCATCATTCTAAATGAATAGGCCTGCTGGATCTAAACCATGCGCACCATACGCGCATGCTGAGGGGAAGCCTAATCCATCGCATCAACCCAGCGAAGGGTAGAGTGGGAAGGCTGCCATGAGTGCATGCACGTGCGACCGGACATCTGAGACGACTGCCTCGTTGTCGGGTTCTAGGATGATGCGGTCGATGAGTGTGGCGATGATCTCCATGTCGGCTTCCACAAGTCCGCGCGTGGTCACGGCAGGCACGCCGATCCGGATGCCGGAGGTGACGAAGGGGCTTTTGTCGTCAAAGGGCACGGAGTTCTTGTTGAGGGTGATATGCGCTTTGTCGAGTGTCTCCTGTGCTTTCTTCCCGCTGATGCCTTTGTTGCGTAGGTCGATGAGCATCAGGTGGTTGTCGGTTCCTCCGCTGATGAGGTGATATCCTTTTGCGACGAAGGCTGCAGCCATGGCCTGGGCGTTGCGTTGAACCTGATGCTGGTATTGCAGAAATTCTTCGGTGAGGATCTCTCCGAAGGCGATGGCTTTGGCAGCGATGACATGCATCAGCGGTCCGCCCTGCATGCCGGGGAAGACGGCTAAGTCGAGAAGGGCGCTCATCGGTCGGATATTACCCTTGGGATCTTTGATGCCATAGGGGTTGTCAAAATCGTGTCGCAGCATGATGACTCCGCCGCGAGGACCGCGCAGGGTCTTGTGCGTGGTGGAGGTCACGATGTGGCAGTGCTCGAGGGGGTCTTGGAGGAGGCCTTTGGCGATGAGGCCGGCCGGATGGGCGATGTCAGCCAACACGAGGGCACCTACTTCGTCGGCAACGGCCCGGATGCGTGCATAGTCCCAGTCGCGGCTATAGGCTGAAGCGCCGCAGATGATCATCTTAGGCTTTTCTTCCCGGGCCAGGCGTTCGAGTTGTTCATAGTCGACCCTTCCGGTCTCCCGTTGCACGCCGTAGTGCAGGGCTCGGTAGTATTTGCCGGTGAAGTTGGCGGGGCTACCGTGCGTCAGGTGCCCGCCCATGCTCAGGTCGAGGCCAAGCATTGTATCTCCTGGCTTCAGGCAGGCAAGAAAGACAGCGGCATTGGCCTGTGCGCCGCTGTGTGGCTGCACATTGGCCCAGCTGGCACGGAAGACGGACTTAAGGCGTTCGATGGCAACGAGTTCGATCTCATCAACTACTTCGCAGCCCCCATAATAGCGACGGCCGGGGTAACCTTCGGCATATTTGTTGGTCGGAGCGGTCCCCATGGCCTGCATGACGTCTAAAGAGGCGAAATTTTCAGAGGCAATGAGCTCGATGCCCTGGCGCTGCCGTTGCAATTCCTTGTCAATGAGACCGAAGATGGCGGAGTCCCTCTGCATGTAGTGCGGTTTTGTAGGCAAAAGTACCCCCTGCCGCCCATTCCCGCAAAGACGGCGCTTGGCAGGCAAGGATGCCCTCCACAATTTTCCATACTTTCACGCACTCATTCGCTCAGACCCGCATGAAAGCGATTATTCCCGTTGCCGGTGCCGGCACCAAGTTGAGGCCGCATACGTATACACAGCCCAAGGCGCTGATCCCGTTGGCGGGCCGGACGATCCTGAGCATCATCATCGACCAGCTGCGCGAAGGCGGTGTTCAGGAGTTTATCCTCGTCGTTGGCTACATGGGGGAGAAGATCCAGGACTATGTGCAGATGCACTACCCAGAATTGGACGTAACCTTTGTGCAGCAGGCCGACCGTCAGGGGCTGGGCCACGCCATCTACCTGACGCGCGAGCTGGTGGGAGACGATGAGGTGTTGATTGTATTGGGCGACACGATTTGCGAATTCGATGTCGCGCAGCTGTTGGCCGTGGAGGGCTCTGTTTTGGGTGTGAAGAAGGTAGATGACCCACGCAACTTCGGCGTGGCGGAGATCGATGAAGCGGGGATAATTACCAAGGTGGTGGAGAAGCCCCAGATCCCGAAGTCGAACATGGCGCTGGTAGGTCTTTACCGCGTCCGGGAGGCTGAACTGCTCTTTCGTTGCCTGGAGGCCAATCTCTCAGCTGGTGTGATGTCTCATGATGAATATAGCCTCACCGACGCGCTGGACTGCATGATCGGTCAGGGGGCCCGGTTTAGCGGTTTCCGTGTCAGCAATTGGTTCGACTGCGGACGCAAGGAGAGCCTGCTGACCAGCAATGCCATCCTGCTGAAGAAGTTCGGGGGCACCATCGCCGAAAGCCACATCTTTGAGAACGCCATCATCATCCCACCGGTGAGCATCGCCCCTGGCTGTACGGTCCACAATTCGATCGTAGGGCCCCATGTGGCCATCGGGGAAGGCAGCCAAATTCATTATTCCGTCGTCCGCGATTCCATCATCGGGTCCTTTTCCAAGTTGTATGATGTGGTCCTGCACGACTCGCTGATCGGGAGTGACACTGCTATCAAGGGGGAGACCCGCATTCTGAACATAGGAGACAATACAGAGATCGACCTGGGCTAAGCCCATCAGGGTTGACGGAGGTCGGTAAACGTACTTTATGGTCTGCCGCTCATGAAAAATCCTGCCCGAGGGCAGGATTTCCGGATTCAAACCAACTGAAAACCAAAAAACCTAGCGTTTAGTTTTTTCTGTCTAGGCTGGTGCCCCGGTAGAGTACTTCCTGGAGATCTGCATCGATCTGCCAGAGCTCTAACTGCTTGCGGATCATCTCTTGGAATTGTTCTTCGATTTCTTCTTGGCAAGGCTGCTCTGTCCAGGCGTCGGGGTTTTCCAATGCCTGTCTGTTGTTTTCAAAGGGTACTAACATAATGGGATGGGTTCGTTACGGATGCAGATAAAACGAGCAAGGGCATCACGTTATTATACCTGCATAGGCTGGAACCGTTCCGCAGATCTCCAAGGAATTGGGGTTCAATTTCTAAGCCACAGATTTTTTTTCATATTTGTCCGACCATGGCTGCTGGGACGACCCATTCATCGAACTGCTCGGATGTCACATAGCCCAGCCGAACGGCCATCTCCTTGAGGGTCGTTCCTTCTTTATGTGCCTTTTGTGCGATCTCTGCCGCTTTATAATAGCCGATGCGAGTGTTGAGGGCAGTCACCAGCATCAGAGAGCTGTCTACATGCTTTCGAATATTAGCTTCTATCGGCTGGATGCCGATGGCACATTTGTCGGTGAAGCTCACACAGGCATCGCCTATAAGGCGGGCACTGTGGAGGAAGTTCCGGATCATCACGGGCTTGAAGACGTTGAGCTCAAAATGTCCGGTGGCGCCGCCGATGTTGATGGCGACATCGTTTCCCAGCACCTGGGCGGCCACCATGGTGAGGGCTTCGCATTGCGTAGGGTTGACCTTGCCGGGCATGATGGAGGAGCCGGGCTCGTTGTCCGGGATAAAGATTTCCCCGATGCCACTGCGGGGGCCGGAGGAAAGCATGCGGATGTCATTGGCAATCTTCATGAGGCTGACGGCCACCGTCTTGAGGGCGCCGTGTGCTTCGACGATGGCATCATGCGCTGCCAGCGCCTCAAACTTGTTTTCTGCAGTGGCGAAGGGAAGGTCTGTCAGTGCCGCGATATGTCGAGCGACATTCTCGGAATATCCTGCTGGCGTGTTGATGCCAGTGCCTACTGCTGTGCCCCCCAGGGCCAGCTCGGCCAGGTGGGGCAGTGTATGCCGGATGGCCCGCAGGCCATGGTCTAATTGTGAGACATAGCCGCTGAACTCTTGCCCCAGTGTGAGGGGCGTGGCGTCCATGAAATGCGTTCGTCCTATCTTGACGATGTGCATCCATTCATGGCTTTTCTTTGCCAGCGTGTCGCGCAGTTTTTCGATGCCGGGCACGGTGGTATGGATGAGCATCTGATAAGCGGCGATGTGCATGGCCGTCGGGAAGGTGTCGTTGGAGGACTGCGACTTGTTGACGTCATCATTGGGGTGCAGGCATTTGTCCTTGTCGGCCAGCGAGCCTCCCGAGAGGACATGCCCCCGATAGGCGACCACTTCGTTGACGTTCATATTGCTCTGGGTGCCGCTGCCCGTCTGCCATACGACTAGGGGGAATTCCGCGTCAAGGCTACCGGAAAGGATCTCGTCGCAGACCTTCCCGATCAGCAAATACTTTTCTTCTGACAAGACGCCCGCTTCGAAGTTGGTGAGGGCTGCGGCTTTTTTGAGGATGGCAAAGGCCCGTACAATTTCCAGGGGCATGCGATCGGTGTCTGCTGCGATGCGGAAGTTGTCGATGCTGCGCTGTGTCTGTGCGCCGTAGTATGCATGGGCAGGTACGCTGACTTCGCCCATCGTGTCTTTTTCGATCCTGTAGTCCATATGCCTTACTGTGTTTGTAGCGAGTGATGGGATGTGATGTTTCATTTAACGTCCGGGGAAGATGGGCTTACGTTTCTCTAGAAAGGCCGTGACGCCCTCTTTCATGTCTTCCGTGCCCGAGCATTCGCCGAAGAGACGTACTTCTTCTTCAAATCCGTCTATCCGGCCGTCATGCGAGGCATTAACAGCTGCGATGACGCGGGCGATAGCCGTGGGGGAGCGGGATAAGATCACCGACAGCAGCTTGCGGCTCTCAGGCAGCAACTCTTTTGGTGAGGTGACGTGATTGACCAGTCCCCGCGCATGGGCCTCGTGGGCGTCTATCATTTGGCCAGACATCATCCATTCCAGGGCTTTGCCGCGACCCACCAGTCGCGTCAGGCGCTGCGTGCCGCCATAGCCCGGGATGATGCCGAGGTTCACTTCCGGCTGGCCGAAGCGGGCGCTCTCGGAGGCGATGCGCAGATGGCAGCTCATTGCTAGCTCGCAGCCGCCTCCCAGTGCGAAGCCATTGACGGCGGCGAGTACGGGCTTGGGCGACTGCTCGAAGCGGGCAAAAACATCCTGCCCCCGCTGTGCCATACGGGAGGCGCCTGCGGCATCGGCTGCGAGGAACTCGGAGATGTCTGCCCCGGCGACGAACGACTTCTCTCCGGCACCTGTCAGGATGAGGGCTTTGACATCTGCGCATGCCGCCACCTCGTCCATCAGCATTTCCAGGTCTGCCATTACCTGATGGTTGAGGGCGTTGAGCTTCTCGGGGCGGTTGACCGTGGCCGTTAGAATTCCTTCGGAGAGGTCTGTGAGTAGTGTGGCGTATAACATTTGGCAGGATTTTTCAGTAGCCGGGGGCTGTTTATCCCCGGGGGTGGCTGGACACCCATTCGCGGATGTATGCTGCGATTTGTGCAGTGGGTGTGCCAGGGTCGAAGAGTGTTCCTACGCCAGCTTCGCGGAGCTGCTGCATATCGTCTGGCGGGATGATGCCTCCCCCGGTCAGCAGCACGCCTTCCATCCCTTTCTCATGCATGAGGGTGATGATTTTAGGAAAGACGGTCATATGAGCACCGGAGAGGATGCTGATGCCGATGGCATCTACATCTTCCTGCAAGGCAGCGTTGACGACCATCTCGGGTGTCTGCCGGAGGCCGGTGTATACGACTTCCATGCCTGTATCACGCAGGGCGGCAGCGATCACTTTGGCGCCCCGGTCGTGGCCGTCGAGGCCGACCTTGGCGATGAGTACTCTGATAGGGCGTTCCATACTTACCGGTTTCTTGACTTTGTCAAATCAGATCGCCAGCGCTTCGGCTCAGGTGCCGGCATCCAACTCCTGCAGGGCTCTGCGGATGCGGGCATAGGTCTCTCTTTGTCCGATGAGGGCTGCGATGGTGAAGACAGGCGGACCGTACTTGCCGCCGACGAGCATGATGCGCAGGGGCAGCTGCAGTTCTCCTGCTTTGATGCCAGCGGCAGTGGCGGCTGCCTGAAAGGACTGCTCGAGGGTCGTGGCCGTCCATTCGCCATGCCCCGCTGCCAGCTCTTCCGTCCAGTCTAGGAAGAAGCGCTGCCTCTGCGGGTTCCATTTTGCTGCAATGGAGGGCTTGTCCCAGGCCAGCGGAGCCCGGAACAGAAAGGCTGCCTGCGGGATGAAGTCCGTCAGCAGGATGCAGCGGTCTTTGACCAGAGGGATGGCTTCTGCCAGTCGGGCCGGGTCCACGTCGATGCCATGATCGCGAAAGACGGAGTCTGCTAAGGGCAGCAGCTGCTGGTTAGCAGTCCTGCGGATCCATTCCTGGTTGTACCATTTGGCCTTCTCAAAATCGAACCTTGCACCGCCTTTGTGCACCCTGTCGAGGGAGAAGGTGGCCACCAGCTCCCCGAGGGAGAAGATCTCCTGACCGCTACCATCGTTCCATCCAAGCAGGGCTAGCATGTTGACAAAGGCTTCGGGCAGGAATCCCATCTCGCGGAAGCCCCGCGTGACTTCGCCGGAGGCCGGGTCTCTCCAGTCCATGGCGAAGACGGGGAAGCCCAGCCGCTCGCCGTCTCGTTTGCTGAGTTTCCCGTGCCCGTCCGGCTTGAGGATGAGGGGGAGGTGAGCCCATTGTGGCATCTGTTCTGCCCATCCCAAGTATTTCCAGAGCAGGAGATGTACGGGCGCAGATGGCAGCCATTCTTCTCCTCGGAAGGCATGGGTGATGTGCATGTGGTAATCGTCAACGACAACGGCCAGGTGATAGGTCGGCATCCCGTCGGCCTTCAGCAGGACTTTGTCGTCGATCTGAGCGGTCTGGAATTCGACGTGTCCGCGTACCATGTCCTCGAATCCCACCACTTCGTCGGCAGGCATCCGCAGACGGATGACACAGGGATGGCCCGACTGCAGGAGTGCCTGCACCTCCTCCGACGGGAGGGTGAGGGAGTTGCGCATGTGCATCCGCAGCCGCTGGCCGTATTGGGGAGATGGATCTTCTTCTGTGCGCCAATGCTCGCGCATGGCTTCAATCTCTTCGGGCGTGTCGAAGGCGTAGTAGGCATGGCCGGAGGCTACCAGCCGCTCGGCCTGTTGCCGGTACAGGGCTTTTCGCTCGCTTTGCCGATAGGGGCCAAAAGGGCCGCCCTGCTCCGGGCTCTCATCGGGCTCCAGCCCGCACCATCGGAGGCTGTCGAGGATGTACTGCTCGGCGCCCGGCACGAAGCGCGACTGGTCGGTGTCTTCGATGCGCAGGATGAACTCGCCCTGATGGCGTTTGGCGAAGAGGTAGTTGAAGAGGGCGGTGCGCACGCCACCTAGGTGTAGCCCACCCGTGGGACTGGGCGCAAAACGAACCCTCGTCTTCCGCTGCAACATATGGCAAAGATAGTCCAATGCGCCTCAGGTCTGGAGGCAGGCATCGGCGTTGAAAGGGCCGCCAGTCCTATGGTACCGCCAGGAGAGGTACCTTTATGGGATGCGGTATGTCCATCGGATGCCTACGGTGCTCATGCGCCTATGGCCTGGCCTGCGCTGGCAGATGCCCGTCCGGGAAGAAGCCCCGGCCGTATACCTCACCTTCGACGATGGCCCATGCCCCGGGGTGACGGAACCCATCCTCGACCTGTTGGCCCGGGAGGGGGCGCATGCCAGTTTTTTCTGTGTTGGCGCCAGGGTGGCAACTCACCCGCAGCTGTTCCGCCGGATCCGGGAGGAAGGGCATGCCGTGGGCAACCATACCCATCGCCATCTGGATGGATGGCAGACTCCTCTGCCCGACTATCTGGCTGATGTTCGGGAGGCGCAGGCGCAGGTCGAAAGTCGCTATTTCAGGCCTCCCTATGGCCGGACGACCCCGCGCCTCTGCCGCCGCTTGGCTGAGCCACCGTTTTCCCTGCAAACCGTCATGTGGAGTTTGTTGAGTGGCGACTTCGACCCCCGGCTGGATCCCCTGCAGTGCGCGGCAGCTGTAGTAAGGCAGATACGCCCTGGCGACATCGTCGTCTTCCACGATAGCCAAAAGGCAGCCCCCCGCGTGCTCTATGCCCTTCCCCAGATACTGGCCCATCTCCGCGCACAAGGCTGGCTGGCGCTGGCGTTACCGTAATTTTACGAATTAGACTGGGGCAGGAAGAGGAGGCAAAAAAATAGGGTCTGGATAGAAATCCAAACCCGTTTAATTATCCGTACCCTATGAAAACTAGCGCAATTTAACAGAATCTATGATTTTGCCAAATTTTCATTGTTCCCATCCAACCTGCGCGAGTGCTTCGTAAAATTACCCAGCCTGCTCCCTGATCCGCTCACACTGAACCCATCGGTCCCTTGTTCATCGACACACACAACCATCTTTACCTAGACGCTTTCCGTCCGGACCTGGAAGCAGTCCTAGAGCGGGCCTTGCAGGCAGGTGTCCAGGCCTGCTATCTCCCGGCGATCGACTCGTCTGTGATGGATGATCTCCTGGCCCTAGAGGCCCGCTATCCGGAGTTCTGCCATGCGATGGCCGGCCTGCATCCCTGTTCGGTGAAGGGAGACTATGAGGCAGAGCTGGCTGTCGTCCGGCAGTGGCTAGACAGAAGGCCTTTTGCGGCGGTTGGCGAGATCGGGCTGGATTTTCACTGGGACGAGACCTTCCGTGAGCAGCAGTATGCCGCCTTTCACATACAGATCGGCTGGGCCAAGGCGGCGAGACTTCCGGTGGTGCTGCACAGCCGCAAGGCTACCGATGAATGTATTGAGGTCATTCGCACGCATCAGGACGGGCAGTTGCAGGGTGTCTTTCATTGTTTCTCCGGCACGGTGCAGCAGGCAGCGGCCGTCGCAGATCTTGGCTTCTACCTGGGCATTGGCGGCGTGTTGACTTATAAGAATGGGGGGTTGGAGCCTGTCATCCGGGCGGTCGGCCTCGACAGGGTGGTGTTGGAGACGGATGCGCCCTTCATCTCGCCGGTGCCCTTCCGGGGACAGCGCAACGAGCCTTCCCAGTTGGTGAAGGTGGCAGAGGCCTTGGCGCGCATCACGGGCCTGCCGGTCGCCGAGGTGGCGGCCATCACCACCCGCAATGCCAGGGCTTTATTTTCTGCCTAGTGGTCTTGTGATTCTTTTTGCAGGATAACGATGTCTTCGCGGATCCGGTCCATCTCGGAGCGGAGGGTGCCGTTATACAATCCACGGATGTGTCTTCGCGCGTCTAGCAGGATGAAGTCTTCTGTGTGCAGGAAGTCGCGTCCCGAGACGCTGGGCCCGGGAGTATTTCCAGCGAAGTAGGCATTTCTTGCGAGTGCATAGATCTGCTGGCGGTCGCCGGTGACCAGTCTCCACCGGGAGGGGTCGGCTCCCTGGGTGATGGCATAGGTGTGCAGGGTGGGCACGCTGTCGGATTCTGGGTCTACAGAATGGGAGAGCAGCAGGATGCGGTCATCTTCTTTGTAGGTGTCTTGCAGGAGGCGCATGTTTGCCGACATGCGGGGGCAGATGTTGCGGCATCGGCTGAAGAAGAAGTTGGCGACGGTGATCTTGCCGTCTAAGTTTTTTTCTGTGAGGGGATGTCCTTCCTGGTCGGTCAGCGTGAAAGCGGGGATCTGAGGGATCTTGTCATAGCCAGGGTCAGAGGGCTGCATCCATCGGGCCGTCCAGTCGGGTGTCGGGAAGAAGGGGAGTGTGTCGGCAGGTGCCTGTGGTGGGCTGCAGGCGGCGAGGGTGGCCAGGCCGGCGGCAGTGGTGAGCAGCAGGCAGTGGGCCAGGGAGGGTTGGTGGCTCATGGTAAGCTGTCGAGGGGGTTGCTGCAGAGTTTCTGTCCGAGCAGCCCATAGCGCCTGCCGTGGCGGACGGTGTAGTTGGCCCGTTGGCTGCCGTCGGGCCACCACATCCGTTGTTGTCCGTCTTCGTAGCCCATGCGGTGGTGGAAGGCGCGGAGGGGGCTGCCGTCTTCGTACCATTCGTGCAGGGGCCCGTTGTGTTCGCCGGCAGTAAAATGGTATTCAAAGCGTTTGTGGCCATTGGCCCACCATCCGCGGTGGATGCCTGTCTTTTGTCCATGGGCATAGGTCCTTGCTTCCATGGGTTGGCCGTTCGGATACCATTGCCGTTGGGCACCGTGCCGCTGGCCTAGCTGCCATGCTTCGAGCCGGGCGCTGTCTCCGTTGGGGTGGCGGGCGAGGGTGGTGCCGGAGAAGGGCTGGCCGTGATGGTAGAGGCTGTCTTGCAGGAGGGTGAGGCTGGGATCGTAGACCGACAGGTGGGGCAGTCCTGTGGGGGCCGGGGCCGGCTGGCAGCCGGCTGCCAGGAGGAGTATGAGGAGGTGTCGGCGCATCTCACTGGCTGACAGTGCCGGGGGAGCCATAGAAGCCGGCGCCGTTGAGATAGGGGTCGTTGCCTGTGATGTGATAGTGGTAGATGCCAGCTGAGAAGTCGGTGGTGGCATGTTTATGTCCATGCCAGGCGTCGAGGGAGGCTTCTGCTACGAGGGTGCCATTCTCTTCAGGTCCATAGACGGGGAAGCCGTCGAGGAGGAAGCCGAGGAGGGCCGATTTGCCCACCTTTTCGACTGTCAGGTAGATGGGCTCGACGTGGTAGTGATAGAAGCCGCCGGGTGCGGGATGTCCCCAGTACCGGTCGAAGGAGACGATCTCATTGGTGAGCGGCTGGCTGGGGCCGGCGTATTGGTTGAAGAAGGGCACGCCGTTGAGGGAGACGCCGATGGGTCCCAGCGGGGTGGCTTGCTTGACAGCCGCTTCTGCGGGCTTGAGGGGGATCTTGAAGACATAGTTCTTCTCCACGATCTGGTTGGGATTCTTCTGGAAGGTGACCCCGCGGAAGGTCGTGCCGCTGAAGTTCTCGTAGAGGGCGTTGGTGGCGGGATAGTAGGGGCTCTTATGGTCGGGCAGGCCCTTACTGCGGATGGTCAGCCAGGTGCCGTCGGAGGTGATGCTGCTGGCGCCGTAGATCTTCTTGTACACTTCCGGGACGGTGGTGGAGCTGTTGCCCGCCGGCTGGCTAGTGTTTTTGTCGGAGCATGCCAGGGCGAGCAGCAGGGGTAAGGCCAGGGTTGTCAGCGGACGCGGCATGGGATGGGTTGGGTTGGGTTGGGTGGATGGAGATGGCGGATGGTTGTTTAAGCGTGGACTGTGAATGTTTTGCTAATGCCTTTCGAAGATACGGCGTCGTCAGTTGGCGGGGGATGGCTTTTCGGAGGGCAGGTTTCATTCTTACATTTGCCCAAACGCCCTGAGATGCCGGCCAACAAGAGCGCGATGCGGCGCTATCAAGTGATCGACGACTGCCTGCGGAATACGATGCGCCGCTATCCGAACCTCGCCACCCTTCGCGATAAGGTACAGTATTCCCTCGGCACCAGCATCTCCGACTCGATGTTGAACAAAGACATCGCAGAGATGAAAAGGCTCTTTGACGCGCCGATATTTTTTGACCGGGTGCGGGGTGGGTATTGCTATACGGAGCCGGACTTCTCCATCCGGCAGTTTCCCTTGCGGGAAGATGAGGTCCGTGCCCTGGAGCAGTCCATTGCCGTCTTACGGCAGGTGAGGGGTTCCGGCCTCTTTGCCCGGTTTGAGAATGCCATCGCCAAGATCATCCAGGGTTATCGCATCAGCGAGATCACGGGTGGCGACGACCGCTCCTATATCCATGTAGAGGAGCCGTTGCTGGCGGATGCCAACGAGTGGATAGAACCCTTGCTGGAGGCCATCGTGGATGGGCAGCTGCTCGCGATCGACTATATGGGCTTCGGCAGGGAAATGAAGCGGCATCTCTTCTCTCCATATCTGCTCAAACAATACCGCAACCGTTGGTATGCGGTGGGTCACTCTAGTCGGTCGAAAGACACCATCGTCTTGGCGCTGGACCGCATCCGGCAGTTGCAGTCGAGCAAGGGCTGCTTTGTGCGCGACGAGCGCTTTGAGCCGGAATCATATTTCCGTCATGCCTTCGGCATTACCCACCTGCGGGATGCGCGGCCGGAGACGGTGCGTCTGCATTTTACGCCGCTACAGGCGCCGTATATCCGTTCGCAGCCCCTGCATCATTCGCAGCGCATCCTGTCGGAGGGTCCGGAAGGGATCGAAGTCTGCCTAGAGGTCTATGTCACGCCAGAGCTCACGATGGCCATCCTCGCCTATGGCGCCACTGTCAAAGTGTTGTCGCCGACATCGCTGGCCCAGCAGATTCGTGACAGCGCCGCGGTGACGGCCCAGCAGTACAAGAATCTCTGAATGGGTTGGTCACCTGTCAAATAGATGGCAATGGAGCGGCGCAGGTTTGTAGTATAAATCCATGTCATGCGACTGATGAATATTGTCGAAACCCTGCTGCCGCGCCTCTGTGGGGCCACGGCCGTCCGCGACTGCCGCCATGTCGGCACCTATGAGGGGGAGAGCGCTTATGAGGTCGGATTTGTCAACGGAACCGATCCGGGCCCTGCGGGTGTTCGGATGACCCTGATGGTGCACCTCGACGATGTCCGGCTGCGGGCAGAGGCGGCAGCGCGCTTTCCGGGGATGATCTACGACCATGAAGACGTGGCCCACTATCTGCGCTATCGGGGCTTGCAGATCCTGCCATTTCTGGAGTCATACAATCGGCAGTCGACCGACCATGGCCGCATTGCAGAGGTCCTTTTCTCCAAGACGGGTGACATCCCGGGCCGTCGTTTCGGCATCTAGGCCGACAGGCTGCCTTCAGTCGCCAGCTTCGGGTTGTAGGCCTTCGATGATGTGGTTCACCTCGGTCTCGGTCTCCCGCAGCTTCGCCTGGCAGAATTGTATCAGCTCGGCAGCCCTTCGTACTTTTTCTGCGAGCGCATCGACTGTCACGCTGCCCTCTTCCATCTCACGGGAGAGGTGTGCCAGTTCTTCATAAGCCTTTTCGTATGTCATTGCTGGATCCATTCTGAGGGGTGTTTGTTTGGATTGTCGTGGTGAGGCGTGCGTCATGCATGTCAATGTCGAGGGTCGCGCCTGGCTGGAGCCGGCTGGCATCTGTGACGATGCGTCCTGCTTGTCGGAGGAGGGCATAGCCGCGGCGCAGCACGGCCTCGGGTGCGGCCATACGCCGAATGGTGTCTGCCTGTGCGAGGGCGGCCTGGCGGCCTGCAAGCCAGGGTGGGATGGTGGCCAGCAGCTGACGGCGGCCATGACGAAACTTCTCCCGGCTGCGTTCTAGGATTCGTGTCGGCCCCAGGCTCATCACGACACGGGCATGCGCCAGCTCCTGGTGGGAGCCCTGCAGCTGTCTGCGGACCAGCAAGGGCACTTTGCGACGTTGGGCTTCTAGTTGCTCTGCCGGCAAGCGGACGGCTTGCTGAGCGAGCTGAACCAGGCGGAGCGGCAGGGTGTGGAGGTCCCGGTTTCGGGCGGCGAGCAGCCGTTGGGCCCGAAGGGCGATTTCCCGCCCCAGCGACAGGGCAGCCATTTCGAAGCGCAGGTTGTGGGCGATGATGTATTCGGCGCATTCGGTCGGCGTCTTGGTGGCGGTGTGCGCCATCAGGTCAGTCAGGGTCTCATTGCGCAGGTGTCCGATGCCGGTGATGACGGGGAAGGGCATGCCGGCCACGGCGCGGGCGATGGCATATTCGTCGAAGAGCAGCAGGTCGGTCTGTGCCCCGCCGCCCCGGATGATGACGACGGCATGGTAGGGGATGCCTGAGAGTCGGATTTCATAGAGACGGCCCGCCAGCGCCTCTGCGTTGTCGGTGCCTTGCACCGCGGTGAAGTAGGGCTCCAGGTAAAAGGCGTAGCCTTGCTGGTGCATGGAGAGGCTGTGCTGGAAGTCTTCATAGCCGGCGGAGTGTTCGGAGGCGACCACGGCGATGCGCTGGATGACAGATGGCAGCGTCAGGCGGCTGTTGGTGGTGACATAGCGGTCGCCTTCTTTCCAGACATCCTCGGGGACTTCGCGCAGCAGCCGCTCTAGGGTCTTCTGCCGCTGTTCTTCCAACTGCCCGAGGGTGTAGCGGGCGTCGATGTCGTGGAGGGTGAGTTTTAAGCCGTAGACGACATGGTACTCGACGCTCACAGCGACTAGCACCAGTATGTCATTGCCAAAAGACTTTCCGGTCAGGCGTTCGAAGCTTCGGATGCGCCGATTGCCTTCCGCCCATGCCACGGCTCCGCATTTGGCCACCAGTCCATGGGCTCCTTTTTCTACCAGGTCGAAATAGTGATGGTCCTTTTGCGGGTAATACCGGTGGTTGGCCACTTCTGCCAGCACCCACCAGGTCTGTCCGCCAAACCGGTCGTCGAGGGCGGAGCGGATGGCTCCGGCCAGGTCTGAAAGGCGTATGGGAGCGGTGGAAGGCATGCGTCGGACTGGGCGTATGTGGGGGAAAATACATCAATTGCGGCACTCATCCCCCGGCAGAAAAATGGAAGGGATGGTGCCAAGCGCGATAATTTTGTCAATATCTGCTTATTGCCAATACGTGGCAATTACAGAACCCATATTTATCGGCTTATGCACACCCTGACGGATGTCCACATGATGTTTGCGGAGTGTTTTCCGGAGTCGGACCTACGCCCCTTTGCCTGGCTGCTGTCGAAGTGTCTGGAAGAGGGGCACGTATGCCTGCGGATGGAGGAGCTTCCGGAACGCTCGGAGGATTTACCATACCCTAGCCTGCCGGCCGATCGGCTGCAGGGCCTGCGACGATGGGTGGGGCAGCCAGGAGAGCGAAAGCCTTTCATCCTTGAAGAGGGGCGACTGTACCTGCAGCGCTATCATGCCTATGAGGCCCGCATACTGCAGCGCCTGGAAGAGCTAGTGGAAGCTGGTCGCCGTCACCGGATGGAGCGCTGGGCGCGTCTGGAGGCACAGGCTGGGCTGATCCAATCGCTGGGCGCGACACATGACTTAGGGGGTCTTTCTGCGGAGGAGCGGGTAGACTGGCAGCTGGTGGCTGCCCTCAATGCGCTCACGGATCAATTCAGCATCATCACTGGCGGCCCTGGCACGGGTAAGACCACCACACTAGCCAAACTGCTGCGGATTCTCTTCGCATGCGAGCCACAGGCTCGTGTGGCCCTGGCGGCCCCGACGGGCAAGGCCGCCATGCGCATGCTTGAGTCGCTCCAGCGCAGTGCGCAAGATTTCCCCCTGGAGGTACGCCGTCGCCTCGAGGCCCTCCATCCAAGCACGCTGCACCGCCTGCTGGGATGGCAGAAAGGACAGGTATCCTTTCAGCATGGAGTTGGACGGCCCCTGGATGCTGACCTCGTCGTTGTCGACGAAGCGTCGATGATAGACCTTCCCCTCTTTGCCAAACTCCTCGACGCCTGTGGACCGCAGACGAGGCTGGTGTTGCTGGGTGACAAGGACCAGCTCGCCTCTGTCGAGGCCGGCAGCCTGCTGGGCGACCTCTGCCTGGCGGCAGATGCGGCTGGGTCATATGCCTTCGAGTCGGTGAAGGCCGACTGGCTCAACGGGTTTATCACCGACCCTGCCCGGCAGCTCACCGATGTCCATCGGGGTCCTGCCGGTGGACTGCTGGCCGGTCGCATCGTCGAGCTTCGCCTCAGTCACCGATTCCGCGCCCAGGGTGAGATCGGCCGGCTCAGCCGCGCCATCATCGCCGGCCAAGCCGATGTCGTGATGGCCATGGCCGACGGTCCTGCCAGCCCAGAACTGCGTTTCGACACGCAGGCTTCTGAGGCCGCACTCGGCGAGTTCGTCGAGGGCTATGCCGACTATATCCGCGAGCAGGATCCACTGCTGGCATTGAAGAAGCTCAACCAACTTCGGGTACTCGTTGCCGTTAAAGAAGGCCCCCGTGGGCTGCATGCCGTGAACCGTGGCATCGAACAGATTCTGCAGTCGCAGCGCCTGATCCTGACGGGCACTGACTTCTATCTCAACCGTCCGGTGATCGTCACTCGCAACAACTATGAGTTGGGGCTTTTCAACGGGGATGTTGGCATCACCCGACAGGAGGGAGGCCGCTGCCGGGTGTATTTCGAGGCGGAGGGTGGCGGCCTGCGGCATGTCGCCGCCGCCTCCCTCAGTCACTGTGAGACGGTCTATGCTATGACCATCCATAAAAGCCAGGGCTCTGAATTCGACCGAGTGCTCCTATGGCTGCCAGAGGGGACTGACACGCCCATCCTCACCCGCGAGTTGCTCTACACGGGCGTCACCCGTGCCCGGGCTTCCGTGGTGTTGCACGCCCCCACGGAGACGCTGCGCTATTCCGTCGAACAACAAGTGCGCCGTGCCTCCGGCATCCCCGACCGGCTTGGTGCATGGCGGCCGACGAGCCATGTATGACCCTTTCACTCTACTCCTATGCCCATAGCCCTTCATGTCTCGAACGACCTTAGTGTGCTGGCCAGCCGGCTTACGACAGGCCTGCAGGGTGGGGGACGTGACCCTTTCCTGCCAGACTGGATCGTCACCCAGACAGAAGGCATGAACGACTGGCTCCGGCAATGCCTCGTCCGTGACCTGGGCATTGCCACCAACCTGCGTTTCTGCTCACCCGACGACATGGTGACGCAGGTCCGGCACTGGATACAGCCGACGGGTCGCCAGCCACTCGACAAGGAGACGCTGCGATGGTCGCTCTTCGGATGGCTGGGTACAGAGGCCTTCCTATCCGACTATCCTGCCAAGGCCGCCTATTTCACCGAAAGCGACATCCGCCGCATCTCTCTGGCCGATGAGATGGCAGACCTCTTCGACCAGTACCAGATCTACCGACCGGGACTGCTGGAAGAATGGGAGGCGCGCCAGCGGATGGGCAGTGGAGCTGCTGACTGGCAAGAATGGCTTTGGAGGCAGATCCTGGAGCAGCTGGGCGATGCATACACTGACCGCGTGGCCGCCAAGCGCAGCCTGCGCCAAGCCTTGCAGGACCCCGAAGCCCAGGGGCAGGTACTGCGTCGCATGCCCTCGCTCCATGTCTTTGGCGTGGCCGTCATCACCCCCTACCACCTCGAGATCATATACGTACTCTCGCAGTTCGTGGATGTGCACATTTTCCTTGTAAATCCCGCCCCAAACGAATACTGGCTAGAGGATCGGACCGAACGCCAGCTGGCAGCCCGCCGTGGCAGTGGGGCCCGCCCCCTGCCAGCACCTTCCGACGTGCCACTGGGCAATGAACTGCTGCTGCATCTTGGCGGACTTGTCAAAGACTCTTTCTCGCTGCTCTTCCAGGACCAGGACATGATCAACCGCTATGACCCGGAAGAGGTGCCGCCACCCCCGGGGGACTGCCTCCTCCATAAGATCCAGCGAGACATCCAGCTGAACTTGACGGGAGACCGGCGGGAACAGCTGCTGCCCGGTGATATCCTCGACGGGTCGCTCGTCCTCAGTGGTTCCTACACCCCTCTGAGGGAAGTGGAAGCCCTCTACAATCATCTCGTCTCGCAGGTGCAGGAGCGCGCCGACGGCATCTCTCCCCGTGACATCCTGGTGCAGGTCACAGATATCGATCTATATGCGCCTTTCATACAAGCCGTCTTCGGCCATGCCACCTATGAGATCCCCTTCAGCATTGCCGATCAGTCAGTGACAGCGGACAACAACATGTTCACGGCGCTGCAGTCGCTGCTCCTTCTCGACGCCCGACAGATGAAGGCGGAAGATGTGCTGGAGCTGCTTGAGTCGCCATACATCCGCCAGCGTTTTGGCATTACAGATGCCGGAGAACTCCGGGAGGCTGTCCGCCAGGCCGGCATTGTCTTCAGCCTGGAAGGTCGCAGGGATGATGACACCCGACTGGTCAGTTGGCATCATGGCTTGAAGCGGATCCTCTATGGGCTTTGCCTCTCGGGAGGGGATGCATATACAGACGGAGTGGAAGCGCTGATGCCGCTCGACACCGCCGAAGGCGCGGCAGGAATGGAACGCATCCGCCTGCTCCATTTCATGCAAGTGCTGGAGCGGATGCTGCAGGAACGGCAGGCGCCGCGCACCGTGGCGGGCTGGGCGCAATACCTGCGGCGCCTGATGGAGGAAATGGTCTTTGCCTCCGGCCTGCGAGAAGATGAGGACCATGCACATTTTGTGATGCTCACCGAGGAGCTGTCGGCCCTCGACGAGCGGGTGAAGGTGGCCGTGCCCTTCGACGCCTTCCGCCATAGCTTTCTGTATCGGCTGACCCGCCAGCAACGTTCCCGCTCCTTCCTCTCCAAAGGCGTCACCTTCTGCTCCATGGTGCCGATGCGCAGCATCCCTTTCCGCATCATCGCCCTGCTGGGCATGGACTATGACAAGTTCCCGCGCAAGGACAGCCAAGTACGCTTCAGCCATCTGCTGGCCGGCGAGCCAAGGCTGGGAGACCGCAACATACGCAACAACGACCGGCACCTCTTTCTGGAGACCTTGCTCTCCGCCCGTGAACAGCTGTACATCAGCTATTGCTCCCGCGATGAAAAGGACGCGGCGGAGCGGCCACCCTCTTGCCTGGTGGACGAGCTGATCGACTATGTCGCCAAGGGGATGGACGGTGATCCGGATGCCGATGCGCTCCGCCGGCGATGGCTGCAGCAGCACCCCCTGCATGGCTTTAGCCGCAGGTATTTCAGCGGGGAGCCTTGCTGGCGCAACTACCTCCCGGAGGCCCGCTTCCGGACGGGCATCGACGTTCAAGAAGGAGTGCCACGCCTGCAGGCTACAGACCTGCAGGTGGTGGACATCGACGCGCTGGCCTACTTCCTGCAGAACCCTCCCCGCACCTATCTGCAGCGGCAGCTCAACGTTCGCTACAACGACGAAGAATGGCTGCTGCCCGACCACGAGCTCTTCGAGTTGGACAGCCTGCAGGGCTACACCCTGCAGCGAGACCTGCTGACGCTCCCTGCCACCGGTGCCGACAGCTATGCGGCTGGCCAGTCGCAGATCGGCGCGCTGCCCCTCCACAACATGGGAAAGGCACTGGTAGCGTTTACGCTAGAGGCGATGCAGCCCCTTCGCTCAGACTACCAGCAAGCCTGCCATGGCCGTACGGCCACAGAGGCGACCCTCGATATTCCCCTCCGGGAAGGGCGGATCACTGGCTGCGTCAGCGACCTCTACGGCGAAGACTTCGTAGTGGCCTGCACCGCCTCCAGCTATTATAAGCACCTCCTGGCTGCCTATGTGCGCTACCTGGCGCTGCTCGCAGCGGGGCGCTCCGTCTCGCTGGTGTTCGTCACAAAGTCTGTCTCCGGCCAGCACCGCATCGCTGCAGGCACGATCCCAGCCACGACCGCCCAGGAACGCCTGGAGCAGTTCGTGGACTTCTACCGAGATGGACATGCCGCCTATTTCCGCTTCTATCCCAACCTAGCGCGGAAAGGATTCATCATGCTGCGCGGCAGCTTTGAAGACATGACCGATGTCCTGGAACGACTGGAAGAGGATCCCCGGAATTTTGAATTTAAAGACGACTACCTGCGCAAGGCCATGGAGCATGGTTTCTTCTCGGCCGACACCTATGGCCAACTACAGGAAAATGTGGACAGCATCCTGCAACCGTTGGCGAATGCACTGCCCCACCTATTCACCTGAACAACACCCATGCCTGAACTGCATACCGACTTCAACCCTGCCACCGTCTCGCTCGCCCATAGCAACCTCATAGAGGCCAGCGCCGGCACGGGCAAGACCTATTCCATCGCACTCCTGGCGGTGCGGCTGGTCTTAGAGCGGAGCATTCCGCTGGAGAAGATTTTGATGGTGACGTTCACCCGGGCAGCCGCGGCAGAACTGGAGCTGCGGGTGCGCCATTTCATCCGCCAGGCCTTGCGCATGGCCCGGGCAGGGGCCTACAGCCAGGACCCCCTGGGGCGACTGCTGGCCGGCTACTGTGCCCATCCGGATGGTAGAAGCCAGGCAGTAGCGTTGCTTGCAGCAGCGCAAGTCAACTTGGACCGGTTGCAAGTGAGCACCATCCACAGCTTTTGCCAGCAGGTGATGAGGGAGTACGCCTTCGAGACCGGGCAGGTCTTTGGTTTCGAGACCCTCAGCCCTGAAGAGCATGACCGCATCTTGGCAGACGCCTTTCATGAGTACTGGCGGCAGCATGTGACCGTGCTGGACCGGCGGCTCCTCCGGCTGCTGCTACAGACAAACCTCAGCCGCCGCGAGGTGCTGGCCATCGTGAAGCAGGGCATCGACGGGAAGGTGCCGGCAGCCTTGGAGCCGATACCGGACGACTTTCTCAGCAGCGCACACCAACAGCAGCTGACAGCCATCTTAGCCGGCTGGCAGCAGGAGGTGCAAGAAATCGAAGCGGAGACGGAGGCGGCCTTCGAAGCGCATGCCACCCAATGGCGGGCAGCCATCCAGGGCAAGAAGCTCGTGACGGCCGCCTTTGGAGAGGCCCTAGCGGAACGCGACTGGCAGGCGCTGCGCACAGCCATCCTGCAGAAGCAGAAGACAGCATACACCAAAGACCTCTTCGGCCCACTGGTGGATCGTGTCAGCGACATCGAAACGATCAGACAAAAAAGCATTGACTTCGGCCGAAAAATGACACATCAAATCTGCTGCGCTGCCTTCCAGACGGTGCAGGCAGCCTTGCAGGAAGCCAAAGCCGCCCGCGGGGCCATCACCTTCGATGATATGATCCGCCAGCTCTCAGAAGCCTTGCAGACGGAAGCGGCGCAAGACAGGTCAATGCAGGCCGACAGCCTCTGCCGGCAGCTGCGGAAGCATTATGAGGCTGTCTTCATCGATGAATTCCAGGACACCGACCGCGAGCAGTACTATATCTTCCGGCAGCTGTTCGGCCAGGGTACGGTGTTGTTTTATATCGGAGACCCCAAGCAATCCATCTATGGATGGCGGAAGGCCGACATCTCCACCTATTTTCGGGCGGCGGCTGAAGTGGACCACATTCACCGCATGCAGGTCAACTGGCGCTCTAACCCCGCCCTCATCAGCGCCATGAACGTCTTCTTCCAGCCGCGGCCTGAGACCGACACCTTCGCCTATCAGGGAAATTCCGATCAAATCACCTACGTGCCCATCGTCTCGCCCGATCCCAACACCAAAGGGGTGCTGCACTACGGCGACGCGGCACCACCACCCATCCGCATCGCCTCGTTTCCCAACAAGAAGTCGCTGCGCAAGGGATTCCTGCAGCTCACCACGGCCCTCCTGCGCGACCCTCAGTATCGCATCCTGGAGCCGACCGGATACCGGCCTGTGAAGCCTTCCGACATCGGCATCCTGGTGCGTACCAACCAGGAAGGCCGTGTGATCAAAGAGCTGCTGGCGCGGCAGCGCATCCCGGCCGTCACCATCGACGACGCCAAGCTGTTGGAGGCCCCGGAGGCCCGCGAACTGTTCTACGTCCTGGAGGCTGTGCACGACATCACCCGAGCCCATATCAACCGGGCGCTGTTGACACGCATCGGCGGCTACGATCGCGACCGCCTGCAGCGGGCCGACGAGGAGGCCATCCTGCAACGGTTCCGCAAGTATAAAGAGGCCTGGGATGCAGAGGGTGTCTTTGTGATGCTGCGCCGTTTCCTGGCCGATCATGGCGTAGAAGATCTGTTCCATCACCCGGACCTCGCCCACCCGGAACGTACCGTCTCCAACATCCTCCAGCTCACGGAACTGATGCATAAAGTGTCGGTACGGAGGAAATACGATGCAAGGGAACTCCTTCAGTGGCTGAAGAAAGGCATCGATGGCGAGATACGCGACGGCGACGAGTACCAGCAACGCATCGAAAGCGATGAGGAGGCCGTCCGCATCGTAACGATCCATAAGAGCAAGGGGCTGGAATACAACATCGTCGTGGCACCCCACCTGGACTTTGTCGTCAAGTATGAGCATATCCAGTCGATCAGCTACCGCGACCCAGCCGACAACGGATACTATACCATCGGCACCAGCCTCCGAAATGCGCAGCAGACAGCCCACTACGAAGTACAGACGCAGCAAGAGCACCGACGGCTCCTCTATGTGGCATTGACCCGCGCGCGCATGGCCTGCTGTATCCTCGCTTCTGAGGCGTCGTATCACAACGGCTCCACCCTACGCTACTTTCGGGGTGAGCTCGCCGCCGCCGCCGTTGACCCGGCCTGCATCGACACCCAATGGCAGCTGGAGGCGGGATCGCCACTCCCACCCCCGGCTGTAGCTGCCGGGGCCACTGCCACCCGCGCCTATGCGACGGCCCCCGCCTTTGGGCAGCACCTGCTACAGCGCAACTGGCGGCGGACAAGCTATACTGGCTTGAGCCCGGACTACCTCCCACAACCTGTCGTGCGGGGAGACGGCTATGCGAGCGAGTATGACCGTTTTGTCTTCCAGGACATCCGAAGGGGGGCCCATTCCGGAAACCTCATCCATTACATCTTCGAGCGCATCGACTTCCGCCGGCCCGAAGGCTGGCCTGCGGTCATCGACAAGGCCATTCGGAGACTCTCGGCCCTGCCTTCAGAGGCGTTTATCCCTCAGATGCAGGAGATGCTGGCGCAGGTCCTGGGCGCCTCGCTGGTCCCTTCCTCCGACCTGCGCCTAGCAACGGTCGGCTGGGAGGACCGCATCAGCGAGCTGGAGTTCGACTTCCCGTTGACGGAATTCGTGACTGACCAGCTGGCGGAGCTGGCGCTGCAGAGCCCGACACCCTTCGCCATCCGGCCGGGCCTCCCCTTGGAAGGCATCATGAACGGGAAGATCGACCTAGTCTTCCGTCATGGCGGAAAGTATTGGATCCTCGACTGGAAGTCGAACCATCTGGGCGACCGGCTAGAGGATTATTCCGCGTCGCACCTCCAGGTAGCCATGGGTGAACACAACTATCACCTGCAGTATCACATATATTCGCTGGCGTTGCGGCGCTACCTCAGGGCCCGGCTGCCAGACTTCCGCTATGAGCGGGATTTTGGCGGCTGCCTCTATCTCTTCGTGCGTGGGGTGCGCATCGGTGCCCCGACAGGCGTCTTCTTCCACAAGCCCGACGAAGGGCTGCTCGACCGGATGGAGGTGCTGACGACGGGCCGGCAAGCCACTGCCAGCGAGGGGCTGGCCGGTTTGGGGCAGGAAACGATGGGGTAGGCATACAAGAACAGGATGGCAGTCAGAATCATGCATACGGCCGACAACCACCTCGGCCTCGAATTCAGGAACCAGCCGCTCCACCGCGACCGCCTTAAGCAGGAACGGATGGATGCCCTCGCCCGCATCGTCGAAGAGGCCAATGCCAGGGGCTGTCATTTTCTGGTGGTGGCAGGCGACCTATTCGATCACGTCCACGTGCCCGTCAAGCTGGTGCGGGATGCGTGCGATCTGCTCAAACGCTGTACTGGAGAGGTGCTGATCCTTCCTGGCAACCATGACTATTATGAGGGCCCGGAATCCCGTCTGTGGCGGCTTGTCGCCGATGCTACCATCGGCACGCACATCCATCTGCTGACCGAATACGCTCCCGTCACATTTCCTGTAGAGGAGCGGGAAGTGGTGTTCTATCCCTGCCATTGTCCGAGCAAGCATGGCGAGTCTTCGCTGACGGGCTGGGTGGCCTTGGAGGGGAAGTCGCCCGAGGCCTTGCACATCGGTATCGCACACGGAAACGTCGAGGGACTGGGCTGGGACGATGAAGGCAATTACTTCCACATGGGCCTGCAGGACCTCCGTTCGGCGGGGGTTGCTTGCTGGCTTCTGGGGCATATCCATACCCCTTCCCCAGTACCTGGCTATACGGGGCCAGACATGTTCCTGATGCCGGGCAGCCATACGCCCGAGCACGTGAAGCGCACGACGGAAGGGTATGCCTGGTATATCGAAGCGGAGGGTCCGGGTGCAATCCGCTGTGAGCGTTTCCGGTCGGGCAGGTTCCGCTTCCGCCGTCACGAGAAGTCGCTCCAAGGCCCTGCGCATATCGACACGTTGCGGAGGGAGCTGCAGCATGCCGAGGTGGCCCAGACGCTGCTGGACCTGCGCCTGCAGGGGCGCCTCACGGAGGAGGAGATGTCTGACCTCATGCAGTTGGAGCAGTCCCTGCGCGATCAGTATCTCGACGTGGCGCTGCAAGCAGATATTCTAAAGCGCATCGACGCGGGCAAAATCTCTGCTGCCTTCCCGGACGGCAGCTATCCGAACCGCCTGTTGACGGCTCTTTCCATGGATCCGTCCGATGGGCATGCCCTGCAGCTGGCATATGATCTGATCACAATCAAGGAGTCATGAGGCTGACCCGCATCCGTTTGCATCCATTTGCCGGTATGGCCGACAAGACTTTCTCGTTTGGGAGAGGGCTCCAAGTTGTGCTGGGGGAGAATGAATATGGCAAGTCGACGCTTTTCAGGGCTATTGCGGCGGTGCTGTTCAAAGTGGTGAGGCTGCGGAAGAACTCGGAAGATTTCAAGTCCCTTGAACGGTGTTTTCCGGCGACGGGTGGCGCAGCCGTGCGGGTGACCCTGGACTTCGAGTCTGATGGCCAGGGCTATGTTCTCCAAAAGAGCTGGAACCTCGATGCCAGCCAGTCGCAGGTCTTGCTCAAGTCTGCCTCTGGCGAGCTGCAGGGTGATGCGGCGGAGCAGGCCTTGTCCAGGCTGCTGGTCTTGAATCGCGCCAGCTGGGAGCGGATGTTGTTCATTCCGCAGTCATCCATTCACGACACGATCGAGCAGCTGGCAGGCGCGCAGGCCTCCCTTGATCCGTTGCAGCTGTTTCTGACTGAGGCCGACCCGTTCGACAAAGAGGGGTTTGTCCGGCAGGTGCGCGCCAGGCGGCAGCGGCTGGTCTCTAGATGGGATGAGGTCTGGGAGCGTCCGGAGGGCGGGCGAGGCATCGAGAACCCCTGGCAGCGAGAGGTAGGGCTCTTGCTGGAGTCGTGGTATGAGCGGGAGCGCGCCCTGCAGCAGCGGGAGCAGATCCTGCGGTCGGAGCGGCGCATCGGTGTGCTGCATGCGGACATTGCTCAACAGCAGTCGGAGATAGTGGCCCTCGACGCATTCCTGCAGACCGGGGGGCCGCTGCTCTCAGATGCCAGCCGTTCGCTGGAGTTGGATATTAAGCAGCAGGAGATCCACCGTCAGGCCGATGCGTTGAAGAAGATCCAGTCCGACTGGCTGACCGACCGGGGCGCATTGCCCACGCTGCGCGACGCATTACAACGCCACCAGGAGGAGGCCGTCATCTTGGAGGCTGAGCGTCAGCATGCTGCTCGTAAGGCGGCGGCGGCGGAGCTGCTGCGGCGGGAGGCGGATGTGCAGGAACTGCGGCGGCAGCTCGAGACAGCCCAGCTGCAGTTGCAAGGCATGCCGGTCATCCCGGATGCCGACTGTCAGGAAGCGCAGGCACTCGACCGCCAGTGCAAGGATGCCCAGGTCCGTCTCGAAGCACAGCGATTGCGGGCCATGCTGGAGGCATCATCGCCGTTGCAGGTGCAGGTGTCGGTCCCCGGCGCATCCCTGCAGGCGCTGCCGCTGGTTCCGGGCCATGCGGAGGTGGTCGACGCTTCGGGCTGGATCGAATGTACGTATGGCGACTTGCAGCTGCGGGTCGTGAGCGGGCAGGTCGATGTCGAAGCATTGCTGCTAGCCATCGATACGCAACGGCAACAGCTGCAGGCGCTCTTTGCCCTCCACGGGGTAGCCGATCTGCCTGCCCTGCTGCAGCAACGGCAGGCGCGGGAGGCCCTCGTCCGCCAGCTCGGGGATTTGCAAGGGCGGCTACAGGCGCAGCTGGGAGGTAGGACCCTGGCAGCATGGGAGGCTGAGTTGAAGGAGTTGCAAAGCCTGCCTTCATGCCGCGATCTGACAACGCTGCAGCCGGTGATCCGGGCCAATGGCCAGCTCATTGGCGAGCAGCAGAAGTCTGTGGCAGACGCATCCAAGAGGATCGACGAATGGGGGAAAGCCTACGGCACGCCGGAGGCCTTGCTCGAGCAGGTGGCAGATCTGCGGTTTCGTTGGAAGGAATTACGGGAAGAAGCGTCGCGCCTGCAGCCGCTGCCGGAAGGTTATGACACAGCGTCGGCCTTCATCGACGACCTACAGCAACGGCAGCGCCGTCGGGACGAATTACAGCTATCTCTGACGGAATGGCTTGAGGAGCGCAGCAACCTCTTGGGCGGCCTAGAGCAGCAGCCGTTCAGTGCCGATGAGCTCCTCGAGCAGCAGCAGCTGGCAGAGGCCAAGCACCAACAATACCGCCAAGAAGCCAAATCCCTGCAACGGATCCTCGAAGTGCACGACCACCTGCAAAAGGGCGCTGCCGACGATCCTTTCCGTCAGGTCGGGACACGTATGGAGGCGCTGCTGTCCCGGCTCAGCGGCGGAAAATATCAGCAGGCGGAGTTCCGCGACAATCTTCCCGTACGCATCGGTGCCGACGGTGTCATGCTGGGTACCGAGTTCCTGAGCACGGGCATGCGAGGCACACTGGCACTGGCTGTTCGGCTGGCCTATGCCGAGGTATACCTCACCGGTATGGACGGGTTCATGCTGTTGGACGACCCCTTTACCGAGCTGGATGCCCAGCGCCGGCAATATGCTGCCGAGGTGTTGAAGGAGTTGGCCATGGAAAAACAGATCATCCTGTTCACTTGCCACCCGCAGCATGCGGCCCTGTTCGTGGCGGAACAGCCGTCAGGGTAGCAGTGCTTTGGGTGCACTGGTCCACAGCCTTGGAAATCCGCACAATTTTGCCCAAAGATCCGCCGAGAGAATAGGGCCAGTGCCAGCATCAGCCCCACTGATACGTTGCAGTTAACTAGACATCCGGCCTCGAGGCTAGCTGGAAGTAGTTTGTATTTTCTAATGCCCTGTCGGTCTGCACATCTTATGTTCTGCCTTTTTCAATCGCTCGGCGGTGGGCGACGAGATAGACTTAGCGCTCGAGATGGGGCTTGCCGCCCGTTGGGCCATTGAGATCAAGCGAAGTGCTGTCGCATCGCTGTTGAAGGGATTTTACCGGGCCTGTTTGGACATCGGTGCCACGGAGCGCTTCCTCTTCCATGACGGAATGATAGCGTCTACACTGCCAGATGGCGTACAGGCCTGCCCCTCACTGAATTTATACGACGGCTGATGGCGCTGCAGGAAAAATAAAATGTAGTGGGTTGGCGTGCGGATGCCTGGCTTTGTGAAGCGGCTCACTTATGCTCATAGCCCAGGTGGCAGCGGGCATCTCGTCAGTCCGCTCAGCACGGCGGCCCAGACAGGATCGCTGGCCAGTACTTCCTCCTCCCCGAAGAGGATGATTTGATGCCGGGCCCTGGAGAGGGTGACCAGAAGCTTCCGGTCGAGATTGATTTCCCGGATGGATCCTTCAGGGTTTGAATGTCGATAGCTGCCCGGCGTGCGCAGGACGGACATCTGCGTGGGATGACATACGGCAAAGGAGGCGAGGATGATGTCTTTTTCAGATCCCTGGAAGCGTTCGACGGTGTCGATGGCAAGGGTCTTGAGTCCGGGTGTCTGGCTCAGATGTTCACGGATCTTGGAGATCTGTGTTCGCCAGGGTGTCACTACGCCGATGTCTGCAGAACAGAAGTCATCGCCCAGGGATTGTTGCATATACTGCAGCAGGGCGGCGATGCGGGTGGCTTCTGCCACATGGTATTTGGGGGTCTCTGCCCGAGGGCTGGGTACGAAGACTGTCCGGCCTGCCTCCAGCACTGCCTGCCAGGGGCTGCCACCCGGTAGTGTCCGTCCCTTCCAGCCGCTACCGGGGGCTGCCTGGCGCTCAAGTCCGCTGCGCAGCCGATGTCCGTACCAGGGGTTGATCAGGGCTGCGATGGACTCGTGCATCCGATACTGTGTGTCGAGCATGCCATAGGCTTCTGCCCAGCCTTTCTCCGTGGCGTTTCGCATGAGCCGCTCGAAGACCGAGGCAGTAAGTGTGCGGATATCTATGTCTGTTAGTAGGGGGTCGTGCACAGTACAGCAAGAGGCGTCTTGGGTGATGATCGGCGGGAGTTGGTTTTGGTCGCCGATGAGGATGTACTTGTCAAACGCCAGCAGCATGCCTGCGAGCTGTGCCTCGTCGAGCTGGGAGGCTTCGTCAACTATGAGGGTGTGGAGGTCAGCTTTGAGCTGTCGGAGGTTGTCGAGTTGCGTGGTCAGGGTGGCCACGGTCGAGAGGAAGACTCGGTGCGACTGCAGGTAGCGGCGGGCCCCTTCGACATCAAGGCAGTCGATGAAGGATTGCAGGCCTGTATCTTGGAAACGGCTGCCGAGCCTCATGAAGGGGATCTGTCGGGCCTCTAGCCGGGCTGCGATTTCCTCGACGGCACGGTTGGTGAAGGCTACGACGGCCATGCTGCCCGGCATATTCAGCTGCGAGGCTACGAGGCTAGTGAGGAAGGTGGACGTCTTACCGGTGCCGGGGGGGCCTTGCACCAGGTAGTAGTCTTTGGCGGCGAGGGCACTGCGGAGGAGGGCTGCCTGGTTCTCATTGAGTCCTATCGGGTCGATGTTGGGCGGTATTCCGACATTAGGTCTTTGAAGGCCTACCAGGCGTTCGAAGCGGCCTTTCGTGGTATTTGAGACGATGGCAAAAAGTTGTTGGGCGGCCTTCCATTTCGACTTTTCATTTCCATCATGCTCGACGGCCCATTCCGGGTAGCGGGTAAAATGGGAAGCGTCGAGCTGGCGGTTCTGGAGGGCCACGCAGAGTGTATCGGCGTCCATCTCTTCGATGCGAGCTTTGACGAGCTGTTGGTGGAGGGGGTTGGACTGTCCTCTCTGGAGGCCATGGATGACCACCAAGTCGCCACTCCGGAAATTATGCTCGCGGGGCTGGGGGATATGGAAATGCACTCGGGCGGTGTCGGCGTCAAGGGCAAGGAAGCGAAGGCCTGCCAGAGCGCTGAACTGCACGCATTTCTCTTCGATGGGTTCGCGCCAGAGGGCGGCGAAGCCGTTGCGTTCTTCCTGGCGGCCGGGCGACAGCGATCTTCCGCATTTCATGTCGAGGTATTCCCGAAGCAGGAAGGATAACAGGGCCAGGTAGTAGGCCTTCTTTCGCGGGTCGGCCTCGCGGAAGGCAGCCTGGAATGCGTCGATGCGTTCTTTGTGGAAGCGTTGCAACCTTGTGGTGTCGAGTGTCAGCAGCGTCTCCAGCGGGCCTGCGTCGCCATCTGCGAGGCGGAGAATGCCGGATACGACTTCATTGCGCAGGCGCAGCAGGCGCGCCCGCACCGAGGGACTGATGGCGACGTTCCTTTCTACCTGGCGGTCGGCACCGGAGTAAATGACGGCCGAGGTGCCGGAGCGTTGGGGACCGAAGACCGACTCCAGCAGCATGTTATAGCCGACGACCTGCATGCCGTGCTCCATCTTGCAGCGGCCGTTGTTGGGTGCATTGCCGCTTTTGAGTTCGAAGATGTCTTTCCGGAGGGGGTCTTGGGGGTCTTCTACCAGGAGGTCTAGTCGGCCTTGCAGCCCCCAGCGGGCCGACAGGAAGCTGGGTTCGATGCGGACGAGCTGACCCTGCAGTCTGTCGGTGACGGCGCGCAGGCGCGGCCCATGGACTGCCTCAATTCGGGTGAGCAGCGGGGCCAGGCGGGCTTGGCCAACCGTAAGGGCCTGTGTGAAATGCTCGCGGAGGGCTGCCTGGGTGGCAGACTGGATACTGCCGCCGGGGTGGCGGATGCTTTCGTCGAGGACGCTGTTCACGAGGGTGCCCAGGAAGGCAGGGAGGGAAGAGGGTTGTGGCACCAGGTGTGCGGCGAAGAAGAGGGCTGGGTTGCCCTCCTTGCCTTCGAAGCAGTTGGCCAAATCGCTGACATCCATGAGCAGGTCAGGTTCCAGGATGACCAGGCTCTGCGGGGTCGACTGGTAGTGGTTGCCTGCGCTTCCCAGCCGCTGGCAGTGGGTGACCAGGAACTGCTGAAAGGGCTGCAGGAGGGGCTGCAGGTAGCTGAGCAGGCAGGCCCCCTGATCGGTGAGGGTGAGTTGTAGCTCGCCGAGGGCTTCCTCCCTGCAGCGGACGGTGAAGGAAGTCTGGCCGTCTATGGTCTGAAGGGCGGAGGGGGGCTCGGTGGCGAGGACTTGTAGCGTCTCCACCTTGGCCTCTTCGCGTGGCTTCTCGGGCCTCAGCCGGCGTGTGCCCAGCGATCGGTATTGGAGGGCCAGCGGCTCCGGTACGGGGGTATCATAGAGGTATGCTACGGCCTCGCAGATGGCCCTGAGCGATAGCAGCCAGTCGTCGGCGTCAGGCTCCAAAGCGAGAGTTCCTGTGGGACGGGTGTAGCGCCGCAGGGCATGCAGCTGCTGCCGGATGGATGCATCAGTATGCCTGGATTCGAAGACGAACTCCATGCGGCCGTAGAGGTTGAGGAAGCTGCGGTTTTCGAGGAGGGTACATTCGCGGAACATTGCCTCTAGCGCGTTTCTAAAGGCCCGTAGGGAAGGATGGGAAGGCCCCTGGCCGGCGCTCATCGATATCTCTGCATACCACTTGTCTCCACGCGCCGGCATCATCGAACTGGGCATCCGGTGAAATTACGGCAAGTGGATGGATGCCTTCCTCCCCTTTTCAGAAAATGGATGAGGGGTCGCCTGTTGGATTCCACCCGGCTGCAGGGGCACCGCATGCTTTGCCCTGCCTTGAAAAAAAGGGCGAATGGAGCACTTATGCTTTTGCCCATGGGAGTATTTTTAGAAACTTCCAATAAGTTTGATCTAGAAAAACTTTACATGTCGCAAGAGTGCCTACTTTAAGGTGACTTGGACTGCTGGCCATTACTGCCTTCGCCCAATCCCCTGACCGCTTGAGCTACCAGTCCATCATGCGGAACGCATCCGGCAATGTGGTCGCCAGCCAGTCTGTCAGGACGTGGGTAGTAACGACCGCTTTGCCTGGATGGAACTGTCCCGTTTTTTTGGAATAACTGGCCCTGTTCCAGGGCATGGGCCGAGCGATCGGCTTTACCCTGCATAGCAGGTATTGTACCAGGGCTCAAAATCTTTTCACCCGGAAGTTGAGGGTGACGGGAACGTTCCTACTTGTGGAGTCATCAAGTAGGGTGGCAATCATATTGCCTTCCACATTGCCGAGGACATCCCATTTGGTGATGTCCACTTTGGCCCCATTAGTTTTTGCATTCTGGAGGCCATTAGCAGAGAACGTTAACAATGTCTTTAAGCCAACGGTTCCGTCGGTAGCAATCAAAAAGGATATAAGTGATATGGTCTGATTATTAAGGCTATAACCACTTACAAAAAATTGACTAGGGCTACCCTGACCTTGTGCAATAAAGTGTTGGGCGTAAATGGAATCCATGGGTGTCATGATCTTGAACAGGGGGCCATTGATGGAGTATTCGATGAAATAATTCTGTACAACGGCCCCGCAGATCCTGATGTCTCCGGTCGATGCGTTGGCGCTGGTGAGGTTGATCCTGGTGACATCTCCTTCGCGATTGCTGTTTGCATCATATCCGGTGGCATCGGCGGTGGTGGCGTTGTTGCAGTCCAGGAACCTCAGGGAGAAGCGTCCCAGGCTGTCTATCGCGGAGCGGTAGGCGCGGTCTTGCACCAGTAGGCTGAAGTAGCCCCGCTTGACGGGCTGGTTGTTGCAATCGATCAGGCGGCCAGCGACCTCCACCCATCTGACCTGGGAGGAGGGCACCTGGAAGCTGCCGAAGTCGGTATCGGTGTTGACGGGCCCGATCGACTTTGTGAACAACACTTCTCCGCAGGCGCCGAGCAATGAGAGTGTGACGACTTCATTGGCTGGCAGGGGCCCTTGGATCGTGCCGCTGCTGTCGGTGATAGCTTGTACGCAGAGTTTGGTATTGTCTGTCACGTTGGTGCGCTTCAGGATGAGGCGGGCGTTCTGCAGGGGCTTGCCATCGATGGTGACGAAGGTTGCTTTCATCTTGATGACGCGGTAGGGTAGGTCCCAATTCCAGGAGCTGAAGTGTTTGACTTTGGCGACGAGGCGGGCGCCGGCTTTCACGGCCATGCCTTCTTGTCTCCAGAAGCCGGAGCGGTCGTCGAAGTGCCATATGGGGACGGTGCTCGGTGCATTGCTAAGGGCGGGGATGTCGAGGGTCGCTTCTTTGCCGGTCTGAAGGGTCACGGGCTCTCCGGCCTCGCCTTCGATTTCTACGCGCATCATCCCGAGCGTTTCCAGTCCTGCGAAGCTGCTATCGCTTCTGATGCCATAGAGGTTACCGGGCATTTCATCGAGGATCTGGACGTTGTTGCCGGGCAGGAAGGCGGCATATACTTTGACGGCGCGTGTATAGGCGGCGGTGCTTCCTTTGATGGTGAAGGCGTTGGCGGGAAAGTCGATGCTGGCTTCTCCGACGGCCAGTTTACCTCCTTTGGCCGCGTCGATGGTGCCTGCCAGCTTTTTTTTCACCAGGCGGATGCGCATGAAGTTGGTGGTCTCTTTCTCATAGAGCATGCTGCGGCTGCCCATGAAGTAGCCTTCTTTTTGGACGGTCACCAGTCCCCCGTTGGCATTGATCGGCACCCGCTCAAAACGAAAGATGCCGTAGCGGTCGGTGCGCAGGGTTTGGTATCCGGCGCGCACATCGGCGCCGGCGAGCGGCTTGCCGGCATCGTCGAGTACGATGCCCTGGATGTTGACCTTTTCTTCGCGGGTCTCCGGCACTTTTGTGAAGATGCTGGCATCTTCGATGCTGAACTCCTTCTGGCAGCCCCAGAAGGCATAGGCCGCCATACTGAGGATTGCGAAGTGGGTGATGGATTTTGTAGGTGGCCGGTGCATGGTTCATTTTTTAGGGGGCCGGTGATCAGGCAAGGTGCCAGTCTGAATTCAACGTCTCCTCCGACAGGCAGCGTATAGATGCTATGAAGGTAATAGTTTGTATGGCTCTCTCCATGCTTGCTGTCAGGGTTTCCGGTCGATGGATACAGGGGCGCTCAGATCTGCCCATGTCGCTGTAAGGCAGGGTGTATGTATATGGAATGCCTGGCAGTCCTTGTATATTTGTAGCAAGACGATGAAGATGACCTACCTCCCCCATACCCTGCTCGGACGGACGACTCCCGGTGCCGGCCGCATGGCCCTGCGATGGCTGATGGCTGGCTGTATGTCCGTATGGCTGCCGCTCTGTCTCTCTGCACAGCGTTTTGGTACTCATCTGGATGCCAAGACCGGGCAGTCATACGCGACGGTACAGATCGGCCCGCAGGTCTGGATGGCTAAGAATCTCGATGTAGGGCATTTCCGGAATGGCGACCCCATTCCGGAGGCGAAGACGTCCGAGGAATGGGAGCGCGCCAGCCGCGAAGGGAAGCCTGCCTGGTGTTATTACAACAACGACCCTTCGCTCGCCGCGCAGGATGGACGCCTATACAACTACTATGCCATCATAGATCCGAGGGGGTTGGCGCCGGAGGGCTTCCGCATGCCGGAGACGAATGACTTCATTCGCATGTCTGCCCGGTTAGGGAATAAGTTGGAGGCGGAGAGGCAGATAAATGCCAGGGAAGGATGGAGTACCATAGGCTTCATGAACCTGGGGAAGAAGAATAGCAATGCCACGGGCTTTACTGCTACGCCTGCCGGTATTCGGACGGACAATGGAGAGTTCTATGCGCGGGGTAGGTTTTATCAATTTCATCTCATCGATGGGCACAACAATCAAGCCTGCGAGGAGCGGTTGTATCAGATATTGACCAAGCGCAAGGATCGTCCCGACAATATGCAGGGCATTGGAAAGTCGGTCCGGCTGATTGCAGAGGAATCTTCCGCCCTCCGTCTCTGAGCGGAGCGGCTGGCCCAAGGGCCATAAAAAAATGCCGGCAAACCAGCCGGCATCCCAACAGCGGAGGAGAAGGGATTCGAACCCTTGATACCCTTTCGAGTATACACACTTTCCAGGCGTGCCAGTTCAACCACTCCTGCACTCCTCCTTGGAAGGGCGTTAAAATTACAGCTTTTCATCGAAACGCTGGGCTGCTGCGCAGATGTCATCCTCTCGAACGGCCTGCAGCATCCTCCTTCCATAGGGATCTCTAGCCTGTAACCACGGTGACAGGCCGAGGCTGTCCAGAACTCTGTTCGTAGCTATCGGATACCTGCTGCCCGGCCTGGCCATTCAGAGTTTTATCCGGAAGCCTCCCGCCACGCTGAGGGTTTTGGGGTAGCTCTTGACGAGCAGAATTACCTCTATGTGTGGGTGTTTGATCCAGACATGGATCTCTGTATCGTCAGCAGCAAGGTCCGGGTCGACTCCGATCTGGGCCGCCTGATCGTTGAATCCAACGGCGGCTTTCAACTGCTATCAGGGGAGCAGCTGCGGCTGGGCGACAAGTGCTACACCTGCTTTCGGCCTTAAGTCGCCAGTCCTGATGGGGCAGATGTGTCCGCCGTCGGCAAGCTGTATTTTTGTGCAAAACCTGCCATCGCTTCCCTGGCATCGATACTGTCCAACCCCATCGAATACCTCAAGGGGGTGGGCCCGCTGCGGGCCGACCTGCTGAAGAAGGAGCTCGGCATCTTCACCTTTGGCCAGCTGTTGGATCATTTCCCTTATCGGTATGTTGACAAGACGACGCTCCGCACTGTGGCGGACATCTTGCCGGGCAGTGAGCCGGTCTTGCTCAGTGGCATCGTCACCGACATCGAAGTGTCGGGCGACAAGCGAGCGCGGCGGATGACCGCCCAGCTGAGGGATCGCAGCGGTGCGGTGGAGCTGGTTTGGTTCCAGGGCATCTCGTGGGTGCAGCGGTCGCTCGTGCCGGGCGGTTCCTACCTGGCCTATGGCCGGCCGAGTTTTTTCATGGGACACGCGCAGCTCACTCATCCAGAGCTGGAGCCACTGCAGGACGAGGGCTCGGAGCCGCGTGCTTTCATGGAGCCGGTATACCCTGCCACGGAGAAGCTGAAGGCGCGGGGGCTGACGGGTCGTAGCCTCGGAAAGCTCACGCAGGCGCTGCTGGGCATGATCTCTGAAAAGGACATCCCGGAGATCCTTCCAGCGGTGATCTTGCAGGAGATGGGCCTGCCATCCCGCTGGCAAGCATATGTCGACATCCACTTCCCTTCGTCGCTGGAGGCTCGGCACCGGGCTGCCGAGCGGCTCAAGTTCGAAGAGTTGTTCGTCGCCCAGCTGCGGCTGGGGATGTTGCGTTCTGCGCGGCACCGCCATTCGCGCGGGCTGGTCTTTCAACAGGTGGGCGACCTCTTCAACGGTTTTTATGCGCACCACCTGCCCTTTGCCCTCACGGGTGCGCAGAAGCGGGTCTTGCGGGAGATACGTCGCGATACCGGCGGCGGGCGTCAGATGAACCGGCTGCTGCAGGGGGATGTCGGGTCGGGCAAGACGATGGTGGCCCTGCTGGCGATGTTGCTGGCGGCCGACAACGGCTTCCAGAGCTGTCTGATGGCGCCGACAGAGATTCTCTCGCAGCAGCACCTCGCCAGCCTCACCGGACTGCTGAAAGGGCTGCCGGTGCAGGTGGAGCTGCTGACAGGATCTACAAAGGCTGCAGAGCGGCGGCGCATCCTGGCCGCCGCCGCCGATGGTAGCCTGCAGATCCTCATCGGTACGCACGCGCTGATCGAGCAGCAGGTGCGCTTCGCAAAACTGGGCTTGGCCATCGTCGACGAGCAACACCGCTTCGGCGTCGCACAACGCGCCCGCCTCTGGGAGAAGTCGGAAGACACGCCACATGTCTTGGTGATGACGGCCACGCCCATCCCCCGAACCCTAGCGATGACAGCCTATGGCGACCTGGACTACAGCGTCATGGACGAGCTTCCCCCCGGTCGCAAGCCGATCGTCACCGTCCACCGCATCGAAGACCGCCGACCGCAGGTGATGGAATTTATCCGCGAAGAGATCGCCCAAGGCCGCCAGGCCTATATCATCTTCCCGCTGATTGAGGAGAGCGACAAGGTCGACTATGAGAACCTCATGCGCGGTTATGAGAACGTGAAGGCCTGGTTTCCGGAGCCTAAATATTGGATCAGCATGGTGCATGGCCGTATGAAGCCGGCCCAGAAGGAGGAGAATATGCGGCGCTTCGTCGCCAACGAGGCCCAGATCATGGTCTCGACGACCGTCATCGAAGTCGGCGTCAACGTGCCCAACGCCACGGTCATGTGTATTGAGAGCGCCGAGAAATTTGGCCTCAGCCAGCTCCACCAGCTGCGGGGGCGCGTGGGCCGCGGCAGCGAGAAGAGCTGGTGTATCCTCCTGACAAGCAACAAAGTTTCCCGCGAGGCGAAGGAGCGGCTGCAGGTGCTGTGTACGACCTCTGACGGCTTCGTCGTCGCCGAGCGCGACCTAGAGCTCCGCGGCCCGGGTGACATAGAAGGCACGCGGCAGAGCGGTGCCCTGCAGTTCCGGCTGGCTGACATCCTAGCCGACCGGCCCCTGCTGGAGCGGGCCCGCGACTGGGCCACCCAACTATTGGACACCGATCCGGGTCTTACCCATGCGGCGCATGAAACCCTGCGGCGCTATCTTCAGGCAGCCGGTGCCGGCAATGCATGGAGCCGCATTTCATGATCCTCTGCATCGGCTATTTAACAGAACTTAAAGGCTTTCCGAATTGTATATTCTTTATTTTGAGCACACCGCCATGCCGACCCGTCTGCTTTTCTCCTTCCTGTTTTTCGGATTGTGGTTTCAAATGCCCAGTCACCTGGCAGCTCAAGGCTCTACAGAAGTATATGGTCTCGAGTTCACAGAAAACCTCGGACAATGGGGCCAGGCCTTCGACTTCCGCGCACAGGTAGGCACGGGGGCTGTCTTCCTGCACGCGAACGGTTTTACTGTTTTACAACATCAAGAAGCCGATTACCGCAGGGTGATGAGCCGGTTCTTCGGACATACCCATGAAGAGGCATCCCAGACCCCGCTAGGACCCGAAGATTCCGTCATGCGCTCTCACTTGTACAGGGTCTATTTCGAGGGAGCTTCCCTGGGCCAGCCCGTGGCAGAAGGTGTCATCCAGACAGACATCAACTACTTCCTCGGCAACGACCCTTCGCGATGGAAGTCGGGTGTTCGTTCCTGGGCCTCGGTCACATATCGCAATCTCTATCCTGGCATAGATCTCCGCTATTACACGTATAACGGGGACATGAAGTATGATCTAATTGTTCATTCGGGGGCAGACCCCTCCTGCATCCGGCTGCGCTATGAGGGTGTGGATGGCTTATCTGTGAAAAAAGGAGCGCTGCAAGTGCGGACCTCGGTGGGGGTAGTGACTGAGGGGGAGCCCTACACCTACCTGGCCCGGGAAGGCGGAAGGCAAGAGATTGACTGCCGATACCAACTCAGTGGCAACACGGTCCGCTTTGAAGTCGAGGACCATGATCCTGCTGCCCGGATGGTGATTGACCCAACCCTTGTCTTTGGAACATTTACGGGCAGTGCCTCAGACAACTACGGATATACCGCCACCCCCGGGCCCGACGGCAGCCTGTTTGCAGGGGGTATCGTATTTGGTACGGAGTATCCAGTAGTTCCCAAGCCGGGCGCCTTCCAGACAGCTTTTAAAGGTGGACTGGTAGATATAGGGATCACGCGGTTCAGCCCTGACGGGACGGCCCGTATGTATTCTACCTATATCGGGGGCAATGGCCTAGACATTCCCCATTCCCTTATTGCGGACGGGCAGGGAAACTTGATCATCCTCGGCAGGACAAACTCTTCCGATTATCCCGTAAAAGGATACCTCTCGCCATCTCGGGGCAACACGGATATTGTGGTGACCAAACTCAATGCTACGGGTAGGGCTCTCATCGGTTCTGCCGTCTTGGGAGGGAGTGGCATGGATGGCTCGAACCTCAGCAATGACATTGTGTTGAGCAATGCCGGCCTGCCCCTTGTCTACAACTATGGCGACCAGTCGCGCAGCGAAGTCATCCTTGATGATGCAGGCAATATTTTGTTCGTTTCCAACACGCAGTCGAGCAATTTCCCGATGATCAATGCGGCTCAACCTGCATTTGGTGGCGGTATCCAGGATGCCGTCGTCGTCAAGATGCCACCAGACCTTAGTGGTATTTATTTCAGCACTTTCCTAGGGGGCTCGGCGGAGGATGCTGGTTTCTGTATTAAAACACGGCCCGGCAGTCGAGAGATCTATGTGGCCGGACCTACCCGGAGTATAAATTTCCCCGGGAGTAAGACGGGTACCATTGGCTCTTCTTTCGGAGGCGATGTCGATGGATATATTGCGGTCTTGAGTGCCGATGGACAGGTTCTGCTTCGTTCTACCTATCTCAGTACCCCTGCGATAGACATCATTTTCGGTCTTCAATTTGATAAAGACGGATTCCCTTATGTTATGGGCATTACGCTTGGGAACTGGCCTGTCATTGGCGCGCCGGCACAATTCCCGGGTTCAAAGCAGTTTGTGGCGAAGTTGCAGCCTGACCTCTCTGCCTATGTTTTTTCTACGGTCTTTGGATCGCCCGGCGCTGCCAAGCCGAACATCTCGCCGGTCGCCTTTTTGGTCGACCGCTGTGAGCGAATTTATATTTCTGGGTGGGGTGGCCGGCTGGGAGAGAATTGCTTTCCGGTAGCGACGGGCGCACTTGCCAGCAGAACGCTGGGGCCAGTAGGCATGCCCATCACCTCAGATGCGATACAGGGTAGTGGTGAAACGGATAATAGTGATTTCTACATCATTGTCCTGGAACGCAATGCTGCTAGCGTACTCTACGGTACGTTCGTCGGCCAGGTGGGTGGCTATGGCGACCATGTAGACGGGGGCACCAGTCGCTTTGATGCCCGCGGGGTGATCTACCAGTCGGCCTGCGCGAACTGTGGCGGGAATACTTACTGCCCGAGCAAACCCATCACCAGAAGGTTCCCTACCACTCCAGGGGCAGTGGCCGCGGTACCCAGCTTCTCGGCCACCACCAAGAAATGTAATCTAGCAGCCTTTAAGATCGAGCTGCCCTTTACAGGTGTGAGCGCAGATTTGGAGGTCTCTGCCGAGGGCAATTTTGGGGATACCACTGGATGCGTGCCCCTGGATGTCCTGTTCACCGATGAGATCGGGTCGGGCAAGACCTATGAATGGGATTTCGGCGACGGTAGTCCCCGACTGACGACCACCGTGCCAGAGGCCCGACACCTGTATACCCGGGTAGGCAGGTTTCGGGTTTCAGTAACGGCCATAGATGCTTCAAAGTGCATCGCTCGGGATTCATCGATACGGTTTGTTATAGTGTCGAACGATAAGGCCATCCTTGGGTTTCTCGCCAACAAGCTGCTTCCCTGCAGTGTCCTGCGCTATCAGTTCTCCAATACCAGTACGGCCCCTCCGGGCAGGACTTTTTCGGCCAATGCCTTTATTTGGGATTTTGGAGATGGCACTCGTCTGACGACAAACGCAGCGACCCTTCCACCCCATACCTATGCAGCGCCTGGTACCTACATTGTCAAACTCATCATGAGAGATCTCTCCTTTTGCAATGGGCCAGACTCCGTCAGCCAAGTGCTGCGGGTCTCCGACTTCATACGGGCCCGTTTGAAGAGTGAGGACACGGTCTGCCAAAACCAGCCAATCCAATTTGACAATACATCGCTGGGAGGTAGCGGCTTTGTCTGGACTTTTGGAGATGGAACCAGCTTCATTGGTCCAGTGCCTCCGGACAAAGTGTACACCAGTCCCGGTAGATTCCTGGTCACCCTGGTGGCCAGTGACCCCAATGCGTGTAATCTCACGGATGACACGACCAAGTTTGTTGTTGTGTTGCCAAGCCCGCGAGCCGCGTTTACCTATAGCCCCAATCCTTCCGTGCTTAATACTCCCACCGTATTCTCCAATAATAGCATCGCAGCTACGAAGTACAATTGGGATTTTGGGGATGGGAATACTTCGGCCAATACCAACCCGACCTATGCCTTTATCGCCACGGCCCGCAACAATGTATGCCTAACCGCTAAGAACAGCTTAGGCTGTGCCGATACCACCTGTCAGATCATTCCTTCTCTGGTCTCCCCGCTGGTGGATGTACCCAATGCATTTACTCCGAATGGAGATGGCAATAACGATCAGGTCTTTGTCCGTGGCTTCGGCATAGCCAAGATGGATTTTCGGATCTATAACCGATGGGGGCAAATGGTCTTTCGTTCTCAGAACATCAACTCCGGATGGGATGGCTACTATCTTTCGCGGCTTCAGCCCATGGATGTGTATGCATATTTTCTGGAAGTTGAGTTCAGCACGGGCGAAAAAGTTTCCCGAAAAGGAGACATCACTTTATTACGATAAGAAATCTCGCAGATGTGTCAATACCAGTTAATCGCATCATCTTTAATAACACACAAAGATTGGATCCGATCACATACTCATGCTTCATGGCACAACAGATAGGATGGGGGCACGTTTGATACCAAAGATCTGGTGGCTCTTGACGGTAATTCTGGCAGGAGTGGGAGGTCTGTGCGCACAGTCGCCCGCTTCCTATCTCAGCCTGGAGTTCATAGAGAATAAAGGACAATGGGGGGATGCCTTCGACTATCAGGCCGAGTTGGGGAGCGGTGCCTTCTTCCTGCATGCCGATGGATTTACGGTGCTGGCACATGACACGGCCGACTATCGAAGGGTTACGGGCATGTTGCATGGACACGGGTCGCAGGCCGGTGCGTCGGAGGATCTCTCGGGCGCTGAAGGCCTACGCATCCATTCTCATGCCTACCGGGTGCGTTTTGTCGGGGCCGGGCCAGCCCGGTCCGTAGCGGAGGGGCAGCTGCAAACAGGCATCAGCTATTTTTTAGGCGATGATCCGGCACGGTGGCAGTCGGGCCTTTCGTCGTGGCAGTCGGTCACCTATCGCGATGTCTACCCAGGCATCGATGTGCGGTACTACACGCTGTCGGGCCGGCTGAAATATGACATCATCGTCCATCCCGGGGCGGACCCTGCCCAGGTAAAGCTGCGGTATGAGGGCATCGAGGGCCTGGCGGTCGACAAAGGCGAATTGCACGTGCATACTTCTGTAGGAGATATTCGGGAGCTCTCCCCATATACGTATGAGGTCAAAGATGGAAGCCGACGGGAGCTCCGCTGCCGCTATCGCGTCAAGGGCCATGAGATGGCTTTTGATGTTCAGGGCCATGATCGGGGGGCACGGCTCGTCATCGACCCGACGATCGTATTCAGCACCTTTACCGGCAGCACGGCGGATAACTGGGGGTTCACTGCTACCCCGGGGTTGGATGGTAGTTTTTTTGCTGGGGGAATCGTCTTCGGCAATGGCTATCCAGCAACTCTTGGTGCGATCTCTCGGAATTATTTAGGAGCTTCTGTCACAAATCCAGCGTCCAGTGTAAACATAGGCATCACCCGATTTAGTCCAGATGGGAGGTCCCGGCTCTATTCGACCTATCTCGGCGGCAGCGGTTTTGACATTCCCCACTCTCTGATTGCGGACCCTGAGGGTAATCTGGTTCTTTTGGGCCGCACTACGTCTTTCAACTATCCTAGCCTAGGATATGTTTCTCCCAGCCGTGGCAGTACAGATATTGTTGTAACCAAGATCAATGCTACGGGTACGGCCCTTATCGGTTCAGCGATCTTGGGGGGCAGTGGTCAGGATGGGATGAATATTGATCCGAATTTCTATTCTGTCGACTGCAACCCTATGGTATATAACTATGGCGACAATGCCCGCAGCGAGGTGGTGCTCGATGATGCAGGCAATGTGCTGTTCGTTTCCAGTGCCCAGTCGGCCAATTTCCCAATGGTCAATGCAGTTCAGCCCACGCGGGGAGGCAGTCAGGATGCAGTGGTAGTGAAGATGACGCCTACCCTCAGCAGTGTGCTCTTTAGCACTTATCTGGGGGGCTCGGGAAATGATGCAGGCTTCTGCATCAAAGTGCATCCGCGCAATGGAGACATCTACGTGGCTGGTCCCACCCTGAGTACGAATTTTCCCGGCGACCATAGTGGGACCCTCGGACTGCTGCATCAAGGGGATATAGACGGGTATGTGACGATCCTAAAGCCTGATGGATCAGGGCCCTTGCGGTCTACTTATCTTGGTACGCCTCAAATCGACATCATCTACGGCCTGCATTTCGATGCATCCGGCTATCCGTATGTGATGGGTATCTCCCAGGGGAGCTGGCCTGTCCTCAATGCCAGCGCCTTTTACCCAAATGCTCGGCAGTTTATCTCCAAGCTGCGGCCAGATCTTTCAGGCTATGAATTCTCTACCGTGTTTGGCTCCAGCAGCTCTGTCCCAAATATCTCTCCGGTGGCCTTTCTGGTGGACCGATGCGAGAACCTCTATGTCTCAGGCTGGGGTGGTCAGATCGACCCTTGTTCGACTCCAGGTTGCTATGATCGGCGGACGGCCGGGCCTGCTGGGATGTATATTTCTCCAGATGGGCGCCCCACTCGGGACAACCGAGACTTTTATTTCATTGTGTTGGAGAAGAATGCTGCCCGCGTCCTTTATGCTTCCTGCTTTGGGCAGACGGGCGGGGGTACCGACCATGTCGACGGAGGTACCAGTCGTTTCGACAGCCGAGGCTTCATCTATCAATCTGTCTGTGCCAACTGCGGCCGGAATGACCCTTGCTCTGGATCGCCACCGGCTCCTGTCACTGCTGCTTTTCCCGTCTTAAGTGCTGTGGCTCCTTCCAACCTCTCCAGCAACTGCAACCTTGCCGCTGTCAAGATCGCTTTTGACTTCGACGGGGTCAAGGCCTCCCTGCAAGTAGCCATCGATGGCGACATCAGGGATACCAGCGGCTGTTTGCCATTGAAGGTAGATTTCAAGGATACCATTGGCACAGCGAAGTCATACGAATGGGAGTTCAACGATGGCTCCCCTCGTGTCACCACCACCGTCCCGTCGTACACCCACACCTTCAACAGACCAGGCTTGTACCGCGTGATGCTGATTGGTAAAGATCCGACCAAGTGCATTCAGTTCGACACTGTCTATCGGAATATACGGGTAGGGATCGATAAGGCGGTGCCCGACTTCCTGCAGGAAAAACTCCTGCCTTGCACCTTGTTGGCCTATCGGTTTGACAACCGAACGCCCGTGATCCCGGGAAAGCCTTTCAGCCCGCAAAGCTTTGTCTGGGATTTTGGCGATGGCTCGCCCCGGGTGGTGAGTGGCCTGAATGCGGTGAGCCATACCTTTCCCGCCCCCGGCAGCTATACGGTGAAGCTTCTTCTGACCGACACCCCCTACTGCAACACGCCCGACTCCGTCTCCCGCAGTGTCTCGCTGGGGCCCAACATACTGGCAGGCTTCACCATGAGCAAAGACACCACCTGCACCCGTGCGGCCATCCAGTTCACCAACACTTCCGTGGGAGGCATCACCTACACCTGGGACTTTGGCGACGGCACCGGCCATACCGGCACGACGGCGCCCGCAAAGGTCTATGATCTTCCAGGCACCTATGTGGTCACCCTGGTGGGCAATGCCCCGGCCACCTGCAACCTCACCGACACCATCAGAAAGGTCATACGCGTATTCGGCCCGCCCAAGGCCGACTTCAGCTACCTGCCCCTGCCTTCACAGGAGAACATGCCTACCCGCTTCATCAATACCAGCACCGGCGCCACCCGCTACCTCTGGGATTTGGGGGATGGCAGTTCCTCCGTGGAACTGAACCCGGTGCGTTCCTATCAAACGACAGGCTTACAAAAGGTATGCCTGCAGGCCATCAATGTCTTCAACTGCCGGGATACCCTTTGCCAGCCGGTCGCCTCTATCGTCACCGAAAAGATGGATGTACCTACCGCCTTCAGTCCGAACGGCGACGGGGTAAACGACAGGGTCTATGCCCGGGTCTTCGGCATCCGCAGCATGAGCTTCCGCATCTACAACCGATGGGGGCAGGCCGTCTTCCAAAGCTCCAATCCCGACATCGGTTGGGATGGCATCTTCCAAGGTAAACTGCAGCCTATGGATGTGTATGGCTATGTCCTGGATGTCGAGTTCATCACGGGACGTAGGGCAACGAAGCGGGGCGACATCACCCTGCTTCGATGAGAAAACACGTTAAATTAGCGAATATGGCCTCCGTACGTATCAGTGGAAAACGCTCTTGGAAAAGGCCTATACCATCTGCCTTGCGGACGCTCGTCTGCGGCGTGGCTCTTCTGCTGATCGCTGGTCTGCAGCCTGCTGCCCAGAATCTCCATTTTTCTCAGTTCTTCCATTCCCCACTAACGGCCAATGCGGCCAACACGGGCTTTATTCCCGCGGCCGACTACCGCATCGGCGCTAACTACCGCAGCCAGTGGGCCAGCATCCCCGTCAACTTTCGTACGATGAGCATATGGGGCGATGCGCAAGTGCTGAGGGATCGTTTTGAGACGGGCTGGGTTGGACTGGGAGGCGTCATCCTGCGAGACGTGGCGGGCAGCGGCAACCTCTCTTCCACGCGGGCCTATGCCTCTGCCGCCTACCACCAGATGCTGGGCGCCACAGGACTCCTCTCGGCCGGCTTCTCAATAGGATATATCAACAAGCGGGTGGACATCTCCCGATTCACCTACGACAACCAGTGGAACGGACGCTTCTTCGACCGCACCATCCTCAGTGGCGAGACCTTCCTCAACACCAACATCGGCTATCTCGACGTGCAGGCCGGCATGAACTACGCCTGGTTCCCTACGGATGACATCTACCTCCATGGCGGTGTGGCAGTCATGCAACTCAACCGCCCGCGTGAGAGTTTCTTCACGACCAACCATACGAGCCAAACCGTCCTGGAGCGACGCTACACCGTCTTTGCCGATGCGATGATCAAACTAAACGACCGATGGATCGTCTCACCCGGCGGGTATTATCAGCAACAGGCCAACGCCTCTGAGCTGACGGCCGGACTGCACCTCGACTATAACCTCAGCGGCAACGGAGAACACCTGCTGTCGCTGGGCCTGTACTACCGCCACCTGGACGCCTTCATTCCCGCCATGGGCTATCAGTGGCGGAATATCCGCTTTATGTTCAGCTATGATGCGACCGTCTCGACCCTGGGAGACTATATCAACCGCCAGGGTGCGACGGAGATGGCCATGATGCAGCAAGGATTTTATCGACAGTTCTCCCCGGGTCTCCGGCAGGCGATGTGCCCCAAGTTTTAACCCCTTCCTCCACCCTATAAAGACCTTTCGACCCATGAATAATCAGCGTAGACCTATCCTGGCGATCGTCCTCCTGATGCTGGCTGCCTCGTGCTCCTATGCACAGTCGGGCTTCGACCGCAGCCGGCTCTTCTTCGGCGGCAACTTCGGGGTACGCTTCGGCAACAACACGTTTGTGAACCTTTCGCCGCAGGTCGGCTATCGCATACATGAGCGACTGACCGCCGGGGGCGGCATCAACTGTGTGGCCTCTTCGTTGACCTTCCGCACGCCGGCCGGGGAGCGGGTCTCCCGCGAGCGTTTTGGCTATGCGGGGCTGAACGTCTTCGGGCGCTTCTTCCCACTCTCCAGCGTCTTCCTCTCGCTGCAGCCCGAGTATAATTACAGCTGGGGCAACATCCGATATTTCAACGGCCAGCCCGATGAAAAATCCCCCGCAGCCTATGTCCCTTGCCTGCTGGTGGGGGCGGGCACCGTGATTCCTTCCGGGCGGGGCACGCTGATTGCCATGCTGCAATATGATGTGGCGGGCAGTGCGAGGTCGCCCTATGGCCGCAATCCCTTCGTGACGTTTGGCTTTAACTTCTGAGGACGGGCAAGGCGTCGAGGAGCGCTTCTGGCGTATCGTAGAGGCGGACGCGGTCGCTCAGGTGACCATATAGGAACCCTGACTTTTCGAGATGTAGCAGGTACTGCATCAGGGGTCCATAAAAACCGCTCGTATTTAATATTGCAATGGGCTTGTCGTGGATGCTGAGCTGGTTCCAGGTGAGCATCTCGAAGAGCTCATCGAGGGTACCGAAGCCGCCTGGCAGTACGATGGCCGCGTCGCAGCGTTCGTAGAGCAGGCGTTTGCGCTCGTGCATGTCTTTAGTGATGACGAGCTCACTTAGTCCGGTATGCTGGTGTTCGAAATTGGAGAGGATCTGCGGGATGATGCCCGTGACATGTCCGCCCGCCTCTAGGTGGGCATTGGCGACGGCTCCCATCAGGCCCTTTGCACCGCCGCCGTAGACAAGGCGGATGCCCTTGACAGCCAGCCCACGACCCAGCGCCTCGGCATGGGTGGGATACATAGGGTGGTCACCTGCCTGTGAGCCGCAGAACACGGCGACGGCCTGTATGGGTTGGGCGGTCATGTAGGTGGATGATTCGTCAATGTAAGTCTTTCCGCTGATACGGCGCATCGGCCTGCCGCTTGCCCCTGCAGCCTTTTTCCTACCTTGACATCAAATTGATTCCATGTCGGCCACCCTTCTGTTCGGCTTTGTCGTTGGTTATTTTCTCCTACTCTTGGGCGTCGCCTGGATGACGTCTCGGAATGCGACGAACGAGTCGTTCTTCATCGGTAACAAACGCTCGCACTGGCTGCTGGTCGCCTTCGGTATGATTGGCACGTCGCTCTCGGGCGTCACCTTCGTGTCGGTGCCGGGCACGGTGGGCGACTTCACCGCTGCCGGCGTCCACAAGGCTTTCACCTACTTCCAGGTGGTGCTGGGCTACATCTTCGGATATGCCGCGATCGCCTATGTGCTGATCCCGCTCTATTACCGGATGAACCTCACGTCCATCTACCATTACCTCGATCACCGCTTGGGGCGTTATTCCTACAAGACGGGCGCGTTGTTCTTCATCCTTTCGCGGACGGTGGGTGCCACGGCCAGGCTCTATCTGGTCATCAACGTCCTGCAGCTGTTCATCCTCGACGCCCTCGGTGTCCCCTTCATCGTGACGGCTGCCGTCATTCTGTTGATGATCCTGCTCTATACATTCGAGGGCGGGGTGAAGACGATCGTATACACTGACACACTGCAGACCAGCTTCATGCTGCTAGGCCTCATCGTCTGCATCGGCTGGATCCTCTGGCAGACAGGCCTGTCGATCGGCAGTGCGCTCGACACGTTGGGTGAGCGGGGCTTCACGCGCATCTTCGACACCGACCCGATGAGCAAGACCTTCTTCCTGAAACACATGGTGGGTGGTGCCGTAATCGCGCTGACGATGACGGGCCTAGACCAGGAGATGATGCAGAAGAATATTAGCGTGCGTACCACGGCGGGCTCGCAGAAGAACATCATGACATTCACCGCGGTACTCGTTATTGTCAACTTCCTCTTCCTGCTGCTGGGCGGACTGCTCTATCTCTATGTGGAGTCGCAGGGCGGCGTGCTGGGCGAACGGCAGTTCCTGCTGGGTAGCCGCAACGTCATCGGCGACGACCTGTTTCCCTATGTCGCGATGAACCTCTTGCCCCAATGGGTGTCGATCGTGTTCATCATCGCGTTGATCTCGGCGTTGTTCCCCAGCGCCGACGGTGCGCTGACGGCGCTCACCTCCTCCTTCTGCATCGACATCCTCGGCATCCGCCGTCGGGATGGCCTCGACGAGGCTGCGCAGCGCCGGATCCGCATGAAGGTGCACCTCTCGCTGACGGCAGTGTTCATGCTCTGCATCCTCTTTTTCAAATGGATCAACAATAAGTCCATCATCAACATCATCCTCGACCTGGCGGGCTATACCTACGGTCCGCTGTTAGGGTTGTTCTTCTTCGGTATCCTGACAAAGCGAAAGTTAAAGGACGGTCCTATCGTCGTAGCGATCTGCCTGCTTTCTCCGGTGCTCTGCTATCTGCTGAGCCGCAACGCTCCGGTCTGGTTCGGCGGATATCAGATCGGACTGGAGCTCTTGCTGATCAATGGGATGATCACGTTTACAGGGCTTTGGACCTGCTCAACTGTTGAAGGTTGCGCCAGTCGCTGAGCCCTCCCATCCTCCTATCTAAGCCATGCTGCCCCTTCTCCCTTCAGATGCCGACCGCTACGTCGCTTCTCATAGCTCTCCGGCGAGTCCGTTGCTGGACGAGCTGGAACGGGCTACCCGCGCAAACCACCTGCATGCCCATATGCTCAGCGGGCATGTGGCGGGCCGCATGCTAGCAATGCTTTCTAAGCTATTGGCACCCCGCCGCATCCTAGAGGTCGGCACCTTCACCGGCTACAGCGCCCTCTGCCTGGCGGAGGGGTTGCGCAGTGATGGGTTGCTGCATACCCTCGAGTTGCGCGAGGAAGCGGCGAGGACTGCACAGGCCTATGTTGACCTGAGCCCTTATGCCAACCGCATCCGGCTGCATGTCGGCGAGGCGCTGAAGATCCTACCCACGCTGGCAGAGGAGTGGGACCTCGTCTTCCTCGATGCCGACAAGACGGGGTATATCGATCAGTACGAGGCCATCCTGCCCAAAGTCCGTCCCGGCGGACTGCTGATCGCCGACAACGTCCTCTTCCACGGGCAGGTACTGGAGGCGCCCATCCGCAGTCGCAATGCGGCCGCCATCGATGCTTTCAACCGGCATGTCGCGGCAGATAGCCGCGTAGAGCAGGTGATGCTCACCCTGCGCGACGGCTGGCTGCTGGTGCGCAAGAAATGACTTCCAGCTGCAGTGGAAACATACCGCGTGGGGCCGTCTCGGGGGCTACAATAGCCTGGCAACCAGAAGGATGTCAGGGTCATTTTTTATATACTGACAGAGAAGGCTTTGTGATTCCATGGAATCAGAGCTCTGTCTTTTTCTGCTTTGCACCGCTACCACCCATCCGAAAAAATCCGAACTTGCAATTATGCAGTTTCACCGGATGCGACCTTGGCTTCTAGCGCTCCTCTTGCCGATGTCGGGCATCGGGCAGGAGGCCCCGGCGCTAAACCCACTCATAGAGGCCTATATCGATATGTACCGCGACGTGGCCGTCCGTGAGATGCAGCGGACCGGCGTGCCGGCCTCCATCAAACTGGCGCAAGGCATTCTGGAGACATCTGCTGGAAGCAGCACCCTTGTCCGCACCTCTAACAACCACTTCGGCATCAAATGCAAGAGCAGCTGGACGGGCGCGCGCGTCTTCTACGACGACGATGAGCAGGGAGAGTGCTTTCGTAAGTACGAGAGCCCGGAAGACTCCTACCGCGACCATTCCGACTTTCTCCGCAACCAGATCCGCTACGCCGCGCTTTTCACCCTGCCCCCGACCGATTATCAAGGCTGGGCCTATGGCCTCAAGCAGGCTGGCTATGCCACCAACCCCCGCTATCCGGAACTACTCATCCAGTATATCGAAACCTACCGCCTCGATGTGATCACGCAAGACGTGCTGGCCGGCCGGTTTGGGACTGGCCCGGAGCCGAGACCCGACACTGCCTCCACCCTCACTGGTGCCGCTGCGCCACGGGCCAGCGGGCCTTCGGCCAACGGCATGGAACCGGGCAAGCCGGCTCCCATGACTGCCAGCAATGCCGAGGCAGAGCCGGCCGCCGGCGGGGGCATTCGGCTCTTCCGCGAGAAGTCGGTGTTGGTCCACAAAGGAACCTCCCTGCTCGTCGTGGCCGACCATTACCAGGTGCCGCTGGCCAAGTTGCTGGAATGGAACGATCTGGACGCCAGCCAGGACATCCTTTCCAAGGACCGCATGATCCGTATCCGCCGCCTGGCCAGCCTTTCCACGCAGTCAAAATCCCGTTGATGGATACGCTACGCATCCACGACAAGCAGTTTGAGCCATACCTGCGTGCACAGGAGCTCCAGGCAGCCGTGCAGCGGCTGGCTGCAGAGATTGAACGCGACTATGCCGACAAGCGGCCTCTGTTCATAGCCATCCTCAACGGGTCTTTTCTCTTTGCGGCCGACCTCTTCCGGCAACTACGCATCCCCGCAGAGATCAGCTTCATCAAGCTCGCCTCCTATAAAGGAACCCGCTCCACAGGGCATGTCATCACCTCCATCGGTTTGGACGACGAGGTCTTCGACCGGGATGTCATCATCCTGGAAGACATCATCGACACCGGCAAGACGCTGCATCAGTTCCTCCCGCAACTCGAACACCAGCAGCCACGCTCCCTGTGCATCTGCGCCTTGCTGCATAAGCAGGAATGCACCCTCTATCCGGTAGAGATCTCCTACCTGGGCTTTACGATCCCGGACCGATTTGTGGTGGGCTATGGGCTAGACTATGACGGGATGGGCAGGAATCTCCCAGAGATCTACCAGCTGCAGGGCTAGGGTAGCATAGGTGCCATCTTCTATCTCTTTTAGTGGCTCACGAGCGGTCTGCTACCTGCCGATGTAGCAGTACATGCCGTGTGGTGCAGCGGGCCTCTTCAGTTGAACATTTCCCGGACACGCTCGAAGAAGCTCTTCTCGTTCTTGTCGGGGTTCGGCTTGAAATTGTCTGAGTGTTGTAAGGTTTCGAGCATGGACTTCTCTTCCGAGCTCAGGTGCTGCGGTGTCCAGATGTTGACATGGATGAGTTGGTCGCCGCGCTCGTAGGAGTTTACGACGGGGAAGCCTTTTCCTTTGAGGCGGAAGATCTTGCCGGCCTGCGTACCGGGCGGGATTTTAATTTTGGCCTTACCATCGATGGTCGGCACTTCTATCTGCGTGCCGAAGACAGCGTCGGGGAAGGAGATGTGCAGGTCGAAGACGACGTTATTGCCTTCTCGCTGGAGTTGGGCGTGGGTTTCTTCTTCTATGAGGACTATAAGGTCTCCGTTGGGGCCGCCGCGTTCGCCGGCATTGCCTTTGCCGCTGAGGCTAAGCTGCATGCCTTCCTGGACGCCGGCTGGGATCTCCAGCGAGACCGTCTCGTCGGCATAGGTGCGTCCCTCGCCTCTACAGGAGCTGCATTTGCTGGTGATGACGCTGCCTTCTCCGTTGCAGGAGGGGCAGGTGACGACCGTCTGCATTTGTCCTAGGAAGGTGTTGGTGACCTTACGTACCTGGCCGCTGCCATTGCAGGTGGAGCAGATTTGCACGGAGCCTTTGTCTTTGGCGCCGCTGCCTTTACAGGTGCTGCAGATTACATATTTCTTGACTTTGACGGTCCGGGACGTGCCTTTGGCCATCTCTTCGTAGGTGAGCTTTAGTTTGATGCGGAGGTTGCTGCCGCGGGTGCCCCGGCCCCTTCCTCCACCGCTGCGAGTGCGGGCGCCGCCACCACCGCCGAAGAAGCTGCCGAAGAGGTCGTCGCCGAAGATGTCTCCGAACTGGCTGAAGATGTCGTCCATGTTCATGCCGCCGCCGCGGGCGCCGCCGCCGACGGCGGCATGGCCGAAGCGGTCGTACTGTGCGCGTTTGTCCGTGTCGCTGAGCACTTCATAGGCTTCTGCGGCCTCTTTGAACTTCTCTTCCGCTGCCTTGTCGCCGGGGTTGCGGTCAGGATGGTACTGCATCGCAACCTTGCGGTACGACTTTTTGATCTCGTCGACGCTGGCGCCCCGGGAGACGCCCAATACTTCGTAATAGTCTCTTTTAGCCATGTAGATGGATATCGGAAGGGGTCAGCCTCCCTTCTTTCATGGATGTTTGCCGACAACCACTTTTGCGAAGCGGATGATCTTGTCGTGCAGGAAGTAGCCTTTCTCCACCACATCGATGACCTGGCCGGCCTGTGCGGCGTCGGGGACGGGGATTTCAGTGATGGCCTCATGCCGGTCGGGGTCAAAGGGGGCGCCGAGACTTTCCATCTCTTTGAGGCCCTTCGCCTGAAGGGTCCTCCGGAACTTGTTGAAGACGAGCTGGACGCCCTCCCGGATCTGGGGGAGTTCGTCGGTCTGTGTGAGTTGCCGCTCGGCGCGGGTGCAGTCGTCGAGTACTTCCAGCAGCGACTGGATGACATCTTTGCCGGCTGTCTGTATCAGCTCAATCCTCTCTCTGGCGTTGCGGCGTTTGAAGTTGTCGAACTCGGCATAGAGGCGCAGGTATTTGTCTTCTTTCTCGCGTACCTGTTCGCGGAGCTTTTCCAGTTCTGGGGTCTCTACAGGCGGATCGCCGAGGTCGATGCTGCCGGCAATGCTCTCGTCAGTATTGATTTCTGGGGTCCGCTCTTCCTGCAGCGTGCCCTGTACGTCTTCTAGGGTCTGATCTTTCTCGTCCATATGTTTTCACATTTTCAGGTGGGTGGCATCAAACGACCTGCCAAGACAGTTTTTCAGGTCAAATCGTCAGGCTTGCTGGCGATTTCCTGCCATTATCCATCGGCGATAAAGGTAACGAAAACCAGCTGCAAGCGCATTGCGTGTACCTTTACGTGATGCGGACCATCCTCCTTCGTCGTAAGATCGGGCAGCGAGTCCTGGGGGGCCATCCCTGGGTGTTTGGCAACGAGATTGACCGCATCGACGATGGCATCGTGGACGGGGACATTGCGGATGTCCTCACCCATGAGGGTGAGTTCGTCGGCAGAGGCTATGTGAATACGGGCTCCGCCATCGTCGTGCGCTTGCTGACGCGCGACCGACAGGAAGTCATAGACGCCGGCTTTTTCCATCGGCGCATCGAAACAGCCTGGCGCTACCGGCAGCGGCTGGGGTATACCGAGAACTGCCGTGTGGTTTTTGGCGAGGCCGACGACCTGCCGCAGCTGATCGTGGACAAGTTCAACGACTACCTGGTGGTACAGACGCTGGCCCTGGGTATCGACCGTTGGAAGCCAGCCATCGTGGAGGCGCTGACGGCCTTGTTTCAGCCCAAAGGCATCTATGAGCGTAACGATGTGCCGGTGCGCGAGCTGGAGGGGTTGCCCCCGCTCAAAGGATTCCTCTCAGCACCTTTCGACACCCGTATCCGCATCCGGGAGCATGGCCTGCAGTTTCATGTCGACCTCGACAAAGGGCAGAAGACAGGCTATTTCCTCGACCAGCAAGACAATCGCAGGGCCATCGAGCCCCTCGTGGAAGGTGCAGAGGTGCTGGGTGCTTTTTGTTACACGGGGACCTTCGAGCTGCACGCGGCGCACCTGGGGGCCCGCCAGGTGACCGGACTTGACATCTCCGCGCAGGCAGTGGAGCAGGCGCGGCAGAATGCAGTGCTGAATGGGTTGGAAGACCGCTGCCGCTTCCTGGAGGGCAATGCTTTCGACCTGCTGAAGGCCTGGACCAAAGAGGAGCGCCGCTGGGATGTGGTGATGCTCGATCCGCCCTCTTTTGCCCGGACGAGGGTCAATGTGGAGCGGGCCGTCACGGGCTATAAAGAGATCAATCTGCGCGGTATGAAGCTGGTGAAACCCGGAGGCTTCCTGGTGACATCTTCTTGTACGAGCGTCGTGTCGCCCGAACTATTCCTAGACGTCGTTGACATGGCAGCCCAGGATGCCCGTCGCCGCCTGCGGCAGGTGGAGTATCGTACACAGTCGGCCGACCATCCCATCGTACGGGGCTTAGAGCATACGCACTACCTGAAGTTCCTGATGGTACAGGTGTTGTGAGGGCTTGGTGAATCCGATGGATTTATCCGTGAGACACGAGAAACTTGCCGCTCTCCAGCATTCTTCCTTGTGTGTCTGAGAGCTGGTAGATGTAGAGCCCCCGCGCGAAACCGGTGAGGTCGACTTTGAGGGTGGCCGGTATACGGGTCAGGTCGATGACTTTTCGGCCAAGAAAATTATAGATGCGGAGGCGCAGGGGACTATTGGCCGTCTTGCGGATTTCAAACTGAATATAGGCGTTGGCAGGATTGGGGTAGCAGCGTGCCAGACGGACGGCTGAGAAGGCCTGCTCCCGGGGCGGTTCTGTCTGTGCATAAGACGTGGCGCCGAGGAGAAACAACAGGGTCATCAGCAGGTAGGCAAGTTTCACAGGATAAAGATATATAATCTGTTAGAGTGCCGGAGTGGGGGACAGGAGGACAGGTGTGCTGTCCTCCTGCTGCCCGGCTCAGGACAGTCCGACGAGGGTCGTCTGGATGGCTTCAAAGTCGGGTAGGTCGCCAGCGCTTTCCAGTACCTGCGCGTAGCGGACCGCGCCTTCTTTGTCGACTACGAAGGCTGCCCGGCGGGCGACGCCTTTCATGTCGAAGACGAAGGTGTCGTATTTGGCACCGTAGGCTTCGCAGACTTCTTTGTTGAAGTCTGATAGGAGAGGGAAGTTATACCCCTGGTCCTGTTTGAAGCGGGCGAGTGTGAAGATGGAGTCGACAGAGATGCCGAGGACTTTAGCGTGAAGGCTCTCGTAGCGGGCCATGTTGTCGCGGACGCTGCAGAGTTCCTGGGTGCAGACGCCGGTGAAGGCCTGCGGGAAGAAGAGTATGACGACGTTCTGGCCGCGGAAGTCGGACAGGCTCACTTTATTCTTGTCGCTGTCGTGGAGGGTGAATGCTGGGGCGGGGGCGCCTACTTCGATGTTCATGTGCGGGGTGGTTTGGTTGAATTTATAAACAAAGCTTGGCAGGGATTGGTTGTCGGCCCTCAGAATTTAGGGCATCTGGTGGCGTATTTGACGGAATTATCACGGTTGGAAAAGCCTGCATAAGACATCGACAGCTCGAACCCACCCCGCGACCGGGCGATGGCTACCAGGTTGCCCACCGTCACATCGTAACTGAAGCCGATGCGGACGGGCTCCAGGTCGATTTTGAACATGGGGATGACGGCGTCTCTGAGCCGCCCGAAGAGGCCGAGGTGGACGACGGTCGTACTGCCTATGCCACCAATTCTGCGGGAGTAGAGGCCTCCGAAGATTGTCTGTTGGTAGGGGGCTTGCAGAATATGGTCGCCGTGGAAGGTGATGTAGTTGATGTCTGTGATTTGTATCCGGAAGCCGGTGGAGAATACCCATTTCGGCAGGTGCCGAATGTTGCGGTAGAAGGCGTTGACGGGCCGGTTGAAATGTTGGTAGGAACTGCCGAGGAACAGGATATGTTTTTCTCCCATGCCGAGGGTGGTATTGTAGCTGAGGCCGACGCCTGCGTCGAAATAGGCGTAGCTGGCGGTGAAGGTTTCTCCGTCGGGCAGGGAGCTATTGAAACCGATGCCGTCGAACTGGTTGTTGGTGGTGACCCTGGAACGGTCCAGCCGGCGGGTGACGAGTCCGCCGAAGAAGCCGAGAGAGAGGAAGCTGCTGCGGCGTTCGCTGAGCGACTTGTGGAAGTTGACGACGGGCAGCAGATGGCCGGAGGTGAGGCGGACGGCGCCTGCTTGGTCGTAGAATAGCTGCAATCCCAGGGTGATGAAGTCGTCGCTTTCGAAGAAGGTGGCTTTCCGTTCGATGTTTAGCGATCCGGTCTGATATGGGTAGGAGATGCTGTTCCACTGGTTACGATAGACGCCTTGTATGCGGTAGTCGCCGCTGAAGACGCCTGCCAGGGCGGGGCTACGCAGCATCGGAGCTTCATGGAACTGCGAGAGGTAGAAGTCTTGCCCGCGAAGGGTCGCTGATGACAGAGCCAGCAGGGCAGTGGAGGACCATAGGGTGATATGTCTGAGAGTGGTCAGCATCTGGGCTTCATCGGATGAGGGCGACGTCGCCTTTACGGGTGACCAGGCCGAAGTTGTCGCAGATGACGTCTATGAAATAGACATATACATCTGGCGGAAGGAGCTTGCCTTTATAGCGGCCATCCCAACCATGTGAAGGGTCGTTGATATTGACATTCTGCCGTTGGAAGACCATTTCTCCCCACCTGTTGAAGATACGCAGGCCGCGGATGCTTTTGACGCCGATGCCTCTGCCATAAAAAACTTCGTTCATGCCGTCCCCATTGGGGGAAAAGGTATTGGGCATATAGATGTTCTCTGCATCGCATATGACGACGACTTTCACTTGTCCGGAGCTTGTACAGCCACCCGGGTTGGAAGCTGTGAGTTGATAGATGATCGTCTCTTTTGGTTTGGCAATTGGGTTGCGGCAGTTGGTACAGCTCAGGCCGGTGGACGGCGTCCAGTTGTAGCTGTTCACATCAGAGGAAGTGACGGGTTTGAGTTGTACGCTAGTGCCGCTGCGGATGGTGGTGGTGGGGCCGATGAAAACAGAGGGGAAGTTATAGACTTCGACGCGGGCGGTGTCTTTGGTCTGGAAGCATCGTTTCCGGTCTTCTCCGGTGACCACATAGAGGGTAGTGGCGGCGGGCCGGGCAATGGGGTTGGCGATGGTCGGGTCGCTGAGTCCGGTGGTGGGGCTCCAGGCGTAGAATTGCGCACCGCTGGCCGATAGCCTGGCGGTCCCCCCGATGCAGATGTTGTGTAGGTTGGTGACGGTCAATTTGGGTGGGCGGATGACCTCCACACGGATTGAATTATATCCGACGCAACCTGAACTATTTGTTCCCTCCACCAGGTAGGTCCGGTTGCTGTCGGGGACGACTGTGGTTATAGGGCAGGTAGTGCAGGTGATGCCCTGGTTGGGGGGCAGCCATCGATAGGTGCTGGCTCCGGAGGCCTGCAGGGATGCTGGCTTGCCAAGGCAGAGGGCGGTATCTGAGGGGACGATGATATCTGGTAGCGTGTCTATCCGGAGCAGTTGAGTGGCGCTGTCTATGCAGCCGGAAGAGTTTTTAAGCTGCAGTTTGACGAGGTAGCTCCCTGCAGTGGGGTAAGTTTGAGAGGCTGGATTTTGCAGGGTGGAGCGAAGTCCGTTGCCAAAGTCCCAAGACCATTGGAGCAGGGAGGTGTCGCGGGGTACGGTGACTTCCACGCCCCGGAGGAGGATGGGTTGACCCGGGCATAAGGTACTGCTGGTGAAGATCGAGGGCTTGGGCGACTGTACGACAGAGACCAGGGCCGGTTTGACAATCTTACTGCCACAGCCTTCCGCCAGGGTATGCATCAGGGTGATATCATACCTGCCTGGTGCGTTGTATTTTACGGTCGGGTTGGCAACGGTTCCGTTGGTGCCGTTGCCAAAATTCCAGCTGCGCGACTGCAAGGTGCCTACGATGAGGCTCGTGTCGAGTAAGGAGACGCTTCCGGTATCACAGAACAGGGTGCGGCTATTCTCAAAGCCTGCTATTACACCGTAGTTGCGCACTTTTAATGGAAACAGATAGGGGATTTTACATCCGAGGGTGTTTTCCAAGATGATTTTGGGCGTGTAGATGCCTGGCTTTCTGTAGACATGCGACTCGGAACTGACGAATTGATTGCTGGTTATTCCATCGTCGAAGTCCCATATAACCCTCGTGACATCGATAAGATTAGTGATAGAAAATTGTGTCCTGACAGAGTCGCAGCCGACGACGTTGTTCATGGATGCGGTGGCGGATGGTCCCCGTACCTGGATGCTTATGGGTGGGGAGGTGGCGGTACAACCGCCAGGACTCGTGACGGTCAGCCTAGTGCTATAGGTGTTGGGATAGAGATAGATTTGAGAAGGAGTGGCGAGGTTGGAGCGGTTGCCATCTCCGAAATCCCATGAGTAGCTACGCGCGTAGCTACCGGTGAATGTGAAGGTGGGACTGAAGGGGGGGCAAGAACTGAAAGTGGCACTTACATTGAAAGAAGCAATGGGAACGTCGACTCGTATATAGTCCAGCTTTTGAATGTTACTATTACAGCCCAAGTTATCCTGGACCTTGAGTTGTACCGCGTACAGGCCAGTGCTGGTATAGCTATGAGTGGGATTGGCGAGGTTGGAGCTGGACCCATCTCCAAAATCCCATGTGAAACTACCTCCCTGCAGAATAGATTGGTTGATAAATGTAACTGGGCTTCCTGAGCAGGATTCTCTTTCTGGCGCGTTGAAAGCAGCAATAGGCTGTGAGACGGTGACATAACTGTTCAACATGGCACTGTCTTCACAACCGTTGATAGCCTTTAGAATCAGTTTGACATTGTAAGAACCTCCAGAGGTATAGGTATGCTGTGTCGTCAACTGGCTGGCGGGTACCGTAATCTGTGTGCCGTCTCCAAAGCTCCAAGTGCGGCTCGCCAGTAAGATAGCTGCTGTGGTGCGGGAGGTGTCTTCGAATTGAACAGGCAGATTGATACATTGCTGGGTGCGGAGTGCCTGAAAACTGGGCTTGGGACTGCCAATCACTAATGGTGGGCCAGCTGTTGTGAACGTGCAACGGTACTTGTCAGTGATCCGTAGGCGAGTTGCGTAAACACCTTCGATGGTATACAAGTGAGAGGTGCTTGAAGGGCCGTCTACAAAGACTCCGTTCCCAAAGTCCCATTCGTAAAGTTTGATGTTGGCAGGGATGCTGCCGGTAGCTGTGAAATTGATGGCCCCAGTTTTGCATGTATTGGTAGTGAAAGCCGATCGGGCCGAATACGCGGCAGTTTCATTGATAACAGTGATCCTACTTGAAGTAGACATGGAACAGATGCCGTCGCTGGCTTTAACAGTGACTAGGTAACTGGCATCTGCCGGAAATCGATGGGTGAATCCATCAGGTGGGTTGAGGGCTGTCGTTCCATCTCCGAAATCCCATTCGAAACGAGTCCCAATTTTCGTCGAATAATTAAATTGAAACTGTCTTCTATTGGCGCAGTCGTTTTTGTCGTTAAAATAAGCAGCTGCTCCTCCGACACGTATGTAATCACTAATGGCTTTGACAGGAGAGGGGCAGCCGTTGTTGAAAACGGTCAGGCTCACTTGAAAATTACCGGTATCCCTGTATTCATAATTAGGATTTTGAGTGCGAGCACTTCCCGCGCCAAATTGCCAATACCATCCCGTGATGCCTTTTGGTGAGGGGATAGATAAGTCTGTAAACTGTACCGACTGTCCGGCGCACAAGCTGCGGGGGGTAGCACTAAAATTAGCCGTACCGGGTGGAACTCCGATTTTCACCGCCCCTTGGATCTGTATGGTACAGCCTCTATTCGTCACGATCGTAACACTAACCGGATAGGGTGCAGTTTGGGCGGTCGTGTACGTATGGGTGGGATTGGGATTTGTCTGAGTGGTGCCGTCTCCAAAATTCCATAGATAGCTGGCTACTCCATCAGGGGCTACAATATTGACCTGAGGGCGGAAGACAAAATTCACGCATCCACTATCAGTTAACTTACTGGAGGTAATCGAAGGTGGTGCGATGACTACAAAGCTGTCTATAATTTTACGGTTTTGGCAACCAAATCGGTTACGTACCGTGAGAGATATGGCAAAGCTACCTGTGGTCGTGTAGTTGCTGGATGCATTTGCAGCCGAAGGTCCAGTTCCGTTGAAGGAAAGGCCATTGCCGAACTCCCAAAAAATGCTCGAAAGACTGGAGGCTGGCGCACCCGTGTACGAAAAATTCACCAGATGAGGGGCCTTACAAGAAAAGCGGTCGCCCGTGACTGTGATGTCTGGCGACGCAATGACATGTATGAGTTTTGTTACAGAGTCCTTGCAGGCTCCAAACTCGTTCACGAGTTTAATTTGAATATTACCGGTTGCCTTGAAAGTTTTGAACTGGTTCAGGCCTTCGATGGCCGGGTCGCTGCCGAAATACCATGTGCTTTTGCCTGGAGCAATGTTGGATCCGCTGACAAAACTCGAGGAGTTATTGATGAATGGTACGACGATGTCTTGGCATATGGTATCACTGGGTATGGTGAAGTCAGAGCGTACAGCTAGGTTAGAGATGCTAATCGGTTTTTCGATGGAATCCACGCAGCCCCCATTGCTCCTGGCCACCAGTTTGACCGTGAAATTCCCGGCAGTTGCAAACTGGGCGGTGAAGTTTATTGCATTGTTGTCAGAGGATGTTCCCCCGGTGACAGACCAGAGATAGCTGAGTGTCTGGCCAGGACCCGTGGTGGATCGGTTCTGGGCGGTGACGGTGGCCGGAACTTTACAGACAGTAGTGGCAGGCATAACGAAATCCGGCTTCACCCCTTCTGAGACCTGTATGTATGAGGTCCTTGTAATTTGAAATGTATCTCCGATACAGACATCCTGAACGACCCGCAGCGTCACATTATAGGCGCTAGCGATGTCTTTGTAGGTATTTGCAGGATTTGCGATCCCAGACTTATTGCCATCCCCAAAAAACCAGTCGCGATAGACAATGGTACTGCCTGTCGTTGGCACGGTGCCATCCTGAAAGTTGACGGAGAGGGGGAAACAGCCGGACGTCTTATTGCTGGTGAAATTGATGGCAGGTGGCGGAAAGATCTGGATAGTCTGGTCATAAGTGGTTGAGACCCCTGCTGAGGTCGTGACAACGAGTCTGACGGTATATGTCCCGGCGGTTGGATAGACGCCCGTTACGTAATATCCTGAAACAGTACCACCTCTCCCCAGATCCCAGACATAGGTGGTACCTGTACTCAAAGCTTGCTGAGGCCTGAAGTCGATGGTGACTGGCGCACCGTTGAGGGGAATGCAGCTCGCAAGTTTGGTGGCTACAATTTGTGCCTGTGCGTTCAGACTGCTGAGCCAGCAGGAGAGGGCCAGGCAGAGGTATAGAAGTCCCCTCTCTGCGAAGGCTCGCCCCTGGGGGGTTCGCCACATGCCAAGGGTATGTCGCTGCCTCATCATCTGGCCAGCATCAGATTTACCTGCTGCATCTGACGGGCCTCTGTGGGCATCGCCAATACGTTTGCAGGAATGTGTTTGGAATGTCGTGTGTCGGCTACCTGGCGCGGATGCGGAGGAATGAGGTGCGTGCGGGGTCGCTGGGCTTTGCCTCTACGAGCGAAAGGGAGGCATTGGTCACGGTCCAGGTTTCGTTGAGCCGCATCAGCAGCGGGGCGCTTCCGGCGGGGAAGCGGGAGCTGATGCGTTTGTTGAGGGCATCCACAGAAAAAGTTCCGACCGTGACGGCACTGGCCAGATAGGCATTCACCGTCCCATTGTCGTTGAACTTGAAATCGTAGCCTCGATAGTCCTGCGTGTAGGTGGTGGTTCCCTCGGTGAACTGGTCGATAAACCACTGGCCGCTGGTGATGATTTCCATCAGTGTCTTGGTCTGCAATTCGGTCACAGCCTTTCGGCAGCCGGCCAGCGTCAGGCACAGTAAGGCAACGAGGGTGAATGCGTTTTTCATGGATGGTGCGGTTGGAGCTGGTGAATATTCTGCAGGGCGTGCAGTGGGGAATCGGCTGAGCGAAAAGGGACCTGCGTCTTAGACCGGGAGTAATGACAGCACTCCCAGGGCGTTGCCCGGCATCCGCGAAAGGATAGACCTCTCCATGGAGGGGTTGGTATCGTAGGATGGATTGGATCGCAGACTCTTTAGCATGCATCCACAGGGAACGAATATATCTTTACAAAAGTATGTCAAAGAACGGCAGCAGACAACCTTATCTACGGGAAAAATTGGATCCCTGGCCCTCAGCGCACCAGGTGTGTCTGCCAACCTTCATACTGCCCTCCCTGGCTGGCGGCCTGAGTCCGAAGAGGCGTGATGACCTTCTCTACGAACAGCAGGCTGGGGAGGTCTTCCCGGCGCAGGCGCAGGAGGTAGGGCAGCGCTTGGCGGGATGGGTCGGCCTCGGGCATGTCCGCCACAGTAAACGCATCCATGCCGGGTTGTCGGAGGAACTCCATCCGTTTTGACTTGCTGGGGAAGTAGAGGAAATGGTCGATCTGGCGGGGGGTCGTCAGGGCATCTCCCTTTTGCCGGAGGTGGTCGATGAGGCGTCGGTCGCGCATGAGCTCCCGCTGCAGGGGCGGTGGATAGAGGATGTCGAGGTAGTTGGACCAGCTGCTGTCGGCCACGGTGCGGGCCATCCAGGCATAGTCGGCATAACCGGCAAACACCTGCCAGAGTGCGGTAGCTTGCCCTGCCGTGTCGGCTGTGAAGAAGTGGAAGGTCCGAAGGCCGCGCTGGCTGTAGCGTCCGGCATAGACGGCGCCGCGCCCTTTTTCGAGGGCGGCAACGAGTTGTTCTTCGAGGCTGTCGAGCCGGAGGGACTCTTCGGCCCCGGGCAGTCCATTGGGCTGCGGTTGTTGCAGCTTTGTGCGGATCAGGACGGCCTGCGGCCGGCCGGGCATGGGTGCTACGCCTCGCAGGCCCATATCTACCAGCACAGAGACGGGCTTTCCTTCTACCTGCAGCAAGTAGGTATCCCAGTCGCTCTCATAGGCTTGGCTGTAGGCGCCTAGGGATGGTAGAACGAGGACCAGCCAGTACCATAGACCTTGCATCGGGCATCGCATAAGGCAAAGTAATCTCAATTTAGGTCATACCTTGCAAGGCATGACAGTGGGAGACATCATTGCGCGGCTGGAAGCGATGGCGCCGCCTTCTCTGGCGGAGTCATACGACAATGTCGGCTTGCTGGTCGGCGACCGCTCCCAGCGCTGCCAAGCGGTCTTGCTCAGCCTAGACGTGACGGAGGCGGTGTTGGAGGAAGCCGAGCGCCGGGGCTGCGATCTGGTGGTCTCCCATCATCCTCTGATCTTTGGTGGCCTCCGGCGGGTGACGGAGGATGACCTGGTGGGTCGGCTCTTATCTCGGGCTATCCGTTCGCGCATCTCCCTCTACGCCATCCATACGAACCTCGATAATGTCGTCACCGGCATCAACGGCTGGCTGGCGGACTGCTTTCACCTTCGGGAGCGGCGGCCCCTGCAGCCTCTGGCAGGCACTCTCCGGAAGCTGCACACCTTCGTGCCAGGGCAGCATCTGCCGGCCGTCCGACAGGCACTCTTCGACGCCGGGGCCGGCCATATCGGTCAATATTCGGGGTGCAGCTTTTCGGTGCCTGGCACTGGAAGCTTCCGTGCCGAGGCAGGCGCCTCACCCATGGTGGGGCAGATAGGCGTGGATCATTACGAAGCGGAGGACCGGCTTGAAGTCGTCTTCCCTGCCTGGCGCGAGTCGAAGGTGGTGTCAGCCTTGTTGGCCACCCATCCTTATGAGGAGGTTGCCTACGATATCGTGCGTTCAGAAAACCCCATGCCCGGCCTGGGCGCAGGCCTCATCGGCAGGCTGCCGGAGCCGATGTCTGAAGCATCGCTGCTGGATCACATCCAGCAGGCTTGCGGGACACCCTGCATCCGACATAGTTCGCTCACTGGCCGCACGGTGCAAACGCTGGCCCTCTGTGGCGGTGCCGGCGCCTTCCTGCTCCCGGCGGCCATTGCCTCCGGGGCAGATGCCTACCTGACGGCGGACCTGAAATACCACGAATTCTTCCAGCCTGAAGGGCGCCTGCTGCTGGCCGACATTGGCCATTTTGAGAGTGAGCAGGGCTTTATGGAGGGCATCCGTAGCTACCTTGCTGATTTTTTTCCTACCTTTGCCCTCCTCAAAACGGAGATATCCACTCAACCCGTCCACTACCATCAATGATCCATATGGCCAACGTAAAAGAATACTCGATAGAGGAAAAGCTCATAAACCTCCTCCAGGTGCAGAAGGTAGACAGCAAGCTGGATGAGATCAAGGTTCTGAAAGGGGAGTTGCCCATAGAAGTCAGAGAGCTGGAAGATGAAATCCAGGGCCTCACGGCCCGCGTGACCCGCATAGAAGAAGAAATCAACGGCATCAGTGAATTCATCTCCGATAAAGAAAATGCCATCAAAGAGAGTGAAGCCCTGCTGGAGAAGTACAAAAAGCAGAGTGATAATGTAAAAAACAACCGCGAATATGAGGCCCTCAACAAAGAAATGGAGCTGCAGGACCTCGACATCAAACTCGCCCGCAAACATATCTCCGACGCGGTACAGGAGCGCGACGACAAAGCACGGGTACTCGAAGTAGCCCGTAAAAACTTGAATGTCAAAGACGCCAATCTGAAGCATAAGTTGTCGGAACTCGAGAAGATCATCGCCGAGACGGAAAAAGAGGAAAACCAATTCAAAGCCCTCTCCGCCCAGGCCCGCGAGAAAGTGGATGCCCGCCTGCTGACTTCTTACGACCGCATCCGCAATAGCTATAAGAACGGCCTGGCCGTTGTTTCCATTGTACGCGATGCCTGTGGGGGCTGCTTCAATGCTATCCCCCCCCAGCGGCAAAGCGAAGTGCGCCAGCGCAAAAAGATCCTCGTTTGCGAGAACTGCGGCCGCATCCTCATCGACGCCGAACTAGAGGCGCAGGTCACCCTCTGACCCCTGCAGTACCCGCAGAAAAAAACCGCCCCGCCACCGCGATTTCCACTGTCCTCACCAGTGGTATTCCTGTCATGCCTGCGTATTTTTGGGTATGCTCTCTAAGTTGTTCGTCCGGAACTATGCCATTATTGAGGCACTCGAAGTGTCTTTCTCTGGTCATCTCAACATCATCACAGGAGAGACGGGTGCGGGCAAGAGCATCCTGGTCGGTGCCTTAGGGCTCGTGTTGGGTGACCGGGCCGACAGTACAGTCCTCCGTGACGACGCCTCCAAGACAGTGGTAGAAGCGCTTTTTACCGCTGCCGACCGCCCTGCCCTGGCGGAACTCCTCTCGCAATGGGATCTGGAGGCTTGCGATGAGCTGCTCCTGCGAAGGGAAGTGGCCGCGACGGGCAAGTCGCGTGCCTTCATCAACGATACGCCCGTCAACCTATCACAGCTCCAGGCCATCGCCAGCCGTCTGGTCGACATGCACCAGCAGTTTCATACCCTCGACCTGGCTCGGGATACCTTCCAACGTGCAGTCCTCGACGCTTTCTGTGCGCATGCTGACGTGCTGAAGTCTTTTCGGGCCGCCTATCAGGCCTATACGCTGCGGAAGGCTCGCCTCGAGGCCGCCCGGGCTGCCCTGGAGCGCGATAGTCGGGAGATGGACTATTACCGGTTCCTCTGTGATGAGCTGCGGGAGCTTTCCTGGGGCGCGCAGGAGCTCGAGGAACTGGAGGCTGAGCTGCGGCTGCTGTCGCATGCTGACCAGACCCGCCAGGTGCTGACGCGTATCTGTTTCGACCTCTCGGAATCGGACCATCCCCTGGTGCACCAGCTCAAGACGGTCTTGAATCAACTGCAGTCGTTGGGGAACGTTCACCCGGCACTGCCCCCGCTGGCAGAACGCCTCTCCTCAGCCTTCCTGGAGCTACGCGACTTGTCTGGCGAACTCCGCCAGATGTCCGACGGCATCGCCTCTGACCCCCGGCGGATGGATGAGATTGCCTCCCGCATCGCCCATGGGCAACGGTTGATGAAAAAGCATGGCGTGCGCACCTCGGCGGAGCTACTCGAGCTGCAGGCCAGCCTAGAGCAGCGGGTTGCGGCCGTGGTCGAAGCAGGGGCTGGACTGGAAGCGCTGCAGAGCGAGCTGCAGCAGGCCCTAGCATGGGCGGAAGACCTGGCCAGACAGCTCAGCGAAGCCCGCAATCGCGAGGCACCCCTGCTGGCGGTACGCGTCGGTGCCCTCCTCCATCGGGTAGGGATGCCAAATGCGGCCCTGCGCATTGAATGCTCGGAAGTGCCACTCTACGAAGGAGGGCTGGAGGAAGTCCGTTTCCTATTCGATGCCAATCGCTCAGGCCGCTTTGAGCCGCTGAGTAAGGTGGCCAGCGGCGGTGAACTCAGCCGGCTGATGCTTTCGATTAAATCGCTGGTGGCAGGCTCCCTCGACATGCCCACGTTGATCTACGATGAGATCGATGCGGGCATCAGCGGCGAAGCGGCCCGCCAGGTCGGCATCTTGATGAAGGATCTGGCCAGCCGGCACCAGGTACTGTCGATCACCCATCAGCCACAGATCGCCTCGCGGGCCGACGCTCATTTTCATGTCTACAAAGAGGCTTCCCGCGGTGGCCTGCAGACGCGCATCCGCGCGCTCGACGAGGCTGGCAGGGTAGACGCCATCGCCCAAATGATGGGTGGTGAGAACCCTTCTGCCGTCGTACTGAAGAATGCCCGCGAGCTGATCGCAGGCGGGCCCACGCCGCCAAGGTTGGGCCGACGCCGATAGGCCCAGCCTATCCGCTGCCGGAGCCCGACCCTTCCTTGTCCTGCATGCTGCCAAAGGCGCTGGTTTCTGCAAGGAGAACTTGATTTCTGCTACATTTGCGACAAGATCCTAATAATGTCCAATCAACTGCTGAAAGGGAAGAAGGGCATCATCTTCGGCGCCCTCGATGAGAAATCGATCGCCTGGCGGACGGCCCTGCAATGCCATGCGGAAGGGGCCTCTCTGTTGCTGACCAATGCGCCTGTAGCCCTTCGGATGGGAGAAATCAACCGCCTAGCCGAATTGGTACAGGCCCCTGTAATTGCGGCAGACGTCGTCAACATGGATGACCTGAAGAAGCTGTTCGAGGCCAGCATTGCTCATTTCGGAGGGGGGGTCGACTTCATCCTCCACTCCATCGGCATGAGCCTGAATGTGCGGAAGGGGAAGCATTATACCGAGATGGACTATGGATTCAACCAGCGCACGCTCGACATCTCTGCCATGTCGCTCCACCGGGTGCTGCGCACCGCCTGGGATATGGATGCCCTCAACGAATGGGCCAGCGTGGTGGCCCTCACCTATATCGCTGCCCAGCGCGTATTCCCAGACTACAACGAGATGGCCGATGCCAAGGCCCTCTTGGAGAGTGTCGCCCGCAGCTTTGGCTATCACTATGGCGTACGCAAGAAGGTACGGGTGAACACAGTCTCCCAGTCGCCCACCCGCACCACTGCTGGCAGCGGCGTGAAGGGCTTTGACGGATTTATCAGCTATGCCGAGCGGATGAGCCCTCTGGGTAATGCCTCTGCCGACGATTGCGCCCGCTATTGCGTCTCGCTGTTCTCCGACCTCAGCCGCATGGTCACCATGCAGAACCTATTCCACGACGGTGGCTTTTCCTTCACCGGTGTCACGCCCGCAGTGATCGACCAGATGGAAAAATAAAAACCAATACCTATGCAAGGGCTTCAATGGATTGACTACTTGGGCCTGCTGGGTGTCTTCCTCTCCTCCATCACCTTCGTGCCGCAGGTCTACAAGGCCTGGGCCACCCGCTCTGTGGGCGACCTCTCAGCCTGGATGCTGCTGATCCTGATGGGGAATGTCACTACCTGGCTAGTTTATGGCATCATCAAGGCCGACCTCTCCCTCATCCTCGCAAATGCGATCATCATGGGCCTCACGCTGCTCATGGCTTACATGAAAATTCGCTTCGGCAGTCAAAGAAAGGGATCTTGACGAAAAACCGCCGTAAGGTCGTCTTTCACAGCCTATGAGGGGGCTTAGTATTCGTCTTCGTTGAAGAAAAAGTCTTCTTGGCTTGGGTAGTCAGGCCAGATATCGTCGATGCCCTCGTAGATTTCACCTTCATCCTCCAGCTCCTGGAGGTTTTCGATCACCTCGATGGGGGCACCGCTGCGGATGCCGTAGTCAATCAGCTCGTCCTTGGTGGCTGGCCAGGGGGCGTCTTCCAGGTAGGATGCAAGTTCCAGCGTCCAAAACATCAGTGCCTCCTTTTTGTATTTTGCGCAAAAGTAAATTTTCAAATCAAAATACCAAATCTGACCCGAAAGGTTTACACAATTCCCGCCGAACGGCGATGGCCTGACTTGGGCGGGTCTGGGCGGAATGAGTACCTTGGCGGGGAAAGCCAAGACATATGTTAGAGGCAAAGGGCATACAGAAATCTTATGGCGACCTGCCGGTCTTGAAGGGGGTCGATCTTTTCGTAGGGACGGGGGAGATCGTGTCGATCGTAGGCTCTTCTGGGGCTGGCAAGAGTACTTTGTTGCATATCCTCGGGACGCTCGATCGGCCAGACGCCGGGGAGATATGGCTGGACGGGCAGCGCATCGACCGCATGCAGGGGCGTCGGCTGGCTGCCTTCCGCAACCGGCAGGCGGGCTTTGTATTCCAATTCCATCACCTGCTGCCAGAGTTCACTGCCCTCGAGAATGTCTGTATCCCCGGCTGGATCGCCCGGCAGAAGCCCCGAGAGTTGGAAGCTCGTGCCCGCGGCCTGCTGGAGCGCCTTGGGCTTTCCGACCGCTGCCAGCATAAACCTTCGCAGCTCTCCGGCGGCGAGCAGCAGCGGGTGGCGGTGGCCCGCGCCCTGGTCAACCGGCCCCGCCTCGTCTTTGCCGACGAGCCGACGGGCAACCTAGACTCCATCAATGCACAGGAGCTGCATGCTTTATTCTTGCGCCTTCGGGAAGAGCAGGGGCAGGCATTTTTAATCGTCACCCATAACGAGGAGCTGGCTCGCATGGGAGACCGCGTCATCCACATGCGCGATGGGCTGGTAAGCAACCATGTCCCGTCGCCTGACATTTAGGCGTCGACCGACTTCCTTTCTTTTTTCTTGCGAGGTTGCCAAGGGATCTCAGCCACCTGCAGACTATGCGTAGTGTAGCGGGCGAGCGTGAACAGATAGTCACTCAGCCGATTCAGGTATTGCATGATCAGGGCTGCGTCGCGGGCTGTATCGCCGTCAAGCAGCCGTACGCAACACCGCTCGGCACGCCGACATACGCAGCGTGCGATATGTAGGTGCGAGACAGCCACATGGCCGCCGGGCAGGATGAAGGAGCGCATGGGAGGCGTCGCCTCTGTCATCCGATCGATCTCCGCTTCGATGCAGCTGATGTCTGCCTCGTCAAGGGAGGGAAGCTGCATGCCCGTATCCTTACCGGGCTCGCAGGCGAGCGTCGAGCCAATGGTGAAGAGCCGGTCTTGGATCTCTGAAAGCTGGCCGCGGGAGACTTCATCCTCCAGCAGGTCGCGGCATAGACCCAAGTGGCTGTTGAGCTCATCGACGGTCCCGTAGGCTTCGATGCGCAGGTGCGACTTGGGCACTTTGGATCCTCCGATCAGGGAGGTCATGCCCCGGTCGCCTGTCTTGGTATATATCCTAAACGACATAAACCTTTATAATGGTTTAGGTCGCAAATTGTTCGCAGGGCGGTATTCCGTGCTGGATGGGTCAGGTAGGTTGTTGGGCGGGTTGGGTGGCGTTCAGCCGGTCGCTCTCCAGGATGCCGTCGCGCAGCCGGATGACGCGGCGGGCGAAGTTGGAGATGTCTTCTTCATGTGTCACCAGTACGACGGAATTGCCATCGGCATGGATCTGGTTGAAGAGTTCCATGATCTCGTGAGAGGTCTTGGAGTCGAGATTCCCGGTGGGCTCATCCGCTAGGATCATGGACGGGTTGTTGACGAGGGCCCGGGCGATGGCTACCCGCTGGCATTGTCCGCCGGAGAGCTCATTGGGGCGGTGGTGGCTGCGGTCGGTGAGGTCGACCTTGCGCAGCACTTCCAGGGCCATCTCCTGGCGTATTTTTTTTGGGATGCCCGCATATACAAGGGGTAAAGCAACGTTCTCCAGCGCCGTCAGGCGAGGGAGGAGGTTGAACTGCTGGAATACGAATCCTATCTCTTTATTGCGGACTTCTGCTAGGTCGTTGTCGGCCATCGTGCTGACATCCTGCCCGTTGAGGATATAGGTGCCGGCAGAGGGGGAGTCGAGGCAGCCGAGGATGTTCATCAGTGTGCTCTTGCCAGAGCCGGAGGGACCCATCAGCGCGACATATTCATTGCGTCGGATGGTAAGGGTGATGCTTTTGAGCACTTCTAGTTCTTGACGGCCCATGAAATAGCTCTTACAGATGTCTTGCAGCTCGATGACGGCATGGTTCATGTCGGCGATTGATTCCATGGTTGGGCCAGGCTATTTCTGTATGAACGTGGGGACTGTGAAATAAGGGCCTTGCACGGAGGGGGCGTTCGCCAGGGCTTCTTCCGGTAGGGCGATGGGCAGCGGCTTATCATCACGGCGTCGGTCGGCCGTGTCGGCCATATGGGTGAGGGGCGGGACGCCGGAGAGGTCGAGGGCTTGTAGCTGGTCGACAAAGGAGATCATCTGGCTGAGGTCTTGTCGGATCTCTTCCATCTCTTCCTCGGAGAAATTAAGCTTAGCGAGGCCAGCGAGCTTTTCTACCAATATCTGGGTGACTTCCATATCTGCTGTTCACTGCAAAAGTAATGCTTCCGCCGGCTTGCCTTCTATAATTTAACCAGGCAATGTGGTTGGCGGAACGGTCACCTTCACCCGCCCCGCGAGGGCTGTTCCCTTATCTTTGCCGCCATGGACGCAAGACCCATCGTGATGAGCGGCATCCGGCCGACAGGCTTCCTGCACCTGGGGAATTATTTCGGAGCGTTGAAGAACTACGTACGCCTGCAAGAAGACTATACCTGTTACTTTATGGTGGCCGACCTACATTCGCTCACCACCCATCCCGACACCCGCGGGCTGCGGGGACATGTCCATCGTGTCCTGGCGGAGAACATCGCCTGTGGGCTGGACCCGGAGAAGGCAGCCCTTTACTGCCAGAGCCACGTGCCCGAGACGACTGAGCTCTACCTCTACTTCAACATGCTGGCCTATAAGGGGGAACTCGAAAAGACGACCACCTTCAAAGACAAAGCCCGCCTGCAGCCTGACAACATCAACGCCGGACTGCTCACCTACCCTGTCCTCCAGGCAGCAGATATCCTCCTGCACCGGGCCACCTGGGTGCCCGTGGGAAAAGACCAGGAGCAGCATCTTGAGATGTCAAGGAACTTTGCCAACCGCTTCAACCACCGCTACGGCCCCGTCTTCCCGGAGCCGCAGGCCTTCAACTTCGGAGAGGCCCTCGTCAAAGTCCCCAGCCTCGATGGCACTGGCAAGATGAGCAAGAGTGAAAATCAGCTGGCCACCCTATACTTGGCCGACGACGATGAGTGGATCCGCAAGAAGGTCATGAAGGCCAAGACGGATGCGGGCCCCCCCACGCCCGGCACGCCCATGCCCGATTATATCGAAAACCTCTTCTTGATGCTCGACCTGGTCAGTGCACCTTCCACCGTAGCCGTATTTCGGGAGGCCTATGATAAAGCCCAGATCCGTTACGGTGACCTAAAAAAACAACTCGCAGAAGACATGGTAGCCTTCATCGCACCCATCCGCGAGCGGGCTGAGGCCATCCGATCCGACAAGGCCAACCTCGCCCGCATCATGGAGCTCGGCGCCGAGAAGGCCCGCGACAGTGCCCGGGAGACCATGCGGCTGGTGCGGGATGCCATGGGCCTAGACTATTTTCTCTGACGTGCAAAGTCCGATTGTCGCATTTAATCCTTATTTTGTTTTTTTTTGTCGATCGCTACCCCATCCACCTGCTGACCATGGCCCGTATCAAAAAACCCAAACACATCGCCGTAGCTGGCAATATTGGCGCCGGCAAGACTACCCTCACGGAGATGCTCAGCAAGCACTACCGATGGATCCCGCATTTCGAGGACGTGGACCAAAACCCCTATCTGTTCGACTTCTACGACGAAATGCCCCGCTGGAGCTTCAACCTCCAAATCTATTTCCTCAACAGCCGGCTCACACAGCTCCTGGAGATCAGCCGCGGCACTGAGACCGTCATCCAAGACCGTACCATCTACGAAGATGCCAATATCTTCGCGCCCAACCTCTATGAGATGGGACTGATGAGCAAGCGCGACTATGATAATTATTACGACTTCTTCCAGACCCTTAAACAAATGGTCCAACCCCCTGACCTGCTGATCTACCTGCAGGCCTCCGTGCCCACACTTGTAGGACAGATCCAGAAAAGGGGTCGGGAATACGAGGAGAACATCCGCCTCGACTACCTCAAGCGCCTCAACGAGTACTACTTCAAATGGATTGAAGGATACAAGGAAGGGCCGCTACTCATCGTCAACGTCGACAAGACTAAGTTTGCTGAAGACGAAGAAGACTTCGGACAGATCATCCAAAAAATCGACTCGGAGATCTACGGCCTATTTTAGCCCTGCCAGCTCGCAGGTCCCTCCCGCCCACTTCGCCACCTACGGCCGGTCAATCTTTTTGGAGTACTTTCGATTTGGTCCAGCATCCATCCTCCTGCCATGCGTTCATCCAACATCGACCCCCACATCTTCATCGAGAACCGGGCCCGCTTTATGAAGCGGATGAAGCCCGACAGCATCGCCATCTTCAACAGCAACGATGAGCTGCCAGTCAACGGCGACGCGCTCTATCCCTTTCGGCAGAACGCAGACCTGTACTGGCTGACCGGCATCCAGCAAGAAGATACCATGCTGGTGCTCTTCCCCGACAACCCGGACCCCCGCTACCAAGAGGTGCTGGTGCTGGTCCGCCCCAACGAGCTAAAAGAGAAATGGGACGGCCACCGGCTGCGCCGCGAGGAAGCCACCGCCTGCTCTGGCATCCGCACCATCCTGTGGCTCGACGCCCTCGACGGCGTATTGCAGCCTTGGATACATCTGGCCGAGACGATCTACCTCAACACCAATGAGAACGACCGGAAGGCAAACCTGGTGCCTGTTCGGGACTACCGCTATGCCCAGGAGATGCAGGCCCGATATCCATTGCACTGCTATGAGCGGTCCGCACGCATCCTGCGCGACCTGCGGGCGGTGAAGTCCAAGCTGGAGGTCGACGCCATGCGCAAAGCCTGCGAGATCACCCATCAGGCCTTCCTGCGGCTGCTCCGCTTCATGTGCCCTGGCGTCTGGGAGAACGAGATCGAAGCGGAGATATGGCACGAGTTTCTGCGGAACCGCTCGACAGGCCCTGCCTATTCTTCCATCATCGCCAGTGGTGACCGGGCCCGTACGCTGCACTATGTTAGCAACGATGCCCAGTGCCTCGACGGCGAGCTGGTGCTGATGGACTTCGGTGCTGAATGGGGTGGCTATGCCGCTGACCTCACGCGTACCGTTCCGGTCAACGGCCGGTTCACCCGCCGGCAGAAAGACGTCTACAACGCCTGCCTTGCCATCCACCGCTTCTGCAAGTCGATCCTCAAGCCCGGCATTACCCTGAACGACTACCATGCCAAGGTGGGCGATGAGGCAACGAAGCAGTTTCTAAAGCTGGGACTGCTCACCAAGTCGGATGTGAAGAACGAAGACGCAGACAACCGCGCCTATCGCCGCTACCTCTATCACGGCATCTCACACCACCTCGGCGTCGACGTGCACGACCTCGGCACCAAGACCGAGCCGCTGAAGGCAGGTATGGTGTTGACCATCGAGCCGGGCATCTACATCGAAGAAGAGCAGACAGGCGTGCGCATCGAAAACAATATTTGGCTTACCAAAGATGGCAGCATAGACCTCATGGCTAAGATCCCCATCGAGGTGGATGAGATCGAGCGGCTGATGAAAAAAGGCTGAACGCACTTCCCTTCTGAAGGGGGATGGCCTTCCGCCCGCTATACGGAGGAACGGTGTGAAAGGCGCAGGCATGAAACAGATACCGAATTTTTTTACCCTGCTGAACCTGGCCCTGGGATGCATGGCCATCGTCTGGATCCTGCAGACGGGGGAGGGGATTGTGAACTATGCCGGCGAGGAGTGGAAGATCTACCTGCCGGAGCCGATATGGTTGGGATGTGCCTGCATCTTCGGGGCCGCCGCCGCCGACTTCCTCGACGGCTTCGCGGCACGGCTCCTGAAGGTCTCCAGCCCCATGGGAAGGGAACTCGACTCGCTGGCAGACATCGTGAGCTTTGGCGTGGCCCCGGGCATGGTCGTCTACCAGCTGCTGCGCATCTCCTATGCCCGGCAGCCCGCCGGCATAGACGTTCCCATCGCTTGGCTGCTGCCGGCTTTTCTGCTACCGCTGGCGGCTGCCTGGCGGCTGGCGCGTTTCAACCTCGACACGGGACAAGCCACGGGCTTTCGGGGCATGCCGACACCGGCCGTTGGCCTGTTGGTGGCGTCCCTGCCGTTTCTGCTGCTCTACGATACCTTCTCTCTGCAGCCCTGGCTGCTGCGTCCCTTGGTCATCTATGGACTGGTCGGTCTGCTCTCCTGGCTGATGGTCTCGCAAATACCCCTGATGGCTTTCAAGTTCCGGGATGCCAGCTGGCGGGGCAACTGGCCGCAGTGGCTCCTGCTGGCGACAGGCGCCTTGGCCCTGTTCTTCCTGGGATGGCTGGCAGCGCCTCTCGTCTTCGCGGCCTATATCGCGCTATCTTTGGCCATCAAAAGAAAAGCCCCATGACCTATCTGGTGGAGATTCAGATCATGCCGTTAAAGGACCTGCTCGATCCGCAGGGTAAGGCGGTGCTCGGTGGCCTGGCCAGCTTATCGCTGACTGCGGTGAAGGATGTCCGCATCGGCAAGCTCGTACGCCTTACCGTTGAAGCAGGCTCGGCTGAAGAGGCGCGTGCCCTGGCAGAAGAGGCTTCGCAGCGACTGCTGGCCAACCCGGTGATGGAGTCTTTCGAAGTGTCTGTACTTTCCTGATCGCATCCGGACATCCCGGACGACGGCCCCCTGACCAGAATCAGAATCCGATGCTGCACCTCGTCCCCACTCCGATCGGCAATCTGTCCGACATGACCTTTCGGGCCGTAGAGGTGCTGAAGGCGGCTGACTTCATCCTCGCCGAGGACACCCGTACCAGCTCAGTGCTGCTAGCACATTACGGCATCCGTACACCGCTCTCACCCTACCACCGCCATAATGAGCATCGCATCACCGAGCATATCCTGACGCAGCTGCGCGAGGGTCGGCGAGTGGCCTTGCTGAGCGATGCCGGGACGCCTGGGATCTCTGACCCGGCCTTCCTGCTTGTCCGTGCCTGCGTCCAGCAGGGCCTTCCACTGGAATGCCTGCCGGGCCCTACGGCCTTCGTACCTGCGTTGGTGGCCAGCGGGCTGCCGACAGACCGGTTTTGTTTTGAAGGGTTCCTGCCCCTCAAGAAAGGAAGGCATTCCCGCCTCAAAGTCCTGTCGCTGGAGCCGCGGACGATGGTCTTTTATGAGTCACCGCAGCGGCTGGTGAAGACGCTGGGGCAGATGATGGACTATTTTGGGGCCGACAGGCCCTGTTGTGTGAGCCGGGAAATCAGCAAGAAGTTTGAAGAACATCAACGCGGTCCGCTGCAGGAGGTACAGGCAAATTTTCAGTCGAGCGGCGTAAAAGGAGAGGTCGTCCTCTTGGTGGGCGGCTGTCCGGCTGCGCGGAAGACGCGGGAAGTAGAGCCTGAGGATTCAGAAGACGCAGAAGCGTCAGTATCCAACGACCACGTATGAACGAAGAATCGCCCCTACAGCGGGTAGATATTTGTATCCTAGGAGCTGGGCCAGGGGGTGCCGCAGCGGCCTTGCAGCTATCGAGGCTGGGGCTACCCTGCCTGGTGGTCGACAAGGCTGTATTCCCGCGCGACAAGGTCTGCGGCGACGGCCTGAGCGGGAAGGTACTCACTATCCTGAACCGGATTGACCCATCGGTGGCGCAGCGGCTCTCCATAGCCGACAGCAAGGCCGACAGCTGGGGTGTCTCTTTCATCGCACCCAACCGCATCGGAATCGACATCCCTTTGAAGCCCGACTATGAGCGGCAGATGGACAAGCCTGTAGGGTTTGTCTGCCGCCGGGTCGACTTCGACGACCTCCTCGTCCAGGAGCTGCGGCAGCGCCCTGGGGTGACCCTCCTAGAAGGCGCCTCGCTGGATGAGTTCCGCCTGGAATCCGACGGCTGGCTGCTGACTGGAAAAGGCGGAGTGGGCCTGCGTGTAAAGGCCAAGCTCGTCATCGTCGCCAACGGCACACATTCCTCCTTCGCCCGGGACGTGGCGGGGCACGAGATGCATCCCGACCATCATTGCGGGGGCGTGCGTGCCTACTATCAGGGGGTGAAGGGATGTCATCCGCACCACTTTATAGAGCTGCATTTTCTGAAGGGCGTCTTGCCCGGCTATTTCTGGATCTTCCCCTTGCCGGGCGGTCGCGCCAACGTCGGCCTCGGCATGCTCAGCAGTGCCATCTCCCGAAGGAAGGTAAACCTTCGAAAGCTGCTGCAGGAGACGGTGGCCGAGGACCCCGTGATGCGGGAGCGGTTCCGGGATGCCACCCTCGAAGGGCGCATCGACGGCTACGGCCTGCCCCTGGGGAGTGCCCGCAGGGCCCTTGTCGGAGAGCGGTATATGCTCGTCGGCGATGCGGGCCATCTGATCGATCCGTTCACCGGCGAAGGCATTGGCAATGCGATGTATGCCGGCTACTATGCTGCCCAGCGGGCAGCCCTGGCCCTCCAGTCGGATGATTTTTCCGCGAAGGCCCTCGCCCCCTATGAGGCCGACGTGTACCGGGTGCTGGGTCCCGAGCTCGACATCAGCCACCGGCTGCAGAAGATGGTGCGCTATCCCTGGCTATTCAACTTCCTCATGCGCATCGGGGCCCGTAACCGGGAGCTGCGGGAATTGATGACCTGCATGTTCAACGACGTGGACCTCCGCCATCGCTTTCGCGATCCCCGCTTCTACCTGAGGCTTCTCTTCAGCCACGGCTAGCCTTATGGATCCTTCCGTCCTTTCTGAAACCTTTTGGTATTTTGCATCATGATGTTTGAGTTGGGAGACTCTTTGTTGATCGGGTTCGGCGCCGTCGTAGCCATCCAGCTTTTCTATTACCTTTTCTTTTTTAGTCGGCTGGCCTTTCACCGCCCCACCCCGCGATCCGATGCCGCAGGGCTGCCTGTCTCCGTGGTGATCTGCACGCGCGACGAAGTCCGGAACTTGCGGCAGCGCCTGCCCTCCGTCCTAGAGCAGTCGTATGAGGCGCCCCATGAAGTGCTGGTGGTGAATGACAATTCGATGGACGATACGGCCTATCTGCTCGACGCCCTTCAGCTGCAGTACCCGCTGCTGAAGTCGGTCAACCTGCATCAGGAGGCCAAACACATCCCGGGCAAGAAATTCCCGCTGGCCATCGGCATCAAGTCGGCCCGCCACGAACTGGTGCTGCTCACCGATGCCGACTGCAGCCCATCCTCTCCCCACTGGCTGCAGCATATGCAGTCTGCTTACGCCTCCGACAACATTGAGATCGTCTTGGGCTACGGAGGCTATGAGCGCCGCCCGGGGCTCCTCAACCGCATCATCCGCTTTGAGACCTTCCACTCAGCATTGCAATATCTTTCCTATGCCCTGGCCGGCATCCCCTACATGGGTGTAGGCCGCAACCTCTCCTACCGCCGCGACCTGTTCTTCCGGCACAAAGGCTTCTCCGCCCACAACCAACTCCCGGGCGGCGACGACGACTTATTCATCAACTTAGCCGCGCACGCGCAGAACACCGCCATCATGATCGACCGGGAGGCACTCACCCATTCTGAGCCCAAGGCCACCTTCCGGGACTGGAAAGAGCAGAAGCGCCGGCACTACAGCACCGGACGGCACTATCATGCCAAGCACCAGTTTCTGCTGGGCCTCTATGCTGTCTCACACGTGCTTCTCTACCCCTTATTTTTTGCCTGCCTGCTGCGGGCGGACCCACAGATGGCACTGGGTATCTTCGGACTGCGGCTCCTGCTGCAGGGGTTGATTTTCTACAAGGTCATGCGGCGCCTCGAAGAAGGCGACCTCTGGCCCTGGTATTGGCTGTTGGACCTCTGGCAGTGGCTGTATTACCTGATCTTTATCCGAGCCCCATGGATGAAGCCCCGGCCGGGATGGAAGTAATCCTCCGCTATTTCTCCGGCTACACCCCCTCGCAGCTCCGGCAGCTGGGTCAACTGGAGGAGTTATACCGGGAGTGGAACGCCTCCATCAACGTCATCTCCCGTAAAGACATCGACCATCTCTATGAAAGGCACGTGCTCCATTCGCTGGCCATCGCGGCCTGTATCGACTTTGCCTCGGGCTTGGAAGTGATAGACATCGGAACGGGTGGTGGCTTCCCCGGCATCCCGCTCGCCATCTTCTTCCCCGAGGTGCAGTTCTGCCTGGTGGACTCCATCGGGAAAAAACTTAAGGTGGTGAATGCCATCGCCGAGGCCTTGGCCCTTGAAAATGTGCGGACGCGGCATCTGCGGGCAGAAGCCATCCGAGACCAACAGTTTGATTTTGCCGTGAGCCGGGCGGTGGCGCCGCTGAAAGACCTCTGGCAGTGGGCCCGTCCGCTCTTGCGCCCCGAGCGGAAGATGGAAAAGTACAAGAACGGGCTCCTTTGCCTCAAAGGAGGGGATCTGGCGCAGGAAGTCTCCGAGAGCCGCCTCCGTCCACATGTACAATCGATCGAGGCATTATTCCCCGGGAAGGGCTTTGGCGACAAGTACCTACTCTATGTGCCGGTATAAGGCTGCCGGCAGACTGTTTCCTGCGAATAGTCTGCTTCTTCACCAGTTCAATTCTATTTTATTGTTACGCCGCTCCATGTCGGCTGTCCGTTGCAGGGGGTCTATCTCGAGCGACTTTAGGTCTGTGAGTTTCCGGTCGATCTCAAGGGTGTAGGTAGGGTGTGTCCACTTCCATGGGGCGCCGACGGTGCGTTTGAGGGAAGGGTCTTCTGCCGCCTTTGAGCCGAACATCAGGTATTGGGGGATGTAGGCCGTCTCGCAGCTGCCGTCTTTGAACTTCAGCTCCAGGTCGATGGGCATGGGCATGGTGCCAATATTGCGGAGCCGGATCTTCATCTTCCCTTTTTCTCCCCATAGGCTGTCGATGCCGTAGTCGATGGTCTTGCTGGTATTCACAAAGAAGGTCCGATACCAGTCGAGCTGCAGCCCGCTGACTTCTTCTGCGACACGGATGAAGTCGGCCGGGGTCGGATGTCTGTATTTCCAACGATCGTAGTATGCCAGTAGCACTTGGTCGCGTACCTGTGCGCCGAGGATATAGCCAAGTTGTTCGAGGAAGACTTCGCCTTTGGCATAGGCATTGGTCGTATAGGCATAGTTAGACGCATACTGGTCGGAATGCGTGGTGAGGGGCTCGTTGTGTTCGCTCTTGGCGAGGCGGATATACGACTGGAAGGCGCTAAGGTGGGGGTTGGGGTCCTGGCCACCGTCGAGGAAGTTGGCGACGCGCGCTTCGCCGTAGCTGGTGAAGCCTTCGTCCATCCAGGCATGGAGAGATTCATTGGAGCCCATCATCATCTGGTACCAGCTATGCATCCATTCATGGATGACGACGCCCTTGCCCGCCCCTTTGAGGAGGGTGGCCATGGGGTATTCCATGCCACCGTCGCCGCCTTGTATGAACGAGTATTGGCGGTAGGGGTATTTCCCAAAGATCTTGTCCATGTAGGGGATGGCCTTGGCAGCCAGGTCTAGCACGCCTTTCCATTCGCTTTGAGTGCGGGCGATGTAGGCTTCGAGCGGCTGTTGGCGTTTCATCCCTTCGGACAGGGCATTCCATTGTTTTTCGAGGTGTGGGCGGCTGACCTTATAGAAGGCGTGCAGGACGAGGCCGTCGCGGACGGTGCGGGACGCATGGATGTATTCGGGGTCGGCGGCCCATACGAAGTCATGCACGCGCGGGGCGGTGAAGCGCCAGGCCAGCATGGGGCTGGCGGGTCTTTTGAGGGGCATGCCTTTGGCTTCGTATCCATGGCCGATTTCCTGAGGGTTCTGCAGATAGCCGGTACCGCCGACGACATAGCTGCTGTCGATCCGGATGGTGACGTCATAGTCGCCCCAGATGCCATAGAACTCCCGGGCCACATAAGGTGTCGGGTGCCAGCCTTCGGAATCGTACTGGCAGAGCTTCGGGTACCATTGTGCCATGCTGAAGCGGACGCCTTCTGCATTGTCACGTCCGCTGCGGCGGATTTGTACGGGCACCTGTGCTTCGAATTCGAGTTCTATTAGGCAGCTGCTCTTAGGCAGGATGGGCTTGTCGAGCACCACTTTAAGGATCGTCTCGTGTGCTTCGGTGGCCTGCAGCTTTCCGTTGACTTTGAGGTTGCGGACACGTTGATAGCCGATCTCGTCGGGCTGCAGTCGTGCGATGCGGTCGCGCACGCGGGCATCCCAGTCGGGCCTTCCGTTGATGAGCTTCTTACCCAGTTCCTGGCTGCGGGCGTCCATCATGCTGCCGGGCTGGAAGGCATTCCAGTAGAGGTGGTAGTATAATACCCGAAGGGTGTCTGGGGAGTTGTTCCAGTATTCGAGGGCCTGCTTTCCGGAAAAGCGGTTGGCGGCGGCGTCTACCTCGATGTCCATCTTGTATTTGACACGCTGCTGCCAGCGGTCGGCCTGGGCTTGCAGGAGGAGGGTGGCCAGCAGGGCTGACAGGAGGCTGAAAGGCTTCTGCATTGTCGTTGCTTTGGCGTGTCGAAAATACGGAAATCTGCGGGCGGATCTCTTCAGAGCCGCTGACGGATGACGGGTAGCAGCTGCCGCTTCCAGGCGGCAAAGTCGCCAGCAGCAATGTGGCTTCTGGCCTCTTCGACCAGCCAATGGTAGAACGAGAGGTTCTGGATGCTGGCTAGGGTATAGGCAAGGTACTCTTTGGCTTTGAAGAGATGGCGCAGGTAGGCTTTGGAGTATGTCTGGCTGCTGGCGCAGGGGATGCCGGAGTCGATGGGGGAGAAGTCGCGGGCCCATTGTTCGTTGTCGATGTTGATGACGCCCTGGGAGGTGAAGAGCATGGCGTTGCGGCCGTTGCGGGTCGGCATGACGCAGTCGAACATGTCGACGCCCAGGTCGATGCATTCGAGGATGTCCCAGGGGGTCCCGACGCCCATGAGGTAGCGGGGCCTGTCGGCCGGCAGCTCTGCGCAGCAGAGGCCTGCATACTCATAGATCATCTCAGTGGGCTCTCCGACGCTGAGGCCTCCTATGGCGTTGCCTGCGGCGTCTTTGGCGGCAATGTACGCGCAGGAGGCGCGCCGCAGGTCGGCATGGGTACCGCCCTGCACGATGGGGAACAGGTTTTGGGTATGCCCATAGCACTCTTCTGTCTGTGCAAGATGCCCGAGACAACGGTCCAGCCAGCGGTGAGTGAGCTCCATCGAGCGGCGGGTGTAGGCGTGGTCGGAGGGATAGGGCGGGCAGTCGTCGAAGGCCATGATGATGTCGGCTCCGATGGCCCGTTGGATGTCCATCACGGATTCTGGGGAGAAGAGGTGTCTGGAGCCATCGATATGGCTTTGGAAGACGACGCCTTCTTCCGTGATCTTGCGGTTGGCAGCGAGCGAGAAGACCTGGTAGCCGCCGCTGTCAGTGAGGATGGGGCGATCCCAGTGTATGAAGCCGTGGAGGCCACCGGCGGCCGAGAGAACTTCTGTTCCGGGCCGCAGGTAGAGGTGGTAGGTATTGCCGAGGATGATGCGGGCGTCGACTTCACCGGCCAGTTGCTGTTGGCTGACGGCCTTGACGCTGCCGGCGGTACCGACGGGCATGAAGACAGGCGTGGGGATCTGCCCATGGTCGGTGTGGATGAGTCCAGCCCGGGCCGACCCGGCGAGGTCTGTATGCTGTAGCTCAAAGCGAAGCCTAGGCATAGCATGCAAGGTACGCATGCCCGCCATTTGCCGATGGGCATTCTCTGCCGTGTATTGTAATTTCGGCGTGTATGAGGAAGCTCGACCGATACATCCTTGGGAAGTTCCTCTCCACCTTTGTATTCTCCATCGTCTTGCTGACGGTCGTATCGACCATCATAGACCTAAGCGAGCGTACCGACGACTTCTCCCGCTCCGGTCTCTCCTCTCGGGAGATCATACGGCAGTACTATTTCGGATTTGTGCCGTACATCATGGCCCTGCTGTTCCCGCTCTTTGTCTTCATCTCCGTGATCTACTTTACCTCCAAGATGGCCAATCGCTCCGAGTTCATCGCCATCCTGGCCAGCGGCGTCAGCCTGCGCCGCATCTTGCTGCCCTATTGGGTCGGGGGCATCCTCCTCGGGGGACTGCTCTGGCTCGGCAACCGCGAGCTCATCCCGGTCGCCAACGGCATCCGTGCCACCTTCGATCTCAAGTATCTCCGCAGTCCGGTGATGAACAACGGCTCCACCAATGCCTACTACATGCGCGTCGACTCTTTCTCCTACTGCGGCATGCGCTATTACGATACGGTGAGCCGTTCCGGCGGCAGCTTTTTTTTGGAGACGGTGAAAGATCACCGCGTCACCTACAACCTGCGGGCCGATAATATCATATGGGATACGTCAATGAAATCCTGGCGACTGAATGGCGTGGTAGAGCGGCGGCTCGACAGCCTTGGTGAGACGGTGACTTATACGCCGGAGACCCATCGCAGCTATACCTTCCAGCCGCGCGACCTGCAGCGGGATGACTTCGTCCAGTCGCGCCTCACCACACCCGAACTCCGGCGACTCTTGGAGCTGGAGAAGCTCCGTGGCTCAGAAACGGTCAAAGAGCTTATGATGGAAGATGCCAAGCGCGATGCCAACCCGATGGCCGTCGTCATCCTGACCTTGATCGGTGCGATCCTTGCCACCCGCCGGATCCGGGGTGGCAGTGGCGTGCACCTTGCCATCGGCATCATCATATGCTGCGTATTCATCATGGCCGACCGCTTCTCCGCCACCTTTTCCACCAAAGGCGACCTGGACCCATACCTGGCGGCCTGGATGCCGAACTTCCTCTTTGCCGTCCTCACCTGCTGGCTCTACCGGGTGGCACCCAAATAATGGGTAGATCTAACATTCACGCACCCTCTATGTTATCTTAGGAGCGCATTGTACTACCTTTGCCATGGTTTAGACATTGGCTCGTCCACCCGAGCGTTGAGATTGTATTTTTTACCGGGTGACGCTCCCTTTTCCAGGCCAGGAAAACCCTTCCACCCGCGAATTACCATCTCATGGGCATCATCAAAGACAGGTTCAGGCTGAAGGCGGATCATGTGTCTGCAGAGATCAAAGACATTTTAAAGGTCCATGGCCAGAAAAAGGTTGGGGAGGTGACGCTTTCCCAGATCTACCAGGGGATGCGCGGCATCACCGGGCTTGTCACTGAGACTTCGCTGTTGGATGCCGAAGAAGGCATTCGTTTCCGTGGCTATTCCATCCACGACCTGCAGAAGAACCTTCCTAAGGCCAAGCACGGCCGGGAGCCCTTACCGGAGGGACTATTTTACTTGATGCTGATCGGGGAGCTTCCGACAGAAGAGGAGGTGAACCATGTCACCAACACTTGGCAGCGCCGCTCGCATGTACCCAACCACGTCTTTGCCACCATCGAGGCGCTGCCCGTATCGGCACATCCGATGACGCAGTTTGTCATCGGCATCATGGCCCTGCAGACAGAGAGTAAGTTTGCCAAGCAACATGCCGCCGGAATGTCCAAGACGGACTACTGGGCGACGACCTTCGATGATGCCATGGACCTCATCGCACGGCTGCCCCGCATCGCAGCCTATATCTATCGCCGCAAGTACCGCAATGGGGAGCATATCCACCCCGACGGGCTGCTCGACTGGGCCGGCAACTTTGCCCATATGATGGGCTATGAAGACGAGAGCTTCATGGAGCTGATGCGCCTTTATATGACCATCCACGCCGACCATGAGGGAGGCAATGTCTCCGCTCATACCACACATCTGGTCGGGTCTGCCCTCAGCGATCCGTTCCTCAGCTTTGCCGCGGGCATGAACGGCCTGGCGGGCCCCCTCCACGGCCTCGCCAACCAGGAAGTGGTGAAATGGATCTATGAGATGCGCGAAGCGCTCGGCGTGGAGCTGCCGTCGAACGAGCAGATAGAGGCGTATGTGCAGAAGACCCTTGGTGAGGGAAAGGTGGTGCCGGGCTATGGTCATGCCGTGCTGCGGCGGACCGACCCTCGCTTCATCGCCCAGATGGAGTTCGGGAAAGCGCATATGTCCGACGACCCCCTGGTGCAGACGGTCTGGCGCATCTATGAGGTGGTGCCTCCGATCCTCAGCTCCCTAGGAAAAATCAAGAATCCATGGCCAAACGTCGATGCACACAGCGGTGCGCTGCTGGTCCATTACGGCATGGTGGAATATGAGTTCTACACTGTGCTCTTCGGCGTAAGCCGGGCCCTCGGCGTGTTGGCCAGCCTTTGCTGGGACCGGGCGCTGGGTATGCCCATCGAAAGGCCGAAATCGGTCACCACTGACCTAGTGAAGCTATGGCTCGACGGTAAGGACCAGATCTGGGACTAAGGCGCTGGGTGGATTTTATATCTTCTTTTCATATCAGGAACGGCGCTCAGCTATTTTCGGAACATCACATAGACGGCACCCCGCAGCAATGCAATTGCAGAAAGTATCTGGGGTTGCAAGGGTTCGCGTAGGTATAGCAGGGCGAAGCTGGTTAAGACGACCAGCGTAATGATTTCTTGTGTTATCTTCATTTGAAACCCGGACATGCCATGGGCATGACCAATTCGGTTGGCTGGCACCATGAGGTAATATCCCGGCAATGCGATCTCCTAGATGAGGCCGATCACCTACCAGAGTGGGGCTCCTTTGAATTTCAGGTGGCTATACCAGGCAAGCGTCATGAAGACGTTCGACGCGGTCAGCAGGAGTCTGTTGCGGAGCATATCGCTGGGCGTTGTGATGCGCTGCAGGAAGAGTCATCATCCTGCAGCGCATTGGGTCGAGCGCTATGGCTTTTTCATCCGAAAGTGGTAGGTGCCGGAGCCTGCAGTTATGATCGTCCGTCCATGTGCACTGCCTGTCACCTGCAGCCCAGTGGCCTGGGCGAGGGCTTGTCCGCTTTCGCGGATGCTTTCGGCCTGGGCGGCGGGCAGGTGGAGGGTGCCGCTGCTGTTGGCGGGTATGGTGACGCTGACTTCGAGGCTGTCGCCAACGATCCGCCAGCCGCTGGAGGCTTTGCCATAGTTCGTCTGCAGGGTGGCTTCGGCATGGGTGAGGCCGCCGCCGACGTGAGGTTTGATAAGCAGCCGTTTGTATCCGGGCGCTGCCTCGTCGGTGTCGAGGCCTGCAAGGGTGCAGTACATCCAGTCGCCGATGGCGCCATAGGCATAGTGATTGAAGGAGTTCATAGAGGGTACTTCGAAACTTCCGTCGGGGCGGATGCCGTTCCAGCGCTCCCAGATGGTGGTGGCACCCATCTTGACGGGGTAGAGCCAGGATGGGTAGCTCTCTTGCAGGAGTAGCTTGAAGGCGACGTCGGCATATCCGAAGCGGGAGAGGACATGGCATATATAGGGTGTGCCGAGGAAGCCGGTAGTGATGTGATCGCCGTAAGATTTGATGTTCTCGGCGAGCCGGTCGGCGGCTTGCTGGCGCATGGCTTCGGGCAGGAGGTCGAAGTGCAGTGCCAGGGTGTAGACGGTCTGTGTGTTGGAGGATATGCGGCCATTGGGGGAGACGTATTCCCGGTTGAACGCGTCGACGACGCGCTGGTGGAGGGCTCTGTAGTAGGCGATGTCTTCGGTGCGGCCCAGGACGATGGCCGTCTTGAGCAGCAAGGATACCGAATAGCCATAGAAGGCCTGTGCGAGCAAGTATTTGTCAGAGACGGCGGCGCGGCCCGGGCTATCGTCGCACATGGTGTAGAAGAGCCAGTCGCCGAAGTGGGAGCCGGTATTCCAAAGGCCATTGCGCGATTCCTTCTCCATATATCCTACCCATGCCTTCATGCTGGCGTACTGTTGTTCGAGGATGCGCTTATCGCCATAGGCAAGGTACATCGTCCAGGGGATGATGGTGGCGGCGTCGGCCCATCCGCAGGCGGCGGATGACTTTTCTCCCAGCACGTTGGGGATAACATGGGGTACGGCCCCGTTGGGGAGCTGGTCGGCCTCCAGGTCTCGCAGCCATTTGCTGAAGAAGGCGTTGACCTGGAAGTTGAAGGTGGCGGTGCGGGCGAAGGCTTGTGCATCGCCTGTCCATCCGAGTCGCTCGTCGCGTTGCGGGCAGTCGGTGGGCACGTCGAGGAAGTTGCCTCGCTGTCCCCACTGGATGTTGTGCTGGAGCTGGTTGATCAGCGGGTGCGAGGAGGTGAAGCTGCCGGTGGGCCGCATGTCGGAATAGAGGGCGATGGCTTGGAAGTCGTCGGGCCTAAGCGCACCTGCGTAGCCTTCCACTTTGATATAGCGGAAGCCCTGGAAGGTGAAATGTGGCTCGAAGGTCTCCATGCCACCGCCGGCGAGGACGAAGTGGTTCTGCTGTTTTGCGGCGCGCAGGTTGTCGGTGTAGAAGTTGCCTGCATTGTCGAGCACTTCTGCATGGGAGATTCGGATGGTGTCGTTTCGGTTACCCTTGACTGTGAGTCGTACCCAGCCGACGAGGTTTTGGCCGAAGTCGATGACTTTTTCTCCTTTCGGTGTCGTGATCACTTGGATGGGTTTGAATGCCTCATGCTTTTTGACGGGTTCGTTCCAGGTCGATACGAGGGAGGGGAAGGGTCCTTTGAGGAGGCTGACGGGCTTCCAGGCGGAGGCGTTGAAGGCGGGGGTGGACCATCCGGTAGGCTCCAGGCGGCCGTCGATGGTCTCTCCGTTGTACACTTCGGAGCTGCGGATGCTGCCGGTGGCGCTGCTCCAGCTGCCGTCTGACAGCACTTGTGCGGTGCTGCCGTCGGTGTATTCGATGTCGAGGCGCAGGAGGAGGCCGGCTTCTTTTCCGTAGAAGTTGTTCTGTCCGGAGAATCCTATGAACCCGCGGTACCAGCCGTTGCCGAGGATGGCGCCGATGGTGTTATTGCCGGTCGTGAGGAGGCTGGTGACGTCGTAGGTCTGATATTGGACTCTTTTCTGATAGGCCGTCCAGCCGGGCGTGAGGCAGGCGTCTCCGATGCGCTGGCCGTTGATCCAGGCTTCGTACATGCCGAGGGCTGTGATGTAAGCCGTGGCGGTGCGCACTTTCTTTTGCAGGGCGAAGGTCTTACGGAGATATGGGCTGGGCTGAGCGGTCTTTTCTTCCTGGTAGCCGGGCCCTATCCATTGCGCGCCGAGGTTGGCCATGCCGGGTAGTCCCATCTGCCAGTAGGCCGGCTCGCTCCATTCGGAAGGCTTTCCAGACGCATCCCATACGCGTACCTGCCAGTGGTAGCGGCGGCCGGGGCTGAGGCCGGGGCCGGCATAGGGGACGTGCACGGAGGCGTCGGAGGCCTGACGGCCGCTGTTCCAGACGAGGTTTTTACCTTTGAGCAGGTCTGTGGGTGTGCCGGCGACGCGCAGTTCCCAGGCCGTCTGCCGGGTGTTTCGCTGGTCTGACAGGAGTTGCCAGGAAAGCCGGGGGGCGGAGGTCTCAATGCCCTGCGGGTTTAGCAGGTGCTCGCAACGAAGTGCGGTGACGCGGACCTGTGCGGAGAGGGAGGCGGCCAGCAGCAGGAGGCCGGCAAGGTGGGATATGCGTGTCATGAAGGAAGGGTTCTGAGGTCAATATAGTCATTTTTGGCAGTTGTGCGCTGCGGGCCGCCATGAAGAAGACTACCCGGCTGAGCAGTCTGTTGGTAGGGTCGGAGAGGCAGCATTTCAATGCCTGTAAAGGGCTGGCTGTTGGAAGGCACTGGCTGTCTATGGCAGGTAGAATACTTCTTGGAGGGGGATGCTGACGGGTGAGTGGTCTGGGTTGGCCTCCATGATGTCGCACATATATACCCACCAGCGTTGCATGACTTCCTGGGCGGGCAGGCCCTCTAGGGCGGCGGGGTCTTCGGCTTTGAGTACGCCGAAGAGGGTATGTGTCTGTTCATCGAGGAAGATGGAGTAGTCGTGGATACCGCTGGAATGGAGGAGGGTGGCCAGCTCCGGCCAGATGGCATCGTGCCGTCGTTGGTACTCGCTTTGGCAGCCTGGGTGGAGGAACATCTTAAAAGCCCTTCTGTGCATATGGATGCGGGTTTGATGTGCAGGGTTCTATCGTGTGAGCGGGCAGCAGCTGTCTTGGATTGTATGCTGGAGGTGGCTTGCGTTCTTCCTTGACCCTCGTTGTAAGTTGTGTATTTTTGTTTGAAATCACTGAGATGTCGGCAACTTCCTGGCGTGCATGGGCTTATCAGCAGCGGAAGGCGTTGCTGGGAACTGCCATCAATGCGTGGATGGTGGCCTTTTATGGTTTTTTTGCGCGGATATTTCTCCGAAGGCGTGTCTTGCATATCGCCACGGCATCGGATACGACGCATTTTCATTCGATGCTGCAGTTGATCAATTCTGTGAAGATCTTCGAGACGGGCCCCTATCAGCTGACGGCCTACGACCTGGGTCTGACGGAGTCTGACCGTGTGCGCTTTGCCAAAGTGCATCCGGACGTAGCATTGGTCCGTTTTCCTTTTGAGCAATACCCTTCTCATTTCGACATCTCCCAGGGCGCGGGGGAGTATGCCTGGAAGCCGGTCATCGTCCACGAGGTGTATCGCACGCTCAGGGACGGCGACTTTTTTCTCTGGCTGGATGCCGGAAATTTTGTCCGCAGGAGGATGTGGGTGATTCGGGCGGCTTTGTATTTCTCTGGCTTTTACACGAGACTGACCACGGGCACGATTGGTGAGTGGACACATGAGGAAACGTTTCGCAGGCTTGGCATGGAAGTGGCCCGGCACTATCGCATGATTTGCGGATGTTTAGTCGCTGTCCGAAAAGATGCACGGAACGACAAGCTGGTGCAGGAATGGCGGGATGGGGCCGTCGACAAGGGCATCATTGCCCCGGAAGGCTCCAGCAGGAAGAACCACCGGCAGGACCAGTCGGTCGTATCCCTCTTATATTATCGGCACTACTCTTTCCGGGGCCATCCTCCTCGGCTGTCACGGTTAGAGCATGAGCTGTTGATCCATCAGGATATTGGCTGAAGGGAGGCATCTATTTGGCTGGCAAAGGGTTTCTTTGTAATTTGAACTCCCCCCGGGGGAATTAGCTCAGCTGGCTAGAGCGCTTGCATGGCATGCAAGAGGTCACCGGTTCGACTCCGGTATTCTCCACCAACTGCGATCGTAGTGTCGCGGTTTTTTTATGCATCCCCTGTGAAGGGTTTTGCCTAGGAAAGCATAGACGTGTCCAACCGACTATGTCACGTCTAGATGGCAGCATCCTCTTCTATATAATCGCAAACTTGGTTTGCTAATGGATCGCGAAGGAACGTGACCTTTTTTATCTGTATGGCGCCAGCGGCAAGGCTATCCTTTAGATCCTGTAGGGTCATAGCGTCAATGACCGCCTCGTTCCCTCCTCCGAGTGTTTTGCCACCCGACAGCCATTCTTTTTGATAAGCTTGTCCCTCTTTGCCGGTAGGCAGCCTTACTTTGAATTGTTTCGGGTCAACCACGATAAAACGATAAATGGTATCTATCGTTCCTTTGTCTGACCAGTTACCGATGGGTACTCCAAGCTTTTTTTCAATATGGGTGATTCCTCCCCCTGTCTTCGCCTCTTTCAGCAGGGCATTGGCATCCGGTAGGGGAGATACGAAGTTTGTGCCAGAGCCCCAGTTTTTCCATTCATTCAGAATCTTGCCGAAAGCCCAGGTAGAAATGAATGCGTGCGCCCCGGAAGCCGTAAATTTTTCGATGTGCTGCTGGGCATATTGTTGATATGCTTCAGACATTGCAGCGGTGTCCGTATAGTTTGCCAGCTTTCCCTTTTCCGCTTCGCTGAGTTGATGTCTGCTTTTTACATCAGGAACTTCATAGACCTTGCCCGTATCAGGACTCGCTTCAAATGCACTTTGGTTTTCTTTGTCGTTGCCGGTTAGTCTCTTTCGAAAGGAAGATTTGACCGCGTCTTCCCGTAATTCCGGCATCCCTATTTTTATGGCCGCTGCATTCAACGGCCCTTGGGCTTTGTCGAACTCTTCACCCACTTCACCCATCGTCCCAACCACTTTCCCCCGTAGCTTGCCGATGTTACCCTGTGCACGCGCACTCTCCTCCGGCGAATTCCACATGGCAATAGTGGGAATAGCATCCTCTTCTTGAGCACCTGTGCTGCTGTCTGCCATCATTTGCAGACTGCTCAGAGATTTGGCGCCAGCGCTGTTGTTGGCGGCCTCCTGTAATTGGAGTAGCTGTGCTGACTCAGGACGCATGTCCATGCCCAACGCTTCTTGCGTTTCGTTCGTCTTTGACTGTTTTTGAGGTTCAGACTTACGGGCATTGGCGTTCTCTGACGCCCTTTCTGCATGAACGGGCATGGTAGGATGTAGAGAGGTAAATATAGCCTTTAGTGATAAATGAAACTAATAAGTGTAATGTATCAACGTTGCATTTAAACAACGGAGCGTATGAGTATGTGGTACTGGGCTCAAAATAGCTCCATCCCTCGCGGCTATGTGTAGCAAACCAAACGATGGTAGCATCCTCTATTTCAGGCGGTTGACGGAGTTGCCCGATTCTAGTATCTTACTGACTGCATTTGCGGCGCTGCAGCAAGTACCCAAGCCATGACCATTCGTCAATCCATCATTCCCACTGATCCCATTCGCTTCGGAGAAAAAGACGCGTTGGACATCGAGTCGATCTGTATGTTCATCGCCCTAGGTTTCTTCTGGGAGGACACCACGTATTACAAGGGACTCAAGAAGCTGCGGGCAGCCACCGACCATGTTGTCGACGAGACGGGCAGACTGCAGGAGACGAAGCCCTATTTTGAATGGAGATATGCGCCGAAGGACATTAGCTTCTCTCAGGCCGTCGAAGCGTTTGAGGTGCTCTTCGAAGACATGATCTGTTCAAACCACACCGATGACTACACCATCCCCATCTCCGGGGGACTCGACAGTCGCTCCCTGGTGGCCGCCTGCTCGCATCTGAAGATCCCCTTTACAGGCTACAGCTACTCCTTCCGCAACGGCATCAACGAGCACGCCTTCGGGAAGAAGATATCAGAGAAGATTGGCTTCCCATTCCAGTCCTTCTACATCGAGCCGGGCACCCTCTGGGATTATATCGGGCATATTGCCGTCGTCAACGAGTGCTATGCGGAGTTCACCCATGCCCGGCAGTTTGCTGTCTATGACGCACTCAAGGCCATGGGGGGTAAGTTCCTGCTGGGGCACGCGGGAGACATCTTCTTTGACGGACTGGGGCTGCCAGCTGAGTTCCCCGCATCGGAACACCTGGACTATGTCTGGAAGAAATATGTAAAGCCCTCCGGCCTTGAGCTGGCCACCGCCCTCTGGCAATCGTATGGCTACTCCGGAAATTTCACCGAGCGACTGCGGGCACTGCTGGCCGCCAAGCTCGACTCGATCGACATCGACCATCCCACAGCCAAGCTTCGGTCATTTAAGATACAAACCTATTTCTCTAAGCTCTCGTGCAGTAACATCCGAATCTTTAAAGATTTTGGAGAGACCTACCTGCCCTACTGCGACGACCGGCTCATACAGTTCGTTTGTACTGTCCCGGAAGAACACCTCGACAAGCGGAAAATACAGATTGAGTATATCAAGCGGCGCTCGCCCAAGCTGGCCTCTGTGACCTGGCAGGACCATCGGCCTTTCAACCTTTACAACTATGCCTACGATCGGCCGCCCCTTAACTATCCATATCGAATCTATCGTAAGCTGATGCAGCATTTTGCCCGAGTGGAGTCGGTCCGACAGAACTGGAGAAACCAGTACCTGGGCAAGGAAAACCTCTTAAAGCTGACGGACTTTCTCTCAGACGATAGTGGGACGGAGGCCATCATCCCCGCCCATCTCCGCCAGACCTTTCTCCAGAAATTCATCCACGAAGACCCCGCTTACTACTACCATTCGACCACCATGATGATCACCCTGGCAGCTTTTCTCCGATACCAGCACCCGCACTAGCAGCTACCCGTTCAGGCTATGAGAGCACTAGGTGTAGAGCATATATATCTTCCGAAGGCTTGTCTACAGACATCGCAGACTGTCCATATGGCATAGAAGGAGACCCTCATTCAAACGGGGGGCGAGTCGTTAGGATGGTACCCGGGCTGTATCCGCACGTAGCCAACATTCAGTACATCTCGCGGGTGCGGAGCGTGTCGGCCAGCCGGCGGTAAATGGCATGGTTCCAATACGGGCCTGGATGAGGGTCAAACCCGTTGATATCATCCCGCATTTGGTAGTCGTAGGTCTCGGCTGTGGCCTGAATGATGCTGACGGCAGGGTCGAGTTGTGTGACAATATCTGGGCGGAGCTCCCCGAAGAAATGCAATAGATAGACTTTTGCGGGGGTGGACCGGGCGATGCCGTTGATCAAGTGTGCCGTCACCTTATTCATGTAGGCGGTAGGCGGGTCGGGCTGACTGCAGTAATCCTGCTGATAAGCGCAAAACAACGGAATCCGGTCGAAGACCAGGCTGTCGCCTTCCAGACGTGCCCGCAGGTGTTTGAAGCGCTTAGGATCATTGCCCACGGCAAAGGGCTCTCCCCACCATTTGATGCGGCTGGGAGCTGCGACATGCCGGACATCATAAAACCTGGCATGGCCCAGGATGATCACATCCTCGGGGCCGATGCGGCTGGAGAGCCGCTGGATATTCAGATAAGCATTGGTCAGCGAATAGCTTGAATACGCGTAGAGGTGGAAACGAGTATGCGGGAACCGCGACTGCAGCAGGTAGGTGAACGTCTGCTCATCATTGACGCCTTCACCGAAGATGAAGGAATCTCCAAAGACATATACATCGCGCTCGGTAGGATAGGCCGGCTCTCCGACATAGCGATTGCCCTCCGGCAAGATCGTAACAAAATGTTTGAACTGCACGAAGGTGTCGAAAGAAGGCTTCCGGTAGGTGATTTCAAAGGAGCCGGTATTGGCGCGGAAGCCATGGATGCTGTCTGGGATGCGGAAGGGTTGCGGGGAGGAACTCTTCCTTTCGAAGTCATTGTTGGGCCCTGCTTTTAAGATGAACTTTTTAACCAGATAGACGGTTGACGACTTGCCCTGGTACTGAAGGGTTTCTTCCCAAAAATCGTGATACCAGATGTGTATGAATACGATCGATGAGAGTTCCAATGCCAATGCCATAACAAAAAACATGATGCCATATAGCAGCAGCGTCTTTCCAAAAGGACGCTTCGACTGCTTTGACGGGGTATCTGCCATGGGCTGATTGCTTTTAATTGACCTTATTCGGGAGCAGCATAAAATAAGCCTTTAATTCTGAGGATGTCAACTCGTTCATTTCCAGTTGATCTATTCCATCTCTTAGCCCAGAGAAGAGCGGGGCATCCACCATTCGTCCAAATGCTTTTTCGATTTTTATCCAGAATTCGTAACATGCATAAGTGTGATAAAACCCTTTCTACGTTCCCATGGCCCTATCTGTCAAAGAATCCGTCAAGAGACCAAGGCGCATATGGAAAAGATCGAGTGGAGCCTCTCCGGCGTTTTCCGATATATCAAGGGAGAGCAAAAAGAGGGTATCCTCAAACAGGTCTATAGAGGCAGAGTACCCGAAAAGACGATATCAAGCTGGGCGTGCTCATCGCCATCCAGAAAGACTATTTCTGGGAGAAGACAGAGCAAGCACTCTCCAACTCGCTGATCGTAGCCCAGAAGTCGAAGGCTACGCTGGTGTAGTAGATGCGTCAAATCCTGCTGCGGAGCCAGGATGTCATCCTCGCCAGCGGCGGCAGTGACGGATTGTTCACGACGGAAGTTATCTTTAAATCGGATATGAATAAGGTTCTTAATACCATTGACCTATGATCCCTCTACCCCTGCCTGAAATCAAACAATGCTTCGAAGCCATCGGCGCCATCAATATCACCGTCCAGGAGCAGAAGGATTCGGTGGTGCTGTTGTCTGTCTTCAAGATCCGCAACAAGCCGACAAGAGTGCTCCTGATCATTAGCGAAGTTGGCGGCCAGGCCCTGTTCCAGCTCTTTGCGACCTACGAAGAGGCCTATGAGAAGCCTGGCATCGATTTCTATGAGGTGCTGGACAACCTGAACACCAAGCTTGTCCTCGGACATGTCCAGGTCAGAAAGCAAGCTAATGATTGGCGGGTCACCTACCGTTCCAACTTTGTAGGCGAGCCCGAGCGGCTCTTCACCAACCACTGTTTTCGAAATTTCATATCCTTTTCCGTGGATATGGTCGGCGCCATCGAGAAAGAATTTGTATAAGCATACAGGGTCGTCCCGGTCAGGTGCGGACAAGCCCGGATTTTTTGCCGGGATCGCTGAGGACAACAGGCCCCATAGGGGCTTTGCAACAAAGGCTTGGCCAGGCGGTTTATCGCGAGCCCTGCACGGTGAAATCCAGCAATTCCATGGGCCCCACATCTAAGGTCTGGCATAAGATGTGGAGCGTGTAGACGCTGGTGTTGATTTTTCCGAGCTCGATCCGGCTGATCTGTGAGTAGGTCATGTTCGCGTCATGGGCCAGTTGTTCGATCGTCATGCTGCGGGAAACCCAGGCTCTTCGAATGTTTTTGCATAGCAACGACTGGAAGGTGTTTTTCTTGTACATGGTATGAGTCCAAGATTGAGTCCAAGTTATCAGCCTTGTAACTTTCACCCAAGAGCAGGAATGCTCTATTATTTCGACGAAAAAATAGTAAAAAGTTAAAAAGAAGGAAAACCTCTGCATTTCCTCGTGAAAAAAAATTACAAGGGCCATCTGTCCTTTCCAAACCCTCCGAGGGGAGTAGCACATCATGCCCTAGCGGCGATCCCAATGAACTCATTCCGGCCTTTCTGAGGCGCGGATGGAAAGGCTTTCAGCATGCCCTCTGAAAGAAGGGGCATAGAGGCACTCAGCGGTGGCAATCCCGGCAGGGAACTGGCCTGCATGGCTGACAAACAACGTGTATTCGAAGACGTGGGTGCCTTTCGGGACGATGGGCAGGAAGAAATGGGTGGCCGCATCGCGGGGCGACAGGTAGTAGCCCAGGGCTCCTTTCCATTGGTAGCCGCTGAGCCCGTCGGCCGGCTCTGTGCCGGAGCCACGCATGTCTTTGAGGTGTACATATTCCATATCCCGGTCGTTGCGCAGCAGCAGCCGGACGATGAGTTTGTCGCCAACCGTCAGGTTGGACGCTTCCGTCAGGGCCTCGAGGATGGGTCCAGCAGCCGTCATCTTTTCCTGGTATAGCTGCTTCTCCACTGCGAGGGGGCCTGTGGTGGCCGTGAGCCGGTCGAGGTGCTCGAAATACTGCCAATGGACGGCCCCCCAGCTTAAGCCCGAAGGGTGTTGGCTTGAGTCACCGGTCACGCGCACACGAATATGTCCCATCTCGGGTTTGATGGCAGGGCCTTCGAGGGAGGCCTGCAGCCCGCCCCCGCCCGCAAGGGTCTGGAACTGCAGGGGCTGCTGGTGGCCGAGGAAGATGTCTGCGGCCCGGCCTTCGGCGAGCCAGTGGCTGCCCATGGCGAGCAAGGCCCGGCAGGCATCGGCGGTCGCCCGGGTGGACTCCCACCGTTCTGTCTGCTTCTTGGTCAGCAGCCAAAGCCGCAGCTGGTCGGCCGTGGCGGTATCCTGGTTAATGTCTAGGAAAGCTTCCAGGAGGAGCGACTGCGTCTCGATGGGGGCCTCCTGCCAGTACCAGGGCTGTCGTCCGCCTTTCCAGTACATGCCGAGTGTGGAGTCTTGCACGGCCCGCTCCCGCAGGGAGTGCAGGATGGCTTTTGCGGTGGAGGTCGCTCCTGTGCGGTGCAGGGCCAGGGCAGCCATGGCCTGTACCTGCAAGGGCAGTGCCGGCCACGTTTCGATGATGCGTGACCGGTAGTACTGCTGGGCAGCCATTTCTTTGGCAGGGGGCTTGTAGGCAGGGTGGCAGCTGAGGGCATAGAGGGCCTGTACCTGCAGGGGCGATGGGGAGGCAGGTGGCTGGGCGCGGCGGGTCGCTTCGCGATGATCGTCTTGCAGCTGGCCGGAGAGATAGCGCAGCCCCGCGTCCAGGAGGTATGAAAACGCGGCTTGGAGGGGCGCCGGCACGGCACCGGTCGTCTGCATCCGGCCCATGTTGGCCAGGATGTATTGCGACATGTAGCGGTCGGAGGGGCCGTCCGGAAACCATGCAAATCCACCATCTGGGTTCTGGGCTGCCCGAACCTGTGCCAGCGCTTCTTTGAGGGCGGAGGCCAGGCGCCCTGTTTCGAAGAGCGAGGCCAGCTGACGCCGTTGTGCCGCTTGGTCGCGGGCCTCCGTGACCCAGGGGGTTTCTTCGAGGAGGATATCCCTGAGCGCAGGCTGCTGGCCGATGGCGCTGGCCCGGGCCTGCCGGCCTGCAGCGCTGTCGGTGGCCCATCGCGCCACCCACTCGCGAATGCGGGGGCTGCCGGCAGCGGCCTGCGCTGCCACGGCATTGGCATAGAACCTGTTGAACGACTGTTCGACGGAGGCATGGGCATAGCCCGTCAAGGGTAGTGCTGCGACGGCATACCAGGCAGGGCTGGCGGCATACTCCAGTGTCAGTCGGTGTTGAGTCAGGGTAGGGGCGTCGCCCGACTGCAGGAGCTTCTCGAAGCGGAAGGTCCGACTGCCCAGCCCATCCATCCGGAGGGGGACTGACTCCGTCACGAGCAGGCGGTTGCTGAGTACGGGCAGGATGCGTTCTTCCCTATCTGTATGGCGAGCAGTAGCGGCCCGGACGCGTAGGCCGACGGGCCGATGGAAGTCGGCTGGCACCGACATCGTAAAGGCTACCGCCACCGTCTGCCCGGCGGGGGCCGTGAAGAATTGTACAGGGAAGACATTATGAAAATATCCATCGACCGATGCCCCATTCTCGGGGTCAAAGAGTTCTAGCTGCGCCTGTCCCGTCTGCTCGCTGTCGGAGCAGTTGGTGATGCGCACGGGCAGGGTGAGTCGGTCCCCTTCTCTTAGGAATCGGGGCGTGTGGGGCTGTACCATGAGCTCTTTTCGGATGACGAAGTTCTGCATCGCCGTGCCGGGGAGCTTTGGGCGGCTTTTATCCGTCTGCAATACCTCTACTAGGGTGTTGTAACCTACTCCCGGTTGGGCGGCCTCTGCTTCCGAAGGCTTCGCCATCGCCATGACACCTGGCGACTGCCTCCGGATGCTGACGGGGATACCCTGTGCCGAGCCGGCCAGTGGCAGGGCCATGGAGGCGAGGGATGCCAGCAAGAGGAGGGGTCTCATAGTTGGAAGGTAGGTGCCTTGGATGGGATGCATGGAACGTGCGTATCCACAAGCAGACGAAGAGAATTAACGAAAATAAGAAGCCCGTCGCTGACATGCTAGGGGCTGGACGCGACGGGCTGATGTATGCGGGGTTGGGTCAAGACCGCATGGCCTCTGCCATGGTCCGGCCGATGTCGGCTGGGCTGTCGACGACGAGGATCCCACTTTCATGCATGATGCGTTTTTTGGCAGCGGCGGTGTCGTCGGATCCGCCGATGATGGCGCCGGCATGTCCCATGCGGCGGCCGGGAGGGGCTGTCTGCCCTGCGATGAATCCCACGACGGGTTTGTGTGGGTGCTGCCGGATCCAGTGGGCCGCCTCGGCTTCCATTCCGCCGCCGATCTCGCCGATCATGACAATCCCGTCGGTGTCCGGGTCGTCCATGAAGAGCTGCACGGCCTCGCGGGTAGTGGTGCCGATGATGGGGTCGCCACCGATGCCGATGGCAGTGCTGATGCCTAGGCCGGCCTTGACAATCTGGTCGGCAGCCTCATAGGTGAGGGTGCCGGATTTGGAAACGATGCCAATGCGGCCTTCCCTAAAAATGAATCCGGGCATGATGCCCACCTTGCAGGCGCCGGCGGTGATGACACCGGGACAGTTGGGTCCGATCAGCCGTATCGGGCGGTCCTGAAGGAAATGTTTCACTTTGACCATATCCTGCACAGGGATCCCTTCAGTGATGCACACGACTAGGCCTATGCCTGCTTCTGCCGCCTCACAGACGGCATCAGCCGCAAAGGCGGGCGGTACAAAGATGATGCTCACATCTGCGCCCGTGGTGCGGACGGCATCGGCGACGGTGTTGAAGACCGGTCTGTCAAGGTGCCGGGTGCCCCCCTTGCCAGGCGTCACCCCCCCTACTACTTGGGTGCCGTATTCGATCATCTGTGTAGCGTGGAAACTGCCTTCCGTTCCGGTGAAACCCTGAACTATGACCTGGGATCCCTGATGGACGAGTACCGACATAATTAAACTGAATTTGTTGCGTCGCGAAGTTAGTAAAAGCCTGCCAATGGCTGAAGGGCCTGGACAGCGTTAGTCTTGACTTAGGTAAGCATTTGGTGTTTGGGAATTGGTCAACGCCACAAAGTTAGCGTGCCTTCTTGCGGGCATTGCTACACAATTCTTGTTTGCAGCGCAAAGAGAGGAATCCTGAATCGTGCGTAGCGTCAGCGGAGGAGTTCGTCCATGTCGCGCTGGTCGGAGATTTTTCCTCGCATCTCCAGCATGCGCATGTCTTTAGCGTCGCGGAGGAATTCGGATGCGAAAATGAAGGCGTTGAGTCGCTCATTTCGGTTGTGGATGATCTCCTGGTTGGTGCCTTCCCATTCTTTGAAGCCTTGGTGCATATAGAGGATGCGGTCTCCGATTTCCATGACACTATTCATGTCGTGGGTGTTGACGACGGTGGTGATGTTATACTCGAGGGTGATCTCGCGGATGAGGCGGTCTATGACTAGGGATGTCTGCGGGTCGAGGCCTGAGTTGGGCTCATCGCAGAAAAGGTATTTGGGGTTCAGTACAATGGCACGGGCGATGCCGACGCGCTTTTTCATGCCACCACTGATTTCGGCGGGATATTTTTTATGGGCACCGTCGAGGCGGACCCGCTCAAGTACTTCATCCACCCGTTTCTCCTTTTCTCCCCGGGTCATGCGACTGAACATGTCGAGTGGGAACATCACATTCTTCGCCACGGTTAAGCTGTCGAAAAGGGCGGAGCCCTGGAACAGCATACCAATCTGCTGGCGCATCGATTTGCGTTGTACGGAGGGCATCGCGGTGAAGTCCTGCCCATCATATATGATGCTTCCCGCATCAGGCTCAAAAAGGCCTACGATGCATTTCATGAGCACGGTCTTGCCACTCCCGCTGGCACCTATGATAAGGTTACACTTGCCAGTCTCCATCACTGATGACACGCCACCGATGATAGTCTTATCGCCAAATCCTTTCTGTATTTCTTTGACTTCAATCATCTGTTATGGGGCTGGTCTAGTCGAGCAGTAGGGCTGCCAGGATATAGTCTGCCAGCAGCACGGTGATGCAGCTGGTCACGACGGCCCTTGTGCTGGATTGTCCTATCTCTAGGGCTCCTCCTTTTACATGGTAGCCGTAGTAGGCGGGGATGGCGGAGATGATGAAGGCGAAGGTATAGGCCTTGGTTAGGGCGAAGGTCACGTTGAAGGGGATGAACTCTTTCAACAGTCCCCGGTCGAAGACTTCATACGACATGATGCCGGCTGCTTGTCCCGCAAAGCGGCCGCCCCACATGCCCAGTACCATGGAGATGACGACGAGCAGCGGGATCATGATCAGGCAGGCGAGGATTTTGGGCATGATGAGATAGGCGCGGGTGTTGATGCCCATCGTTTCCAATGCGTCTATCTGCTCGCTGACGCGCATGTTGCCAAGCTCGCTGGCAATTTTACTACCGATGACGCCGGCTAGCACGATGCAGGAGAGCGTCGGGGCGAACTCGAGGATGACGGTGTCGCGGACAATCTGTGCGATGGTAGAGATGGGCACCAGTGGACTGACGAGCTGGTAGGCTGTTTGTACTGTGGATACAGCGCCGATGAATACGGAGATGATGGCTACGATGCCCAGCGAGCCGATGCCTAGCTCGTTACACTGGTGCATCAGTTCTTTCCAGTACATACGCGGATTTTCCAGCTTTGTGAACATCCCACGCAGCATCAGCAGGAAGGCGCCGAAATGTTGGAAGAAGGGCATGCGCTGAAGAGAGTTTCAATCAAAAGTACTGAATTCGCTAGGCTTTGCGTAGGTCCATCCTGACAAATCCCTTGATATGCAGATGCAAGATTTGCGGCATCGTAGTGCATTTCAGGAAGGAGGGCCGGCCGTGATAGACTGCCAGTGCTTCCTTGAGCTCATCGATTTTCTCGGGAACGGAGAAGGCTTCCCGTGCGAGTGTTCGCTGCAGGTCGCTCAGCTGGTGGTATTCGCCTCGTACCCGCCGGTGGAATACGGAGCGTTCTTCCATCTGGTACTGCTTGATGACGTCTGGGTGCAGGAGTTCCTGTACCTGTTCTACAAAGACCCGGTTCTCTTTATAGAACTGTGGCAGGTAGATGTTTTTTCGTCCTTCGTAGGACTGTTGGTCGAAGTCGATTGCACGGATGCGGAACTGGATGTCGTCGAAGTCTTGGGAGATGTCAAAGACAAAATTATAGCTGCGCATATCGCCCAGCAGCCGCATGAAACAGCGTTCGTTGAACTTTACGAACTCTTTAGCGATGCGGCGGGGGTTGAAGAGGGGCCTGCCGAGGTATGTCGCTCCGAAAAGATCTCCGGGCACGCCGGCGATGTGTTCTTCGATGAGCGTCTGTCCGTCGACCAGATAGTTGATGCGGTAGGGGGATAGCAGGTGCTCCAGTTCGAGGCCCCAGATGCGCGAAGCGTCAGCAATCTTGAAGTAGAAATAGTCGTGCACCTCGTTGTAGGTGTTGACGATTCGGATGCGGAAGGGCTTTGAGTTTCCGAAGACGCAGAAGTCGATTCGTTCGATGAGCAGGTGTTCTTCTGCCTGCGTGTATCCTGTCGACTTAAGGATGGAGTAGGTCCGCTTGAGTCCCCGGTGTAGTTCTTCGGTGACGGGTGGAGGGTAGTAGACCGTCTCCCAGAGCGTGTCTCTTCCTTTGACATCTGTCAGGCTCACCGATTCCCGGAAGTTGCGCAGCATCTCATAGGTGACTGGCAGGGAGATGGTGCGGCCATGACGTGCCAGGTACTTGCTGAAACCTAGGCTCACCGGGTAGTGGGGCTTCTTGCGTGATATCTGCTCCATCTCTTGTGCGCTGTTGGCCGTCTGTTGTTGCTGGCCTAGCGGCTATCTTTATTTCTCGAGCGATGGTTTTCGCTGGGCATCCTTCACCTGCGAGTCGATCACGGCGATGACGACCATGTTGATGATGTCTCGGACGGTAGATCCCAGCTGCAGCACATGTACGGGCTTGCGGAGGCCGAGTACTACAGGTCCGATACTGTCTGACCCGCCGACTTCCTTAAGCAGGTTGTAGGCGATATTGCCCGCACTCAGGTTGGGGAAGATGAGTGTGTTGACTTCTCCCGGGCCTGCCAGTTCGCTAAAGGGGTAGTTCTCGCGGAGTATTTCCTTGTTGAAGGCCAGGATGCCCTGGATCTCCCCGTCTACGATCAGCGAGGGGTTTTTCTCTTTGACAATGCGGCGGGCTTCGCGCATCAGGATGGCTTCGGGTGTCTCACTACTGCCGAAGTTGGAGTAGCTCAGCAGTGCCACGCGCGGGGTGATGCCGAAGGCGCGGACTTCTCTGGCCACCAGCAGGGTGATGTCGGCTACTTGCTCGGCCGTCGGGTTGAAGTTGACGGTGGTGTCTGCCAGGAATAGGGGGCCGCGTTTGGTCAGCATTATGTACATGCCGGCGATCTTTTGCACGCCGGGCTCCGTCCCCATGATCTGAATGGCAGGTCGGATGGTCTCGGCATAGTTGCGGGTCAGTCCAGAGATCATGGCGTCTGCCTCGCCGGCATGAACCATCATGCATCCAAAATAGTTCCTATCCTTCATCTTTTTGAAGGCCTCGTAGTAGTTCACGCCCCGGCGCTGGCGTTTTTGGAAAAAGGCTTCCGCATATGCTTGTCGTTTTTCCTCCATGTCATCGCTCTTGGCATCTATGACCTGCATTCCTTCAAGGCTGATGCGGTTGCGTTCTGCGATCTCAGTAATCTTCCTTGGATCACCGAGCAGGATGGGGAATGCAATGCCGTCGTCCAGTACGATCTGTGCTGCTTTGAGGATCTTCTTGTTCTCTGCATCGGCGAAGACGACGCGCCGTGGGTCTTTGCGGGCCTTGGAGCCGATGACCCGGGTGATCTGGTTGTCGACGCCAAGACGACCATTGAGTTCATTAGCATATTGCTCCCAGTCTGTGATAGGCTTCCTGGCAACGCCGCTTTCCATGGCGGCGCGTGCGACGGCCGGGGCGACCGTCGCCAGCAGTCTGGGGTCGAAGGGCTTGGGGATGATATAGTTGCTGCCAAAGGCGATGTCTGAGGAATTATAGGCCATGTTGACGATGTCGGGCACGGGCAGCCGGGTGAGCTCAGCCAGTGCCTTGACAGCGGCGAGCTTCATCGGCTCGTTGATGGTCGAGGCCCGGACATCGAGGGCACCGCGAAATATATAGGGGAAGCCGAGGACGTTGTTGACCTGGTTGGGGAAGTCCGAACGTCCCGTGGCCATGATGATGTCGGTCCTGGCGGAGGTGGCATCGTTCCAGGAGATCTCCGGGTCGGGGTTGGCCATGGCGAAGACGATGGGCCTGTTGGCCATGCTGAGTACCATCTCCCGGCTGACGACCTTGCCTTTGCTAAGGCCTATGAAGATGTCGGCTCCGCGAAAGGCTTCTTCGAGCGACATGTCGGCATCACCGTGGGTGTATCGCTGCTTGCGCGCGTCGAGGTCGCTCCGGCGGCGGTGGATGAGGCCTTTGGAGTCAAAGACGCGGATTTTGCCAGGGTCGAGCCCTAGGGCGACGTAGATGTCGATGCAGGCGAGGGCAGCTGCCCCGGCGCCGTTGACGACCATCGAGACTTCACCGATCTTTTTTCCTTGCAGCTCGAGGGCGTTGAGGAGGGCGGCGGCGCTGATGATGGCGGTGCCATGCTGGTCGTCGTGCATGATGGGTATGCGCATCTCTTCTTTGAGCCGCTGCTCGATGTGGAAGCATTCGGGGGCTTTGATGTCTTCCAGGTTGACGCCCCCGAAGGTTGGTTCCAATGCTTTGATGATCTCGACAAACCGGTCGGGGTCTTTTTCATTGATCTCGATGTCGAAGACGTCGATGTCTGCAAAGATCTTGAAGAGCACGCCCTTGCCTTCCATGACAGGCTTACCTGCTTCGGGGCCGATGTCGCCGAGGCCGAGCACAGCCGTCCCGTTGGAGATGACGGCTACGAGGTTGCCTTTGGCGGTGTATTTGTAGACCAGGTCGGGGTCCTCATGTATCTCTTTACAGGGCTCTGCCACCCCGGGGGAGTAGGCCAGTGAGAGGTCGCGCTGAGTCTTGGCTTCCTTGGTGGGGATGACTTCGATTTTGCCAGGGCGCCCTTTGGCATGGTATTCCAGGGCCTGTTCTCTTCTGAGGTCTTTTCGCATGCAATCGTGTTTAATTTTTGCCATGGGCAGCAGCGGGCTGGTGTATAGGCCAGCGGGCCACTGCCCATTTGTCTGCCAGGGGTTGGGTTCAGCGCGGCAGTGCTGCGGTGGCCCCCAGCCAGGCCATCAGGCCTACGCCGATGGGGATGGCTGCTTCATCTATGTCGAACCTCGGGGTATGGACGCCGGAGGTGATTCCTTTGGAGGCATTGGCCGTCCCCACTCGGTAGAAGCAGCCTGGGATGTGCTCGGTGTAGAAGCCGAAGTCTTCCGCGCCCATCCTTAGCTCGGTCTCCCCGACTAGGCCAGGGCCCATGTATGCTTCCGCGAGGGCGACGGCGACGGTGTGGAGCTGTTCATGGTTGTACACGCTGGGGTATCCCATATCGATATGGAGGTCGATCTCCGCTCCCATGGCTTCTCCGATGGCTGTCACCTGACGCCGGATGATCTCATGTGCGCGGAACCTCCAGTCTTCATCCATGGCCCGGAAGGTGCCCATCAGCCGTACTTCGGATGGGATGACGTTGGTGGTTTGCCCACCCTGGATGGAGCAGATGGAAAGGACGGATGGAGAGAAGGGGGAGCTGTTGCGGCTGACGACTTGCTGGAGGGAGGTCACGATATGAGAGGCGACGAGCACGGTGTCGGTTGTCCAGTGAGGGGATGCTGCGTGCCCACCGCTGCCTTTGACGGTGATGTAAAGCTCGTCTGCGCTGGCCATGACTTTGCCACTGCGGAAGCTCACCTGGCCGGTTTCGAGTTGCGGGTTGACGTGCATGCCGAAGATGGCTTGCGGTGTTGGACCTTCCAGCACTCCTTCCCGTATCAGGAGGCTGGCTCCGCCGGGATTTTTCTCTTCTCCCGGCTGAAAAATCAGTTTGACGGTCCCTTGCCAGTCCTGCCTGGTCTCCTGCAGGATACGGGCGGCACCCAGAAGGCAGGTCGTATGCATATCATGGCCGCAGGCATGCATGATCCCCTCGCGGGTGGAGCGGTAGGGCACTTCGTTTTCTTCCTGGATGGCTAGGGCGTCCATGTCGGCCCTCAGCGCGACGACGCGGCTGGCAGGGTCTTGGCCCTGGATCAGGCCTATGACGCCAGTGCCTGCTAGGGTCTGGTGAGGGATCTCCCATGCCTGTAGGCAGCTTCGTACGAGGGCGGAGGTCTCAAATTCCTGGTAGCTGAGTTCAGGGTTTGCATGCAGTTGCCTGCGGATGTCTACCCCCTCTCTGCTCCAGGCGGCTGCCCGTTCGCGTATCCTGTTGGCCAGCATGATACGAAGGTAAGCCGGAGGGGGCCGAGTAGCAAATCCGCAGGGAGGCCGGGTCTTCAGTAAGCGGGTGGCGGCTCTTCTTTGTCGGGCCAGTATTCCACGTTAGACGGCACGACCATCACACCGTTGGGGTAGTAGCGCTGGATTTTAGCGCGGAACCCTTCGGCTTCCGAGAGCGCGCGGAAGTTGCCCACCATAATTTTAAAATAGGGCGACTGGTAGACGAGGTACGACTTTTGGTCTGGGAAGACCGCCATCATGCTGGATTTCACTTCCATGGCCTGGAGGCGGCTACTGGTATTAATGACCATCACGCGGAAGCCTGGGCCGCTGCGTACATTGAACTTTTCTGCCTCTTTGTTGACTTCGGCTTGGCGTTTCATGAGCATGTCGAGCCGGGGGTCTCGCGAGATCGTCAGGCTCTGGGCTGTCAGGGATGCCGAGCCGAGCAGGTAGATCGTTAAGGGCAAGAGTGGCAAGAATCTCATGAGTCAAATGTAGGGTAACGATGTATGGATAACTGTGAAAGGGTATGCAATCTTATCAGCAGGGCTAGCCCTCTCTGCCATGGCATTGTTTGTATTTCTTTCCGCTGCCACAGGGGCAGGGGTCGTTGCGGCCCACTTTGGGACCCGTCTTGACAGGCTCTTGCCGGACGTTGGCGGAAGGGTCTTCGTAGGGGTTCTCGTCTTCTAGGCCACCAGGGCCCATGGGAGCTGACTGCAAGCTGTCTTTTCGGATCCGCATGCGGCTCATATCTGTCCGCTGCTCACGACCTTCGCGGAGGCGCACGTCGGCCGACTGCTCGGGCAGGCCCACATGGCAGAGGAAGGAGACGATATCTTTGTTGACTTCGGCGTTCATGTTGGAGAAGAGTTCATAGGCCGTCGTCTTGTAGATGACGAGAGGGTCTTTCTGTTCATAGACGGCCGTCTGTACACTCTGCTTCAGGTCGTCCATGGTGCGCAGGTGTTCTTTCCAGGCGTCGTCGATGACGGCCAGTGTGATGGTCTTTTCAAGGGCTGTCACTAGCTCTAGGCCTTTGGAGGAAAGGGTCTTGTCGAGGTTTGCCAGCACATTGAGTGATTTCCTGCCATCGGTGAAGGGTACCACGACGTTTTCGATATGGCTCCCCTGGGTGAGCCGTACGTTTTGGAAGACGGGCAGGGCTTGTCGCATCAACTCCTGTTTGCGGCGCTGATAGGCTTGCATAGCCTCCTGATAGCATTGGTCTGCCAGGACGCGGCGGTCCGACTTGGCAAAGGCTTCTGGGCTGATGGATGAGTCGATGCCGAAGTTGACAATGGCGGCCATCTGGAATCCTTCGAGGTCGTTCATGCCGGTGTATCCGCTGACGAGGTTCTCTGCGACGGAGTAGAAGGCGTTGTCGATGTCGAGGGCCAGGCGCTCGCCGAAGAGGGCGTGCTGGCGCTTGGTGTAGACGACGTTGCGCTGCTTGTTCATCACGTCGTCGTACTCGAGTAGGCGTTTGCGGATGCCGAAGTTATTTTCTTCGACTTTTCTCTGAGCCCGCTCGATGCTTTTGGTGATCCAGCTGTGTTGGATGACTTCCCCTTCTTGGTAGCCCATGCGGTCCATGAGCGAGGCGATGCGTTCGCTACCGAACATGCGCATGAGGTCGTCTTCCATCGACACATAGAACTGCGAGCTGCCGGTGTCGCCCTGGCGGCCGGCCCTGCCGCGCAGCTGCCGGTCGACGCGGCGACTTTCATGCCGCTCGGTGCCGATGATGGCTAGGCCGCCAGCTTCCCGGACGCCGGGCCCCAGCTTGATGTCGGTGCCGCGGCCCGCCATGTTGGTGGCGATGGTGATGCTGCCAGCAATGCCTGCCTCGGCGACGATCTGCGCCTCCCGGGCGTGTTGTTTGGCGTTGAGTACGTTGTGGGGGATCTTTTTGGCGCTGAGCATGCGGCTTAGCAGTTCGCTGACTTCTACGGAGGTAGTACCGACGAGGGCGGGCCGGCCCGCTGCCCGCAGTCGCTCGATCTCTTCGATGACCGACTTATACTTCTCTCGCTTAGTCTTATAGACGAGGTCTTCTTGGTCCTGGCGGACCATGGGAAGGTTGGTGGGGATGGATACCACGTCGAGTTTGTAGATATTCCACAACTCCGCCGCTTCCGTCTCGGCCGTGCCCGTCATGCCCGCCAACTTGTGGTACATGCGGAAGTAGTTCTGCAGCGTGATGGTGGCATAGGTCTGCGTGGCGGCTTCGATCTTCACGTTCTCTTTGGCTTCGATGGCCTGGTGCAGGCCGTCGGAATAGCGCCGCCCGTCGAGGATGCGGCCTGTCTGTTCATCGACGATCTTCACCTGTCCCTCCATCACCACATATTCCACATCTTTATCGAAGAGGGTGTAGGCTTTGAGGAGCTGCTGGATGGTGTGGATGCGGTCGGCTTTCAGGGCATACTCGGAGAGCAGGCGTTCTTTGCGCTCCAGCTTTTCTTCTGCCGTTCCAGTGCCTTTTTCAATCTCTGCAAGCTTGGTGGCCAGGTCGGGCAGTACGAAGAAGTCGGGGTCTTCGCCGCTGCGGGTGATGTGGTGCAGTCCTTTTTCGGTGAGCTCTACCTGGTTGTTCTTCTCGTCGATGTGAAAGTATAGTTCCTCGTCGACGGTGGGCATGAGCTTCTGTTGTTCTGCTAGGTAATGGTTCTCGGCTTTCTGCAGGCGTACGCGGATGCCGGGCTCGCTGAGGTATTTGATGAGGGCAGAGTTCTTGGGTAGGCCGCGATAGGCACGCATGAGGTGGAGGCCGCCCGTCTCGGGGTCTTCCTTTCCGGAGGCGATGAGCTTACGTGCCTCTATGAGGGATTTATTGACGACGTTGCGCTGCACATCCACCAGCTGCTGGATGCGCGGCTTCAGGAGATGGAACTGCTGGTCGTCGCCCCGGGGGACAGGCCCAGAGATGATGAGGGGTGTCCTGGCATCGTCGATGAGGACGCTGTCGACCTCGTCGACCATGGCGAAGTGGTGCCGGCGCTGCACCATCTCATGAGGGTGGTGCACCATGTTGTCTCGGAGGTAGTCGAACCCGAACTCGTTGTTGGTACCATAGGTGATGTCGCACTGATAGGCACGTCGGCGGGCTTCACTGTGGGGCTCATGCCGGTCGATGCAGTCAACGGTAAGGCCCAGCCATTCGAAGACGGGCCCGTTCCATTCGCAGTCGCGGCGGGCCAGGTAGTCGTTGACTGTGACAATATGCACCCCTTCGCCGGGCAGTGCGTTCAGGTAGGCTGGCAGGGTAGAGACCAGGGTCTTCCCTTCGCCGGTCGACATCTCGGCGATCTTGCCCTGGTGCAGGACGGTGCCACCGATCAGCTGGACGTCGTAGTGCACCATGTTCCAGGTGACTGTATTGCCGGCTGCCGACCAGGTATTCCGGAAGACAGAGCGGTCACCCTCGATGCGCACATATTCTTTTTGCACACTAAGGTCGCGGTCGTGCTGGGTGGCGCTGGAGACGATCTCTGTCTGTTCGGTAAACCGCCGGGCCGTCTCTTTAACGACGGCGAATGCTTCTGGCAGGATTTCTAGTAGGACCTCTTCGATCCCTTCATTCCGCTTTTTGCGCAATCCGTCTACCTCTTGATAGACAACATCCTTGCCTGTAAAGTCAGCAGCATCCAGCGCTTCTACTTGTTGGTGGAGGCGGGCGATCTCTGCATCTATACCGGCGATATGCTGGCGGATGCGGTCGCGGAATGCTCCAGTCTTGGCTCGCAAGGCATTGTTGTCGAGACTGCGGCAGGCGGCAAAGCATTGATTTACCTTTTCCACCGTGGGCCGGATGCGTTTGACATCCTTCTCTGACTTACTGCCACCGAGGAGCTGCTGTATAACTTTGAACATGCTTGGATCGTATTGTCGTCTGTTCGTCGGAGGTAAGATAGGGCTGCTAAAAAAGCATACTCACCCGAAAGACAAAGGTAAGAAGTCGGCAGAACCCAAGCATTTTCATACGATTTCCCACTCTACTAAACCTTTAAAGACTTGGCTTGTCGTAAATAGGTATGCCTTTTTCAAACACCTTGCATCGAAAAAATTAAGGCTGAGTCTCTAATTGATGCATGGCTCTTTTGGAAATGATTTATTGACCATTGCAAAGGAAATTTGATAGAAGGGCATCATATTACCATTAGATGTTTTGATGAAAAAAATCTTCACCCTTATCTGGTTGGCCCTGACGGTCACCGTCACCGCTGCACAGGAATCCCGTCAGGTCACCGGCCGGCTAGTGGATAGCAGCGGTAATGCCCTGCCCCGTGCCAATCTCAAACTATATGTCTCTGGCTCAAGAGACACTTTGCGTGCCATCACGAATAACAACGGTGCCTTTTTTTTCAAAGGGGTTTCCTCACCCCGCTTCAGCCTTGTTGCCACCAATATCGGCTATACCGCTGCCGAGCGCAGCTTCAGCTTCACGTCTACGCAGGAGGACATCCGGCTGGAAGCCATCGTCCTGTTGCCAGCCGTCACTACTCTGCAGGAGGTGGTGGTGACGACTCCGCCCATCTCTTTCAAGGAAGACACGGTAGAGTATAAAATCGACTCCTCCATGGTCAAGCCAAACTCGATGGTGGAAGACCTCCTGAAGAAATTGCCCGGCATCGAGGTTGATAAAAGTGGTAACATCACCGCACAGGGAAAGAGTGTAACGCGTATCAAGGTCAACGGCAAGGACTTCTTCGGTGGAGACCCTAAGGCTGCCACGAGGGAACTGCCTGCAGATATTGTCGATAAAGTACAGCTTATCGACGACTACGGCGACCTCGCCAACATCTCCGGCATCAAAGACGGAGAACCCGAGAAAGTTCTGAACATCGAGGTTAAAAAAGAACGCAACAAAGGTGTCTTCGGCCGGGCTACCGCTGGATATGGAACCAGCGACCGATACCAGGCTACCCTCAACACCAACATCTTCAACAACAACCGACAGTTCTCCCTCACGGGCAACCTTAACAACTCCAACGCCAGCAACTTCAACCAGGGCGGTGGTGGCGGCGGCATGGACATGAACGCCCGGGGCACGGGAAGGGCTATGCTGGCAGTCGTGGGCTCCGGTGGCGGTGGTGGCATGGGCGGTGGGAACTTTGGTGGTGGCGGCAACGGCGGCCGTGGGGGTGGAGGCTTTGGCAGTGGCAATGACGGTGATAACGACGGCATCTCGCTGACGAAGTCGATCGGCACCAACTACCGAAACGACTTCCAAGGAGGCAAAGGCTCCTTCTACGGCAGCTACAGCTATACCAACCGTAGTACTGACCTGCTCCGGCAGGTCACCCAGCAGAACGTCTTTGCGACCGGCAACTTCACCAACAACCAAAATACGGGTACCTCCACCCTCACTGGCAACCACCGGGCCTTCCTAAACCTGGAATACAACATCGACTCTTTCAACTTCATCAAGATAAATCCCAGCCTCACATATGGGCAATCGGATACCCGCTCCAACAGCCGATTCGACTTCTCCGATGCTAAGGGACTGCCAACCAGTCGCGGTTCCAATGCCGACACATCCTCCAGCACCACACCCAACCTCTCCGTCAACGCCATCTGGAACCTCAAATTCCGGAAGCGTGGGCGCAACCTGGCTGCCAATATCAACCTCGGCGGCAGCGGCAACGAGAGTGAAAGTGAGAAAATCAATTTCACCCAGAACCTGAACCTGCCGGTGCCGTTGGAAATCACTCTTCGGCAGCTCATCCTGCAAGACAATTTCAATCGCAACTATGGTGCAAGGCTCACCTTCTCCGAGCCCCTCCGACCCGACCGATTCCTAGACCTCACCTATGCCTATAACCGGTCTCTCACGCACAACGATCGCGAGGCTTACGTCTACAAGCCCAATGGAGACGTGCAACTCAACCCTCAGCTCAGTAACGCCTTTGAAAATACCTTCACCAACCAGCGCCTGGGCGCCAGTATCCGGACCGTCAAGAAGAAGTATAACTACTCGCTGGGCATAAATTTCCAGCCCGTACTCCTCAACGGCTACTCCATCACCAAGGATAGCAGCTATATGCCCCAGCGCCGGATCAACGCGTTCCCGGTCGCACGCATGGCTTATAACTTCACCCGTACCAAGACGCTTAACTTCAACTACAATGGTAGCGCCCGCCAGCCCAGCTTCAACCAGCTACAACCCGTACTTGACAATTCGAACCCCCAGTATCAGACCAAAGGCAACCCCTTCCTCAAGCCAGAGATGAACCACAACCTCTCACTGTTCTTCAATAACTTCAATTTCACCAGCGGTCGCGTTCTCTTTGTAGGTTCCAACTTAAGCATCACGCAAGACAAGATCGTCAACAACACCATCCGGCTGGGGCGTTCTGGATCCCAGCTGACGATACCCGAGAATGTCGACGGCTTTTACAACGCCACCGCCTTCTATAACTTTAGCAAGCCCTTCCAGAATCGCCGCTACGTGCTCTCCTTCAACGGCATACTCAACTACAACCACAATGTCAACTTGATCGATAGCGTCCGTAACATCGGTCGAAATACCTTGGCATCACAGGGCTTCAGATTTGAATTCAACTATAACGACTGGTTGGAATGGGACGCCGGAGCCCGTTATTCGATCAATACTGCCAAATACTCGCTACCTGGCCAGAATAACATCGACTTCAGCTCCTGGACGCTCACCTCCAATGCGCGCATCGACCTCAAAGGCGGCTGGATTCTCCGATACGATCTAGATTATATGCTCAATTACGGACTATCGGCAACGGTCAATCGAAATATCGCCCTCCTCAATGCCTCGCTGGAGAAGACGATGTTGAAGAAGAAGAACGGCTTCCTCCGCTTCACCGGGTATGACATCTTCAAGCAGGCGACCAACATCAGCCGCAACGTGACAGGCAGCAATATCACCGACACCCGTACCAATAGGCTCACGCAGTACTTCATGGTCACCTTCACCTACCGCATGAATCGCTTCCAGAGCACATCGCAGCAGGGGCAAGACCGCATGCGGGGCATGGAGTACCGCATGCGGGGCGGCGGGTTCTAGCAATGGCCTTTGCTGCCATACCCGAGAAGCTGTACCTTGTCGGACTGCTCTTCTGCATGACGTTCCGACATCCCATCTGCCTTCTGCCAGCCCTTCTCATCGCCAGCGCTGCCCCGCTATGGGGGCAGCCCACCCGACCCAATATCATCTTCATGATGAGCGATGACCATGGCTACCAGGCCATCAGCGCCTATGGTCATGGGTTGAACCGGACCCCAGAGCTCGACAAGCTGGCGGCCCGCGGGATGCTCTTCGACCGCGCCTATGTCACCAACTCACTATGCGGACCCAGCCGGGCCGTCTTCCTCACCGGCAAGCACAGCCATATCAACGGCTTTCGAGATAACCACGGCGTCTTTGATGCAGGGCAGTCCACCGTGGCAAAATTACTCAGCGCTGCCGGCTACCAGACAGCAGTGATTGGCAAATGGCACCTCGTATCAGACCCCCAGGGGTTCGACTACTGGAACATCCTGCCCGGGCAGGGCGACTATTACCATCCACGGTTCACTGAGAACGGGGTGAAGAAGACCCTCGAAGGCTATGTCACAAACCTGACGGTGGACCTGGCCCTGCAATGGCTCGACCGCCGCGATGCCTCCCGCCCCTTCTTCCTTGTCTGCAACCAGAAAGCGCCCCATCGCAACTGGATGCCAGAGACGAAATACCTGCAACACTTCGAAGGCACGCAGATACCACTGCCTGACAATTTCAGAGATACCTACGCAACACGGGGCCGGGCCGCCCGGGAGCAGGAGATGGAAGTGGCCAGAGACCTGCATCCTTTTTACGATCTGAAGCTGGGATTTGACCTCCCTCCGGCAGAACGTACGGGGCTAGGCGCCAGCTGGCAATCTATCTACGACCGCATGAAGCCCGGTGAGAAGCTCGCCTGGGAAAAGGCATATGGGCCCGGCAATAGTGCCTTCCGGACCGCAGGGCTGAAGGGTACTGAACTTGCTGAATGGAAGTATCAGCGATACATGCAAGACTACCTGCGGTGCGTGCAAAGCGTCGACGATAATGTGGGCAGGCTGCTCGACTACCTCGACCGGACTGGACTGGCTGGCAATACCATCGTGATCTATACCTCCGACCAGGGCTTCTACCTCGGCGAACATGGCTGGTTCGATAAGCGGTTCATGTATGAAGAATCCTTTAGAACTCCCCTGATCGTTCGCTGGCCGGGCGTGACAGATGCCGGCAGGCGGACCTCCTCTTTGGTACAGAACCTCGACTTCGCCGAGACGATCCTTGACATGGCCGGACTGCCCATCCCCGCAGACATGCAGGGCAAGACCCTGGTGCCGCTGCTGAAAGGAGCAGAAAAAGGGAATGTCCATCCCGCGCTCTACTATCATTACTACGAAAACGGGGAGCACCGGGTTGCCAGGCATTATGGCATCCGGACCGATCGGTGGAAGCTGATCCGCTTCGAGGACCTTGGCGAATGGGAGATGTACGACATGAAAAGAGACCCTCAGGAGATGAATAACGTCTATCAAAGCCCCGGGAAAGGGGCTGTCCGCCGCCGCCTTACCCGTCAGCTGGCAAGAATGGCCGCTGCCTACCGCGATGACCAGGCTCTGGCAGACCTGCGTCAGGCCGGGGTAGCCCGTTGAGGTACCCCAGCGCCAGATTTTTTATTACCTTTGCCCCCGCAAAAGCTACTACCGCCCCCCAATAAGATCCCACGCTATGCCCGGCCAACTTAAGGAAGTCAGGAACAGGATCAAATCGGTACAATCCACCCAGCAGATCACCAAAGCGATGAAGATGGTGAGTGCGGCCAAGCTTCGCCGGGCGCAGGACTCCATCCTACAGCTGCGGCCCTATGCCCGGAAGCTGCAGGACATGCTCAGCAATATCGTGAGCAATGCCGAAGGAGGCGACGGCGGCCTACACCTCGCTGCAGAGCGTCCCATAGAACGTGTCCTCCTGATTGTCATCACCAGTGATCGCGGCCTCTGCGGTGCCTACAACGCCAACATCCAGAAGCTGGCAAAAGCCACCATCGACGCGCACTATACCGACGCCCATCGCAAAGGGCAGGTGACCATCTGGGGCATTGGGAAAAAAGGTGCAGAGTTCTTCGCAAAGAAAGGTTACCAGGTCGATACAGCTTATCGCGACATCTTCCTGCAGCTCTCTTTTACCGCTGTCCAGGCCTGTGCTCAGGCGGCCGTCCAGGCCTTCATGGAGCGCCGGTTCGATGTCGTGGAATTGGTCTACAGCGAGTTCCGAAATGCCGCCACCCAGCGGTTTGCCGTAGAGCGCTTCCTGCCTATCCCAAAGGCGGCTCCCGATGCCCGGAAAAAAGGTCAGAAGTATGACTTCCTCTTCGAGCCGGACCGCGACCAGCTGATCGCTGAACTTATGCCTAAGATCCTCAACACGCAACTCTACAAATCCGTACTAGATGCCCATGCCTCAGAGCATGGCGCTCGTATGACTGCCATGGACAAGGCTACAGAAAACGCGAACGAGATGCTGAAATCCCTCAAGATCACTTATAACAGTGCCCGCCAGGCAGCCATCACCACTGAGCTCACGGAGATCGTCAGTGGCGCGGCCGCCCTGCAAGGCTGATCCGGCGAAAGCCTCCCTATCCTGACCGTCATGGATACGTCAAACCTGATCAACCACATAGAGGCTCTCATCTTCGCCAGTGAGAAGCCATTGACGGCCCTAGACATGATCGACCTTATCAACAACGCCTTTGGCCTGATGGACGACCGCATCGCCCTCGACCAGGTAGAGACGTCCATCGAAGGGATCCGGGAGAAGTATGCTTCTGAATTCTATCCTTTTGAGTTGCGGGAGAGCGGCGGCGGTTGGCAGTTCCTGACCAAGCGGGCCTACCACCAGACGATCGCCCAGCTGAACGGCGATAAGTTCCTCAAGCGGCTCTCAACAGCTGCATTGGAGACACTGGCCATTATCGCCTACAAGCAACCCATCACCAAGTCGGAGATTGAGGCTATCCGAGGTGTGAGCTCCGACTATAGCATCCAGAAACTGCTGGACAAAGAACTCATCGTCATCACAGGCCGCAATGAGTCCACCCCCGGCAAGCCGCTGGTATATGCAACCTCTCGCCATTTCATGGATTATTTCGGGCTCAACTCTCCCGACCAGCTTCCGAAAATTGATGATATCATCGCCAGCCAGCTTGTAGAGCCCACCCTAGTGCAAGCCCAGCATTTTGAAGTGGAGCCCGGCGATGACCTGGTCGTGACGGAAGAAGGGCAGCTGGTGGGAAAGCCTGAGCCTATGCATCCCGAAGAGGCCGGCGAGTCGCCCCAGGAGCCAGCCTCCTGATCCCATTCGGGGACCCTATGGCACACCCTAACGCAGCACCGCTATGTCCCTTCAAGCCCCCATCCTCTCCCCTCATGAGCTCACCGCTGCAGCTGACACATTCGGCACACCTCTCTACGTCTACCATGCCGAACGGATAGCCTGGCAGTACAACCGTCTGACGCAGGCATTTGCCGGATGCGATGCCCGTTTTTTTTATGCCTGCAAGGCGCTGACAAACCTCAACATCCTCAAATATATCCGCCGGCTGGGGGCTAACCTCGACTGTGTCAGCATCCATGAAGTGCGGCTGGGCTTGCTGGCAGGCTTTGAGCCACGCCAGATCCTCTTCACCCCGAACAGCACGCATTTCGGGGAATACCTCGAAGCGGTCGGGCTGGGCGTGCGCATCAACATCGACAGCCTGCCTATACTGGAGCGCTTCGGGAAGGAGTATGGAGCCTCCTACCCAGTATGCCTGCGCCTAAATCCGCATATCATGGCGGGCGGGAACCTGAAAATCTCCACGGGACATGCCCAGAGTAAGTTCGGCATCTCCGTCCTCCAGATGGATGCGATCCTGGAAGTGACACAAAGGGAGAACCTTCAGGTCGAAGGGATCCATATGCATACAGGGAGCGACATCAAAGATGTGCATGTCTTCCTCGAAGGGCTGCAGCTCATGCTCTCCCTGTCGGCCCGTTTCCCCGGCCTGGCATACATCGACCTGGGCAGCGGCTTCAAAGTCCCTTACCGAGCGGGCGATCCCGAGACCGACGTGGAACTGCTGGGGCAGCGACTGTCTGCCGCTATGTCGGAACATGCCAGGGCCACGGGGCAACAGCTGCAAGTCTGGTTTGAGCCGGGCAAGTTCCTGGTGAGCGACAGTGGCTACCTGGTGGTGCAGGCCAACCTAGTGAAACAGACGCCCACCGATCTGTTCGTCGGTGTCAACAGCGGCTTCAACCACCTCATCCGGCCGATGTTCTACGACGCGTACCATGACATCGAGAATCTCTCAAACGCCGATGGCGAGCCCCGTCCATATACCGTCGTGGGAAATATCTGCGAGACGGACACTTTTGCGCGGGACCGTCCCATCGCCGAGGTCAGCGTAGGCGACCTGCTGGTATTCCGGAATGCCGGAGCCTATGGGTTCGAGATGAGCAGCCGTTTCAACGCAAGACCTCGCCCCGCTGAAGTATTATATATAGACGGCCAGCCGCTGCTGATCCGACGGCGGGAAACCTTTGAAGACCTCTTGCAGGGACAGGAAGCGGTGCTATAAGCAGTACAGGCTTTTCGATTGGGTAACTGCCTCCGCTTATGAAATTGTCCTACTTTGACTGTATGGATGCGAAGTCTTCTTTTCTTGCAAAGGCCAATAACCCCTGGGTCTTCAACCTATTCCTGCTGATGCGTCTCCCGGCTGCCTTCTTAAGCGGTGTCCGGCTCCTGCGTGTCAACGACCAAGAGGCGGTGGCCACGGTGCCCTACCGGTGGTTGTCTCAGAACCCGTTCCGATCGATTTATTTCGCCTGCCAGGCCATGGCCGCTGAGCTCAGCACGGGCATCCTGGCAATGGCCCACCTGCAAGGCCGCCAGCCGGCCGTGTCGATGCTGGTGGTCGGGCTGGAGGCGGCATTCCACAGAAAGGGCACCCGCCTCGTCTACTTTACCTGCCGCGACGGGGAGGCGATGCGCGCTGCCATCGAAGCCGCCGTGGCCACCGGAGCGCCCCAGCAGCTGACGGCACTTTCCACCGGGGTGGACGCCGATGGTATGGCTGTGGCGACCTTCCACATCACCTGGTCGTTTAAGGCAAAGCAGGTTGTGGCAATTGTATAACGTAAATGCACAATCGAACCTCCTATGAAGATCTCTTTCCATGGGGCTGCCCGTACCGTGACGGGCTCCAAACACCTCCTGACACTGTCCAACGGTAAACGCATCCTGTTGGACTGCGGTATGTTCCAGGGCATGGGTAAGCAGACGGACGCTTTGAACCGACATTTTGGCTTTGACCCCCGCAGTGTCGACTGTCTTGTCCTCTCGCATGCGCACATTGACCACAGCGGGCTTATCCCCAAGCTCGTATCCGACGGCTTTCCCGGGAAAGTCTTCTGTACACCTGCGACCCGAGACCTGGCCACCGTTCTCCTAGAAGACTCTGCCGGCATCCAGGAAGCCGACATCAAATACACCAACAAGGTCCGTGCCTCCCGGGGGCAGCCCTTGCTGACACCCCTCTATACCGAGGCTGACGCAAGGGCTACAGCCGAACGCTTCCATGCGGTCGACTACGGCGAATGGTTTTCCATCGAAGAGGGCGTCGACCTTCTGTTCACCGATGCGGGGCATATCATCGGCAGCGCCGCCGTACATCTGCGGATCGACGACGAGGGCCGTAAGCGTCAGCTGACCTTTTCCGGTGATGTCGGGCGTTATCGCGATATGATCCTCAAGTCGCCCGAGGCCTTCCCGCCGTCGGATTATATCATCCTGGAGTCGACCTATGGCAACAGCCTGCACGACATGCATATGCCTACCCTCGACCAGCTGCTGGAATGGATCGAGAAGACCTGCCTGGAGAAAAAAGGGAAGCTCATCATCCCGGCCTTCAGCGTAGGCCGGACGCAGGAGATCCTCTACAGCCTCAACCAGCTCGACATCGAGCGGCGGCTGCCGGGGCTCGACTATTTTGTTGACAGCCCTTTGAGCATCAAGGCGACCGAAATTGTCAAACGCTATCCCGCGTATTTCAACAAGACCATCCAGCAGGTGCTGGAAAAGGACAGCGACCCCTTTGCCTTCCCGGGCCTTCAGTATATCCGGACGGTTGAGGAGTCGAAGCTGCTCAACTTCCGCCCGGGCCCCTGTGTGATCATCTCAGCCAGCGGGATGGCAGAGGCGGGTCGGGTGAAGCACCATATCAACAATGCGGTGGAGAATAGCCGCAACGCCATCCTCATGACAGGCTACTGTGAGCCTCATTCGTTGGGCGCCCGGCTGCTCTCAGGCCGCAAGGAGGTGGGCATCTTCGGGGTGCAGCGGGAGGTGCATGCGGCCGTCGGCAGCATCCGGAGTATGAGTGCCCATGGCGACTATGAAGACCTCAGCCAGTTCCTCGCCTGCCAGGACCCTCGCCAGGTCCGGAAGCTCTTCCTTGTCCATGGCGAACCAGAGGTGCAGGATGATTTTCGGCAGCGGCTGCTGCACAAGGGCTTTGTCGATGTGATGGTCCCAGAGATGCATGAGACCGTAGGACTCGAATAGCCGGCTCTTAACCGAAGCGTTCCACTTCGAAGGCAGAGATTTCGATCGACGGTTTTTTTTTGCTGAGTATTTCTTCTACCAGTCGTCCCGTGCCGGCGGCGAGCGAGATGCCGATCATGGCGTGGCCGCCTGCGATGATCAGATTGTCGTAGCGGCTGTGGCGGCCGATGTATGGAAGTCCGTCTGGGCTTAAGGGCCGATAGCCATGCCAGATTTTTTCTGGGGGTGGGAATGCGACTTCTAGGGATGGGTAGTAGTCTTTTGCGCCGGCAAAGATGGCTGCAGCCCTTTTCAGCAGGGTGGGCGAACCGATGCCGCTGATCTCCATGGTGCCGCCCATCCGCAGGTCAGCGCCCATCGGCGTCATCGCGACGCGCCGGTCAACCAGAATGGCCGGGTAGCGGAGGTTTTTAGACATCTTTTCAAAGGTCATGCTATACCCTTTGCCGGCCTGCAATACCAGACGGATGCCCAGGTCGCGTACGACGGACGGCAGCCAGGATCCGTTTGCTATGACGTATTCCTCGGCGGTGAAGGGGCCTTTGTCAGTCTGGACAGACAAGACCTTTCGTCCTTTTCGCTCGAAGCCAGTGATTTCCGTATTCAGCTGCAGGCGGGCACCCATGCGGGCCAGCGATTGGTGGAGGGTCTGCATGAAGTCGCCGGGGTGGATATGGCAGTCGATCGGATAGAGGATGCCCCCTGCCGTCTGCACTTCTACTTCGGGCTCCATCGCCTGTACTTCTGCCCCGTTGAAGATGCGTGTCTCAATGCCGAGTGCGTAGGCTTCCTCTGCCAGTTCCATTTCATGCTTTTCAGTTGCAGGGCTTTTATAGAGCATGAAGCATCCGATTTCCTGCATACGGAAGTGGTTGCCGAGCTCGTGCATGAGTTCTGTCTGCAGCCGGCGGCTGAGCTGCAGGATGGCGTGGAGGTGTGGTACGTTTTGCTCGACAGTCCGCTGGTTTGATTGCTGCCAGAATAGCATGCCCCATTTCAGCAGGCTGAGGTCGAGGCGCGGTTTGATGTAGAAAGGGGATGTGGAACTAAGCATCCAGCGAAGTCCCTTGGCGATGATGCCGGGCGATGCCAGGGGGGTGAAGTGGCTGGGGGAGACGTATCCGGCATTCCCGAAGGAGGTGCCGCGGGTCATGTCGCCTCGTTCGATGACAGTGACTTCATGTCCGGCCTTGCAGGCATAATAGGCGCTGCAGAGACCGATTACGCCACCGCCTGCTATGATGACTTTTGCCAAGTGTGGTAGCGTTTTTTGTGGCGTATAAGGTAGCGTGTTTTATACAAGGCAAGCTGGATTGACGGTAGGGTTTTAGTAGTTGATCTTCACATCGTGTATGGCCGTCGGCAGCCATACCTGCATCTCTGTTTTACCCCGGTTGGCCCAGGTGTAGTAGGGGATGGCGGTGAGCTTGCGTGCTTCTGTTTGGGCACTGGCTCTGTCTGGTGCGATGGTGAGGACGGGGACGGTCGCAGTGAGGGCCACTACGGGCTCGTCGAGGATGAGCAGGGAGGTGGTATCAAATTCGGCATGTGGGGGGATGATGACATTCCAGGCCTGTCCCTCGTTGTCGGTGCCTTCCACACAGTATACCAGGGGTCCTCGCTGCAGGGCGATGCGCGAAGTGTTGGATTTGACATTCGACTGTGCCGTCAGTCGGATGACAGGCAGGGAGAACTCCCATTCGATGCGATCTCCTGGCTGCCATACATGTTCTATCACGGCGTAGCCGTTATGAACGGTGTAGGCGAGGGCTTCTCCGTTGATCCGGAAGACGGGTGCTGGGGGCCGCGGCTGTCCGGCGGCCGGGAGGTACAGGTCGCCGGGTACTGGCCGGCCGCTCAGCCAGCCGGGGATGCGGATGTATATGTTAAATCTTGTCTTTCGGTTAGGCGACACCGTAAGTGTATGATGGCCATTCCAGGGGAGTCCTGATTGCAGCTGCAGGTCTACGTTTTCGCCTCCTGCTGAGATCTGTGTACGGCTTCCTACGAAGAGGTTAAGGACGATGCCATCCCGTGTCTGGGCATAGATATAGTCGCCCAGCGAGGCTACCAGCCGGGCGATGTTGGAAGGGCAGCAGGCGGTGCCGAACCATTCGCGCCGCTGGTGCTGTCCTCGGGAGGCGAGGGGGTTTCCGTAGAAGAAGCGGTCGCCGCTGAGGCTGAGTCCGTCGAGGGCGCCGTTGTAGAGGCTGCGTTCGAGGATGTCGATGTATTCGGCATGGCCGGTCAGGCCGTTCATCCGCTGGTTCCAGAAGACCATGCCGACTGAGGCGCAGGTCTCACAGTAGGCCTGTTCGTTGGGGAGGTCGAAGTCGTTGGTGAATCCTTCGTTGCTCCCGGCGGAGCCGATGCCGCCGGTGACGTACATATTACGGAATACGACGTCTTCCCAGACGCGGCGCATGGCTTTGAGGTAGTCGGTATCGCCGGTCTCTGCGGCCACGTCGGCGGTGCCGGTATAGAGGTACATGGCGCGTACGGCGTGGCCGGTGATCTCTCGCTGGTCTTTCACGGGTACGGCGTCCTGTGCATAGGCGGTATCCTTCCAGTCGCGCCAGGTATATCCATTGGCGTAGCCATGGCCACGTTCGGAGAGCAGCCAGTCGGCCAGCCGCAGATAGCGGCGCTCATCGGTGGCCTTGTAGAGCTTCACCAGTGCTAGCTCGAGTTCCTGATGTCCGGTGACCCAATGTCGCTTCCCCGGTCCGAAGATCGAGTCGAAATGGTCGGCCCATCGGATGGCTACATCGAGCAGCTTTTGCTTTCCGGTGGCGTTGTAGTAGGCGACGGCTGCCTCTATGAGGTGGCCATTGTTGTAGTCCTCATGCATGCTCATGTCGGAGTACCGCTGCCCCAGGCCGGTGAGCGTGTAGTAGGTGTTGAGGTAGCCGTCGGGCTGCTGGGCCGCGGCGATCTTTTCGATCCATTCATCGCATTTCTGCTCCATCCCTTCGCTGGGATGGGTTTTCAGGGAATAGGCCATGGCCTCGAGGGCTTTGAAGACGTCGCTGTCATCATAGAAGATGCCTTCGTGTTTTTCTCCCTTTCCGCGGGCCACCTTTTCAAAGTTTCGGATGCGTCCGGTTTTCATTTCTGTCTGCTGTATACAGGCTTCGAGGGTGACCGTCGCCACTTTGTCCATTTTCGGCTTCCAGAAGTCATCTGTGATTTCCACTTTCGAGAAGCTGACGGGCTGCAGTCGCCGAGGCGGTGTCTGTGCGGAAGCGGTCCCAAAGAGCAGGCTGCCGGTCAGCAGCATGTGCATGGGCCAGGGGGAGGAGGTGCTCATGTTGTGGGGCTTGGGAGTGGCTTACACATCTGCGACGCGGAAGGATTTTACCTCGATGCTATTCCAGACGCCTTCCGTGATGTAAGGCTCCTGGGCATACCATTCCTGAAAGGCCTCGTCGGTTTCGAAAGCCAGGATCATAACAGACCCCTTCATGGTGCCTTGCTCGTCGAGGATGGCGCCTCCGGTGACGTAGTGGCCTGCTGCCTTAAGTTGTTTAGCACCTTCGAGGTGTCTGGGCCGGGCGGTCATGCGTCGTTGCAGGGCTTCTTCGTCTCGTCCGTCGTGGGCAATGATCAGATACTGTTTCATATCTCTGGTATGGGGTTACACAACTTGGAATCCGTCAGCGTAGGGGTCATCTGGGTTGATGGAGATGGTCTGGTGGCCGATAATGCGCGCCCATCCTTCGATGGAGGGTCTAATGGCGGGTATTCCTTTCAGCGTGGTGAGGCATTCAATGTGGCCGGTGAAGGTGCTGCCGATGATGCTCTCATGGATAAACGGTTCTCCGGCCTGGAGCCTGCCTTTTGCGTGCCATTGGGCCATGCGGGCGGAGGTACCGGTACCGCAGGGAGATCTGTCGATGGCTTTTTCGCCGTAGAAGACTGCATTTCGGGCGGTAGACGTTGGGTTCAGGACGGCGCCTGTCCAGAGTACATGACTGCAGCCTTTGATGGTGGCATCTTCCGGGTGTACGAAGCTATACTGGTCATTGATGCGCTGGCGGAGCACTTTGGCCATACTGATGAGCTGGTCGGCGGGGAAGTGCTCCAGTCCAGGGAAATGCGTTTGTACGTCTACGATGGCGTAGAAGTTACCGCCATAGGCCACGTCGATCCGCAGCTCCCCCAAGCCGGGCAGGGTGACGGGCAGGTCGGCTGCTGCCAGGAAGGAGGCGACATTGGTCAGCTTGACTGAATGGATGCGGGAGCCGGTGCTGGTATATTCGATCTCCACCAGTCCGGCGGGTGCTTCCATGCGCAGCCGCCCCGGCACCTTCGGTTGGACGATCCCGGCCTCTAGGGCGATGGTAACGGTTCCGATGGTGCCATGGCCGCACATGGGCAGACAGCCACTGGTCTCAATGAAGAGTACGGCGCAGTCGTTGGCCGGATCATGCGGCGGATAGAGGATGCTGCCACTCATCAAGTCATGCCCCCTTGGCTCGAACATGAGGCCTTTGCGTATCCAGTCGTACGACTGCAGGAAATGCTGTCGCTTGGCACTCATATCCACGCCCTCGAGCGTCGGTCCGCCCCTGGCAATGAGCCGGACAGGGTTGCCGCAGGTATGGGCGTCGATGCATTCAAAGAGATGGCCTGACAACATCTGTCTTGGGCCTTGCAAGAATGGGAGAGGGGGATATGTCGACACGTCGTCGGCCTTTTGCGTTCAGCTAATATCCTCCACCTTCCTGGCGCCGCCAAAAACAATTCGGAATAAGTCCGGCAGTATCCGGATCCGAAATTGAGTGATGACCTCGGCCGTGGCAGTGCATATCGCTGCCGAAGAAGGATTTATCGGATAAAATCATACCTTGCCACATCTTCCAGAGGAGATTCCTTGCACATGAATTCCTAACTTTTTGACATGGAGACATACGGTAAGCTGCTGTTGATCGCCATACCTGCTTTTTTGGTGCTGATCCTCCTCGAGAAGGCCTATGGCTTGTATCGGGGCATGGACACCTTTCGAAATCTGGATATGATCTCCAGCTTGAGTTCGGGATCGACGATGGTGACCAAGGATATGATGGGTCTGACGGTGGTCATCCTGTCGTATGAGTGGATGGTCCGACATCTGGCGATGGCGCATATCGACACGGGCCTTTGGACCTATGTGATTGCCTTCCTGGTGCTGGATTTCTCCGGCTACTGGACGCACCGCATTGCGCATCAGTACAACCTGTTCTGGAACAACCATATCATCCACCACAGTAGCGAAGAGTTCAATCTAGCTTGTGCGCTGCGGCAGAGCATCTCGGTATTCTTCAGGATCTTCACCTTTCTGCTGCTGCCTGCCGCCTTGCTGGGGGTGCCCGGCAAAGTGATCGCCATCGTCGCTCCACTTCATTTGTTTGCCCAGTTTTGGTATCATACCCAGCATATCGGGCGGATGGGCTGGCTGGAGCATTTCATTGTGACCCCGTCGCACCACCGCGTGCACCATGCCATCAACCCGGAATATATCGACAAAAATTATAGCCAGATCTTCATCTTCTGGGACCGGCTGTTTGGCACCTTCCAGGCCGAGCGGGAGGATGTCCCCCCCGTATATGGCATCAGCCGGCCGGTGCGCACCTGGAACCCTCTTAAGATCAACTTCATGCATCTGCGACAGCTGGTATTGGATGCCTGGTATGCGGATTCATGGCGGGATAAGCTCCGCCTCTGGTGGATGCCGACGGGCTGGAGGCCTGCTGATGTCCAGCAAAGATTTCCGATCCAAAAGATCGAAGATGTGTATCAATATGAGAAGTACGATACGCCTGCCATGCCTACCTTTCATGCCTGGTGCTGGGTGCAACTGACGGTCATGCTGGGCTTCCTCAGCTGGCTGCTAGCCCATGTAGCCGATATAGGCAGCCCAGGCATCTTCTTGTACGGCGGATTTATATTTATTTCTATTTATGCGATGACCGACATGATGGATGGAAACCGGAGTGCATTTTTGTGGGAGGCGGCAAGAGGGCTCTATGGCGGATGGCTGCTCTTTTCACAGGGAGGTGATTGGTTTGGGCTCTCCCAATGGACTCCATGGGCAGGCTTCGCCATCGCCACTTATTTCATCTTATCGTTGGCGGGAGCCAGATGGTTTATGGTACGACGTCCTAAGGACACGCACATCCTGTATCAACGCAGTTGATTGTTTCGAATGAGGGAACTGTCTTTTGGTGTGTATATCGTTGGAGTGGGCTACCACTTTTTGTGGAAGTCGCCTCTCGAAAAATACTTCTCAATCAGGCAATACATCAGGATAAAAAAATAGCGGCTTCCCATCTCGCGTATCTTAAGTTTCGATACCCCGTACTTTCGGTTGGTCCACGAGTTCGGCACGACGGCGTATGAATAGCCTCTGATGATGGCTTTAAGGGGTAGTTCCAGTGTCAGGTTGAAATGCGGCGATAGGAAGGGCTTGATGCCGTCGATGGTATGCCTTCGGTAGAGTTTGAATGCATTGGTGGCGTCGTTGTAGTCGATCCGCATGACCATCCGTACAATCAGGTTGGCGATCCTGTTTATGATCTTCTTGACGGGTGGATAGTCGATGGTCTTTCCTCCTTTGACAAACCGGCTTCCAAATACGCAGTCGTAGTTTCCCTCGAGCATCGTGGTATAGAACTTGACGAGATCATAGGGTGAGTCGGAGAGGTCGGCCATCATGACGGCGACACAGTCTCCGCTGAACTGTTCCAGTCCGTAGCGAACGGCATACCCGAAACCATTGGGGCCTTTGTTCGTTTCGTACCGGAGGGTGGGGTACAACTTGCTCAGTTCTTGCAGGACTTTTTCCGTGTTGTCTTTCGAGTTGTCGTTTACCACAAACACCTCATGATCGATCTTGACCTGATTAAGGGTCTGTTCAATTTCATGGATGGTCTCGGCAATGGATTCCTCTTCGTTGTAGGCGGGTATGACTATGCTCAGTTTCATGTCTGGCGACTTTGAAGCGGCTATACCTTTGATGTCATGTCAGTGTCTGGCACCACAGGACTATAGATGGCCGGAGGTCATATTGGCATGAATCTGTTGGAGGATATCCACCAGATTGTATTTATATTCCCAGTCCGTATAGTGCGATTTGAACTTACTCACATCGCTGATCCACCAGATGTGGTCTCCTATCCGGTTGTCTTCAGAATAGGAGTAATTCATCTTTTTTCCAGTGATCTGCTCACATAGGTCTATGGCCTCAGTCATGGAGCAGTTGCTGTGGCGCCCGCCCCCTGCGTTATAGACCTCTCCCTGCCGGGGGGCTTGGTGGAAATGCCAGAACATATTGACCAGGTCCCAGCTGTGGATGTTGTCTCGTACCTGCTTGCCTTTGTAGCCGAAGACGGTATAGTGGTCGCCCGTAACGGCGCATTTCATGAGATAGGAAAGGAAGCCATGCAGTTGTGCCCCAGAGTGGTTGGGGCCGGTCAGGCAGCCGCCGCGGAAGATGCCTGTATGCATCCCGAAGTATCGTCCATATTCCTGTACCAGTACGTCAGCTGCAACTTTTGAAGCTCCGAAGAGCGAGTGCTTGGTCTTATCGATGCTCATCTCTTCATCAATCCCCTTAGCAAAGTATGGATGTTTGGCATCTATCTCCCATCGTTTTTCTTGCTCTATCAGCGGTAATAGGTTCGGCGTGTCGCCGTAGACTTTATTGGTAGAGGTAAAGATGAAGGTCGCTTCCGGGCAAAGCCTTCGGGTCATCTCCAGCATGTTAAGTGTACCATTGGCATTCACGGTGAAGTCTGTGAAAGGGTCCCTGGCTGCCCAGTCGTGGCTGGGTTGTGCGGCGGCATGGATGATCAGCCGGATGCGGCTGCCATACTCTTTGAACAGTGTTTCCAGGGGGGCTTCCTCCCGGATGTCTATGCTGTGGTGCCGGAAGTGGGGATAGGCATTCATCAGTCGGCGCGTATTCCATTCGGTGGAGGCCCCTTCTCCGAAGAACTTTGCCCGCATGTTGTTGTCAATGCCAACGACTGTATCGAACTTCTCTGAAAAGAATTCTACAGATTGGCTGCCGATGAGTCCGGAAGAACCGGTGATGATGCAGACGGAGGGTGTCATTAAGGGTAAAAGATTTAATGCTTCTGGTTGTCTATGGATGCCCTTGGTCAGTCTTTCAGAATGGGTTCCAACTGTTTTTCATTCTCCTGTATCCAACGGTATACATCTTCAAATACTTGTTGGACACTCCGCTTAGGCGTCCAGCCAGTGTTTTGCTGGATTTTTCCATTGTCTGTGATATAGGATCTTAGGTCTGCAGGACGGTTTGTTGGCTCAGCATCGATCATCACATGGTTGCCGGTGATGGCCTGACAGATGGCGGTCATTTCCTGCAAGGAGGCGCTGTGTGCCAGTCCGCCACCGGCGTTGTATACCTTGCCGGCAAACTTTTCTGTGTGATGGATCTGGAGGTCGACCAGTTCCATCAGGTCGTTGATGTGGAGGATATCCCGCACCTGCTTGCCCGTCCCCCCGTAGCCGATGTATTTGAGGGATTTTTTCCAGAAATGCTTTGCCATCCAGAGTGTTACTACGCCTTGGTCGGTCTTTCCCATCTGGCGCGGTCCTGCGATCACTCCAAACCGGGTAATGGCGGTGGATAAGCCATAGAAGGCGGCATACTCTTGGAGAAACAGTTCTGAGCAGAGCTTGGTGGTCCCATAGAACGAGCGGGCACCTTGCAGATTTAGGTCTTCAGAGATGCCGTTTTCTGATATGCCTGGCTCGTGTTGGTGACCAGCGAAGGAGAATCGGGTCTCCTCTTCGATGAAGGCGGCGTGTTCGATCCGTTCGATGGGATAGACCCGGCTGGTCGACAGGAAAATCAGTTTAGCCTGGTGCTTCAGGCATTCATTAAAACAGTGAATGGAACCGTTGAGGTTGTTGTTGATCACATAGGAGGGAGAGGTATTGAGCCCAGCCAGTACCGAGGGTTCTGCCGAGGCTTCTACCATGACATTGAAACCATCTATGCCAGCCAGATCTTCGGCGTTACGGATGTCTCCGTGGATAAACCGGATGCCCAGCTCTTTGAAAGCGGTAAGGTTTAGCTCAGCCCCTCTTCTTTTCAGGTTGTCGAAGGCGAAAATCTCATAAGTGGGGTAGGCCTGCTTCAGCTGTAAGCATAGCGAGGAGCCTACAAATCCTGCACCGCCTGTAATAAGTATTCTCATGCTTCGGTCTTTACTCCGCTTATTGTCTTCTTTAGATGAGTCTACAAAGACTCTTACATACAAGATCAAATGTAATTGATCAAGCCTTCAATGAAAAGCCCCTACTTGAAAATCAGTCATCTACGTGGTTACCACTGGCATTTGCCATCGATCAGAGGAATGCCAATAAGCCACTCACTGTGGGCTTCAGTGATTGGCTAAAACATCAAGTGAGCTGCGATTCTGTTTATTCATGCTCGAACGCCAGGCAGGGCGCTACGGCTATGCAACCGTCCTGGGGATTTTCAAAGGGTTGGCTTCCCGCAAGGCTGCTGGCAGCAGGGCGTCGGGCCAGTTCTGGTAGGCTTGCGGACGGGCGAATCTTTTGATGCCATCGGCACCGACAGAGGTGAAACGGCTGTCGGTGCAGGCAGGGTAGGGCCCACCATGCTGCATGGCTTGGCATACCTCTACTCCTGTCGGCACGCCGTTGAGGATGATGCGCCCTGCGATGGCAGCTGCTGCTTCCAGCAGTTCCTGGGATTGCGCCAGCTCTTCTTCTGTACCCATAACGGTGGCGGTGAGTTGCCCTTCCAGCCTGCGGCAGGCTTCTAGCATTTCCTGCACGTCGCGACAGCGGACGACCAGGGAGAAAGGTCCGAAGACTTCCTGGTGCAACAGGGGGTTCTCTAGGAAATGACGGGCTTCGACGCTGGCGATCGTCGGCACGCCGCTTCCGGGATCGCTCCCTTCAATGCCTATGGCGAGGGAAAGGACGCCGGACTGGCTCAAGGCCTTGGAACGGTGGGCGGCGTAGCTGTCTGCAATGCTCGGGTGCAGCATGCGCTGGCCAGGCATCTGTTGAATGGCATGCGTAAGGGCTGCGAGAAAAGTTTCGAGCCCCTGGCCCTCCGGTGCGAAGAGTAGGCCTGGGTTGGTGCAGAATTGTCCTACTCCAAGGGTGATGGACCCGGCATACATCTCTGCCAATGCGGTGGCGTCGGCCTCCAGCTTTTGAGGCAGGAGGAAAACGGGGTTGACGCTGCCCATCTCGGCAAAGACGGGGATGGGCTCCGGGCGGGCACAGGCCCAGTCGAACAGCGTCCGGCCTGCCAGCTGCGAGCCTGTAAACCCGACGGCCTTGGTGCAGGGATGCGTCACGAGGGCTTTCCCGATCTCTGGGGCCTTGCCATGCACATGCAAGAAGAGGTCTGCTGGTAGCCCGCATTCGGCTAGGGCCTGGCCGATGGCTGCGGCGACGGTCTCGGAAGTCTCCGGGTGGGCGGGATGGGCTTTCACCACGACGGAGCAGCCGGCGGCCAATGCACAGGCGGTGTCGCCGCCTGCCGTCGAATAGGCGAAAGGGAAGTTGCTGGCGCCATAGACAAGGACGGGCCCCAAGGGTACCAGCATCTTCCGGATATCGGGCTTGGGGGGTGTCTTGGCGGCATTGGCATGGTCGATCCGCACTTCCAGCCATTCGCCCTGCTCACAGGCTTCTGCATAGGAGTTGAGTTGGAAGACCGTCCGGCTCCGTTCGCCGCGAAGCCTGGCCTCCGGCAGGTTTGTTTCCCGCATCGCCGTGCGGATGAGGGCATCTCCACCAGCCTCCAGGGCGACAGCCATGGCCCGCAAGAGCTGGGCCCGTGTCGTGAGGGGCTGGCGGGCATAGGTGTGAAAGGCCTTCATCGACCGCTGCAGCAGGGCGTCGACGTCTTCCAGGGCTATGTCGGCATACGGGGTACGCATCGGGAGGGGGTTGGCTATGAAAGTTTCAGTTGTGTGTTGAATGTTAGAGGTGTAGGTAGTCAGGCAGGAGTGGACGGGTTCTTATGCCGGTGGTGATGACCTCCAGGATGCGCTGCCTTTCGTCTCCTGCGAGGGGCAGCCGGGGAAGCCTGACATGCTCGGAGCCGATGCCTGTCTGTGCAGCCGCCAGCTTGATGTATTGTACGAGCTTGGGGTGGATGTCGAGCTCCAGCAGCGGCATGAACCACCGGTAGATGGCGACGGCCTCGTCCCTGCGGCCGGCCCTGGCGAGGCGGTAGATGGCGATGGTCTCGCGGGGGAAGGCGTCTACCAGTCCCGCCACCCAGCCGTCGGCACCCAACAGCAGCTCTTCGAGTGCGAGGGTGTCGACGCCGCAGAGGATCTGTAGCCGGTCGCCGAAGCGGTTGCGGAGGCGGGTGACGTTGGTGACGTCGCGGGTGGACTCCTTCACCGCCGTGATGTTCTCGTGGCGCACCAGTTCGGCGAACATGTCGATGGTGATCTGGATGCCATAGTCGACCGGGTTGTTGTAGATCATGATGGGCAGGTGGGTGGCCGCAGCGACGGCCTGGAAATGGTGGATCGTCTCTCGATTGTCGCTGCGGTAGCGCATGGGTGGCAATAGCATCAAGCCATGGGCGCCCCAGGATTCAGCCAGCCGGGCCTGATGCACGGCCTCGCGGGTAGATGCCTCTGCGATGTTGAGGACAACCGGCACGCGACCGGCAGTCCGCTGCAAGGTGCGGGCCACTAAAGCCTTCTTCTCATCGGTCGACAGCGTGCTGGCCTCGCCCAGGCTGCCGGCAAGGATCAGCCCGTCGACGCCTGCCTCGAGCAGGGCATCGGTATTCAGGTCGAAGAGGGGCAGGTCAACTTGATCTTCTGCGGTGAAGGGGGTGAGCATGGCGGGATAAACCCCTTTCCAGGTGACTTCCATGTATGCATTTTGTGCAAACCTAAGGATTTGCCGGAGGAAGGGTTTTACGGGCAGTGGCATCCAAGTAATATGTTGGGGTCAGGTGCAAGTTTTACCTTTGGACATACCATCAGGCCATAACAGTCTAACCGGTAGGCGTGGAAGAACAGCAGCTGATCGCAATGTTGAAAGAAGGGGATGGGAGGGCCTTCCGGCAGCTGGTGGAAGACCGCCAAACGATGGTATACAATACTGTGCTGGGTATGCTCCAGCAACCGGAAGACGCGGAGGATGTGACACAGGAGGTATTCCTCAAAGTCTATGAGTCGATCCGTCAGTTCAGGGGCGAGTCAGCCCTCTCCACCTGGCTCTACCGCATCACCGTCACCTCCGCCCTCGAATTCCTCCGCAAGAGGCGCCGCAAGAAGCGCTTCGCCTTTGTCATGAGCCTCTTTGGCGATGCCAACGAGCCGCTGACAGATCCGCCCGACTTTGTTCATCCGGGCGTGAAGCTTGACCAGCGCGAGAATGCCCGGCTGCTGTTTCAGGCGGTGGCACAACTCCCCGACAACCAGAAGACCGCCTATACGCTGCACAAAGTCGAGGGGCTGAGCTATCAGGAGGCAGCAGACGTCATGGGCACGACGGTGTCGGCGATAGAGTCGCTTTTGCACCGAGCCCGGCTTAACCTCCGGAAAACGCTGGAAAACTCGTTTCCGGATGGATTATAACGCAATTTTATCCGAGATTCGTCATCATATAATTTTGGAAAGTGTTGCGCCATGCAGCAGAACACCTCTCAGCAGATCGATGACATCCTCGATAGCCTGAATGGCCTCGCCCCGGCGTCACCTGCCCCCTTCCTGCATACCCGCATCGTTGCGCGGTTGCAACGGGAGCAGTCATCCCCCGGCTATATTGTACTGCGCTGGCTGTCAAGGCCGGCAGTGGCCATCGGCCTGAGTGCCTTGTTGTTATTGATGAACGGCTATGTCTTGTTCATCGACTCCAGGCCTTCGGTGCCCACGGCCCTAGAAGAGAACAGCATGGCCATGGTACAGGAATACGACATCAACTTTACCAGTGCCTACGAACCCCTTGCCGACGAAGCCCCATGAAACAGATCCTGCATAACCGATGGCTGCTGCTGGTTGTCGCCATCCTGGGGTTGGCCAACCTTGGGCTGGTCGCCTATCATTTTCTGCAGGGCCGCCCGGGTGGAGACCGACGGTCTTCGTCCGACTGGTTCTATCGGGAGCTGGGCCTCAGCTCCGAGCAGGAAGCACAGTTCCGGTCCAGCAAAGATTCTTTCATGAAGGAGATGCGCCCGCGATGGTCGGCCTCCCGTAAGGCCAAGGACAGTCTCTATGCCCGGATGGGAGACAGTACCCTAGGCGACAGCGCTCTCACGACCCTCACGGCCCACATCGCTGCACTGAATCGTGCGTCCGATGAGCAGATGTTTCGTCATTTCCGCGAGCTGCGCAAGCGCTGCAGCCCCACTCAGCAGCTGGCCTTCGACACCCTGGTGCCCAAGTTGATGTCCCGCAACCGCGGAGGCCGCCCTGCTACCTCCCAACCAAGCCGCTGAGCAACGTGGCTCCAACGCAACGCCCAGGCTGTTGGTGAGCGCTGCAATGATCTGCTCTTCGTCGGGCACCCAAATTTCCCCGTAAACCCTATGTGCAACAGGCCTAGTATTGCCTGCTGTCGTTGTGCAAAGTCTTTCAGAAACGCAGACTCTCGGACGTGTAGTGCGGTACTCATGTCCGTCGCAAGTAATTCATTCAGGCGGCATGATCGAATAGCCTAGACCTGCAACGACAGCCTGTTTAACCACACCATTGGAGGTGAGTTTCACCTTCTTGGTCACACGGATTTGCTTTCGCTCGATGAAGCGTTCCATCGTCATCCGGGCGGCTGAGCCTTATTCCACCATCACTGGATGAACAGCGATTGGGTGATGACTTTCTCGTTCACTTTGGCTTCCACCCGGTAGATTCCTTTGCGGAGGAGTTGCAGTGGCACTTGTAGCTCCCGGCCGGTCATGACCAACATGGGAGATTTGTATACGACGGCTCTGGTGGCATCTGTGATGGTGATCAGGATGCGGACGGTCCGGACGGTGGGCACTACGATGGCTACGGTGAAGGGGCCGCTGCTGGGGTTGGGATAGACCTTCATGTAGAGGGAGTCTGCCGGCCTGACCAGCGAGCCGATGGACAAGGGATATTCTTTGGAAGACACCCAGCAGACTTTATCGTCGCTGGTCTCTACCCGATAGGTGCCGATGCGGGTCGTGCGGAGGATGCTGTCCGTCGAGACCAACTGCCCATTGAAATACCAACGGTGGTTTGGGGCAGGTGGGCGGGCCCGGAGGATGGAGTCTCTGTAAACGATCTCCGACATCGGCCTTTTGTTTAGCACGAACATCACGGTGGTCGTCTTGGAGAAGCAGCCCAGGGCTGTACTCCCGACTTTGACTGATACGGTTTGGCTCCTGCGGATGGAAGTTGAAGGCGTAGTATCTCCTGTGCTCCAGACATAGGACCGGAACTCGCCGTTGGTGACGCGCAACTTGAGAAGGGTGTCACGGAAGCACCAGCTATCTGCCTTCACATCATTAATGACGGGCTGAAAGTTTTTGATATCATCACAGTTGAAGAGCGCAGGTTTGACAAATAGGAAGTCGCCCTTCAGCGACTGTCCGCCGGCTGACTTCACACTGACCTGCCCGCTTGCTCCCGACCCCACGATGGCCAGGATGCTGGTGTCATTGACGACCTCAAAACGAGTGGCCGGCACCCCGCCGAATGCTACGAGGGTTGTACCCCGGAAGTTCCTTCCGAAGAGGAAGACCTTGGTGCCGACAGTGCCGGTGGTTGGTTCGAAACGGGTGATGACAGGGGGAGCCTGTTGCCGTACAAACACGAAGGAGTCGATGGACGAGACTTCCGTGCCGGGCCCATTCACCACAATGCGACCGGTAGCGCCGGCACCCACGACAGCCTTGACCATCGAGTCGTTCACCACCGTGAAGGAGGTTGCCGTCACGCCTCCAAAGCGGACCTTGTTGGTGGCGCCCAGGTTCTTGCCGGCAATCAGCACGGACGTACCCGTTGTTCCTGATTTAGGGTCGAAGCGCAGCGTAGATGGTGTCTGGGACTGAGCCTGTGCCACTAGCATCAACAGGCAGCAAAGCAATATGTGGTAGTGTGTCATCTATTGATTTTTTGGGGTGGCGGCACGTAAGGGCAGCAAAAAATCTTAGATCAAGGTAGGTATAAAATGGGAATTCATCATGTGAATAAGAGGAATGGTTGCAACCTATCATCTGACGAAGACCTCTTTATTTGGGTTCCCTAACTTCACGCCATGTGTCGATTGTATACTTTGGCATGCGCGTTTCTAAGTGTTTGCACGTGCACCATTGCACAGCCTCCGGTACAGACGGTCAAAGGGAGTATCCTGGAGCGCGCCATCCGTACTCCCCTGCCGGGGGCGACCATCGAGCTGGTGGGACAGAACCGCGCTACGGTGGCGGATTCCTTGGGTCGTTTCCGTCTTCCTTCCGTGCCTGTTGGCCGACGCAGTCTTCGGATCAGCAGTGCCGGCTATAGGGCCGTCGTTTTGTCTAACCTGCTCGTGGAATCCGGCAAGGAGCTTGACCTGACCATCGAGCTAGAAGAGGTGCCGGTGGAACAACGGGAGATCCTGATCAGGGGACGTGCCAACAAGTCCAAGCCCCTCAACGAGATGGCCTTGGTAAGCGGGCGTATGTTCAGCGTCGAGGAGACCCGTCGCTTTGCGGCTGGCCTCAACGATCCCTCGCGCATGGCCACCAGCTTCGCCGGGGTGCAGTCGCAAGGCGATGCCAACGCCCTCGTCGTCCGGGGCAATGCGCCGAACGGACTCCTCTGGCGGCTCGAAGGGGTCGACATCCCCAATCCCAACCACTTTGCCCGCGTCGGCACCTCCGGTGGCGCCATCTCCATCCTCAGCGCGCAATTGCTGGCTAATTCAGACTTCCTCACGGCCGCCTTCCCCGCCGAATATGGGAATGCACTCTCCGGTGTCTTCGACATCCGACTTCGTAAGGGCAACCGAGACCGACGGGAGCATACCCTCTCGGCCAGCACCATCGGTCTCGACCTTGCCACCGAAGGACCCATCCAAAAAGGCTACGGTGGCTCCTATCTCGTCAACTATCGCTATGGCTTCCTGACACTCATGCAGCAGATCGGTTTCGACATCGGAGATGCGCCGACCTCCTTCTCCGATCTGTCCTTCCACGTCCATCTCCCCACCCGCAAGGCTGGCTCCTTCGGAATCTTCGGCTTTGGTGGTAAAAGCCGGCAGGAGCAGCTGCCAGACCGTGACTCGCTAGGCTGGGTGCGCAACACCGCCCGCCGCAGCGGCTGGCTGGATGCCGCAGAAACGGGTGCTCTGGGGCTCACCCATAGCCTTCACCTGGGCAAGAGAACCTTGCTGAAGTCTGTCCTAAGCCTCAATGGCTATGCCTATCAGGACAAAGACATGCGGCTTGACCGCTTCAACGGACCGCTTGTCTACACCCGCTCCAACTGGTTCCAGGAAGACAACCAGGTAGCCTCTGTCACCCTCACCCACAAGCTAGATGGCAGGCATCTCCTCAAGGCGGGCGTCTATGGGACGCGTAAAGGCTTCGACCTCCTGCAGCGCGAATGGGTTGGCAATGCCCTGCGCGACAAAGTCAGGGATGCCGGGCGGACCGGCCTAGCCCATGCCTTCCTGCAATGGAAATGGACGCCCCGGGAAAGGATCTCCCTCATCGCCGGGATGCACGGGCAACGCTTCGCCTTCAACGGTACCGCCGTGGCAGAGCCACGCCTGGCCTTTCGGTGGATGGACGGGAAGGGGCGCAGCTACTCGCTGGGGATGGGCCGCCATGCTCAGATACAACCCCTGGGCAACTATTTTGCGCGGGTGAAGCTGGGGAACGACAGTGTCCAGCCCAACAAAGGGTTGTCGTTCAGCCGGGCCGATCACTATGTCTTCGCGTATGGGTATCCGTTGTCCCCTAACTGGAACTTCAAGGCGGAACTCTACTGGCAACGGTTGCATGGCATCCCCGTTCACGCCTTACGCCCCAGCAGTTTCAGCATGGTGAACCAAGATGAGGACTATGCCATCGAGCCACTGGCCAATAACGGTACCGGCCGGAACAAAGGCATCGAGATGACGCTGGAACGCTTTTGGAACGACCAGATGTACTTCCTCGCCACCCTCAGCCTCTTCGACTCGCGTTACCGTGGCTCCGACGGGATCTGGCGGAACACCCGCTACAACAGCAATGCCATGTCCACCTTCCTGGCCGGCCGTGAATGGGTGTTGAAAGGGAAGCGTACCCATACACTGGCCATCGATCTAAAGGTGATGTATGGCGGCGGCATCCGCGTCACACCCATCGACCTGCCAAAGTCTATTGCCCTGCGCCGGCAGGTGCTTGAGCAGGGCCGCCTCTATGAGGATAAGCTCGAGCCCTTCTCGCGGACTGACCTGCAGGGTGAATGGCGGGTACAGTATGGCCATCGTACGGGCGCGCTCATCGTAGGGGTGCAGAACCTGCTGGGGCATCGCAACCCGGTCCGGCAGTACTATGATGTCGGCAGCCAGTCGATTCGCTACTCCTATCTGCTGGGGCGGATCCCCGTCGCCGGATACCGGGTAGATCTCTGAGACTGCCCGTCTCCCCGGTACCGATAACGGATTATTTTCATTGCCCGAATCATGGACGATGCGCGACTGCCCAATCTGCCGAAAGCCAGGCGAAGGAGCGTATTGCAGCCAATGCGGCGAGGACCTTCAGCCCGATCAAATCACTGTCCGCTAATTGCTGGCGCTGTTTGCAGAGATCTTCGTCGAGTTTGAGTCGAACCGCCTGCTGCACACCTCTCGCGACCTGACCTTACGACCCGGCACTACCATCCGCCGCTACCTCCGCGGAACCTGCCAGGGCTATTACAACCCGGTCGATTACGCCCTGCTGATGGGAGGCCTCTCCATCCTGCTCTCCCTGTTCCTGAATGAGTCCCTTTTCGACAGCAGGAAGGCGGAATCACTCCGCATGGCAGAAGAGAAGGCCTTCATGGCCTTTGTAATCGACGACATTGGCGCCTTTTTCAATATGATGATGATTTTGCAGTTCCCCATCGCAGGCTTCCTGACCTGGTTGCGACTTCCCAACGGGCATTACACACTAGGGGCATATCTATGCCAACGCCTATCTGTCGGGCCATGTGCTCGCCTTCAACCTCTTATTCCTCGCCTTGCAGAAAGCCCTTCCCGTGAATGGATTCCAGCTGCTCCTTTCAGATGCCTATGCCTTGTTCATCACCGCCTATGTCTCTTCTCATACTTTCGCTTGAGGCATGGAAACCTGAAATTCCCCAGGGTCATCTGGAGTATCAGCTTCATCATTGGGGTATACGGCCTATCCCTCTTTGTAGGAATGCTGATGGATATCGGTTATTTTTATTTACTTTAATAGTGGCAGGCGGCCTGATGCATCCATCTATCATACTCCATAAACAGATAAGACTATGACACGCTTTCTTGCAGCCTCCTGGATATCTATCTGCCTGACAATGTCTGCCATGGCGAATGTCGGAGCGCCTGGCATATGGGGCTCTGGACACGGCCTCACGCTGACGCCTTTGTTCTCCTCGGAGGCGGCCGCCATCTCGGAGGTACAGATGCGGCGGGAACTTATTCGGATCGATCTCTACCGGAATTTTGCCGTCGTCAAGGGAACATATTGGTTTTATAATCACGGCAAGGCTAGCCACCGCATTCATACAGGCTATCCCGTCAACGGCTCGGTCAAGGCCCAGCCACCGCGGGAGTTTGTCAAATTCGAAGACCTCTACCATCTCCGGGTCCAGGTGGAAGGTGCGGCAGTCCCTGCCTACCGCCTCGACAGGCACCCCGACACAACTCTGTTGATGCGATCTTTAGACGCGCCGACAGCAGTGCAGGAGTCGCGTAATTGGTATGTCTGGGAGATGGACTTCCCTGCTGATCGGGAGGTGAAGGTAGAAGTCTGGTTCGTCGTCCATACGCCTGCCAGCCTGACCGAAGGCTATGGGAAGCGAGAGGCCAATGCCTTCACATACATTCTGCAGACAGGCTCGGCCTGGAAAGACAGCATCCTTACCGGGAATGTACTGGTGACGCTCCGAGACGGACTGGCCACCGCGGATATCCGAGGTATCTACCCCCCTCAGTCCTGTGCCTATCTTGGAGCGCAACTGCTCTACCATTTTTCCGACTTGCGACCTACCGCCCACAACGATCTGATCATCTGGTATGATGGCCTTCAAACAGCACCCGGCGCGCTGAATGCCGATTCCTTGTTCCAGGTCGTAGAGGCAGCCGATACGGCGCTGCTGGCGATTCGAGACCTACCCTTGCTCGATAAGAAAGACTTCTCAACGCCTATGCCCGATTTCATCTGGGTCTTGCTGGGAGGCGTACTGCTGGGAATCGCCTTCCTGGGGGGGATCGGCTACCTGATCTATCGGCTGGTACGATGGTTGGTGCGGCGATGAGGTGGGACCTTTAAATACGTAATCCAGCATTTCTTTTTTAAGTCAAATTCAGATAAAGGGGGGCTGCCTTCGAGTGTCCCGGAACAGTATTATTAGGATGAGTGGTATTCAATGCGAGTATTTAACTTGAACAGGTAAAGGAATAGTTGAAAATATAAGCGTAAATATTGATTTAAATGACAAAAAATTATTCAATTGAAATCTCACTTGCAACAAATGCTGATCGAAATCATATCTATCGTTTACGCTATGAAGTGTACGCATCTGAATTAATGCAGCATCCACCCAATGAAGCATCAATGCTTCGTGACAATCTAGATGATTTTAATATATACATCGTCGCAAAAATAAATGGAGAAATAGCTGGATTTGTCAGTATTACTCCTCCGAATAAAAATCTGTATTCAATTGATAAATACATTATGAGAGAGGAAATACCTTTCATGATCGATGAGCGGACATTTGAAATAAGATTATTGACCGTACTAAAAGCTTTTCGCGGCAGACCTATTGCTCTGTCGCTTATGTGGGCAGCTTTTCGATGGATTCAGTCAAGTGGTGGCGTGAAAATTATAGCTATCGGACGAACGAGCGTATTGGATATATATTTGAAATTAGGCTTTAACGACACGAAAAAAGAAGTTCACTCCGGCAAAGTAACCTTCAATGTCATACATGCGAAAGTTGATGAATTAAATGATTTCATAGATAATAACTATAAACTACTTTTTCAAAAAGTAAGGAACCATTGTGATTGGAAATTGGCAATTGAATTCTTTAAGCCGGCGCAATGCTATCATGGTGGGGCATTTTTTGATGCCATAGGAACCGAATTTGATGACCTTGACAGACGGCAAAATATCATAAATGCTGATGTACTGGATGCTTGGTTTGATCCGGCACCACAGCTGATACATGACATAAAGAGTCACATTGCATGGATTTTTAAAACATCCCCCCCAACAGATTGTGCAGGGATGGCTGTGGGAATAGCTAGATCAAGAGGAGTTAATCCCGACAATATTCTTCCGGGAGCAGGCTCCTCAGATTTGATTTTTCTTGCTTTTCAGGCGTGGTTAGTACCTGCATCCAGGGTATTGATTCTTGACCCTACCTATGGTGAATATGTCCATATTCTTGAAAATATTATTCAATGTCGAGTGGATCGCATCAACCTGCGAAGGGATCATCATTATTCGGTAGACTTAGATGAATTGTCAAGGCTGGCTGAAAATAACTATGATCTAATTGTACTTGTAAATCCGAACAGTCCCACAGGCCAGCATATCCCACAAAAAAACTTGGAAGATGTCATAAGGAAAATACCGGTCCATACACGAATTTGGATTGATGAAACCTATGTCGAATACTGCGGTAAAGATCAATCTATGGAGAAATTCGCTGCAGGTACATTCAATACGATTATTTGTAAATCGATGTCGAAGGTTTATGCGTTAAGCGGACTACGTGCTGCATATTTATGTGCAGCAACATTTCAATTGGAAAAGTTAAGATCTATTTCTCCGCCTTGGTCAGTAAGTCTCCCTGCCCAGATGGCAGCACTGATCGCTCTAAAAAATGATAGGTATTATCAGAAATGCTACGCCAAAACCCATATATTGAGGGATGCATTCTCTGCACAATTATCTACAATCGAGTCAGTAGAGATCACAAACAGTATGGTGAATTTCGTGCTTTGCCATCTTCCTGAATCCGGACCTGATGCTGCCACTGTGGTGTCGAAATGCAGAGAAATGGGGCTCTATCTTCGAGATGTTTCTTCGATGGGGAAAAACTTTAATAAACACACCATTCGGATAGCCATAAAAGATAAAAAAACGAATCAAAAGATGCTTCAAATATTCAGAAAAGTGCTTGATGCCTGAGGCGTGATAAATGCTAATCTTCATATTGTTCTCTCCAAAACACGATACTCCTTTAGATGCCGGAAGGATGCCGGAAGTTTCATTCTGTTTTTCAAAAAAATGCTGCTTCCATCATCTGTCACTCCACCAATACGCGTTGCACAAAGCTCGACTTGTCCAGTCGGAACACGATGTATGCGGATCCTTTTGCAGACCGGTCCAAGCCTTTGATGTCGATCGAAGTTGTCCCTTGTATGCTGCGGGATGGGGAAGTATACAGCAGCCTTCCATCTGCCGTATACACTTCGTAGAGTAGACGCTTGGGCATGGCGAGGTCGAATAACGCAAGGGCCTTGCCATGTCGGACGGGATTGGGGGTGAAGCGGAATTGCTGAAGGCCTGGTATCTGCGGCAGGGAGGTGGTGGTATTGCAGGCAGCGATCTGGTCTGCGACGGCGGTACGCAATGCCGGCAATTCGTTGTAGGTCCTTTGTCCCGGGCATTCGGTGGCGCAGCCGTCGCGGTGGCCGGAGATATGACTGAGGTTCCTTGCGGAGCTCGCATGCCAGCTGTTGCCGATGGGGTTGATACTGCTCCCGCATGCCTTCCATGCCAGGAGACGGGTGAGCACCTTGCGGGCGGTGTCGGGCATGTTGGTGCTGGTATATGTGCCCAGGATGCAGGTACCCATGGTGCCCCCGTTGGTGCCGCAGAAATGGGCGCCAGTGACATTGTCTCCTCCACCTCTGCCTTCATAGAGGCGCCCCTGTGGGTCTATGAGATAGTTATAGCCGATGTCGGCCCAGCCATTCGTGTTTACATGGCTGTTCCAGATGCTGAGTACGACCGCGGGCCAGTCGCTCGACGTATTCGACCCGGCGGAATGGTGTACGATGAGGTGTGTCACGGTGGTAAATGCGTAGCCGGGGTTATTGGTCTGCGGACAGTTCCATCCAGCCCGGGTGATCACGGCGGGCTTGTCGCAGGGGCAGCCACTGGTGGAGGTGACTTCCTGCGTGGAAGGGGCCGTCGTCGTGGGGCGGGGCCCCGGGTCGAAGAAGTTGAGTTGGATGCGTTTCATCAGTCGGCCCTGCCCGAGCTGGTTGCTCAGCACCTGCAGGCGGTAAAAGCGCGTGCCGGCCGGCAGAAAGGCCAGCTCGGTGCAGGCCTGCCATCGGGTCTGTAGACTGTGTGGGTCTATGGGCACTTCCATCCAGGGTGTCCATGTCAGGCTGTCGGATGAGGTGCTTATCCGCAGGCTGGAGTTGGCGGTGGCCACCCCTGGCTCATCCCATCCGGCTGAGAAGGCAATGAAAGGTCCACCGGCCGCCACGCCGATCCTGCCAGCCATCGTTATCTCCCTGGCTAGTCTTTCAGCACCTGAGGGAATCTGACCCTCCGGCATGGCCGAGATCTCAAAGGGCTGGAGGCTGCGCTCCCATTTTCGCTGGGCAAAGCCGGCGGACATCCACAGGAGCATCCAGGTGCTCAATAGTAAGGCGTGTCTCATAAGCATTGTTCTGATGAGGGGTAATGTCAGGGGCCTTCTGTCCGCAAGTAGCTCGTCAGGGACTGTCAATGGCTCATTCCAATAACCGCGAGAAATGGCTGTCGAGGTGATTGCGCATCGCGTTCCGAAAGGCTTCCGGGCTGCCGTGTTCGAGTAGGTCTACAAGCCATTGGTGCGAGATGAACTTCCTGGGGCCGGCAGCCTTCTTTAGGAGTCCGCTGTTGTGTACATATTCGAACACCGGCAGCAGCATCTTCTGGAAGGTGCGCATGGTCTCGTTGCCGGTGATCTCGTAGAGCTTGCCGTGAAAGTCGATCTCATGCTGCACATGGAAAATCCTGTCTTCGGTATCGGGCGGCTCATCCTGCACGATCATCTTCAGCTCGCGGATGTCTTCCGGGCTGATATTGTGAAATAAGAGGTCTGCCATCCCGACCTCCAATACGAGCCGCAGCTCGAATACGTCTCTGAGCGTTTTCTCGTCTAAGAGGTAAGGGTTCATGCTCTTGCTGAGGTTCTCGAAAATGTCTGGGCTGGTGATGACAGCTCCTTTCTTCTTCTTCGACTCAATGAGTCCCATCATACGCAACCGCAGCATGGCCTCTCGGACGACGGTTCGGCTCACGCCGATCATCTTTGCTAGGTCTGTTTCTTTGGGGATGCTGTCGCCTACCCGCAGATGTTGATTTTGCAGGAGTTCGACCAGTTTTGCTTCGACTCGATCTACCAGCGAGCGGGTGTCTACGGCTTTGAGGTTTCCTCGAATCTTGGTGTTGAGCATAGGTGTTTGGCTATCTTCAAAAATACAGAATCATACCCATTCTCCTGGCTCTTGCCGCTCGAAGCCGGGACACCGTGCAGGTTGCCACCTATGGAAGGACCGCTTTTTTTTCGCCCACTCCGCTGCTGTATGGCTGCATAGGTTATCTTTAGTCACCTTAACCTTGCGCCCTTTTCGGCAGCAGGTCGAGACGCGAGAAAAATGAGATTATATGAAAAAGACGGACGGGTATGCATGGCTGGTGGTGGGGTTGCTATGGGGAGTGGCCCTATTGAACTACATGGACCGGCAGATGATTGCCACCATGCGGCCGGCGATGCAGGTGGACATCGGGGAGCTGCGGGAAGCAGCCAACTTCGGAAGGCTAATGGGTGTCTTCCTGTATATCTATGGCGCGATGAGCGTATTCGCCGGGATGGTGGCCGACCGCGTTAACCGCAAGTGGCTGATCATCAGCAGCCTCTTCGTCTGGTCGGCGGTGACCTTCGCCATGGGTTTCGCCCGCAACTTTGAGCAGCTGTACCTGCTGCGGGCTGCGATGGGCTTCAGCGAAGCACTCTATATCCCTGCCGGACTCGCTTTGATTGCAGACCTCCACAGCGACAAGACGCGTTCGCTCGCTGTAGGCATTCATATGTCTGGACTTTACGCCGGACAGGCCCTGGGTGGCTTTGGCTCCACCATCGCACAGGAGCTCTCCTGGCGGCAGACCTTTGGCATCTTTGGCTTCATCGGCATGGCCTATGCTTTAGTGCTCATCGCCTTCCTCCGGAATACCACAGTACCTGCGCATGCCCGCCGGAACCTGCCAAGGACCAGCGCCCTCTCTGGATTATTCGCCCTCTGGCGCTCCTTCGCATATTGGATCATCGTACTCTATTTCACCATCCCCAGCCTGCCGGGCTGGGCCATCAAGAACTGGGCCCCCACACTCATCTCAGAGACCCTATCCATCGACATGGCTGTGGCTGGCCCCATCGCTACCATCTCCATCAATATCTCGTCCCTTCTGGGGGTACTGATCGGCGGCTCTCTGTCGGACAGATGGGTGCAGCGCAACCTGCGCGGACGGGTCTTTACTGGTGCGATTGGCCTGGCGCTCACCATCCCTGCGATGCTGCTGCTTGGCTACGGGCAGAGCCTCTGGCCCGTCCTGGGGGCGGCCGCCCTCTTCGGCTTCGGCTTCGGCATGTTCGACACAAACAATATGCCCATCCTCTGCCAGTTTGTGCCGGAACGCAGCCGTGCCACGGCTTATGGCTTTCTCAATACCTGCGGCATCTTCTGCGGCGGATTGATCACCGACTTCCTGGGGAAGTCGACCGATGCGGGCAACCTGGGCCGCGACTTCGCGATCCTGGGCTGCGTGGTAGTCGTCGCACTGGCCCTTCAACTCGCCTTCTTACGACCTAAGGCGGCCCTGGCCTCATGAATCACCTTCAAAACCTGTAGAAGACATTTGAAACGCTTTGCACAAACCATGCTCCTGACCAGCGCTTGCTGGGTGGCCGGATGTCATTCCCGGCCTCCTGCTGACAGCGCGCTCTTGATTTCTGCCCGTGTCAAAGCCATGTACGTGCCGGTGTTGAAAGGCTTACCGCAGAACCCAGTGCAGCATTTGGAGGTGGACATCCCCGTCGGCTCGGCAGATGGAATGCTGGACGTGGTGGTCTGTTCGTTGGGCAAGGGGTCCGAGGAACGGGTCGCTGCTGTCGGACTCTGGCAGACCGATACTGCCGACTTTATCCGTCCGAAGCGCCTCGCCACCGCCCTTGTTTCCAGCCGTTCCGTCACTCTCCAGCCCGGCGAGCGGCTCCGTCCGGGCCGCCATCACCTGTGGCTGACGATCGATCCATCACCACAGGCACAGACGGGCGACCGCATCAGCTTCACCTGCTCGTCGGTCAAGATCCAGCGACCCGGCGCGGCTCGCCAAGAGATCCACTTCGATGCGCCTTTGCACATATATCCGGTAGGCTCGGTGGTACGCCAGGCGGGAGACGATGGAGTACATACCTACCGCATCCCCGGCATCGTGTCTACCGACAAAGGCACGCTGCTGGCCGTCTATGACATCCGCTACCGAAACAGCCGCGACCTGCCAGGGGATGTCGACGTGGGATTGAGCCGTAGCACCGACGGCGGGCGTACCTGGGCGCCCATGAAAGTCATCATGGATATGGGTGTACCGCATGAGCAAAACGGCATTGGAGACCCCGCCATTCTCTTCGATCCTGTCCGCAAGCGCACCTGGGTGGCGGCGCTATGGAGCAAGGGCAATCGCTCCATCGCCGGCTCGAAGCCGGGCCTCTCTCCGGATACCACGGGTCAATTTGTCCTCTCCTACAGCGATGACGACGGCCTCAGCTGGTCGGCACCCTACAGCATCACCCCGCAGGTTAAAGACCCCGCCTGGCACCTCTTCTTCCAGGGGCCCGGTAACGGCATCGCACTGCAGGATGGTAGGCTCGTGTTTGCTGCGCAATACTGGGACGAGCAACGCATGCCCTGGTCGACCATCATCTATAGTGGAGACCAGGGTGCCAGCTGGAAGGGTTCGATCCGTGGACCAAAGTCGAATACGACGGAGGCACAGGTCGTCGAGACGACCCCGGGCACCCTCATGCTCAACATGCGCGACAATCGCCGTGGGTCCCGCAGCGTCGCGGTCACGCGCGACTTCGGCATGAGCTGGACAGAGCATCCTACCTCTCGTAGCGCCCTGCCGGAACCGGTCTGCATGGCCAGCCTCATCCGTACGCGTGTCAAGGTCTCGGGGTCGATGCGAGACATCTTGTTCTTCAGCAATCCCCGCAGCACAAAGGATCGTCTCAACATGACCATACAGGCCAGTTCCGACCTTGGGGAGAGCTGGCCAGATGCGCATCGGCTGCTGGTCGACCAGCGTCTGTGCTACGGCTACTCCTCGCTGGTGCAGATCGATGCGGAGACGATCGGACTGCTGTACGAAGGCAGGGGTGATCTCTATTTCGTACCGATCCCAGTCTCTGAAGTCATTCGATGAATGGCAGTCTTCTGACATGCTGCGATATAGGCGGTTCTTAGAAGCTGTTCTTCCATGTAAACCTCGTGAATTGGGCTGCAGCTGCCTGCGAGGACCTTTAAGTTGCGTGACGCTGGCAATTTTGAGAAGCGGATGTTCACTTTTGAGGAGATCGACGATCTAGTCACTTTCCGCTAGGCCCCGATCTCTGCTATCGGATCTTTATGCCGCTCTTCCGTCCCCCGGGTACGGATAGGGTTTTGATGTCTACACCCGTTGTCTGTCGCAGTTGCACGGATGGTGCTACGCCTGAGCCTTTCACGTCCAGTCCGTCGATGGTCAGTCCCTGTACGTCGTCTGCCGCTAGGGCGGGTCGGTAGTCGTCCTGACGCAGCGTGAGCCGCACATTCTTTAGCGTTACACCTTCGGCATGCCGCAGGTAGAGGCCCCAGACGGGCAGTTCTCCGAACATACTGAATTCGGGATACCGGTTGGCCGCCTCGGTGACGATGTGCATCGAGTCAATAGGCAGGAAGGCCCTCTCTGCAAGGCCACCACCTGCATAGACGACCTCCACGTCCTCCAGTAAGATGTTGCGGGCGGGGTAGCCAGGCAGCCCTGTGATAGAGGCGGGGATGGTGTTGTGCGGGTAGAGAATCACGTCTTTTTGCTTCGTCGAATGGTTGGAGGGGCTGACGCTTACGATGCGGTCCTTGGGAGGGAGATAGCCGGGTGGGTATTTGAGCAGTGGCCCTTCCATCTCGTAGCCGGCGTCGGGCTTGCCGGCGGGCACTTCGACGTGGACGTCGCGGATGCGGATGCCGTCGACGCGGGAGTGCCGGTCGTCGCGGTTGCGCTTACCGAGCTTGATGAAGAGGGCATTGCCTGTATTGAAGCCTTTCACGTCGGAGATGTCGATGTTCTCTATGATGCCACCGTCGACGGCCTCCAGGGCGATAGCTGAGCGATAGGTGTCGTACACACGCAGTCCGCGTACAGTGATATTTTTAAAGCCTCCGGCCGAGGCGGTACCCATCTTGAAGGCGCTGGCGCTGGAGCGGGCGGTGCAGTCTTCTATGAGGATGTTTTCACAGAGGCCGCGGGCGTCGCCAGATTTGAGGCAGATGGCGTCGTCGGCCGTATTGAAGACGGAATGGGTGATCTTGGCGTTGACGCAGTTGTCGAGGTCTACACCGTCATTGTTCCAATAGGCGAGGGCTTCGACGTGCACGCTGTCGATCCAGAGGTCGCGGCAGCGCTCGAGTTTGCAGGTCCAGGCCGAGGCGTCTTTTATGGTCACCCCGCGAATGGTGAGGTTATTGCAGTCTTGGAGTAGGATGGTATTGGCGCGGCTGCCTTCGGTGGGCCGCTTGGTCTTCCACTCAGGGTCTTGCAGGCGGCCGTCTTTCAGCAGTTGGATGATATCGGCCACGAGAGCGCGGCCGTTGCCGTCGATGGTGCCTTTACCCGTGATGGAGAAGCCACTGGCGTCTTGGGCACGGATGAGTGCCATCGGTTGTCCGTTGCCGTAGTCCTTTCGGTGTGGGCTGCCAAGTAGATGTGCTTCCCGTTCGAGGTGTAGTTCTACGTTCGACTTCATCCCGATGGGACCGCTCAGGAAGCGGCCGGCAGGGATGAGGACGCGCCCGCCACCGTTTGAGCTGGCAGCGTCGATGGCAGCTTGGATGGCTGCCGCGTTGTTGGTTGTACCGTCAGGGATGGCGCCGTAGTCAGTGATGCGGCGTACAGCTGCAGCGTCTGTGGTCGCGGCGTTGCCCCATGCCGTGTTGGGATGAGCTGCCATCGTCAACTGCAATGTGCCGCCCTTCACGAGCTCTTCATGCGGGAAGAACGGCTTGTCGAGATGCTTGCCGTTGAGGCTGGCAGCTTGGATATATTTTTTTATGGGGCCGTTGCCTTTGGCTTCTATGACGAACTGTCTGCCTGGGTAGTAGGCTGGGTTTAATGCGATGGTGATCCGATCGAAGATAGGACTCGTGATTTCGTAGAAGGGTTTCTCGGAGGTGCCACCGTCGGTGGAGAAGAGGCCAATCTTCAGGAGTACGGCCAGTGAGCCCATGAGGCCCTGATCTTCGTCGCCGCTATAACCTTTTTGCGGCGAAAGGCCGCTGTAGACGGAGTCTATGATCTCGCGCGTCCATGCCTGCGTCATCCAGGGTTTTCCGGCGTAGTTGAAGAGGAAGGGCGTCTGCATGCAGGGCTGGTTGCCATAGTTGATATACACCCGGCGCTTCATCTCGCGGTCGACAGGGTTCTCGGAGATGCCCGATACGAAGCCATGGCTGCGGGCTTCGCGGAAAGATCGGTCGAGTTTGGCGGTGAAGGCATCGTTGCCACCGTGCAGTTCGATGAGTCCTTTCACATCATGCGGCACCCACCAGGTGTACTGGGCGGCATTGCCTTCGTTCCATCCGTTCTCGTAGCGGAGGATGTCGACGGGCTCTGCCCATTTTCCTGCTCTGTCTTTCACCCACATCCATCCGATGGTGGGGTGGAAGAGGTTTCTGTAGTGCTGCGATCGCTTCGAGAAGAGCGTGAAGTCTTCCTCCTTGCCGAGCTGATGGGCAAGTTGTGCCAGTGCGAAGTCCTGGTAGGCGTACTCGAGCGTGAGGGCTGCGCCGTCCTGGTGATAACCATATTTGATAGGGTGGAGTGGGAAGGGGATGTAGCCCTTGGAGATGTATTCCTCGATGCCGCCACCCTTGAAGGTTTTGTGCTCGTAGCCCGCCTTGCTCATCATGCCGCCGGGCATGTGGTTCTTGCGCATGCCCTGGTAGGCCTTTTGCATGTCGAACCCTCGGATGCCCTTTAGCCAGGCGCTGGTGATGAAGGGGGTGGTGGCCGCACCTGTCATCACGTAAGTATAGTTGCCGCCGGAGGGTCCGCGGGGTATGAGGCCGCCATCGTCGTACATCTGCAGCATCGACTGCACGAATACTTCGGTGACTTCGGGATAGACGAGATGCCAGAGCGTGTTGAGCGACCACTGCGCGCCCCAGAACGAGTCGGAGTTGTACATGTGGAAGCGGGGCCTCCCTTTGTCATCGAGCGGTACGCGGCGCGTCCGGGGGGTGGGACCGGTATTATCGATGTATGTGCCGCTGACGTCGCTCAGGATGCGCCGTCCCTGCAGTGCGTGCCAGAGGTCGGTATAGAAACGGCGCTGTTCGGTGTGCGTGCCGCCTTCGATGCGGATGCGGCCGAGCCAGTAGTCCCATTCGTCGGCCGACTCGCGGACGATGCGGTCGAAGTTCCAGTGCGGCAGTTCCTCCGCCATGTTGAGGCGCGCCTCTTCGACGCTCACATAGGAGATGGCGACCTTCATCATCCGCTGCTCGCCTTGGGAGGTCTTGAAGCCAGCGAAGACGCCAGTGTGGCTGCCGGAGACCACTTTGGCGTCGGGCAGTCGTCGGCCGTCCTTCCATCTCCCAAAGCGGGTGAAGGGCTTGTCAAAGACGGCGGTGAAATACACGGTGATGGGCTTGGGCCGCCGCACGGTCGCCTCCATGGTGACAGAACCCTCGATGGACCTGTCCGAGGCGCGGCGGACGTCAGCTTCTTTCGTTTCCGCTGAGCCTAGTACCGTGGTGAAGTCGAAAAGGATATTCGATGAGTCTGCCGCGGGGAAGGTGTAGCGATGAAAGCCCACGCGGGTCGTGGAGGTCAGTTCCGCCGTCACGTGATAGCGCGTGAGCGAGATGCGGTGGTAGCCAGGCTTGGCGATCTCGTTTGCATGGGTGTAGGTGGAGCCGTAGACGTCGGGGCCGAGGTGGCCCTGGAAGGTACCCGTAGTGGGCAGGACGGGGATACCTGACATCTCCCAGCAATGGATGTGGCTGAAGCAGCGGATGGTGTCTTCATTGTATTTATATCCGGTGTTCCAGACACCACGCAGGTTCATGTCCGGACTCAGGTTCACCATGCCGAAGGGGCGGGTGGCCGAGTTGAAATAGAAAAACCGCGAGTTGGCGGCGTCAACCATGGGCTCGACGAGGTCGGAAAGCCTTGGCTGCTGTGCATACAGGTAGGTACCCAGAAGCAGATGCGTGGCGATGGAAATGGCGATAGCCATGGGCCAGGTGCGTACCATCATATCGGTTGAGATGTACGAAAAGGATTCTGTATCACTTCGTCCGCCTCAGCCGCCGAACTGACTTCGCAAGTATTCCATGAGTCCCATGCGGATGTCAAGGGGCTTGCCGTTGGCATCCATCACAGGCTCGGAACGCAGGAAGGACGGGTCTTTGGCGTTGAAGAATTCCAGTCCGTTCTCCTTGCCTTCAGCGAGGTATTCGATCGTGCGGATGCGGTAGGTCTGACCTGGCTCTATAGGCTTGCCATTCAGATCCCAGGTACCCGTGGCCGACTGCGTGAATCGCTTGTGTAATTGCAGGTAGCCACCGAGACCTTGGCGCCCCTCGTTGCCTTGCAAGATGCGCAGTATTAGGTCGCCTTTGAGGGTGAGTTCCACCACGCGCCCGCCGAAGGGCATGATCCGGATGACATCGAGCTCTGTGAGGGAGCCGGTCACGACGTCGTCGATCCGCACCGAGCCGCTGTTGATGATCGAAGCGTCGGCCTTACCACCCATCATGAGACCTTGCGTCACGGCCTTGCCCAGCGAGTTCTGCTGGTATCGGATGGAATTCTCCAACCCGTTCAGGGTATCCGTGACCGTTACCACCTTGCGGGAAGGCTCGAAGCCGGCGTTGCGGAAGGAAGTGTATGCCTTATCCTCCCATGCCTTCACGGCTGCAGTCACCTCGGGCTTTGCAGCAATGGTAACGTCGATCGGCAGCAGCGTGCTTTGAATGCCAAAGCCGCGACGGCCCTGCCTCCATATGAGATGGCGATAGATGGTCTTGCCGTTGGCATCGGCCTTGGTGATACGACCCTGGCCGATCTCTTTGTAGATATTCTCATGCTCATGACCACCCATAACGAGCCGGATGCGCGGGTTCTGTTGCAATATGTCCATGTCTTCCTGCAGGGAAAGATGGGTGATGCCGGCCAGCATTTCCCGCTTGCTAAGTTCTTGAGGGACCGTCTCGCGCAGGGCATCCGCATAGGGCAAGAACTTAGTATAGGGCGGGCGGTTGGAAGGAAGTGTGAGCGAGAAAAGTCCGACGCTGAACTTGCCGTTCGGCGCCTCTATGCGGAGGTAGCTGGGGAAGGATTGTTTCCCATCATGGCGATTCTTGAAGAACGGACTGCCATCGTCTCTGCGGACGTTGCCACTCACCCACTGGAAGTTCGACTCGTCGATCCTTTTCTGCAGCGGAGCCTCTCCGATGTCGAATTCATGGTTGCCGAAGGTCACAATGTCGACCCCGATCTTATTGAAGAGGTCTATCATCTGCTTGCCACTCAGACGTTCCTTGTCGACCACGGCCGTACCCATGAGGGAGGGGCTGAGGAAGTCACCCGCCACAAGGACGGTCGTAGGATATCGTTTGCGATGTTCGTCGATCACGGTTGCAATGCGGGCGATGCCGCCGGTACGCCCGCCTTGCAATGGGGCGATCTCGTAGATGTCGTTGATCTGCAGGAGGCAGAGGGTGTCTTTGGTCTGTCCCAGGCTTGCGATAGTGTAGAGCAGGCCACTAAACGTTGCCAGCAGTGTAGAAGGTCTCATGTGGATGCAGTTAATGGTGAAAGGCATCGATTCCGGTCCAACGGCCCTTATGTGTGAAGTTAAAGTAAAGCATGTGGTATCAAACTACAGACGGCTTTGTCCGTATGGACGATGGCATCGCTAGCTATTACTTCGGCGCGATGGGCAACCGTATCACGGAGGGATAGGCTTTGGAGTGATGTATGGTATTCTGTACGACTATGCCTTTCGACTCGTCGTAGTTACTGCCCCCGGTGTTGAGGTTTCGATCAAAGCGGGGGAAGTTGCTACTGGACACTTCGATGCGGATGCGGTGGCCGGGGGCGAAATAGTTGCTGGTGGCCATCGGGCTCATATTTACTTTATACGCCTTTCCCTTTTCCATGAAGACCTCCTTGTCGAAGCCTTCGCGGAAGCGCAGCCGCTGGATGGTCTCGTCGAGGTTGTAAGCCTTCCCGTCGGGGTGGACGTCGATGAGCTTAAGGCTGATGTCGGTATCGAGACCGGTTGAAGACACATAGAGTATGGTTTCTATGAAGCCCGTCACTTCAATGCCTTCTGTGAGGGGTTCAGTGGAATAGACGAGGATGTCGTTGCGCAGTTCCTGCTGCGACTGGTCGAAAGAGCCACCCTGGATGGCGTTGCCGGTGCAGCATACGTTACCGCCCAGGGATGGTACGGGGTTCATGGGGTCGTAAGTGAAGGTGTCGGGCGCGTCTTTTGCGGGCTGTTTGGCAGTGAGTAGGCCGTCGCCGTTGCGGGTGTTGGCATGCCCCCCGCTCGACAGCCAGAGATCCTGCATCTGCGTGCCCGGTAGCGGGAAGCTATCGGCCGACTTCCACTGGTTGGAGCCCATGGTGTAGTAGCGAACCCGGGGATTCTGCTGTTTGAAGTTGTTGGCCTCTCCTTTGAGGTGTCGGTCGAACCAGGACCAGGTGAGTTCGTCATAGTTGAGCCTCGCATCGCCGACGGATAGGTCACCGACCTTGGTATCAGCTGTGGCACGCTTGAAAGAGCAGTGCAGGACAGGGGCAATGATGAGATATTGGTCGTCGGCCATCTTACGGTCCTTAGTATTGTTGCGTACGTGGTTGAAGAGTTCAATATTAGGACCCGAGGACACGTCGAACCAGGAGACGAACCAATAACCTGGCACTTCGATGGGCATGGTCTCGTGCCAGAGCCCGCCTTTGTACCAGTCAGGGTCGTTGGGTTTGCGGGCCATCATCTTCTCATATACGCCCTGCTGGCCGTCGACGTTCCGAATGATGTCTCGCACGGGCAGGTGTGTGAAGGCCTTCGTCCAGTCGACACGGGGCATCTCAGTGGCCATGTCGTAGAAGCGGGAGATGCGGATGAGGTCCTGCTGTGTCATATCCTTGGGCAGCGTGGGCCGGTACCTGTCATTCTGGGTGTCGTAGAGCCAGGAGGTGAAGAGCATCTGCTGCGCGCCGCCACGGTACCAGTTGCCTTGTTCCTGGAAGCGGCCCACCTTGCCAACTCCGGCCCCGAAGCCCTGGGCCACTATGGCGCCGAGGGCGGGGTGTTTGCGGGCGGCAACGGCCATCTGCCATTCGGCAGTGGAGGAGCAGCCGATGAGTCCGACCTTTCCATTGGACCAGGGCTGCGCAGCGAACCAGCTCAGTGCATCGTCGCCGTCGGTGAGGGGTGTGCCGAGGATGTCCCACTCACCTTCCGAAAAGAATCGTCCGCGTTCGTTTTGCACGGCGAAGGCGTAGCCGCGGCTGACCGCCTCATAGGCCTCTATGAAGCTGCGGGCGGTCATCCTGCCGTCGACCCAGCTGTTGAAGTTGTAGGGTGTGCGGGAGAGGATGAGCGGGTGGCGTCCGGTGCCCTTGGGGCGGTAGATATCGGTCGCTAGGCGTACGCCGTCGCGCATGGGGATCATGACCTTCTGATCGATCACGGCGATCTCGGCAAGCTTGTGGTAGATCGGCAGTGTGTCTTGGGCTTGTACAACTGCGAATGTGCAGAGAAGGGGGAGGAGGCAGAGGAGTCGCATAAGCTGGGTTTTGGGTGCACTAATGTACGCAAGTCGTGGGAAACGGCCAGATGATGCACGGACATATTGGCAGCGCCTAAGGCCTCTACAGCGCCATATTCTGGCATCCCCGAAAACGCTTCGGCTTCGTCGTCATCAGCAACGGCTTCCATCCGGGGTATACCAACGTGTTCAACAATGTCATCCACAATACGGTCGTGATCCTATATGCTACACTGATCTCAAAGGAGACCCGTTTAATCTGCATCTAATACAGTTTCCCAGAGTATGCTCCAGTCATGCACAGACGCTGCTTATTTTAACAATTTCCAAAATACGTCTACAATCCAAAAAATACTGCCACTACTCGCGCTCGCCGTCGGACTCAGCCTCTAGGCTTTCATCAGCCGTACTCATATCGGGGATCTTCCAACCGATTCCGGCATATCTATGAACCATCTCTCCCAATATTTGTTTATGTCCTCTACACATCATTGATTCGATGAATCTTCGGAGACCATCCTCCTTTTTCCTATTCATTTTTTTCTTGTTGTCCGTCCATGACTCGTCGGCGCAGGAGTCCTTCCTCAGGGTGATTGTAACGGCTGCTGACGGCGGTCCCGTTCCCTTCGCCACATTGGTGGTCTACCAGACGGGGCGCGACAGCGTCGGGCGGGTGACAGACAGCTCAGGGGTTACGTTGCTGGCACGTCGAAAGGGATCTTCTCTCCGGATTCGGACTGTTGCGCTGAGCTACCTTCCGCAGGAGGTGAGGGTTTCGTCATCCGACACGTCCATGACTCTTGTGATTCGGCTCGAGCCTTACAAACGGTCCTTGGAGCACGTCGTGGTGGTGGCTCGCAAGCCCCTGATGAGGCAGGAGGATGATAAGACGATCGTAGACCCTGAGCCCGTCGCGGCCAGCTCCACCAATGCCTATGAGATCCTGGAGAAGGTGCCGGGGGTGTTCGCCGATCCCGACGGCAACGTCTACCTCAGCAGTACTTCGCCCGCCCGGATCTACATCAACGGGATCGAGCAGAAGATATCCAATGCCGACATCGCCACCCTTCTCAAGAGCCTGCCGCCGAACGCCGTAGAGAAGATAGAGATCCTCCGCACGCCTTCTGCCCGTTTCGACGCCTCCGCCAGTGGCGGCATTCTCAACATCGTGCTGAAGAAGAATGTGCGGCTGGGCATCACAGGCAGCGTTACGACAGGCTTCAACCAGGGCGTTTACAGCAACCGGTTCCTCGGCTTCAACCTCTCCCGAAGCCAGGATGGCAAAGGGGCCTATATCACCCTCCAGGGCTCCACGCGCAACGGGTTCGACGACATCTCCTCGTCGCGACAGGTGACCGGCGACACGATCCTGCGGCAGACCTCCCACGCCGTGCAGCCCGGCACTTCGCTGTATCTGGGCTTCGGCATGAACCGGACAAAGGACCGATGGGACTACGGCTTCGATACGCGCCTTAGTGCGGGTGCATCCGAGAGCCGCAGCAGTAACCCCACGACCATCGCGAAGGTCTCCAATGCCCGCTTGCTGTCGGCCAATGACAACGATGTGTTGAACACCGGCAGCAGCTTCAGCTACTCGCAGGATTTCAACCTGAAGTATCGGATCGACAGTACCGGCTCCGAATGGGTCAGCACACTGTCGTTGGGTCACAATCCCGGCCGCAGCCGGCAGGACATCGACACGCGCTATAGCCTACCGGTTGCCTATCTTCTCCAGACAGAGGGCGACATCCGAAACCGGCCCTACAGCCTCGTCTTCGAGTCGAACCTGACCCGCAAGCTTAAGGGTAAGGTCACCGTCGAGACGGGCGTTAAGTCCAGCAACGTGCGCTTCTCCAACGATACGCGCTTCGACCGCATCCTCGGATCGACGCGCGTATCTGATCGGCAGCGGACCTCCGCGTACGTTTATTCGGAGCACATCCATGCCGCCTATGCACAGGCCTCCAAGCCTTTTGCGGGCTTCCTGCTGAAGACGGGGCTGCGGCTTGAGAACACCCACATGACCGGCTTCCAGCGGCTTCCCTCGGACACTTCGTTTCGCATCCGCCGGACTGACCTCTTCCCCTATGCCTACCTGAGCCGCAAAGTGGTGTCGATCGCGGGATATGAGCTGCGGTCCTACCTTGTCTACCGTCGCACCATCGCAAGGCCGTCCTACGACCTTTTCAACCCATCGGTCCGCGTGGTCGACCAGTACCTCTATGAGACGGGTAACCCCAGGCTGCGGCCGCAATTCGCGCAGAACTATGAGATCAACATCTCGGTGGCTGACAGGCCCATCATCGCGTTGGGACGCAACCTCACGCGCGACATTTTCACACAGGTGCTCTATACAAGCGATAGCAACCGTAATGTGGCGGTACGCACGCAGGACAACCTGGGCTCCAACCGGGAGGACTATTTCCGCGTCATCGGCGCGATCCCGCCCGGCGGGAAGTACTTCTTCGTCGTCGGCGGACAGTACAACTTCAACGCCTACAACGGCGTGTACGAGAAGAGTCCCCTCACGTTCCAGCGCGGCTCCTGGACGCTCTTCACCTTCCACATGCTCAAGCTCGGCAAAAACACACAAGCCACGATGAACGGCTTCTGGCGGATGCGCGGGCAGCTGCAATTCTACGAGCTGGGCGACTTCGGGCAACTCAACCTCAACCTCACGCAGAACCTACTCAAAAGGAAACTCTCCCTCACCGCCAGCGTGAACGACCTCTTCTATACCAACCGCTATGCATTCCGGCTGCAGCAGGGGAGTGTCACGGCGGAGGGTGAGCGGCGTTCCGACACACGACGCTTCGGGATTAATCTTCGCTACAACTTTGGTATCCGGAAGAAGGAGTCAGAAGACATGTTCCGCATGGATGTGCCGGGGATGGGCAATGGAGGGTGATCCGGAAAAAGATCTATTTTCCGTCTCCATTATCGATCCAAATGATGAGACATTCCTTCCGTTTGGCAGCTCTGACAGTCATGGGTGCCTTGTTGCTGATGACGCAGACCTCCTTCCTTCCCGAAGGCGCCGATACGATATACGAGGCCGACGTCGTCGTCTACGGCGGCACTGCCGCCGCCGTCATGGCGGCCGTGCAAGTGAAACAGATGGGCATGCGGGTGATCGTCGTCTCTCCCGACCGGCACCTCGGTGGGATGTCGTCGGGCGGACTGGGCTTCACCGACACGGGCGACAAGACCGTCATCGGCGGCTTGGCACGCGAGTTCTACCACCGTCTCTGGCGGCACTACATGGCCGATAGCAACTGGCGCTGGGAGCCCCGCAGCGCCTATGGGAACCGCGGACAGGCGACCGTTGCGCTCGACAGCAGCTACCGCACAATGTGGATCTTCGAACCACACGTCGCCGAGGCCGTCTTCGAACGCTTCGTGGCCGAAGAAGGCCTGGCGGTGTTGCGAGACGAATGGTTGGACCGCGACCAAACTGGCATCGAGAAAAAAGACGGCAGGATCCTGCGCATGCGCACCCTCTCCGGCAAGTCGTTTCGGGCGAAGATGTTCATCGACGCCACCTATGAGGGCGACCTGATGGCCTCCGCGGGCGTGTCCTATACGCTGGGCCGCGAGGCCAATGCCGACTATGGCGAGACCTTCAACGGCGTCCAGAAAGGCGTGTTCCACCACCGCCATCATTTCCAGCACCGCGTCGATCCCTATCGAACGCCCGGGGACCCGCGCAGCGGGCTACTGCCGTATGTTAGTTCCGATCCGCCCGGAGAGAACGGCACGGCCGACAAGCGCCTGCAGGCCTACTGCTTCCGTGTTTGCATGAGCTTCGAGGCCCGGAACCTCATCCCCTTCCCCAAGCCCGAAGGCTACGATCGGTCGAAGTACGAGCTGCTGGGCCGCCTCTTCGCGGCGGGCTGGCGCGACGTCTTCTCCAAGTTTGACAGCATCCCCAACCGCAAGACCGACACCAACAACCACGGACCTTTCAGCAGCGACTACATCGGCGGCAACTACGACTATCCTGAAGCCAGCTATGCGCGTCGTCGAGAGATCATCCGCGCGCACGAACAGTATCAGAAAGGGTATCTATACTTTCTGGCCAACGATCCCACGGTGCCCGAGGAAATACGCGCCGAGGTCAACCTCTACGGACTTGCGAAGGACGAGTTCACCGACAATGGCCACTGGCCGCATCAGCTCTACATCCGCGAGGCCAGGCGCATGAAGGGGATGTTCGTCATGCGCGAGCAGGACGCCCTGGGGACGACCAACATCGAGCGACCTGTTGGCATGGGCTCCTATCACCTCGACTCGCACAACGCACAACGCTACGTCACGGAAGAGGGACTCGTACAGAACGAGGGCGATATCGGCGTGCGCCCGAAGCGGCCCTACAGCATTGACTACGGCTCCATCCTGCCGAAGCGCGAAGACTGCATCAATTTGCTGGTGCCCGTCTGCGTCTCCAGCACCCATATCGCCTATGGTTCGATCCGCATGGAGCCGGTCTTCATGATCCTGGGACAGAGCGCCGCCACCGCGGCTGTGCTGTCGATCCGGAAGGGCATAGACCCGCAGATACTGCCTTATGACGAGCTGCGTGCAGAACTGCTGAAGACGGGCCAGGTGCTGGAGCGGCCGGCAAGACCCGAAAGAAGATAGGATAAAAATTACCATCTTCATTTTTAATTCATTGTGTTTATGAAAAAGAATTGGAAAGTTCTAGGAATGGCCATTGTTCTGTCAACGGCTGCCATGGCCCAATCACAGCCCTATCCAGAGGATGTCCAATTTCCCCCGGGATGGGGTGCGCCTTCACCGCAGCCCGATCGGATCATCCTAACCTTCTCGGGTGACCCCTCCCGTTCGCAGAGTGTCACCTGGCGGACCGACACCTCAGTGAATGCCCCCAAGGCGCAGATCAGCCTCGCACATGGTGCACCCCGTCTGCGTAAGACAGCCATCGAAGTGCCTGTACAGACGACGGTGATGGACGGAAGGCAGGTCCTCACCGCCGGAGTGAAGTCGCACTACCACACTGCGACGTTCACGGGGCTGCAGCCGGGCACGCGCTATGCCTACCGGGTTGGTGACGGCACGCACTGGAGCGAATGGCTGCAGTTCCGCACAGCCTCTGCGGGGGAGGAGCCTTTCACTTTTCTGTATGTGGGCGATGCGCAGAACTACATATTCGAGCTCTGGTCGCGCGTGATCCGGGAGGGCTATCGCAACGCCCCGGATGCTCGGTTCATCATCCACGCGGGCGACCTTGTCTCAGACGCGCACGACGAACGGCAGTGGAGTGAGTGGTTCATGGCGGGTGGGTGGCTGCACGGCATGCTGCCCAGTGTACCCGTCACCGGCAACCATGAGTACAGGCCCCTCACCGCCGAAGATGACAAGGCCGGGCGTCGCTCGCTGTCCGTCCAGTGGCGCCACCAGTTCACCCTGCCGGAGAACGGTCCGGCCGGCTTGGAGGAAACAGCATATACTTTCGATTATCAGGGTGCGCGCATCATTGTGCTCAACTCGATGATGCATCAACAGCGGCAGCGTGACTGGCTAGACTCGCTGCTGCGCGGCAATCCCAACCGATGGACCATCGTCTCCTTCCACTTTCCCATCTACTCCACTTCTGGGAATCGCGACAACCGCGAGTTGCGGGAGCTATGGAAGCCCTTGTTCGAAAAGTATCATGTCGACCTCGTACTGCAGGGTCACGACCACACCTATGGCCGGGGCCGTGCCTGGTCGTTCCCCTCCAATACAGGCACCGGTGTGAACCGACGCGACCGGAAGGCGGGGACTGTCTACGTCGTCAGCGTAAGCGGGGGAAAAATGTATGACTTCAAAAAGAGCGGCTGGGACAACTATGATGCCCAACTCGAACGCAAGGCAGAGAACACGCAGCTCTTCCAGACAGTGCACATAGATGGAAAACGCCTTCATTACCGGTCCATCACCGCCGCCGGCGAACCCTACGATGCCTTTGAGCTACGCAAGCGCAAGAAAGGTCGGGAGGCCCGCTTCCGGGAGCGTATGCCCGCCACGCCGGAACGTGTACATGATAACACAGTGCCCCACTATCATTGAGGATCTATGACACGCTGGTGTCATCAACCGATGAACTGCCTTGCATACTGATGGGGTGTCTGACCTATGATCCGCTTGAATATGTTGTTGAAATGGGTGCCATTGTTGAAGCCTGCCCGTGCATAGACCTGCTTGGTGCTGAGGTCCTGCTCCCGGAGGAGCCGGCAGGCGAAATCGACCCGTAAGTTGTTGAGGAAGTCGGAGAACCGGCGGCCTGTCTGATGGCGGAAGTAACGGCAAAAGGAGTGTGGGCTCATGTGCGCCTCGCGGGCGATCTCTTCGATGCTGATGCGCCGGTCGAGGTGCTTGGCTGCGTATGCATAGATGCGGCTCATCCGGTCCGACTCGCCCGCCTGTCCCACGGGCTCTGCCACCAGCCGAGAGAGGGGCGTAAGGTCCTCGCAGGTCGATAGCAGGTCGAGGATCTGGTAGAGCTGCAGTACTTGGTTCATCCGCCCGTCACCCAGCATGAAGCAGATCTGGTCGAGGACGAGTATCTTTGTCTTTCCATGGATGGAGAATCCCTTTCGTGCTCCTTCCAACAGATGTGCAATGGCTCGGTTCTCGTTTAGTCCCAGAAAGGCTTCGCCAAAAAGAGAGGGCAGGAAGTGCACGACCTGTGCGCGGGCTTCCATCCTCTCTTGACCCTTAAAATACGACTCGTCGCTCCGCAGATAGTGCGGGAGTCCTGAGCCAATGATTATCAACTCTCCGCCTTCAAAGCGTTGAATATGGTCGCCCACAAACCAGGTGCCTGTACCCTGTTCGATGTGCAGCAGTTCCACCTCGGGATGATAGTGATAGCGATGATAGAAATGCGGGAGGATGTCTTGCCGGATGCTGAACGACTGTAAGGCCTTCGGCTGGACTTTAAGCAGGTGTGGCTTAAGGATTGGCATGCTTTTGAAGCTTGATAAGGAAATAATGCCAAAATACTTTAATAATTTGTGAATTCAGTTATTTCCAATCTCATGATAGGTGATTAATTTGAACTACATATCTTACATCCATATCGGCCTACCGATTAACCCCAAACCAACGCTTATGAATTTGAAAACGATGATGCGAAGGCTCAGCCTTTCAATGACCATCCTGGCCTTAGTCGCTGCGCCGACGCTGGGTGCGTTGTCGCAGTCAAGGACTATCACAGGCAAGGTTACATCTGGAGAGGATGGTAAGCCCTTGTCGGGCGTCAACGTCCAACAGAGGGGAAGTTCCCTAGTATCTGTGACGGATGCTGCTGGCCGCTATTCCTTAGAGGTGTCTGGTGGCTCGCCCACACTGGTATTTTCATATGCAGGTTTTGACCCCAGAGAGATAAGTGCCACTGGCGGCATGCTGGATGTGGTGCTCTCGTCTGCTGCAGGCCGTTTAAACGAGGTGGTCGTAACCGCCCTCGGCATCACACGCGAAGAGAAGTCGCTTGGATATTCCGTCGGCAAGGTGAAGGGCGATGCCATGCGCACTGTGACTCAGGAGAACGTCATCAACGCCCTGGCGGGCCGCGTGGCGGGTGTCACTGTCAACCAGATCGGCGGCGTGGGTAGTTCCACCAGCATCGTCATCCGAGGGGCGACCTCGCTGACCAGCGACAATCAGCCGCTGTTCGTGATCGATGGCGTGCCCGTATCCAACTCCATGAGTAACATGAGAGGGATGGGTGACCGCAATGAGGTCGACTACGGCAATCCGATCTCCGACCTCAACCCGGAAGACATTGAAAGCCTGACAGTCCTTAAAGGGCCTAGCGCCGCGGCGCTATACGGCTCCCGCGCCGGCAACGGCGTCATCATCGTGACCACCAAGAAGGGACGCAAGGGTGAGGCACTGACGGTCAATTTCTCCTCAAGCAATGTCTTCGAGACGCCCTATCGTTATCTCGACTTGCATTATAAATTTTCGAATGGCAATCGCGTCAGCCTGCTCGACGAGCGCTCCGAATACTGGGCAGGTATTGAGCTCGACAAGGGCATAAAGGCCGTGCAGTGGAATAGTCCGAGAGACGGGACAACGGGGCAGCGGGTACCGTTGGAGATGAAGTCATATAGGGACAACATGAAGAACTTCCTGGAGTTGGGCGTCACCTCCACCAACGCCCTCTCCGTGTCGGGCTCCTCCGACCGATCAACCTACCGGCTCTCCTATACCAACATGACCCACAAGGGCATGATTCCCAACTCGGACCTGTTCCGCCACAACCTCAGCTTCACCAGCAGCTACGACCTCACGAGCAAGCTGCGGCTGAGCATTGACGCCAACCTCTCTCGCTCCAAATCCAACGACCGGCCCAAGACTGGCAACCGCGGCGCCAACGAGGTGGAGGCAGTCTATAACTGGTCGCACGTCAACATCCAGGACCTGAAGCCCATTTGGGTATCGGGCCAGGAAGGCATCCAGCAGCTCGCACCCTCCGACAACATGGACAACCCTTACTTCATCGCATACGGCATCAGCAACTCCTATGTGCGCGACCGGGTGTTCGGCAACGTCAAACTGGAGTACAACTTCTCAAAGGCACTCTCCTCGCATCTGCGCTTGGCCTATGACACATATGTCGAGGACCGCGAGACCAAGATCCCCTGGTCTTATACACGGGAGCGCCGAGGCGCCTATCATCTGCAGGACATCGGCTGGGGTGAGTCGAACATCGAGTTCATGAACAGCTACCGCAAGAGGCTGGGCGACTTCAGCATCAACGCCTCCGCCGGTGGCAACGTGATGATGCAGGACTTCCGCGAGAACTACGTGGGTAGTGCCCCGGGCGTAGGTCTCGTCATCCCCAACCTCTACCGCGTCAGCAACATCACTGCCGCGGGCGTCCGCTACTCCAACAGTACCTTCCGCAAAGCCATCTACAGTGCCTTCGCCACCACCTCGCTGGGCTACCGCGACCAGGTCTACGTAGACTTCTCCGCGCGGAACGACTGGTCGAGTACCCTGCCCGTTAGTAACCGTTCCTACTTCTATCCCTCTGCCTCGTTGAGCTGGCTGGCCAACTCGACCTTCCGCCTGCCCAAGGTGGTCAACCTCCTCAAGTTCAGGGCTGGCTGGGCACAGGTTGGCAACGATACCAATCCCTACGCCCTCGAGCCAGTGCTCGGCACCGACACCTGGGGTACGCTGGTGTTCAACTCATACCCTGGTACCTTGCTCAATCCGAACCTAAAACCTGAGATCAACACCTCTCAGGAGTTTGGCCTCGACCTAGCGCTGTTCAACAACCGGCTGCGCTTCGAGGGTACCTACTTCCGCCAGGAGAACACCAACCAGATCCTCAACATCCAGTCGCCGGCATCCTCCGGCTTCTCCGCCAAGCAGATCAACGCGGGCGTGATTTCGAGCCGGGGCCTGGAGCTGATGGTCAGCGGCACCCCCATCAAGACTAATTCGGGCTTCACATGGGAACTCAGCGCCAACGTCACCCGCATGCGGACCCGTCTGGAAAGCCTCACGCCGGGCATGAACTTCATCACGCTGTGGGACGACAACAACGGCGGTGCGCAGACTTTCGTCGGACAAGACATCGGTGACCTCTACAGTCGGGGCTACCGCCGGGTGATGGACCCCAAGTCGCCCTACTATAACTGGCCCATCCTGACGGCCCAAGGCAGCTGGATCCCGGACAATACACGTGAGGCCCGCATAAAGGTGGGTAACTTTAACCCCGACGCCATTGTCGGCATCCAGTCGAACCTCCGCTACAAGCGCTGGACACTGAATACGAGTTTTGACTGGCGCATCGGTGGACAGTACCAGTCGTTCACCTACCGCTATGGCGGCTCCAACTGGAAGTCGCAGCTGCAGATGGATAAATTGATTGCTGGCGGACTGCTCTCCACTGCCGACCTGGTGGCACTGCTGAAGTCGAACCCCGGCCTCTATATCATCCCGCAGAACGGTAACTTCCCCCGTGTGGGCGGCTATACACAGGCCGCGGGCGGCTTCCCGATCCCGCTGGGGACTGGCACAGGAAACGACGGCGTCTTTATCCCTGGTGTGATCGAGACCCGCCCCGGCGTCTATGTCGAGCACCTGGGCGGGCCCGGCACCCAGTTCCGCCCTGCCTCCAACATGTTCTCCTGGAACTACAGCCAGCAGGTGACCTTTGACGCCGACTTCCTCAAACTGCGTGAATTCTCCATCGGATACGACCTGCCGAAAGTCAAAGGGGTGCGCAATGCCAACCTGGCGGTCTTCACCCGAAACCTCATCCTCTGGACCAAGGGGAACAATGGCATCGACCCCGAGCGGGCCTTCCAGGTCACCGGTAGCAAGAATGGTGACTCGCAGAACCTATTCAGGCAGGGTATCGAGTTGCAAAATGTCATCCCCTGGTCGATGGCCTTCGGCTTTAAGCTTAACGTTACCTTCTAAACCCATTCATACCAAACGAGTGAATATGATACGTAAACCCATCAACCGCTTCACGATCCTCCTCCTTGCGATGGCAGTATTGGGATCCTGTAAGAAGCTGGACGATCTCAACGTGAACCCCAACGGAGTGGCTACCTCCGAGGCCAACCCCAACCTGCTGATGCCCGGCATCCAGCGTAGCGTGGCATTGAGCATGCTGAACCTAGGATATCAGGACATCGCGGGCACGGTGCAGCATACGCAGAAGGACGGCTGGTGGACCGGCCACAATCAATATGAGTGGGGGCTGGTCGACTGGTCCGGATGGTATAGCCTGCTCCGCACCAATCGCTTCCTCGGCGAACGGGCTGATATCATGGGGCTACCCTTCTACAAGGGGGTGCATCTGACGATGAAGGCCTTCATGTTCGGCACTATCACCGACCTCTGGGGTGATGCGCCCTATACCAAAGCCTTAAAGGGCGATCAGCTGGGCGCCGAGTTCGAATATCCCGCCTACGACAGCCAGGAGACGATCTATCGCGGCGTGCTGGAAGACCTTAAGGCGGCCGCTAAGATTTTCGCCACTGGCAACAACACCGGCGTCGTCGCGGCCTACGACCTGTATTTTGCCGGCAATGCCGCCAGCTGGTACGCCTTCACCAACTCGCTGATCCTGCGCTACAGCATGCGCATCTCTGCGAAGCTGCCCGACGTCGCCAAGGCCAATATCGAAGCTGTCTTCAGCTCGGGCGTATACCTCAAGACGGCTGGCCAGGATGTGACCATGAACTACATCGGCGCTGCCTCCGGTGACTCCTGGCCGTCCGCCACTGAGTTTGACGCAGGCTCCAACTTCCGCCGCCTCAAGCCTTGCACCACTCTGCTCGACAAGATGGTGCAGTACAGCGATCCCCGCGTGCCTGTGTGGTTCCGCCCCGTCCACTGCCGCTGGGTGGACGACAATACGCTGGCGACCACCATCGATCCGGCTATTCGTCGCAATGGAACCCTGCTGCCAGGTGTCGTCTCGTATTCTGACTCGCGTTATCTGACCGAGATTGCTGCAGGCAACGTCTTTACCAAAAAATATAATCCAACGCGTCTGGGAAGAACCCTCGATACACGACAGTATGTTGGCGTACCCCCCGCCATGATAGAGCCCAGCGAGTACAATCTGAACCCAACGCCTGGTCAACAACTCGAGAACCAGCATGTCTCACAGCTGGCAGATGTCTACCGCGGCAAGTCCGGTGGAGTGCTTCGCGCGCGCATCATCTCGGCTTCCGAAGTGCATTTCATCCTTGCCGAAGCCGCCCAGCGCGGATGGGCTACCGGGACGGCTAAGACGCAGTACGAGACGGCTGTCAGGCTGTCGCTTGAGACTTGGGGCGTAGGCCCAGGCTACGCTGCCTACATTGCCCGCCCGGGCGTGGCATACAACGGCACCCTCGCCCAGCTGATGGAGCAGAAGTGGATTGCCTCCTGGACGGTGGCCACCGAAGCCTGGTTCGACTATCGCCGTACCGGCCTGCCCAACTTCAAGGTAGGACCCTCCTCCACGGAGCCGGTCATGCCGCTTCGCTTTACCTACGGTAATAATGAGATCAACTTCAACGCCACCGAAGTCAATAAGGCCATTAACAAATTGGAGGTAAGTTATGGTGCCAACCGCGGCAAGAATAACCAGTGGGCAAAGTCCTGGTTGCTGCAGGGTACCGGCAAGCCATGGTGACGAATGTTCTTTTCTGACGAAACGGACCACTGGGGCTTGTGGCCTACAGTGGCCCGTTTTTTTACGTTACCTAATAGTAGATATACCTATCTGTTAGCCCTCTCTATATATCATTAGAAAAATCCCCTCATGCCTGTGAGACATACCTTAATCATATTTGCCTTTCTCTTGTCCCTTTGCAGGACCTCCGCCCAAAACCGCCTTGGCCAGCCGGTGCATATCGATCGCGCATTCCTGCAGGATTACAGCATCAAGTACACGCCGATCCAGCCCGGAACGTCGTTGATTTCCGTCTGTGCTGACCGTAACGGAGGCATCCGTGTCTTCTCCTCCTCCGGTCTTCTCCTGACGCACGATGGGCAGTTTCTCTATCCGGGCACCCTACGAACCGACAACCGCTACCGGACGACCGTCACCAAGAAGATACAAGGGCTGTCAGCCCATAAGGGTCAGTTCGTATTGGTCGATGACAAGGCCGTCTTCAGCAACGCATGGGCCGGCTCCCTGTTCCTTCCCCACCAGTTGCCAGGCGCCCGCCTGCTGGCTGGTGGGGCTGAGGATGAATTCCTTATCAGCGACGGCTCCATCATCCATTATGTCACGAAGAAAGGCACTCTATACCAGAAAGCCGTCGAAGGAAATATCCTCGACATCCGCCACGACAATGCCCGCGGTGGGTTCCTTATACTGACATCTGGCAGCGTGCTTCGCTTTAATCACCGCAGCTTGGCCCTCGAGTCAATGTATCAAGGCAAAGGGCTCACATCCTTCGACCTTTCCAAAGACAAGGTCTGGCTTGGAACGCAGGATGGCTACCTGACGGTAGACCTTCGGTCAATGGCCGTCGCAGGGCCTTTCCGAAAACTACCAGTTACAAATATCCGATGTGTACGTGCCATCGGCGCTAAAGTATGGTTTGGGACGGATAAAGGCGCCTTTGCCCTTCGCCCCGATGGAAGGTTCGACTACTACCAGGGCCAGCGTTGGATGCCTGGGCAGGTGGTCTCGCATATCGGGGAAGGTCCTGACGGGTCCGCGTTGCTTCTAACAGAGGCTGGTCTCGGGCAGGTTTGTTTCCGTAGTATGACGCTGGCCGACAAAGCCGAGTTCTTCCAGCGTCAGGTGCGTGACCGGCATATCCGCAATGGCTTCAATGCCTCTCTGTCGGGCATGAGCCAAGGCGACCTGTCTACAGGCTACCTCTCCGACTCCGACAACGACGGCCTCTGGACCTCCATGTACCTCGGTGCCGAAGTGTTCCGCTATGCCGTCACTCGTTCTGCGAACGCGCTGGTAAATATCCGGGAATCTCTCGATGCGATGGAAAGGCTCTATACCATCAACCCCGTGCCCGGGTTCCCATCGCGCTCCTTTGAGCGCAGAGGCTTTATAAAGGCGTTGAATAACCCCGAGCGCTGGCAGCATGCGCCCGACCCTGAGTGGGACTGGAAGGCCACCACCTCCTCTGACGAAGCAATCGGCCATGTCTTCGTCTTCGGCGCCATTGCCGAGCTGGTGGAAGAGCCCTCCCTCCGCAAGCGGGCTATCGCCCTGCTTGATACGCTCATGATGCACATCATCAAGAACGACTGGTACCTGGTCGACTATGACGGCAAGCCCACCTACTGGGGTAAATGGAACCCCGTATATGTCAATGGGTTCCCCATCGTCGTGGGCGACCGAAAGCTCAACGCAAGTAACATCGTCGCTATGCTGCAGACGGCATATCGCTTCACGCGAAAGCCCATCTATCGGGACAAGGCCTTCGAACTTATGCAGCGTCATGGGTATTTCGAAAACTTAATGAGGCCCATGCGCTTCATCGGTGCGGCAAATGACACCGCCGATGAGCATGCGAAGGAGCTCTCAGGAGACTGGAATCATTCCGATGACGAGATGTATTTCCTTGGCTACTGGGGCCTCTACCGCTATGCCTTCAATGACACCCTTAGGCGTCACTTCCGCGCAGCCATCATCGATCATTGGCAGGTAGAACGCCCGGAAAAGGAAGGTCTCTGGAATATCTTTACCGCCATCACCGGCACCCGGTCATTCGACCTCACCGAGGCTATTTGGTATCTGCAGGAGCACCCGATGGATCTGATCGACTGGTTCATCTCCAATAGCCATCGGAAAGACATCGAACCCATAACGCCCAACTACCGGAGGCAGACGATCAAAGAAGTGTTGCCACCGGACGAGCTGCCCGTGAAGCGTCATAATGCCAACATGTTCCAGCTAGATCATATAAGCGGCACTAGCGGTGATTCAGAGTTCAGTGCTGGCGATATCTGGCTGCTGCCATACTGGATGGGCCGATACCTAGGCGTGATCAGTGCACCGGTGCAGTAATCCCCGCCATTACATATTATTCAGTTCTATTTCAACCCTAGCATAAATTGCTGGAGAATATGGGGAAAAGATGCCTTTATGCCGCATGCGCGCTTCTGTTATGGGGTACTAGGGCCTATGCCGCTCAGACCTTCGATTTACGGACGGCTACGGTTATCGTATCACCTTCCATCCGAGCGGCTGATCGCGTGCGCAGCCTTCACGTCCTCACTGCTGAGGTGAAACGTAGAACCGGACTCTCCTGGGATACTTCGGGGAAATCATCGGTGCAGCCTCTTCTGATCCTGTCTGCTGCTGAAGACAAGCAAGTGCAGGGGCATGCATTGCCAGCTGTGGTCGGAGCCTCCGACTGGGACCGGCCTGAAGGTTTTCGCATTGTACATGTGCGGGAGGGTGCTCGGGATATCGTCTGGCTCATCGGTCAAGACACCCGCGGCATGCTCTATGCCATCGGGCGCTTTCTTTCGTTGCTGGAATGGGGCGTGGGTAAGGCTAGGCTGCGAGCCGGTATATCCATCGCCACCGCTCCGTCCTACTCGCTGCGGGGCCACCAGGTCGGTTACCGCAACACCGCCAATTCCTGGGATGCCTGGACACCCGCGCAGATGGAACGTTACATCCTCGACCTAGTGCTAACGGGCAGTAATGCCATCGAAAATATTCCCTTCACCAATGTGGACGACAGCCCACTGTTCCGCATCACGCCCGACTCGATGAACCGCGTGATGAGCCGGGCCTGCCATGCCTACGACATTGACTATTGGGTGTGGACGCCCTGTAAGGCCGATCTTTCGGACACCGCCCTCTTCCAAGGGGAGGTCCGCAAGCATGCCGACTTCTATGCTGCCACCCCCTACCTCGACAACGTCTTCGTGCCCGGCGGCGACCCCGGCGACAACCATCCCAGACATGTCATGCCCTTCCTCCAGGCGATTGCGCAAGTGCTGCATAAGCACCATCCCAGTGCAGGTGTCTGGGTCTCGCTGCAGGGTTTCAGCGACGAGCAGGTCAACTATTTCTTTGACTATCTGCAGCGCGAGGGGCAGCCCAACTGGCTGCGGGGCGTCGTGTCGGGCCCTGGGAGTCCGCCGCTGTCGACGACCCGCTACCGCCTGCATCCCAAGTATAAGCATCGGCATTATGCCGACATCACCCACAATGTGCGCTGCGAGCTGCCCGTGATCGGCTGGGATCAGGCCTTTGCCCTTACGCTCGGCCGAGAGGCTAGCAACCCGCGTCCCGTATTCCAGGCGGCAGTCCATGCCCGATGGGCCGGCTTCACAGATGGCTTCTTAAGCTATTCGGACGGCGTGCACGATGATGTCAACAAGTTCGTATGGACGCGCCGGGCTTGGGATCCACAGGCCCCCGTCGACGAGATGATGAACGACTACGCTCGCTATCATTTCGGTGCCGAGGCGGCTGCTGAGGTGGCAGAGGGGATCTTAGTCCTTGAGCGCAACTGGGCCGGACCGGTCGAGGAGAACGGGGGTATAGGCCTCACACTGCGGCATTGGACGACCCTTGAGCGACGATTGCCTGCTCGGTCGGGCGATTGGCGATGGCAGCTACTCGTCATGCGCGCCCGCTATGATGCCTGGCAGAAGGGTCGCAAAGCCTATGAGCAGGGACTTGAGCGCACAGCGATGGCTGTCTTGGATGCTGCGTCTGTGATCGGCGTCGACAGTGCCCTGAAACAGGCGCTGGCTAAAGTTCAGGAGGCTGTGACGCGGCCCTATGACACCCTTCTGCGTGCGCAGATCGTGCAGGATTGCGAGCGGCTTAATACTTCCATCGGACTACAGACCAGCGTATCCAGGTATCAAGCAAGTAGCTATGAACGCGGCGCCATCCTCGATCAACTCGACCATCCTCTAAACAACCGGTGGTGGCTGGAGGATGAGTTCAAGAAGATCGCTGCTCTAAATGACGATAAAGCACGTCTGGCAGCAATTCGGCGCATCACCGAATGGGAGAAGCCCGGCGATGGTAGTCTCTACGATGATATTTCCAACAGCTCCGCCAGTCCACGTGTGAAGAGCATCGTGGAAGACGCCACTGACTTCCTTTGGGAGAACGGCCGCAGCCGGAGACGGCTGTCGACGCAGACCTATCAGAATTTCCCGGTGCTGGAGTACACCGACCTCGACCCCCGCGCTCAGTACATCCTCCGCATCGCTGGATATGGGGATGCCCTGTTGCGCGTTGACGGCCGACGCATAGAGCCGATTCTCTATGGCAAGGGGATGGAAGAGTTTAAGGAGTTCCTGATCGACCCAAGATATTACAGCGACGGCGAAATGCGTGTGACCTTCGATGTGCCCGAAGAATCTCATCTCAATTGGCGTCAGCACTCGAAGGTATCTGACGTGTGGCTGCTGCGGGTCGGCCGGTGATTACTGCCTAGTTGTAGTGTCGGCCCCCGCTGGAGCCACTTCAAACCGGACCCTGGAGTTCTCGTACGTACCACGCGTCGAGATGGCAATCGCTGCCATGAGCACGATGGCAATAGCGATCGATCCTGTCAGGACGAGGTAGCGCCGAGGCTCGAGGCCTAGCTTCGGGTTTTCCATACCCACCTTACCGATCCACCACCATACGGCGATGAAGTTGGCCAAGTAGAGGTATTGCTCGATGCGGTAGGGGCTGACGATTGCACCGGTGATGACCCAGCTTAGCAGCATGTAGAGGCCCCAGTGCGCAAAGAGGAAGCTGCGCATCTCGGCGGGGTCGGGATTGCCCGGTGCTGCCCGCTGCCTGCGCCACCAATACAGGCCTGCTGCGAAGGTGCAGGCGATCGGGAGCCAGCATACGAGGGGATAGAACTCGATCGCTTGTGCTGCTGAGAGCAGTCGCCCGTAGGTTTCGACAATCCTGTCGCGCTCGAAGTTCTGCTGCCACATCACGAAGGGGACGATGAACACCAGCATCACGAGGTGGAAGGACTGTGCATGGCGTTTGTCGAATGGGTCTTCCGAAGGCTGCTCCCATGCCGATGTGAGTACTCCATAGGCCAGTCCCACGCCGCCCCAGAAGCCCAGCGAGTACTCCATTACATTCCAGAAGTTGAACGCGATGCCGGACACCTGTCCTAGTACCTGCAGGAAATTACCGGAGGCGAAGCCGAAGCCGCCACCGAGGCCGGCGTAAACGGCGGTGCGGAGGGCGGCCGTCATGCCATACCGATGCAGATGCCAGGCGAGTGCGCAGGCCATACCCAGGCAGGCTGTCCACAGCTCGGAGCGAGGCGGGTTGGCCAGCCATCCAAATTGCTCGGTGAGGAAGAAGTAGAAGAGGATACCGCCGCCGATCATCTCCAGCAGCACCAGATGCCAGGAGACTTTTTTGCGGGGACTGTCGCTCAGCGCAAGTCCCAGGAGTCCGCCGCCGATGAAGCCGTAGAGCCCGCCGACGATGAAGAGCATCGCGAGTCCGTAAGAGGCATTGCCGATATCGTTCGCCTGGCCATAGCCCACCAGGAGTCCGTAGCTCATCATGCCGCCGATGCCCCAACCAAGGCCGCCCGCCATTGTGGCGTAGAAGCCCTTCGCCAGCCAGTCGCGGCGACCCGCAATCACTAGTGTGGCCAAGGTGCCGATGGCGCCCGCCCAGGCGGCACCGTGCTCATGTCCGAACTGCCCGCGGATGGCCCAGGCCGTGCCGAGCGACATGCCCGCTACGATCAGCGCGGGCAGCAGACTTCCTTTTTTCTTCCCGGATATCGTCATATTTTCATTTGTTTCATTGCAGCGGTTAAGGTATCATTTTTCGGGATATCGCAGAGCCTCGCATTTTCCAGATGGCTACTTCCTGTCACCGGCCCCTTTCGTTGGATGTTATACATTCATGCTCCAAGCTTTTTACATGCATAGAAGACGATTCCTCCTGGGGTTCTTTTAAGAAGCTTGTCCTTGCCGACGGTCTTGTCGGGCCAGTAGATGGAATTTTTCTCAAATCCCGCTGAGCAACAAGGGGATATACTTGTCTTGGCAGTCGTCTATTTTAGGATGTATATATGCTAGGGCAAAAAATACAAAACCCTTATTTTTTGGGTTTCTCATTGAGCTCGTTTATTAAAAGTTCTTGTGGAGCGTTTTCAAATGCAAGACTTAACCACCGAACCATTCTTTATCTTCACGATTCTTATGAAAATATGAGGACGTAACAATACTTTCTTTGTTGATATAGTATAAATTGTTTTTTACAGACTCATTGATTATTATGAATATTCTAAAATTATTATATCGTACGAGTTGGCGATGGTCTTAATGATCCATCTTATCTACTTTGAATTTTTCGAACCTATACCAGGGGCATATTATTTTTTTTCGACTAATTACATCTAAAGGCTGTGAAGGATATGGAGTATTGCTGATATGTTTCGCATAAGATTTGGACTGAGCAACCGAATAGATGTTCTGCCCCGCGAGAGGACCTTTTCTTCCAATCCTTCTTAAGACTTTTACAAACACGAACACCGTACTGCTGTCTATTTGCCATTTTCGCTAAGTCCATTCAAATAGGGTCCTTTGATTCAAAGCGTATTGACAATGAGCGAAATAGTGCCGTATTTTGTCTATGTTTTACATTCAGATCAGGACGTTTCCTATTGTATGGAAGCGGATCTGCTGGCAAGATTTACCCTATGAATAAGTATGGTCTTGACGACTGTGATTAGCTCTTTAAAAATACATGCCCATACTTGATGGGCTGTATTTTGTATAAGTCTACATCTTGTGCGTCTGATCAAAACGCTAAAAGTATTGGGTCAATTCCCACATGATAATTGATAGTCTTGAGTATTGAGATGAATAAGATCACAGCGCCGGTACGTGTTGCCATCCTCGGGAATTATGCCATGCAGTTCATGGAACGATGTATTCAAATGACCGCTAGGAGATACCGACTTTCCGTAGAGTCATACGTCGCAGAATATGGCACTACTGATATGGAATTGCTAGATCCGGGTGCAGGACTCTATACTTTTCAACCCTCATTTGTATTGTGGCACGAGTCTACCTTAGGTCTAAGGGATCAATTTTATGCCTTAGGGAATTCCGAGCGGGCTTTTTTTGCTCAAGCGTATGTAGAAAGATGTCGTGGACATTTGGATAGGATAGCCAGATTTCTGCCTTCCTGTAAAGTGATTATACCCGTCCATGCCGTCCATCTCACGGATAATATATTCGGACATTTTGGCAATAAGCTCACTATATCTTGGCAATATCAAAGTACTAAGGTCAACTACCTATTGCATGAGCTTGCCACAGTAATAGATAATTTGATATTGGTAAATGGGCGGCCGGAAGAAATGTTGGAGTCGCTGACTGATTTCCCTATGACTGTGAATGCTGATCTACATTACAGTTTATCCTATCTGGACTGGGTGTCAGATGCTTCGATCTCCATCATCAGAAGCCAGCAAGGTAAGTTTCATAAATGTGTTATCCTTGACCTCGATAATACCCTCTGGGGGGGGATCATAGGTGATGATGGCATAGAGGGTATACAGGTAGGAAGTTTAGGCATCGGTAAGGCATTTACCCGGTTCCAGCGATGGCTCAAAGAGTTGGTTAACCGAGGAATCATTCTGGCGGTATGCTCAAAGAATGATGAAGATATTGCTAAGATGGCTTTTCTGCATCATCCAGAGATGGTGTTGCGCCTGGAAGATATATCGGTATTCATGGCCAATTGGGACAGTAAAGCAGATAATATCGCCAGGATTCAGCAGGTATTGAACATTGGTTTTGATGCGATGGTTTTCCTGGACGATAATCCTGCTGAGCGGGACATCGTCCGCAAGCACCTGCCAGATGTGACTGTCCCCGAACTGCCGGAAGATCCGGCTCTGTATCTGCCATTTATGATTGCTGCGAATCTTTTTGAGACACCCAGTTACTCAGGTACAGATCATGAGCGTACCCGTCAATACCAGGAGGAGAGTAAACGGCAGCAGCTGGCGCAGTCCGTCACCAATATGGACGATTTCCTTGAGTCGTTACAAATGGTGGCAAAGATCTCCTGCTTCCGGCAGCAGGAGGTAGAGCGGATCTCACAACTGACCCTTCGCTCCAATCAGTTCAACCTGCGCACCGTACGTTATAGCGTAGCCGAAGTAAAGCAACTCATACAGGATGAGGGCTATGAAACATTTTCGGTGGAGTTGAAGGATACTTACGGAAATTATGGATTAATTAGTCTTGTGATCATCCAGTTGCTGGGCAACGGGGAGGCATCTATTGATACCTGGATCATGTCTTGCCGGGTCCTCAAAAGGACGGTAGAAGAGCTGCTGCTAAATCAGGTAGTAGAACGGTTGCGTTCCCGGGGAATATCAACTTTGCACGGAGAATATCTTCCAACAGCTAAAAACAAGTTGGTAAAGGATCTGCTCCCCAAGCTAGGGTTCCAGGCATCCGGTGAAAACCACTATCGTCTTGATATCTCAACGCACCGTTTTTTGCAATCAAAAATTTCAATCCATGGAGAAGACGATCAATGACCTATTACCCATATTTCGTGATGTGCTGGAAAATGATGAAATAGAAGTGAACGAGCAATCGGCTGCAAAAGATGTTCCTGGATGGGATTCGTTGAATCATATTTATATAGTGGTAGCCATTGAAAAAAAATTCAAGGTTAAATTCAAGTCATTACAGATTCAAAGTTGGAAATGCGTTGGGGATATCCTCAGGGATCTGAATGCACTGGGTTGAAAAGTCCTTATGTGGAGCGGAATTTTATCCACGATATCTTGGATGAGCGGGTGGATGCATGCATCGACTCTGTCTATATAAATGTCAGCAGCTATGTTGATAATTCGAGGCTGAAATAGGATGACTCCAGGATTAAGTTTTGAATAAAAGACATTCTTGCACTGATAAAATACACACAGAAGCATGGCATTAAAGAGATTATCTTGTATATCCCTCCCAATGCCCCCGGATGTGAAAAATCCAATCAAATGTAGAATGATACAAATATATTGTTTCCCACGAAGGGTTCCGGTATTTTGAATTTTATAGTCTCTACCATGATACATCCAATTTTATAGACCAAGTATATATCACCGAAAAAAAGGATTTTGACCATGCCAGTTATGTATCTTTTAAAGTACTACAGGTAAAAAAGATTCAAGGCAATCATCATATTTGAATAAATAAAACTGATTGTGCTCAATCATATCGCCCTCAGTATTTATTCACAATTAGAATATCATGCTGTTTAATTCTATATCCTTTCTCATCTTTCTGCCCATTGTCTTCTTCCTCTACTGGCTGAACATTCAGCGAAAAGAAAGATGGCAAAATGCCGTATTGTTATTCGCTAGCTACATTTTCTACGGCTGGTGGGATTGGCGCTTTCTCTTATTACTTGCCTTCTCCACATTATTGGACTATCTCGCAGGTATGGCAATTGAAACTACTACCTGGGAAGGAAGAAAAAAACTCATCCTCTGGACGACTGTTATACTCAATTTGCTTATCCTTGGATTTTTTAAGTATTTCAATTTCTTTATTAGTTCTGCAACATCTTTACTTGAGACACTCGGCTTTCAGGTCAACCCCTGGACCCTTAATATCATACTGCCGATTGGAATCTCGTTCTATACATTTCATGGTCTCTCGTATGTGATAGATATTTATTTTGGCAGAATTCGGTCGATTAATGACCCTTTTGTGTATAGTGTTTTTGTCTGCTATTTCCCCCTCCTCGTGGCAGGACCCATAGAGCGGGCCACCCACCTTCTTCCTCAATTACAAAAGAGAAGGACTTTCGATTATCATATGGCCATCGATGGTTTTCGTATCATCCTGTGGGGCTTCTTCAAAAAATTGGTGATAGCAGATTTAGTGGCAGTAGAGGTTGATCGAATATTTCAGGATCATACCATTTATGGGGGTGTGGCACTCATCTTAGGGAGTATCTATTTTGCCATACAGGTATATGCTGACTTTAGCGGTTATACCGATATCGCACGGGGCGTTTCAAGGTTATTTGGCATCGAGGTATTAGAGAATTTCCGTTCACCATATCTCAGCCGTTCGATCCCTGAATTTTGGAGCCGCTGGCATATCAGTTTGTCCTCCTGGCTGAATGATTACGTGTTTACACCAATCGCCATTGAATGGAGGGGTATGGGTCGGCATGGCATCATGCTAGCAGTCATGATCACATTTATCATATCGGGTCTATGGCACGGTCCGGCCTGGCATTTTGTTATCTGGGGCGCTTTACACGGGTTGTATTACTTACCTCATGTCTATCGTAAAAAGGGGGTTAGGAGTTTAGCGGTAAAAAGCCAGGGTGCCTTTTCCTGGAAGGATCTACCTGCCATCCTGCTGACTTTTTCCTTGGTCTGTATTGGTTACGTTTTTTTCAGGTCAGTTGACCTCCAGCAGGCAATTGATTATTTTTCAGGCATGGCCTCACACCCATGGTCACTTGGAGGTTATTTCGTAAAGTGGAATATCAATCTTTTATTGCTGTCTAGTATCCTGATTGACATCTTGGCGCAGAAGGGTTATTTTTCAGGGCGTTATAATACTTTCTTTTTATTGTTGGAGTCCCTCATCTTGGGTCTACTGATTTTTACGGTCGGAAATTTTGGAAGTGTAGAATTCATCTATTTCCAATTCTGAGAAGTATGAAAAGATTTGTCGGTCAAATATTCATTATCATTATATCAATTCATGTCTTGCTCATTTTGACAGACATTTTTTATACTTGGACGCTTTCCCAGGTTCCAGTACATGGCATTTCAAAAAATCAGAAAGTTGATTATATCATTGCTGGAGATTCACGTACGCTTCCGTTGAGGGCACCCTATGTGTCTTTCGTGACCGGGAAAAAAGTACTTAATTTTTCTTCTCCCGCATACGTTCTCGATGATATCATCGAACTACTATATTTTTTCTTCCGTTCAGGGAACAAAGCCGATAAGATAGTTTTACAGGTAGATCAAAAATTTGGGTCCAGACTGCAGAGTAAAAAACAGTTTATTTATCAGCCATATCTTTTCCGAGAGCAATGGATACAAGCCAGATATCCATTTCGCTTTTATGCTGAAAATAATAAGAATATCACCCCCTCCCTTGTTTTGAACAGCTTCAAAAAAATACTCTCGGGCTTTGATTTCAATGAGTATTTGGATACTGTAAATATCAAAATGAACCATTACGTTGTCAATCCTAGGCTTGATGTAGATTTCACGCAGGATCATCTTAGAATCGAGAATATCATCACTCTAAAGAACTATTTGCTGCAAAATGGTGTGCAGGAACTAATCCTTTATTCGCCACCATATATTCCTGCCTGGGGAGAGACGCAGGCAGATCAGCATCATTTCAAGAAGGCCATTGCCAAATCTGGCATCAAGTACTACGACCTATCCAACATCTATAAGGATACTATCTATTTTAAAGATCAACTGCATGTGCGTAATTCAAAAGATATGGAGTATACCCGATTGGTCTCCTCCATCCTCTTCAAGGTTCCATAATGTCTTTCAGTAATTAGGCGCTTCTGACCAGACCTTTCTTTGAGTAGAACATAAGCTCCATATTTTTTGACATACAAGATGCTGAACACCGGCCCGATTTATGTATTAACCGAATAGTATTAATAGAGGCAAATTTTCAAGGAGAACGGCGCTCTCCGACTTCGACGGGAAAATACACTACCCCACCTATCCCTATGCTTTATGAGTCTTATTATTTCTTACTTTAGTTTAATAAACACATTTTCCTCATTATGTGGTGGCGATTTTTTCTGGCCATGCTGTTTGGGGGACTTTGTTGGTACCTATACAGTGTTTTCTCGACGGCTATTGATATGCCTGCAGGGGTTGCTCATGCCTATGATTTGTTACCAGATGATATAGACTTTAACCGTGACGTCAAGGGTATTCTCTCCGATAAATGTTTTTCCTGCCATGGACCCGATATAGCCAAGCAGAAGGCCGACCTCCGACTGGATATTTCATCTTTTGCCTATAGTAAGGTTACGGAGTCGGGACGCAAGGCCATCCGCCCGGGCAGTCCAGCCGCCAGTGAAATGGCTCATCGGATTCTAAGTACAGACCCCGAGTACCTGATGCCCACACCTGCATCCCACCTCATGCTGACAGATTATGAAAAGGCCGTACTGCTGAAGTGGATTGCTCAAGGAGCCAAATACAAACCCCACTGGGCCTTCGTCCCGGCAGAAAAACCCAAGGTACCATCTGTGCAGCAAAAGGACTGGCCCTGCAACGATTTGGATCGATTTATCCTCCATACGCTAGATGAAAAAGGGCTTAAGCCCGCGCTTGAAGCGGACCGGGAGACCCTGATCCGACGCTTGAGTTTTGATATCAGAGGCTTCGGACCCTCTATTGATGAGATCGACGCATTCCTCTCCAATAAGGCCCCCAATGCCTACGAACAGCTGATCGATCGCTGGCTCGCCAGTCCTCACTATGGGGAGCGGATGGCTGCCTACTGGCTCGATGTGGCTAGGTTTGCAGACAGTCATGGCTATCTTGACGATAAGCATCGCGATATGTCACCCTGGCGCGACTGGCTCATCAGTGCCTTCAACAGAAACATCCCCTATGATCAGTTTGTGACCTGGCAGCTTGCCGGTGACCTTCTGCCCAATGCCACGCAGGAGCAGGTCCTGGCCACCGGCTTCAACCGCAACCACAAGCAAAACTCAGAGGCAGGCATCATCGAAGAAGAATACCGTGTCGAGTATGTGACCGATCGGACCAATACGCTGGGGACAGCCTTGATGGCCATGACCCTTGGCTGTGCTAAGTGTCATGACCATAAGTACGATCCTGTTTCGCAAAAGGATTACTACTCGCTTTTTGCATTTTTCAACAGCACTTTTGAGAAGGGCAGCCCCAACTACGGAGGAGCCGATGTCGTACCTGGCCCCACCGTACGACTCTCGACTCCTGAGCAGGATCGGGCCATAGCCCATTGGAAGGCTGAGGTACTTCGGCTAGAAAAAGCCGACGAAATACAGTTCCAATCGCATAGGGTGCATCAGGCCGGACTGCCAGACATGGCCATCGCCGCCTCTCTGTCTTCCAAAATTGTCGCCCACCTCGACTTCGACCTTGCCACTGCCAAAGATTCCGCCACCGGGGTCTTCCGCAATGGTTGCGATCCGCTGGCAGGAGCCAAGTACCGGAAAGCCGAATTTGGCAAAGGTGTGAACGGCAGGTCGCTCCGCTACAATGACCAAACACTGGCCAACATTCCTGCCCCGAAGACCGGCTACTACGAACGTCACGACCCCTTCTCCCTCGACATCTGGATCAAGCCCAACCGGCGCGACCCCAAGGCCACCGTCCTCTATCATTCCGAGAATCATCGCTATGGCTATCAGGGATGGGACCTGCTAATGATGGAGAACAAGCCTATGTTCCGCCTTGTCCATAGCTACCCGCACGATGCTGTGAGCGTGGTATCCCGGGTGGAGTTGGACTCGGTACGCTGGAACCATGTCGCTGTGGTATACGATGGCAGTAGCCGCGCCGCCGGGGTAAGCCTCTATATCGATGGCAGGCCCGTACCCTTGGCGGTCGAGTACGATCATCTCTACAAGAATATCCGACAACGCTACAGCAACCACAAATACAGTCTCCCCGGCCTCAACTTTGGGGAGAAGGCCTTGGACAAGACGATGCCCGGCGGAGAAGTCGATGAATTTCACTTGTTTGACGGCAGGCTCACACCTCGCGAGGTCTCGCACCTCTATGCCCTCAAGCCCTTCTCAAAGGGCCTTTCACACAAAATATCCGACACGACAGACCTGCTACGAGCACGCGTCATGCTCAATGCCCTATACGATACGCTGAAGGAGTCTATGGTCATGGGCGACCTGCCCCGGCCACGTAAGACCTTTCTATTGAAGCGCGGCAATTACGACATACACGGGGAGGAGGTAAATCCTTCCACGCCTACTGCCATCCTACCATTCCCTGAGCACCTTCCGCGCAACCGCCTGGGGCTGGCCCGATGGTTATTTGATGATCGAAATCCTCTCACGGCCCGTGTCGCCGTCAACCGCATCTGGCAGCTGGTCTTCGGAAAAGGCATTGTGTCGACCTCCGACGACTTCGGCAGTCAGGGCGCACAGCCGTCACACCCCGAACTGCTGGACCACCTTGCTGTGTGGTATCGGGAACATGGCTGGGATACGAAGGCGCTGCTGAAGTACATCCTCACAAGTGCTACCTATCGACAGTCAGCCACAACGGATATGAATACCCGAAGGGCAGACCCCGACAGCCGCTGGCTCTCTCGACATCCCCGTTATAGATGGCCTGCTGAGATGTTGCGCGACAACGCGCTGGCAGCCGCGGGACTGCTATCCATGAAGCTCGGAGGCCCCAGCGTATACCCTTACCAGCCGGCCGGCCTCTGGGAAGAGCTGAGCGATAAATCATGGCGATATCAGTATGAGGCATCTTCTGGCGAGGATCGCTTCCGTAAGAGCATCTATACCGTACGTAAGCGCACCAGCATCGTGCCTTTCCTGCAGATCTTTGACGCGCCAGACCGAAACTTTTGTACTGTCCGACGGACGGTTTCCAGTTCTCCGATGCAGCCGCTGGCGATGCTGAACGACCCCCAGATCTATGAGGCTGCTCGTTTTATCGCACTTCGCATGCAGCGGGAAGGCGGGTCGACGCTGGGCAACAAGCTGGAGTTTGGCTTCCGCCTGATAACAGGAAGGAAGCCCTCACAGGCCGAATCCCACCTCATGCAGCAGATGTACAGCGATGTGCTGCAACGGCTGAAGGCTGCCCCGGACAAGGTGAAGGCAAGACTTTCCGTCGGTACGGAAGTTGCCCAGACCGATGACCCGCTGAGCCTTGCATGCCTTGCCGAAGTCTCTCATTCCTTGATGAATACGGATGAGTTCCTGACCCGAAAATAAGCGTATGATGGAGGAGCAGTATCTAAGACGACAGTCGGCGCACCGACGGGATTTTCTAAAGGGCTCGGCCCTCGGGCTGGGTAGCATCGCCCTGCAAGGGCTGTTGTCTTGTGGTCGGGCAAGGGATAAGGTAGTCTCTCCCGCGACTGCTACAGACGATGTGAATCAACCCCTCGTACATCCCCATTTCCTTCCCCGTGCCAAGCGCGTCATCTATCTTTTTCAGGCGGGCGGCCCTTCGCAGATGGAGCTGTTCGACTACAAGCCCCGGCTCTATGCAATGCACGGGCAGGAGATTCCCGAGTCGGTCGTCGGCAAGAACCGCATCTCGGGCATGGTGAGCAATCAGTATAGCTTCCCATTGGCGATGCCGGCCGCTGACTTTAGCCGTTGGGGCGCGAACGGGACATGGATGTCGGAACTCATCCCCCATACGGCTTCCATCGTAGACGATCTCTGCGTCGTCCGATCTATGTTTACCGAGCAGATCAACCACGAGCCGGCTGTCATCTTCACGCAGACCGGCAACCAGCTTAGCGGAAGGCCCTGCATGGGCTCCTGGCTGAGTTACGGGCTTGGTAGTCTCAATGAAAACCTGCCCGCCTTCATCGTCATGCTCTCCAAGGGTGGCGGCGACCAGCCCATCTCCAACGCATCCTGGAGCAACGGTTTCTTGCCCTCCCATCATCAAGGGGTACAGTTTATGTCGACCCAAGAGCCCGTGCCCTATCTGAACAACCCTGACGGGGTCGACCGAATGGACAGGCGTCATGCCCTCGACTACCTCCGGCGCTTCGACAGTCTGCAGAACAACCTATGGCAGGATCCTGAAATAGAAAGCCAGATCCGCCAACACGAGATGGCGTATCGCATGCAGATGGCCATACCAGAGATCACGGATCTGTCAGATGAGCCGCAGCATATATTGGATATGTACGGCCACGATGTACTCAAGCCCGGCACCTTCGCACATAACTGCATCATCGCCCGCCGACTCGCAGAGCGCGATGTTCGGTTTGTACAGCTCTACCATCTGGGATGGGACCACCATGGCGGCCTGCGGTCCGGCATCCGACGGGCTACCCGGCAGACCGACCAGGCCTCCGCAGCACTCGTCAAAGACCTCAAGCAGCGCGGTCTCCTAGAAGACACCCTGGTGATCTGGGGTGGAGAGTTTGGGCGTACAAGCTTCTCTCAAGGGAAACTCACCCAGGAGGGCTTCGGCCGCGACCACCATCCCGGTGCGTATACCATCTGGATGGCCGGAGGCGGCACTAAGGCCGGACTTGTCTATGGCGAGACAGACGATTTCGCGCACAACGTGGTGAAGGACCGGGTGCATGTCCACGACTTCCAGGCCACTATCATGCACCTGCTCGGCATCGACCACGAGCGATTTACGTTTAAGTCGCAGGGGCGGCGCTACCGACTGACAGACGTCTCAGGAACTGTCGTAGGACCGCTCATCGCCTGACCTCGTGTCTCAGGGCTTTGATACCACACGCATCGCCCTTGGCACGGCCGGCCTTGCCGGTCTTTGGGGACCCGTAGATCGGAGGGAAGCGCTGCGCACCATACACATGGCATTGGAGGCCGGTATCCTGCACCTTGATACAGCCCCGGCTTATGTAGATGCGGAAGGCGAAGGCGCCGTCGGCCAGACGGTTATCGATGCCATAGGAGGTCTGTATCCCACGGGCCGCCATCCCGAGTTGCGACTTCTATTCGTTCCGGGCGATGCGCAGGACCGGGGATGGGTCCTGTGGGCCACCCGCGAAAGATGGACATGCGATCAGGCAGGAAAGCAGTAGGATGAGGGGTTTCATGCGTACCGGGTTTGCAGGAGAAGGTACTGACTGCCCCTCAACCGCCCGATCCCTCCATTGGCGATTGGCTGTACCCGATTGGCATGGCTGTCCATGGACATCGAACAGCCGCCGGTGGAGGTCGGCGGCTGTCGCGTTCATGATGCGTGGATGTCAGTTGGTGTAGCCCACCGTCTTGCCGACTTCGGCATATTGCGTGTTCAGGGCCCCTTCGTTGGCGGAGGAGCCGTCGATCACGAAGGCCACGATGGCGCATTTGGCAGTGTTGGCCGTATAGGCGGCCCCTCCGTACACATTGCCCGCCACGGGCATGGTGAACGGGAAGGAATACTCGCTATTCTTCACGATCTCCTTCTGCGGGATCGCGTCGCCGAAGAGGTCGGTGGCCGTACGCCGCAGCACGCTCTTGTGCACGAAGTCGTTGATGGGACTCACCCCTCCGTAGAGATAGGGCGTCGTGCCGTACTGCGGGGAGTAGTAGTTGACCTGCGGGTGTACGAGGCCATTCTCCACCAGGGCGACCACCAGCCGCATGGGGCGCAGCGTCGTCACGTTGAACTTCACCTTCACCGTGCCGGTGATGCTGCTGCTGCTCACGCCGCTGGTGATGGAGAGACCCACGGGCGCCCACTGCTGCAGGGCCGCGTCGAGTTCGGAGTTGCTCTCCGTCCATTTGCGCCGGCGGTTCACGATGGCCGATGGATAGCCGGTGATGTTGAACTGCGTGTTGTAGGTGGGATAGTACTGGAAGTTGAATGGGTCGGTGCCTCCGCCGTGGATGCCCACGACGATGCAGCGCGGGTTGGCGGCCACGTAGTTCTCGAGCTTCCAGGCCACCCGCGTGCAGTATCCGCACCAGGTGCCGGTCACGTCCTCCACCAGCGCCTTCTGTGGGAAGGGGGAGGCGGTGCGCGCGACGACGGTCAGCGTCTTCTCGTCCGAGACGGTGCCGCTCTTCTTGGCTGTGACCTTGAACGTGCCGAGGGCGTTGGGCACGAAGTTGTTGGAGATGCTCTCCGTATCGTTCAGGAAGATGCTGCAGAAAGCCGTCACGTCGGTGCCGTTGCCGTCCTTCACGACGATGTCCACATAGTCGTATCCGTTCAATTCCACCGACTGCGTGGAGAGGGTGAGCTTGAGGGTGGCGGCGGTTGGATTGCCTCCGCCGCCGAGGTCCGTTCCTTCCTTCTTGCAGGATAGCGTGATCAGGAGGGCCGAGAAGACGGGAAGGAGGCGTCTGTCAAAGGGTCGCATGGTTTGTTTTTTGGAAGCACAAAATAAGTGTTACCGACGGCAATCCCGCCGGAGAATCCCGATAATTGGCGTAATTCGCTCACATGACGTTCCGATTCCCCATCATCCTATCGCTGCTGGCATGCCTTTCGGCGGGTGCGCAGCAGCAGTTCCCCTCCGTGCGGCTGCGCGACATGGACGGGCGCACGGTCGACTTCGCCGACCTCGCGGCCCGTGGCCGGGACACGGCCCTGGTCGTCTCCTTCTGGGCCACCTGGTGCGTGCCCTGCATCGCCGAGCTCGACAATATCACCGACGACCTGGCCGACCGGAGTCCCGACACCCCCTTCCGGCTCGTCGGCGTATCCATCGACGATACGCGCACCTCCCAACGTGTCAAGCCCTTCGTGCGCGGCAAGGGCTGGGACTTCGAGATCCTCATGGACACCAACAGCGAACTCAAGCGCGCACTCAACATCACCGACGTCCCGCACATGATGGTCATTCGCGGCGGCCGCGTGATCTACCGGCGTACCGGCTATTCCGCAGGTGCCGAGGAGGAACTCTACAAGGCCCTGCGCAGCCGCTGACCCATCCATCCTTCAATCCCCACCGGATGCCCCACTCCCGCAAAGCCTTCCAACACGTACTCCTTCTCTGCTGCATGGTGCCCTGCCTCTCGCAAGCGCAGACGCCCGGCGGGCTGATCCGCGGGCACCTCAACGGCAGCTACGAGGGTCTCGCGCAGAACTACCTCCGCGATGCCCGCATCGGTGCCGTGGTGCCGCAGGACCGCTTCGGCACCAACAGTTTCCTTAAGCTCGACTACACGCATGGCGGCTTCTCGGGCGGCCTGCAGTTCGAGAGCTACCTGCCGCCCATCCTCGGCTACTATCCCGTGCCCGTGAAGGCCGGGAGCAAGATCGTCAACCGATACGTCCGCTATGCTGAAGCGCGCTTCTCGATCACGGCGGGCGACTTCTACGAGCAGTTCGGCAGCGGCCTCATCCTCCGTTCCTGGGAGAACCGACAGATCGGCATCAACAACGCCATCGAAGGCGTCAACATCCAGGGGAATCCGACGTCATGGCTCGCCGTCAAGGCCCTCTACGGGCGTACGCGACGATTCTTCGAGCATAGTGCCGCGATCACGCGCGGGGTCGATGCCGAGGTCGACCTCACGAAACTGGCGGGATACAGCGAGCCGAAGACACGTGTCATCCTCGGCGGCAGCCAGGTCGGCAAGTACCAGGAATACACCGGTCCCGTCGACGGCTATCCCGCCACCGTCAACGCCGCCGCCCTCCGTTTCGCCCTCACCCGCAGCGATCTCTCCCTCGACGGCGAGTTCGTGTCGAAGGGGCCCGACCCGCACCTCCTCAATGCCAACCGCCGCGACAAGGGCCGCGCCTTCCTACTCAACGCGTCGTGGACGGGCAGGGACCAGGGCCTCACGGCCTCCTACCGCACGCTCTACAACATGGACTTCCAGAACGAGCGCAACGAGGAGTTCGTGACCGTCGCCCCCGTCAACTACATCCCCGCCCTCACCAAACAGCACGACCTCCTGACGAGCAACATCTACGTCTATGCGGCGCAGTTCCGCGGCGAGAGCGGCTTCCAGGCCGACTGGTTCCGGAACTTCCGACCCCGCACGCGCTGGGGCGGCAAGTACGGGATGAAGGTCAACGCCAACCTCTCCTCCTGGAGCGGACTCGATGGCAAGCGCCTCTTCACCGCCGGGCAACGGTATTTCAGCGACGCCAATATCGAAGTGCGGAAGCGCTGGTCGCGCAAGTTCGAAGGTGTCTTCCACCTGCAGCACCTCTTCTACAACACATCGGTCATACGCGTGGCCGCGGGGAAGGACATGAACGGTATCGTAGCCGCCGCCGGTGGCACCTGGAAGTGGAAGGCCATGCGGTCCGTCCGCTTCATGTTCGAACACCTCTCCACCCGCCAGGACGACGGCAACTGGGCGGCCGGACTGGCCGAACTCTCGATCGGCAACCCCTGGCTGCTCTATGTGAGTGATCTCTACAACTACGGCCGGACTGACACGCATTACTACAACCTCGGTTTCGCACATTCGACCCGTGGCCGACGCTTCAGTCTCTCCTTCGGTCGCCAGCGGCCAGGTCTCTTCTGCGTCGGCGGCGTCTGCCGTTTCGTGCCCGCGGCCTATGGTTTCACGGCAAGCTTCACGACTACGTTCTCCAACTGAACCGCTGTCTGGTTGATGCTGCTTTACGTATTGTCCGGATATCCATCTGTCTTGAGGTGGTCAGACGCTGAGTTGTCTGAACCAGGATTTCCGTGATTCCAAGACTGCGGGGGATTGACGGTTGCAGTGTCCAGGCGCGTCCCTACAAAACCTTGCTTCATCCCATCACTTCGCGAACATCTCATCCGCAAACGCGATGTACTGCTGCCAATCGTACAGCGTGACATCGTGTTTGCCCGTACGTCTATGGTAACGTACGGTAGCCCCTATGGGCTGGTTGACACCGGGTGGGGTAGGTGAGGGCAGGCCTTTCTTGCCATAAAGCGAGTAGGCCGAGCATGCATGCCAGGCGCCGAGGTATTCGCCGGTGGGGTCGGCCCAGAGGTCTTCGGCGGCGCTGGTGACATAGAGCGGACGGGGTGCGATGAGCGCCAGCAACATGTGCTGGTCGACGGGCAGTCGCTCGGGAGCGCCGTTGTATACTTTATAGGCATCTATGAACCAGTGCGGGAAGTTTGTGTTGATGCGCGTCACCGTCTCTCCAAAGTTGCGGCGGGATATCGCCGCACCGCCCTCGCCCGACTCGTTGGAGACGACCATGGCCAATCGTGTGTCGTTGGCCGCACCCCAGAGGGCACCCTTGCCCAGGCGTGAGTGACCGGTGGCGACGACCCTCATGGCATCGGCCCGGGGCTCCGTCTCCAGCCAGTCGAGGATGCGGGAGAGCCCCCATCCCCAGACAGCCAGGGCGGCCCATTCCGTTGGGCGGATGCCCAGGGATTCGGCGAGGGTGCTGCGGATGCCTGTCCGCCATCCATCGACGCGGTCGGGCTCGAGATCCTGGTACCAGGCCGTCGCCAGTCCATAGCCGTGTGCGACCAGCGTATCGACCTGCCACCGCTCCGTCTGCAAGGCGCGGGTAGCTTCTTTGTCCGGATGGAGGGAGCGCCATGTGTCCGTCACCGTTATCCCCGTGTCGGCATGCACGCTGTGGTTGCCCATGAAGTTCAGGCCGATGAAGACGGGCGCCTTCGGGACTGCGTTCGGCAGCCAGGCGACCAGGTGCAGGACCGGCCCGCCGGCATCTGATGTGAAATGAATATCAATCTCTTTCCTCGTGGCCCTTCCTCCCAGTGCCATGTTATCATCCTTCACCGACACGAAATGCATTGCCACCGGACGGCCCGGCATACGGCCGTACACATGTGTGGCGAAGAGTGAGTGGACCTCTGGCCTACGGGTTCGCTCCCACTGGCGGCTGTCGCGGATCTTCTTTCCGTCGCGGTTGCGCAGCAGCTCGGGCAATGCATGACTGCCGACCTTCGACTCGTCGTAGTTGAAATCCTGCGTGCTTGCTGCCAGTCCAAAGCCTAAGAGCACTAATATGTGACCAATGGCTCTTGCAGAAATAAAATATCGATTCTTTAAATTAAACATACCATGAAGTAAATTTTCATATAATATATGCAACATAAGTGGTGCGCACTGCATCAGCGCAAGATGGTCAGATATCCTGCCATCCGTTTGCGGCCGTTTTTCGGATCTATGATATAGTAGTACGTACCAGTAGGAATTGGGATGCCCCGTTGCGTACCATCCCATGGTTTATTATATCCAGTAGATTGGAATATCAGCTGACCGCTTGTTGAGAAGACTTCAACAAGGCAGTCTGGGTATTGATTTAGAAAGCGTACATCCCAAGTGTCATTGACGGCGTCTCCATTGGGTGTAAATGTGTTCGGCGGAGAAGGCAGTCGTAGTACGGTCATGCGCATCTCGTCTTGTGAGATGCAGGCGCCTCTTCCAGTGACGGAAAGTCGATATTCACGGTCATCTTTTGGACGTATGATGGTAGGTGTAAGTGCAGTTGGGTCGCTAAGAAAATCTTCCGGAGACCAACGGTACGAGACGATGCTACCGCTGGCAGTCGAGCCCATGCGTTTCTGTCCGTCGTCAAGAACGTAAAGGTCAGGTCCGGCATCTACCTTCGGATATGAATAAATGCGTACAGACTTCACTGAAGTGTCAGAAAGGCATCCGATGGAGGTCTTTACAAACAGCGTAATCTGGTAAGTACCTTCTGTCTGGTAACGATGCTGCCGTGTAGATGTATTTGCTGTAAAACCGTCGCCAAGGCTCCAGTACCATTCTAAAATGCTTCCGTAGCCAGCAATACTACTATCCCGGAGCTTTACTTCTATGCCTGTACATGCGGAATCATCGCTATAAAATCGAGCATTGGGTCTGTCGAAGATATCGGAGAAATTGCGTGTCAAGGAATCCCGGCAGCCTGGCTGGCTGGTGGCGAATAGCGTAACTGGGTAGTTTCCCTTCGCATAGTATGTATGCTTTCCATCCCGAGCCATCGAGCCTCCAGGCGCAGCCGGGTCTCCAAAATTCCATTGATAAGCCAGGGGAGCATCACTGTTGTGGGCGATTGTAGTGCTGTTGGTAAAGACGGCTGCAGCCACCGGCAGGCATACCTGTGGGAGCGAGAAGGATGGCTTTGGCAGAGGTCTGATCTTCAGGGTGCTGTCGAAAGGAGTTGAAGTGCAGCTATATTCTGAAGTTACGGATAGACGTACACGATAATCTTTCCAATCAGTGTACACATGTCTGTGTACGCCACCTGTTGTAAGGGTATCAGGTTGGGAACCGTCCCCAAAGTCCCAAACCCATCGGGTGATTAATCCCGTTGTAGGAGAGGACCGGTCTATGAAGGGAATAATGTTGCGTTCGCAAAGGGTGTCGGCCGGTCTAAAGCCAGCTATGGGTAAGGGCCATACTCGGATGGGCATCCATTGCGAGTCGCGACATCCTTGTGGTGTAACCAATCGGTAAATGATCGGATGCAACCCCACACCCGCCTGTGAGGGATCGAGCCAACCGGTCATGCTAACCCCTGGTCCGGAGAAGATGCCAACGCCCGGCACGTTCGGGTTGAAACTGGTTTGTGTAATCTGTCGGCCCGGAGCATTGAGGCAGATACTAGGCAGGCTGTCGAAGCGAATTTTCGGGCTGGCGAGCACCGTGACCGACTTCGTCATCGTTTTGCTGCACGAGGAGGCGTCCCCCGAATATGCCCGCAAGGTGATGTTGACGTTTTTGGACATGGGTGTTTGGAAGTCGGGGTATCTGTAGGCATAGACTTTGCCCACATAAGGGTCCTCGTCGGTTGTCTTGATCGAGGGGTCGGCTACATCCCATAAGACCTCTAGGCGAGTGATATCACCAAAGTCTACCAGCGAGAGGTTGCGGATGCGTATCGAGTCGTTTGAGCAGAGCGTGTCGGGCCGAAGGATAATGAAATTGGGCAGTGGGTTGCTGCCGTTTACCTTGAAAGTCTGTGTCAGGGAGTCTGTACAGCCTCGAGAATCGACGATGAGCTTCACGGAGTATAAGTCCGACTTCCGGTACTTCACGGCGGGGTCCTTCTCGGTGGTGTTGGTGTTAGTGAAGACTGGCCCTGGACTGACCGGCGTCGCGCCAGCGTTGAAGTCCCACCGGTAGGTGAAAGCATTGAACCCATCCGGACTTCGGGTGGTGTCGATGAAGCGGGCACTGGCGTCGTCCAAGCACACTTTGGGCACGATGAATCCTGGCTTAGGAAAGGGGGTGACGGTGAAGCCGGCTGCGCGGAAGGTGTCGCTCACACAGCCCGTTTGTGATTCGACAACGAGCCGAATGTCCTTGGCACCCCAGGTGTTGTAGGAGGTTGACTGTGGGGTGGGATTGTTGAATTCTCGGAATCCGCCGCCGTCGGCCAGGTCCCATCTCCACTTCACGATCGTGCCCTGTATGATGGTAGAGGCGTCGGAGAGGGTGAGTGTCTTGTTCACGCAGGTGACGGCGGGCGTGAGGTAGCGCGCCTGCGGCACGGCGGAGAGGAGGAAGCTTTTGGCCGTATCATCGGACAGGCATCCTAGGGCGGACCGTACGCGAAGGCTAACGGAGTGTCTGCCCGGCTGGCCGAATCGTATGCGTGGCTGGAAGGCTGCTGTCGTGTCCATGACTCCTTTGGGTCCGAAGTTCCAGAGGGCTCGGATTGTTCCACTGGAGAGGTTGGTGAATCGGGCACTGTCGGTTTCGCAGCCATTTGTTTGTATGGTGAAATCAGCGTTGGGTTGATCGATGGATATGCGGATCGACTTGCTGGATACGCCGCAACCTGCAGTGGTGGTTGTGACTGTATAAACGCCAGTGTCGCGTACGGTGAAGGAAGGAATTCGAAGGGTCATATCGCTGCTTGAGAAGTTGTTGGGGCCTACCCATGCATATGTTGTGGCTTCGAAGCTTTGTGCACGCAGTGCCAGTGGGGCCTTATAGCAGAACACGATAGAATCCCGCACATCTAAGAGGGGCCTGTTCGGATCAAGGAAGTTGATCAGGTTCGGGCTGAACTCGGAAAAGTAACCATATTTCGTGGTTGTGATATAGGTTCCCTGAATCACACCGATATGGAACTTGCCCGCAGTATTTTCTATCACAACGGGGCTGTTTGTGCCTGCGACACTGGTAGGCACCGAGAGTCGAGCTACAGACCATTGACCGCTTGTACCAGGTACCGGCTGGAACTGGGTCGCATCGATCCAGGTATTGGAGCCGTTGAGTAAGAAACTATTTACAATCGATGAAGGGGATAGTACATTGAGGTAGAAGTTCTGGCTGGCGGAGGCGCGGGTAATGTTTACTTGTGTTGAGCCCGTGCACTTGATGGAGGGGATGACAGCGCCTCCCAACTCACAGCCGATGCCTGTGATGTGGAAGACCTGGACAGGCTTGCTGGATTGAACATAGGTAGACAACGCAGAGAGTTGTCCTTTGTAGACATCCCCCCGTTGGACAAGGTTGGCGACTATCACGCCGTCTACGGATATGATGGTGTTATCCTGAGTGGCAAAAACGTAGTACGCGTCAGGGTTTGATGCGAGGTAACCTTTGGTGAGGATATATTCCTTGCCGGCAATTGCGTCGGGGATGAGCTGGTCGCCAGCCGTATCCCCACAACTTTGGCCAGGTAGGAATATGGAGTCATCTTTGGTGGAAATGGCTATGGGCTTGTTGGATCGAATCATTGTACCCCCTGGCTTTAGTGAGCCTACAGAGGATGCCGACGACAGTACGTAGGTCTCTCCCCGATTCAGCGAGATGATGAAATCCAAGGGCTGCCCTGTCAGTAGGTTGCGAGCTGTCACTGAAACTTGTGTCCCATCCTGCGTGGCAAGCAATATGATGTCTGCTGTATAGTTGACTGTGGCGGTGCTGGGCCTGTTGGGAAAATCCATTTGTAATGGCACGGTGAATTCCTTCCCAAGGGCATTCAGGCCTTTGAGGGCGTAGAGGTCGCTGTTCCTGTCGTGGTTGATGTCGTAGTATACCGAGATGCGATTGTTCGCGACGATGTACAGTCCCTTCTTCAAAACAGTGTTTACCGTGCCGTTTTCAATGAGGTCGATGAATGGCGTCAAGTCTACCGAGGTAGAGCTGTTTGCGGGGAGGGTAACGACCAAGGGTATGAAGCTGCTGTTGGCAGGTATGGAGACGGTGACGGTTGCAGGGTTGTCGGCAGAGGCGATCCGGAGAAGGATGGGTCGGTCGCCATGAGTTTGTTGAAGGTCAGGAGCGGCGAACCAGAATTCGGTATCAGACTGCCCATGAGCTTGCCATACGCTAAGGCTGGCAAGGAGGGTTAAAAGGGCTTTTCTAAAAATTACCATGTGGTGCACCTTTGGGCTGGGCCGCTAATAGCAACAACTACCTACTTCTCATGGTATGCTAGGACTAGGGCTCTGGTTTTATTTATGTTCGGGCGTATTGATTTTTTGACATATAAGTCAAGGTCATACTTATAAAAGAAAGTTACTGTAAAAAAGGAGGCAACATGAGGGTTGCCTCCTTTTTTGTAGTCCATAAGAGTTTGATATCAAATAAAATAGCGCATAATATTCATGCAATTAAGTAAAATTCGAAATCTGTTTTATTCGAGAATTGAGGGATCGAAACATATATACAAAAAATATCTCATTTCAGTTTTGAGCAATTAGTTAATGATTTATTAACGTAGTAGAAACAATTTCCTAATATGACAGGAATATTTTGCGCCCACAAAATACATTTATTTTGCGTAAGATCTATAATCTCAGCGTTGTCTTATTTATATGCTTGAGCAGCGTTGCGCAGCGTGCTAATTTTCAATTGAAAATTAAGGATATCGATAATTTAAATCTCCCTGGGGCCTCAGTACAACTCAATCCAGGAAAGTGGGGAGGCGTCACAAATCCACAGGGGGAATTATTTTTAGTTGATATGCCACCGGGTAATTATAAATTATCAATTAGTTATATCGGATTTGAGAAGTTGGAAAAAGAGATTGTACTAAAGAACGGAAACAATATCTTTTCTGAACAAATCATCAATTTGGCTGTGACTAATAGCGAAGTTGTTGTGATGGGAGATCGTTTGAAAGGTCAGTCAAAAGCACTGAGTCAGCAAAAAAATAGTGGTAACATCACAAACATTATCAGCGCCGACCAGATGGGCCGTTTTCCGGATGCAAACATTGGTGATGCGGTTAAACGGGTACCTGGTATTACGATGCAAAACGACCAGGGCGAGGCAAGAAATATTATCATAAGAGGGATGGGGCCAGAGTTTAATGCGGTAACTTTTAATGGTGAGCGCATACCATCAGCCGAAGGGGATAATCGCCGAATTCAAATGGACTTAATACCCGCCGACATGGTACAAACGGTTGAGGTGAATAAAACATTAACTGCAGATATGGATGCCGATGCAATTGGTGGTTCCGTAAATATGGTTAGCCGCCAAGCTCCAAATGGTTTACGTATTTCCGGCACTATGGCTGGTGGTATTAACCCCATAAGGGATGGTATGATTGGTACATACAATTTTATCATCGGAAATCGTAAAGCCAACAGTAAGTTGGGATATATGATTAGTGGTTCACATAACAGAAATGTATTTGGTTCAGATAATGTTGAAGCTGTGTGGAGTAAGGATGCCAATGGTAAACCATTTGTTAGTAATCATGACATACGCATCTATGATTTAATTCGTATTCGGCGTAGTTTGGCAACTACATTGGATTATAAAATAAGCCCACTGCACAATATCAGTTTTACTAGTTCATATAACTGGCGCGATGATAAAGAAAACCGCTTTCGTTTGCGCCATCGTTATCGTGGTAATGTCGAAAATCCAATTCCTGCTGATCTTATTTATGATGCTGCAGGTAATATTTCAGGATATAAAAACGGAGAGGTGTTGCGTCAAACAAAGGGGGGTATCGATAATATCCGAAATGAAAGTAGACGTTTGGAGGATCAACGCGTTCGTTCTTTTGCTGTAAATGGTAATCACGTATTTGGAAAACTTAAATCTGACTGGTGTATTCAGTGGGCTAAAGCATCTGAAGTTAGACCTAATGAACGCTATTTTGCGATGGGTCGTCGTAGCATTCAGGTATTTCAAAATATAAACGATCCAAGAAAGCCCCAGGCATTCGATAATACAGCGCTATCTGCTTATACACGCCTTGGGGAACTTACGGAAGAGTTTCAGGATCAATATGAGCGTGATGTGAACGCAAAGCTCAATTTTGAACTTCCTACTACCCTGGTTAAGAATCGAAAGGGTAAGTTTCGATTCGGATTGCGGTTGAGAACGAAAGAAAAAATTAGGGATAACAGTTTTTATTCCTACAAGCCTGTCACTACAATTCCAAATATTAGCGTAGTGCCATTGATTGATAAAACTAATCCTAATATTTATGTAGGTAGTGCATTTGTAGCTGGTAACTTTATTGATCCACGTCATCTTGGCGGCCTTCAATTTAAAAATGCATTATTATTTACTGAAACTGATGAGCCTTCAAAGTATTTAGCAGAAAATTATAGCGCAAATGAAATCATTACTGCAGGTTTCTTGGAGTTTAATCAAAGCTTTAGTGATCGTTTTTCTGCTCGTTTTGGTCTAAGGTTAGAAAATACCTCAATCAACTACACTGGAAATATTGTTGAAGCAGAAAAGTACTTAAAGGGTGTGGTAAAGCTATCAAACAGCTATCTCGACGTGCTTCCATCTGTAAATTTACGCTATGAAGCTGAAAAAGATTTTATAATCAAAGCGGCATGGACAAACGGGTTGGCAAGACCTAAATATTACGATTTGGTTCCTTATTTTAATCTTAATCCTAATGATCTTGAACTTTCGGCGGGCAATCCCTCCTTGAGTCCAGTGCGATCTTCAAACTTGGATCTGATGTTCGAAAAGTACTTTAAATCTGTGGGTATTATTTCGGGAGGTGTCTTTTATAAAAGTATTGATCGCTTCTTCTATACTTACATAGATAATAATTACACCCAATCGAAGTTTGTTACAGACTTTCCTGGAGTAAACAATCCAATTGAACCGGGTGAAAATTGGGCTTTTTCACAGCGTAGAAATGGCGATGGTGCCGATGTCTTCGGTTTTGAAACTGCCATACAACGTCAGCTTGACTTTTTACCTGGTTTCTGGAAAGGTATAGGTATTTACCTGAACTATACCTATACCTACTCAAAGGCAAGCGGTATTTATAATGGCAGTGGTTCACTCATCAGAAGCAACGTAAAATTACCAGGGGCAGCGCCGCATATGTTCAATGCATCTATTTCATATGAAACAAAGAAGTTTGTTCTGCGTATCTCCGCTAACTATACTTCATCTTATGTAGATGATAGTGATGATGCAGGTTATAATGCTAATCCCTTCTTCGACCGATACTATGATCAGCAATTTTTTCTGGATGCTAATGCTTCCTATGCTTTTTCAAAAAAACTACGTTTGTTTGCTGAAGCAAATAATTTGACTAATCAACCTTTGCGTTACTTTCAGGGCGATCGCTCGAGAACAGCTCAGCTCGAGTATTATGGTTCACGCTTTAATGCTGGATTAAAATTTGATTTAAATAAGTAAAATATTTTACACCCACACCGGGAAAATAATCCGGGTCTTTTTTTATGAAAATACACATACTGCATTCATACGTTTTTTTTTTGATCAATACATGTATTTCATCTGGTTGTTATGGGCAGAAACCGGTCAATGCAAATAGTCCAGTACAGCCTGCTGTAATTACCCAGAAGGTATATGATGATAGTGATGATCCTGCCATCTGGATTAATCCCACCGATTTGAGCCGTTCTCTTGTTATAGGAACAGATAAGCACAGTGTAAATGGGGGATTATATGTTTTTCTTTTAAACGGGAAGATAGATAGCAGTCGCACCAGAATTGGCATGAAAAGGGTTAATAATGTGGATGTAATTAATGGGTTTGTATGGGGAGATTCAACCATTGATATCGCCGTAGCTACCGAGCGCGATCGTAATTGCATACGGGTCTTCAAACTGCCTGAAATGAAGCCGATTGATGGTAACGGTATTAAGGTATTTGTTGGAGAAAAAGAGCGTAGTCCTATGGGTATTGCATTATATAAAAGAAGTTCTGATAAAGCTGTTTTTGCTATTGTTAGTCGAAAAAATGGTCCTCGTGATGGATACTTAGCCCAATACAAACTTCAGTTTGATGGTCGTGATCGCGTTGTTGGAATAATGGAACGCCATTTTGGAAAGTTTTCTGGTAAAAAAGAAATAGAGTCACTTGCAGTTGATCATGATTTGGGCTATTTGTATTATAGTGATGAACAGTTTGGCATTAGAAAGTATCACGCCGACCCGAAGAAGGGTGATGAAGAGTTGGCAGTTTTTGGTAAAAGAGTATTTAAGGAAGATAATGAAGGAATTTCAATTTATACGCTGGATTCCAGCACAGGTTATATATTAGTATCCGACCAATCTAATAATTCATTTCAAGTGTATAGTCGTATCGGTACTAAGTACAACAAGCACGAACACAAATTTATTACTAGTATCGCTGTGGCTGCTAATCAAAGTGATGGGAGTGAAATTACTTCAGTGAGTTTACCCGGTTTTGAAGGCGGCATGTTAGCTGCAATGAGTACTGAGGGTACTTTTCATTTTTATCGTTGGAAAGATATCGCAAAGGCAGGTGGGCTAGAAGTTAAGTAATGATTGAAGACATTAAGAGCGCTCTTAAGTATTGATTAGAAAATAAAGTAATTGCCCATCTGGATGTTTTGTTCTTCTTTGCAAGTATAAATTACAATCCCCGGCAATTGCCGGGGATGTTTGTAGCCCGTAGGGGAATCGAACCCCTCATTCCTCCGTGAAAGGGAGGCGTCTTAACCGATTGACCAACGGGCCAAATTGTTTGAATAGGTGTGCAATGATACAACAGACTTGTACATAACCCAAAATCCTAGCGAATAAAACCACATCAGGTCGGGATCACGCATCTAGGTCTAGAGCAGCTTTGCGGTCAATCCCATACCTTTGTCTCCCATTTATCAATCGAAAACAACGACCCACGCATGAGCAGTGTTAAAGTTGCTATCAATGGTTTTGGCCGCATCGGCCGTCTTGTATTCCGCCAAATTTACAACCTCCAGGGGATTGACGTGGTGGCCATCAACGACCTCACCAGCCCTAAGGTGCTGGCACACCTTCTGAAATACGATACCGCTCAGGGCCGCTTTGAGGCGGCAGTCACCGCAGGCGAGGGTTCTATCCTTGTCAACGGAGAAGAGATCCGCATCTATGCACAGAAGGATCCTGCTCAGATTCCATGGAGTTCTCATGGGGTTGATGTGGTCCTGGAATGTACTGGCTTTTTCACCGACCGTGATAAGGCAGCTGCCCACCTGTCGGCGGGCGCCCGCAAGGTAGTGATCTCGGCCCCTGCGACCGGAGACCTCAAGACCATTGTTTTCAATGTAAACCACGATACGCTCGATGGTTCAGAGTCCATCATCAGCTGTGCTTCCTGTACGACCAATTGCCTAGCCCCCATGGCCAAGGTCTTAGATGACACTTACGGGATTGTCACCGGACTGATGACGACCGTACATGCCTACACCAACGATCAGAACACCCAAGATGCCCCGCATGCCAAAGGTGACCTCCGCCGCGCAAGAGCTGCCGCCCAGAATATCGTGCCAAACAGCACCGGTGCAGCCAAGGCCATCGGTCTGGTACTTCCTGGCCTGAAAGGTAAGCTCGACGGCACCGCCCAGCGGGTGCCCACCCTGACCGGCTCCCTGACAGAGCTCACGGTCGTACTTGGTAAGAAGACTACAGCCGAAGAAATCAACGCTGCCATGAAGGCGGCCGCCAATGAGAGCTACGGTTATACTGAGGATGAGATCGTCAGCAGTGATGTGATCGGCATCTCTTATGGCTCCCTGTTCGATGCCACACAGACCAAGGTCCAGACGATGGGCGACACACAGCTGGTCCGGACGGTCGCCTGGTACGACAACGAGATGAGCTACGTCAGCCAGCTGGTCCGGACGGTGGACTATTTTGCCAAACTGATCTCAAAGTAATTCCAGCCATGCTTCGAGTGCACCCACAAGGGATGCCCACGGGGACTATATGCTCGTCAAGTAAATCCGCTTTCCATGTCCCGATTTGCATCTTTCGATTTTTCCGGCCATACAGCCTTGTTACGCGTTGATTTCAACGTCCCACTCGATGAGGCCTTCCGCATCACCGACGACACCCGCATCACGGCGGCACTCCCCACGATCCGAAAGATCCTTTCCGATGGTGGCAGTGTGATTTTGATGAGCCACCTGGGAAGGCCTAAGGACGGGCCTTCCGACAAATATTCCCTACGGCATCTGATGCCTCACCTGCATTCGCTTCTCACCGGTGCCGATCTGCTGTTTGCCACCGATTGCATCGGTCCGGCGGCAGTGGCTGCCGCAACATCCCTGAAGGCGGGCGAGGTGCTGCTTCTTGAGAATCTTCGTTTCCACAAAGAAGAAGAAAAGGGTGATGCGGCCTTTGCCCGTGCCCTGGCAGGCCTGGGAGACGTATACGTCAACGATGCTTTCGGGACAGCCCACCGCGCACATGCCTCTACGGCTGTGATGGCAGCCGAATTCCCACGGGAGCGCCGCATGTTCGGACTGTTGATGGAGGCAGAAGTCGCCAGTGCTGAGCGTGTTCTACACCAAGCTCAATCGCCCTTCGCAGCCATCATCGGCGGGGCCAAGGTCTCTGATAAGATCCTCATCATTGAGAATCTGCTGGAGCGCGCTACGGACATCTTGATCGGTGGAGGGATGGCCTACACCTTTCTGAAAGCGCAAGGCGGACACATCGGTCAGTCCATCTGCGAGACTGACCGCCTCGACACCGCTCGGGAGATCCTAGAGAAGGCAGCCGCCAAAGGCGTACGCCTGCACCTCCCCCAGGATTCCATCCTGGCAGATCGGTTTGACACCGCTGCCCAAACATCGGTGGCTCCTTCTGCAGCCATCCCAGACGGATGGATGGGCCTTGACATCGGCCCGGAGGCCAGGCGTAGTTTCACCGAGGTAATCCATCAGGCCCGGACAATCCTGTGGAACGGACCTATGGGCGTCTTCGAGATGGAAGCTTTCCAGGAGGGGACCCTTGCCATCGCCGAAGCAGTGGCTTCTTCCACCCGTCAAGGTGCCTACTCGCTGGTAGGAGGGGGCGACAGCGTCGCCGCCGTCAACCGCTTCGGATTTGCCGGGCAGGTCAGTTACGTCTCCACTGGCGGTGGAGCCATGCTCGAATTTTTCGAAGGAAAGACGCTGCCGGGCATCGCAGCCATCAGGTAGCACTGTCCGGCCGATCTGCACGTGGGTCATGCAACCTTTCCGCCTTTCCGCCTATCTTTAATGTACATAAACTTATTCCATCGTATATGAACACAAAAAACATTGTTCTACTGGCCATCATCGGCGGCATCCTTCTCTTGGGCGGTTGTGGCTGCTCTGGCTATAACAATATGGTCTCCCAGGATCAGAATGTAAAGAGCGCCTGGGGCAAAGTTCAGAGCGACTACCAGCGTCGTTCCGACCTCATCCCCAACCTCGTGAGCACGGTCAAAGGATCAGCAGATTTTGAAAAATCAACCCTCGAAGCCGTGATCGGCGCACGCGCTAAGGCCACGCAGACGGTCATAGACCCTGCCAACCTTAACCCGGAAAATATCGCTAAGTACCAGCAGGCGCAGGGAGAGTTGTCCGGAGCGCTGAGCCGGCTGCTCGTCACGGTCGAACAGTACCCCAACTTGAAAGCCAATCAAAACTTCCTGGACCTGCAGGCACAGCTCGAAGGCACTGAGAACCGTATTAAAACGGCCCGGAATGATTTCAACGACGCCGTGAAATCTTATAACACGACCATCAAGACCTTCCCCAACGTGATCATCGCCGGCATATTCGGCTTCACCGAGAAAGGCTACTTTAGTGCCGATGCTGGAGCAGAGAAGGCTCCCACCGTCAACTTTAGCAAATAATCTCCAGCCGATGGCCTTGCTTGACCTCTTCCGCGGGCGCAGCGCAAAACGCAATTTCTCTCCTGCCGAGGAGGAGCGGGTCGTGGCGGCCATTCGCGAAGCGGAAGCCCGCACCAGCGGAGAGATCCGCGTCTATATCGAACATCGCTGCCGCTATGTTGACCCTCTCGACCGCGCGATGGAGGTATTTCTCCAGCTGAAGATGGAGCAGACGCGGGAGCGCAATGGGGTACTCCTTTACCTTGCCATGAAAGACCGTCAGCTGGCCGTATTCGGCGATGAGGGCATTCATCAGAAAGTCGGCTCTGAATTCTGGAACCAGGAAGTCGCCAAGATTCTCTCCGCCTTCCGGGAAGACAAGAAAGTAGAAGGGCTAGTAGACATCGTGCGCGACCTGGGGGAGGCGTTGGTGACCCATTTCCCTTACCACGACCAGGATCGGAACGAACTCTCAGACACCCTCGTATTCGGCGCATGAGTAGAAAGACGCTACTACCCTTGCTGCTCCTGCTGGCACAGACCATCACGGCCCAGATCGAGCAGTATATCCCTGAAAGACCCAGTCCGCAGCGCCTGGTGAACGACTTCACCGGCACCCTCTCAGCTGACCAAAAACAGGCCCTAGAGCAGAAGCTCAAGCAATATGATGACACGACCTCCAATCAGGTGGCGGTCGTCATCATCCCTACGACCGGCGACTATGACATCTCCGAAGTAGCTATACAACTCGGCCGCACATGGGGCGTCGGCAATGCCAAAAGTAACAACGGAGTTGTACTGCTCATCGCCAAAGACGACCGGAAGCTGTTCATCGCCCCTGGATACGGACTGGAAGGGGCGATTCCGGATATTACCGCCCGGCATATCATAGAAGAGCAGATCAAGCCCAACTTCCGGGAAAATGATTTCTACCGAGGCATCGACTACGGAACCGATGCCATCATGCAGGCCGCAGCCGGAGAATACGCCGTTCCTCCAGGCTACAAAGACCGTGGGCAGGGCGATGACGAGGGCTTGATCGGAGTCCTGGTCGTTTTTGTGTTGATTTTTCTCTTCGTCATCATGGGAGCTCGGCAAAAGGCTAGAGGTGGCTCTTTTATGAGTGGCCGTGGCTATCGCAACTGGAATGGTCCTTCGACGTTCTTTCCTCCCAGTAGTTTTGGCAGCAGCTCTGGCAGCAGTGGTGGGGGTTTTGGGGGCTTTGGCGGCGGCAGCTTCGGTGGGGGCGGTGCAGGCGGCAGTTGGTGACTTGCCGGCATAGGATGAATGCAAAAAAACATAGAAGCCGAAACTTCCCCGCAGTTGTCATACCCCATTTCCTGCTCAACAGACTTAAGAAAGTCCCTGGCCTTCTCTTCGACTCTGTCCTGTTGACCTGCGGCTTCCTCTGTCCCCGTCGTTGTCTGGGGGACGGCAGCTGTCCGGCCGACTAGCGACCGCATCCTGAATCTCCAGTAGCTTTGTGTTCGATGAGATCTGCCACCGTCAAGGAGATCAAAGACGAGCTGTCTGCCCTCCCACACAAGGAGCTGGTGGCACTCTTGCAACGCCTGGCCCGTTTCAAGAAAGACAATAAGGAGCTGTTGACCTACCTGCTTTTTGAATCTACGGACCTCGACGGATACCTCACGGCTATCCGTCAGGAAATGCTGGAGGGGATGTTGGACATCCGCCCCTGGCAGTCCTGGCTCGCCAAGAAGACCATCCGCAAGACACTACGCATCGCTATGAAGCATATCCGGCTCTCCTCCTCCCGACAGGCGGAGGCCGACCTGCTGCTGCATTTCATCCGGCTCGTGCTAGACAGCGGCATCGATCTATCCACCAACCTGGTCGTGCTCAACCTCTGCCATGTCCAGGCCCGCAAGGCCCGGGCTGCCATCGAGGCCCTGCATGAAGACTTGCAATTTGAATATCGCTTGGCCTGCGAGCAGCTAGAGCTGAGCCTGCCGGATGCCCCCCGCCGGGAGCGGTAGACCACCCACGATTGTCTGCAGGGGCGGGGCCGGAAAGATTTTGGGCAGCATGCTCTATATTCGCCGTAATCTTCTACCTGTTGCCCGGCAACAGCCACCCAACCGACGAACCTCATGGGACCGGCCTCGATGATCATCCTCACGCTTGCTGCCATCGTCTTCTCCGTAATAGCCATCCTCGCCTCCCGCATGGTGGTGAAAGGATCCTGGAACCCGCAGAAGGGTGAGGCCTATGAGTGCGGCATCCCCACGCAGGGGCAGACCTGGATACAATTCCAGGTGGGCTACTACCTTTTTGCACTCATCTTCCTAGTCTTCGACGTAGAACTCATATTCCTCTATCCCTGGGCGGTCGTGGTCAAAGAAATCGGCTGGCCGGCCCTCGTAGAGATCGTGATCTTTTTTGTCATTCTGTTCCTGGGGTTTCTATATGCCCATAAGGTGAAGGCACTGACCTGGAAGTAAATCATCGTAAGCATGCATGATGTGGACGGAAAATGACTGATATGACACAAACAGTGACGAACTATACAGACAAGCAGCCTGCCAAGTTCCCAGGGCTGGTGCAGGAGACGCCGGGTGGCGGCATCCTCTCAGGCCCCCTGGACGATGTGGTGAACTGGGCGCGCAGCAACTCCCTCTGGCCGCTCACCTTCGCCACCAGCTGTTGCGGCATCGAGATGATGTCGACGGCTGCGGCCAAATATGACTTTGCCCGCTTTGGATTCGAAGTGGCCAGGGCTACGCCCCGGCAGGCCGATGTGATCATCATCGCCGGCACCATTGTCAACAAGATGGCACCTGTCCTCAAACGGCTCTACGACCAGATGGCAGACCCCAAATACGTCATCGCGATGGGTGCTTGTGCCATCAGCGGAGGTCCCTTCTTCTATAATACTTACTCCGTAGTCAAAGGAGCTGATCATGTTATCCCGGTCGATGTCTACGTCGCCGGCTGCCCGCCGCGCCCCGAAGCCTTGCTGCATGCTTTGATTACGCTGCAAGAGAAAATCCGTCTCGGGATACGCGAACGGGTCGATATCGACGGTACCAAGATCTGAGGGGGACGAGCATGCAAGGCGGCCGAGACCTGCTGAAAACAACCACATGACAAACGAAGAGCTCATCGCCCGCCTACAGGACATCGACCCATCAATCTCTGTCGATGCGGGGGAATGGCCGAATGCCCATATAGAGGCGACCGCCTGGCCTGTCCTGGCACCTGCCCTACGACTATGCGACGAGCTGGCCTTCGACTATCTCTTCTGCCTGACCTGTGTCGACTGGAAGACACATCTCACTATGGTCTACCACCTCACATCGACCCGACACCGGCATCACTTGGTGGTCAAGTCGAAGCTTGACCGGGAAGCGCCCTCCATCCGAACCGTATCTGACATCTGGCGTACCGCCGAGTTTCACGAACGGGAGGTCTTTGAGATGTTCGGCGTGCATTTCGAGGAACATCCCGATCTACGCAAGCTTATCCTGCCCGACGACTGGCAGGGCTATCCGCTGCGCAAGGATTATGAGGACCCCGTCAATATGATTAAACTCTAACGAAGGCCGCATGGTCGAAGAAATTGGCACGACAGAACAAGGCGACCTCATCATCAACGTAGGCCCGCAGCACCCCGCCACCCATGGCGTGCTGCACCTCGTGATCACTCTCAACGGGGAGACCGTCAAGAAGGTAGAACCCCACCTAGGATATATTCACCGCTCTATCGAAAAGATGTGCGAAAGCCTCTCCTACCGGCAGTTCATCTATTCGACTAGCCGGATGGATTATCTCTCTTCGCATATCAATAACCATGGCTGCGCATTAGCCGTGGAGAAGGCCCTGCAACTCGAAGTGCCGGGGCGCGCCCAGGTTATCCGTGTGCTGATGGACGAGCTGACACGCATTGCATCGCATGTCCTCTGGTGGGGAGCCATGGCCATGGACATCGGAGCTTTCACCCCCTTCTTCCATGCCTTCCGGGAGCGTGAGATGATCAACGACATCATGGAAGAGACCTGTGGCGCCCGCCTCACCATGAACTATATGGTGCCCGGCGGGGTGATGTTCGACCTGCATCCCAACTTTTACGGGCGGGTGAAAGCATTCATTCGTCAGTTCCACAAGAAGCTGCCGGAATACGACGAGCTCGTCACCGGCAATACAATCTTCCGCTCGCGGACCCGCGGCGTAGGCGTGCTCTCCAAGGAGGACGCCATCTCTTATGGCTGCAGCGGTCCTACAGCCCGCGCCAGCGGCGTTGACTGCGACATCAGGAAGCTCTTTCCATATGAGGGATATGGCAAACTTCAATTCGAGCAACCTTTGGCGACAGAAGGAGATACCTACGATCGCTACATGGTGCGCATGCATGAAATGCGGCAGTCGCTCTCCATCCTCGAGCAGCTCATCGACAACATCCCGGAAGGGGACTTCCAGGCCAAGACCAAGGCTGTGCTGAAACTTCCAAAGGGTGAGTTCTACTCGCGCGTCGAAACTGCCAGGGGTGAATTCGGAGTCTATATTGTGAGCGAAGGCGGCACGACGCCCTACCGCATCAAATACCGATCTCCCGGCTTCTCCAACCTGAGTGCGCTTGACCATGTGGTGCGCGGTCAGAAGATCGGCGACCTGGTGGCCATCATGGGGAGTTTCGACCTGGTCATACCTGATATCGATCGATAACCAATCGTGCATGCATCGCCCGTGATGCATGCACGATTTGAACAACATACTATGTGGAGTTTTGCAGCACTGGCCGACCTGATTCATGAGGAGCTCAATGCCCAGCTCGACCCTTCCTGGGTGCTGGCTGTAGAGATGATCCTTGTTGGCCTTTCTGCCATCGGCCTCTTCGCCCTCCTGGGGCTGGTGTTGGTGTTGATGGAGCGAAAAGTCTCTGCCTTCATGCAGATACGCTTAGGCCCCAACCGGGTCGGGCCTGCAGGCTTGCTGCAGACCTTGGCAGATACACTTAAGTTGCTCGTCAAAGAGGGCATCACGCCCAACGGAGTCGATCGCCTCATGTTCAACGGTGCCCCCTTCATCGCGATGATTGCGGCCATGCTGCTGCTGGCACCCATCGCTTTTGCCCGTGATTTCCAGATCTGGGATCTCAACATCGGCGTCCTCTATGTCTCTGCTGTCTCCTCGCTGAACGTGATCGCCATCTTGATGGCGGGATGGAGCAGCAATAATAAATACTCACTGCTGGGTGCGATGCGCAGCGGTGCACAGATCGTCAGCTACGAGCTATCGGCAGGGCTCTCGGTTTTGACGATCGTCGTGCTGGCCGGCAGCCTGCAAATGTCTGAGATCGTGGCCTCCCAGGCAGATGGCTGGTGGGTTTTCAAAGGGCACGTCCCAGCGCTGCTGGCCTTTGTTATCTTTCTCATCGCAGCAACGGCGGAGACAAATCGAGCACCTTTCGACCTTTCGGAAGCGGAATCGGAGCTCACCGCGGGCTTCCATACGGAGTATTCAGGCATGAAGTTCGCGCTGTTCTTCCTGGCGGAATATATCAACGTATTCATCGTCTGTGCCATCGGCGCGACCCTGTTCCTGGGTGGGTGGATGCCGCTGCATATCGGACATTGGGCGGGTTTCAACCAAGTGATGGATTGGATTCCTTCCTCTATCTGGTTCTTTGGAAAGACCTTCTTCCTCATATTTGTCATCATGTGGTTCCGTTGGACTTTCCCAAGGCTGCGCATCGACCAGTTGCTCGACCTCGAGTGGAAATACCTCCTGCCCATCGGGATGGTCAACATCCTGCTCGTAACGGCGGTGGCGATCCTAGGATGGCATTTCTGAGGATGGTGTAATCTTAAAATCGACATGTTCCTGAAAGAATACATATCCGACATCACCGGTGCCGTCGGCTCCCTGCTCAAAGGGATGCGCCGCACCGGCTACTACTTTCTGCACCGTGGCGAAGCCATCACGCAGCAGTACCCGGACAATCGCGACCACATGGGCCTGCCGGAGCGCTTCCGCGGAGAAGTTGTCATGCCCCACAATGAGCAGAACGAACACCGCTGCACCGGCTGTACGGCCTGTGAGCTGGCCTGCCCCAACGGTACCATCAAGGTGGTGACCAAATTTGAGGTTAACGCCGAAGGCAAGCGAAAGAAGGCAGTGGACCGGTTCATCTACCACCTGGAGCTCTGTACCATGTGCAACCTGTGCATCGAGGCCTGTCCGACAGATGCTATCAAGATGGCGCAGCATTTTGAGCACAGCGTATACGACCGGAGCCAGCTTACCAAGATCCTCAACCGTCCCGAATCTAAACTCCAGGACGGGGTAGAATGATGAAAGGAGAGACGATCATCTTTTGGCTGCTGGCAGCCCTCACGCTGGGCACGGCCCTGCTCGCGGTCACCTCGCGGCAGATCTTCCGTGCGGCCATCTACCTGCTCTTCAGCTTGCTGGGTGTGGCAGGCATCTACTTCTGGCTGCATTATGAGTTCGTCGCGGCTGTACAGATTGTCGTCTATGCGGGCGGCATCGCAGTGCTGATCATCTTCTCGGTATTCCTGACGCAACGCTCCGGCGAAGACCTCCCAAAGCCTTCAACCGGTCGGATGCTGGTGGCAGGGCTGGCTACCCTGAGCGGTCTGGCGCTGGTCATGTTTCATGTGCTCAAGCATGCCTTTCCTGTCAGCATACTCGAGCCATCCACGGCTACCGTGGCTGACCTCGGACGCCGCATGCTGCACACGGGCGAGGGCGGCTTTGCATTACCTTTTGAAGTCGTCAGCATTCTCTTGCTTGCAGCCATGGTCGGCTGTATAGTCATTGCCATGCGTGTCAAAAACAAGAATTTATGACAGAGCCCGGTCTCCCACACCTGCTGTTTATCGGCGCTGCCCTCTTCTTCATTGGAGTGTTTGGATTCCTCACGCGTCGCAACCTGATTACTATGTTGATGAGCGTGGAGCTGGTGCTAAACAGCGTCTGCATCAACTTTGTCGCCTTCAACCGATACCTCTGGCAGGAGCGACTAGACGGCGTATTCATCACCATCTTCATTATTGCCATCGCTGCTGCAGAGGCGGCCGTCGCCATCGCCATCATCATCCATCTCTACCGGTCGCATCGTACCATCGACGTTGGGGCTGCGGAAGACATGAAGCATTAATACTATAGGCTTGAATGAAAGAATGAAAGTGAGCCGATATGCCTGACACGACCTACCTGTATCTGATTCCCTTCCTGCCGCTAGCAGGCTTTGCCTGCCTCGGTCTTTTTGGCCGGCGCTTCCCTGGGCAGACTTCAGGCTGGCTGGCCACCGCCTGCATCGCTGTCTCTGCCGCCATGGCGCTGTCCACCGCCTTTGGCTATTTCAGCGACTGGGGAAGGGAGGGTGGCGGCTATGCATCCTTACAGCCCATCGATGTACCATGGCTGGTCTTCACCGAGGAGTTGGCCATCCACCTGGGTGTGCTGCTGGACCCGATCTCTGTCATGATGATCTGCATCGTGACCTTTGTCTCCCTCATGGTGCATGTCTACAGCCTTGGGTACCTGAAAGGAGCGGATCGGCTGCCGACTTATTTTGCCTTCCTTGGGCTTTTCACCTTCTCGATGCTGGGGCTCGTGATGTCGTCCAACCTCTTCCAGATGTATATCTGCTGGGAGCTCGTCGGCGTCTCCTCCTTCTTGCTGATCGGGTTTTACTTCAGCAGCCCTGCCGCCGTGGCAGCTTCTAAGAAGGCTTTCATCGTGACGCGCTTCGCGGACCTCGGCTTCCTCATCGGCATCCTGATCCTGGGTGAGGGGGCCGACAGCTACGACTTCCTGACGATCATCGAGCGACTCACGGCCACCATGGATCCCAACTATGCCGCTGTCATGGCCCCGACCTTCCTTGGCTTTTCTGTGATCGGCTGGGGGCTTGGACTCGTCTTCATCGGTGGCATGGGCAAGAGCGCCATGTTTCCACTGCACATCTGGCTGCCCGATGCGATGGAGGGCCCCACGCCCGTCTCCGCCTTGATCCATGCCGCCACGATGGTGGTGGCCGGCGTCTTCCTTGTCGCCCGCCTCTTCCCGGTCTATGCGGTCTCGGTTCCCGAGTTGTTGTCGTGGGTCACGCTCATTGGGGTCTTCTCCGCACTGTTTGCTGCCGTTATTGCCTGCACGCAGACCGACATCAAGCGAGTGCTCGCGTATTCGACCATGTCTCAGATCGGGTTTATGATGTTCGCGTTAGGCGTCTCCGGTTATGGAGGCGAGGCGGGCCTGGGCTATATGGCCTCGCAGTTCCATCTTTTTACGCATGCCCTTTTCAAGGCGCTGCTGTTCCTCTGTGCCGGCGCTGTCATCCATGCCGTACATAGCAACGAGCTGAAGGATATGGGTGGCCTCCGCCATCGGCTGCCTGTGACGCACGCCTGCTTTCTTATCGCCTGCCTGGCCATCGCAGGACTGCCCCCACTGGCGGGCTTCTTCAGCAAGGAAGAGATCCTGCTGGCTGCGTATCAGCGCAACCATACCGTCTTCTACCTGGCCCTCGCAACTTCCGGCCTCACGGCTTTTTATATGTTCCGCCTCTACTTCAACATCTTCTGGGGGCAGGGGGGGGCGACTGGCCATCATGGCCACGGTGAAGGCGGTGGTTTTATGATGGTTCCCCTGGTCATCCTCTCCATGGGTGCCATAGGGGCTGGCTTTGTACCCTTCGGGCAGTTTGTCACCTCCGACCGGTTGCCGCTGGAGACACACCTACACCTCGGCTTCTCCATCGCGCCGGTGGCGCTGGGGCTCGCAGGCATCGGGCTGGCTGCCCTGCTGTACCGCAAGCCTTCTCCCTTGCCCGGGCAGATTGCTTCCAGGCTAGGAGCGGTTTATGAGACGGTGTACGACCGTTTTTATGTGGACGAGCTTTACCAGTTTGTCACCAAGCAAGTCGTCTTCCGCTGTATTGGGGCGCCTGCAGCCTGGGTCGACCGACATGTCGTCAACGGGTTGGTCGACTTCACCGGCAACACTGCCTTAAAGCTCTCCGAGACGGTGAAGGGACTGCAGTCGGGTCGGGTGCAACAATATGCGCTTGTTTTTCTTTGCGGCCTTCTATTGCTCGGGCTGCTGTTGATGTACATATTTTAATGAAAATAACCAGGAGCGCTTCGCCAAAATGACGACATGAACCTGACTGCCATCCTCGCCATCCCAACCCTCACCCTTCTGGCTGTTCTGCTGGTGCCAAGGGCCCGTCAGGCGCGCTGGGCAGCCCTTGCCGGCGCCGTAGCTCAGCTGGCTGCCTCCTTGTGGCTACTGGTCCATTTCCGCGAGGCAAGGTCCTCCGGAGATAGCGGTTTTCTCTTCCAGTGGCAGCATGCCTGGTATGCCGATTGGAACATCCAATTTCACCTGGGTGTAGATGGCATCTCCGTGGCGATGATCCTCCTCACGGCCCTGGTGGTGGTGGCCGGCGTGCTTGTCTCCTGGGAAGAGGAGCGCATGTCGAAGACCTTCTTTGGCCTTCTAACACTGCTTGGTCTGGGTGCTTACGGCTTCTTCTGTTCGCTCGATCTGTTTGCCATGTTCTTTTTCCTGGAGGTAGCCGTTGTGCCCAAGTTCCTGCTCATCGCGCTCTGGGGCAGCGGTCGCAAGGAGTACAGTGCCAATAAGCTAGCCATCATGCTGATGGGGGCTTCTGTTGCCATCCTGATGGGAATCATCGCGCTGATGTATTCTGCTCCAGGCGGTCAGTGGTCTTTCGACATGCTGCATATCGCCGGGTGGGAGATACCGGCTGACACCCAGACGACGATCTTTGCTTTGATCTTTATCGGCTTTGGCGTCTTCACCGCCTTGTTTCCTTTCCATACATGGGTGCCTGATGGGCACTCTTCAGCACCTACCGCCGGCTCGATGTTTTTGGCGGGCATCTCTATGAAGCTGGGTGGATATGGCTGCCTGCGTGCAGCCGTCTGGCTGCTTCCGAAGGGAGCGGTGGCTTATGGGGATACCATTGTCGTATTATCGGTGGTGGCCATCCTCTATGGCGCTTTTGTCACCCTCATGCAGACCGACCTTAAATACATCAATGCCTACTCTTCTGTGAGCCATTGCGGCTTCGTGCTGCTCGGCATTGGTATGCTGACGAAGGCGGCGGTGGCGGGTGCCGTCTTGCAGATGGTCTCGCACGGGCTGATGACGGCCCTCTTCTTCGCTGTGATCGGGATGGTCTATGCGCGCACGCATACCCGTCAGGTGTCTGAGATGGGTGGCTTGATGCGGGCCATGCCCTTCATTGCCGTGTTGATGTTTCTGGCAGGACTGAGCTCACTCGGCTTGCCCGGTCTCAGCGGCTTCGTGGCAGAGATGTCGATTTTTGTTGGTGGATGGGAGCGGGGGACTAACTTCCACCAGGCGGCTACGATGCTCGCGGCGATGTCGATTGTCGTGACGGCTGTCTACGTGCTTCGAGCCATTGGTGCGACGATGATGGGTCCTTTGCGTCAGGAAGCCCATTCCTCCCTGACCGATGCGGCCTGGTATGAGCGGGTGGCGGCCCTCGTGCTGACGGCAGGCATGCTCGCGATGGGACTTGCACCCGAATGGCTAAACGAGCTGGTCGGACCCGATGCAGCCGCCATTGCAGACCGTTTGGCTGCACCCTGACCACTCAATAAATATATCCATCGGCCTCCCCGGCCATCGAATACAGATATGAAAGAAATGCTCCTGGGTATGAAGACGGAATGGATGGTGATGGCCATCCTGCTCGCCGTGCTGCTCTTCCGCCTCGGCAGAGGGCTTGCACAGTCGACCCTTCTGTCTCTGGTACAACTTCTGCTACTCCTCTCGACGGCGCTCTCTCTGACGGGGGATTCAACGACCCCACTGTTCGGCGGGATGTACCTGAACGGGCCGTTGGCGGCCTTTCAAAAGTCGGTGCTGCTCTTTGCCGCCTGGATGATATCGCTGTTGTTCAGCGACTGGCAAAGAGAGTCGTCGCACCTCTCGGAATACCTCATCCTCCTGCTTTCCTCGCTGCTGGGTATGTGTTTCATGGTGTCTTCAGGGAACTTGTTGATGCTCTACCTGTCGCTGGAGCTGGCTACCATCCCCATGGCCGCCGCCGCCAACCTCGACTTAGGGCGGAAGCGTTCCTCCGAGGGTGCCATGAAGCTGATCCTCTCCTCGGCCTTCTCTTCAGGAGTGCTGCTCTTTGGCATATCCTGGGTCTATGGGACGACTGGCAGCCTCGACTTCGGGGTCATCGCAAAAGGCATCGACGGAAGTCCCCTGCAGACCTTGGCATTTATGTTCCTGTTTGCAGCCTTTGCTTTCAAGATGTCTGCCGTTCCCTTCCATCTCTGGACGGCCGACGTCTACCAGGGTTCTCCGATGCCGGTCACCGCCTACCTGTCTGTGGTCTCCAAGGGGTCCATGGCCTTTGTACTTGTCAACCTCTTGCATGGAATGTTCCGCAGCATGAGCGGTGCTTGGTATCACCTGCTGATGGTGGTCGTGCTGGCAACGCTTGTGGTTGGCAACCTGTTCGCACTACGCCAGCAGGACATCAAGCGATTCCTGGCTTTCTCCTCCATCGCACAGGTGGGTTTCATCCTCCTCGGTATGACGGGCGTCCGGCCTCTGGGACCATCGGCGGTCACCTACTTCGTGCTGATCTATATCTTATCCAATCTTGCGGCATTTGGGGTGGCGGCCCTAGTTTCTGCCCGTACAGGTATCGAAGACATCCCTTCATATAAGGGGCTGGCGAAGTCGAACCCCTTCCTTGCCTGGATGATGGCGCTCTCGTTATTCTCTCTTGCCGGCATCCCTCCGACGGCCGGTTTTTTCGCCAAGATGTTCCTCATCGTAGAAGGTGCCTGGCAGGGCGACTATTGGTTTGTGGTGGCAGCGGCCATCAACATTGCCGTATCGTTGTACTACTATATGCGCATTGTCCGGCTTCTGTTTTCTGAACCCGAGAAATCGATACCTACCCTGGTGCCGGCTCCCTCAGAACGTTTGGGCCTGCTGGTCTGTGCTGTCGGGATGGTGCTGGCTGGCCTGCTCAGCTGGATCTATGATCATATCTCCACCCTGAACTGACAAAAAGAAAGGATACTATGGCCATCAACACGAACCATCCCTTTGAGGAACTCGACGGCAGGCGGTGCGCCGTTGTGGAGCGCAACGTCTCACCCGCAAGGGTTGAGTTCATTAGGTATATCCTCGAAGGCAACGGCTATACCGTCGTGGTGGCGCCTTCGCCACCACCCAAGGATGCACCCGCTGCAGCGCCGGCAGAGGGGGAGGGAACCCTAGAGCCAGTCCCAGCTCCCCCTGCCACATTTACCGTTGGAGTGACTGATGTGACTTTCAACACGGTCAATGCCATCTTTGGTAGGCTGCTGCGCAGTCCGGAGGGAAGGGTCGTGACGATGGCTTATTGGCTACAGAAAGAGGCTGTGCCGAATGATGGGGTGCCATACTTTGAGACGATGCGACAAAGGTGAATCATCACATTACGCTACCAAACGAATCGCCACTTCTATTGTCCTTCTGCCAACGGCATTGCCTTATACAGCCAGATTGATTTATTCTGAGGCGTGGCATTGGTGAATGTTCGACCATCCAGGTAAATAGAAGGTCTGTTAAATTGATTGGAAATGATGCAGCCTGGCTGATATCCAGGCTTTTTGATGATATTTGAGTCCTTGTCCAACAAAAGGAAGGTGGGGTGGATACTGCTGTCATAAGTGTCCCGCAGCAGGTTGTAGATTAAAACATTGTTGTTGAAAAGTAATCCCAGGTCCAGGTTTTGGACTGGGCTCATCCCCTCACGAACGGCTCGATACTCCTCAAATTTTTTTCTGTCAGCACCCATGAATTGCCTTGCGAATGCCCCCTCTGTAAATAATCGTTGTTTTTGTTCATCCCGAATCCACAGCGGCCGCATTCTGTTGGTGATGACGACATAGAAGCCGAAGATGATAAATGGGACCACCAGTAGAAGCGCAACGGTTCGCTTCAACCGATAGGATGCCAGGATGCTTGCAGTGAATAGAGCGGTCAACATAAAAACGGGAACCAACAGTCTTGAGTGACAGGGCTGCCATCGCAAGAGGGCACTGAAAAGAATTGATTGCAGCAAGATGATTCCAAGCAAGATCAGGGTATGTCTGGGTGGAGGCTTTCTGGTACAATACAGGATAGGCAATAGGAAGAGGCAGATGAGAAAAACATGTAAGTGCATGAAGTTGGGTGTCGTTTCCTCATAGTCATAGGTGGAAGGAGCTCCTCTGTATTCCATGTTCCTGTAGTGCGTCCATGGATTGTTCATGGGGAGATGCATCCATTGATGAAGTTTTTCTAAACAAGCAATTTGGGTGACATCTGCTCGTTAGAGTATGTTTTCGACTCGGCAGGGTCCATGCCAAAGGGATGCCCTGCCAATTGGTAGTTTCTGGAGAAATGACCCGCATTGATCAAAAGGCAAATCATCCCTGCCGTCGTCGCATGGTAGATCGCATCAATTTGTTTGTGCTTGAATAACCGAAGGGCTATATCCCAAATGAGCAGTATGCCCACAGGTGTCAGGAAAATATAGGATGTCCCCCTTGTCAGCATGGCTAAGCCAAATGAGATGCCTATAAACAGATAATTAGGTCGTTGCTTTGAGTGGATAGAAGAGAACGTAAAACTAGACTGCAGACATCACAAAGAACGAAAGGACAAGGTCTGACTTCGTATTCGAACCTTGAAGCAATGCCATGGGTATGGTCAGCGTCAGCGCACTGACAATGACTGTAAGGGTCCTGGATAAAGAAAGAAACTCTATGGATATCAAGAGGATTGGGGCAAGGCAGGAGACCAGGAAGAACAGCTGCACCATAGAACTGAACGTATCGCTGGATGTCAGGATGTTCACCTGCACCAAGACCAAGGATAGCAGCACCGACAGAGAGAAGATGATGGCCTTTTTGAATAGACTTGAATCCCGAAATCCCAAGGCTGCTTTATGAAGCCCCGATTGAAAACGCATTAGACCAATGCTGACTTTGGAGAAAAAGAAAATCAGTAAAAACGCGGCCAGAGAAGACCAAGAGACCAACAGACCGATATAGGTCAGCTGATTGAAGATGCTTAATAATTCTGTTATACAAACGACTGCGCATGAAAAAGTCAGAACCGTGAGGAGATAGCTGCGTTTAATGCCACCATCTCCTGCAGACATAAATGCGAAGAAAGTCAGTACACATGAGCCTAAAAATGGAAGCAGGGACATATAAGAGCCTTGACTTTTTGGATAATGAAGGGATGATGAGAAATAAATCCAATCAAAAATATCTGATGAGCTATCAGCAAGTTCACCATCACCTATTCCTTCAGTTGGAACATTGGATGTTTACAAAATACTGACATGCGGCTGTATTTCACAAGGCTCGGCCCGAAAAAATAGACTTGAAAGATGATGTTTCTCTGCCGGCTTGACAAAAGACGCAAGAGGACAGTTTCGAGGCATATCATGGCCACCTGACACAACGGGCAGATTGCCTTGAAGGATAGGATTTCCTCATTTGAAATGCTGTAAGTCGATGGGTGTCGTAAACGGTTGGTTATACATTTGATGCATCCATTCTAGCAATGAAATCGTTTAATGGGATGCCTTTGATTTAACTTAGAAATGGGGATATAACCTCCACCAGCTGCTCGTTCTCTATCAGGAATGCGTCATGTCCGTAAGTTGATTTGATCAGCTCAAATTTACCTCCTGGCACGTGTGCTGCGATCCATTCCTGCTCTTCTGGTGGGTAGAGTATGTCTGTGTCAATACCTATCGCAAGTGTTTTTGCCTGAATGGTTGCCAGCACGTCTTTGATACTGCCACGCTTTCTTCCGAGATGGTGAGCGTCCATGCCTTTACTGAGTGTGTGATAGCTAAAGGCATTGAAGCGGGCGGCCAGCTTTTCGCCCTGGTAGCGTTGATAGGATTCGCTGCGAAACTCTTCGATCTTTTCGGGATCATCTGCCTGCTTTATGGAATAGGTCTGATAGTGCCGATAGCTCAGCAATGCGAGGGAGCGTGCTACTTTCATGCCTTCCAGGCCTGCCGCCGGATGACGTTCTTTCCAGCTGGGGTCGGCCTCTATGCACATGCGCTGCGAGGCGTTGAAGGCACGCCCCCAGGCAGAATGGCAAGCATTGGTGGCGATGGGGATGATGCGTCCGAAGAGGGTGGGCTCTTCTACCGCCCATTCGAGCAAGTGCTGCCCGCCCATCGAGCCTCCGATGCCGACAGCAATGTGTTCAATACCCAGGTGCTTTCGGAGGGGTATGAAGGCACGCGCCATGTCCCTGGGGGTGAAAAAGGGGAAGTCGTGGTACCAGGACTCACGGGATGCCGGGTCGACGTCGAGTGGGCCGGTGCTTCCATAACAGCTACCCGGCATGTTGGCACATACGATATAGTGTCTTGCTGGGTCGAAGAGCCTGCCAGCACCTACCAGTCCTGGCCACCAGTCCCGCACATTTGCGCTGCCTGTGAGTGCATGGAAGATCCAGACGGTGTTGCTGCCGTCCGGTTCCGGCTGGCCTAGGGTGGTGTAGGCCAGCCGGAAGCCCGGAAGCACCGCGCCAGACTCCAGCTGAAAGGGATGGGGATGCTCGTATGTGCGGGTTGACATAGTTTCTTTGTCAGGTTCATTCCATCGGTCAAGCTTTGACGGCTTCGAAGGCCTGCTGGAAATCGGCTTTGATGTCTTCGATGTGCTCGATGCCCACACTCACGCGGATCTGGTTGGGAAGTACACCGGCAGCCAGCTGTTCTGCTTCGCTCAGTTGTTCGTGTGTGGTGGTGGCTGGGTGGATCACGAGTGTTTTTGCATCGCCTACGTTGGCCAGGTGCGACGCCAGCTTCAGTGCGCCGATGAAGGCTGCCGCCTTTTCTTTGCCACCCCGGATGCCGAACTGCAGGACGCCCCCGAAGCCATGGTGAAGGTACTTCTTTGCGAGGGTGTGGTAGGGGCTGCTCTCCAGGCCCGGGTACCAGACAAATTCAACTGCTGGATGGCCTTCCAGCCATAGTGCCATTGCGAGTGCATTCTGTGCATGGCGTTCGACGCGGAGCGACAGTGTCTCGAGGCCTTGCAGGAGTAGGAAAGAGTTGAAAGGGCTGAGGGCCGGCCCGAAGTCGCGCAGTCCTTCCACACGCGCTCGGATGATATAGGCGATGTTGGGCAGTCCGAGCGGGTTGCCTTCCCCAAAGACCTCCCAGAATTTGAGCCCATGGTAGCCTTCGGAAGGCTCTGTGAACTGCGGGAACTTGCCGTTGCCCCAGTTGAAGTTGCCGCCGTCGACGATGATGCCGCCGATGGATGTGCCATGCCCGCCGATCCACTTGGTGGCAGAGGCAACGACGATGTTGGCCCCATGCGCCAGCGGCTTTGCCAGGTAGCCGCCAGCCCCGAAGGTGTTGTCGACGATCACCGGGATGCCGTGTTCGCGCGCTACGGCTGCCAGTGCTTCGAAGTCGGGGACGTTCAGCCTGGGATTGCCGATGGTCTCTATATAGAGGGCTTTAGTTTTTTCATCGATCAGCGACCGAAAGCTCGCCGGGTCGTCTCCCTCCGCAAAGCGGGCTTCTATGCCGAGTCGCTTGAAGGCGACTTTAAACTGGTTGTACGTGCCGCCGTACAGGTAAGATGTGCTGACGAAGTTGTCACCTGCCTGCAGGATGTTGTTGAGTGCCAGGAACTGTGCTGCCTGGCCACTGCCGGTCGCCAGTGCCGCTACGCCTCCTTCCAGGGCTGCGACGCGCTTTTCGAAGACGTCGTTCGTCGGGTTCATGATGCGGGTGTAGATATTTCCGAACTGTCGGAGGCCAAAGAGGTTGGCGGCGTGCTCGGCATTGTCGAACCCGTAGGAGGTCGTCTGGTAGATCGGGACCGCCCGCGATTTTGTCGTCGGGTCGATCTCCTGCCCTGCATGCAATTGCAATGTCTCGAAATGATACTGGCTCATGGTTTATCCATTTTTGTGATGAAAGATCTTTATCAGTCTATTCTTTCAGTCGACAATATCCTTCCGGGGGCACACTCCCCTTCCGGGCCTCGCGGCCGGTCGGGGCATAAAAAAAGCCCGTCAGAGTCAGACGGGCTTTCAGAATTTTTTTTTGGAAAGCGGGGATCTGACTTATCTGCCTCACCGTAGTGAGATGGAGTTGGCACCTTTTCCGCCAGGAGCGGAGAGGTTGTCAAGGCTTCGCAGGGCCATAACCCTCAGCCTTTCTGGATAAGACGACAAAGAACTGGTGTAAAAATAGCTTGGCGTCTGCGATATCTCCAAATTTATTTTTTATCTGTGGTTTTTGCCGCGGCGCTAATCAATGCCAGTCGCTAATTTTGCCGCCCATTCCGTTTCCATATGCAGGATGCTATCGAGATTCTTGGTGCCCGTGTCCATAACCTGAAGGATATGGACGTCTCCATCCCTAAGCATCGGCTGGTGGTCGTAACGGGCATCAGCGGTAGTGGAAAGTCGTCGCTGGCCTTCGATACTTTATTCGCGGAGGGGCAACGGCGCTATATGGAGACCTTTGGCGCCTATGCCCGCCAGTTCATTGGAGATATGGACCGGCCAGATGTAGATAGCATCACCGGCCTCTCACCCGTCATCTCCATCGAGCAGAAGACGACCAACCGCAACCCTCGTTCGACTGTGGGTACGGTGACGGAGATCTACGATTTCCTGCGCCTCCTGTTCGCCCGTATCGGCGTGGCCTATTCCTACCACACGGGCAAGACGATGCAGAAGTTCAGCGAGGATGAGATACTGGAAGATGTCTTCCGCAAGTTCACGGGCAAACGCATCCAGCTGCTGGCGCCCCTTGTCAGAGGCCGCAAGGGCCATTACCGGGAACTCTTCGAAGACATGCGCAAGAAGGGATACCTCAAAGTGCGGGTAGATGGAGAGGTGAAGGATCTTGTGCCGCGCATGCAGGTGGACCGATATCGGATCCACGACATTGAGCTGGTGGTCGACCGCCTGCAGGTGGCACCTGATATGCGGGTGCGACTCGCACAGAGCCTTCAAAAGGCCATGCAGCTGGGGAAGGACCTCATCTTCATCCTGCCATCCGAACAGGCAAAGCCTGTACAATACAGTAAGCTGCTGATGTGTGCCGACACTGGATTGTCGTATGAAGAACCCTCTCCCAACACCTTCTCCTTCAACTCCCCATATGGTGCCTGCCCGCAGTGCAAGGGGCTTGGACAGATCTATCGTGTCGACCTGGAGGCCGTCATGCCCGACCGTTCGCTTTCGATCGAGTCAGGAGGCATCATCCCGTTGGGTGAGGCAAGGGAGGCACAGGTATTCCGTCAAGTGGAACAGCTGGCTAAAAAGAATCGCTTCAGTGTGAAGACGGCTCTTTCAGCCCTCTCCAACAAACACCTCAACCTAGTGCTGTATGGAAGTGAAGTGGAGCCTGCCCCTGAGGAGCTGATGGCGGGCAGTGAAGAGCCAGTCTCAGAAGGAGAATATGAAGGAGTTGTACGGATGGTCATACGTTGGTTCAACGACAGCCACAGCGATGCCATCCGCGAATGGGCGGAGCAGTTCATGCTGCTCGATACTTGCCCGCTCTGCCAGGGCACCCGCCTGAAAAAAGACAGCCTCTGGTTCAAAGTGGCAGGACGTAACATCTCAGAGCTGGGGGACCTTGACCTCGACCAATTCGGTGCTTGGGCCAGTAGTCTAGACAAATCCCTCACGGCCAAGCAGCGCACCATCGCCCGCGACCTGCTCAAAGAAATTTCTGAACGGACTGGCTTTCTGCTCGATATGGGTCTTGACTACCTAACCCTCAATCGCCCAACCCGTACGCTGAGTGGGGGCGAGTCCCAGCGAATCAGGCTGGCCACGCAGATCGGCTCTCAACTCCAGGGCATCACCTACATCCTTGATGAGCCCTCCATCGGGCTGCACCAACGCGACAACCATCGGCTGATCAAGGCCCTCCAGCACCTGCGCGACATCGGAAATACGGTCATCGTCGTAGAACACGACCGAGACATTATGCTGGCTGCCGACCACCTGATCGATATCGGGCCAGGCGCCGGAAAACACGGTGGACAAGTCGTTGTACAGGGCTCTCCGTCAGCAGTCTTGCGCGAGCCCTCAGAAACCGCCCGCTACCTGGACGGTAGGGAGCGGATGGAAGTTCCCACCGAGCGCCGCAAGGGCCATGGTAAGCAGATTATCCTCAAAGGAGCTACTGGACATAACCTCTGCAAGGTCGACATTCACCTCCCGCTGGGCACGTTCATCCTGGTGACTGGGGTGAGCGGGAGTGGGAAGTCGACCCTCATCAACGAGACCCTATATCCAATATTGGCGCAGCATTGTCATGGGTCGAAGGCCCAGCCGATGCCATTTAAGAAGGTGACAGGCCTGGAGCACATCGACAAGGTTATAGAGATTGATCAGTCGCCCATCGGCAGGACGCCCCGCAGTAATCCAGCCACCTATTGTGGTTTTTTCAATGATATCCGGCAGCTCTTTGCCGCCGTACCCGAAGCAAAGGTGAGGGGGTATACACCCGGCCGTTTTTCTTTCAACGTGAAGCAGGGTCGCTGCGATGTGTGCGAGGGTGGCGGCATGCGTGTGATAGAGATGAACTTCCTTCCAGATGTCTATGTGCCCTGTGAGAAGTGCAACGGCCGCCGCTACAACCGGGAGACGCTGGAGATCCGTTACAAAGGAAAGTCGATCAGTGACGTCCTGGACATGACGGTCGATGAGGCCTGTGAGTTTTTTATGCCAGTGCCCTATCTCTACCGAAAGATTCAGGTTCTACAGCAGGTGGGACTGGGATATGTCACCCTGGGGCAGTCGGCCGTCACCCTTAGCGGTGGCGAGGCACAGCGTGTGAAGCTCGCCACCGAGCTCTCCAAGCGGGATACAGGGAGAACTTTTTATATCCTTGATGAGCCTACGACAGGCTTGCACTTTCAGGATATCCGGCACTTACTGGGGGTCTTACAAAAGCTGGTGGACCGTGGCAATACGGTCCTGGTAATTGAGCATAATCTGGATGTCATCAAAATGGCTGACTACATCCTCGATCTGGGTCCGGAGGGTGGCAGGGGCGGTGGTACCTTACTGTATGAAGGTACCCCTGAAGGACTTGCAAAAGTCAAAGCCAGCCATACGGGTCGCTACCTGCAGCAGGAGCTAAAGAGATAGGCATGAAAGCCTATCTATCGGTCCAAAGAAAAGTGGGCTCAGCCGACGATTACCATATGACCACATGCGGACAGCGGGTCTGGCCCGTGCGACGCTTGTATCGCACGAACCTCCTAGGACTGCCGCTGGGCTGGATCCCCCTTAGCCGGATGCCTATCCGGAGGTTCATGGAATAGTAGGAGTCATTTTCTTTATTATCACCCCGGAGTTCATTCCCTTGAAAGCCTGAGCGCGTGTTGGCGCGAATGGTCAGGTTGGAATGATTTGCCATTTTGGCTGCCAGCTCTGCCTCGAAGGAGGAGGTGCCAAAATGGTCATAGAAATGGTGGTCGGGGATATAGGTATTGCTGACGTCGTCGATATAGTCTGTGAAGGTGATGCGGTTGACGATTTCCATGCCCAGGTAGAAGCTTTCGGAAAAAAAATAGCGGAGGCCAATGCCATACGGCACATTGATCTGTGTTAGCTTGTACTCTTTGCGGTCTGGGAAGGCCGCCATCCCTTGTCCCTCGGTGCGCAGGGGTTGGAGGTCGACCCAGGTGCTGGCGCCGTTGATGTCTGTATACTGCGCTTGTGGGTTGAAGCGGAATAGGCCCATGCCGATGAGGAAATAGGGTCTTATCTTCCGAATCGTCTCCGTTGGATTTCCCTCCAGCCAGACTGTGGGGTAGACCTCTGCTGCCAGAAAGGCTTCGGCGAGGGGAGAGCGGAAATGCAGGTTTCGCTCCATGCGGGTGAGCTCATGCCCACCCTTGGCAGCAATGATGCTGTCAGCCCCCTCCAGCCTTCCGACGTTTATGGCTGCGCGAAAGACAAGATGCGGGGTGGGGGCGAAAGAAACGTAGGCGCCCGACATGATGCGGGTCATCTCTATATTGTTGTCTTTCACGAAAGTCATGCCACGCCCATAGCGTCCGCCAAGGTCTCCAAGAATGTTGGAAGGGCCCACAGTGACGCCGGCCTCCACACGCATCTGTCCGTGGCTGGAGTTGTGCAGGAATAGCAGGCCGATGACAATGGTCAGGTAGGGGCGCAGTCGGCCATAGCCGATAAGGCAAAGGAAAGTCGTCATTTTTTCGTAGGGTTGGACCCTACACTAACGCTTCTTTGCCTGATTTATTTTATCCGGGGTAGCCTCTTGAAGAGCTACAAGACCTCTGGCAGCTGATATCCGGCGCCCGGGTGGCGCATCTTTACATGAGGAATGTCATCTTCCATGTACATGGCTCCCTCCGCTATGAATCCCACAGATCCGTAGAAGGCCAGCAGGTAGCATTGAGCCCCAATACAGATCTGGCCAGGGCCAAAAAGTCGCGCGCATTCCTGGACAGACCTTTCCATCAATTGCTTGCCATATTTCTGTCCGCGGACGGAGAAGGATGTGACCACTCTTCCGATGGATGCTTCAGGGTATGCCAGTCCCGGCGGCATCAACCTGGCAGTGGCGATCAAATGATCTTCTACATAAGCCGTAAGGTGCCAGCAGGACTGGTCTTTACCGTCCAGGTCCTGGAAGATGCATTGTTGTTCCACCACGAAGACTTGGGATCGTAGCTGCAGGATGTCATAGAGCTCCTGGGGGCTGAGGTCGCGGAAAGGCTTGAGGGACCAGTGGATGGGCGTCTGCATATACTTAGAGTTAGTAGCCATATTTCTGCTTCCATCTTTCCCTCAGAAAACGTCGGAGTTCCTCTTCCCGCGGATTGCTACTGGGAAGATAATAACAGCTTCCGGAGATCTGTGCTGGTAGGAATTCCATGGCGGCGAATGCTTGGTCGAAGTCATGTGCATATTGATAATCTTTTCCATAGGAGAGGTCTTTCATGAGTCGGGTGGGTGCATTCCGGATGGGCAGTGGGACGGGCAGGTCGCCATGCAGGCGCACATCTGCCAGCGCGGCATCGATGGCTTTGTAAGAGGCGTTGCTCTTTGGGCTGCTGGCCAGGTATATGGCACATTGGGAGAGGATGATGCGGGCTTCTGGCCAGCCGATGCGGTCGACAGCGTCAAAGGTGGCATTGGCCAGCAGCAGGGCGTTGGGATTGGCATTGCCGATGTCTTCACTGGCGAGGATGAGTAGGCGCCGCGCGATGAAGCGTACATCCTCCCCGCCCTCCATCATGCGGGCCAGCCAGTAGACGGCGGCGTTGGGGTCGCTCCCACGAATGGATTTGATAAAGGCGGAGATGATGTCGTAGTGCTGCTCTCCTTGCTTGTCGTAGAGGGCCACTTTCTGCTGAGCGACTTCCTGCACGAGCAGGTCGTTGACCTCTGGTGGCCTGGTGGGGGCCGATAAGACAGCCAGCTCGAAGAGGTTGAGCAGCTTTCGGCCATCGCCGCCGGAGAGCTGCAGCAAGGCGCCTGTCTCGTGCAAGACAGGGGCGGCCTTTCTCAACCATTCGTCGCGTGCCATGGCCAGACGGAGCAGTTCGCCCTGCCCTTCAGCTGTGAGCGGTTTTAACACGAAAACTTGGCAGCGCGAGAGCAGCGCGCTGTTGACCTCAAAAGAAGGGTTCTCTGTCGTCGCCCCGATCAGCGTGACAATCCCTTTTTCGACGGCGCCCAACAGGGCGTCTTGTTGACCTTTATGAAAGCGATGAATCTCGTCGATGAACAGTACGCCTCCCTCGGCGGCGGCGGCGGCTGCTATCACTTCCCGGATCTCCTTGACGCCGGCGCTGATCGCACTGAGGGGGAAAAAGCTGCGCCGGGCCATGCCTGCCAGTACGGTGGCGAGGGTGGTCTTGCCGGTGCCGGGTGGCCCCCAAAGAATCATGGAAGGTAGCTCCCCCGTGGCGAGCGTACGGCGGAGGATGCTGCCCGGTCCTGTCAGGTGTTCCTGCCCGATTACCTCATCAAGCGACTGCGGACGGACGCGCTCTGCCAGCGGGGCTCTCATGTGGTAAATGTCCTCAAATTTCAGCAACCAATGCCTACATTTAGCCAGATCAAAACGGATGGAAACCCTTTTCTGGATATCTGCTGCCTGCCTCTTCTATGCCTACCTGGGGTATGGGCTGCTGGCATGGGCATGGTCGCAGGGCAGAAGCCTTTGGGTGCCGGCAAATGCCAGCCAAGAGGCTGAGGCATTGGCATATCCCTCGATGGCATTTGTCATCCCCGCCTTTCAGGAGGCGGAAGGGATTGTGGCCAAGGTGCAGGAAACCCTATCGCTGGATTATCCACCTGGGCGCCTGCGGGTTGTAGTGGTGACCGATGGGTCAACAGATGGCACGGCAGCACTCGTCTCTCAGATCCCGGGCATCCTCCATCTGCATAACCCCCAACGGCTTGGGAAGGCCGCCGCCCTCAACAGCGCTATGCTGCACCTGGGGGACACTGAGCTGGTCTGCTTCAGCGATGCGAATGCCCAGGTCTCTGCAGGGGCGCTGCGAGCCATGGCTGCCTGGTTCCGTCATCCGTCTGTGGGCGCGGTGGCAGGGGAAAAGCACGTTCGTCGGGATGCGGCGACCCTCCTGGGGGGGGAGAGTGTCTATTGGCGTTATGAGTCGGCGATGAAGCGGCTGGATGCGGCGATGCATTCTGCCATTGGCGCGGCGGGCGAGCTCTTCTGCATCCGGAGGAACTTGCTGCGTACCCTTCCGGCAGATATGATTCTGGATGACTTATACTTGTCGCTGCAGGTGTGCTGTCAAGGCTACCGGATTGCTTATGAGCCCGCGGCCATGGCTAAGGAGTCACCCTCCCTTCACCTGCAAGACGAAGTGGCTCGAAAGGTCCGCATCGCGGCTGGCGCCTTTCAGTGCCTGCGTCGTTGCTGGCCCGTCGTGCTGCCCTGGCCAGATCCGCTGCTGGCATTCCAGTTCATCTCGCGTCGCCTGTTCCGCTGGGTGATTTGTCCATTGGCCATCCCCGTCTTGTACGGCTCGAACCTTCTCCTAGTGGCAGGGAACCCTACCCAGCTGTTTTATGTGTCCACGCTCTCTGCTCAGACCATCTTTCATGTATTGGCATGGCTCGGGTGGCTGCGTGCTCGGCAGGTGAAGCCCTCGTCATTCCTGCTGCATCTGCCATTCTATTTTGACATGATGCATGTCTGTATGTGGATAGGTTTCTTGCGCTACATGAATGGGCGTCAGACAGGTTCATGGCAGAAAGCTGCGCGCTGACAATGAACAGCTCCCCATGCTAGACCGGACTTGCAACTGCCAGAGCTTGGGGGTGGCTGGCCCTCACAGTAGCTAGGGGAGTCGCATCAGTCGATCAGCATCTTTCGGAGATAGCAGTCGTTGCCATGGATGATGCGGAGCAAGTAGACACCTCGTGGTACTTCCTGCAGCTGAATCGTTTCTTCAAAGCTTCCGGAGAAACGCCGATAGGCTTTCTGGTATACTTGGCGGCCGGTGATGTCTAGCACGGCTACCTGGAGGTCTTCCCGTCCGCTGACACGGAAGCGAAGATGGAACATGCCTTGATGGGGGTTAGGCGACAAGGAGAGTCCGATGGTGGCGGGGTCTATGTTATTGATGGATGTCAGCACCACGTTGAGCTCATTGGAGAGGCTGACACAGCCAAGCTCATCGGTGACGGCTACGCGGTAGAGGCCGTTAACATTTGCCGTATACTGTTGGTTGTTCGCGCCTGTAATGTCTGCTCCGTTCAGCCGCCACTGGTTGTTATTGGTGGAGGAACTGGTGAGCACGTTCCCGTTTTGGTTGATGGAGGGGATGACGTTATTCGGCGCAGTGATGGCTACCCGAGGGCTGGGGCACGCGGCGAGTGGACTCACCTTGATGTCGTAGTAGAAATAATAAAAGTTGTTGGGATCGTTCGGTGCCGTCACACCATTGCCGTTGATGGCGAAGGCATCACTCCCGCCGTTGAGCTTTTGCGGATATGGCCCCGGCAACGGGATGTTGTTGTTTCGGAAGACGCTGGCGCCATCGGTCGCCTGCATGATGAGGATGTGGTTACCGGGTTCCACGACGGCAAAGTTCAGGTTGTATACCAGGCCGGGGTCGTTGGCGTTGTTTTCTGTCAAGGCACCGGACTGTGCAATGGGTCGGCTGTTTGTAACGGGGAACTTGAGGCTGCCGCGGTTGTAGTAAGAGTACTGGCCTTGATCGTTTGGCTCTTGCGCCAGGTCAGCATTGATGATGTTTATGTTACCTGGGTTGGAAGTATACATGCGGACAGACTCTATGAGGATGGGTGTGGTGGTGGAAAACCGTACAAAGTTTCCGTTGAACTCATTGTATCCACCGCTAGGATAGTCCATCTTGGTGGTGAGTCCTGCCTTACCACTGAATTCATTCGATGAGGCATAATACTTTCGGTCCGGTGTGATCGTGGGCGTAGATACCTGTGTGCCGGAAGGAGAGGTGGCAAAGGGTACGAGAGCTGTCGGGGAGGTGTACCAGGTGATGCGGCTGTCAGCATTGCCATCGACCGTGCCTTTCAGGATCACTTCCTGGCCATTGCAGACGACTGAGCTGATGTTGGTAGGGGCTGCCCCGGTTGCGGTCGCCACTACTTGGGTGGTGAATTCGTTGTTGGCTGGAAGTTGGTCGCCAGGCATATTCAGCCGGGTGAGGAGGTCATAGGTTTTGCCGGCTTCCATCTTAAAGGGCGTCTGAAGGGTGAATAGCGATTCCTTTCCCCCTGCAATGGTCAACTTGCAGGTATCTCGGAGGGTGGCTAAGAGGGTGGTGCCATTGCGCACTTCTACTTCGACGGGTATCCGGTTCTTGGAGACCGAGCCGGTGTTTCGAATGCTTACGGTCACGTATTTAGATGGGTTGGCACATTCTCCATTCTCCGGATATTCCACCACGCCGGCGGAGGCATCGTTCGATGGCGTTGAGATGAGCAGCTGGTAGTCTTGTGTCTCCCCTCTGGTATACGTGGCGTTGGGTACTATGTTGGCGGCAGCAGATGTTTCGGAAAGAATCACACGCATGACTAAGATTCTTCCGATCGGGATGGTATTGGGGATGCTGATGGTCCCAGAGAATATCCCGTTGTTGGTGATGGATGGGCTGGTAGCCACGAGCTCGTCTGCATCTAGAAAGTCACCGTCGCTGTTGAAGTCGATGTACACTTTGGCAAAGCGCCCTGCGTCGCTGGCATCGCAGCTGTTTGTTTTCAGGTAGAAGGCATTGGAGCTTCCCACTTCGACGTTGCCGGTGATTTGGCGGAAATCGGAGTATGTCTTGCAGCCGGTCGTATTTTGGTTGGTGAGCTTGCCAATGCTCAGGCTGTCTATTCGGCTGCCAGCGCTGGAGCTTGGTGTGGAGGCTTCATAGGATGTGCCCCCCACGCTGGTGGCGATCAGCGAGAAGGTTTGCACGCCTGCACGTGTCAGGCTGCCTTTGTGGGTGACTTCTATGGTGTAGGTCTCTCCCACGATGGTTGAGTCAACCTCAACCACTTCTATATTGTCTACATCATTATCACCTCTGGACGCCGGCAGGGAAGGCAGGGATACGTCGAGCTTCCAGGGTTGATGTACCTGCCCCCCTTTTTTCACACGCAGGTCGAGGTCATGCACCAGCTTTCGGCTGCGATTGTTCAGGGGCTGGCCGGTGATGACCGTTCCGGGAGGGTCTGTCCAGCAGATGGATACTTTGAGGGGGCCCTTTCCCGAGGCGACGACGTTGAAGGTATAAGTGCTGCCATTGGTTAGGGTGCGCTGCTGGATGAGGTTCTCGGAGGGTTTGTCGATGGCCTGTGCTGCTTTTTCTATGTTGGCCAGCCCCCATCCGTGCATGTAGTCAGGCCCGGGTATGCCGGTCGCTTCTTCTGCCGTGTGGATGATGAGTCCCCGGAGGGTGGAAGACCAGGCTGGGATGTTGCTGTTCTTCCGCATCCAGAGCTCTTGCAGGAGCATGACAGAGCCTGCAATAGTCGGGCTTGCCATCGAAGTGCCTGAATAGGTGATGTAGGCGGTATTGCTGGAGGAGAAGGTTGACGTGACATTGGTGCCGTTGGCGACGATGTCGGGCTTGATGCGCCCATCATCGGTAGGGCCTACGCTGCTGCTGGAGTTCAGCACTACGTCGGAGGGTTTGCTGTAGCCGGCGGGGATGGGCAGGATATTGCCTACGGTGAGGATGTTCTTAGAGGTGCCATAGGTCGGGATCTGGTCATATCCATCCTGGCTGCTGATGCCGTCGGGCCGGACACCGGCGCTCACCAGCGATCCATTTGCATTGAGGCGCCAGTAGTTGGCGCCGACGGCAGGGCCTGTCTCATTTCGGTTGTTGGAGGCGGCATTGACGATGAGGTAGTTGGGTGCCAGCATGGCGATGGAGTCCCATAGCTGTGCCTGGGCATCGTAGTATCCGAACTTGAAGTCTTCATTTTCACCCCAGGCACCGTAGAACTCCCATCGCGACTGTCCGGAGTTGTACCTCCAGCCGGCGATGGTGGCATAGGAATGATTGGATGACAGCAGGGTGGATGCGGCTGCCGACATCTCGGAGAGGTGGTTATCGAAGGTATAGGAAAGCATCCCCGGGAGTCCATATGCCATGCCTCTGGCCAAGGGGTTGATGCCGCTGGCGATCATGGTCCCGGCTACGTGGGTGGAGTGGGCTTCGATACTTGACTGGGCATCGCGTGCCGTGATGCGTCCAACCAATTCTTGATGGGTTGCCAATATACCACTGCCATCCCAGATGGCGAGTCTGTCTTTTAAGTTCGTTTGATTGCCGCTTAGGTTGAGGCCGCTGCTGCTGCCTATCCAAAGTTTATTGGCTCCGATGGTCGCAGCGGCTGCCTTATTGGTTGTGGTCTCGAAATACATCGGAAAGCCGAAGGCGTCCACACCCACCAGCCGGGCCATCTTCCCCCTTCCTTCGATGACGAGAGGCCAATTTTTCTTGGAAGCCATTTCAAGAGCGATGGCGTAGTTATCCCTGTCCTTGACGGATTGCTTCTCACTCAGGTCCTTGAGTTTGGTGACGGCTGCTTCAGGGAATGCCTGCCCCAGGGTGGAGAGACTGATTAAGCTCGCAAAACTTGTCAACAAGAGGGTGGATGTCTGCTTCATTTTTTTATAGATACATGTGAAAGTACAGTCCCGTAAAGGTATAAATACGGACGTCTGCGATATAACAATTTAATATAGATGTCTGTTCGCCGCTGGGATGTACATTTTGTATAGAGGCGGTCGTACCGGACGGAAAGTTGCCGTATCTTCCATTGTTCATGTAAGCCTTCTGTATGTGGCCACGTTTATTGTCTGTTGCTGATTCTTGTACCAAGGACTACTCAGTGCTTTCCCTGCGCGGCTGGCGTCGTTGGCATAGGATTGTAGTATGGGGTGTCTGCTGCCTGTCCTTTTCGGGATGCTCCATCCGTCAGATCCTGTTGGTGGGTCATATTTCGAGGGTGACCGGCAATCAAATGCCCTCGCCCGACCTGCCGCCGCTCAGCTATGCAGGCTACCCTACGAATGTATACTTCTTCAAGCCAATCAGCCCTCAGGATGCCAGGAGGATGTCAGTACCCGGTTTTTTTGACCGGATCGGTCAGCCGTTGGTCGCCCGTGTGGCGACTGACGAGCGAGGGCTATTCCGGCTACGACTGCCCCCAGGCCGATATTCCGTGCTCATTGGCAAAGACAGTTTATTCTATACCAACATCATCGATGGAGACGGGTTTTTGAATCCCATTGTGGTGGCTTCAGGGAGAAGGATGCGCCTGGAGCTCAAGGCTGACTGGGGAGCAAACTATTAATCCCATCAAATCAAAATATTTTACCTATGGCAAGAAAAGACAGCGAACAGCTATGGTGGTTGTTGAAGGCGATTACAGGACTTGTCCTGACCGGTGCGGGCCTGAGCCTTTGCATCGATGCCGGCATCACTCGGTTTCAAGGGAAGCCCTGGTTTGCCTATGGAACGGCCTCCTTGGTTGTCTTTCAATCAGGCCTTTGCCTCATGATGGATTCACTTCGCCATCGGATGCGGCGCTCAGCAGACGCATGAACACGAAGTAATCTGTGAGGCGGATCGCATGCTTTATGGTTGCTGCCTGCTTGATCAGATGGCATGTATAGCATCAGGATTCATCGTTTTGCATTAATTTCATTGCCCCATGCCAACTTAGCTCAGCTGGTAGAGCATTTCATTCGTAATGAAAGGGTCGTCGGTTCGAATCCGATAGTTGGCTCCTGACACAGCCTGTTGCCTTCAGAGTTTTTTTTCCAGTATGATAAACTCCAGCGGTTGCAGATGATGGCCGCTGCGGCCGTCTTCCGGGAATGGCACTCTTTCACCGTTCTCTTTATATCCATATCTTCTATACCAGGTGATCAACTCCAACCGCGCTGAAATCACATACATAAAGATCGCCTGACATCCTCTGCCATTGGCCCAACCCTCCGCCTCCCGGAGCAAGGCTTTCCCCAGCCCTTGGTTTTGTCGCACAGGCTCCACCGCAAACATACCCAGGTATGCTTTCTGACCTCGGTGCTGCAGATGGACGCAGGCATCCAAGATATGATCCGCATCTCGATGTATCAGGAACACAGATTCAGGGCGGGTCAGCAGACCGCTGACTTCTTCCGTCTCCGTCCGGACTTCCCCCCCGATCAGGTCGGCCTCTGTTGTCCAGCCTTTCCTGGATGTCTCCCCGCGGTAGGAGCGGTTCAGTAAGTTGCAGATGGCCGCTGCATCTTGTGGCCCTGCCTGTTCGATAAAGACTTTGGATGGCGTCATGTTGAAAAGTCAGTTGATGAATGACACGGATGTCCGACCATCGGATTGCATCGCCGACGGTCTCTTGCGAAAATATGTGAAAGGTATTATTTTGTGGGTCTAACCAATTCATCGGGCATACCCGACCCTCTACCACACGTAAAAAAGTGCATCATGGAATTCCTAAATGACCTCTGGCTGTTCATGAAAGAACGAAAGAAGTTCTGGCTCGCTCCTGTCATCATCGTATTGCTGATCCTTGGGCTTCTGATCGTTTTTGGAGGCAGCAGTGCGGTAGCCCCCTTTATCTATACGCTGTTCTAGACAACGGCGGATGGCTAGCTTGCTGGCGACTGATTCCATGTACTGCGGATCCCCACTTGCAATAGATTTGTGTGGGAAGAAAAGCCGACCCTTCTCTTGGTACATGCCCTCAACCTGCTCCTGACGGTTTGATTATGCAAATCCTGGTGAAATTTCCTACTCGAGGGAGGCCTGAAAATTTTTTTCGGGCTTTTGATCTCTATCATGAGAGAGCTGAAGACTTGCATTCCATTCAGTTTCAGGTGACGATCGACCAGGACGATCCGCACATGAACGAGCCGGCCGTGCTCGAGCGGCTCTCTTCTTATCCAGGTGTCACGATCAGCCTGGGTCATAGCCGGAATAAGGTTCATGCCATCAATCGTGACCTGTTATTCAGTAACTGGGATATCCTGCTGCTTGCGTCTGACGATATGATACCGGCGGTGCAAGGGTATGATGCCATCATCCGAGAAAAGATGCGTCAGTATTATCCTGACACGGATGGAGTCCTTTGGTTCAATGATGGAAACCGCTCCGACTTGAATACACTCTCGATCCTGGGAAGAAAATATTACCAACGCTTCGGATATATCTACTACCCGGGGTATCAGTCGATGTATTGTGACAAAGAATTCACCTTGGTGGCCGACAGGTTGGGAAAACATACTTTTTTAGACCAGGTCATCATCCACCACGAACACCCATCTTATGGCTATGGGTCTACAGACGCCGTGCATCACCTCAACGACCTGCATAAGAACGCAGACCTTTGGCTATTCCTCACCCGCCAGTCCCGGCGTTTCGACTTCGGCAACCCCCTGGCCAATAAAATACGGGAGCTTGTCTTTCGCCTTCGGTGTATATTCCATTCGGTGATAAAAAAACGCAAGCATATACTTCGGCTGCGGGCCTTTTCCCTCTTCTGAACCGGCTGCATTCTCCGGGAACCCCGAACCCCAGCGGCAGCCTAGGCGCCATACCTTTTACAGCTCCCCCATTCGTTGCATCTGGTGCCATCCAGCTGCGATCTCCCGCCTGACGGATGATCCACGCCACAGCCCAAAATAAATCGCAGCCCTATTAGCGGATGAAAAAAAAGATGCAAAATTTAAAAATGTGTAATTAAGACGCATAAATGGTTGCGAAAGCTTTCACGCTATATGAAAATGTGGGCCATAGGGCACCATATCAGCCTTGGGGCGACGGTTGTCCAGGCTCCGTTGTTGTCATGGACGCCAGACTTCATCCGGGACACCGGAACCTCCACTGGGGCAGTCGGGTGACTTTCGTCACGCTCAGAGGGAGGGCAAAACTTTTTCCATCGCAATACTCCGGGAACCTTTCACGAGCACCAGCGATGACCGCACCGGATGATCCAGCAGCCATTGGGTCGCCGTCTCCGCATTTGGAAGGAACAGGTAGGGGTGGGCTGTCTGGCGAAAATCGCCGCCTACGAGCACCACTTGGTCACAGTCCGAGGCTTTCAGCAGCTCGACAATGCCGGCATGCTCTGCCAGGCTTTCTGCCCCTAGTTCCATCATGCCACCGATGATGACGACCTTCCGGGGGTGCTGTTGGCGGGCGAGGTTTTCTATCGCGGCCCGCATGCTGGTGGGGTTGGCATTGTAGGCATCCAGGATCACGTCATTGCCCGCTGCGGTGTGGATTAGCTGGGAGCGGCTGTTGGAGGGTTCATAGGCTTCGATGGCGCGGCAAATATCTTCCTCCGGCACCTGGAAATGCCGCCCCACGGCTACGGCTGCCAGCATGTTGGGGAGGTTGTAGGCGCCGACCAGCCTCGTTTCCACGGTCCGGCCCTGGAGGCGGACGGCCAGGAAGGGCTCGCTGTGCAGGCATTGTTCGGCGACCTCTGCATCCGCCGTGCCGTAGGTGATCAGGCGGGTAATGCCACGGCTCATGTCGCGCAGGTAGTCGTAGTCGTGGCAGAGGAAGATCATGCCGCCCGTCGATCGGAGGTGATCATAGAGTTCCCCCTTTCCCTTCCGGACGCCTTCTACGCCGCCAAAGCCCTCCAGGTGGGCTTTTCCGCAGTTGGTGATGAGTCCATGAGTCGGCTCAGTGAAGGAACAGTAGGAGGCGATCTCCCGTTGGTGATTGGCGCCCATCTCTATGACGGCAACCTCCGTACCGACAGGCATGGATAACAAGGTGAGGGGTATGCCGATATGGTTGTTTAGGTTTCCGCGGGTGGTATGGGTCCGATACCTGGTGGAGAGGACGGCATGGATCAGCTCTTTGGTGGTCGTCTTACCATTACTGCCGGTGATGGCTAGCACGGGGATGACGAACTGCCGGCGGTGGTGCAAGGCCAATTGTTGGAGGCAGGTTAGGGCATCGTCCACCTGAAGGATCCTATGATCCCGGATGCCGGTTTCTTCATCCAAGACGGCATATGCTGCCCCCCGCTGCAGGGCCTGAGCAGCGAAGTGGTTGCCATTGAATGATGGCCCTTTGAGGGCGAAGAAGATATCTCCCGGTTGGAGCCGTCTCGAGTCGGTGCAGACCTGCGGATGCCTGCGGAAGTGTTCGTACAACTCATGGATGGCCATGCTGCGAATGTACTTCGCAGCAGGGAGAAGACCACCCGGCTGTTTGAGAAAATAAATACAAAGGCGTTCGGCCCGCGGGCAGGCGCCAAACAATAAGGGCCACCTGCTATAGGCGGCCCTTATCTCAACACATTTCGAATTCGCCTATTTTCTGGAGTTTTGACGGGTTTTGCTGAAGCGGTTGCCATTGCGGAAGCCGTTGCCTTCTTGGCTGCCCATGCGGTCCATCGCGCAGCGGAAACCGATGGTGGCGCTGGACTGGTCTTCTTCCATGAAACGGCGGGTGCCAGGGCTAAGCCAATAGGCCATGTCGCTCCAGCTGCCGCCCTTGTAGACGCGCGACTTGTCGCTGATCAAAGTCGTATTGCCATAGCCGTACTGCGCATTCGACAGGGAGTCACCGTCCTTGTAGTTGACCAAATTTCCTTTCTGGTAGTTACGGCGCTTCATAGCCTCGTAATCGGGCACGTCGACATATTTCATACGGCCCAGGCTGTCGCGTTCGTATTCGTTGTTCTGATTCTTATACAGCTTCTGGAAATTGTTGCCGCGATATGGGTTCAGATCGTCGATGTCCATGGTTGACATCGGGCGAAAAACATCGGCTACCCATTCGTTGACATTGCCGGACATATTATAGAGACCAAATCCGTTGGGGTAGAAGGAGACAACTTCTGAGGTAATGGCGGAGTTGTCATTCAAGCCACCGGCTACACCCATATAGTCGCCGGAGCCCCGCTTAAAGTTGGCCATGAACTTACCCTGCGAACTGCCGGTGCGAACATCGCGGAGGCCGTTGATGCCTTTGGACCAGGAATAGACCTGGCGTTCGAAAATCAGTTCTTCACCATGGCCTTGGTCTTTGGTTTTTGGGGCGGGGTTTTGGTTTATGAGGCCTAGAGCGGCATATTCCCATTCCACCTCTGTCGGGAGCCGGTAGTTGGGCAACAGGATGCCATCTTCGAGCTTTGTAAAGTTCCTAGGCTTTCCGTTGGCATCAACCAGCCCTGATTTTTTGGCGTTGGGCTTACCGGGCATCGGAGCGTAGAGACCTAGAAGGTATGATTTGGTGGTGAAGTTTTCTTCGCCTTGCCCCTGGATGGTCTTGAGTTGGTTGGGGTTGACAAGGCCTTTTTGTACCAGCAGCAGTTCATTGACCCGGTCAGAGCGCCACATGCAGAAGTCATTGGCCTGCTTCCAGGATACGCCGACGACCGGATAATTGTTGTAGGAAGGATGACGGAAATAGTATTCGACGTATGGCTCATTGGCCGCCAGCTCACTGCGCCAGACCAGTGTGTCGGGCATGGCTGCAGTAACTACTGCAGCATACATGGGGTCGTCAAACACGTTATTGACCCAATGCATGTATTCGCGGTAATGCACATTGGCGACTTCGGTTCGGTCGATGTAGAAGGAAGCTACTGTGACCCGCCGGGGCACATTATTCCAGTCGCTCATCACATCTTCGTCGGTCGCCCCCATAGTGAAGGTGCCACCTTGTACGAACACCAGGCCGGGGCCCGTATTTTGTTCCTTTTCTTTGGCCACGCTGAAGCCGGCCATGTTTTTGTCGTTGTAATTCCATCCAGTGATCGTCGATTTTTCATACTTCTTGCCAAACAGTTTACTGTTTTTGCAGGAAGCCGTCAGGACGACCATCGCAATCAGGAAGGAAAGATTTTTCATACGCACGATCTGCATAATGCTCTTTTTTACAGTAATGTAACGATGTATAGTATCAATTATTATACCAAAACAGTCAATTCACTAATATTATAGGGGTGGGCAGCCCATTTCGTCCCTGCAGCGCACCACTTCCTGGGCTCTATTGTCTGCGGGAATCGTTAATTTTATGGGGCATGTTGGGCATCAAGGGTTTTGGGGCCTTCCTTGCCTGCGTCCTGCTGGCCATGGGCGCCCGTGGCCAGAGGGTATATGCTTCCCAGTCGGTGTTGGCGACGGGCGACTGGTATCAGCTGGCGGTCGCCACTGCAGGCATCTACCGGCTGGATGCCAGCATCTTTTCCCGGCTGGGTATATCTCTGCCGATTCCTTCTGCCTCCATCCGGCTCTATGGCAACGGCGGGGGCATGCTGCCGGAGGCCAACCTGTCCACCCGGACCGACGACCTGCAGGAGAATGCCATCTTCGTAGAGGATGGAGGGGATGGAAGCTTCAGCGGCCCTGATTACATCCTTTTCTACGCAGAAGGGCCAGACCGATGGGTCGGTGATTCCAGCCAGCAGTCGTTTTCTTTTATCCGAAACCTCTATTCCGGCGAATCTTTCTACTATCTGAACATCGCCCCGGGGGGTAGGAGAGTTGGCGTTCAGTCAGTTCCCGGACCCGCCACCTTCAGCACCGATCGTTTTACGGAGCGATACGTCCGCGAGCCCGATAGCCTGAACTTCTTGACGAGCGGCAAGGGCTGGTATGGGGATGAGTTTGGCACCGGCCCGGGGCGTTTGTTATCCCGCGAGTATACACTGCCCTCAGCCCTTGCGGTAGCCAACTCCCAGGTGACGGTCCGTACCGATGTCATCGCCCGCAGCAATGGCACGCCTGCCGCCTTTGAACTGCGGCTGAATGGCGCCCTTGTGCATAGACTGGCACCCCCTGCCCTGGCAGGCCTGCTTTATGAGCCGGTGGCCACTCCTGCTTTGGCATCGGCCAGCCTGCCCGCTCCTCTGCAGCCGCTGCGGCTGAGCCTTAGCTTCAGTCCGGGCAGTGTCAACAGCCAAGGCTGGTTGGAGCGAGTCCAGGTATTATGGACCCGCTCCTTGGACCTCACGGGCCTCTCATCCCTTGCCTTCCGCAGCTGGCAGGCCGTGTCCACGGGCTCAGTTGGGGAATATCTGATCCGGAATGCGGCGCCAGGCACCCGCGTATGGGATGTGACAGACCCCTTGCAGCCCGTCTCCATGGCCTTGGCTGTCAATGGCACCGAAGTCCGCTTCCGACAGGATGCGTCCCGCCTTCGGGAGTATCTCGCCTTCTCTGGCAGCAGCTTTCCACTGCCCAGGGTGGTGGGTCGCATGGCCAACCAGAATCTGCACCGCCCACAGCCGGCACAGATGATCATCATCGCCAGTACACCTTTATTAGAACAAGCGCGGCGACTGGCCGACTACCACCAGCGGCGTGACGGCATTAGCTCCCTGGTGACAGACATTCGCCAGGTCTATCACGAATTCTCAAGCGGCATCCCTGACCCCACCGCAGTCCGAGACTATGTACGGATGTGCTACGATCGCGCTGGCGGCGACACGTCCCGGCAGCCCCGCTATCTGCTCCTGTTCGGCGACGCCACCTACGACTACCGCAACCGCCTGGGGGGAGAGCCTTTGGCCACCGTCCCTGCCTGGCAGTCGCAGTCCTCCCTCGACCCCCTCTCGACCTACACCTCCGATGATTTCTACGGACTGCTGGAGACCGGGGAGGATATCAATGCCCTTGTCTTCCCAGGCAGCCTAGACCTGGGCATCGGGCGCATCCCGGCTGCTACGGCCGCAGAAGCCAAGACGATGGTCGACAAGATCCTCCGATACCATGAGCCTGCCTCCCTTGGGCCCTGGCGCAATCGCATCACCTTCGTGGCCGATGATGAGGACCAGAATATCCACCTCGACGATGCGGAATTTCACGCCAATATGGTCGGACAGACAGCACCCTTGCTCAACATCGGGAAAATCTACCTCGATGCTTTCCGGCAGGAGAGTGGGGCCGGCGGTAGCCGCTACCCGGCTGTCCGAGCCGCCATCGACAGCCGCGTTTTCTCCGGCACCCTGATCTGGAACTACAGCGGTCATGGCGGCAGCCAGCGGCTGGCGGAAGAGGCGATCCTGGACGATGAGATGGTGCGGGTCTGGCGCAACGAAGACCGCCTGCCGCTGTTCATCACGGCCACCTGCGACTTCGCGCCCTATGACAATCCCATCGAAGCCTCTATCGGAGAGAAAATCCTGCTGGCCAGGCCCTCCGGCGGCATCGCCCTGATGACCACCACCAGACTGGTTTTTGCCTACAGCAACCGGGTGATGAACTACAACTACCTGCAGAAGGCCCTGCAGCCAGGCGCCGGCGGTCGCTACCCCTCGCTGGGAGAGGCTGTGCGCAGAGCAAAGAATCTAACGACCCAGACTTCTGGTGACATCATCAACAACCGAAAGTTCACCCTCCTGGGAGACCCCGCCCTCACCTTGGGCTATCCCACCCTCTCGCTGCGCGTGAATACCGTCAACGGCCAACCCATCGACCAGTTTCGCGATACGCTGCGCGCGCTCGAGCGCCACAGCCTCACGGGCGAGGTGGTCGACGCTGCCGGAAGAGTGCAGACATCTTTCCAGGGGCTGGCCTACCTCTCGATGTACGACAAAGAACAAACCATCCCCACCCTCGTCAACGATCCCGGCAGCCGCCCTGTCAGCTTCCGCCTCCGTGAGAACCCCGTCTTCCAAGGCAAGGCCCGCGTGGCCAACGGCCGCTATACCTTCAGCTTCGTCATGCCCAGAGACATCAACTTCAGCACAGGCCGCGGCCGCATCAGCCTCTACGCGGAAAACGGAATGATGGAAGGGGCAGGGGCCTCCGATGCCATCTTCATAGGCGGCATCGGCAACAGCCTGCGTGACGATGGTGCCGGCCCCGTCATCCGGGCCTGGCTAAACGATGAGCGCTTCGTCAACGGTGGCCTCACCGACGAGAACCCCCTGCTCATCCTCCAACTCTCCGACAGCACCGGCATCAACGCCGCCGGCACTGGCATCGGGCACGATGTCACCGCTGTCATCGACGAGAATACCAAAGAGACCCTGGTGCTGAACGACTATTTCACCGCCGACACCGATAGCGATCGTAAAGGCAGTGTCCGCTTCCAGCTGCCCCGCCTCGAAGAAGGACCCCACCGCATCCGCATCCGTGCCTGGGATGTATTCAACAACAGCAGTGAATACACCCTCGAATGCCGCGTCGTCAAACGGCAGACACTGCTCATCGACCGCGTCTTAAACCACCCCAACCCCTTCACCACCCGGACCCGATTTTGGTTCGAACACAACCGGCCCGGCGAAGAACTGCTCGTGACCGTACAGGTCATGACCGTGACAGGCAAGGTGGTGCGTATGCTCTCACAGCGCATCCTGACCAGCGGGGTCCGCTCCGATGACCTGGAATGGGATGGCCGCGACGACCAGGGTGCTCCCCTTGGGCGAGGCGTATATCTCTATCGACTGCGGGTTCGCACCAGCGATGGAAAGCAGGCTGAGAAACTCGAAAAAATTGTCATACTGTAAATTGTCTGCAAAATGGTGTAGCTTCATATTAAATCAACCCGATGGCATAGATTTCTACCCAACCTTATACTGCCAAATTCAAAAGCCTTGTTATGAGAAGAACCTTCCGGGGGTTCCTTTCGGGTGGACTGCTATTTACTTCCCCTTTCCTGTTTGCACAAACCGACACTTTGAACGTGGTGACATCGGCCGTCCCTTTCTTACGCATCTCCCCCGCCGCCAGGGCAGGCGGCATGGGCGACCTGGGCGTAGCGACCCTGCCCGACGCGAATGCCCAGTTTTACAATGTTGCGAAGTACGCCTTCTCCCCCCAGAAGAGCGGGTTTGCCCTCACCTATACGCCCTGGCTTAAAGACCTGGGTCTGACAGACGTATACCTCACCACCGCCGCCGGATATGTGAAAGTGGACGCGGAACAGGCAATCTCCGGATCCCTTCGATACTTCAGCCTGGGGAATATTCAGTTCACCGATAACCTGGGGCAGGACTTGCAAATGGTCAGACCCCGGGAATTCGGCCTCGATGCAGGATATTCCCGCAAACTCTCGGATGTGCTGAGCTTGGGGGTGGCGATGCGCTATATCTTTTCCAACCTCGCCGGAAATGCTTCTGTCAATGGGGTCTCATACAAGCCCGGAAGCGCCGTTGCTGGGGATGTCGGCCTCTACTATAACAAAGGCCTTCCAGAAAGCAGCAGCCTCAGCCTGGGGGCGGCTATGACCAACATGGGCTCTAAGATCGGCTACACCAACGATGCCTCGGCACGAGACTTCATCCCTGCGAATCTCTCGCTGGGGGGGGTCTATTCCAGAGTATCCAATGAGGTGAACCGGATTTCATTAGGATTAGACATCCACAAGATGATGGTGCCGACACCCCCATCGCTCAGCGATTCCGCCGGCATAGTTGCTTATCGCAGCAAGGGCGTCGTCGGCAGTTGGTTCAGCTCCTTTGCCGACGCGCCAGGTGGCTTTGCTGAAGAGCTCAGGGAGTTTTCTTTTTCCGCCGGCATGGAGTATACCTATAATGATCAGTTTGCCTTCCGCATGGGATATTTCTACGAAGACCGTACCAAGGGCAACCGTCAATTCTTTAGCATCGGCACCGGTATAAAATACAATGTGTTTGGACTGAACTTTTCCTACCTGCTGCCTTCCGGGGCCGGGGTGAACCGCAACCCTTTGTCGAATACCATTCGCTTCAGTCTGGTCTTCGACTTCGACGCCGGCAAATAGGATTCTAAAGCCATTTTTTCCGCCGCCGCTCCTCCCATCGGAAAGCCTACCTTTGAAAAAATGGTATGATGGCCTTTCGTGTTGGCTTTGGCATTGATTTCCACCAACTGACGCCGGACCGCGCCCTCTGGCTGGGCGGTGTCAAGATCGACAGTCCGTTCGGGGCCAAAGGGCATAGTGATGCTGACGTGCTGCTCCATGCCATCTGCGATGCTATGCTGGGGGCCTTGGCCCTGGGAGACATCGGCCTGCATTTTCCGGACACTAGCGCGGCATATAAAGACATTGATAGCAAGGTGCTGCTGGGGCGCACCCTGGAGCTGGTGACCGCCAAGGGATATCAGGTAGTGAACATCGACAGCACCTTGACGCTGGAGGCGCCGCGGATACGGCCCTATGTGGCAGATATGTGTCGCGTCATAGCCAGCATCCTCGGCATAGGTGCCGAGGACGTGTCTATCAAAGCAACGACCACAGAAAAGATGGGCTTCGTAGGGCGTCAAGAAGGCTTGGTGGCCTATGCCACCGTGCTGCTGGAGCGGAAGACCTAGGAAAGACAGCTATCGGATAGACCGAAACCTTCGACGACATGCAGCCTGTTCCGATCCAAATCATCAACCGCTCTGGAAACCCATTGCCGGCCTATGCCACCGACGGGGCATCCGGTATGGACGTCCGCGCCTGCCTCGAAGAGGCGCTCGTCCTGCGGCCCCTGCAGCGGGCAGCCGTGCCTACCGGCCTTTGGCTGGCCATACCCCGGGGCTTTGAAGTGCAGGTGCGCCCGCGGTCTGGCATGGCTCTGAACCATGGCATCACCTGCCTGAACACGCCCGGCACCATCGACGCCGACTACCGAGGAGAAGTCAAAGTGATACTCGTCAACCTCTCCGAAGATCCTCAAACAATCCGTCATGGCGACCGCATCGCGCAGCTGGTGCTGCAACGCGTAGAGCGGGCCATGTGGGCCGAGTCGGCGGCCCTTGACAAAACAGAGCGAGGAGAGGGCGGCTTCGGACATACAGGCCTTCAATGACGACAAACATCCTCCCATGAGACGGCTCCTGCCCATCGCCTCTCTTTTCGCTGCCATAGCCGGTTGCCAAACCGCTCGGAAAGTCGCCCAGGCCGTCCCGGTCATCGACACCGAGGCATCCAAGCAACTGGTGGTAGACTCTTCAAAGATTCTACAGGCCAGGGCTGACTCCATCCGCAAGGCTGCCGCCTCCATCCTCAGCATACAGGCTAGCCGCATTCAGTATCAGACCTTCTCCGCCAAGGTGAAAGTCGATTACCTTGACTCGCGCGACAAGGCCCTGGAGTTTAATGCGTTCATACGCATTCGCCGCGACAGCGCCATCTGGGCCTCCATCGTCGCTTCCTTGGGGGTCGAAGCCTTCCGGGTGCTCATTACGCCCGACAGCGTACGCATCATGGATAAGCTAGAGAAGACGGTCAAGTACGCGGCGGGCTCCGAATTGCAAGAGATTACACAGCTGCCCTTCGACTTCAACGCCCTGCAGGAGCTAATCGTTGGAAACCCCATCGGACCGGCCACCTCGCCTGCTGCACTGCGCCATCAAGACGCTTCCATTCTCCTGGCGTACGAACACGGTGGCTTCCGCCATTACCTCAGCTATGATGCTACTGGCCCGGTGCTGCGGACGACCCGCCTCGATGAGATAGACCCGCAGCGCCACCGCACCGCCATCCTTTCCTTTGACCAGTTCGTGGTCAAGTCGGGACGTAACTTCCCCAACCTGCGCCGCATCACCCTGTCCGATAAGCAGAAAGTTGATATTTCGCTCGACTTCCGGCAGATCGACTTCGACCTCCCTATCGGCTTCCCCTTCTCTGTCCCCCGCAACTATAAATTGAAATAATTTTAACGGTCGTCCATCCCGCAGTATGATTATTTCCTCCACCTTGGCACAATTCTCGATCCATTCCCGCAAGATGTTGCGAATGAGTGGTCTCCTCCGTCATGGTCTGATCTTAGGCCTTTTGCTGTTGTCTTGCCTTTCCTATGCCCAGACGCAGCAGAAGGATGAGCTGGAACGCCGGCGCCGCCAGATAGAATCTGAGATCGCGCAGCTGCAGGTACAACAAAAGGAGCTGTCGCGCAATAAGAAGACGTCTCTTGCTGAGTTCAACCTCGTGCAGTCGCGGCTGCGCAGTCGGTTTGCCATGATTGAAAACCTCAACGATGAATTGCGGCTCATTGACGAGACGATCTTTCTTAACAACCGAGAAATCTATCGCCTCAGGCGGCACCTCGACACGTTGCGCGACCAGTATGCCCGTACCCTTGAATACTCCTTTAAGAACCGCAGCAGCTACGACATGCTGAACTTTATCTTCACTGCGGCCAGCTTTAACGATGCGGTGAAGCGAGCCGCGTATCTGAAAACCTATCGACGGTCGCGTCAAGACCAGGTGCGCAGCATCATTCGTACCAGCGAAGAACTGCAGTCGACCATCGACAAGCTCTCCCTAAACAAACAAATGAAGAATCATGCGTTGATCAAGCAGACCCAGCAAAAAGAGCTGCTCGAAGAGGAGAAGAAGGAGAAAGCCCGCGTGGTCAATGCGATTAAAGTCCGGGAGAAGGATCTTTCCAAAGAGCTCACAGCCAAGCGGAGGACGTTGACAGATCTCTCCAGGTCTATCCGCGTACTTGTCCAAAAAGAAATCGAGCGAAACCGCCTGCAGCGGGAGGCGGAGGAGCGCCGTCTTCGGGAGGAGGCTGCCCTTGCTGCCAAGACCAATGCGTCCAGGTCCGAAGGAGTGGCTGCCGGAAAGCCGGCCCCACCGCTGACGACTGTCCGCAATGAGCCACTGCCATCTGCATCACTCGTGCGTAAGGCCACAGAGTTGGAGAATAGCCCGGAAGTCACCCGCGTATCCGTAGGCTTTGAAAACAACCGTCGAAACATCCCATGGCCCGTCGACCTGGGCATCGTCACTTCTGGTTTCGGGCGTAAGAAAATCGAAGGCACCAGCCTTTATGAAGAGAATATCGGCATCACCATACAGACACGGGAGGGGCAGGCTGTGAAGGCGGTCTTTGAAGGGGTTGTCACCTCAGTCTTTGATGTAGATGGCAGCGCCACGGCGACTATCCAGCATGGCAAGTACTTCACGACTTACTACAACCTTTCGGTCGTCAGTGTCGCCAAAGGCAATCGCGTGTCTATGGGACAGACGATCGGTAAGGCCGGTACCAACGACTATGGTGACGGGGAGATCATTTTTGTCGTGAATGTGGAGAAAGACTTTGTGGATCCCATGAACTGGCTGAAGCCACGGTGATCATGACATGGCGCTCGACCAGAGCAATGCCTCATCATGCTGTTTGCGATGCCCGCAGGCAGCGCTCGTAAACTTCCTCATATTTAGGTACGATAAGACTGATGTCAAAGTGTTGGGCTTGAGCCTTGGCACCACTCCTGTATTTCTCTAGCACTGCCGGGTCTTGCAGGATGGCGACGGCCTTGGCAGCCATACCTTGGACGTCTCCAACGCTGCCGAGCTCGCCATTGACGCCGGGGATGACGACTTCCTTGATACCACCAGCGTCGGTCGCTACGACCGGCACGCCCGCGGCCATGGCTTCCAAGGCTGCTAGCCCGAAGCTCTCGTGTTCGGAGGGCAGCAGGAACAGGTCGGAGATGATGAAAATGTCTTCTATATCCTGCTGTTTACCGAGCATGCGGACATCATCGCAGAGGCCTAGTTGCCGGACCAGCTCTTCTGCCATTGGCCGTTCCGGGCCATCGCCGACCAGCAGCAGTTTGGCAGGGATCTGTTGGCGGATGCCGGCGAAGATGCGCACCACATCCTCGATGCGTTTGACTTTCCGGAAGTTAGAGGCGTGCAGGACGATGCGCTCTTCCTCCGGGGCGATGACCTTTCGGAAGGCGTCGATCGCTTTTTTGGCAAACCGGCGGACGTCTACAAAATTGTGGATGACGTCTATGGGCTTTTCAACCCGGAAGTTGGCAAGGGTCTCCTGGCGCAGGTTTTCTGAGACGGCGGTGATGGAGTCGCTTTCATTGATGGAGAAAGTGACGACGGGGGTATAAGTCTTATCTCTTCCGACCAGGGTGATGTCTGTCCCGTGTAAAGTGGTGATGACCGGGATGCGGATGCCTTCTTGCCGGGTGATGCATTTGGCCATGTAAGCTGCCGCTGCATGTGGGATGGCATAGTGTACATGCAGCAGGTCGAGCTGGTTGTTGCGGATGACGTCTACCATGGTGCTTGCCAGGGCGGACTCATAGGGAGGGTAGTCGAAGAGGGGATAGGTGGGCACATGCACTTCGTGGTAGAAGATGTTGGCGCTGAAGCCGGTCAGCCGGACTGGCTGGCGGTAGGTGATGAAGTGAATATGATGGCCTTTGTCTGCCAATGCCTTGCCCAGCTCTGTCGCCAGCACACCGCTTCCGCCAAAGGTGGGATAACAGACTATTCCTATGTTCATAATTGTCGTCTAGGTGAAGGCACTTTCAGTATTGTGAGGTTGATAACACCCGTTGGGCTTACAGGGTTCGTTTTCAGCAATCATTTAGCGGTATTTCTTAATTTGTGTTTAAATCCGCTCTATGTCCAAAGTCCTCTTTGCCACCGTCTTTCTACTCCTGCTGGCACTGTTTGGCTATATCTATTGGAAGTATGTGTTTGTCTTCGGCGAAGGCACCAAGACAGGGGAGCTCAACTTCCTGGTCCGGAAAGGCTATGTCTTCAAGACCTATGAGGGGAAGTTGATCCAGTCTGGTTTCCGCACCCGCCCACAAAGTGTCATCCAGTCATATGAGTTCGACTTCTCCGTCGTGGACGAGGCTGTCGCCCGGGATCTGATGTCGGGCAATGGCAGAACCTATACACTCCACTACCAGGAATACCTCGGCGCATTGCCCTGGCGAGGCTATAGTGTCTATGTGGTCGATAGCATCGTCAGCACCTCTCATTGAACCAACCGAATACCATGAAATCCTTCCAGCTTCTGTTATTAGCCTTGATTGTATGGGCGCCGCTGGTGTCTTTGCAGGGACAGCCATCCGACTCGGTGGCCATCCGACGCATCGCCGAAGAAGTCCTCCGCCATGGACGTGCCTATGAGAACCTCCGAATCCTTTGCAAGCAGGTAGGCCCCCGCCTCTCAGGCTCACCGGGCGCTGAACGGGCCGTCCAGGAGACCGCCCGAATGCTGCAGGAGGCAGGCGCCGACACCGTCTGGCTGCAACCCTGCCAAGTGCCACATTGGGTGAGGGGGACAGGTGAGTCGTCTTATGTCTATCTCGCCTCGGGACGAAGGCGTCCGCTGCAAGCCGTAGCCCTGGGCAACTCCGTTGGAACGCCTGCCAAAGGCGTGCGAGGGCAGGTCGTAGAGGTCCGGGATTTTGCCGAGCTCGACCGGCTGGGCCGGCCGGGTGTAGCAGGTCGCATTGTCTTTTATAATTATCCGATGGACCCCACCCAGGTCCAGACCTTCCGTGCCTACGGGCAGGCGGGGGCCTACCGCGGCAATGGTCCTTCGATGGCAGCCAAGTATGGGGCTGTAGGGGTGGTGATCCGTTCCTTAGCCTCTAATGTGGATGCTTACCCGCACACAGGCTCCACCCGTTATAACGACTCATTTCCGAAGCTACCAGCTGTCACCATCAGCACCCGCGATGCGGAGCAGTTGAGTGCAGAGCTGAGGTCAGGACAGGTGCGTGAACTCTGGTTCCGTACTACGGCAGAAATGCTGCCAGACGTGACATCCTATAATGTCGTAGGGGAGATCCGGGGCACTGATTTCCCGGACGAGGTCATCACGGTCGGGGGCCACCTCGACAGCTGGGACCTGGGAGAAGGCGCGCACGACGACGGGGCAGGTTGTGTACAGAGCATAGAAGTCTTACGCGTCATGAAAGCCCTAGGTATTCGTCCTAGGCGTACCATCCGCGCCGTGATGTTTATGAACGAAGAGAACGGGCTTCGCGGCGGGCTTGCCTATGCGGAGGCCGCCAAAAAAGATGGCAAGAAGCATTTGTTTGCCTTGGAGAGCGATGCCGGCGGGTTCACCCCCAGAGGCTTCGGCTTCTCGGGTACGCCTGCCCAGTATCAGCAGTTCTTGTCGTGGCGGAGCCTCTTCCAGCCCTATGGTGCCAGTGAATTCGTCAACGGCGGTGGCGGTGCCGACATCGGCCCCATGCGACCACTGGGGACGGCCCTCTCTGGGTTCACGCCGGATTCTCAGCGGTATTTCGATGTGCACCATGCAGCCTCAGACGTGTTTGAGGCGGTGAGCCCCCGGGAGCTTCACCTGGGTGCAGGGGTCATGGCCGGGCTTGTCTATCTGGTCAGCCAGCATGGGCTTTGAGGCCTGAATTGCTTGCGTCAAGGGCGGCCTAAGAGGAAGATGCAGGGTACTTTCCCCAGGCGAGGCTTTTGGCGTTTCCAGTCCTGTACCGACTGTGTCTGTATCCGCTCAGCCGCCGAGGTGAGGGCGATGGCCACGCAGAGGAGGGTATCCGCACGGCATGCCGCCAGCAGGCTGTCGAGTAGGGCATCATTGCGGTATGGGGTTTCTATAAAAATCTGCGTAGAGCCTGTCTTCCAGGCATCTTGCTCCAGGATGCGGAGGGCCTGTATGCGGTCGCCTGCCGGCACGGGCAGGTATCCGTTGAAGCGAAAGAGTTGTCCGTTCAAGCCGCTCGCCATCAGGGCCAGTAAGATAGCACTGGGTCCGGTAAGAGGCCGTACGGTGGCGCCGCGTGTCTGTGCCAGCCGTACCAGTTCCTGCCCCGGGTCTGCGATCCCGGGGCATCCCGCCTCACTGAGGATGCCGATGCTATCTGTTCCCTGCAGGGCCTCCAGGAAGGCCTTGCGGACTTCTGGCATCTCTGCCTCTGCGAGTACATGCCAACGGCGGTCGTCGATGGTAAAACCAGGGATGAGCTTGCGGATCTGCCGACGGGCCGTGCGTTCTTGCTCGACAAAGAAGATACGGCAGGCTTCTAGCGCTTGGCATACTTCGGGAGGGATTGAGGGCAGGCCCTCTTCAGAGAGCAGGGTCGGGATGAGATAGACCGTAGCAGGAGACGTCGGAGCCATCGCGTATAAAGGTAGCCCATCCCCTTGGGAGATGTCTTATCCGGCGGAAGGCATTATTCGACTTCGTACATGCTGATGGTGGCGGCGACGATTGCATAGGAAGGAGCCATTATCCATCCCAAACCGGGGATGGCATGCAACAGGTAAAATACAGCGCCGTTGCCAATGGCCAGGCCCCGGTGGCGGCCGACGTATGCGATGCTGGCCTTTGGGTCCATCCTGCGGCGCTCACAGCTGTAGTCGAGCATCGAAAATCCGTAGAAATAAAACTCCAGGATGACAGAGAGCACAGGGGTTGCCCATCCGACTACTGGCAGCAACGAGAACAGCAGGATCGCCAGCGTATAGATACCCTGGCGGAGGCTGTTGCGCAGGGCGAGGCGGACGCCCCTGGCTATGTCTCGCAATAGCTGTCGCCCATTGAAGGGGTATTCCCGACCTTCAATGATGGCAGAGGTCCGCTCGCTGAGGTATGCGAAGATGGGCGATCCGACGATGAGCCACATGTATTTGAAGAGGGAAAAGTAGAAAAACATCAGCGTCATCCAGAGGATGATGGCGGCAAAAGTGAATAGGAAGCCGATCATACTGCTTTCCAGCGACTGCACCCAGTTGCTGATGCCTAGCAGGTCAGTCATGTATTCGATGGCAGCATTCGCCGACCGGCCGAAGAGGTACATGCTGATTGCGAAGAGTAGTGCATAGATGATGCCTGGTATCCATATCCACCGCCATAGGCGATGCTCCGAAATAAACCGGTGTGCCTTGAAGTAACTTTGAATCGCTATGACGATTTCTTTTAGCAGGTTTTGTAGGTTTCTTTGATTTGTATTTATCCTAACTCACAAAGTATGCAATTCCAACATGCCAGAGGCAGTTCCCCGAAAATTCTCCCCCCATCCTTCTTCCTGCAGGAGGATGTGTGTTTGGTGGCGAGGGCATTGCTGGGTAAGCTGCTCCAGACTTCCTTCCGTGAAGGCACGACGGTTGGCCGCATCGTAGAGACCGAGGCCTATGAGGGTGTTACTGATATGGCCTCCCATGCTTTCGGCGGCCGTCGGACCGCCCGTACCGATGTCATGTTTCGAACGGGTGGTACGGCCTATGTATACCTTTGTTACGGCATGCATTATCTCACCAACGTAGTCACCCACCGGGAAGGTGTCCCCCATGCCGTGCTGTTGCGGGCGCTAGAGCCTGTGGCTGGCTTGGAGGTCATGCGCCACCGCAGTGGCCGGCTTTCAGACCGACTGCTGTGTGCCGGCCCGGGCCGCCTGTCAAAGGCTATGGGCATCCATAAAGAACATACAGGGTTGAGGCTCGACACCCCTCGTTTTTGCATACTCGAAGACGATTATCTGTCGGAGGCCAAGGTGGTTGCCACACCCCGCATTGGGGTCGACTATGCAGGAGCGCATGCCCTGCTGCCCTATCGCTTTATTTGGGCAGGGCATCCCTGTCTCAGCGGGCCACGAACGGCCCACGGCTGAAGAGAAGGGAGTGTACAGCCGGTCAGTGGATAGCGGCTTGCCTGCTAGAACTTTGGGCAATGCAATTTTTTCAATGCCTGGTCTACGGGCTTTCTCACCATGATGAGAGATATTTCATTGCCTCCCCTCCGTTTGCTGGCTGTCTAAAAGGCAGACGTGTTGATGTCATAGGAATAGCCGAGCCGGAAGGCGCTGAATTCTATCGCTACATAGGGCGAAAAACTAGGTGAAATGTGGACTTGGCTATATGTGGCGGCTGATAGGAGGACCACTGCTGAGATGCTGATCCGTTTAGGCCATCTCATGGTTGCTTTCTCCATGTTTGAACCGGCTCACCGCTCAGCTTTGCATTTTCTCGCCGTAGGAGAGGTCCCCGGCATCGCCCAGTCCGGGTACGATATAGCCTTTGGCGGTGAGTTCTTCGTCGATGGCTCCACACCAAATTGTTGCCTGCGGCTGCTCCCGCTGCAGGTGGTCGATCCCCATTGTACACGCGATGGCCGACACGACGTGCACTTCCCGCGGCTCGCCCTCAGCCCGGAGCATTTGGATGGTTTTTACCAGGGAGGCGCCGGTGGCCAGCATCGGATCGCAGATCACTAGGATACGGTCTTCCAGCGATGGACAGGAGATATATTCCAACTCTATCTGAAAGCCTCCATCGCGGTGGTGCTTTCGATAGGCGGAGATAAAGGCATTGTCGGCTCGGTCGAAGTAGTTGAGCATACCCTGATGCAAGGGTAGTCCAGCCCGCAAGATCAGCGCCAGTACCGGCTGTACGGCCAGCACCCGGCAGGGTGAAATCCCAAGCGGCGTCGTGACCTCCCGTTTCTCCCAGGGAAGGGTACGGCTGATCTCATACGCGATCACTTCCCCGATCCGTTCCAGGTTTCGGCGAAATCGCATCCTGTCTTTTTGCATCTCGGTATCCCTCAACTCGGCTATCCAGTTGCTTAACAGTGAATGCTGTTCGCTCAGATTGACTACCATTCGATTGTTGTATTTTCGATCCACCTTCACAAATTTAATCCAATAAAATGGATCAGACCAGTGGCAACGGATGGCAGGCGCCATCTCCAATAATCTAGAAAGATGGTCTACCGCGCGATCGGATTGATGAGTGGAAGTTCTTTAGATGGGCTGGACATTGTATGTGCTGAATTCCATGTCTCAGGCCGTGCATGGTCCTATCAGATAGAGGCCGCCGCATGCCTGCCATACCCGGAGGAATGGAGTGTAAGGCTGCGTTCGTCCATCCACCTCTCCGCCCTCGACTACCAGATCCTCCACAGCGACTATGGCCACTACCTCGGGCAGCAGGTAAATACATTCATTGCTGATCACGGACTTCAGTACAAAATCTCCCTGGTGGCCTCCCATGGCCATACGACCTTCCATCTGCCACCCCGTATGACAGGGCAGATCGGCTGTGGCGCGGCCATTGCAGCCGAAACAGGCCTGCCGGTTGTCTCGGATCTCCGCGTCATCGACGTGGCGCTGGGCGGACAAGGGGCTCCCATCGTACCCATGGGGGAACGGCTACTGTTCCCGAATATCCGCTGGTTCCTCAATCTTGGTGGCATCGCCAACCTCACCGCCGTTGGCGACACCATCCAGTGCGCCTTCGATGTTTGTCCTGCCAACCGCGTATTGAACATGCTGGTGGCACGGGAAGGCCTGGCCTACGACGAGGATGGGCAGCTGGCCGCCACTGGGCAGGTGGATGTAGATTTGCTCAGCCGCCTGAATGCACTGCCATACTACGGGCAGCCCTATCCGAAATCGCTGGCCAACGATTTTGGTACGGATATCGTCTATCCCATGCTTGCGACTGCGCAGCACTCCACTCGGGATGCTTGTCGCACCTATGTGGAGCATATCGCTGCCCAAATCGCGGTGTCTGTCCGGCAGGTCATTGCTGACGGCACGGTCCCTCCTCCCTTGCAGGAAGACATCCTCCTCACCGGTGGCGGTGCGTTAAATCGGTTTCTCGTCTCCCGTATCGAAGATTTTCTTGTACCATTGTCTTTGAGCGTTAAGGTGGCAGAACCACCCCTCGCAAACTACAAGGAAGCACTCATCATGGCGCTGCTTGGCATACTCCGCTGGCGGGAGGAGTCGACCACCCTGTCCTCGGTCACCGGCGCTTCCCGACCCAGCATCGGCGGTGCCCTTTGGATGGGGCATGCCTGAGGAGCACCCTCCCGTCCTTTCGTGCAGACTCAGCTGTGCACGCTCCGCCTGCTGTCACGAAATCTGCTTCGGTGAATAAAAAAACTTCCGCGAAGGATATGCGCAGAAAAGCTGTGGATGTTGTCCCTGCGGGGGGGAGGGTGGCCTTTCACTTGTACCCCCAGGCATGCATAATCTGTAGGTCTTCTTTGACGCTGTCGAGCGGTGTACGCCCCTGGTACGATTCCTGCTCGATGATGAAATGCTTGGTGCCCCATTTCCGTCCCAGGGCAATCACTTCCTTGACCGGTATAATGCCTTTGCCCAGGATGGTGGACTCATAGCGCTCGTGCCCGCCCGCAGCGGCGATTTCGTCTTTGACGTGCATGGATTCGAAGCGGCCGGGGTACTTCTGCATGATGTCGAGTGCCTTGGCACCTCCGTTGATCATATTACCGATGTCGAGCTGTTGCATAACAAGCTTGGCGTCGGTCTCGGAGAGGATGATGTCGTAGAGGGTGCGGCTGTTGAGGGTCTCGGAGAATTCGAAGTCGTGGTTGTGGTAGCCGAACTTCATGCCATACTTATTGCAGAGCTCTCCGCTTCGGTTGAAGAGTTCCATGAAGGCGCGTAGTTTGTCGTAGTCTCGGCGGATGGTATTCTCCATGGAGGGGCTGATCACAAATTGCTGTCCCAGCACAGCGGCATCTTCGACGGTATACTTCCAGGCGTCGGTGAAATCTTTTTTAGTCTCATCCCAGTGACGGCCAGACATTACGGTATGGCCGCTGGGCATCTTCATCCCCAGGTCGTCGAGGATTTTCCGGAACTCCTGTGCCGGCCACCCGTAGAACTTGCGGTTGACATAGTTGGCGTGTTCTACGTGCACATATCCCATCGCACGGAGGGCTTTGAGGGTTTCTAGCGGGGCCTTTGCCATGTCTGCTCGTATCGAATAGAGCTGTACGCCGGTGAGTTCGCCCTTCCGCCTGCGGGCGAGGGCGGCGAGTTCCTGGCTGAGGAGGGAACTGCCTGCCACGGCGAGGGCCGTGCGTCCGAGGAAATGTCTGCGTGACAGGTTCATATGGCTGCGTTTTGGTATCAAGTTACTGGGAAAAGGCCGGACCGCCAAAGGCTGGGGTGGCTGCCTGTGTGCCAACGTCTTCACTAGCAGCGGTCACCGCTTAAAGGCTGTATTTGTCCAGGGCGTCGAGAAGTCGCTTGCGGAAGCGGTGGTAGTCGACGGTGATGGTATGGCGGGGAGTGTCTATCTGCCGGAAGTCGGGCTGGCGGAGTTCGGCGTCTGCTCGGGCGCCTACGTGCCGGGGGCGCTTCCATCGGCCCGAGAGGTGGCGGGCCATGATGCGGCTCTGCAGCTCGGACCCTGGCCAGATGCATCCCAGGGGCTGGAAGAGTCCGATGAAATATAGGTTGTCGATGTCGGGGTGCAGCATGCGCAGCCAGAGCCGGACGGCCCCCTCGCTGTAGTCGAGGAATGCCTTATTGAAGAATGGATGGCTGATGATATAGCCGGTGCAGGCGATGAGGGTATCGTAGGGATGGGAGCTGTGGTCGCGGAAGACTACGTGGTCGCCTGCGAGTCGCTCGATGTCGGGCCGGGGTTGGATCTTCCCATGTCGGATATGGAAGAAGAGGTCTTCGTTGATGGTAGGGTGGTGGGAGCCGATGGGTCCTTCCGGCTCCGGCAGTCCGTAGAGGGTGTTGCGTCCGTTTCGGAACTGCAGGCTCAAAGCTGACAGGGTCTGCCAGAGCGGGCGGGGCAGCCAGCGGATGCCTTCGCTGAACTTATCGGCCGGCCGGCCCATCATGAACTTAGGTACCACCCAGTAGCCCCGTCGCCAGCTGAGGTCTACCGAGGCCGCGACGCGGCTGGCCTCTACGGCTACGTCGCAGGCGGAGTTGCCACCGCCGATGACCAGGACGCGCTGTCCTTCGAAGGTGGAGAAGCGCTTCACGGCATGGGAGTGTATAAAGCGGCCGGAGAACTGTCCCGGGTAGGAGGGCATGCGCGGGTTCCAGTGGTGTCCGTTGCAGACGCATAGGGCGTCAAACACATGCTGCTCACGGCTGCCTTCGCAGGAGATGTCTACCTGCCATCGGCCGTCTGGTAGCCGTTGACAGTGTTCCACCCGGGTGTGGAAGCGGATATGGGCATAAAGTCCGAACTGCCTTGCATAGGCCTGGAAGTAGGATGCCAGCTGGCGGTGCGAAGGGTAGTCGGGGTAGCTGTCCGGCATGGGGAAGTCCTCATACTGGCTGAGGGTCTTCGAAGAGATGATGTGTGTGGTCTCAAAGACGGAGCTATGGCCTTCCTCGTCGGTATATACCCAGTTGCCACCGACCTCTTTCCCGTAGTCGAAGACAGAGACGTCGAGCCCTTCGTCCAACAGGTTTTTGGCGGCAGTGATGCCGGAGGGTCCGGCACCGATCACACAGACTTTCGTTTTCATAATTATTTTTCTTCCCTCCGCAGCCCTCGCTGCATAGGTGGTCGGGATGGTTCAGGTGCCGATCACCCGGAAGGCATCACCGTCGAAAAGTCCTTTGTCGCTTAGCTTGAGGTGTGGGATGACCAGCAGTGCCATGAAGGAGAGTGTCATGAAGGGGGCGCTGAGGGTAGCGCCTGCCTCTTTGGCGGCGTTGTCGATCTCGGTATAGCGTGCGGCCACGCGGTATCCGTCTTCAGCACTCATGAGGCCGGCAACGGGTAGGGGCAGCACCCATTCCTCTTCTCCGGACACACAGCTTACACCGCCCTGATGGGCGATGACGAGGTTGACGGCACGGCTGAGGGAGGCATCATCGGTGCCCACGGCCACGATGTTGTGTGCGTCGTGGGCCACGGAGGATGCGAGAGCACCTTGCCGAAGGCCAAAGTGGCGTATGAAGGCGGTGGCGACGGGGGCTTCTGCGTAGCGGTTCACTACAGCCAGCTTGAGGATATCTTGGGAGGGGTCTGCAATCCATTCCTCTTTTTGTAGTGTGGGTTGCAGGTCGAGCTTTTCAGTGATGAGTTGTCCGTCGATGGCGCCTATGACGGGAAAAGGGTATGTTGCCAGTCCATGCGAGGCTACGCGGAAGTCGGATGGGAAGGTCACAGCGCAGTGGAATCGGTTGACCTGCCGAGTCACTTCTGCCGCTGAGGGCAGGAGGCTAAGGCCGTGGCGGGCCACGCACTGCCCGTCGATCCAGGTCTCCCGCACCCGGAAGTAGACCAGGTCGTCGACGAGGATGAAGTCGGCGGCATCCCCCACCCGCAGCTGTCCGACCGGAAGTTTATAATGTTCCACCGGGTTGACGCAGGCCGTACGGATCACCAGAAAGGGGTCGATGCCGCGGGCGACGGCCCGGGCACAGAGGCGGTCGATATGCCCCTCCACCAGGCTGTCGGGATGCTTGTCGTCGCTGCAGAACATGGTCCGGTCGGGATGCGTGCCGATGAGTTCTGCCAGGGCATCGAAATTGCGGGCGGCACTGCCCTCGCGGATGATGATCTTCATGCCGGCGGCGAGCTTATCGAGTGCCTCCTCCAGGGTGAAGCATTCGTGGTCGGTAGAGATGCCTAATGCGGCATAGCGTCGGGCCATTTCTCCCCGCAGGCCTGGGGCATGACCGTCTATCGGCTTGCCGCGGCGCTGGGCGGCGACGATCTTTTGCATCACTTCCGGGTCTCCATTCAACGCTCCGGGGAAGTTCATCATCTCACTTAGGTAGAAGATGTCGTCTTGGTCGAGCAATGCCGCCACGTCTGCCGAGTCCAGTGTCGCGCCCGCCGTCTCAAAGCGGGTGGCTGGCACGCAGCTTGGCGCGCCGAAATGGAATTTGAAGGGAGACCGCCGGCCGTCGGCGATCATGAAGTCGACACCCGCCCTGCCACAGACATTGGCGATCTCATGTGGGTCGCTGACGCTGGCGACGGTGCCATGCACGACCGCGAGCCTGCCGAACTCAGAAGGGATGAGCATCGAGCTTTCAACATGCACATGCGCATCTATGAAGCCGGGGAGGATAAAGGGCAGCTCGGCAGCGGCCAACGCCAGCCGTTGAATGGAGGCGATGCGGCCTTCTGCGACCCTCATCTCTACCGGATATTCAGTCCTGTCCAACACATTCACCAGTCGGCCTGTAATAACCTGGGATGACATGCGATCCATATTTCGAATAAAGGTACGGACCGCAGCCCTTAGGTAATAAAAGCTTGATTACTTCCGATAAAGCTAAACTAGCGATCTAAGATTTTTTAGCTCCAATATGCCATTCCATTTTTTTGTCCATTTCTAATGTGTGATATTCATTAGGCCCGTAAGGGTCACCAAATTTTTAATCCTTAAAAAGGTCGGTAAAGGAAGCAACAGAAAGTAAATGAATTAACATAGCATTAGTATAGTCTGCCTGTCGGTATGGATAATAACAGTACTTTTGTCGCCATCACTCTCAACGCATGTCCATGAGATTGGCGTCTATCCTCTTACCGGCCCTACTGGCATCTGCTCTCAGCGGTCGCGCTCAGTCGGCCGACGACATCATCCGTTCCCACATCGACGCCATGGGTGGGGCTGACCGGATGAAAGCCCTTCAATCCCTCTACACAGAGGGTATCACCGTCATGCCCAACGGGAATGAAGTCACCAACAAAGCCTGGCGCGTGCAAGGGCGGCTGGTCCGTCGGGAAATCGACTTCGGCATGGGCAATATGAAGATGGTGGTGACCGACAAGGAAGGCTGGAGTACAAACCCCCGCAGTGGCGGTTCCTTCGAAGCCATGCCGCCGGAACGGGCAGAGGCGATGCGGGGGGAGATGGACCTGCCGGGGCCTTTGTTCGACTATGTTGCCAAAGGCCACAAAGCAGAAGCCCTCCCAAAGGAGGATGTCAACGGCAGTGCCTGCCATGTCGTGAAGCTGACGCTGAAGCTAGGCCGTGATATCACCTATTATTTTGATCCCAAGACCTTCTACATCCTCCGCACCAAGACCAAGGGTAGTGGCGGCATGATGCGCAGCGGCGGTGGCCCCGGCGGCGGACAACGCAACCCCGACCAAGAAGTTCTGACTGACTTCTCCGATTACCGAAAGACCGCGGAGGGGTATGTCTTTGCCTACTCCACGACCGTAGTAGGCATGGGGGCCGCTATGAATATGGAAAAGATCGAAGTCAACGCCAAGGTTGATGAAAAGTTCTTCAAGCCGGAGCAATGATGCTGTTGCTGCAGGACTCGAACAAAAAAATACACACATACACCCCAAAATCAGATCTATGAAGTCAACTGCTACTATGCTCGTTGCCCTGGCGCTGTCTGTATCCGCCATCGCCCAGTCGGCCGACGAGGTCATCGACAAACATTTCGACGCCATCGGCGGCAAGGACAGCTGGCGGAAAGTGACCTCTATGAAGATGGAGGCGACCGTTAGCACCCAGGGCATGGATATCCCCATCACCGTCTATCAGGTGCATAATAAGGCCATGAAGCAAGAGATCAACGTGATGAATATGGTCGGCTACGTCATCATGACCACTGAGGGCGGCTGGAACTTCCTCCCCTTCATGGGTCAGACGGCCCCTGAGCCGATGACGAAGGATGACTTGGAAGTAGGCAAAGAGCAGCTCGACATCCAGAGTGAATTGCTTGACTACACTGCCAAGGGCCACAGCGTTGAACTTCTCGGCAAGGAAGATGTCGACGGCACAGAATGTCACAAGCTCAAGCTCACCCGCAAGAGCGGCCGCGCCGCCACCTACCTGATCGATACGAAGACGAACTATATCGTCCGCACCATCAGTAAAGTGATGGCCAACGGTCAGGAAGTCGACCAGACCCAGAACTTCTCCAACTACCAGAAGCAGCCCTTCGGTATCTTAGTTCCCTTGTCGATGGAGAACAGTGGCCTCCCAGCCCCGCTGCTGATCTCGAAGGTGGAGATCAACCCCACCATTGAGTCTAGTGTCTTTGAGGTGAAAAAGTAAGCCTGTTTCGCATCTCACATACCCCCAGGGCAGCTGCCAGTAATGGCAGACGTCTTCTATTTATTTTTAACTTGCTTGTGCAGCAAGATTACAGTCCCAGTCCGTTCAGCTTGCATGCCGACAATCGGAATGAGGAATGGTGCATATCCACGAGAATATTATATCTCTTTACAGCGATATTTATGTGGTGTCTTGTTCTTCCAAGAGACCAATACATCATCCCTTTCATATACCATAATCATCCCCCTATATTATGTGGAAAATAAATATGAGTCATCGCGTGCTGTCCCTTTTTGCAGCGATCATCTTGGCGGGGCTCTCCCTGCGTGCCCAGGTCGCTGTCAACTCTGCCACCTTCGGCATGATGGAGGCACGCGTCCTCGGCCCCGGCAGTATGAGCGGGCGCATCACCTCGATCGAAGGGGTGGCAGCCGATAACGGCCGCACCCTTTACGTCGGCACGGCCGGCGGAGGCATCTGGAAGACGACCAACGCAGGCGCCTCCTTCAAGCCTGTGTTCGACAAGTACTGTCAGAGCATAGGGGCGGTGGCCATCGACCCTAAGAACCCCAAGGTCGTCTATGCCGGCACGGGCGAAAGCAATATGCGCAACTCGGTGTCTATCGGCGACGGACTCTACAAGACCAACGACGCCGGAGAGAACTGGATGCGCATCGGCCTGGATAGTACGGAGCACATCGCCAAGATCGCGATCGACCCGTCCAACCCCGCCACCCTGTACGTGGCGGCACCCGGACCTTTGTGGAGCGACAGCCGCCACCGTGGCCTCTATAAGTCGACCGACGCGGGCAAGACCTGGGAGAAGATCCTCTACATCAGTGAGCAGGCCGGCTGCGCCGACGTCTCCATCGACCCCTCCAACCCGCAGGTCCTCTATGCCACCACCTGGGAGTTCCGGCGTCTGCCGTACCTCTTCAACTCCGGCGGCCCCGGCAGCGGCATCTGGAAGTCGACAGATGGCGGCCGCAGCTGGAAGTCGTTGGAGAAGGGACTCCCCGCCAAGCCCTACGGCCGGGTGGCCCTGGCCCTCGCCCCCTCGGCCCCGCAGAACCTGCTGGCGATCGTGGAGTCGGAGAAGACAGGCCTCTACATCTCCGCCGATGGCGGTGAGAACTGGAAGCAGCAGAGCGCCTCGCTCAACGTCGTCTCCCGGCCTTTCTATTTCAGCAGCCTGGTGGTCGACCCCAAGGATGCCAAGCGAGTATACCGCCCCGCCTATTCCTTCGCCTATTCTTCCGACGGTGGGTATTCCTTCGCCGAAGCGGGCAGTGAAGGCGCCTCCGTCCATGCCGACCACCACGCCCTCTGGATCAATCCCAACAACACCGACCAGATGTACCTAGGCACCGACGGCGGCGTGTTCATGAGCCTCGACCGCGGCGGCAACTGGTTCTTCCTGCAGAACCTGCCAGTGGGGCAGTTCTATCATGTCGACGTCGACCGGCGCAAGCCCTATCGCGTCTATGGCGGCCTGCAAGACAATGGCAGCTGGTCGGCACCCTCCGCCTCCCCCGGCGGCATCGGCGTGGGTGAATGGAAGGAACTCTACGGCGGCGACGGCTTCTGGGTGGTGCCCGACCCGACCGACGAGCACATCGCCTATGCCGAGTCGCAGGGCGGCGACGTCAACCGCGTCGACCTGCGCACCTACAAGAGCGTCAGCATCCGTCCGCAGCCCGGCAGCACCGACGGCAAGCTCCGCTGGAACTGGAACACCCCCATCGCCACCGGCAAGGCCGAGCCCCGCCACCTCTACGTCGGCGCCCAGTATCTATACCGCTCCACCGACCAGGGCCGCAGCTGGCAGAAGATATCCCCAGACCTCACCACCAACGACAAAAAGAAACAGGAGCAGGAGAACAGCGGCGGCCTCAGCGCCGACGTCACCTCCGCTGAGAACCATACCACCATCTTCACCATCGCCGAGTCGCCGCTCGACAAGGACCTGGTATGGGTCGGCACCGACGACGGCAACTTGCAGGTCACGACCGACGGAGGTGCCTCCTGGCGCAATGTCGCTGCCAACGTGGCGGCGGCGGGACTGCCGGCACAGACATGGGTCAGCAGCGTCGAGCCGTCGCGGTTCGACCGCAACATCGTCTACGCCACCTTCGACAACCACATGTACGGCGACCACCGCACCTATGTCGCGCGGTCGACCGACATGGGCGCCACCTGGACCCTCTTAAAAAGTCCCGAATTCACGGGCTTCGCCCACAAGATGCGGGAAGACCCCGTCAACCGCCACCTGCTGTTCCTAGGGACCGAGATGGGCCTATTCGCCAGCATCGACGGAGGCGCCGAGTGGTTCCGCATGAAGAACAACATCCCGTGGATGGCGCTGGTGCGCGACATACAGATCCATCCGGTCACCCACGACCTGGTCGTCGCCACTCATGGCCGTGGCATCCTGGTGGTAGATGACATCACCCCGATGCGGGTCATGGACAAGGCCCTCCTCGACAAGGAGCTCCATCTCTTCGGCATGCCCTCTCTCACGCTCTCCAGCGGCCAGTTCGGCGGGGGCGGGACGGTCAACGGCGGCTACTCGGCGCCCAACCCGCCCGGACTGCCGGCCTTCCAGTACTACCTGCGTGACCGGCTCAGCTCGGGTGGCGTGCGCGTCGAAGTGCTCGACAAAGACGGCAAGACCGTACAGTCGATCCCCGGCACCGCCCGCAAGGGCCTCAACAAGGTCTATTGGAACCAGCGCATACAGCCACCCAAGACGGCCTCCGGTAGCACGAAGCGCGATATCGCGGCCTTCTTCGCGCCGCAGGTGCTGCCCGGCGACTACACCCTGCGCGTGAAACTGGTCCAGAAAGAACATACCACGCCCCTCCGGATCGTACACGACCCCGCCTCCACCTTCACCGAAGTGGAACGCAGGCTGCGCCATGCGGCGGCGATGGACCTCTACCGGATGCATGAGGACCTGGCGGCCATCGTGGCGGACATCATGTCTCGTCAGAAACTGCTGAAAGACAGCCTCGCCAAGGTGCCGCAGGAACGGAAGAAGAAAGCCCTGCAGGCCGAGGTCGACCAGCTCGAGTCGCTGCGAGGGGAGCTGATCCCGACGAAGCAGACTTCCATCTTCGCGGATGAGACGCGGCTGCGGGAGGATATCACAGAGGTCTATGTGGCTGTCTGCTCTAACGAACAGGCGCCGACGAACCTGCAGCTCGAGCGGGTAAAAGTCTTACGGGGCAAAGTCGACGATGCCCGCAGAAAGCTGGATGCGATGGCTGCTGGCAAGGACGCGCGTGGACAGGCAAGTCGCTGAGTGTGGTACCCTCAGGCCGTCGCCTGCGCTTCGGTGGCGGCGGTGAGCGCCTGAAGCTTTCGGTGCAGCTGCTCGGGCCGGAAGGGTTTGGGTAGGAAGTCGTTGAAGCCTTTGGCCAGCAGGTCGCCCTGCATGTTGTCGTAGACGGCGGCGGTGAAGGCGATGATGGGAATATGCGGGTCTGTCTGACGGATGATGGCGACGGCTTTCGCGCCATCCATCTCGGGCATATCGAGGTCTACCAGCAGAAGGTCTTGTCCGCCTTTCCGGCAGGCTTCGATCAGCTCGATGCCGTTATGGGCCGCCTGGGTGACGACGCCCCATTTGGCGAGGATCTTCTCTGCCACCAGCAGATTTACGGCATTGTCTTCTGCAATAAGCACCCGCAGTCCGGTCAGCAGGGCAGGGGCTTCTGAGGTTACAACAGGCAGGGACGCTTGCTTCTTTCGGGACAGGCGCATGGGGATCGTAAAGTAGAACTCACTGCCCTTGCCAGGCTCACTGACGACTTGCAGCCGGCCACCCATCAGCTCTACGATATGCCGGCTGATGGCCAGTCCCAGGCCGGTGCCACCGAAGCGCCGCGTCGTCTCTGCTTCTGCCTGGATAAAACTCTCGAATATCTGCTGTAGGTGGTGGGCGGCGATGCCGATGCCGGTGTCTGATACGGAGAAGCGGACGGCGGTGTAGCCTTGGGCGTCCATGATGCCACAGTCGGCCCGCAGCGTGATATTGCCTTCCAGTGTGAACTTCCGGGCATTCGACAGCAGGTTGTTCAGCACCTGATTCAGCCGAAGCGCATCGGAGGAGGCTTCTGCATCCAGCCCGGGACCGGCGAGTACCTGCAAGGTCACTTCTGGCCGGCCAGTGTTCATAAAAGGGGCCGCCGCCTTCTGCAGAAAGGACGACAGGTGGAAGGGGGCCAGCTCCAGCAACATCTTCTGTGCCTCCAGCTTACTGAAGTCGAGGATGTCGTCGACCAATTGCAGCATGTGCTCAGACGAGTGCTTCAGCACATCCAGATGCGGTCGTTGCGCTTCCAGGCACTCCCCCTCCAGCAGCAGCCCGGTGGTGCCGATGATCCCGTTGAGGGGCGTACGCAGCTCATGGCTCACCATGCTAAGGAAGCGGGCCTTCACCTTGTTGGCCTTCTCCGCCTTTTCCCTTGCCCGCAGCGTCTCCAGCTCTGCGAGGCGAATCTCCGTCATGTCGAGGATGCTGGCCTTGCAGTAGAGTTGTCCATGGTGTTGAAATGGTACGATGTTGACATGGGCGTGAAAGGAGGGGCCTTCGACGCGTGCGAGCTCTATGCTGCCGTACCAAGCGGCAGCTGGACCCGTCGCCCCCTCTCGGAAGGAGGCTATCCGTTCCGCCATGTTAGGCCCTAACAGATCGAGGGCCTGCTTGCCCACTGCCTGCCCTTTGTGTGCGAAGCCGAAAACTTCCATGGCACGGCGGTTGCATCCGGTCACGAGCCCCGGCGCCGTTTCGACAATCAGCACGGCGTCGAGAGAGGTGTCGTAGATGGTCTCGGACAAGTGCTTTTCATCCATGAGCTTCCACTCATGATTGTCGAGCGTCTTCATGATGATGAAGGCGAAGATGGCGGTGAGGGTCAGGGAGACGGTCAGGTTGGTACGGTAGAGCCCTTCATAGAGATGTGAAGGGATCTGCTGCCAGAAATTCTCGTAGGGCGCCGTCAGAAAGATCAGTCCGGTGGTGGTCAGGGTCAGCAGGCTGGCCAGTGCGACATCGAGCTTTGACTTCCGCACATCCATCACAAACACCAGGGTGAAGAGCAGCGGGAAGATCACCAGGTAGGCACCGGAGCGAAGCCCTTCCACATAGCTGATCGTAAAGAGGTGCAGGTTGACGGCGAGGATGCCGACACCTTTGGAAGCGCGGACCCAGCCGTCTTTGTTGAGAAAGAAGCCAACGGTCACCAGGAAGACAGCCCCCAGGTGGACCATCGCACTATAGAAGAGTTGGTTGACATAGCTGAAAATCAATTGTGTGAGGGCTACTGCTAGGGCATAGAGCAGGAATAGGTTGAGGCGCTGGATGCGTTTGCGAGCCTCCTCAGGCAGATCGGGATGGATGCCGTTTTCTAAAAATGTCCTCAGCACGGATACTAATGCCTTCAAGATTGTCGTTTTCATGCACATTGTCCTGTCGGGTTCTTTGTCCCGGTAGGACATTGAACGAATCCGGCACCCGAAAAATTGCAATCAGATGATGATTGACCCCTTCGACCTGGAAGCCTTCGTTTTTTCCGAAGGGTTCGACAGGTTCTTTCTCGAAGAGCTCTATGCCGGCGATACCCGGATGGTCGAGCAGATGTTCGGGATCTCCTCCACCCAGGCCACTCTCTCGATGGACCTAGCTGGCATTGAGAGCCGGTCTTCAGACCCCGCCCGACTCCGAAGGGTCATCCATCATGCCAAGCCTTTGTTTGGATATATGGGGCTCTTGTCCGTGCAGGATTCCGTACAGCAGTTCGAAGACCTTTGCCATCGCGAGACGGACATGTCCGTCATCCGTAATGCATTTGATACTTTGAAAAGCATTGTTGAAGAGGCCTTGACCCGCGTTCGGCATGAACAGTCAAGGCTCCAAAAGTTCAATCTGCAGCTGACATGAGGTTCACCGCTATCATCGTCGAAGACCTGAAACCCGCGGCAGACATCCTGCAGCGGTTTTGCCAGCGCAGTGGTATCATCGACATCCGAGCACATTTCCTGCAGGCGGAGGATGCGCTGGAGCACCTTTGCCATCAACCGGCCGACCTGCTGTTCCTGGACGTGGAAATGCCAGGCATCAGCGGCTTTGAAATGCTCGACCGGCTTGATACAAGGCCGCAGGTGATCCTTACGACCTCCAAGACGGAGTACGCCTTCGATGCTTTTGAATACCGGGTGGCCGACTACCTCCGCAAGCCATTCACGTATGAGCGGTTCCTTCAGTCGCTGCAGCAGTTGCAGCCTGCCACCGCCGGCGAGCCTTCTCCCCTTCCCAACGAGCGGATCTTCATCAAAGTCGATGGCCGCCTGCAGAAGCTCGAGAGAAGTGAGATCCTCTATATAGAAAGCTTGGGGGATTATGTCCGCTTTATCACGCCTGACAAGAAATACATCACACACAATACCATCAAAAACATTGAAGCTCGTGTAGAAGGCATGAACTTCATGAAAGTGCATCGTTCCTATATCGTCAACCTATCCAGCGTCGATGACCTTCGGGAGGGCGAAGTCGTGGTGCGCGGGATCACGATCCCAGTGAGCAAGTCGCACCGCCAGCGCGTCCGTCAACGCCTTAAGACTGTCTGAAACGAGCCATCCCCAGCGGCCCTTCCCACCCGTTGATATCCGTACCCTCTTAGGCCATGCAACGACTAGGGCACGACTGGGTTCCTGGCCCCAGCCCTCGGTGATCCGGGGGCTTTTTCATGCCCTTGCTAAGCCACATTGCAACCCTCCGTAGCAATCCACTGTAATTTGTACCTTGTACAATCATATCTATCCCATGCGTACACTTCTTCTCCCCCTGCTCCTGATCAGTTTCGTTTTGCCCGCGGCTGCCCAGCGTAAGGCCCCTAAAGCGGAAGCGATGCCGACGGCCTTCGCCTCTTCAGACTCCCTCCTGCTTTCCAAAGTCAGCTACCGGCTTGTCGGGCCCTGGCGCGGCGGCCGCAGTGGCGCGGTCGCGGGCAGCTTCCGCAACCGCACGACCTTCTATTTCGGTGCCACCGGCGGCGGCGTCTGGAAGTCGGCCGACGGCGGCAGCAACTGGAAGAATATCTCCGACAAGCACTTTGGCGGCACGATGGGTGCCGTGGCCGTGGCGCCTTCCGACGAGCAAATCCTGTACGTGGGTGAGGGCGAGAACACGATGCGCGGCAACGTCGCCGAAGGCCTCGGCGGCATGTGGCGTTCCGATGACGCCGGCCGGACTTGGCGCAACCTCGGCCTGCGCGACGGACGGCATATCATCCGCATCGTCATCCATCCCCGCAACCCCGACGTCGTATGGGTGGCCGTCATGGGCCATCTTTTCGGTCCCAACGCCGAACGCGGTGTCTACAAGACGACCGACGGCGGAAAGACCTGGAAGCGTACGCTGTTCGTCAACGAACAGACCGGCGCCAGCGACCTGGTCATGGAGCCGGGCAACCCCTCCGTCCTCTATGCCGGCACCTGGCGCCTGATCCGCACCCCTTACAGCCTCGAGAGTGGCGGTGAAGGCAGCGGCCTCTGGAAGAGCACCGACGGTGGTGAGACGTGGACGTCGCTGACCGGCAAGAAAGGGCTGCCCCGCGGCGTCTGGGGCATCGTTGGCGTGGCCGTCGCCCCCTCCAACACCGACAAGGTCTACGCCATCGTGGAGAACGCCGACGGCGGCCTCTTCATGAGCGCCGACGGTGGCGACAGCTGGTCGCTGCAGAGCAACGACAACAACATCCGCCAGCGCGCTTGGTATTACAGCAAGGTGTTCGTGGATCCGAAGAATGAGAACCTGGTCTATTGCCCGAACGTCAACTTCATGCGCAGCCGCGACGGTGGCAAGAGCTTCCAGTCCATGCGCACGCCGCACGGCGACCACCACGACCTCTGGATAGACCCTGAAGACGGCAACCGCATGATCGTCGCCGACGACGGCGGCGCTCAGGTGAGCTTCGACGGCGGCAACAACTGGAGTACCTACATGAACCAGCCGACCTCGCAGATCTACCGCGTGTCCACCGACAATGCATTTCCTTACCGGATTCTCGGGGCGCAGCAGGACAACTCTACCTTCCGCATCCGCTCCGCCACCTACGGCATGGCCATCACCGAGCAGGACTGGGAACCGACGGCCGGGGCCGAGAGTGGCTACGTCGTGGCAGACCCCACCAACCCTGACATCGTCTACGGCGGCAACTATGGCGGCTACCTCTCGCGACTCGACCACCGCACCGGCGAGAATCGCGCCATCAACGTATGGCCCGACAACCCCATGGGCGCCGGCGCCGACGTGCAGAAATACCGATTCCAATGGAACTTTCCCATCTTCTTCTCGCCGCATAATCCCAAGCGACTCTATTGTGCCGGCAATGCCCTCTTCGTCACCGAGAACGAAGGCGCCAGCTGGGAGCGCATCTCGCCCGACCTCACCACCAACGACAAGGCCCGCCAGCACTCCAGCGGTGGCCCTATCACACAGGATAACACCTCCGTCGAATACTACTGCACCATCTTCACCGCCGCCGAGAGCCCCCTCGAGATGGACCTCCTCTGGATCGGCAGCGACGATGGCCTCCTGCATGTCAGCCGCGACGGTGGGAAGAACTGGGAGAACGTAACCCCGAAGGACTGCCCCCCGTGGATGATGTGGAATGCCATCGAGCCGCATCCGTTTAAGAAGGGCGCTGCCTACGTCACAGGTACAAGGTATAAGAGCGACGACTTCACCCCTTATATTTATCGGACAGAAGACTACGGCAAGACCTGGACGCGCATCACCAACGGCATCGACCCTTTGCACTTCACGCGCGTGATGCGGGCCGACCGCAGGCGCCCCGGGCTTCTATATGCGGGCACAGAATATGGCATGTACGTCAGCTTCGACGATGGCGCCCGCTGGAAGCCTTTCCAGCAGAACCTGCCCGTCGTGCCTATTACCGACCTCGCCATTAAAAACAACGACCTAATCGTCGCCACCCAGGGCCGCGCCTTCTGGGTGATCGACGACCTCACGATGGTACAGCAGGCCGATGCCGACATCCTATCAAAAGGCCTGCATGCCTATGATGTCAATCCCGTCTACCGCATGCCCCTCATCAACAGCCGCTACGCTGAGTATATGCCCAAGCCCGTCAATGCCGGCCAGAACCCAGCCCGCGGCGTTCAGATCAACTTCCACGTCGCGCAGGTGACCGATAGCACCCGGGCCTCGGTCACCGTCTACGACCCTAAGGGCCGCGAAGTGCGTACCTATTCCACCCGTTCGAAAGAGTATAAATTGGAGCTTTCCCCTGGCCTCAATCGCTTCAGCTGGGATCTTTCCTATCCTGCGTCCGACCGGGCCGAGGGGATGATCCTGTGGAACGGCACGCCTTCCGGCATTCTCGCTCCTCCGGGGGAGTATGCCGTCCGCATTCGCGTAGGCAAGGACTCCGTCGACAAGCGCTTCACCGTGCTGGCGGATCCCAACTACAAGGTCTCGCAGGCCGACTACGAGGCGCAGTTCGAATTCCTTCGCCAGGTGCAGGCCAAGTTCGACGAGGTGCAAAAGGCGGTAAAAGACATCCGTAGCCTGAGGGCGCAGATGATCGACTTCGTATCGCGCCAGGGCGCCGACTGTCCCGCCGAGGTGAAGGCCATGGCCGACAGCATCGGCAAGCGCATCACGGCCGTCGAGGAGAAGCTGCACCAGACGAAGGCCAAGAGTGGACAGGACGTGCTGAACTATCCCATCCGCATTAACGACAAGTTGAGTGGCGTCTTCGACCTTGCCAACAGCGGCAATATGGCCCCCAGCCGCCAGGCACGCGAGGTCTTCGCCGACCTCTCAGCGCAGGCTGACGTGGAGCTTGCCCGTTGGAAGAAGGTGCTCGACGAGGACGTGCTAGCCTTTAATAAGCTGGTGCGCGAGAAGTCGATGCAGGTGATCCGGCTAAAGTGATCGCTGCATCCTGACATGCGCACCCTCACTGCTGGGACTGATGGTCGACCGGCGGTGGGGGTGTCTGCATATTTGACCCATGCGGACAGCTTCGACTCGTTTGAAAAAGGTTGGTCCGGATATGCTTCAATTCGATATTTTCGGGGATAACCAAAGCACTCAATACCCCATCATGTCAGACGCCCGCATCTACAGCATCCCCTTTCGCTTCCGGAGGGTCGAGAACCTCCACATCCTGTTCTGGCTGATCAAGGATGCCTGTTGGGCCCTCAACCTCAAGATCCCCGCGCTGCTCATGATCATCCCCACGATATCAGTGGCCGTACTGATCGCCTGGCAGACGCGGCGCATCTTCTCCGAACTGCTCCACAATGTCACCGTCGCCCTCTGGATCACGGCCAACTGCACCTGGATGATCGGAGAGTTCTACGGGTGGGACGCAAACCTATGGGGACCGTACGGCCTGCGGCAGGCATCGGTCATCCCCTTCACGGCGGGTCTCCTGCTGTTGGCCTACTACTACCTGATCCTGGCACCGAACAAAGCGTTTCGGGCGAAGATGGCTGCCCGCACGGCCGAGGCCATCGAGCAGGAAGTGAACCCGGACGGCAAGGCCTGAGGCTGGCAGCTCGCATCCCGCCAATCGGCTATCTTTGCGCACCGGGAACGCCTCGTTCTGTTTCGTTCCGTCCACATTCTACGACCATGTACAGGAAGCATACCTGCGGCGAACTGAGGGCCGCCCATATCGGACAGGAGACCACGCTGGCGGGATGGGTGCAGACCGTCCGTAGGTTCGGCGCCATCACCTTCGTCGACCTGCGCGACCGCTACGGCGTCACCCAGCTCGTGTTCGGCGAACGCATGGGCGAACGCCTCGACGCAGAACCCCTGGGACGCGAGTTCGTCCTCCAGGTCCACGGCCAGGTCATCGAACGCAGCAATAAAAACCCCAACCTCCCCACGGGCGACATCGAGGTGACGGTCAACGACTATACCATCCTCAACCGCTCTGCCGTACCCCCCTTCACCATCCAGGACGACACCGACGGCGGCGACGACCTGCGGATGCGCTTCCGCTACCTCGACCTGCGCCGTAACGCCGTGCGCCGCAACCTCGAACTGCGATACGCCGTCAACCGCTCCGCCCGCAACTACCTCCATGAGCACCATTTCATGGACATAGAGACGCCCTTCCTCATCAAGTCCACGCCAGAGGGCGCGCGCGACTTCGTCGTCCCCTCCCGCATGAATCCCGGACAGTTCTACGCGCTGCCGCAGTCGCCGCAGACCTTCAAGCAGCTCCTCATGGTCAGCGGCTACGACCGATACTATCAAATCGTCAAATGCTTCCGTGACGAGGACCTGCGGGCCGACCGCCAGCCCGAATTCACACAGATCGACTGCGAGATGAGCTTCGTCGAACAGAATGACATCCTTCAAATGTTCGAAGGGCTCGTCAAGCGCATCTTCATCGACGTGAGGGGCATCGACTACGCCGAGCCCGTCGCCCGCATGACCTGGGAAGAGGCCATGTGGCGCTATGGCAACGACAAGCCCGACATCCGCTTCGAGATGATGCTCTGCAACCTCAAGAAGCCTGATACCGTCTTCACCGACCGCGCCGACCACCGCGCCCTCATCGAAGACGCTGGTTTTAACGTCTTCGACAACGCCGAGACGGTCCTCGCCATCGCCGTGCCCGGCGCCTCCGAATACACACGCAAGCAGACAGACGAGATCACCGACTGGGTCAAGCGCCCCCAGATCGGCATGCAGGGGATGGTGACGGTCAAATGCAATGCCGACGGGACTTTCAAGAGCTCGGTCGACAAATTCTATACAGAAGAGCGGCTCAAGGCCATCGCCCATGCCTGCCACGCCGTGGCGGGTGACCTCATCCTCATACTCGCTGGCGCTGAGGAGCGTACCCGTAAGGCCATCAGCGAGCTACGCCTCGAGATGGGCCAGCGGCTGGAACTGCGCCGCAAGGACGAGTTTAAGCTCCTCTGGGTGCTCGACTTCCCTCTCTTTGAATACAGCGAAGACGACAACCGCTGGGTGGCCCGCCATCATCCCTTCACCTCACCCAAACCCGACCACATCCCCGTGATGATCGGCAACGACCCTTCGATCCCGGATGCCGCAGCCTACCTCTCGCATCCCTACGCACAGATCAAGGCTAATGCCTACGACATGGTCCTCAACGGCAACGAGATCGGCGGCGGCTCCATCCGCATCTTCCAGCGCGAACTGCAGGAGAAGATGTTCGCCGCCCTGGGCATGAGCGAGGAGGAGTCACTCCACAAGTTCGGCTTCCTGCTCGGCGCCTTCGAATACGGCGCCCCACCGCACGGCGGCATCGCCTTCGGCTTTGATAGGCTCTGCTCCATCCTCGGTGGCAGCGAGAGCATACGTGACTTCATCGCCTTCCCCAAGAACAACAGCGGACGGGATGTGATGCTGGACGCGCCTTCGACGATCGATGAGAAGCAGCTAGTGGAGCTGAGCATCCGGCTTGCGTGAGGGGAGCCAATCCTGACAGCGCTCACAGTAAGTGTCGCTAGTTTATAATGGCGAGTTCATGTTGCAAGAAAATACAGGCCGATGCTTCAGCGGTGGATTGCGGTAGGCCTCAATAGCCCCCGGTCCATAGTGCGCATCGATTGCTTCGGTGCGGCGCTCAGTGCTTTTCTGCTATGGCTCATCGCTCGCTATCTGCCTGAGCTTTTCGGTTTGCCTGTGTGTGTACTCCTTGGATTATCTGCATGGGCCTTACTGCTTTTTCTGGCATCCGTTCTATCTCTCTTATTTTTGACGCGTGGTTGGAGGAGTGTGTTGCGAGGTCTCGCCATGGCAAACCTGGGATATATCCTATGGACCTTGTCGATGGTGGGCTCCCATTTCGGGCAGATGCAGCTTTCGGGCCTGATTTATTTTTTCGGGGAGGTAAGTGCTATCGGCTTCCTGTGCTATCTCGAGTGGCAGATAGTTAACCAGCTGGCATAGCGTCTGGGTAGAGAAGTGCGTTCGAAATACTTATCTACAAAGGCCTACTCGGTCAGTTGGTAACCACGTTACTGTCACCAAAATTTCATACATTCAACACGCAATCTTGAATACACGCGTATGCGTTTTTACCGGAAGGTACTATCCATCAGTCTCGCTCTGGTAAGTATCCTGATCTTCATATCTATCTACTGGCTCCGACCCTCAGCGGGCCTGCTGGCCTCCAACGATCTTCCTGATACCGTCAGCTACAACTTCGATATCCGTCCCATCCTGTCCGACAAATGCTTCTCCTGCCATGGGCCAGATGCCAACAAGCGGAAGGCCGGCCTGCGGATGGACGATCCCGTCAGCGCCTTCGCGGCCCTTAAGGAACACCCCCAGGCCCATGCACTCGTCGCCGGCAAGCCCGAACTGTCGGAAGCCTTCCTGCGGATCAGCGCTACCGATACCGCCCGGGTGATGCCCCCGCATTCGTCTCCCCTCAAACTCAGTCCGATCGAGATCCGACTGATTGAACGCTGGATCGAACAGGGCGCGCGTTATGAAAAACACTGGGCCTTCGTGCCCCCTCGGAAGATGGCCCTTCCAAATGTGGAAAGAACAGACTGGCCACGCAACGAGATCGATCGCTTCGTCCTCGCACAAATCGAACTGAAAGGTCTTGAACCTAATGAGCCTGCCGACAAGGAACGACTCCTTCGCCGCGTCTGTCTCGACCTCACCGGACTTCCGCCTCGCCCGGAGATGATGGACAGGTTCGTGGCTGATAACACACCGACGGCCTTTGAGAAAGTGGTGGACGAGCTCCTGCAGCAACCGGCTTACGGAGAGAAGATGGCCATCCACTGGCTAGATCTTGCTCGCTTTGCCGACTCCTACGGATTTCAGGATGATGGCTACCGCACGCAATGGCCCTGGCGCGACTGGGTCATAGATGCGTTCAACAGAAATATCCCCTACGATCGGTTCGTCACCTGGCAGCTGGCCGGCGACCTGCTGCCGAACGCCACCCGCGAACAGGTCCTGGCCACAGCCTTCAACCGCAACCATAAGATCACAGAGGAGGGAGGCGTCATCCAGGAAGAATACCGAAGCAGCTATGTCACCGACCGGACAGACCTCTTCGGCAAGGGACTCCTGGGCGTGACCATGGAATGCGCCCACTGCCACGACCATAAATACGATCCGTTCTCCACGCGCGAATACTATCAGCTCTATGCCTTCTTCAACAACGTCCGGGAAGTGGGGATCGAATCCGTCATCGGCGGCCCCGAAACGTACGCCAAGAATCCGCGGATGGAGATCACGGACGCGGAAGTTTCATCCGTCCTGCGCTTCATCCACAAGACCGATACCGGTACGCTGATCGTGTCGGTGATGGGCGACATAGACACCGTACGTCCCACACATGTACTCATCCGAGGCAATTACGATGCTCCCGGCGAAAAGGTCGAGGCAGCAACTCCTGCCGCGATCCTGTCCTTCGACAAGGCCCTCCCCAAAAATAGGCTGGGGTTGGCCCAATGGCTATTCGACCGTAAGCACCCGCTCACGGCCAGGGTCTATGTAAACCTGCTCTGGCAGGAGTTCTTCGGCAAAGGCATCGTCCAGACGACGGGCGATTTCGGGATGCAGGGCGAGCTGCCCTCCCATCCGGCGCTGCTGGACTGGCTGGCGGTCGACTTCATGGAACACGGTTGGGACATCAAGTATCTCGTCAGAAAGATGGTCACTTCCGCGACCTACCGGCAGTCCTCCGTGGCCTCGAAGGAAAAGCTGGCCCTCGATCCCGACAACATCCTGCTGGCGAGGGGACCCAGGTATCGACTTCATGCAGAACTCATTCGCGATCTGGTGTTATCGAGCAGCGGACTGCTGAACCGCAGCATTGGTGGGCCCAGCGTGAAACCCTACCAGCCCCCGGGCCTCTGGGAAGGGGCCACCTCCGGCCGCGGGCTGCTGTCCATCTACGTGCAGGACCATGGCGAGAAACTCTACCGGCGTGGCCTGTATACGCTGATCAAGCGCACCGTGCCGCCTGTCTCCATGGCCATCTTCGATGCGAGCAACCGCGACATCTGCGAGATGAGAAGACTCAGAACCAACACCCCCCTTCAGGCCTTGGTGATGATGAATGATCCGACCGTGCTGGAGGCCTCCAGGGTGCTTGCCGCCAGACTGCTGCAGCAATCGGCCCCGATGGAACAACGGATCACGGAAGCGCATCGACTCATTGTCGGCAGAAAGCCCCGACCCAAGGAATTGGAACTGCTACACGGATATTATCTTCAGACGCTGTCCAGCCTCACGCCAGCCACGGCCTCCAGGGCATTGGACGTTGGAGAGTATCCCCTTCCCCAACAGATTAATATGACCGAGTTGGCCGCCATGATGCGGGTGGTGGCAACCATCTATAACCTGGAAGAGACCATCACAAAGTCATAGTCACACCATTCAAAAATCAAGCAAACACGGAACGATGGAAAAGGAATGGCTGGAACACGGCTTCAACATGAATCGACGCAGGTTCCTGTCCACGATGAGCCTGGGTATTGGAAGCGTCGCCCTCGGTTCGTTGTTGGTACCTGACCTGTTCAGCGGTTTGGGCGGCGAGGAAGACGGGCTTCCGGACGGGATCGCGCATTTCGCGCCGAAGGCGAAGCGCGTCATATATTTATTTCAGAACGGGGCACCCGCCCAACAGGAGCTTTTCGACTACAAGCCGAAGCTCCGGGAGATGCAGGGGCAGGAGATCCCTTCCTCCGTCCGCGGCACCCAGCGCCTGACCGGCATGACTGCCTTCCAGGCCTCATTCCCACTGGTAGGTTCTTTCATCGATTTCAAACAATATGGACCGTCGCAGGCCTGGATCAGCGACCTTCTGCCCTACACCGCCCGCATCGCCGACGACATCTGCATCATCCGGTCGATGTATACAGAGGCGATCAACCACGATCCGGCATTGACTTTTCTGCAGACAGGCGCGCAGCAAGGGAATCGCCCTAGCATGGGATCCTGGCTCAGCTATGGACTGGGAAATGAAAATAAAAACCTTCCGGCCTTCACCGTCCTGCTGTCGCGCGGTATTGGTAATGGCCAGGGTGTGTATTCGAAACTCTGGTCGAACGGCTTTCTCGATTCCGTGCATCAAGGTGTGCAGTTCAGCAATGGCGAGGATCCGGTGCTGTATCTGCGCGACGGCATGAGCCGCAAGGAGCGACGAGTCATGCTCGACCAGCTCGCCCATCTCAACAGCGAAGCCTATCGAGAATTTGGAGATCCAGAGATCCTAGCCCGTGTCCGGCAATATGAAATGGCCTATCGCATGCAGACGGAGGTGCCGGAGGTCATGGACCTCTCGAAAGAGCCTGATAGCATCGTCAAGCTCTATGGGCCTGACTGCCTGGTGCCGGGTAGTTTTGCTGCCAACTGCCTGCTGGCAAGGAAACTCTCGGAAAAGGGTGTTCGCTTCGTGCAGCTGTACCACCAGGGATGGGACCAGCATGGGAACCTCCCCTTCGAGATCAGAAGCCAGGCCAAGGATGTGGACCAGGCATCCGCCGCCTTGGTGACCGACCTGAAACAACAGGGGCTGCTCGATGAAACCCTGGTGATCTGGGGTGGGGAGTTTGGTCGCACCAGCTACACCCAGGGGACGCTGACAGCCGACAACTATGGCCGCGACCACCATCCCCGCTGCTTCACCATCTGGATGGCGGGCGGAGGAGTCAAGCCCGGTATCGTGTATGGCGAGACGGACGAATTCGGATATAACATCGCACGCGACCCCGTCCATGTCCATGATTTCCATGCCACCGTCTTGCATCTACTGGGATTGAACCACGAAAAACTCGTCTTCAAGCATCTGGGCCGACGCTATCGGTTGACAGATGTAGCAGGCAAAGTCGTCGACGACATCCTCAGTTGAAATTTATATTTTTTCTCACCTTCCATAGTCATCCATGCATCAAAGACTTAAACAGGCGGTAGGGCAGGGACTGGTCGTGCTCAATATCTTTGTAGGATTCCTACTCCTATTTTCAGATCGGTTAGTTCTGCCCTACTGGCTGCAGCCGATCGGCCGGATGCATTTGATGCTGTTGCATTTCCCGCTCGTGCTGCTGGGCATCGCGGCCTGGTGGCCGCTGTTCGGCTTCCGTAACGACCCTGGGCGGTCGGAAGGCTTCCTACGTTTCGGCAAGATCATGTGGCTTGCGGGCACCTGGCTAGCCGGCATCACGGTCGTCATGGGACTGTTCCTGTCACGTGAGGACGGCTATGCAGGCGATGCGTTGTACTGGCATCGATGGACAGGCGCTTCTTTGTTCTTTGCCGCTTCGGCACTTTGTCTGCTTTCCGGGGAAATTTTATACCGAAGGGTATACTCGACGATCGTCGCAATCTCGATTACTGGGCTGCTTCTGTTGACGGGTCATTTTGGCGCAACCCTGACACATGGTGAGGGATTCATCTTGCAGCCAGTGGCGCAGAACATAAATGGAAAGCCGGTATCAATCGATCAGGCGGTTGTCTACACCGATGTCATTCAGCCTATACTGGATCGGAAATGTGTCACCTGCCACAACCAGAATAAATTCAAAGGCGAGCTATTGCTGACAGACAGTTTGGGCCTACTCGCAGGCGGTAAGTCAGGTCCCTTATTCATTCCCGGTAATGGTGCGGCGAGCCTAATGCTAGAGCGGATTCATCTTCCGATCGAACAGGAAAAACACATGCCTCCCGAAGGGAATGCACAGCTCACATCGGCTGAGATTGCCTTGCTGTCGCTGTGGGTAGAGCATGGGAGCGGTTTCAATAAAAAGCTGATCACGCTGCCGGAAGACGATACTTTCAGGATCATGGCTGCATCATATTTCCTTCCTGTCATAGACTCTGCCTACCTGTACGATTTTTCGGCTGCCGAAGAAGGGCTGATCGCGAAGCTGAACACCCAGGATCGGAATATTTCCCATCTCTCAAAGAATTCCCCAGCGTTGGAGGTCAGCATCTATCGTCGTGATGGATATGGGGTGAAGCAGTTGGAGGATCTGGGGGAAATCCGCCGACAGGTCGTGGCCCTAAAGTTGAATAAGTTGCCTGTCGGCGACGAAGACCTCCACGTGATCGGACGCTTTGAGAACCTGCGGCGACTTGAGCTTAATTTTTCAAATGTAAGCGACCGTGGTCTGCGATCACTCACTGGACTGAAACAGTTAAGGACGCTGTCTCTATCGGGCACGAAGGTCACTTTCGAAGGGCTGAAGGACATAGTGCCCGCATTTGGCCGATTGCAAACGGTCACCGCATGGAACACGGCGCTGTCTGCAGAGGATCTTTCTCGACTTCGGCAGGTATTTCCGGGCATCGATTTCGTCGGGGGTAGCGGATCCGACGGGATGGGCATGTTGACCTTGAATCCGCCACAGGTGAGAAACTCGACTTTGGTCTTTCGGGATACCGTCGATGTACAACTTGGACATCCGGTGCCGGGGGTCGAGATCCGCTATACGCTGGATGGAAGCACCCCTGACAGTCAAAGGTCTGCTCTCTTCAAACAAGCGATCAAGCTTACCTCCAACGCGCGCATCATGGCGCGGGCCTTCAAGTCGGGCTGGTACGGTAGCGACACTGTGCAGTATGATTTCCTGAAGAATGGGATCGTGCCCGACAGCCTACGGTTACTCTTCCCACTTAACAACGTGCATCTGGCTGCGGGCCCACAGACTTTCTTTGATGCGAAGCTTGGGGTTTTCGGGGCTAACAATCCAGCTTGGGCCAATTTCTGGGCGGGAGCCCGGAAATATGACATGGGGCTGATCTGTTTCTTCAAGAGGCCAGTCCTTCTCTCCGCCTTCGGACTACATTACATGGTGGAGGAGGAGAATGGTATTCATCCGCCAGAGGTGATAGAGGTCTGGGGTGGTGAGGATGAACAGCGCCTGAATCGCATCGCCACCATCCGGCCCGAGAGACCTGTTAAAAAGGAGAAGCTGTTGAAGATTGCAGAAGCCTCCTTTAATCCAAGGTTGGTGTCATGCTTGAAGATCCTCGCGAAGCCTCCATTAGACAGAAAGTCCCAAAAGCCGAGGCTGATTCTGGTGGATGAGATGTTTTTGAATTAGGGCCAGTTCTACAAATCAGTACATCATCGCTTAGTATGCGTCATGCCCTGATAGACTTGAAAGTTTAAAAGACGGGGTATGAATCCAATATTTGATGGGGATATTCAACCCTCATCCCTCTCCACCTTCGCCGCGACCATCATGAGCACGCCAAACACTCCAAACGCAAGTCCAGACCATAGGTTCAGTACTGCACCCGTGCCCGTCACATATCTCGCAAGCACGATGCCAGCCATCAGCGTGAAGAACAGTCCAATAATGAAGCGTAGGTCGGTGAATCTCGTTTGCATCTGATCTCTTTTAGTAGAAAATCCAGTTCAGGAGGAGGGTCAAAATCACGAGCAGCAGTCCCAACGAAGAAGCCTTGCGGTACCATGGAAGTCCATGCGTGGAGGGCTTCTCGGTCAGCGAATAGACAAGGCCACGCAACTCCGAGTCAGGCTTGGGTGCTGTCAGCAAACTCACGATGATGGTTACACCGAAGTTGACGATGAACGAGACCGAGGCCACGGCGAAGGCCTGAGCCATCCCGCTGCCGATGGTGAAGGTCGGAGAGATCCATCCGCCCTTGCCCTCTGCGATCGTCAGGCCATGTGTGGCGGCTGCCGCCAACGTGCCCGTCAGCAGTCCCCAGAAGGCGCCGTGCCCGGTCGCCCGCTTCCAGAACATGCCGAGGACGAAGGTCGCGAACAGCGGCCCGTTCACAAAGCTAAAAACGAGCTGCAGGAAGTCGTTGATGTTGTTAAAACTCTGGGCCACATAGGCCGTGAGGATAGAGATGAGAATCCCCACGACGGTCACCCATTTGCCGACCAGCAGATAGTGCCTGTCGGACCGTTGCTTCACGAAGTAGCTTTGATAGATATCGTATGTGAAGACCGAGTTGAAAGCGGTCACATTGCCCGCCATGCCGCTCATGAAGCTGGCTAGCAGGGCTGTGATGCCGACGCCCAGCAATCCGCTAGGATAGTAGTGCGCCAGCAGCGAGGGTAGTGTCATCGTATAGTCGAACCCTCCATCCGGAGCGGTGGGGATGCGGAATACGTCAGGCCCCGACTGCATCCCTGGCTGCATCAGCGCGATGGCGACCACGCCCGGGAGCACTACGATGATTGGCATCAGCATCTTGGGGACGGCCGCTAGGATGGGCGTCCGCTGCGCGTCGTTCATATTGCGTGCGATCATAGCCCGCTGCACCACCAGAAAGTCGGTGCACCAGTATCCGAACGACATCACGAAGCCAAGTCCGAAGATGAGCGACATGGCATTGATCCCCATGCTGTTGCGGTCGGCCTTGTCGAGATACTCCCAGGCATGGGTATACTGAGGCGCCAGGTTTGCCTTGATGTTCGCCCATCCGCCCGCATCATCGAGGCATACCACCACCAACGGGAAAAGCCCCAGCACGATCAAAAAGAACTGCAGCACTTCGTTGTACACTGCGCTGGTGAGTCCACCCAGGAAGGTATAAGCCATCACAATGCCGGCCGCCACCCAGATGGAGATGTCGAAGTCCCAGCCCAGCGTGATCTCCAATAGCTTTGCCAGGGCGAACAGCGAGATGCCCGAGGAGAAGACCGTCATCCCCGCGAAGGTGATGGCGTTCAGTCCCCTTGTCTTCTCGTCGAATCGCATCGAGAGGTATTCAGGCACGCTGCGCGCCTTACTGCCATAATAGAAGGGCATCATGAACACGCCCAGGAAGACCATGGCGAATATGGCGCCCACCCAGTAGAAGTGCACTGTCATGATGCCGTATTTGGCGCCCGAGGCTACCATCCCTAGTACCTCCTGCGCGCCCAAGTTGGCTGAGATAAAGGCCAGGCTGGTGATCCAGAGGGGGATATTGCGGCCGCTGTTCAGGAAGTCGTTGCTGGAGCGGATGCGCCGCTTGATGATGAAGCCCACGGCGATGACGAAGGCGAAATATAGGGCTATGATGGCGTAGTCAGTGGGATGGAGCCTCATGTTGGTATGAATAAGCCGAACGATTGAGTTAGATGGTCAAAATACCGTTTCCCGGGCCAATAAAAAAACCTATTTTTATGCCTGTCTTAAAAATATATGTCAACCCTCAAATCATATCCCATGTCAGTGGATACCACCAATTTAAAGCCCTCCGAGATCAATCCCCTTCAGAGTCTCGATGAGTGGGAAGATTTCGTTCTGGAGCGCTACCCCGAACCGGGTACCATAGCCACCGCCAAGTCGACCGAGGAATACCGCAACTACGATGAACCCGGCCGCGACACCGTTCGAGAGTTCTACCGCCTCAACCATACCTACCAGACCTACGACTTCGTCCGCCAGAAACAGGGCGAGTACCTCTCCTTCAACCGCAAGGAGATGCCTGTATGGGATGCCTTCGAATTCCTCAATCAGCTCGTGGACGACTCCGACCCCGATACCGACCTCGACCAGTTCCAGCACCTGTTGCAGACCTCCGAAGCCATCCGCCAAGACGGCCATCCCGACTGGATGGTCCTGACCGGACTGATGCACGACATGGGTAAGGTCCTCTGTCTCTTCGGCGAACCCCAGTGGGCTGTGGTCGGAGATACCTTCCCCGTCGGTTGCGCTTATTCCGATAAGATCGTCTATCCCGAGTTCTTCCAGCATAACCCCGACTATCAGAATCCCGTCTTCCACACCCGGCTGGGTGTTTATGAGGAGGGCTGCGGACTCAGAAATGTGCACATGTCCTGGGGGCATGATGAGTACGTCTACCAGATGATGAAGGACTACATCCCCGAGCCCGGCCTCTACATGCTCCGCTACCACTCCTTCTATGCCTGGCATCGCGAAGGAGAGTACTCCTATCTGCTCGACCACCATGACCGAGAGATGCTCAAGTGGGTGAACCTCTTCAACCCTTACGACCTCTACTCCAAGAACCCCACGCCGCCGAACTGGCAGGAACTTAAACCCTACTATCAGGACCTGATAGCGAAGTATCTGCCAGCGACGCTGAAGTTCTGAGGTATCCCGTCTTCGACGCTTTGCTCCGGGCTCCCTATACTTCGCTGTCGAGCGTTATAGGGAGCCTTTCACATCATACCGATCCCAACCAAAATAAGAAATATCCATGCAGCGCCGACAACTCCTCCGTCAGACGGCTCTTGCCGTCTCCGCCTTCTCTTTTTCGCGCGAGCTTTTCGCACTGACACCGGCCCAGCGCCAATGGGTCGAAGCCAAGGGCATCCCTCCGGCTGGCCTCATCAAACTATCCTCCAACGAGAATCCTCACGGACCCTCCCCGCTGGCCCGCAAGGCGATGACAGACTTCGTAAATCAATCCAATCGCTATCAGTGGGATATGAACGGTGTGATGCGGGAACGCATCGGCGCGCTCACAGGCCACACCAAGGAACATGTGATCCTGGGAGCCGGCTCCTCCGAACTTCTGGGACTGGCCTGTGCCTGGGCCGCCCTCCGAAAGGGTAATGTCGTAGCCTCCGAGCCCACCTTCAAACTCTGGATGACGGCCTCCCGCAAGATCGGCCTGCAAACCAAACTTGTTCCACTAACATACTCCAAGCACAACGACTTGCAGCAACTAGCCGATGCCATGGACGCTGACACGCGGATGGTCTATCTCTGCAATCCCAACAATCCCACCGGCACCACAGCGACCCAGACTGAGTTGGAAGCCTTCGTTCGCAAGGTCGCCAAAGACCGCATCCTGCTGATGGATGAGGCCTATACCGAGTACTATGACAGCCCCTCCGTTGCCCACCTCATCAACGAATTCCCCAACCTCCTCATCGCCAAGACCTTCTCCAAGGTCTTCGGCATGGCCGGCGCGCGGGTGGGCTACATCCTTGCCCAGCCCGACACGGTCAAGAAGCTTGCGGAGTTGTCTGCATGGCCCAATGCCGGACCCTCCGCCGTCTCTATGGCCGGCGCCATGGCCGCCCTCACCGATACCGACTTCGTCCAACTCGTCAAACGCGAGAACCATCGGGCGAAGGAACTCTTCTGCCAGGGGCTGCAAAAGGCAGGTATTCCCTATATTCCCTCCGTCACCAGTTTCGTGTATTTCGACAACCAGCCCTACGCCCGGAAGATTCCGGAGCTGCTGACATCCGCCAACATCATTGGCGCCCGGACCTTCGAAGAAAAAAGCAGCTGGCTCCGGCTGAGCGTGGGAACGGTACCTGAGATGCAGAAAGTCGTGTCCATCCTTCAAGCCTAAATGCGCATGCAGCGACTGTTGGATCGCATGAATGACATGTGGGACCCCTTCCCCCCTGCGATCAGACAGTTTCACGTCCGGGCCTTGGTGCTCTTCATCGCCTGGCAGGCACTATACCTCTTCCTGTGGCGGACACCTCGTACGCTGGATGAGCCGCCCACACGCAGTGTGGGTCGGCAGACCACCTGGGTACTCAACTTTCTACATGGTACCGATCTTTTCAGGGAGCATGAGATATGAAAACAACTTACATCGAAGGGGAGCGGATACAATCTCCGACCCGCGAGATCATCGGCATCGCTGACAATTGCAACGGCCTCGGGCTCCTCGTTCTCTACATAAGCTTTACCCTGCCCGTGCCGGACACCTGGAAACGGAAACTCATCTATGGCACCGTAGGACTCCTCATCGCGCATGTGGTAAACATCCTTCGCTGTGTGGACCTGGGTGCCTTGATGCTGCGCATGGATGCGTATTTTGAAATCGCCCATCATTATATTTTCAAGATGTTCATCTATGGGACGATCTCTCATCTTTGGGTGCGCTATTCCATAAATATCGTCCTTAAACCTGCCTCCGATGCGACGGAATGAAAGCCAGCGCGCCTGTTGGGTTGGCGGACTCCTTGTCATCTGCGCCGCTTTGTCCCTCTGCTTCATCGAGCAGGACCTGTTTTGGATCCCCCGAAAGGTCCGCCATGTCATCAAGTTCGCCACCACCATCTCCGTCTATCTGCTGGGCACGCTGCACCTGGGTTGGATCGAAGACCGGTGGATGTCGTACCTCTGGCATTTCATCCACCTCAGCCTGCTGACGATCGTCACGGGTGTTGGGCTTCACGACTGGTTTGGGATGGTCTCCAAACGGGTGAAGGATATGACCTGGACCATGAAGGAATTCATCATCTACCCGGGCCTCTCCGTGGGGATGGGCATCCTCAACCGGCGTCTCAACCCCGACCCAAAACCCTAACCCCTCCATGCGGCAAGTACGCAAATCAGACCTGCCCGAAAAGATCTGTCAGACCTGCGGGAGGCCCTTCACCTGGCGCAAGAAATGGGAGAAGGTATGGGCGGAGGTGAAGTATTGCAGCGATCGGTGCCGGGGCAGCCGAAAGGCAGGAGAAAAATTGAAAAACGCCCCTGTGAAGGGGCGCTGAGGGGGGAGGGGAGCGGAAGACGGGACTCGAACCCGCTACCTACAGCTTGGGAAGCTGTCGCTCTACCAGGTGAGCTACTTCCGCTTAGGAGCGTGAAGATAGGGAACCACAGTCAAGAGGGCAAATCAAAGGAAGCCCAGCTCCAACTTCGCGACCTCACTCATCAAGTCCTTCGTCCAGGCCGGCGTCCAGGTGACCTCCACATGCACATCATTCACGCTTTCGATCTCGCGGATCTTCTGGTCGACCTCATGCGGGAGTGTCTGCGCGGCGGGACAGCTGGGTGCTGTCAGGGTCATCACGACCTGCACGTTCTGAATGGGCAGGATGTTGACTTCATAGATAAGTCCCAGATCCCAAATGTTGACAGGTATCTCGGGATCGTGCACCTCCCGGATCTTGTCGATCACCTGCTCGCGCAGCGCTTCCGTGTCCATGTCTTTTCTTAAGGATTCTGCTGTTTGAGTTTCCAGGCGGCGGTGTCGAGCTTCATCTGCCTGACCATTGCTCGAAGTCCGTTGGAGCGTGTCTGTGCCAGATGACTGGTCATGCCGATGCGGTCGATAAATTCCAGTTCGGTGTTCAGGATGTCGTCGGGTGTCTGGCCGGAGAGTACACGGATAAGCATGCTCACGAGGCCTTTGACGATCATCGCGTCGGCGTCAGCATGGAACTGCATGCGCCCGTCGAGGTACTCGGAAGCCACCCAGACGGTCGACTGGCAGCCGTGAATGCGGTGTGCATCTGTCTTGTAGGACGTGTCGAGAGAGGCGAGCTGCCGACCCATGTCGATGATGTACTCGTATTTCGACTCCCAGTCGTCGAAGAGCGCGAATTCTTCCACGATCTCCTCTTCTATGGCTCGTATGGAAGGCCTGGTCTCCATCTTCATGAGAGCATGCGTACGACCTTTTCCAGCGATGTGGCGAAGAAGTCCATCTCTTCCGAGGTGTTGTACAATGCGAGGGAAGCACGGGTGGTGCCCGCAATGCCGAAGCGGTGCATGAGGGGTTGGGTGCAGTGGTGCCCAGTACGTACGGCTACGCCCTGGTTGTCGAGCAAAATGCCGATATCCTGCGGATGTACTCCATCAACGGTGAACGACAGTACGCCGATGCGACCGGGGATGTCGCCGAGGATTCGCACGCCGGGGATCTTTAGGACGCGTTCTGAGACTTGTGCCAGCAGTGCCTCTTCATGGGCCCGAATGACTGGCTTGCCGATGGCTTCCACATATTCAATGGCGGCGCGGAAAGCCACCACGTCGGCGATGTTGGGCGTGCCCGCCTCGAAGCGGAAGGGCGGGTCGTTGTAGGTCGTGCCCGTGAAACGCACCTCCCGGATCATCTCTCCCCCCCCTTGGTAGGGAGCCATCGTGGAGAGTATGCTATGTTTCGCGTAGAGGATGCCGACGCCTGTCGGGCCATAGATCTTATGGGCGGCGCAGGCGAAGAAATCGCAGTCGAGCCGCTGCACGTCTATGTCGAGGTGGACGGCCGACTGGGCACCGTCGACCAGCACCTGCGCCCCCACCCCATGTGCGGCGCGGATGATGTCTTCGATGGGCTGCACGACACCCAGCGCATTGGAGACATGGACGATGGACACGATGCGCGTGCGGGTAGAGAGCAGTTTCAGGAACGCTTCATATTGGAAGGCACCGTCCTCATCCACCGGCACTACGCGGATGCGGGCGCCCCGTTCTTCGGCCACCATCTGCCAGGGGACGATGTTTGAGTGGTGCTCGAGGGTGGACAAGATGATCTCGTCGCCTTCACGTATGTGCTCGCGCCCCCAGCTGGCGGCCACGAGGTTGATGGACTCTGTGGTGCCACGGGTGAAGATGATCTCTTCGGTCGACGCCGCGCCGATGAAGCGACGAGCTGCCTCGCGCGTGGCCTCGAAGGCAGCCGTGGCCTCGTCGGCCAGCGTGTGGATGCCGCGGTGGATGTTGGCGTTGCAGCCGGTGTAATAGGCCGTGAGCGCGTCAATGACGGCGGTTGGCTTCTGTGTGGTGGCGGCGTTGTCGAGATATACGAGCGGCTTGCCTTTCACCGTCCGCTGCAGGATGGGAAAGTCGGCCCGGATGCGCCGGACGTCGAAAGTGTTATGGTTTTCCTCACTGGCCATTATGGATGTCGTAGGCAAGGCGCTGTGATACGAGTCGGTCGACATAGCGACGCAGTGGTTCGTGTCCGATGCGGTCTAGGATGTCGGCTGCAAAGGCATGTAGCAGCAGCGCCCGGGCGGACGCCTCTCCGAGGCCGCGTGCCCGGAGGTAGAACATGGCCTCCTCGTCGAGGCGCCCCACCGTGCAGCCATGTGAGCACTTCACGTCGTCGGCGAAGATCTCGAGCTGCGGCTTCGTGTTAGCAGAAGCCTTCTCACCGATGAGGATATTCTTGTTCGACTGATAGGCATTGGTCTTCTGGGCGTCCTTGCGGACGAATATCTTGCCGTTGAAGACGCCCGTGGAAGCCTCGTCCAGCACGGCTTTATAGAGCTCGTTGCTTTGGCAGTGGGGCTGCATGTTGTCGACAATGGTGTGGTTGTCGACGAGTGTCTCTCCGTTTAACAGGCTGAGGCCATGCATGTGCGACTCGCCATGCTCGACCTCCATGACCATGTTGAGGTTATTGCGCACCATGCGACCGCTCAGGCTGATCGTCACCGCATTGGTCAGGCATCGGCCTGTCTGGCGCACATGCGTAGTCCCCACATGGCTCGCCATCGGACCCTCATCTTGTATCTTGACATATTCGACAACGGCGTCCTGCTCGGCGCAGAGTTCGAATACCTCGTTGGTGAAGCTTTCGCCGCTGCCGAGGGTGACATAGTGCTCAGCGACCATCACTTGTGTCGCCGCCTCCACTAGGAAGAGCGTGCGTGGCTGGGCAAAGACGTAGCCTGTACGGCTGTCGGCGATACAATAAATATAAATAGGCTTCTCCGTGGCGAACCCCTTGCGCACCATCACAAAGAGACCTATACCTGCAAAGGCTGCGTTAAGGGCCTGGATTCCGTCAGGGTGATAGGCGGCGCTGTGACCCAGGTGTGCGCGTATCTTATCTGCGTGTTCACCGGTTGCGGCGTCCGACAGCGGCATTACCACCAGCTCCTTTTCATTGTGCCGAATATTCGAGAGGGCAGGTGCGAACCGACCATCGATGAAGACCAGCTCGGTGGCCTCCTCGTGATCCGGCAGTCGATGTGCGTCGATGTCTGCTGCGGTCACGGATGTCCCCGTCCCGAAGCCCATCTCCAGCCTGAAGAGTCCGCTCACTCGGGTATATCTCCACTCCTCATGCTTCACGGCGGGGATGCCCAGCCGGCGAAACTCTGCCATCGAGCGGTCAGTGAACTCTGCCAGGAACCCCTCCCTGCCCGGTAGGTTTGACTGCTGTTCTGTGATCTTGTCGATGATCGTTTGCGACATCAGATTGGTTTACTGCTGGGCCTGGTCGGCCGTCTCTAGTTCGGTCTTGATGAAGTCGTATCCCTTCTCCTCGAGTTCGAGGGCTAGTTCCTTGGTGCCGGAGCGTACGATCCGGCCTTTGTAGAGGATGTGTACGTAGTCGGGCTCGATGTATTCCAGCAGGCGCTGGTAGTGTGTGACGATGAGGAAGGCGTTGTCCTTACCACGGCACTGATTGACGCCATTGGCAACGATGCGCAGCGCGTCAATGTCCAGGCCGGAGTCGGTCTCGTCAAGGATGGCCAATTTGGGTTCGAGCATCGCCATCTGGAAGATCTCATTGCGTTTCTTCTCTCCGCCGGAGAAGCCTTCGTTGAGAGAACGGCTGAGGAGCGACTGGTCGATCTGCACCAGTTTCATGCGTTCCTTCATCAGTTTGAGGAATGCGACAGCGTCGAGGGGTTCTTCGCCGCGGTGCTTGCGCACTTCGTTTACGGCGGTCTTGATGAAGTTGGTAGTGCTCACGCCGGGAATCTCCACCGGGTATTGGAAGGCGAGGAACAGGCCTTCGCGGGCTCGATCTTCCGGCGACATCTCTAACAGGTTCTTTCCCATGAACTCGACGGAGCCACCTGTGACCTCGAAGTCGGACCGACCTGCCAGCACTGATGCCAGCGTGCTCTTGCCTGAGCCGTTGGGGCCCATGATGGCATGCACCTCCCCGGGACGTATCTGGAGGATGATGCCCCGTAGGATCTCCATCTCCTCAATGCCCGCCCTCAGGTCTTGTATATTCAGCATAGTTTGTTGGTTGATGCATCGATTCGTTGATATCTGAAAAGACTTTTGAGTCTATTCTTGCTGACTTGATATATGCTTAAGACCTTTCAATCGACGTCTTGTCATCCCACGCTTCCCTCCAAGCTGATGGCAAGGAGTTTCTGTGCCTCGACGGCAAACTCCATCGGCAGTTGATTCATCACCTCCTTCGCGAAGCCGTTGATGATAAGAGCGACGGCCGATTCTGTATCTACACCGCGCTGGTTGCAATAAAAGATCTGGTCTTCACCGATTTTGGAGGTGGTGGCTTCATGCTCAACGATGCCGGTGGGGTTCTTGACTTCGATGTAGGGGAAGGTGTGTGCGCCACATTTGTCGCCCAGCAGCAAAGAGTCGCACTGAGAGAAGTTGCGTGCATGATCGGCTTTGCGGGCCACTTGTACGAGGCCTCGGTAACTGTTATTGCTGCGGCCCGCCGAGATACCTTTTGAGACGATGCGGCTGCGGGTATGGCTCCCCAGATGGATCATCTTGGTGCCTGTATCTGCCTGCTGGAAGTTGTTGGTGACGGCGACGGAGTAGAACTCACCGATCGAATGGTCGCCCTTCAGGATCACGCTGGGGTATTTCCAAGTGATGGAGGAGCCCGTTTCTACTTGCGTCCAGGAGATTTTGGAATGGTCGCCCTGGCAGAGGCCACGCTTGGTGACGAAGTTGTAGATGCCACCTTTACCCTCTTTGTCGCCCGGATACCAGTTCTGTACGGTCGAGTATTTGACTTCGGCCTTCTCCCCGGCAAATATCTCCACGACGGCGGCATGCAGCTGGTTCTCATCTCGCATGGGTGCGGTACACCCTTCTAGATAGCTGACATAGCTGCCGGCCTCGGCCACGATGAGTGTGCGCTCGAATTGACCGGTGTTGGCGGCGTTGATGCGGAAGTAGGTCGACAGCTCCATCGGACATCGCACTCCCGCGGGGATGTAGCAGAAAGACCCATCGCTGAAGACGGCCGAATTGAGGGCAGTAAAGTAGTTGTCGGTCGTTGGCACTACCGAGCCGATGTATTTGCGTATCAACTCCGGATGCTCCTGGACTGCCTCGCTCATCGAGCAGAAGATAATACCCTGCTTGGCGAGCTCATCCTTGAAGGTGGTGGCGACAGAGACGCTGTCAATTACAGCGTCAACGGCCACGCCTGTGAGGCGTTTCTGCTCCTGCAGTGAAATACCCAACTTCTCAAAGGTGCGCCGCAATTCGGGATCTATCTCATCGAGGCTGTTGGGGGCCAATTTCTGCTTTGGAGCGGAATAGTAAATAATATCCTGATAGTTGATTGGAGGGTAGTCCACGTTCGGCCATGTCGGCTCCTCCATGGTCAGCCAGTGGCGATAGGCTTTGAGGCGCCATTCCAGAAGCCATTCGGGCTCGTTCTTTTTGCCAGAGATAAAACGGACAATGTCTTCACTCAACCCCTTGGGTGCGTCGTCGGACTCGATCTGCGTGACAAAGCCGTATTTGTATTCCGAAGTCGTTACCTGCTGCAGTATGTCATCGTTCTCTTCGTACATGCTAGGTCCTCCTTTTCGCGGGGCAAAGATCTTAAAATGCCCTCTGACTGAAACAGGGAAGGTGTTCTTTGGTTAGGAGGGGGGGGCTTTTTTTCCGCATTTCGCAACCCGGCTTCGGCTGCAAAGGGCTGATGCTGGTTGCGGGAGGCCTGGGGGATTTTTTGGAAGTAGCCCCGAAGGAGGAAGTTGTGTTGGAGCGCCTCCAGATTGTCCTGGAAGCGACGGATGCCAGTCCGGATCATGCACAGTATCTGGTGCCGACAGCAAAAAGAAGAGAAAGGAATGGGTGAAGCCTCTATGAGCCAGTAGCTCATGCGGTGGATCCATCCAATGGCCTGCTAAAAAGTCCATATCTGACAGGCCCTGGATCGCAGCCCCACATAGCATGCTCGCTCTCCCGATCATGCGACCGTGCAGGACCCCATCGATGCAGGCGCCCCGGGCAATGTGTGTGAGGGATTCCATACCTTAAGGTAGGCAATGATGAGAGTCACCCAAACGGCGTAGGTTTGCAATTATCATTTGGCAAATAAACTTTCTATGGGCATCCTCCGTCAGATCTCAGAGTATCTCTACCTCAGAAAGAAAGATCCCCAAGCTCCTGACACCCAGTGGATCCGATACATGCACGGCATCAACCGGATCTCGCTGCTCTTATTCTTGTGTGCGATGGTGGTGATTATCGTTCGGCTGATCTTGGACTAGCCTTCAAGATGCCAGGCGCTTGGCTGTCGACTCATCCCTTGCCTGCCAATGCCACGATGGAGGCGGCCGCCCGCTCGGAGGCATCGCCTTCGTTGCGAAGCCGTTGGCGGAGGAAGGTGTAGTCCGACTGTATCCTCGCGGCATGTGCTGCCTGCAGGAGTTTCGACAGTTCTTCTGCGAGGCTGTCGGCGGTGAGGCGATCCTGGATGAGTTCCTTGACCACTTCTCGGTCCATGATCAGGTTCACCAGGGAAATGTATTTGATATTCACCAACCACTTTGCAATCCAATAGGAGAGTTGGCTTCCTTTATAGCAGACGACTTCTGGCACTCCGAATAGTGCTGCTTCCAGCGTGGCTGTGCCGGAGGTCACCAGCGCCGCATCCGCCTCTAGGAGCAGCCCGTAGGTATCCCCTTTTCTGATCTCTACCTGCGGGCACGTTCGGCAGTAGGGAAGGATGCTTTCATCTTCCAGGCCAGGGGCCTGTGCCACCACGAAGCGGCATTGCGGAAAACGGCTGGCTACTTCCATCATCACCGGCAGCTTGAGGCGTACCTCTTGCTTGCGAGAGCCGGGCAGCAGGGCGACCAGCGGCTTGCTGGAGGGCAGGCTGACCTTGCCTTCTAAGCGCTCCGAACGTCGCCGATCGATCTCCTTCAGCAGGGGGTGGCCTACATATTCCACTTCCCAGCCCCAGCGTCGGTAGAAGTCCTGCTCGAAGGGAAGGATCACCAGCATGCGGTCGATCGACCTCTTCAAGGTTTTCACGCGGGCTTCTTTCCAGGCCCATACCTGCGGAGAGATGTAATAGACGGTGCGCATCCCCTGCCGCTTGGCGAAGGAGGCCATGCGGATGTTGAACCCGGGATAGTCGATAAAGATGACCACGTCTGGCCGGAATTGCAGCAATTCTTGCTCGCAGAAGCGCAGGTTCCGGAGGATGGTGCTGAGGTGTGCGACCACCTCGAGAAAGCCCATGAAGGCAAGGTCGCGGTAGTGCTTCACCAGCACGGCCCCGGCTGCCTGCATGTGCTCGCCCCCCCAGCAACGGACCTCAGCCTGTGGATCTCGTTCTCGGATGGCCCGGATGAGGTTCCCGCCGTGAAGGTCTCCAGAGGCCTCCCCGGCGATGAGATAGTATCGCATTCCAACGGATTCCCTTGCAAGGTAGTCCAATCAAGCGCACACCAGGGTGTCGCCTGAAAAGCGCTGGTGGAAAAGCGTTGATGGCCGAAGGGATGCATCTTCATCCTGCCCTGCTGGTGCAGCGCCTTTCATCATCTTCTGTCTTGTTCATGCAACATGCTCGACCCTTCCTTCGGTTCTGTGCAGCACTGGCCCTTCTGTATGCCGGCTACTCGGAGACGATTGCTACACCGCTGCCCGCCCCTTTAGGTCCCACCTGTATGGTCATCGTTCCGCCGGCACAGGGGAAATCGTTGTCGGCGCCTCGCAGCAGGAAGGGGATGATGTCTCGTCACAGCCGTTTTCGGGAAAGGCTCCATGCCTGGCATGCGATGCGCAACCTATTCCGAAAGGTGGTGGATGAGGCCAGGACGGAGCGGCTGGCGAAGCGCTCACTGACCTATGGCATCCTTGCAGTGTCTGCCTTGTTGCTTGCCTGGGTGCCCGGCGTGGGTGGCATCCTCCTCTTGAGCATCTTGCCCTTGGGTGTGCTGGCGATTGTCAATGGCCTCAAGGCCCAGCACCTGGGCTCCGAGAAGACTGCAGGGCTGGTGCTGGGCATCGTCTCCGTCTGTCTTTTTGCACTGGTGATGATTTTTGCCCTGCTTTTTCTGATCGGCATCCTCACCCTCCTGGGCTAGGAAGTCCCGTCCATCTCTGCTCAGTGAATATTTATCTATAGGGTGATTCTTTGTAGTGGGTACATTTACTTAAATAAAAATGTGAAGAGTCGATATGCGAGAACGGAGCGCCTGCCCGTAAGGGCTTTTATGCAGTTCACACTGATAGCGGCAGTATCCCTGTTTTTATTTACTCCTCTGCCCGCTGGCACTTTGTCCGTATCTCCCATCCTTGTCATTGTTCCTTCGCCGAAGCTGCAGGTCTCAAAGGTGGCTCGTCAGAGGCCGCGGGTTCCATTGGCGGCCCGCCTCGCCGAGCGACTGCAACGCTGGCTGGAAGGGCGTACGGCTGCAGGGGCAGAAGATGATCCTGAGAAGGCAGATCGGCTGGCTAAGCAATCCTTGAGCCTGGGGATCATCTCGCTGGTAAGTCTTTTAACTCTATGGATCCCGGTGGTAGGCTTCTTCCTTTTCCTGGCGTCTTTGCCAGTAGGCATTTTAGCCCTCATCAAAGGGCAGAAGGCCCAAAAAATGGGCTCAGAGAAACTCATCGGCATGATCTTTGGCGCGGTATCCATGGGTCTGTTTCTAATAACAATCATCTTTGCACTGTTACTGGCCATTGTCTTACTGGCTCTAACGATGGGGCCGTAAGCACATAGCCCAGCAGCGAGACGGTCAACCGAAAAACTTGTATGCCAAGGAGGCCAACGCGTAGAGCAGTGTCACAGCGAAGATTCCCTTGGCCGTCTCATCACGCTTCGTGTTGATGTAATAGGTGAACAGGGCAATGTTCAGCACCAGGCAGGGAATGGTGATGGCCGTCACCAGTGGACGGTTGGTGCGCAGGTAGAAAAGGTATTCTGAGAGTTCGTAGGTGCCGAACTTCCACTGGTAATATCCGAAGAAGCTGAGGACGGGGGTAAGCAGTCCCAGCAGGAGACCGAACCCTATCTGATCACGCCGGAAGCTCACCATCCGTAAACTTTTTTCATGCGTGCTAGGCACTCATGTGCCGTCAGGTCGAATTGTACCGGTACCACGCTGACATATTGGTTTTGGAGAGCCCAGACATCCGTGTCTTTGTCTTTGTCGAAGTTCACAAACTTGCCCGTCAGCCAGTAATAGCGCTGGCCGGCCGGATCTACGCGTTCTTTGAATTCTTCCTCGTATTTGGCGTTCGCCTGCCGGCATATCCGTATCCCGCGGATCAACTTCTCTGTTACGTTGGGGATATTGACGTTCAGGCAGAGGTGCTTGTCGGGCTTCGTCGAAAGTACAGATGCCACGATCTGCCGGGCGTAGGCACGTGCGGCGCTGAAGTCAGCATCCATGCTCAGGTCCAGCAGGGAGAAGCCGATGGAGGGGATGTTTTCGATCGAGGCCTCAATGGCAGCTGACATTGTGCCGGAGTAGATGACGTTGATGGAATGGTTCGCACCGTGGTTGATGCCGCTCAAGCATAGGTCGGGCTTGCGGTGCAAGACCTTGTCGACGGCAATCTTCACGCAGTCGACCGGCGTGCCGGAACAACTCCAGGCTTCCACCCCTTCAAAGGTTTTTACAGTATGCAAGCGTAAGGGGGAGCCGATGGTGATGGCATGGCCCATGCCCGACTGGGGGCGATCCGGCGCTACCACCACGACTTTTCCAAGGTCCTTGACCGCCTCCACCAGGTTGCGGATGCCTGGGGCCATGAAGCCATCGTCGTTGGTGACGAGGATCACCGGGGCCTCTCTGCGGCTCTTTTTGAGGGCTGGTTGCTTCTTTGCCATGGTTTCAATGCAAGCCTGATGGCTGGTTGCAAAGTAACGCTCTTCGGAAGGGGGAATCGTGTTTGAGGAAAGCAAAATATTTTGCCAAACTAAATAATTTAGTATTTTGCGCCAAAATCATTAGTATGCCACAGTCACTCGCAGGCCGTAACCTCAAGTATTTGCGGAAAAGCAAGAAGCTGACGCAGGAAGAATTCGCTGCCCGGCTCAACATCAAGCGTTCGCTGCTGGGGGCCTACGAAGAGGACCGGGCAGAGCCCCGCCTGGACGTTCTGGAAGCTGTGAGCGACTGGTTTGGGATCTCCCTTGACGATCTGCTGCGCACGCCCCTGGGCGCAGTCGACGAAGCCTCTGGAAGGAAGGACACCCTCAGCTACCTCCTGCGCCGACGGATGATCAAGATGGCTCCGGCAGAAAACCTGATTCATTTCGTGCCCGTTAAGGCCGCAGCCGGCTACCTCGCCGGCTACGCCGACGAGGAATTCATCGACGAGCTCAATACGTTTACTCTGCCCATGCTGGGTGGCGGCCAATACCGGGCTTTTGAGATCATCGGAGACAGCATGCTCCCTACGCCCAGCGGCTCCGTCATCGTCGGACAGAAGATTCCCACGACCATGCAGGAAGTGCAGAACAACCATGCATACATCGTCATCAGTCGCAGCGAAGGCATCGTCTACAAGCGCATCCTCAAAGACCCCCGGCAGCAGGAAAGGCTGACCCTGGTGAGCGACAACCCCGCCTTCAAACCCTACTTCATCCACGCCGGAGACATCCTGGAACTGTGGCAGGCTCAGATGGTGATCAGCAAAGTGGCCGTCCAGCAGCGGTGGGATATGGGACAGCTGGCCAGCATGGTCACAGATTTGCAGGAGCAAGTATCCAGCCTCAAGCGCAAGATGAACTGACCCAGTTATAGGCCATAGGCTGCCCGCGCCTCCCGAAAGGTCTGGCAATGGGCCTCGACGATCCGTCGGACGTCCGTTGAGTAGCCCCCCCCCATGGATACGGCACAAGGGATTCCCTGCGACTGCAATTGGCTAAAGACAAGCTTATCGCGCATACGGCATCCTTGCATCGAAACATTCAACTTTCCATACCGGTCGGTGTCGAGGATGTCCACGCCAGAAAGGTAGAAGACGAGGTCCGGTCGAACTTGCTCCAGCAACCGCCCTAGGTGCTCGTTGAGTAGACTCAAATATTCAGCATCTCCGATGCCGACCGGCAACGGGATGTCGAGGTCTGAGCTTTCTTTGTGAAAAGGGTAGTTGTGCGCTCCATGCATGCTGAAGGTGAAGACCCTCGGGTCTCCGGCAAAGAGGCTGGCTGTGCCGTTGCCCTGATGTACGTCGAGGTCTATGACCAGCATCTGCCTCGCGATGTGCGCACTAAGCAGATAGTTGGCTGCCACGGCGATATCATTCAACAAGCAGAATCCCTCGCCCCTGTCAGCAAACGCGTGGTGTGTTCCCCCGGCTACGTTGAGGGCAACCCCATGCTGCAACGCCTGAAGGGCACAGTCGATGGTGCCCTGGGTGATGACCTTCTCCCGGTGTACCAATGCCGGCGACTGCGGGAATCCAATCCGTCGCTGCTCACGCTCAGACAGAAGTTGCCCATCCAGCTTTTCAAGGTAGGCGGCCGTATGTGTCAGCTGGAGGATGGCATTCGAACAAAAGCCCGGTGACTTCAGCTCCCCGACCTCCAGCGCGCCCTCATGCAAGAGCTGGCCTGGTATGAGCTCATATTTCAGCATGGGAAATCGATGCCCTTCGGGAAGGGCATGCGCATAGATGGGGTCGTACGCGACGTAAAAGCTCCTGGGCAGATCCTTCATTTGAGGGCAATGAGGCTGGGGGAGCCACCTGACCGCGGCTCAGCTGGTAGGATGGCGATCACATGCTTGGCCTGCGCCGGTTCCACCTGTGCCAGTCCCGAAAAACGGCTAAAGGCCGGAAGTACGCCCCATTTTTGTGTGAAATAAAAACAAGGCAGGCGCAGACTTTGTTTGCCCATGCCGGTAAGCCGGATCCCCGGGTGCCAATGCCCGGCAATGGTATATAGATCCCTGGAAGCATCCGACTGTTCCTGGGGGTCATGTGTGAAGCGGAAGGGATTCATGGATAGCGATTTTTCCTGGACGCGGATACCCATCGAAGCATAGGCAGGCGTCTTTAAGATGTCGTGGTTGCCTCGGACCAGGATGAACTCCTCGACCGGCAAGCTGTCGCGCCACCGACGAAAGTGGTCCCATTCGAGGTTTTCCTCGCTGTGAAACAGGTCGCCGGTGAGGATTAGTTTTCGTGCTCCGAAATAGACAAGTTCCACGACCAGTCGCTGCAGGTCTTCTCGGTTGACCTTAGGAGGAACCGGGATTCCTGATTTCCGAAAATGCCCCGTCTTTCCAAAATGTAGGTCAGACACAATCAGGCTGGCATCTTCTTCCCAATACAGGCTTCGCCCGGCGGAGGCCCAGAGTGTCTGGGAATGGATCTGCAGGGGCAGCGGCTTTGTCATAGGTGCTCTTGCCAGCGATTACGGTTGTACTTGCACAGGGGCTCTACATCTCCGCTACCCTCATTTAGTGGAACCATCGTTCTGCTTCCTGTATCGATTCGGGCCTTCCCACATCCACGACGGCATCCCCCTCATGAAGATATCCACGGATATCCAGCGCTGAAGCGAGGTCGAGGTAGCTGTCGATGATAGAGAAAACCCCCGATTGCCGGATGGATTGGAGCAACTTTGGCTCGATGATATGCACGCCTGAGAAAGCGAAGGGCTGACTGGCCGAAGCCTCTGGACGTGCCATGCGCGTCTCGCCAGTCTTCACATGCTGCCAACCCGAGAGCCGCATCTCTGCATCGAACAACAGCTGGCGGGAACTCTCTCTTCTGGTCACGGCGAGCGTGGCCATAGCTTGGTGCGCCAGATGCCAGCGGTACATGGCTGGTAGGTTCAGGTTTGTGAGGATGTCAGCATTCATGACGATAAAAGGCCCCCCTGCCTCTGTAAAAAACCAGGCAGCCTTCAAGAGTCCTCCTCCCGTCTCCAGGGGGACGGGCTGTTCTACGGACAACGTGATGCGTGCGCCAAAGTCTTCATGTGCCTGCAGGAAGTCTGATATCTGGTCTGCACAATGATGGAGATTGACGAGGATGTCGCAGATTCCTGCCTGCCGAAGGTATTCGATGTTGCGTTGCAGAAGCGGTTTGCCATTGACGGGGGCCAATGCCTTTGGGTGGTGGTCGGTGAAGGGTTTCAGTCGCGTGCCGAGCCCCGCAGCGAACAGCATGGCCCGGGTGCCGGTGGGGATGCCTTCGGGTGATGGCGGTTGGTTGTCTGACGGCCGTGCGGATGCAGTCATGCGGAGGGAAGGTTTACCCAGTGCTTGCTCTCCTGTTCTATATGTTCCGTGATCGTGCGGACGCCAAATTTCTCCTGCAAGTGTTGTGCGAGGCTGTCGGCTGCAAAGACACTTCGGTGCTGGCCACCCGTGCAGCCAAAAGACACGGTGAGGTGGGTAAAGCCCCGTTGGATATAGTCCTGCACCGTCAGGTCGACCATGCCATATACATGCTGCAGGAAGATGGGCATCTCGGTGCGGTGCAGGAGGAACTCGCGCACCTCCGGGTCTCGGCCAGTCTGCAATTTGTATTCTTCGATCCTACCCGGGTTGAGGATGCCCCGGCAGTCGAAGACGAACCCGCCTCCGTTGCCCTGCTCGTCCGGCGGGATGCCTTTTCGATACGAGAAACTGCGGACATGTACGATTAGGGGTGTGTCAGGCCCCGCCTTGGTGATCTCGAAGCGTTGAATCATCTCATCAGCAACAATGGCCCTCAGCACCTTCTGCAATGCCGGGAGCCGCACGGGCAGCTGTCGGTTCTCCAGGAACCAGCGGAGGTTTTGCAAGGCTAAGGGTATGCTCGAGATGAAATGTGGCTTGCGTTCAAAAAGCCCGCGGAAGCCATAGGCGCCTAGGGTCTGCACCATTCGAATCAACACGAAGCCGTCGAAGCTGTCCATGAAGTTTTTCCGGTGAAGCGAACCCTGCAGGAGCTCATTGGCCTGCTGGAAATAATAAGAGAGCAGCTCATCCCTCCACTCGAAGGGCAGGCCGGCCCGGGCCTGCCAGAGCATGGCAGCCACATCATAGGGAAGGGCTCCCTGCATACCCCCCTGATAGTCGATAAAATGGACCTGGTCGTCGTTGACCATGATGTTCCGGCTCTGGCAGTCCCGGTGCATAAAATAACGCTGGTCTTCCTGCATGAGGTAGCTGCTCAGCAGGTCGAAGTCGTTCATGATCGCATTCTTATCATATGGAAGATCTAGCGCCCGGACGAAATAATAGAGAAAGTAGAGGAGGTCGGAATGGATGGCTTGCTTATCAAACGACTTGGTGCCGATGCAATCGGAATAGTCGAGCTCCGTGCCGCCTTGAATCTGAAGCCTTGCTAGCTGCGTCAGGGATTTGCGGAATAGCTCGAAGACGCGGGGGGAGAAGCCCTCCTCTTGCATAATGCCGAAGAGGCTGTTGTCCCCGAGGTCCGACTGCAGATACATGGTACGTTCCGGGTGTACGTGCAGGATCTCCGGGACGGGCAGCTGCTTGGCATGAAAATGACGGGTAAACGCTATGAAAGCGTTGTTCTCCGGGATGTTCCTGGGATTATAGGTGGCGATATACGAACGATCTTGATGGGAGATGCGCAGGTATTGCCGATTGCTGCCCGCTTGCTGCAAGGTCGTCACTCCGACTTTGCCGGCGGGCTGCCAGCTGCGGAAGTAGGTTTCTATCTCCTGACGGATGTCGGACATGGATCTGATGGATATTTATTCCGTAAAGGTAACCCTTCCCCTATAGTTCCTGCAACTGCCATGCCGTTCTACTACTCCTGCCAAGGCCTGTCATACCTGGGAGTGCTCAGCGCTCCAGCTGTTCCTGCATTCTCCTGACACGGTCTTCCAATTTTTCAGACGACAGGCTCTCCCGCATGCTGTCGACCTTCACCGGAAAGCTGAAAGGCGTCAGCCGTTCCGGAAAGGTGAGGACGATGCGCCCCCGCGCTATCCTGTCGAGCATCTCCCGTAGCCGGGCTTCCTCCATCTGGTGGTCGAAGACCTCCCGGTAAGCTTGTCGCAAGAGGACGTTCTCAGGCTCATACTCGGAAAAGACTTGAAACAGCAACGAGGCCGACGACTGAAGGTGCCGGGCCTTTTTAGGCTGGCCGGGCATACCCTGGAAGATTAGCCCACCGATGACGGCAATATCGCGGAACTTTCTTTTGGCCATCTCAGTGGCGTTGACGCTGCGTTGTATGTCTTCTAGCAGTCTATCGGTGGAGAAAAGCGCCCGCACGTTGCCGTCGTCGACGGGGATCGGCTGGTCGCTGAGCAGCTCGAAGCTGTAGTCATTCATGGCGAAGGTGAAGGTGATGGGCTGGATCTGGCTAATCCGCCAGGCGAGGATGGCCGCCATCGCCTCGTTCACCAGACGACCTTCAAAGGTGTGGACGAACAGATGGTACCCGTCGCGGGTCTCTATCTGCTCGATCAGCAGCTCCTCACTGCCGGGGATATGCGACAACGAACGCTGCAGCTCCATCAGCGGTGCCAGGGCTTCCAGCTCAGGGTCTGTCGTGTCTCCTTTTCCCGCCTCCTCCAGCTTACGGCGGAGCATGCAGCCCAGGTTGGCTGTGAGCGACATACGACCCCCCATCCAGCTGGGGACGATCGTCTTCTTCGCATTCGACTTTCGAACCAGCACGGTCATATCTCGGATCATCACAAACTCAAGCTTGCGGCCTGCCAGCGTAAAGACATCCCCCGGCAGCAGCCTGGAGATGAACCACTCCTCAATCACTCCTATATGCCCGCCCGTGATGAACTTCACCCGCAGCATCGCATCACTCACAATGGTGCCGATGTGCATACGATGGCGCATGGCTATGCGGCGGTTGGTGACGCGGCAGCGCCCATCCTGGACCTCGACTTTCTGGTACTCATCATACTGCTGCAAAGCACTGCCGCCTTGTATCAGGAAACGCAGCACTGCCCCCCATTCCGTATCCGTCATCTCCCGAAAGCAATAGGTCGAACGCACTTCTGGCAGGATGGTGGCGGGTTCAAAGCCGTCCGATACTGCCAGGGTGCAGAGATATTGTGCCAGCACGTCGTAGCAGAGTACCAGCGGGTCGCGTCGCTCGATGAGCCCTTCGGCAATCGACTGCTTAAGGGCAGCTGCCTCCAGCAGCTCTAGCGAATGCGTGGGAAGGAAATGCAGCCGACTGACTGCGCCGGGCGCATGCCCGCTGCGGCCGGCCCGTTGCAGGAAGCGCCCCACACCTTTTGGAGAGCCCACCTGCACCACGCTCTCCACCGGGCGGAAGTCGACGCCCAGATCCAGGCTGGACGTGCAGACGACGGCTTTTAGCGTGCCTTCGTGCAGCGCGTCTTCCACCCATAGCCGCAGTTCCTGCTCAATGCTGCCATGATGGAGGGCGATGGCACCCGCCCAATCGGGCTGCACATCCAGCAGTGTCTGATACCAGGTCTCGCTCATGCCCCTCGTATTAATGAAGACCAGCGTGGTGCGGCTGCCCTCCACAATCGGCACGACCTTCTCGGCCAAGCGTATCCCGAGGTGCCCTGCCCAGGGGTAGCGCTCTATCTCATCAGGGAAGATGGATGTCACTTCGATATTTTTGGGCATCTGGCTCTTTACGATAACGGTCTTTTCTGTAGAATTTCGTGTGTACATTGACGTGAGTAAGGGCGAGAGCAGCACATCCATAGCCTCCTCTAGGTTTCCGATGGTTGCGGAGATGCCCCAGATGCAGGGAGAGATGGGCGCAGACAATCCTACGATCCGGCTTACGGCGAGCTCCACCTGAACGCCCCGCTTACTGCCGATCAACTCATGCCATTCATCCACAGCGATGGTATGCACCCCGGAGAGTAAGTCGGCATATCCCTTTTGAGCCAGCAACAGGTGCAGGCTTTCGGGCGTGATCACCAGTACTTCCGGCATGCTGCGCTTCTGCCGTTGCCTTTCTGCGGTGGTCGTATCTCCATTGCGGATGCCCACGCGCCAGGGCAGACCGATGCCCGACAGCACTTCCTCCATCGCCCTCGCGATGTCTTTGGCCAGCGCCCGGAGGGGGGTCACCCATAATACTTTCAGGCCGGGCGGGTGCGTAGCCGGTTCGTCGACCGGATGGTTGGCTAATGTGCGGGCGACGGCACCGAGGAAGACCGCATATGTTTTTCCGCAACCGGTAGGGGCGTTGACAATTCCGCTGCGCCCTGCCAGCATATGTTCCCAAGTCTCCCGCTGGAAGTCGAAGGGCTGCAGTCCTCTGCCTTCCAGCCAGCGGCTTACCATGTCTATGCCGTATCGTGCGTCTGCCGTGGGTAGCATCTCTGCCATAGGGCAACGGGGTTGGTTCGAGGCTTATACCTGCGTTCGTCGCAGCAATGCCTGCAAGCTGTCGAGGGTGTCGATGTCTGCGGGCTTTTTATCGGTGCGCCACCGGAGGATGCGGGGGAACCGAACGGCGACGCCCGACTTATGCCGTTTGCTTTCGGAGATGCCTTCGAAGCCGATCTCGAAGACGAGCTCCGGCGTGACGGTCCGTACAGGACCGAACTTCTCCAGGGAGTGGCGCTTTACGAAGGTATCTACCGTACTGATTTCTGCGTCTGTCAGCCCGGAGTATGCCTTGGCGAATACCACCAGCCGCTCCCCATCACGTACCGCGAATGTATAGTCGGTGTACAGGTTGCTTCTTCGGCCATGGCCTTTCTGGGCGTAGACGAGGACGGCGTCGACGCTCATGGGGTCGACCTTCCATTTCCACCAGTCGCCGCGTCGCCGGCCGGTCTGATAGGTGGAGTTGCTGCGCTTCAGCATCAGTCCCTCGCTGCCGTTCTCGCGGGCGGATGCCCGCAGCGTTGCCAGGCATGACCAGTCGGTGATATCCAGTCCCTCCGACAGGGTGAAGTTTCCCGCAGCGGCAGCCTGTACAAGTGCTTTCAGCGCTACACGTCGCGCGGTGAAGGGGCGTTCTCTCCAATCTTGTCCGCCCACTTCGAGGAGGTCGAAGGCCATGAAGCCGGCGGGTGCTTCTCGCAGTTGGCGGGCAGAGACCTTCTGTCGTCCGATGCGCGTCTGCAACGTCGAGAAGGGCAGGGGCCTGCCGTCTCGCATTGCCAGGATCTCGCCGTCGAGGACAGTGCCATCGGGGAGTCCTTCCATCCAGGTGACAAACTCTGGGAAGCGGTCTGTGATGAGTTCCTCGCCACGGCTCCACACAAAGCTCTGCCCGCCGCGTCGGATGACCTGTCCCCGGATGCCGTCCCATTTCCATTCGGCATGCCATTCGGAGGGACGGCCGAGGCTCTCGAGCGCTGCCTCTAGCGGGTAGGCGAGGTAGAAGGGATAGGGCCGGGATAGGTCTTGTCCGGCCGAGCCTTCTTGCAGCAGTGCGTCGACATCGGTCGTCGCCGGGTCCCAGTTGCCGCTGAGGCGGTGGGCGACGACGGAGGCTTCAAGGCCGGTCGCCTTAGCCAGCGCCTGGATGACGGTCTGTGCCGAGACGCCCACCCGAAACCCACCGGTGATGAATTTATTGAATACGAACTTCTCATGGGCCGACATGCCCGACCAACAGGCCTTCACCAGCCGCTTTTTCTCTTCGTCTTCGAGGCTGGAGAGCGATGATAACATCCGCATCTGGTCGGCTAGGTCTCCTTCCATTCCCTCTTGAGGGGCGGGGGAGCGGTCGAGCAGTGCCAGGGTTTCTGCGAGGTCTCCGACCTGGTGGTAGCACTCTTCGAACAGCCATTCTGGCATTTCCTCCCATTCGGCCAGCCAGGCAGTGAGTTGCCGCGTGCCGACCATACGGCGCAGGCGACGGCCCGTGAAGAGTCCCAGCGTCCAGGCCTTGTCGGACGGAGGCGCCTCCTTCAGGTAGGCTGCCAGCCATTCGACCTTCGCCGAGGTCTCGCGGGTCTCGCCGATCTGATGCAGGAGTTGGGCAAAGTCTCGAAATCCGGTGCGCCGCCGAAGCGGCACGTTTGGATTGTTGGGCTGGGCGTTGGTCATGTCTTCTCTTGTTTTTCTTCCACCGCGTCGTCTTCCCTGTCTTCTTCATCCCCTCCATATTGCGTACGTACCTCACCCGCCTCGACGCCATTTTCGGAGAGGTAGCGGCTGAAGGCTGATTGAAAGCCGTGGGTGACGAAGACCTTCTGCGCGCCGGTGGCGCGGACAGCGGCCAGGAGGCCGTCCCAGTCGGCATGGTCGCTCAGCACAAAGCCCTTGTCGGCCTCGCCTCGCCGCCGGTTACCGCGCACCTGCATCCATCCGCTGCAGGCGGCTGAGCGGTTGGGTCCCATCCATCTTTCTACGCGCAGCCCCCCGACGGGTACCGGTGTTATAAATACACATCCTTTTCGGATGTTCATGGCCGTGTGTTCGGTGAGCCTTTCGACGCGCGGGAAGTCCCATCCCGCCTCCGTCAGGGCCTGTTGCATGTTCAGGACGGCGCCATGCGCGAAAAGTAGGCCTTCGTAGGGCCTCAGGGCTTCGATGATGCGTTGTGCCTTTCCGAGGCTATAGGCCTGGAAGATAGAGCTGCGGCCCTCGCGGCGGTTGGCTTCCACCCAGGTGCGCATCTCGTCGAATATCTCCTCCTGCGGCCGCCAGCGGTAGACGGGCAGTCCGAAGGTCGACTCAGTGACGAAGACGTTGCAGCGGATGGGCTCGAAGGCGCCGCTGAGGCCGTCGTCTTCGGTCTTATAGTCACCGCTCACAACCCATACCTCGCCCTGGTATTCCACACGTACCTGCGCAGAGCCGATGATGTGGCCGGCTGGGTGAAGCGATACCCGTACGCCGTTGCGCATCACGGTCTCTCCCCATCCGGCCGTCTGGAACTGCTGCGGGCCGAGGCGTGCCCTCATGACGGGTAGCGACTGTTCGTGGCAGAGGTAGTGGCCGTGGCCGGGGCGGGCATGGTCGCTGTGGGCATGCGTCACCACGGCCGCGGGCACAGGTCGCCAGGGGTCTATGTGGAAGTCGCCGGCCTCGCAATACAGGCCGTTGTCGGTGAATCGGATCATGGCAGGGGGCGGGGGGGCGGCATGCGGGTTGGGGTCATATCGTCTTGAGGTATTCGAGGAGGGTCCTCCGCTCAGCCTCGGTGAGGCGGTCGCCGAAGGGATGGCCCTTGTTGCCGTATCCGGGAAGGGGGGTGTTGTCGGTGTTGGTAGATCCCGCGGCTTTTTTCTCGCGGTATACCCATCCGAGCCGCTGCAAGTCGTAACGCGGATGCCGGAAACTCCGCTCCCAAAAGGCTGGCCTGCGCCGGCTGTCGAGCAGTGCTTCGAGCGTAGGGACGGAGCCGTTGTGCAGGTAGGGTGCTGTCATCCATACGCCGTCGAGGGGAGGGGCGATATAGCCGTTGAAGGGCTCTATGCGGGCGGCATGGGGGCCTTTGGCAAAGCGGCTTCCATTGAACCAGTCGACCATGCCCGATTCGACATAGTTGCTGTGGTTGAGGAGGGAGTCGGTGCCTATGACGGCTTGCGGGATCAGCAGGTTGGGGTACCTGCCTTCGGGCCCGTAGGTGCCGTGGCAGCCGGCACAATGCTGATGAAAAAGCGACTGTCCCTTGCCTGCCAGGGCGCTGTCGATGGGTCCGGGATAGGCGGGAGGCTGGAGTGACTTGATATAGGCGAGCACATCTCCCATTCGGGCATCGACCCGGTTGGCCTGTACCGTGTCGTTGACGGTGAGCAGGATGGCGCCCATGAGAAACCGGCCGAAGTCGCCCCGCCCCAGCCCGCTGTAGAACATGGCGTTCTTTTTTTTCAGCAGCCACCAGGCCGGCACGTCCGAAGGGATCACGGTCTGGGAGAGCTGCCGGGCGGGTGTGTCGCTCCATGCGAGGGTGTTTGGATCACGGTGGGTGACGAGCAATGCCGTGAGGCGGTCGGCCGGGTTGACACCGCGTACCTGCGTGGCCATCTGGCGACCCACCGTGCGGCTGACGCGGAGGAACGCTTGCGCGGCAGCTTCCGCTTCGGGATGCTGCCGCATCCAGCTATCTACTAGGTGGGTGGCGAAGGGGGACGATATAGCCCGCGAAAGGGTGTAGTCGCCCAGCGAATTGCCCAGCCCGATCACCAGCGAGTCGCCCCAGCGTTGTGCATGGCACTGCAGGCAGTTGGGCACGACGATGGTCGCCCCGTTGGCGGCTTTCACCGCAGTGAAGTCATGCTGTATGCTGGCATTCACGCCCGTCCTTTGCAGCGCATTGCGCCTGTCTTTTCCGAAACCCAGTCGATAGAAGGAGAGGGGTACGCCACTATTGACATAGTCGCCATAGACCAGGAAGTGATAGCCGGAGTCTGGGTTGCCGCTGCGCTGCGGATAGGCGGGCACGGGTACAGGGCCCGGTCTGCTGGGGTCCATGGCGGCGATGACCCCCAATACGACGAGGGTCAGCGACAGCATGACGATCAGCGGGTGTTTCATGTCCATCCCCTATGCAACTAACCGAAGGGCGTCTTGGTTCACCGCAGTTGGCTGACGGAGCCTTCCTCCCTTCGAATGAGATAGATGCGTTTGTTTTCGAGGTAGTCGATGACGGTGGCTGACTGGATGCGTGCCGGCTGAAAGTTGAAATCTGACTGGGCGGACAGCTCCGGGTCGTTCAGATGACTTCTCCAGGCAGTATCGTATTGGAGCAGCAGTCGCGTCAGGTGGTAGGCCGCCTGGAAGGATTTGAAGACGACGTCGCTGGGGCGACTGTAGGTACGGCGGCGGTATTCTTCCTCCAGCCGGTCGCCCCAGGCTGCAATGGCTGGTCGGTAGAATGCGACCGTATGCTCTATGGGTATGGACTGGTAGCGGCTGCTGCGCAAGGCAGAGAGACCCTCCCAGGTGGGCATACCGATGACGGTGATGCGATAGGCCTTGTCGATCGATAGACAGTTTTCTACCAACCGCAAGCCAAAGGCCTCATCCAGACTGCCCGCGATGAGGATGTTGAGGCGCGTGCTGTCGAGGAGGCGCAGGAGTTGCCACACAGAGAAGGTATCGGGCATGGCAAGCGTCCGATATTTGGGGGTGCGGCCTCCTTGCATCTCACGGAATGCCTCAGCCAGCCGGTCGTCATTGGGATGCAGCCGCCGCAGCCAGATGGCATTTTGACCGATGCCGAGCGAGGCTGTCAGGTGATTGTTCAGCGCTTGCAGATGGCTGGGCAGCCTTGCCTGGGTGATCAAGACATAGGGGTTGTCCCGCACGCCGCCATCATTGGGATAGGAAGTGCTCAGGAAGGGGATGCGACGACGGCGGGCTGCCTCTGCGAGATGCAGGTATTCGGCGCCGCTCACCTGGCCGATCAGCAGGTCCAGGGAGTCCATCTTCGGGAGTCGCGTGACGAGGAAGATATTCCCTTCCTGGCTTCGGATGTCGAAGACCGTCAGCTCTATATTGACCTTTCCGGTTTGTCGGAGGGTGTCCAAGGCAAAGGCCACTCCTTGGTAACATTCCAGGCCCGATATCGACTGCCTTGGGAAGCCCTTGCCATACCGGTACTCGCCGGTCGGGCTGAAGGCGGAGTCCAGCCAGAGTGGGACAAAAAGCCCAATACGCAGAGGCTTACCGGCCCTCCCTTGTGCCCTGGCTGGCGGTGGGAGGAGGCATGTGAAGAGGAAGAGGGTCAGCAGGAGGGTACGGATGACAACTTGCATAGCAGTCGGATAGATGCTTATTCCCATTCGATGGTTGCAGGGGGCTTGCTGCTGATGTCGTAGACGACACGGTTGATGCCCCGCACGCGGTTGATGATCTCGTTGGAGACTTCTCCAAGGAAGGTATGGGGTAAGTGTGCCCAATCAGCCGTCATGCCATCGACAGAGGTCACGGCTCGGAGGGCGACGGTGAACTCATAAGTCCGCTCATCGCCCATCACTCCGACGCTTTTGACGGGGAGCAGGATGGCGCCCGCCTGCCAAACGGTGTCATAGAGCCCATGGCGCCGAAGGGCATCGACATAGAGGGCGTCGGCCTCCTGCAGCAGCCGCACCTTTTCTTCTGTCACTTCTCCTAGGATGCGGATGCCGAGGCCTGGCCCGGGGAAGGGGTGGCGGAACAAAAGCTCGGCGGGGATGCCGAGCTCGAGGCCCACCTTACGGACTTCATCTTTGAAGAGAAATCGCAAGGGTTCTACTAGCTCCAGCTTCATCGTCTCGGGTAGGCCTCCAACGTTATGGTGTGATTTGATGGTGACAGAAGGGCCGTGTACCGAGACACTCTCGATGACATCGGGGTAGATAGTCCCTTGTCCGAGAAAGCTGATGTTGCGGAGGGCATGGGCCTCCCGGTCGAAGACTTCTATAAACGTCGCTCCAATCGATTTCCGCTTTGCCTCCGGACTCGACAGGCCGGCAAGGCGGGTGTAGAAAAGCTCGCGGGCGTCAACGCCTTTGACGTTCAGGGAGAGCTTCGCATAGGTGTCCAGCACCTGTCTGAACTCATTTTTGCGGAGCAGGCCGTTGTCGACGAAGATGCCTTGGAGGCGGTTGCCGATGGCCCTGTCGATCAACGTGGCGGCTACGGTGGAGTCGACCCCGCCGCTGAGGGCCATGACGACTTGCTGGTCGCCAATGCGTTCCCGCAGCGCCGTGACCGTATCAGTGATGAAGTGGGCAGGCGTCCAGTCGCAGGCGCAGCCGCAGGCCTCCACCAGGAAGTTGCGGATCAGCTGCCGGCCATGCTCTGAATGGAAGACTTCTGGGTGGAACTGACAGCCATACAAAGGGTTGCCCTTCTCAAGCTGGCGGCGGAAGGCGGCGACGGGGATGCTGTCGGTGGTAGCCAGCACTTCAAAGTCTTCCGGCAGCGAGAGGATCGAGTCGCCATGACTCATCCATACCTGTGACCGGTCGGGAAGACCGGCAAAGAGAGGATCCTGCCGCGTGATCTCCAGAAAAGCACGACCGTATTCCCGCTTCTCAGACCGCTCTACCCGGCCACCCCCCAGCTTTGCCGTCAGCTGTGCACCGTAGCAGATGCCCAGCAATGGCAGGCGGTCTGCTATCTCCGACACATCTGTCATTGGGGCTTCGGGGTCGGTGACGGAGAAAGGTGAACCCGAGAGGATCACCCCTTTCAGCGTAGGTGAGTATTCAATGGGCCGATGGTATGGGATGATCTCGCAATAGATTTGCGCCTCCCGCACGGCCCTTGCGATCAACTGGGTGTATTGCGAGCCGAAGTCGAGGATCAAGATTTTTTCAGTCATGAGTGACAAAGGTAAACAGGGCAGCGCATCCATTTCGTCTGGCGGCCCGCTTCCCGAGGGAATGTGCAAAACCCTGCGTTGACATCGCCGTAGAGGCCGTGCAGACATCTGCAAGCGCCCTGCCTGCAAGGAGCCCTGATGGGAAAAATGAAGCCGTCCTGCCCGGAGGACAGGACGGCTTCATTTTTCTATTGAAGGACGGCCTTACTTGACGGCCATAGCATTCAGCTTCTTAGCCAGGGCACTTTTAAGGTTGGCGGCTTTATTCTTATGGATGATGCCGTTCTTGGCGAGTTTATCAACCATGCTGACCACATCACCCAGCTTGCCAGCTGCTTCGGCGGCATCTGTAATGGCCCGGAGGTCGCGGATGGCGTTGCGGGTTGTCTTGCCTTGGTAGCGGTTGCGCTCACGACGCTTGGACACCTGCCGGACATCTTTCTTGGTAGCCTGATGATTTGCCATGTTAATAGAGTTGCCCCTTGGGGTCGGCAAAGTTAGGCGCTGTGACCGGAATTACCAAATTCGATGCTGCCGCCGGGAGATGGATGCCTTGCGATGCCAATGGCTGTCAGGTATCCGCGCTCGGCTCGCCTGTAGAACGCTTTTCCGCCGTCTGTCAGGGCAGAAAGGCCATACAGGATGTGTATACGGGTCGCCTTTTCCCTTTTTTTGACAGATATTTGCGGGCGCTTCGTGATCCGCCGCTATCCTATATATATACATGAGAGACTTCAGCTATATCACACACTCCCACCCCTCTTATATAGAGGAAGAGTACCGGGTATTCCAACAAAACCCCGGACAGATCGACCCCGACCTGCGTAAATTCTTCGAAGGCTTCGACTTCGCCGCCACGCACGGGGTGTGGCCGGCCGCAGCCGCAATGCAGAGCGATGTCCAGGATGATCAATCTGCCGATTGGCGCAAAGAACTGGGCGCCTACCGCCTCATCCTCGGTTACCGAAACAAAGGTCATCTCATCGCGCGGACCAACCCCATCCGGCCACGGAAAGACAGGGGTGCCAACCTCGACCTACCCTTCTTCGGGCTTGAGGAAGAAGATCTACAAAGGTCCTTTTATGCGGGACATCACATCGGACTGGGAAAGGCCACCCTTCAACAGATCCTCTCCCACTTGCAGCGCTGCTATGCCACCCATGTAGGGGTTGAGTTTAAATACATCTCAGACCAGGCGAAAGTTGACTTCCTCACCCACGAGGTAGAAGAGGGCTTCCACAGATCGCTGCCGCTGGCGAAGAAGAAGCGCATACTCGAGAAATTAAACCAAGGCGTGATCTTCGAGAAATTCCTGCACACCAAATACATCGGGCAAAAACGGTTTTCGCTGGAAGGCGGGGAGACGACCATTGCCGCGCTGGACGCCATCATCTCCCGCGCCGCCGGGGAAGGGGTGCAGGAAGTTGTCATCGGCATGGCCCACCGCGGCCGCCTCAATGTCCTCGCCAACATCATGGGTAAGACCTATGCGCAGATCTTCAGTGAGTTTGAAGGCACCTTCACTCCCGACCAGACGATGGGCAGCGGGGATGTCAAATACCACATGGGCTACGGCTCCGAAGTGCAGACCTCCGAAGGCCACGTGGTGAGCCTTAAGCTCATACCCAACCCCTCCCACCTAGAGGCCGTTGACCCCGTCGTGCTCGGCTTCTCCCGCGCCAAGGCCGACGTGCTCTACGACAGCCAGTACGAGAAGATACTGCCCATCCTGATCCATGGAGACGCCTCCATTGCCGGCCAGGGTATCGTCTACGAAGTGCTGCAGATGTCTAACCTGGAAGGGTATTATACAGGTGGGACCATCCATTTTGTGATCAACAACCAGATCGGCTTTACAACCGACTTCGAAGATGCCCGCAGCGCCGACTACTGCACCTCGCTGGCGGCCATGGTGCAGGCCCCTGTGTTGCATGTCAACGGCGACGACCCCGAGGCCGTCGTCAAATGCGTGGAATTGGCCGTGCAATATCGTCAGCGCTTTCATTCCGACGTATTCATTGACATGGTCTGCTACCGCCGCCATGGACACAACGAGGGCGATGACCCCAAGTTCACGCAGCCGCATCTCTACGAACGCATCGAGCGCCACCCCAACCCCCGCGAAGTCTATTTCCAACAGCTTCTCGATAAAGGTGAGACGGATGCCCAGGAGCTGGCAAGGGAGATGGAGAAGAAATTCTGGTCCGACCTGCAGGAACGGCTCGACGAAGTCAAGCAAAATCCTCTTCCCTACCATTACCAACAGCCCGAGTTGTGGTGGAAGCAGCTCCGCAAGGCACTCCCCGAAGACTTCCTGTCTTCTCCCAACACCAGCGTCGACCCCGCCGTCCTCGCCAGTATTTTTGATGCCATCATGGCCTGGCCAAACGACTTCAAACCCCTTGCAAAAGTCGAGAAACTGCTGCTGGACAAGCAAAGGCTCTTCCAGTCAGAAGGGCGCATCGACTGGGCTACAGCGGAGCTGTTGGCCTATGGTAGCCTCCTGCTGGAAGGAAAAGATGTGCGCATGAGCGGCCAGGATGTCCGTCGCGGCACGTTCTCCCACCGGCATGCCGTGCTCCGCGACGAACAGACAGACGAAAGCTACAATCGCCTCAGCCAACTGCCAGCTGCCAAGGGGCAATTCAGAATCTATAACTCCCTCCTCAGCGAATATGGCGCCCTAGGCTTCGAGTATGGCTATGCCTTGGCAACGCCCCAGACGCTGGTCTTATGGGAAGCTCAGTTCGGAGATTTCTGCAACGGCGCTCAGACGATGATCGATCAGTTCATTAGCAGCGCCGAACAGAAATGGAACCGCATGAACGGCGTCGGGATGCTCCTGCCGCATGGCTATGAAGGACAGGGGCCTGAGCATAGCAGCGCCCGCATGGAACGCTTCCTGCAGATGTGCGCAGAACTCAACATGGTAGTGACCAATGTCACGACCGCTGCCAACCTTTTTCACTTGCTGCGCCGTCAGCTGGCATGGCCCTTCCGTAAGCCGCTGGTGAACTTCTCGCCAAAGGCCAACCTGCGCCACCCCGGCAGTCAGTCGCCTGTCCATGCCTTTACCACCGGCAGCTTCCGAGAGCTACTCGACGACGAAAGCGTCTCAGACCCTCAGGCCGTACAGAAGGTACTGCTCTGCAGCGGCAAACTTTTCTTCGAGCTCGCTGAGCAGCGGCAGAAGCGGGTTGTCGAAGGTATCGCCATCATTCGCCTCGAGCAGCTGTACCCCCTGCCGGCCGGCCAGCTGGAATCGCTGAAGGCTCGATATCCTAGGGCCAAATGGCTGTGGGTGCAGGAGGAGCCGCTCAACATGGGCGCAGCCTCATACCTACAGTCAAACTGGAAGGGTACGCCCTTCGGCATCATCAGCCGCAAGGCCAGTGCCTCCACCGCCACGGGATACGCGAAGATGCATACCAAAGAACAGACTGAGCTCATAGAGACAGCCCTGTACATTTAAACTTACAAACCTGAACAGTCAAACGAAGATTTAACGCTATGATCGATATCAAGATCCCCACGGTAGGGGAATCCATCAGCGAAGTGACCCTTGCGCGGTGGGTTAGAAAAGAGGGCGACTGGGTGGAGCGGGATGAAGTGATCGCAGAATTGGAGAGCGAGAAGGCCACCTTTGAGATCAACGCCGAACAGGCCGGCCTCCTGCACCTACATGCCAACGAAGGGGATATCCTTCATATAGGCGACGTCGTCTGCCGCATCGACGAAACGGCCGAGCGGCCTGCCGGACAGCAACCCGACATCGTGGAAATGCCATCGCCTACGGAGGCCGAGCCAACGCCGAAGCCAGCTACCCCCGAGACGAAGGCCACCCCAGTAGCCGCCGCCATCATGGCAGACAAACAGGTAGATCCCGGGCAGATACAGCCCAGCGGAATCGGCGGGCGCATCCTCAAGCAGGACGTCCTGGATGCATTGGCGTATCCCGGTCGCCGGACGGATATGCCTCTGTTCGGACGCACAGAACGCCGTGAACGGATGAGCAACCTCCGCCGCACACTCTCCCGACGACTCGTAGAGGCTAAGAACAGCACGGCCATGCTTACGACCTTCAACGAGGTCGACATGAGCCAGGTCATGGAGATACGTGCCCGCTATAAAGACGCCTTCAAGCAGACGCATGGCGTGGGCCTCGGCTTCATGAGTTTCTTCACAAAGGCCTGCACCTTCGCCTTGCAGGAATGGCCGGCCGTGAATGCATACATCGATGAGGAAGAGATCGTCTACCACGACTATTGCGACATCTCCATCGCCGTCTCTGCCCCCAAGGGCCTGGTAGTGCCCGTGGTGAGGAATGCCGAAAGCCTGAGTATGGCAGAGATAGAGCGGAAGGTCGTAGAGCTGGCCAGCAAGGCGCGGGAGAACAAACTTACGCTGGAAGAGATGCAAGGCGGTACTTTCACCATCACCAACGGCGGCGTCTTCGGCTCGCTGATGAGTACACCCATCATCAATATCCCACAGTCTGCCATCCTGGGGATGCATAAGATAGAGGAGCGGCCGGTCGTCGCCAAAGGACAGATTGTTGCACGCCCTATGATGTACCTGGCCCTCAGCTACGATCACCGCATCATCGACGGCCGCGAAAGCGTCGGCTTTCTAGTGCGTTTCAAAGAACTGCTCGAGAACCCCGCCACACTGCTGATGGGCAAAGACCCTGTGAGTAGCCTCCTCGAGCTGCCCTGACCTGGTGCGCCTACCCCTGCCAACTATGCCGGAGCGCCCAAGCCAATACCTGGAATCCCGCCTTCGCACGGCAGAGGTCATCCTGTCTCATTACGACGGGACGCTTCCCTTCCCCCTCCACCTGAAAGCCTTTTTTCGTGATAACCGGCGCTATGGCTCTCGCGACAGGCGCGAAGTGGCAGCCCTCTGCTTTGGGTACTTCCGCCTTGGCCACGCACTGTTGGGACTGCCGATGCGACAGCGCATCGAAGCAGGTATGCTCATCGACACCGCCGACGGTGCGTTCGATGCGCTGACAGATCGTCATCCCGATTTCCACCTGGAAGACATCCTCCCAATCCGGGACCTTCTCAGCGCGGGCCTGGACAACTCTTCCTTCCTTCATTCCCACCTGCGGCAGCCAGAACTTTTTATCCGCATCCGCCCGGGTAGAAGGAAAGAGGTACTGCACACGATCACATCTTCGGGTATCCCATGCCGTGAAATATCCGAAACGACCCTTGCTGTGCCCAACGGGAGTTCTTTGGAAGTGCTGGGTCGACCCGACGATGCGTATGTGGTGCAGGACCTCTCATCTCAACGAACCGCCGATTGGATGCCGCCGCCTGAAGCGCTGCCTGCGAAACCTCTGGTACGTGACGTCTGCGCTGGCAGCGGCGGGAAGTCGCTGCTGGCCTGGGATAGGTATCCCGGCGCACGCATAGAGGCCTCAGACAGTAGGGCATCGATAATCGCCAATTTGGAAGTGAGGTTTCGGACAGCGGGCATAATGGATTTCTATGCATCAGTCGAAGATATCACGGTGATCAGTACACAAAAAAAGGATAGTCGTCGATTTGATCTCGTGATCGTCGATGCACCCTGCACGGGCTCGGGCACCTGGTCGCGCACGCCCTGGGACCTGCTGCTGTTCGATCCGTCATCCGTAGATCATTATACTATTCTGCAACGCCGCATCGCTGCGGCCGCGGCGCCCCTCGTGAGACCGGGCGGTCATCTTCTCTATATCACCTGCTCCGCTTTTGCTGCCGAAAACGAGGGCGTGTCTGCATTCATTGCTGCCGAGTGCGGACTGCTGCCTGTGCGGTCGGGACTGCTGCCGGGATATATGCAACGCGCTGATACTATGTATGCAGCCCTCTTCACTTCAGATGGTAGATGACCCGTTGGTGTTTGATCGGTGTAGTTCAGTATTCAGAATTCTTTCGGAAGGCATCACCACCGCTATCTCTGGCATCAAGATCTCTCCGGCGACTACCTCTGCTTGACGGCGGAGGGCTGTCCTGCTCGTACCGCCTATTGGTTCTAAGGTCCGTGAGCTAGTAATTTTGGATGTTATTTTATAAAGAATAAATAAGCGCCACAAGGGTGACGCGGACAGCGGGGCACATCTATTGAATGCACATCGAGTGTTAAAATCCTACTCTCTTTCAGCCTGTCATCAGGCGTATTTCTGCCGCATTACGATGTACTTTGCGATCTTGATTTTAGCATACAGCAGACGGGAGTAGTGACTTAGCATCCTCTTTATGCCCCCCATTGGAATGTTATCATAGTAGTAACTCTCAAAAAATTGGAGAATATCGTACCGAAGGTATTTTCGAAAATCTACCGGTTTGATGCCTGCCCAGTGTAGGATAAGCGGGTATCCTTCCGTATTCTTGATTTTTTCTAGTTCGATCTCTTTTGCCATTGGAACGCCTGGCCAATGCCAGAAGTCTTCGTAAGCCAGATTTATTTTTCTCTTTTGTTGGCATTTCCAAAGGACATAGTTTATAATCCCTTGATCTGAATGCTTGAAAATGTCAGGGTACAGATTTTTATATCTATTTTCGAAGCTCATCACTGTGGAGAAATCATCCTGAGTCAACAGGTCACTGGAAATGACAATCTGCCCTGTGTTGAAGGCGAATCCGGGAAATTCATATAAAGGATCAAGAGCCTTTGCTTTTTTTATGTCTAGATAATTTGAATTCACATTCTGACTGTCTTCAGGCTCTCCTTGTATGCCAGTGACTATAAAGTCCGCATCTATGGCGTTGAGCCTTTGCAACACCCTTCCCAGGAATACAACATCCGAGTCTACAAAAAGATACTTCTCCTTAATTGGATGGAATATGAGTGCATACTTACTCCAGCCCCATCCGAAATGTTTTAATGGGGTATTGAATACCTTACATTTCCAATAATTCTCGAATTCAATTACGGGGAAATCACCCTGGCTGAGATCTTTCAGCAGAAGCACCTCCACTTCCGGATACCAATAGCGAATGCTGGCCACGCAGGTCCGAACCAAGTGAATATCCTTTTTAAAACAGCCGATAACGACTTTCTCAATCATCTGAAATGGTTGCGTGGGAGAAAAAATTTTCTCTTTGGTTAAATGAAGGTAGTAAAATCGGGGGTTTTATTATTTCCTTCATGGTGCTGATCTTTTTATATCAATCTCTTGTAAAGGTCCTGGCTACTTAACCCTCCTTTCGTAACGAGGAACACAGGTGTTTCTGAAGTATCCTGACCATCTCTTTGGTCGAATCGAAACTTCGATGGATATGCCCTTGCCAAAGAGTGCATGGGTTCAGTAGATTTTTGCAGCTCTCCTTGCAACAAATCATTCGGTGTATCTCTGTAAGTGAATGCGATGAATTGTTCGTTTTATGGATTGGACCAATCTTGGAGGAATATCCAAAATTCATTTGATCGTAAGGCCCAAATCTTATCCCTGCCGCGAATAGAATCCTATCCACCGCAGAGGATTTTGTCTATGTTGGAACTTGGGTTCTCAAAAGGCTATCGATGTTCTGCCTAGAGCGACTTCAATTTTTTCGTCCGCTTGCCTTCCGGGTAGCTTCATCGTCTTTCGAGTGGTCTCAGAGGATGCTCCGTTCACAGCCGTTGCATCCCGGGAATGTCAGTTGTTGGCGATAAAGCTGAGTGTCAGTGCAAAGCTGCCGGGCTCGTAATAGCCGGTTGCGGAGCTTGCGTTAGGGGGTTGCCAGACTTCATGCATGACTTCACGGTATACAAGTCCCAGCCCTTTGGCATAGACCTCCATCGATCGGTCGATGGATGAGTAACGATTCCTGTCTGCCGGGTTGCCGATGCGGTCGTCTTGCTGTAGCACGGTCAAGGCCTCGGGATAGAGTCGGTCGCTGGCCTGCCAGGGCTTGCCGGCATTGAGGTAGGTAAAGCGCCATCCCTCCAGGTATTGACGGGCTGGGTCGCTGGTGGTGTTGATAAATCGGTTGCCCGCCCAGCGGTAGCCTTCGCGGATGGGGTCAACTAGGCGGATGACGCGGTTATTGTCCTCCAGCCATTCCAGCGTGTTGCCAGCAGGGATGGCCAAAAACTGGTCTTGATCAGTCCATCGGGTGGTGTCTGCCGGATGGCGGAATGACCGGATGATACGCCATGCCATTCGGCCTTGCTGATCACGCGTGGGGCCATCGACCCTGTCTCGAACGAGGTAAGACCTGACTTTTTTGGCAGTGCCCTGTATCGGATAGATGGTTGAATCTAGCCGATAGTAGATCGAACGGCCTGCCTCCAGTGGCATGTATTGTGGGATGCTGCCAGCGACAGGCAGGTCTTCCGACCGGGTACAGCCCCATAGGAAGGGGATCATCAGCAGCACAATGGGGTACGGCAGATAGGCGCTCAGGGGGGTGATGGGCGTGGGGATGCTAGGTCGAAGGCTTTTCAAGGTATGCAGGGATGGGCTGGGCCCCATTTGGATATGATATTGACTTAATATCAAACAAGCTGAACGCTACCCGGTACGGATTATTGCGCAGGATCAGGAGAATGCGGGTAGCCCAGAACGATATCGGTGGATGGTGCCCCCGCCTAGGACATCATCTCCCTCGTAGAAGACGGCCGACTGGCCAGGGGCTACGCCTTTGGCATGTTGCAGAAAATGCACGCGAATGTTGCCTGCATCGTCGTAGCCCAATGTCCCTGCCGTGCCCTGGTCTCGGTAACGGATCTTGATGGTGGCTTCGAAGCCTTCCGGAATCTGGTCGTATTTGATGTGATTGACCTTGCCTACGAGCATCTCACTCCGTTCGAGGTCCTCCTCGTCGCCGAGAACGACGGTGTTGGTTTCAGGGATGATCTCGGTCACGTAGACGGGCTTGCCCAGTGTGATGTCGAGTCCTTTTCGCTGTCCGACGGTATAAAAAGGATATCCCCGGTGTTTGCCCAGGATGCGCCCGGACTTGTCGACGAAGGTGCCGCCTGCGACTTGCTGCTCCAGTCCTTCGACATGGCGACTCAGGAAGCCTCGGTAGTCGTTGTCGGGCACAAAGCAGATCTCGTAGCTCTCGCTTTTCTTCGCCAGTTCAGGGTAGCCGAATTCTTCGGCCATGTGTCGTATCTCGGATTTCCGGTATCCTCCGAGGGGTAGCAGGGTACGAGAGAGCAGGTCTTGCTGGAGACCCCATAGGACATAGCTCTGGTCTTTGGTCTCGTCGATGGCGCGCGAGACGACATAGCGTCCGCCCTCTGTGGGGCGTATCTTGGCATAGTGGCCTGTGGCGATGTAGTCGCAGCCCATCGCGTCCGCTCGTTTCAGTAGGGCCCTCCATTTGATGTGGGTGTTACACATCACGCAGGGGTTGGGTGTCCGGCCAGCTAGGTATTCGTCTACGAAGTTGCGGATGACGAAGTCGCCAAACTCCTCCCGGATGTCGAGGATAAAATGCGGGAAGCCATGGTGGACGGCAGCAGCCCGGGCATCGTTGAAAGAGTCGAGGTTGCAGCAGCCTGTCTCTTTTTTGCTGCCTCCGGTATGGGCATAGTCCCAGGTCTTCATGGTGATGCCCACGACCTCATAGCCCTGCTTGTGCAGCAGCAGGGCGGTGACGGTGCTGTCGATGCCACCGCTCATGGCTACCATGACTTTTCCTTTCTGGCTCACCTGATTACAAAGGTACGTCGGACTATCCTTGGCCAGCTAACCATTTCCTCCTTTAAAAGGTGAAAAAAATGGTCATAAAAAGAGGTTTTCAACAAGGAGCTGGCCCGTTGCAAAGGCGATATTGCACTCAGAAAATCATACATATGGTAAAGCTTCAAATCATCGGGAACCTGGGGAAAGATTGCATCACCAACATGGTGAGTGGGAGGAACGTGATCAATTTCAGCGTCGCCCATACAGAAAAGTATAAGGATAGCGCCGGCATGCAGAAGGAGAAAACGCTATGGGTGGAGTGTGCCTACTGGACAGACCGGACGGGCATCGTCCCATACCTCAAAAAAGGTCAGACGGTCTATGTGGAAGGCACGCCCGAAGTACGTACCTATACCCGCAACGACGGTACGGCTGGCGCTTCGCTGACGCTTCGGGTACAGAGCGTGCAGCTCATCGGTGGCACCTCGCGCAGCGAAGGGGGTGACATGAATGGCATGGCTGAGCGTTTCCCTTCTAGCACGGAAGCGCCCCTGCCCGCCCCGGCTGCCGGCGCGGATGACGACCTCCCTTTCTGAGTTATATAGACTCGGAGGAGTGTAGCTGCACTTTCAGTCTTTCACTGCCCGCGTTCGTAGGCCTCTATGAGGGTTTCAAGGTCGGCCCGTTCGATGGGTCGCCTGCTGTCATCCAGGTTGAGGACGATGAAGTATCCTTTGGAGGGTCCTGGAGCCTTCCGGAAGGCCTCTGTCAGCCTGAGTTGTTCGCTGTCACGGAGTAAGCCTGTTTGGGGGTCCCAGTCTTCCGGCGCACAGAGGCATCCGAGCGTCGGCGAGATTGGGTGAAAGGGTTGCCCCCAAAAAAAGGATGGGTCGATGGTCGTGCCGTGGGCAATGATCTCAGTACGTCCTGCCTGCCCGGCGGCATAGGCCTCCCAGGCAGGGGCATAGGCCCTCCAGCCCTCCGGCAGGAGGTATGCATAGGAGGCTTTTGGTTCCGACGTGTCGGCTGGCATCTGGAAATAACCCTTCCATCCGTCTTCAAAGGGCATCGTCAGCTGCAGGTTTGGCGTCGGGCCGATGAAGCGGTTTGTCGACTGCCCGATGCCCTGTATGCTGAAGATTCCCTGGGGCGTATTGCCGTTGGTGATGAAATAGGGGAGGTTGGAGCCGGAGCGCGCCAGTTGTCGGAAGAGCAGAAGCCTCCCGGCGGAGTCGCGTACAAACCGACCGTCACTGCCCTGCACGGCTGCCAGCCCCGGCTGGTCGCGGTCCCAACGCTGGAAGGAATAGACGGTCTTGATGCCAAAGGAATGCTGATAGCGGAATATGTCTCCGACATCTGGCGGCGGAGCCTTCTCTTTCTGATCCGCAGCATGGAGAAAGGACTGCAGCGAGGATAGGATAGGATGCGCATCCGCCTGCGGCCACCGGCTTCGCATCCTGGCCAGCAGGGCACTGCGGTTGGCAGGGTCGCTGCGCTGTAGGTACAGACAGATCATCGCAAACAGCTTAGGGTGTGCCTCTGCTTCGAGCAGGGCCAGCAGCCCGCTCTCAAAGCCAGCTGGATGAACCGTATAGAGTGCCTCCAGAAAGGCCCGCCTCGTCTCCGTCTCCAACAGGCGGTAGTGCTGCAGGCACCGACGCAAGAGGGTTTCGATCCGTGGGTCTGCGGGCATAAACTGGCTGATTGCCCAGCAGGCCGACTGATACCGGTATTCGTTCTCGGGGTTTAAGGGTAGGGCGAGGGTCTCCCCCAGGGTACGGTCACGCAGGTGCTGCCGCAGTTTGTCGCGTTCCGACTGCAAGGCGATGTCTGCAAACAAAGGTTGGAGGCTAGGGGAGGCTGTTTGTGCGAGCAAAGACCATGGACATGTCCAAACGATCAAGAGCATGAAAATCCACCTCATGCCCTAAACTTACGGTATGACAAGGATTCTGCTCCCTCTGTTGGCAGGCTTCAGCTATTTTTGCCCATATGGATCAAAAACTGTCCTATCCTACGTTGCAGGCGTTTGTACGAAGTGTCTTTTTAGCAATGGGTTGTCCGTCGGCCGATGCCGAGACGGCCACTGCCTCCTTGCTGGCGGCGGACCTGCGGGGGATCGACTCGCATGGAGTGGCCCGACTTTCCGGGTATGTGCGCCTCTGGGAAGCCGGCCGCGTCAATGCCCGGCCAAACATCCAGGTGGTGCATGAATCGCCATCCACTGCCGTTGTCGATGGCGATGCTGGCCTGGGGCTTGTGGTGGCCCCCTGGGCCATGCAGGTCGCCATCCGAAAAGCCCAGACCGCAGGTACGGGCTGGGTGGCCGTCCGTCACAGCAACCACTTCGGCATCGCCGCCCACCATGCCATGCAGGCCCTCGGCCATGGGATGATCGGAATGGTCATGACCAACGCCAGCGCACTGGTGGCACCCACCTTCTCCCGCGAACGGCTGCTCGGCACAAACCCCATCTGCGTGGCCATCCCGGCCGGAGAGGAGCCACCTTTCGTAGCCGACATGGCGACCACCACCGCCGCCAACGGAAAACTTGAAATCCATTCCCGCAAAGGCATCCCCACGCCCACCGGTTGGATCCAGGATGCGGCAGGCCATTCTACCACAGACCCCGATGCGCTGAAGGCCGGTGGAGCCCTCCTGCCCCTGGGAGGCGACTGCGCGCATGGCAGTCATAAAGGCTATGCCCTCGGGGCCATCGTCGACATCTGGTCCGGGGTCCTCGCAGGAGCAAATTTCGGACCCTGGGTGCCCCCCTTCCCCGCCTATGTGCCCATGCCTGAGGGACAGCCGGGCAAAGGCCTGGGACATTTCCTGGGGGCCATGCGGGTGGACGCCTTCCGCAGCGAGGAGGCCTTTCGGGCAGATATGGACCGGTGGATCCGACGCTTCCGCTCCGCCCAGACCGTCGAGGGGCAAGAAAAAGTTTTGATACCCGGAGATCCGGAACGGGAAATGGAAGCCATCCGGCTAGTCAACGGCATCCCCCTAGCTTCATCCATCATCGAAGATCTCCAGCGCACAGGAGCTGCCTTCGGCATTGAATGGGCGTGAGCATGCCAACGGAAGGGTGTGACAGGTTGCAATCAGCTCTGTTGACTATCGCCTTGCTACAAACTGAAAGGCGAACAGATCGGCATCTGTCAGGAAGAAACGCAGCCGAACAATCTTTCCAGACCATTCACTAAGTTTTTTCTGCCCAGCCCACTTGACTGTTCGCTGCAGTTCATTGCCCACCATGTCGGTGCAGTCGGAAGCTGAAAACCCTGGGAGGGCTCGCCCATCCACATCGGTGAGCTCTACACGTACAGAACCGGCTGCCGAAGTTGAGTAATTAATCAATAGCTGACTTCCAGAAAAGGTGAAAGGCCGGGTCAGCAGCGAGCCACCTCGATGATCTGCCTGGGCAGATGCCAGTCCGTCAGGACGGAATGTATAGCGGCGGAGATGCACATCTTCCTGAGCATAGTTCTGCACGACATACATCGACATCTCCTCCGGGCCAGTCCTTACCAGGTTGAGGGCAGGGAAGTTTGACCGAGATATCCAGTTGGCATATCCCATGCCTGGCTTGACCAGCGAAGTAAGAAAGGTTCGGTCCATCTTTGTCCCACCCCTGGAACTGAGCAGTACCACGTCGGAAGCCTCCCGGCGGGTCTCCTCGCGATATTTGGGGTCTAGCGACAAAGTTTCTGCCTGTGCAGCCGTCAGCACCTCCCGGCCCGTCACCAACCTGGCAGCGGTCGATACATAAATGTGAGGGGCGTCTGGGAAAGGGGCTGTCTGGTTGATATATAGATGTTCAATCGACGACTTTCCAAAATCGATGGCTCCCTCGCTCTTCCACTGTCGGAAATCACTTGAGCTGGCCCTGCTTATGGTGCGAAAACCTTTGAATTCTCCATCTGTCCATGTCCTGAAATAACATACATACCGTTGTTCGTGCTCAGACCAGAAAGAGACATTCTGTGAGTCGAAGACACCTTCTCGGTAAACAGCGGTATCGCAGAGTCGCCTCCAGTGGATGCCATCAGCCGAGATATAGGCATACAGCCCCCCTTTTATCCCCCCGAGTGCCTTATACCGTTCTTCGCGAGGAGTCCCAGGGCGGGTGTCAATGAAAGGGCTGAAGTTGTGCACGGCAAAATCTCCGCTGGCATTCGTCAGGATCACATTATTTGCATGGGACCCATCAATCTCGAAGAGCCCCAGGGCTGGCTTTTGCCATCTCACGCCATCCTTTGACTCGGCATAGGCAGTAACCTGAAAGCCCCGGTCAGTCTTGCTTCCGAGTCCAGCCCGATAGTAGAGTTGAAAACCTTTCTCTGATTGTAATACGGTCGCGTAGGTGCAGTGCTTCTCCTCCCATCGTGGATTATTGAATGCCAGGATGGGGCCCCTGTCAATCGGCGGATGCATTACCAGTCGAACCTGGTCGAGCTGGTCGATCATGTAATGATCGACGAATAACTCCCGCCGCATACCCATATGAATGACTGTATCATCCTTTGCCTTAAGCCTAATCTTGTGGGCTTCGATGAAATCTTTTCTGTCGGTTGAAACCTCCGGCGCTTGGATCGAGGTCCATCCGGCAAGCATCGAAAACAAAGTCAGGCTTGGCAGGAGATACGTTTTCATAGTGCCAGGATTATTGGCTCACGTGAAATGGAGGATGATGAGTGGGCTAGTCCACTGCACAGTTGGTGATAGCCCTCGGGATCCAGCGGTTGCACTTGCGGGGTGGTCGACAGCGGCCGCCCCACAAAGAACCATTGCATGGCAGCACTTTCTTGTTTACTGACAAGATAGGCCATTTCGACAGAAGCCCAGTCTATCTCACCATCGTACAAATGAGTACTCCTTCCCATCCCTTTCGTAAAATTACATCTTCGTCAGTACCTTCGCGACTTTCGAAACATGGCTTCTCCGAGCATGTGCGGTCCGAATGGCACTCATGCGAGAAACCTTCAACCTGCAGGTATGAAAATCATGAAGTTTGGCGGCACATCCGTCGGTAAGCCGGAGCGGATGCACCAGGTGGCCGACCTCGTCACCCGCGATACAGAAACCAAGATCGTCGTGCTCAGCGCGCTGAGTGGCACCACCAACACCCTCGTAGCCATCGGTGAAGCCCTTGCCAAAGGCGATCGCGACACTGCCCGTGAAGTCATCGACCGGCTCGAAGCGCATTATGCCGGCTTCATCACCAGCCTGCTGGCAGAAGATGCATCCCGCGCCAAGGCTACCGCCATCATCCGCGAGCATTTTGAATTCCTACGCATCATCCTGCGCATCTCTTTCAACGACGCCCTCAGCAAAGACATCCTCGCCCAGGGAGAGTTGATGAGTACCAAACTCTTTTCGATCTACCTCGAAGAGAAAGGCATTCGCCACGAGCTACTACCGGCCCTTGAGTTTATGTCTATTGATGCGTACGAAGAGCCTCACGTCCCGGAAATCCAGCAGAGACTAGAGCAGATCCTTGCCAAGCACCCCGGCGTCGGACTCTTCATAACCCAAGGATATATCTGCCGCAATGCCCGCGGGGAGGTCGACAACCTAAAGCGCGGCGGCAGCGATTATTCAGCCTCTTTGATTGCCGCTGCGGCAAACGCCTCCCTTTGTGAAATTTGGACAGACATCGACGGCATGCACAACAACGACCCCCGCATCGTCGATCAGACCTATCCCATCGACCAGCTCAGCTTCGACGAAGCCGCAGAACTGGCCTACTTCGGCGCCAAGATCCTGCACCCCGCCTCCATCTGGCCGGCCCAACACTATAAAGTGCCTGTGCGCCTCCTCAACACCATGCAGCCCGACGCAAAGGGAACATCCATCGTCGAAGAAGCCGGTTCGCAGGGTGTAAAGGCCATCGCTGCCAAAGATGGCATCATCGAAGTACGCGTCAAGAGCAGCCGGATGCTTCTGGCCTATGGCTTCCTGCGGAAAGTATTTGAAGTGTTTGAAAAATATCGGACACCCATCGATATGATCACCACTTCTGAGGTGGCCGTCTCCCTTACCATCGATAGTGCCGTACACCTCGACGCCATCGTCCGGGAGCTGGAGCCTTTTGGAGATGTCGAGATCTGCCGCGAGCAGAGCATTATAGCCATCGTCGGCAATCAGATTGCACAGACACCGGACGTCCTCGCCAAAGTCTTCAGCTCCCTCACCCAAGTGCCAGTGCGCATGGTGAGCTATGGCGGAAGCGATAATAACATCTCCATTCTTATTCCGGGTGCAGCGAAGCAAGAGACCTTGCAGCGACTCAACAAAGGGCTTTTCGGCCTCGGCAGAGCATCCTAGCCTTTCCCGTCTGCGCATGACTGAGAGATGGTCATCCTAACAGAGTCGCCTGGCACTGGCGACGGGAAGGAAGGCATCGCGGAAGTCAAATAAAATTAAGGTCATACACAAAGCCCAGCGTAGCATTAACCCAGCCTTATTTTTCTTTTTAGGCTAACTTGATCATTCTTGGATCCTTTCTAACTCATTTCAATCCGACTGCATGCAGACATTCAGAGGGTTTTTTCTATGGCTCGCTGGGGTCATTGCTTATCCTTTTGCTCCTGTTTCTTCCCAGGCCCAAGCCATGCGGAGGCCGAACATCGTCGTATTCCTTGTCGATGACATGGGCTGGCAGGACTGTTCCGTTCCCTTCGACCGTCAGCGCACCCTACTGAACCAACGCTTCCGCACGCCGGCCATGGAGCGCCTCGCCGCATCCGGTGTGAAGATGACCAGTGCTTACACTTCTCCCGTATGCACGCCTAGCCGGGTGAGTATGATCACAGGGATGAACGTCACCCGCCACCATGTGGTCAACTGGACCTCACCGTTCAGAGACCAGAATACGGATAACCCTGACCGTGAACTACAGTCTGTCGTATGGAACCACAACGGTCTAAGCCCGGTGGCTGGCATCCCTTCCACCATCCATGCCACCCCCCTCCCATGGATCCTCAGCCAGGCCGGCTATTACACCATCCATGTCGGCAAGGCCCACTGGGGCTCGAGCGGCACGCCCGGCTCCAACCCGCTGGCATTGGGCTTCCAGGTCAACATCGCCGGCAAGTCGACGGGACACCCGCAGAGCTATCTCTCCGAAGAGAACTACGGCAATGTCCCGCAGAAGCCGACCATCAACGCCGTGAGCGACTTGCAGGAGTACCATGGCACTGGCATCTTCCTCACCGAGGCCCTTACTCGCGAGGCCTTACGCGCCCTTGACGCCCCGGTACGCAACGGCCAGCCTTTCTTTCTACATCTCTCGCACTACGCCGTGCACACGCCCATCATGGCCGACCCCCAATATCTGCAGCGGTACCTGCGGCAGGGCCTAGACTCCGTCGAAGCCGCCTATGCCACACTCGTCGAAGGAATGGACAAAAGCCTGGGCGACCTGCTCGACTACCTCCGCGACCGGAAGGTAGAAGAAAACACTGTGATCGTCTTCCTGAGCGATAATGGCGGCCTCAGCCTCGCACCACCCCGCGGCGGCCAGCCCCATACCCAGAATCTGCCGCTGCGTGCCGGCAAGGGCTCCGTCTATGAGGGCGGCATCCGCGACCCCATCCTCATCCGCTGGCCAGGCGTCACCCAGCCAGGCACATCGATCCACGTACCCATCCATGTCGACGATCTGTTTCCCACCCTGCTCGACATGGCACGCATCACCGATGCCAGGCCCTTGCAGACGGTCGACGGACAGAGCATCGTTCCCCTGCTCAACGGCCGTCGCCGAGACCTCGGGGAACGCATCTTCTACTGGCATTATCCTGTCAAATGGATTGACAGCGACGGTCCCGGGATCAACTTTCACAGTGCCATACGCCGCGGCGACTGGAAGCTGGTCGTCTCCCTCCGCACCGGCAAGAAAGAACTCTACCACCTCCGCGACGACCTCCGGGAAGCGCATGACCTCGCTGCCGTCCGGCCCGACAAAGTACAGGAGTTGGCTGCCGCCCTCAGCGATCGCCTCCGTGAGATGGGCTCGCCCATGCCGCGCGTCCGGGCGACGGGTATGCCCTTGCCCTATCCCGATGGACAGTGACGCAGGCCTCAGACAAATAAGAACCAGCCTATGACTTGCCTCCTGCCCATCCTGCTCAGCTTTTCTCCGGTCACCGCCGACAGCCTGCCCGGCATGGATGCCATCCTTCGGGCTGAAACAATTGCTCAGGCCCGGCAGGCATTGCAGGAAGTACCTATCACGGTCACGGCTACCCGAAGCATACGTTCCGCCGGCGGGCTGCACGACTTCTTCTCGGAGGGCGACTACTGGTGGCCGAACCCCGTGCATCCCGACAGCCCCTATATCCAGCGCGACGGGATGACCAACCCCAGCAACTTCGTCGCGCACCGGCACGCGATGGTGCGGTTCAGTCGCATCATGGGCGCCCTGGGCTCGGGCTGGCTGCTCACGGGCGACGCGCGGTACGTGCGTCAGGCGATGCGCCACGCATCGGCCTGGTTCCGCGATACGGCCACGCGCATGAACCCGTCGCTGAACTATGCTCAGGCGGTGAAAGGCCGCTTCACGGGCCGCGCCGTCGGGGTGATCGATATGATCCAGATGATGGAGGTCGCGCAGACCCTGCATGTCATGTCAAGATCCAAGTATGCTGACACGGCCGTCTTGCGTCCGTCGCGCGACTGGTTTCGTGCATATATCGACTGGGTGAGTACCCATCCCTACGGTGTGCAGGAGTCGAAGGCCCTCAACAACCACGGTACCTGCTGGGTGATGCAGGTGGCTGTCTTCGCCCGCTTCACCGGCGATGCACCATGGCTCGACAGTTGCCGGCGCCGCTTCCGCGAACAGCTGCTGCCGGGGCAGCTCGATAGTCTCGGCCGTTTTCCGCGTGAGCTCGCACGTACCAAACCCTACGGCTACGCCCTGTTCAATCTCGACGCCATGGCCACGCTCTGCCATGTCCTGTCGACGCCTTCTGAAGACCTATGGGCCTTCCGGCTGCCCGGCGGACGCAACATGCGCAGTGCCGTCGAATGGATGCATCCCTTTGTGGCCGACAAGTCGCGCTGGCCCTACAAGCCCGATGTGATGTACTGGGACGAATGGCCGGTGGCACATCCTTTCCTGCTGTTTGCCTGTCAGCGGTTTGGTGTGATGGACTGGATGGAGACCTGGCGTCGGCTCCCGCATTTCCCGGAAGTGGAGGAGGTGATTCGCAACCTGCCGGTTCGGCACCCGCTGATCTGGCTCTAAGGCAGCGGTTTGTTAGATAGCCATCCTCCGGTCAGGTCTCTGCTTTTCGATTTCGGTTTACCCAGTATCCGAAGAGGGCGGCCGTGAAGAACATGATCAGACTGTATATGACCGGCGGTATGCTCATGTCGCTGTTGCCGATGACGCTGAGGGCTATGAAGATCGCCAGCGTCCCGTTGTGGATGCCGATCTCCATGCCTATGGCGATTGACTGCTTCTCGCTGATGCGGAATAGCTTGGGTATGAAGTAGCCGGTGGCAAGGCTGAGGAGGTTGAAGGCGAGGGCTGCCAGTCCTACCTGTCGGAAGGCTTCTGCGATATGACTTTTCTCTTTGAGGATAGACAGTACGATCACCCCTACCAGGAAGAGGGCGGAGGTGATCTTGACCGGCTTGTCAAGCCGCGCGGCCAGCTTGGGGGCCTTATTGCGTACCAACATACCGATCGCCACGGGTATTAGGATCATCACGCAGACTTCGAAGATCTTCCGAAACTGGAGGGGGATGGCCTGGTCAGATGCCAGCAGGCTGGCCATCGACAGGTTCACGATCAGTGGGAGGGTGAAGATCGAGACGACGCTGTTCACGGCGGTGAGCGTGACGTTGAGTGCGACGTCGCCTTTGGCGATATGGCTGTAGAGATTGGCAGTGGGACCGCCTGGCGAGGCAGCCAGTAACATCATGCCGACGGCGAGTACTGGCTCCAGGCCCCAGAGGCTGACCAGCCAGAAGCAGGCCAGCGGGAGGAGGATGATCTGGCAGGCCAATCCCACGGCGACGGCCGTGGGATATACCACGACCCTTTTAAAGTCGTCAATGACCAGGGACAGGCCCAGTCCCATCATGATGACGGCAAGCGCCACGGGCAGCAGGACAACAGAGAGAAAGCTGGCTTGCATATGATGTATTTAAGGATGATGGATGGTTCGTAAATTATCCATTAATGGTTCTGGCTTGCTTATTATCTTCCGAATATATGTTAATTAAAAATAGCATGCATCAATCACCCATTTCAAATGGATTGTAGCTGTACTCTATTTCCATATATTCGGTATAATAGATTGTAGTTGATTATGTTAAAAAAATTTTCTACATTCATCATTAGAATAAAACCTCTTAATCATGAGGAAAAAGCTAAAGTCAACAACTGCGGTTAGTCATTTTATCAGATTACTGGTAGCGCTGGTGACTATATTTTTCATTTATCCTGATTCGCTCCTAGCGGGGCGTCACGAAACGGTTGGGTATACCAGAATACGGCCTCATGATGCGGACACTACCATCCGGGGCACTATTGCGGATGACAGGGGTGGTTCTGTGGACGGTGCCACTATACGTGTTGTTGGAGCCAACACGACAGCTGTGAGTAACGTAAAAGGGGAATTTATCATTTCAGTCCCAAGCCTGCGGACAACCCTGGAAATCTCCTCGGTCGGCTTTTTAACCCAGACAGTACCCCTCAATGGGGCAGAGCGCGTACGCATTAGCCTAAAACCTGATGCGACAATCCTTAGCGATGTGGTGGTGACTGCCCTGGGATTGACGAGAAAGAAACGATCGCTCGGCTATGCCATGGCAGATATAAAAGGTGCGGATATAGCAAATAATGGAAGCGCCAACCTAGTAAGATCTCTTGACGGCAGAATGAGTGGCGTGAACTTTACTCAGGCGAGTACTGACCCAGCGGGCTCTGTATTCATTACCATTCGGGGAGCTACCAGTCTTAATCTCCCGGCCTCCACTTCAAAGAGCCAGCCCTTGTATATCATTGACGGTATCCCTCTTGGCAGGTCCGATATCACTAATAAGAATAATGTAGACTTTGGAAATCTCCTCTCACAGTTGAATCCTGAAGATATTGAGAGTATTTCGGTGCTGAAGGGTGCCAGTGCTGGTGCACTATATGGATCGCAGGCAGGCAACGGCGTAATTATGATCACGACAAAATCAGGGAAAGGAGCCAAAAAGGGTATCGGCGTCTCATTCAACACTTCAATGATTGTTGACAGGCCTTTCAACTTTTTCGAGACACAGACTATGTACGGCGTCGGTATCCGTGCAGGCGTTTATATCCCAGGTGGGGCATACGACTGGGGCCCCAAATTGGACGGATCTTTTAATATTACCCGATGGAATACATTGACACAAGCCAATGAGACTATACCATTTTTGGCCACACAAGAGAACCGCCTCCAAGAGTTTATGGTCAATGGATCGACTAATAACTACAACCTTAATGTTACAGGGAATTCAGATAGAGGTTCATTCCGATTCTCAGTAGGAAGGATGAACAATCGGGGTATCATGCCCAATAATGCGACCGACAGAATGACCTTCAACTTGAACGCGAGCTACGATATCACCCAAAAAATCAAGTTGACCGTTGCCAGTAACTATGTGACTCAGTTTTCTCCGAATAAGTCATCCTCCAACAACCAGGTAATTGAAATGCTGACGATGGACTACCTAGCGCATTTTCAGCCCATTAAGGAAATGAAGAATATCTGGCTGCGAGGATTTGAGGGCATCCGTCAGAATGCGCCACAATTTGCTCCTAATGGGTTGCCACAGGCTGATAATCCCTACATGTACGCTTATGGTGAGTTTAACACCTACAGAAAAGATAACTTCTTCGGAAAGGCTGAACTTGAATGGCAATTCATAAAGCCTTTAAAGCTTCTTCTTCGCTCCGGTATGAATTACGATGGGGACAATTATGAGTACAAACTGCACAAGGGTTTTACCAGTGTCGCTAATCGAGACGGTAGATACTCCGTAGAAACACAGAATGCTTATTCGGTTAACTCGGATGTCATGTTGCTATGGAATAAGAGTTTCAAAAAAATCTCTACAGAAGCGACGCTGGGGTATAATTATGTATATGGCAACACCTACTCGTACACCTCAAAGGCAGACAGGTTGGTGCGGCCCAATGACTTCAGTCTGGGCAACGCCGTAGCTGGTACTCTCTCATCCACTAATACCTGGAATATCGGAAAAACGCAGAGCGGGTACTTTAACACCACGATTGGATATGACAACCAGGTCTACTTGGACCTTTCCGGTCGTTATGATATGAGCGGAATTCTAGAGGAAGACAAGAACCATCACTTTTACCCTTCAGCATCTCTAAGTTGGCTCGCTTCTGAGAGCCTTAAACTTCCATCTTTTGTCAGCCTGGTAAAATTGCGTGGTGGTATCGCACAGGTTGGTCATGGTATCGGGAAGCCTCGAAGCAATAATACCTACAGCTTCAACCCGGTAGACTATGGCGCTGTGAAGATTCTGAATATTGGGGGCCAGCTGGTGGACCCTAATATTCAGACGGAAGTGTCGACTACCTATGAGGGCGGTATTGACCTTAGCTTTCTGCAGAGGCGGATTTCTATGGATATCACACTTTTTCAAAAAACGCATGAAAACCAGCAGGATTTTATCCCTACCTCACCCGGCACTGGGTATGGAGGGATGCTCACAAATGTGGGTACAGTACAGTCGAAAGGCATTGAGATTGGGCTGAACCTGGTGCCCGTTAAGACTAAGAAATGGACATGGGATCTTTCTGCATACTTCACAAAAGTGGATGCGCACATCCTGAAGCTATCAAAAGCCTATGTTCCCAACGGATATACATTTTACGGTAATGGGCCTAACATATCCATCCGCATGGCCGAAGGAGACCGGATCGGTACTATGTGGGAGAGTAATGCATTCAAGCGCATGCCGGCCACCAGCAAGTATGCCGGTATGCTCATCCTGGACAATACAGGTGCCTGGCAGTTCTCCAACCTGGAAAAGGACAGGAATTCAATCGGTAACTACAACCCCGACTTCATCCTCGGGATGAATACCTCGCTGCGGTACAAAGGCTTCAAACTGTCTGCAGTAGGCAGCCTCCGCATGGGAGGGCAGTACATATCAAATGTCACCCGGCGGTCTGTGACAAATGGTCACTCCTGGCTGACCATCGGCGACCTTGTAAATGGCACAAATGCGTATACAGTGGGCGGCAGAGATGCTGCCTCGGGCGGGCTTCCCTGGCCTAACTGGCAGCAGATGCCATACGCACAGCAGGCAGTACTCGTACGTAATTATGCTGGATATGGGGGCGTAGTAGTGCAGGACGCATGCTATCTCCAGGGAGTCTGGCTGAAGCCCGGCGGCGATCCCAAAAACGATAACGACTATATAGTCAATGGCGCCAATCCGCTGCAGACCTTCTACTCGCTTCCAGGCCTTGTATTGGGCTCCCAGTACTGGAGCTTTCCGCAGACGCTGATACGCGATGCTACCAATTTCAAATTGAAGGAGATCGTCATTGATTACAGCGTTCCTTCTAGATACCTTTCCAAAAGGAAAATCGAAAACCTCACTCTTGGTATTATCGGAAGGAATATTTTCCAATGGAATAAGAGTGGTGAGCAGGGAGACCCTGAAGCGGCCTTTGAAGGCATCGGTGTGAACCAGGGAATCATTGGCAAGGCACTGCCACTGGTGGCATCATATGGTTTCAAGGTATCTGTCAACTTCTAGAAATACTATTCAAGCCATCTAATATGAAAATGATACTTGTACTGATTACGATCATCTCTCTGGTGGTCATGTCATGCCAGAAATCTGCATTCAGGGAAGATGAGTTGCTGGAAAGGCGCAATGCAATAGAATCTTCTGATCCTGCACTGCTGATGTCTTCAATCATCCAGAAGTCTGCCTATCTCTACCAGAACAAGGGAGGGATGGGGGCACGGAACCTCGCCGCCGCCATGCAGTACCTACAAGGCAATCGCAGCAGCGATGACAACACTTACCTTGGCTTCCGTCTGCCCCGGACCGATCTCTACGAATACACCGCTGTGATCAGGATGGTGCAGGCCTCCATCGTAGAAGTCAACAAGAAAGGGCTGAAGTCACACGAAGGTATTTTCAGGGTCTTCAAATCGCTCCTCTGGGCGACTGTCACCGACCTCTACGGCGATATTTTCTATACCGAGGGACTTCGCGGACAGGAAGGGATCCTGTTCCCCAAGTTCGACGAGCAGAAGACGATATACCCCGCGCTGATCCAGAACCTGAAAGATGCGGCACAGCTTATCTCTGACGGAAAAGACCCGATCGAAAGGGCATACGATGTCATGTATGCCGGCGATAAGACCAAATGGTTGAAACTTGCCAACTCGCTGAGGCTACGCTACCTCATGCGCGTCAGCAATAAGATAGATGTGAAAAGCGAGGTTGCCGCTCTAGCATCGCAGCCCCTGCTTGCCGATGTGCCTGACAACGCTAGCATTCCGTATGTCGATGGAAATGCGTCGATGTCGTCGCCCATGGGAAGGCTCAACAACGACCCTGTAGGTAATTTTAACATACACCGGCCCTCCAAAACGCTTGTCGACATATTGAAGTCCCTTAATGATGAGCGCTTACGCGTATGGGTCGCCCCCATGGAAAAGCCTTGGGCGGCAAGCCCCGACTCCACAAAGGTCGCCAACGGCGTCAGGACGCTTGTCCAAAAGGGATACACCTACACCTACCAGTGGGAGTATATCGATAGGTCCAACGCTCGCATCCGGGCAGTGACCAATGTGATACTGGACTCGATGACCTTGTACGCCGGCTACCCTGCAGGAAGCCTGGTCACAGTATTGAACTCAAACGGCAGCTATGACTTCTCCGACACGAGGATGAACTTCAAGATATCTAAGTTCACCCAACTATTCAACCAGAACGCACACCCACTTATAAAAGCATGCATCATGCTGGCCGATGAGGTGCAGTTCCTGCTGGCAGAGGCTGCCGTCAATGGCTTCATCACCGGCACTCCGGGGACATACTACCGAAAAGGCGTCGAGTTTTCCTACAAACGTTGGGGCGAGGTGCTCCCCGCATCCTATTTCAATAACCCCCATGCCGCCTTTCCTGCATCCGACAAGCCTAAGCAGCTCGGTGTGATAGGACTTCAGAAATGGCTGGCCCTCTTTATGATGTCTAATGAGGCCTATGCCGACTACCGGCGCACACGCATCCCATTCATAGAAAACAATGGTGCCTTGAATACGGCTGTGAATCCGTTCCCACTGCGGTACCGCTATCCCGAGTCTGAAATGAAGAACAATGCGACCAATTATCAAGTCGCCATCGGCCGGCTGAACCAGGGTGATACGGAATTTTCCAAGATGTGGCTGATACAATGAGATCCCAGCCTCCCGTTCAGAGCCATTCCCCCACGCGTATGCCAGCAGACCTGTTTCTGAATGCTGTTCATCGCTTTTGCTGGAATATAGGCAAACGTCCCAGGCCGGCTATGTATTATCAAGTACCAAGGCTCGCCCGCATCGCCTCTCTCTCCCTGCTATTCTTTCTCCTGGCCACCCCGGCGATTAAAGCACAACAGAGCCCCGTCGCCCTGCCTGCCTCGAAGCATGGGCTTGTCGTCATCGCGCATCGGGGGAACCACGAGGTCTTCCCCGAAAACACGCTCGCTGCCGTGGAAGCCGCCATCCGCTCTGGCGTCGATTACGTGGAAGTCGACCTCCGTACCACGCAGGACGGTAAACTCATCCTCAGCCATGATGAGACCGTCGACCGCACCACCGACGGGAAAGGGAAGGTCAGGGAGATGACCTGGGAAGCGATCTCGAAACTGACGACCCGGGGGAAGGACGGAAGCAAACATGCCATCCCTCTGTTCGCGGATGTCTTGAAAGCATGCAAGGGCAGGGTCAACATCTACCTTGACTTCAAGGATGCGGAAGTGGCTGCTGTATACCCGCTGATCCAGTCGCATGGCATGGAAAGGCAGGTGATGGTCTACCTCAACTCTGTCAGTCAGTACCTCGCATGGCGGAAGGCTGCCCCGCTCATGCCGCTGATGACGAGCCTACCTGGCTCAATATCCAACAAGGATGAACTGGGCATAGTGCTTGACCGGATGTCTCTGGAGGGACTGGACAATGTCAGAGACACCGCCATGCTCAAGGCGGTGATGTCGTCGGGCATTCATGTCTGGCTTGACGTGCAGGGTACGGATGAGGGTCCCTCAACGTGGAAGCCCGTCCTCGATCTTGGTGTGCAAGGATTGCAGACCGACCATCCCGATGCACTGATCCGATATCTCGATGCCAACCATATGCGAGGCGGTTCCACCGTCTCCCCTGTCACTTTTCGACAGCCTGCTGAGCCGGGCTATCGGAAGATGTCGAATGTCGCTTACGCGAAGGAGAGCGAAGAACAGGTGATGGATGTGTATTTTCCCAAATCCTACGCCGATGCTAGGGTAATCCTCTATATGCATGGCGGCTCCTGGGTCTCCGGCGACAAGAGCGAGTTCCCGTCGAGCCTTGTCGAGGAGTTGGTGGGGAAGCGCAACTACATCGTCGCGTCTATGAACTATCGGCTGATCAAGGACGGCCGGAATCGCTTCCCTGCACAGATGGAGGACGTGGCCGCCGCGATGCGCTTCCTCACGATGGCCGCTGGTCGGTACCGGTTCAAGTCGGATGCCTTAGCCCTCATGGGTGGGAGTGCCGGCGGACAAATGGCCATGCTTTATGCTTATGGCTACGACAAGAAGAAGCAGGTAAAAGCCGTGGTTGACCTGTGGGGTCCTACAGATTTCACCGACACCTCTGTCCGTAGGCCAGGCTCAGAACAGGAGCGAATCTGCTTCAACCTGCTGGGAGACCACGATCCTGATGCTGGGATCAGCCATGAGGCCAGTCCCTATCACAGAGCTACTGCAGAGACAGCAGTGCCAACGTTGATTATTCACGGAGGTGCTGATCAATTGGTTCCAGTCACCCAGGCCAGCAAGATGCATAAGAAATTATTGGCCCTTGGCACCTCTGTACAGTATGATATGTATCCCAACGAGAAGCACGGTATTAGTGGCGCAGTCAGGACAGAAGTCTTTGGGAAAGTGGTCGATTGGCTCGATCGATACTTTCCCTCTAAGTAGTTTACTGCTATAATTCTTACGCGGATCGTTTAAATGTCCAGCTGCTGGGGGGTATGTGTCACTTACCCGGCGCCGGGCATTCCTGAATCATTTGCAAAGCCTTTTGGATATAGATTTCCCCCGTCATCTCACCAAGGCTGGTGCGGCTCACGTAGTTGTATTTTTTAAAACTGCCGAAGTCAACCTTTGTGAGGATATAGCCGAAGGCATCGTTGGTGAGGCCGAAGAGGAAGGCCTGCTTCGTCTTCATCTGCCGTTTGATATAGTAGCCGATGTTGGGTAGGGCTTCGCCTGGAATCGTCACCACCTGTGCCGCTCCTATGTTGAGGAGGTTGAGCTGCGTGGATACGGAGTCCCCCTTGCCCGAGGCGATGGCCAGCGGCGAGTTTTGCAAGATGAACCGCATCATGGGTGACTCCACTGGGAAGGTGATTGTTCGGGCATGGCAGTAGAGGCTGACGTCCGGGTCTTCCTTGACAGGTGTGATGATGCGGAGTGCCTCGTCGGCCAATAACTCACCTATGCGCAGGCATTCCTCCCAGGATCGGGCGTCATTGTTCGTCGCCGTGCGGTTATCTGCCGTGACCATACCACCCTGCGCGCCGTTCAGGAAGATAGCTACGCCGCCGGCCTTGGACTCGATGCGGTCGTAGAGTGGTCCGCAGAGGTCGGGGCTGAGGATGCCGAGTTCGTTGCCAAGCACTTCGGGGTGTATGGCATAGTTGACGAGGGTGGCGATGATGCTGCCTTTCTTATCGCCGCTGGTTGCCAGCGCCTGGATGACACCGCAGCGGGGGTCGTAGAGGTCGGGGGCGTAATAGTTGTAGGCGATCTTGCCCTTGGCCTCGCCCACGGCCGTCTTGAGGGCGGCGGGCTGCAGGTTCTGCACGGCTTCGTTGACGGCGTCGGCTACCTGTTGCGTGCACCAGTCGAGGTATTTCAGGTCAGCCCCATGCTGACCCTTCGCGTCGGGGAAGGCATAGGCGTCGGGCGCGCTGTGGGTATGGGTCGCACCGATGAGGATGTTCTGTGGTGGGATGCCTTTGATAAGCTTACGGGAGCGGTCGCCCAGCACGGAGGTCCATCCAAGGTTGTCGATGCCTACGATGGCGATGCGGACGGTACCCTTCTCCAGCACCATCGCGCGGACGAAGAGGTCGCCTTTCTTGGCAGTGGCAGGCTTGGGAGTGCCCACACCACCGGAGACGGGCAGCAGTGGGTCGGGCGTAATCTTGCGGAGGGCGGCAGCGGCGCGGAAGGGCTGGGCATGGTTAATTAAAGGGAAGAGCAAGAGAGTGACTGTGAATGTCGCAAAAGCTATCCGTTTCATCATAAGATAAATTGAAAGTATATACTGCATATAAAAATAAACGATTTATTTGAATACATATTAGGTGGGTCTAAATGAAATTTTGATGTAATTAATCGCTATGTATATTTATTAATCACATCTATTCAATTTTCTTTTATTCCATTGATTACCTTGGGGTATCAATATCTAGTGTGGGCTTATTTATCGTTCATCCCTTGTTGTGATATACTTTCGTCCCATTGACCAACTTCAGTTATGAACATCACTTCGGATAAAATCATTGATGTGAATCTGAGAATAGATTATTGCGCCATAAACTTGGATTAACGGCTACTACTGAAGTATTTAAAGTATTTTCTCTAAGGAGGCTTAAAGAATTAGAAGATATTTCAATAGAAGAGCCCCTACAAAATCTTTGTGGGGGCTCTTACGTTCAAGCGTCTACATTAATTGAGTACACCTATTATCATCACGGGCATCATCTTGGATGTGTTGTATACAATCCATTCCTCAGCAATTTTACCATTTTTATTAAATCGATTCGCCTACAAAACTACCACATCAACTGACTGATCTCCTTTTGTAAATGTGACTGTTAAGTAGTTGTATACGCAATCCCCTTCGCTTCCATCTATGAAATTAAAATGACTGCTCCACATAACATAGTCATCTTTTTCTTTGGCTTTTATACTGGCTGCAGCAAACTGTCCCTGTAAGGCCACATTTTCATCCAGGCTTATAAGTTTATCGTTATCATGAAATTTTGCTGTATCAGTATATCTTGCTCGTTAGACAACGGAATCATAGGCCTCAATGTCTTTAAAACTAGCTTTGATTACATCTATGTAAGAAGTACTATCATAATTTTCACCAAATCAGTATTGATCAGTAGTAACTGTATTTTGATCATTTTGGGTACAAGAAACTACAGAAAAAGCAATGATTGCTAAATATGAAAGTTTCATGATTTCAAAATATTTGGTGTGAATATTGAAGTTTGCGGTATAAGTTAGTCAGCAGCGTAAAATCTTCTGTACAGTTGACCTGCCATATATACTGCGTTATTATCCTTATTTTTTTCTGCCCATGCTTTGAATTTCGGGTGATCATGAATTACTTTATAGTCCTTCTCAGAGGTCCAATGTCCTATAGTACAACTTCTATAGGTCTTATTAGTATCGGTAGCGCTTACCTTCATGTAGCTATAATAGTTTTTAGGATACCCCATTTCAGCCATAATTTTATTTATCTCTTTTATGCTGGAGATATAGTTTTTCTCCATTGCCTCATTTTTAATGTCATAAAAATGAACAGAATTTAAAGCTTCTTGGGCATCTGTAGTCAAATGAAACCCAATTACAGCTAATAAAAAGAAGGGGATGATTTTTTTCATTTTAATATATTTTTATTTACCAATATATACCTATATTCTAAGATTTAGGGTTTTTCTTTCTAATAAAAATTGATAAATATCTTATGAAAGCCAATCAGTATGATAATCAATGCAGTCTATTCATTTAGGGAAGCAATATGAATCACTGAATCGGAAGGAATTGTTAGATATAGGGGCAGATATTAAGAAGCAATAGTGTATCGGAGATAGGACGATTATCTAACTCTGCGTTTGACGATTTACAAGTTTCCCATATCCTAAAATATCCCGTCTGTCCCTTTTCCCACCCCTCCCGAAATCGGTTTCGCATTTCCCCGTTCAGAATGGCCGGATATGGGGTAACTTGTAGCAGCCAAATTTTGCTGCTGAGGGCTGCTTGCCCGTCTTCACGCTTTGCATCATACTATGAAATTGCGGAATTATCTCCTGGGGGGATTGCTCTACGCTGCCATGGCCGCCACCGCCCAGTCGCGCCGTCCCAACATCCTCTTCATCGCCGTCGACGATCTCAAACCTGAGATTGGCGCCTATGGTAGCCGCACTGCCTATACGCCCCACATCGACCGACTCGCAGCCGCCGGCACCGTCTTCCTCTCCAACTACTGCCAGCAGGCCCTTTGTGGTCCCACCCGCGCCAGCCTCCTCACCGGACTGCGCCCCGACCATACCGAGATATGGAACATGCGCGTGCGGATGCGTGACATCAATCCCGATATCCTCACGCTCCCGCAGTACTTCGCCGCACAGGGCTATACGACCCTCGGCATCGGCAAGGTCTTCGACTCACGATGCGTTGATGCCGACTTCGATAAGCCCTCCTGGACTATCCCATATCTAGGCTCCGACACCCGCTATCTCGCGCCGGGCCTCCGATACCCGGTGGCCGGCAAGTACCAGTCAGCCGAAAGCCATCGGAGGGCTGACTCCATCACACGCGATGCCGCCGCCCGCGGCCGCTCCCGCGCCGAGACCGCCAAACTCATCGAGGATAACATCAAGCCGACTACTGAAGCCGAAGATATACCCGACAACGCTTATCTCGACGGTATCCACGTCCGCCAGATGCGCGATCAGCTTGCCAACCTCGCCCGCTCTGACAAGCCCTTCTTCATGGCCGTGGGCCTCGTACGGCCCCACCTGCCTTTCGTCGCACCCAAGAAGTACTGGGATCTATATGACCGCGCCAGGCTGCCACTTTCAGCCTTCCGAGAACAGCCCACGGGTGTACCTGAGATCGCCATGCACAACGCCAGCGAGATCCGCAGCTATACCGACATACCGGACCTCATCGCCACCACGCCGCAGAAGCCCTTCGGCCTCACCCTCCCCGACGATAAACAGCGCGCACTCATCCACGGCTACTACGCTGCCACTTCCTACACCGATGCCAACATCGGCCTGCTGCTCGATGCGCTAGACTCTTTAGGCCTCCGGCAGAATACGATCGTCGTGCTCTGGGGCGATCATGGCTGGCACCTCGGCGACCACAACCTATGGTGCAAGCACGACAACTTCGAACAGGCTACCCGCGCACCCCTCATCATATCGGCGCCCAGCATTAAACCCTCCCGCAGCCATTCCCTCTCCGAATTCGTCGACGTATTCCCCACGCTCTGCGAGCTCGCCGGCCTGTCCATCCCCACACATCTGCAGGGCCATAGCCAGGCAGTCGTGATGCGCAACCCGCGCCACCGTGTGAAGGACTACGCCGTCAGCCAGTACCCGCGCACGTCCGACCGCATCGCAACCCAATACCGCCCCTACGAACAGGGTGATGTTATGGGATATTCCATTCGATCCGAACAATACCGCTACACCGTCTGGCTCAAAGGAGCCTACCGCAGCCGCTGTCCGCTGGCGACGGCAGAGATCACCGGCGTCGAACTGTATGACTATGAAAAAGATCCCCTTGAACAGTCAAATAAAATAGGGGATCTTCGATATGACAAGGCACGCATCAAGATGCACGGCTACCTCGTCGAGTACCTGGAACGCTTTGCAGGCAGGGATCTGCTGACACAGCAGTAAGAATACCTGAAGCAATAAAGTAAAAAAATATAGATCTATTTAATAAATATAAAATATGCTGCCAATTACAAAGATAACCTGCCTGATGTTGCTCGCTGCCATCGCGGCATCGGCCCAGCCGCGCAGGCCCAACATCCTGTTCATCGCCGTCGACGACCTGAAACCTGAGATCGGCGCCTATGGCAGCCGCATCGCCAAGACTCCCAACCTCGACAGGCTCGCCGCCTCTGGTACCGCCTTCCTTGCCAACTACTGCCAGCAGGCCGTCTGCGGTCCCACCCGCGCCAGCCTCCTAACAGGGATGAGGCCTGACTACACCAAGGTATGGGATCTCAAGACACGCATGCGTGATATGCATCCTGACATCCTCAGCCTGCCACAGTATTTTAAGTCGCAGGGCTATACCAGCCAAGGCATCGGGAAAGTCTACGACCCCCGCTGCGTGGACGATGAGACCGACGGTCCCTCTTGGAGTGTACCCTACCACAAAACCAAGGACGCCTACTTCGCCGCCGAATACGGCAAGCCGGCCGTCGGCCGCTATCAGCATCCCGACAACCGCACCGCCGCCGAACGCTACGCCAGAGAGGCTCAGGAGAAAGGCCTCTCCAAGGCAGCCACCAACGACTACGTGCAGGAAAAGGTCAAGCCCGCTGTAGAGAGTGCGGACGTGCCCGACAACGCCTATGCCGATGGTGCCAACGTCCTGCAGGCCATCGACATCCTCGGCGGCCTCGCCAAAGTCAGCAGCCCCTTCTTCTTCGCCGTCGGACTCTCCAAGCCGCACCTCCCATTTGTCTCACCCAAGCGCTACTGGGACCTTTACAACCGCCAAGACATGCCTGTGGCCGACTACACAACGATGCCGAAGAACGCGCCGCCTATCGCCATGCACAACTCCGGCGAGATCCGTTCCTACACAGACATCTCACCGCTGATAGACCCCGCTACTGAGAAGGGTTATGGCCTCACCCTGTCGGTCGAAAAGCAGCGCGAACTGCTGCATGGATACTATGCGGCTGTGTCGTATCTCGACGCCAATGTTGGCAAGTTGTTGCGCGCACTCGACTCGCTGGGCCTGCAGGAAAATACCATCGTCGTCCTCTGGGGCGACCATGGCTGGCACCTCGGTGACCATAACCTCTGGTGCAAGCATTCCAACTTCGAGCAGGCCACCCGCACACCCCTGATTATCTCAGCACCAGGCCTGAAGGCCACCCGCACGAACTCGCCTTCCGAGTTCGTCGATATCTTCCCCACCCTCTGCGAGCTCACAGGGCTGCCGATACCGGCACACCTGCACGGTAAAAGCCTCGTGCCTGTCATGAAAAACCCCCGCCACCGGGTGAAAGAATACTCCGTCAGCCAGTACCCGCGAAGTGGCAATACCTTCGAGACGCAGCGACTCGGATATGCTGACAGCAAGGTGATGGGTTACTCCCTGCGTACCGACCGCTACCGCTACACCGTTTGGATGGGCGACGGATGGAAGAGCTGGATGCCCTACGATGCTTCCAAGCACATTAGCACAGAACTGTACGACTACCATCAGGATCCCGGTGAAAAGGCCAACCATGCCGGCCGACCCGCCATGGCCGCTGCCCAAAAGGAATTGCAAGGCATGATGGAAGGATACTTCCGGTCGCAGGTGCACCAGTGAGCAGAAGGGTAATGTAAGTTTCGTGTGATCGTATCAGTTGTATGCAGAAAAAATATAAGACAGTACTCCTTTGGTGTTGTGGGATTTCACCTTCCGCTGCGCTCCTGCTGACCCTTACCAGCCTGTCGGCAGCCGGGCAGCTGCAGGCGCAGGTGGCCGCCAAAGAGAAAGCCTTTGAGATCGTAGAGCCACTAAAGCTCGACCGGTCGCGGCTGGAGGCACACCGCGCCCACCTCCAGGCGGGGGATGCACGCCTGCGCCCTGCCCTGGAAGGCCTGCTGAAAAAGGCTGACCAGCTGCTGGCCTATGAACCTGTCAGCGTCATGCAGAAGCGCGACCTGCCGCCTTCTGGAGACCGACATGACTACATGAGCCTCGCACCATACTGGTGGCCAGACCCGACGAAGTCCGATGGACTGCCATATATCCGTCGCGATGGCGAGGTGAACCCTGAGTCGAAAAACTACCCTGACAAAGAACACCTGCCGGTTCTCTGCCGCAACGCCTGGACACTGGTACTGGCCTATCACTATTCGGGGCGGGATGCATATGCCCGACAGGCAGCGACACTCATCCGCACCTGGTTCCTCGACACGGCCACGCGCATGAATCCGCACCTGCGTTATGGGCAGGCTGTCAAAGGCGTCTCCGAAGGCCGGGCGGAAGGGCTCATCGAAACCCGTCATCTGATCTATCTGCTTGATGCGGTAGACCTGCTGCGGGTAGGTCAGCATTGGTCGGAGCGCGACCAGCGAAGCCTGCAGTCGTGGTTTCAGGCATTTTTACATTGGATGGAGACGGATGCCATCGGCCTGGATGAGCGCAGTGCCAAGAACAACCACGGCGTCTGGTATGATGCGCAGCGGCTGGCTTTCTCCCTCTTTGTAGGCGACAGCCTGCGTGCCCGCGACGCCCTTCGCGAGACGCTGCAGCGTCTCGACAGCCAGATGGATTTGCGGGGAGCTCTTCCCGATGAGCTCGGTCGCACCCGCAGCCTGCACTACACTGCCTATTGCCTGCAGGCCTTTCTCCTTGTAGCACAGCTGGCAAAGGAGGCCGGTATCGACCTCTGGGCCGCCGTCACCCCCGGCGGGCGTAGCCTTGCAAAAGGCATCGACTTTCTCATGCCCTACCTGTCCGGCAGCCAGCCCTGGCCCTGGCGGCAGATAGACGTCTATCGTCCACGCATGGCCTACGGTATGCTCTGGCCGGCAGGTGTCCTCTTCGGAAGAACGGACTGCTTTGCAATCCTCCGTACCGATGCGGGCCCTACCTTTGAAACATCGCTCTTTATGTTGCTCTAAGCAATGACGAGTACCACAAAAGCCGCGTAGGAGCGATGGGAAGACCCTTCTGAAGACCTGAACAAAGAACGAGAGATGCAGATACAATACACCCAGAGTCCGGCCGAAACAGCCCAGATGGACACCGCAGCACTTCGTGACAATTTCCTGCTGTCGGGCATCATGCGGCCGGGTGAGGTCACCCTCACATACTCGCACTACGACCGGGTCGTCATCGGCGGTGCGATGCCCGTCGGCAGCGCATTGGTACTACCGCTACCCGAAGAGCTGAAGGCAAACTATTTTCTGGAGCGCCGTGAGTTGGGCATCATCAATGTGGGCGGCAAGGGGCAGGTGTTGACCGACCAAGGGACTTATTCCCTCGACAAGCTCGAATGCGCCTACCTGGGCCGTGGTGCCAAAGATGTGAGTTTCATCAGCGTCCATGTAGACGACCCCGCCCAGTTCTTTCTGCTGTCAACGCCCGCCCATCAGGCCTATCCCAGCCGCATGATGACCAAAGCCGAGGCAGCCCCCGTGAGCCTGGGGGATGCGTCTACTTCCAACCGCCGAACGATCTACAAGTATATACACCTCGACGGCATCGCCAGCTGTCAGCTGGTCATGGGCCTTACTGTGCTGGAGCCTGGCAGCGTCTGGAACTCTGTACCACCGCATACGCATACCCGCCGCATGGAAGTATATTTTTATTTTGACGTACAACCCGAGCACCGTGTGATGCATTTCATGGGGCACCCGCAGCAGACGCGTCACCTCGTGATGAGCGATCGCGAGGCCGTCATATCTCCGCCTTGGAGTATGCACTTCGGTGTCGGTACCGCCAACTACGGATTCATCTGGGCGATGGCCGGCGAGAACCAAGAGTTCACCGACATGGACCCGCAGCCCATCGCCACGCTGCGCTGAGCTGAGCAGGCTTCAGGATGTCCTTATATTTATGATCTAGGATATACTAGGATACAAATGACTTTCGCATGAGACCACTCCACAGACTACTGCATGTGTCGGCATTGGGCGTTTGCCTGCACGTCCATGCACAGAAGGATGCGCGGCTGCTCGTCACCCTGAATGCCCAGGCCTTTACCACTGCTGCGGAGGCACATGAACCCGGCAAGTCGCCATTCTCCGTAGAGGCCGGCAAGAAAGAGTGGCTCCTGGAGTCCGTCTCCGGCTGGCGCAGCGGCTTCTGGCCCGGTATGCAGTGGTACCTCTACGAAGCCACGGGCGACGGCTTCTGGAAGACGCAGGCCGACCGATCGACGCGTCAGCTCGAAAGGATCCTTGACAAGCAGGCTCACTCCCACGACATCGGCTTCCAGTTCTACTGCAGTTACGGCAACGCCTATCGCATCACGAACGACGAAGCCTACGCTAAGGTCATGCTGCGAGCGGCCGACTCACTGGCAACCCTCTTCGATCCACATTATGGCAGCATCTGTTCCTGGACCTACCGCAAACGGATTGGCGAATGGCCACATCATACCATCATCGACAATATGATGAATCTGGAGCTGCTCTTTTGGGCGGCCCGCAACGGAGGCGGGAAGCGACTCTATGACATCGCCGTCAGCCATGCCCGCGTCTCGCATAAGGCCCACTACCGCCCCGACAATACGACGGCGCATGTCGCCTGGTACGATGAAAAGACGGGTGCCCCCAATAAGCAGATGACGCACCAGGGACTGGCAGACGGTTCCATGTGGGCACGCGGACAAGCCTGGGCCATCTACGGCTTCACGGTGTGCTACCGCGAGACGAGAGACCCTGAGTTCCTCGCCGCCGCCACCGGTGCGGCCGATGCCTTTCTCAAGCGTTTGCCAGCCGATAAAGTGCCGTACTGGGACTTCGACGACCCCACCATCCCCAACGCCCCGCGCGACGCGTCCGCCGCCTCCATCACGGCCTCCGCCCTGCTGGAGTTGTCCGGACTCGTGACCAACAAGTCGCTGCAGGCACGCTACCGAAAGGAAGCGCTGGCGATGTTGAACGAACTCTCCTCACCGCAATACCTGAAGCCTGAGATGAACCACGCCATGCTGCAGCATTCGACCGGTAATAAGCCCCAGGGGAAAGACATCGACGTGCCACTCATATACGCCGACTATTACTTCGTAGAGGCCCTGCGCCGGGCCGGAAGGCTTTGAAAAAACTGCTGACCTGTGTTTCCACATTGCAGGGTCCGCATCTAATACATATCAATGAAGTACTGCCTTGCATGGGGGTTCCTGTTCTTCACCTTGAGTGCCACCTCTCAACCTGCGCTGGTGACGAATGTATATTCCTGGAACCCATCAGGCGAGATGTTTCGAGGTCGCGGAGAGGTGCTGCTAGAGCAGATATTATCTGGGCATGTCATCCCTCCGGGAAAAAGCTACCTGTTACGGTCATCCGAGAAAAGTGCGGAGCGGCTTTTGATCGTTTGGGAAGGCATTGTGGAAGGTGAAGTAACCGGGAAGGTCTGCAGGCTCGACAGGGGTTCCGTCGTGTTTCTACTGCCCGGGGATGCGATGATCCTACGGAATCCGAGTACGATACCGGCTTCGGTGCATATCATGGAGATGCTGTCTGACAAGCCTGATTTTGCACGGGGGCGTTCCGCCGGTTCCTCTTTTGCAATCGCTTCGGATGAGATGCGCTACCGCTCGCATGACCGGGGCGGGGTCCGCCAGTTGTTCGACAGGCCTACCGTCCACTTTGCACGGTTCGACATCCACATCACCACCCTCAACCCGCGTCTGAGCAGTCACGCTCCGCATACCCATCGCAATGAGGAGGTCATCCTCCTGCTCGAGGGGGAAGGCGAGATGGTGCATGGCAGCGAGCGGAGGCGCATCGTCGCGGGCGGGGCGGCCTGGGTGGGCTCGATGGTCCCGCATAACATCACCAATATAGGCGACCGTCCTGCGGTTTACTATGCGATTCAGTGGAATTAAGCTGTGGGGATGCTTCGGGTCTTATGCCTGTCCGGCTTTTGATATTTATTTTCTGATCATTGGGAATAGCCTGCGTATTTCGTCCTCCTTCGGCTGCATACCGTATTCACAGATTTCAAAGGCCTCAAGGTAACGTACATTCCGAGCTTTCTCCTCTCCATACCATTTGATGAGGGATGTTAGGTATTCGGGCTTGATCGATTCTGTATAGCGCCGGGCCATCCATTCTAGCCGTTCCTCTTTGCCGGAAGGCACTTCAGCTTCATAGTGCCCGATCCAGGGGTTCCATTCGTAGAACTGCGAGACGTGCGCGTCGAGGCCGTAGATCTTTTTTTTATAGACGGTTGTGATGTCGACGACGATGTCGGGCCGAAAGGGGTTGGGCCGTTGGAAATTATCGCGGGCGTAAAGGAAGACGGGATTCTTCTGCAGGGCGGGCACGTCGTAGGCGATGTTGGGGACGGCCACCATATAGGCTGCGTCCTGCACGAGGATGCCGGTGTAGCGGTGGTCGGGGTGGTAGTCGTTGGGCCTTGGGGCGATGACCACCTCGGCCTTCCATTCACGGATCTTGCGGATGAGCTGCAGACGGACTTCCAGGCTGGGGGTGAGCATACCGTCGTGGTTATCGAGCACATCGTACTGGATGCCGAGTCGCCGGGCCACTTCCTGCGTCTCGGCGTAGCGTCTTTCGGCTAGGGCCCTTCCCTGCATCTTATGGTGTCCTGCATCGCCATTGGTGACGGCGACGAACTTGACGGCATGTCCCATCTCGGCGAGCAGGGCCGCTGTGCCACCCGCCTTGAGGTCGCAGTCGTCGGGATGGGCGCCGATGACGATGATGCGGCTTTTCTCCTGGGCGGTCAGGGAGAGGAGGAGGGTGAGGCAGAGCGGGAGCAGCAGGAGCTTTTTCATGGTGTGGGGTTCTTTTTGTATACGAAGCTTTGATATTTTTTTTCGGTTACATCTGCTTAGCCATGCTGGATTTTTAGGCTTCTAACATTGCTCAGCCATCTTGCCCAAGGGTCCTTTCGGGGTGAGTGTGCAGAGGAAGCTTCTTTTATCCCTGGGATTCCTGACCCGTAGGATCAACGGTTCATCTTTATGATAGACCATGCTATAGGCCCTATCCTGGGTGGCCAAGGCCTGGCTTCTCCACGTCTTCTGGGTGGCCGCTTCTTTAAGGGACACGCCCAGGATCCGATTGATTTTGTAAGCCTCCATCATCTTGCCTTACAAGCTCAGGTCTACCAGCGGTTTCAGCAATTCTCTCTCGGCGGGTGGCAGAGCTTGCAGTAGCCGTTCTGCCGGGTAGGTTCTCTGTGGCGGTCCTGGGAATGGAATATCCGTTGGGAATGCTTCTGAGACCGGCATGGGGGACTGTTGGATGTTTGTGGGCCTTGGGTCAGGAACGGCCTGGTGACTCTGATCCGTTGAAGGATTTTGGGGACATAAGCCTGATTGGACCCTTCGAAGTCATTCTGTTTGTTCGTTCAATCTTGCACGCGAAGTAGGTCCAGATCCTGAAAATCAAAACTGAAATCTGTCAGCGGGGATATGGCCTCCATCTTGAATCCTGAGGGCTTACCGTTTCTGTCAACGGTAAAGATGAGAAATGCATCGGCATCCATCGAGCGATCCGTCCATCGTGCCACCAGCGTCTGCGCGTTGTAGGGGAGCAGTTCGCCGCTGAGCCGGGGTGAGCGTTTGGAGGCGACCCATGGTTTTCCATTCTTCATGGACAGCACGATGTCGCCGAACCAGGCGTCTCGATAGGTGCCGAGGTATGGACTGACATCGAATCCATTCTTGTATTTGTTTTTCTGGGCTTCGACTTCTTTGGCCACTTTCTTTCGTACGGAGTCCGCCTCGGCGAAGTCCTGCCGTTCGTATTCGCCGTAGGTCTTCACCCAGTCCTGTCCATGTATGCCGAGGTAGCCATCCTTGATGGTGTTGCTGATGGCGCTGAAGGCGGCGCCCGACTGCTGATTGGTGAGTACGATGATGCCGAGACCGATCTCGGGCAGCAGTACGTGCTGGGTGACGATGCCGGCGAGACCGCCCGTATGGGTGACCTGCTTGTAGCCTTTCACATCGCTCAGGAACCAGCCGAGGCCGTAGGCCGCGAAATGCGTCTGGTAGGGCGGGCGGGTGTATGCGGGGATGATGGTCTGGGCCGACCACATCTCGAGATGCATCTCCTCGCTGAAGAGTCTTTTGTGGAGACTGTCGCCATAACGGCCGCCGTTGAGTTGAAGGATGGTCCAACGGCTGAAGTCGCTCACACTGCTCCAGATGCCGCCGGCCGCATTGGCCGTCTCGCTCCAGTCGATGTCCACGACCTTGATTTTGCCGTCGACGGGCACGTGCGGACGGATCATGTTGTTCTTATCCTTCACGCGGTTGAGGGAGGCGGCCGAATTCCGGAAGCCCAGCGGCTTCATGATGCGCTGTTCGATGAACTCCTCCCAGGGCATGCCGGAGACCTTGGCGACGACCTCGCCGGCGACGATGTATAGCAGGTTGTCGTAGTCGTACTTGGTTCGAAAGGCGGAGACGGGCTTCAGGTGACGGAGATTTTGGATGATGTCGGCGCGGGTGAAGTCGCTCCCGTCGGGCCACATCATGAGGTCGCCGGCACCTAGGCCAAGGCCGCTGCGATGGGTGACGAGGTCGCGCACGCTGAAGGACTCCGTCACGTAAGGATCGTAGAGTCGGAAGCCGGGGATATGGTCCACGACCTTGTCGTCCCATCCCATCTTTCCTTCATCGACGAGCATGCTGATCGCGGCGGTGGTGAAGGCCTTCGAGTTGGAGGCCACGCCGAAGAGCGTGTGCTCATCGACCTTTCGGCCCGTCTCGAGGTTGGCTACGCCGTAGCCCTTTGCATGGATGAGCCTTCCATCCTTGACGACCCCCACGGCGATGCCGGGCACGTTGAACGTCCTGCGGCTGCGTTCCACGAGCGAGTCGATCTGCGTCGAATGGAGCGGTTGGGCAATGGCAGCCGAGAGGAGACAGAGGTATGCCGCGAGGGCGGCCGCGGGCCGAATGCGTTTGGTTTGGAGGATTGTCTTCACGTTCCTAATATACCGGATATTCCAAAAATACTGCATACTCCGCAGTCGCTGGATCCTTACAGAATCTGCTGGGTTGTGCTCTCATGATCCACTGTTGACTAGGCAGCAGATGGATCAACTGCGCACGGCTTTCCGATAGACAGACCCGGTCTTGTCGATGTGGAGCATGACTTATCCGCGATCATCTTAGGCCTGCGGATTTTGGCCTACCGAAGTCCTGCGACCACCTCCTGATTCACCTTTCGCACCCGGTCCATGTCTAGTTTCATCACCTTCCGGTCGTAGGTCATGAGTCCGTTGACCTCTATCTCGACGTCCGTCGTCTGCGTGTAGACGGCGGCGGTGTATCCGAAGGGTATGAGTTTCCTGAGTTTATCGGCGAGTTCGACATATTTGTCGGTGGCCTCCTGCGGTGTTTTGTACTGCACATAGCCCCAGTTGCGGTTCTGCTCCCATAGATGTCCATCTAGGGCCAGGCCGATGCCGCCGTATTCGCCGAGAACGTTGGCGCGTTTGCTGTCGTAGAGGCCCATGACGGGGTCGGGGTAGTTGTGCATATCGATCATGTCGCCGACATCATAGTGGTTGCCGCCGCTGGCGGGGTTGACGAGTCGCGAGGGATCGTAATTCTTGGTCCAGTCGGCAATCTCGGGCGTCTTGAACTGTCCCCATGCCTCGTTGAACGGCACCCATACGATAACGCTGGGGTTGGAGATGCAGAGATTCATGACCTCCTGCCATTCACGGCGAAAGTTCTGTTCGGAGGCCTGGCTGCGCTGCAGTTCCTGTCCGGAGAAGTAGTTGCGCATGTCCCATCTGGGATTGCGGTCGCCGCTGGGCATGTCCTGCCAGACGAGGATGCCTTCCTTGTCGCAGTGGTGATACCAGCGGGCGGGCTCGACCTTCACGTGCTTGCGGATCATGTTAAAGCCATAGGCTTTGGTGCGGATGATGTCGAAGCGCAGCGCTTCGTCGGTGGGTGCGGTATAGAGCCCGTCTGGCCACCAGCCTTGATCGAGGGGTCCGAGTTGGAAATAGTCGCGGTTGTTGAGTTGCAGCCGCCAGACGCCGTCGGCATCCTTTGCGGTGGAGATCTTGCGCATGCCGACATAACTTTTCACTCGGTCGATGGCCGCGCCGTTGCGCAGCACGCTGACCTCCATATCGTAGAGAAAGGGCGATTCGGGGCTCCAGAGTCTGGCGCTGGGGACGGGCACCATCACTTCCTCCCCGGCGGCGGCGCGTGCGCTGCCGGCCAGACGGCCGTTGTCGAGCACGCGGACTTCGACGACGTCGCCGGCCTGCCGGCTTGCCACTTCGGCCATTACGGTCGCGTTGCCGCCGTCGATGTTGGGCGAGGTGCGCAGGTGGGTGACATGCGTGGGCGCGACCGGCTCGAGCCATACGGTCTGCCAGATGCCGGTGACGGAAGTGTACCAGATGCCGCGGGGTTCGGCCACCTGCTTGCCGCGGGGCTGAAAGCCCTTGTCGGCAGGGTCCCAGCAGCGGACGACGACGGTGTTGGCGCCCGACTTCGTCAGCCAGGCGGTGATGTCGATGCTGAAGGGCGTATAGCCGCCGGTATGCGACCCGACCTTGACGTCGTTCACCCATACGTCGGCCTTCCAGTCGACCGCGCCGAAGTGCAGCTTCACGTTCCTTCCCTTCCAGGCTGCGGGGACCTCGAAGCCCCGGTGGTACCAGAGTTCGTTTTTCTCGCCGACGGACTTCTGCACGCCGGAGAGGCTTGATTCGACGGCGAAGGGCACGAGGATACGTCCCTGCCAGGCGGAGGGGATATTGCTGCCTGCGGGCAGGATGGCGTAGTCCCACAGCCCGTTCAGGTTCTGCCAGGCGTCGCGGACCAGTTGCGGGCGGGGGTATTCGGGCAGGGGTGCAGCGGGGTCGACCTTTGCGGCCCATTCGGTGCGGATGCGGTCGCCGGCGGGTGACCAGCCCTGCGAGAATCCTGGCAGGACCGAGAGGCATAGCAATACGGGTAGCAGGGCTCGTGTCATGTGAGATGTGTTGGATGTCTAATGTACGGCATTTGGTTTTTTGACGATCATCCGGCTGGGCATCGGGCTATTTTTCGACTTGATACGGGTCATGGTTGATTCTCCTACCTTTCATCTATGAACCGGATGCATCTCACATTCTTGCTGCTCTGTATATGCCCGGGCATCGGCGCCCAGGGCCTCCACTACCTCTTCCGCGCTGGCGACCACGGCTACACATGTTTTCGTATCCCCGCCATCGTCACCACGCCGCGCGGCGCCCTCCTCGCCTTTGCCGAGGCCCGTCGCAACCACTGCGGTGATGCTGGCGACATCGACCTGGTTATGCGCCGTTCCACCGACGGGGGTAAGTCTTGGTCGCCCATCTCCGTCGTTTGGGACGATGGCACCAACACTTGCGGTAATCCGGCTCCTGTCGTTGACAGTCGTACCGGCCGCATCCTCCTCCTCACCACCAGGAACCTAGGCTCCGACCGGGAGCCGATGATCATCGACGGGCTGAGTAGGGATACGAGGCGCGTGTTTATATTATCATCCTCCGACGACGGCCTCACCTGGACCAGTGCCCGCGACATCACTTCCTCCGTCAAGCGACCTGGCTGGACCTGGTACGCTACCGGACCTTGCAACGGCATACAACTCCGCAACGGTCGACAGGCAGGCCGTCTCGTCATCCCCTGCGATCACATCGAGGCCGGCACGAAGAAATATTTCTCCCATACCATCCACTCCGATGATGGCGGAGAGACCTGGTCTTTAGGCGGCACCACGCCCTCCGACCAGGTCAACGAATGCAGTGTCGCCGAACTGCAGAGGGGTCGCCTCCTGCTCAACATGCGGAACTACGACGCACACCGTTTCCGCCGCACATCGCTGAGCAAGGACGGAGGCGCTTCCTGGTCGGCCCTCCGGCCCGACACCGCCCTGCCCGAGCCCGTCTGCCAGGCCAGCCTCGTCCGCCTGTGGGACGCCGGCCGCAAGCCTGTGCTGGCCTTCTCCAACCCCGCTAGCCAGAAAGAGCGCGTGAACATGACCGTTAGATGGTCGCGCGACGGTGGCCGTAGCTGGGAGGCCTCACAGGTCGTACATGCCGGGCCTTCGGCCTATTCCAACCTGGTGGAACTCCCAGGCGGTAGGCTGGGCCTTCTCTTCGAAGGGGGTATCCAGAAAGCCTATGAGGGCATCGCCTGGACGGTTGTCGACAGCCCACCTGTGGCTGGCGGTCTGCCGCGGTCGCCGACGAGTACACGCTGAGGCTTTTTCGCGTACATTCCAGTTGAAAAGAATTCCATCTGATGAACCCATCCATCCATCGGGTATTCGCCATCGCCCTGGCCGTCATCGTGCCCTCCGGGCTGGCGGCACAGTCCACATCCCTCACCTTCCGCATCGAGCAGCGGTACCTCAACATACCCGTCGAGTCAAAGGTCGACCGCCAGCGCGTCGTCTTCGACGCCGGCAACGGCGACTCCACCGCCGCCGTCATCCGCATCGCCCAGGGGAAGCCCGACTACTGGGTGTACCATGACCTAACCCATCTGAAAGGCAAGACCCTCACCCTCCGCTTCTCCAAGCCCGCGGCAGGCATCGGACAGATCCACCAGGCCGACCGCTTCCCCGGACAGGACAGCCTCTACCGGGAGGCCAAACGACCACAGGTGCATTTCAGCCCCCGCCGTGGCTGGAACAACGACCCCAACGGACTCGTCTGGAAGGACGGCGAATACCACCTCTTCTTCCAGCACAACCCCTATGAGCGAGATTGGGAGAACATGCATTGGGGGCACGCCGTCAGCCGCGACCTGCTTCATTGGGAGGAACTGCCCGAAGCCCTATCCCCCGACACCCTCGGCACCATGTTCTCCGGCTCGGCCGTCGTCGACAGCCGCAACACCGCCGGATGGGGCAAGGACGCCCTGGTGGCCATGTACACCGCCGCCGGCAAGCGCATGACGCAGAACGTCGCCTACAGTCTCGACAACGGCAGGACCTTCACCAAGTACAAGGGCAACCCAGTACTCGGACCCGACCGCGACCCCAAGGTCTTCTGGCATGAGCCCACTCGAACATGGGTGATGGTTCTCTACAACGAGAACTACATCGCCATCTACAACTCCGCCGACCTGAAGCAGTGGGAATACAGGAGCCGCGTCAAGGGCTTTTACGAATGCCCAGAATTCTTCGAACTGCCCGTCGATGGCAACCCCACGAACCGAAAATGGGTGATGTATGCCGCCTCCGGCACGTATATGATCGGTCGCTTCGACGGCGCCGTCTTCACCCCCGAGAAGGGCAAGTACCCTTATCACACGGGTGCGATGTACGCCGCACAGACCTTCAACCACTCCCCCGATGGCCGCCGCATCCAGGTCGGATGGGGACGCATCGACGCGCCGGGCATGCCCTTCACCCAGCTGATGCTCTTTCCGACCGTGATGAGCCTGCGGACCACCACCGAGGGCGTCCGCCTCTTCTGCAACCCTATCCCCGAGATCGAGCGGCTGCATGCCCGTCACCATGCCCTGGGCGGACTCAGCCTGTCAGTCGTCAATGAGCGACTCAAAGACGTCAAGACCGACCTCGTTCATGCCGTCATGGACCTCGAGATCGACCGAGGCCTGGGGCTCGAATTGTTCTACCAGGGCAACCCGATCCTGTACTTCGACGGCAATTACACTAGGTTCAACGGGTTTCCCTACACGTCGGAGACACCCGACGGCTTCCGATTCCGCATCGAGATGATCCTCGACCGGACGTCGGTGGAGGGCTATGTCGATGGTGGACGGCTCTTCGTGGCAGAGGCCTTGAAGGCGCCGAAGTCGAATGCCGGCCTGGAGCTGCGGGGCGACCTCAAGGTCCACCGGCTGGATGTGTACGAGCTGAAAGGCATCTGGGACGGTACGTATTGAGCTTGTATAGGAGCGGATCTCCGGTCTTATATCCCCTTCAATTACCCATAGATGAATATAAATACGCATCATGTCTTTGAAAGGAAAACTACAGGATAGCTACCCCGGTCACTCGAAAAAAGGGGGACGCCGATCTTTTCTTCAGCGTGCACTGGCCGGTGCGGTAGGGCTACCCATACTGGGGGCCGCCAGGTGGACGGATCTGTCATCGGCCGGGGTCGCCGCCCACCCGCCGGTAGACATCGGCACGAGGCGGGAACTCTTCGTCGACGACTGGCTGATCGAGCGACTGACCGGAGGCGCATCCACACGTTTACATGCCCCTCGACCGCAAGAGGTCGCACTCGTACACGACGCCCCCTGGGAGGGTAGTGGAAGCGGCTACCACAGCGTCTTCCAGGATGATGGACGCTACCGCATGTACTACAAGGCCTGGCACCTGGGCATGGTCGACGGCAGGGTGCGCACAGATGCCCATCCGCTCTACTGTTGCTATGCTGAGAGCGACGATGGCAAACGCTGGCATAAGCCGGAACTGGGACTCCACCCGTTCCGAGGCTCTACCGCCAACAACATCGTAATCGCCAGCGGCCGCCTCGGTGGGCTCGACATCGACGCCGGCCACCCGGCGGTCTTCCTCGACGAGAACCCCGCCGCCCCGGCCGAAGCCCGCTACAAGGCTTTCGTACGTGCCGCAACGGCCAAGGGGCTCATCGCCCTGCAATCGCCTGACGGCATTCATTGGACGCCCATGGCCAACAAGCCCGTTATCACCGACGGCGCCTTCGACTCACAAAATCTTGCTTTCTGGGATCCCCTCCGGCGTGAGTACCGTGCCTACTGGCGCATCTTCACGGCAGGCTCTACCGAGCCCGGCAACTGGAAGCCCGCCGGCTTCCGCGCCATCCGCACCGCGCGTTCTGACGACTTCCTGCTTTGGACAGAGCAAGCCGATTTAAAGTACATCGATTCACCGGCCGAGCACCTCTATACAAATCAGGTAAAACCCTATACCCGCGCACCGCATCTCCTAATAGGATTTCCGGCACGCTATGTGGAGCGGGGATGGAACGCTTCGATGGAGGCACTCCCCGAAGCAGAGCACCGTCGGCAACGCTCCTCGACCTCGAACCGCTACGGCACGGCCCTAACCGAAGGGTTGCTGATGGCGAGCCGCGACGGCGTGCAGTTCAAACGCTGGAATGAGGCCTTCCTCCGCCCCGGGATGGAAAGGCCCGGCACCTGGCATTATGGTCACCAGTACATCGCCTGGCATGTGGTAGAGACGAAATCAGACACCCCCGGAGCCCCCGACGAACTCTCCCTCTATGCCAGCGAAAGCTATTGGACCGGCAATAGCAGTGAACTCCGACGCTATACGCTGCGCCTCGACGGGTTTGTATCCATCCACGCCCCCTACGCTGGCGGAGAGCTCATCACCCGCCCTCTCATCTTCTCCGGACGCCACCTCGAACTCAACTTCGCTACTTCGGCTGCCGGAGAGATCAGGGTCGAGCTGCGCGATATGGAGGATAAGCCAGTGGCTGGGTACACGCTGGGCGACTGTCAACCGCTTTTCGGTGATAGCATCGGTCGGACCGTCGTCTGGAAGCAAGGGGCTGACCTCTCTGATCTTGTCGGAAAACCCCTGCGCCTTCGATTCACCCTCCGCGATGCCGATCTATATGCCCTTCGATTCACAGAAATTGCCATTCTCAAATAATGGTACTACTGCAAGTTTAGGTATCACATCTTATACAACTAAAAGATAAAATGGTAACGCTATTTCAGGTAGATTGCCAGCAAATCGATGTGTTGAATTGATTTTTATTTTATCATTGATTTCATCGCCTTTGGTCTGAATTATCTAGAAGGAGGTGTCTAAATATGGTGCCTTTCATGATCTTGGTCGTGATGTGTACAGGCTTATTGTGCTGGCATTTCATGAAGGCACAACACTTTATGTGTGACTAAGACACCCAACTTTACCTCTCCATTCATCGAGGCAGAGATAGAGTCTGACGCTCAAGTATGAGTATCAACCTTCGTAGATGAAAAATCCGGATGTAGATTTCGAAGATCTCCGTTTAATGATTTTTGACCTCAGAAAATTGATATTCTCCCGTATAAAGCTTTTCCATTGATTTTTACTGTCTGTCTTAATCCACTTTAATTTCACCTGGTGCTTTAGGTGGATTGGATTAAAGCCAAAGTCTTGCATAAGTCTTACAAATTGTCTGTGGCTAAAGCTATTGATATGTTCTAGGGGGGCAAAGCAGTTGACTGAATTTTTTTCTTCTTTCGTGCGTGTCCAGTCGCAATCTCGAATGACTTCATACACATGGCCACAGTTGGGGACACTCACATGAAGCAATGTTCCTCGTTTTGAAAGCCTCCTTAATTTTTCCATCACTTTTCTCGGCTCTACCACGTGTTCTAGGGTCTGTTCACAGAAGATCACATTCATTGGTTCTCCCTGGTATTCAAGGTTGTTATCCACGACATGAATGCCCCATTTTCTAGCAAGTTCAACTTGTTGGGGGTTCAGTTCTGAACCAAAGGCTTCGAAGTTCAACAGTACTGCCATTTTTAGTAGCTCGGCGTAACCAAATCCGAAATCGAAGATTCTGATATTACTCTTTTGAAGGTGGGCCATGATGGAGCGTAGCATTACATAGTTTCCATCTTGTTTGCCAGGGTTTCTATTCTTCAGGTGGACCTCCTGTACCTTATCATATGATATCCATTTCGTATAAAGTTCCTCAAGGGATTGGGTATCGGGTACATTCGCTTGGTATACCAATCCACAATCGCAGCACTCCAGAAGAACGAAATCTTCTTCTCCTAATTGCTGGGGTTCCGGGTATCCCTGAATGCCATAGAATGCAGTTAGATAACCTTGCAGCTCGGGGCTTCCATAGCTTTTCCTATAAATTTCCTTTTGTCCTGTATGGTAGCATACCGGGCATTTTTCCCTTGTCTGTAACTTCATGGATTGTCGTATTTTTTCTGGGTCTGCCGCCAAGATATAGACAATTCATGCAGGTTCATAGGGGGGAGAATGCATAGGATACCTTAGGCGATAATGGCCTCTGCGTAAGTATTTTGGCGAGTGGTACGTGTCCAGCCCTCGACCTGTACGGATCCACCCATGGAAACGGTTCCGCCGGCATAGAGGATCTCCCGTCGGGCATCCTTCAGTTCCTCCTGGAGGTCACGGATGCATGCTACGTGGTGGCGGATGTCCTCCTCATCGGTAGAAAGTTCTATCCGGCGTTCATGGAAGCGGATCTTGCCATGGGATGGTTGTTTTTTTTCACTGGAGCAAAACTTTGCCCAAGGGATGCATACATTATATTTATACTACTAAGAATGATCATAATAAAAATTTATGCAATTCGTCATCCACCCCGGGTATTCGTGTTCGCCTTTGGCGGATCCAAGTCCTTTGCTTTCCGTAGATTGACATCCTGTTAAACCCTTCGACTCATGCGTTCATTTCTATCCCGGAAGACCGTCCGGAACCTTTATTTGTCCTATGCCTCACGCCGCTCGTCTCCCTGCAGCCCATCAGTCCGGCTCCGCGGCGCCTAGAGATCCTCTTCCTCGGGCATGAGCCCCGCCACCATGAGTCGGAGAAGCTGGCATCCATCCTGCTAAGGAATACTTCACCCAAGGCATCAACATCTCCTATACGACCGACCCCGCCGTTGCCAACCCAACACCGAGGCCTTTGCCAGCATGGCAAACAGAGGTTGACCCATCCATAAGAAGAAGCCGCAGCGCATATGCGCTGCGGCCACGAGCATAGCGGGGTCGGGTCGACGATCAGAAGTCGAGCGTGATGCGTCCGTATACGTAGCGGCCGTTCATGCCGATCTGCGTGACGCGGCGGGAGTAGTTGAACTGGTTGTTGGAGGTGACTGCGTTGTTGTTGACGATGCCGCGGGCGCTGGCGGACGCGGTCTCCACGAACTGGTCGTAGGTGGGGCTGCCGATGGTCACGTCGAGGCGCTTGTAGAAGCCTTTGCTGGCCATCAGGAGTTCGGGGTAGATGTCGAAGAGGTTGTTGGCGCCGAGGGAGAACTGCAGGGCCTTGGTGATGCGGTAGCCCAGCGTGAGGTCGGTGGTGGTGCGCGCATCGAGCTCCTGGATATAGAACCAGCTGGTGGCACCGCCGCCTTCGATGTGGGTGACTTTGCCGAAGTAGGTGCTGCGGACGTAGGCATTGAACTTGCCGGCGCGGTAGGAGGCACTGACATATCCCTTGACCTTGGGGTTGCCATCAACCAGGGTGGCTTTGTTGATTGGGCTCATGTAGGTCGACTCGCGGCCTTTTAGCTTTTCGGATACCTTGGTAGCGCCCATGATCTTACGCTCGGTAAAGGTGCCGGCCAATTCTAGGCGAAGCGTCTGGCGGCCGCCGAGCTTGATGTTGTAGTTGGCGATGGCGTCCACGCCGCGGGTGAGGAGGTCGGTGGCATTGGCCATAAATACACCGCGAGCGGCGTTGTTCAGCAGGAGGATGTTGAAGATCTCCTGTTGTTGGGGGTTGCCGCCGTTGAGGCCCTGGAAGGCGTCGGTGAGGATGATGCGGTCTTTCACAAAGGTGGAGAATCCATCGACCGTCAGGCTGAAGTGGCCCTTCTTGAGGGTCATGCCCAGGCTCACGCTGCGGGAGATCTCCGGGCGTAGGCTAGGGATGCCCAGCAGCTGGGCTGCCTTGCTGTCGTTTGGCAGCGTGGCATCGTCGAAGGCTACCCCGCCCTGGAAGACGGTGGAGGTCTTTGTGAGATAGCGCTGCTGCAGAGCCGGGGCCCGGAAGCCGGTGCTGGTGGAGCCTCGGAAGGAGAAGTTGTCGGTGACTTTATAGCGGGCTGCGATCTTTCCGCTGAGGTTACCGCCGAAGTCGGAGTAATGCTCATAGCGCGCGGCCATGTCTATCAGGAATCGCTTAGAGGGCTCGATCTCAAGGTCGGCATAGAGGGCAGCAGAGGAGCGGTCCTGGTCCATCGAGTTGTCGGGGCGGAAGCCGGGGAAGACCTGTGAGCCCCCAGCGGGGATGCCGGTGGAATTGTCTGCCAGTCGCACGGTAGTGGGGGTACCGTTGATGATGTCTACCTGTCCGGCGGTGCGGCGCATGAAGTTTGCCCAGGAGGCCGTTTCTCCCGGGTTCTGCTGGTAGTTTTCAAAGCGATATTCTGCTCCGATGGCGATGTTGCTCAGGGCGCTGCCGGTCAGCTTCTTGGTGAGGTCGAAGTTGGTGGTATTCTGCCGAAAGCTTAGGGTGCCGGCGTCGAACTCCGTCTGCTTTAGGCTGTTGTTATAAAATCCCGACACGTTGAGGGTGTTCTCGATGAAGAAGCTAAAGGCGTTCTGTCCGTAGACATTGCTGAGGTCATAGTTCCAGTCGCCCATCTTGCCTTTGAAGCCAGTACCGACGGAGATGTCGGAGATGGTGGAGCTGATCTGTGGCAGGAAGCCTCTGGGATAGATGGCGGGGATGTTGGTCGCCTGGAAGGGCATGCGGTAAAAGCCGGTGGAGTTGCCATTGCGCTGTCCGAGGATGCTGAAGAAATAAAATTCACCGTCGTTCTTCAGTTTTAGGGCGCCGTTGATGACGCCTTGGGTGTTGCGGGTGCGGGATTGACCGACGCGCATCTGGAAGAAGTCGCGTGTCACGCCGAGCTGGCCGAGCAGGGCGTTGCTGGCGGCATCGCCAGCGGTGCGGTTGTCGATGTCTCCTGTCCGCTGACCGGAGCGGATGGTTGGTTCGCGCTGGTCGTAGTTCATGGTGACGTTGATGAAGCTGCCCTGGCGTTTACCGAGCTGCCATCCATAGTTGAGGGTGGCTGTCACCTTCTGTCCGTCGGTCACGTCCTGATCGATGTATTCGGGGTCTTTGCCTTGGGTGAAGATCCCTGGGTTGTTGTGGGTGTAGGCTTGGAAGGTAGTGATGTTGGCGCCGCGGCTGACGGTGGCGCGACCTTTATTGACATCGCGGTTCAGCTGTACGTTGATGACGCCTGCGATGGCGTCTGAGCCGTACTGGGCTGCTGCCCCGTCGCGCAGCAGTTCGATGCGGTCGATGCCGCCGGCGGCGATTGCGTTGAGGTCGGTGCCGACAGATCCCCTGCCCATGGTGCCGTTCACATTGACCAGGGCAGAGGTATAGCGGCGCTTACCATTCACCAATACGAGGGTCTGATCTGGGCCGAGGCCTCTGACGGTGGCGGGGTCGATGTGGTCTGTGCCATCTGCTACTGTCTGCGTGGTGGAGTTGAATGAGGGGGCGATGTTGTTGAGGATGTCTGTGATGTTCGTCTGTGGCAGCTGGGTGACGAGCGACTTGACATCAAATACATCGACCGGTGCAGTCGACTCCAGTTTGCTCCGGGGAAGGCCGCGGGTGCCGGTGACGACCACCTCAGCGATCTCTGCGGCGACAGGGGAAAGCCGGATGGCGAGGACTCCATCGGAGGACACGCGCAGCGTCCCTGCCTCATAGCCGGTGAAGCTGACCAGCAGCACGGCGCCGTTCTCTACGCTGATGTTGAACTTGCCGTCTTGTCCAGTGACAGCGGAGGTCTTGGTGCCTCTGATACTAACTGTCGCGCCTGCCAAGGGTTTACCGTTCTCGTCGGAGACGGTTCCGCTGCGCGTTGGCTGCTGCGCAAAGGCCCCCAGTGTGAAAAGAACGGAGAGCAACAGAATGCATGTGCGTTTCATTAACAATGATTTTTTGGAATGAAATTGTTATCTAAGATCGACATTATACCTGTTGTTTAGCATTTTTTTTTAAGATCCTCTCCGGCCATGTTAGATTAGGGTAGTTCGAGCCTCTTTGAATCATATAGGACTTCTCATGTCCCTGGTTCGGTTAAGTCATACGCCAGCAGTCAGGGCAGGGCAGGCGTATTCTTGAGTTTTTTTGGATCCTGGGATGCGTATGGGGTGTATCGGTTTGGGAAAAATCAGATAATCTTCTAATTTCAACAAGTGAACATCGGAACGGTTGTAGAGTCTATGCCAACACACCCTGTTTCAAATTCTGCACAGTCATCTTCCCGTGCACCGCATCAATCATCCCGGGAGTCTTCTCGTGCCCGGAGACATAGGAATCGTCGGCTTTCCCTGGGGATCTGGGGTGTCCAGGCTGTGTTGTCTGCTATCTTTTTAATGCAAGGTTTGCTGAAGTTGTTGATGCCGGTGGAGACGCTGGGGCTGACTATGCCCTGGGTCAGCTTAGCCCCGGGTTGGCTGGTAGCAGGGATTGGTTTGATGGAACTGGTCGTCTCTGCATTAATGATCGTCCCGGCATTGCTTCGATATCGTCCAGAGCTGGGAATCTATGCAGGTTGGACCTTGGCTTCTTTCATGTGCATAGCCATCCTCTTTCATCTCATCAATGGTGAATATGCTGCTATTCCCTACAATCTGCTTGTCTTGTTGTTGGCTGGCTTTGTGATTTGGGGTAGGATGTACCAAGATCCCATCCAGCCCAAAGACGCTTCCGGTACTGTCTCGCCGGCTACCAATCGAAAACTGTAGTAGGCCCTTAGATTGCTTAGGCATTCTTCACCTGCAAGGCCACAGGTCCTTTGGGACTGTCTCCCAGTTTGAAGTTTACTTTTCCGTTTTCCGTCAGCGGCTCCAGGATGTCATTTACGTGTACAAAAATGCTCTCGCGTGTCTTAATATCCCGGATGAAGCCGAAGCCTCGGGATTCATTGAAAAAAGTCAGGATGCCTTCTCGGGTGCCTGGCTCTGCCGGTTCATGGGTCTGCCGGGGTACGCTGATTTCAATCTCTTCGAGGGATACTTCCCGACGCTGATTGGGGTCAGGAGGGGTTGACGTCAGGTTGCCGTCGGCATCCAGATAGGCCATCATAGCATTGCCTCCGCCATCTTCCGATTGCTGGCGACGCTCTTTTTTACGCTCCTCTTTCTCTTTTTTTGCCTGCTGCTTCTTTTTCTCTCGCTCTTTTTTGTTCCATGAGTCTGCCATAGATACAATATTAGTTCATATGGACCAATGTTGGATAGGATGGTCGGGATGTTCATGCTTTCCTAAGATATTTCTTAGGATATTGTAACGGATATCACCAACGGCCTAAAGGAGTTGGGAGCCCTATGCAAAGCGATACAAGCGCTGGGATAACTTTTGGGAGTGCAGGAGTCGATCTTCTTTATATATAAATAATTTATATATGTGCAAGATCAAACTACACGCTATTTTTTTTTAATTTTACATTCCGATCTTGATCTGTCAGGTCGATCATTGAATAGTTCAAAAGTTATCTGCCGTACTCAAACACATGTATATATAGCGTCGATTTAAGAAACTACAAAAGATATAGTCCTCTCGAACCGCCCCAAGATCTTCCATCTTTCAATGTTATAATTCAACATATATATTTCACATCAACCATCAAACCATACGCACATGAGAAGGTTCTTCCTACATGCCTTTTGGATGCTGCTGGCGATACCCGCTGTGGTATCTGCACAGAGCATCACCGTGAAAGGTAAAGTTACAGATGAGTCGGGCGCTCCCGTATCGTCTGCAACGCTACAGATTAAAAAAACCAACAATTCTGTTGTCACCGATGCAAGTGGCATGTTCACCATCACCGCTGCACCCGGTTCTGTGCTGGTCATTTCCGCCGTCGGATATGAGCAGCGGGAGGCCACGGTCACAGGCGCCGCGCTGAATATATCAGTGGTTACAGACTCCAAAGCGCTCTCAGAAGTCGTAGTCACAGGCTTCGGTGGCTCGCAGATCCGCCGCGAACTCACGGGCAATATTGCCCGGGTGAAGGCTAAGGACATCGAATATTTGCCGCTGGCCAGCGTCGATCAGGCCCTCCAAGGGAAAGCTGCCGGGGTGTTCGTCAACGCCCAGTCGGGCAAACTCGGCCAGGCCGTGACCGTCCGTGTCCGAGGTACCTCCTCCATCAGTGCCAATAGCCAGCCTCTCTACGTGCTGGATGGCACTCCAATCACCACCGACGACCAGAGCTCCTACGGTGGCGACATGAACCCGCTGGCCGACCTCAACCCAAACGACATCGAGTCTATCGAAGTCCTTAAAGACGCATCCGCCGGCGCCATCTATGGAGCTCGTGCTGCCAACGGCGTCGTGCTGATCACCACCAAAAGGGGAAAGGCTGGGAAGACGAGTGTCACCTTCAACGTACAGACTGGCTATGCCGAAGCGACCAAGCGCCTGGAGATGCTCAACTCCGAGCAGTATGCCGAACTGATTCTGGAAGGTGCTGCCTACCGCGATAATCTAGCCGGAACCCCCCTCAACGATCCCAACAGCTGGACGTCATACGTCAAGAACGATGTGATGGATTACTATAGTTATGGCGAGTGGCTCAAGGATCCAAAAAAAACCTACGATTGGCAGGATGTCGTCTTTCAACGCGCCCCCTATCAGCAGGCCGACCTGCAAATCCGAGGCGGCACCGACCGTACCAAGTTCTTTACCTCTTTTCAGCACCTCGACCAGACAGGCACCATCGTTGGCAATAAGCTCTCGCGTTCCACGGCTCGACTGAACCTCGATCAGACTGTCAATGAATGGCTCGACCTGGGCGTGTCGCTAAGTCTTGCCCGCACCTGGAATCGCCGCCTCCCCGATGACAACGCATTCTCCAACCCGCTCCAGGCCATCGCCCTCATGCCTATGACGCCTTTCCTGGATCCCTCTACGGGTCTCGACGCAGGGACTCCTCCCGGCGACGTCAATATCCCCTTGTACTATAATCCATTGCTGACTGTGAAGTATGGCCGTTTTATCCAGGACGTCTATCGCACCTTCGGCAATGCCTTTGCTCAGGTAAAAATCCTACCAGGGCTAACATTCAAGACGGAGTTTGGCCTCGACTACCTCAGCCAGAATGAAGAGAACTATTTCCGCTCAGAAACTGTACGTAATCAAACCCGTGCCGTGAAAGGTGTCGGTGCCAATCGGGCAGCCTTCATCACTAACTTCAACTCCAACTCTTATTTTACCTACAAGCTGAACCGCAAGATTCACAATCTGACAGTGACCGCGGGTATGCAATATCAAGAGTCCTCGTCTAAATATAACTTCACCGAAGGTCTAGACTTCCCCTCTAACTCCTATACCAAGATCGCTAGTGCCGCCACCAAATCAGGTGGTAGCTCTTCGCAGTCAGACTTTAGATTCCTCTCCTATTTCGCCCGGGCCAATTACACCTTGATGGACAACTACATCCTGGCCTTGAGCGGACGCATGGATGAGTCCTCCCGCTTCGGTAAGAACTCCCGCCAGGGTATCTTCCCTGCCGCCTCTGCCGGGTGGATCATTACCAACGAAAAGTTCATGAGCATCTTACCGGTGGTCAGCTTCCTGAAGCTTCGTACTTCCTACGGCATCGTGGGAAATGCGGAGATCGGCAACTTCCCACAGCTGGGACTGTTCACAGGGGATGCGGGCTATGCCGGCAATGCAGGTCAACGTCCCTCGCAACTCTCCAACCCCGATCTGAGCTGGGAGACCACCACCCAGCTGGACGCCGGACTTGACTTCGGCATCCTAAACAACCGCATCACCGGGGAGATCGACTACTACGAAAAGCAGACCACAGGCCTGCTGCTCTCCGTGAATATCCCAGCATCTACTGGCTTCAACAGCCAGGTGCGTAATGTCGGAAAATTGGAGAATAAAGGTTGGGAGCTCGTCCTCAACACCCAGAACTTAGTAGGCAAACTGAAATGGTCCACCAATGTCAATCTCGCCATAAACCGTGGCAAGGTGATCGACATTCAAGGCCAGATTATAGAAGGCGGTGTCAGGAATATGAACCGTGTCGAACAAGGCTACAATGTAGGGGTCTTCTATGCACCTGAATTCGCCGGCGTAGATCCCGCCAATGGCAACGCCCTCTTCTATAAAAATAAAAAGTTGGCGGACGGCACCCGCGACCGTACCACCACCTCGGTGTATGCTGAAGCAGATCGCATCGTAGTTGGCGACCCCAACCCGGACCTGATTTATGGCTTTACCAACAACTTCTCCTATAAGGGCTTTGACCTCTCCATTTTCTTCAATGGCGTAGCAGGCAACCAGAATAACATCTTTGGAATGGGCCGCTACTCCTCCGCGAGCATGCTCTATGAAGATAACAATACAGCCGACCAGCTCCGCCGCTGGAGGAAGCCAGGAGACGTGACTGACATACCCCAAGTGCGTCTCTTCCGTGTCAACGGATCCCAGGAAAGCAGCCGCTATATCGTTGACGGCGCCTACATGCGCCTGCGCAACGTCACTTTCGGATATACCTTTACTGGTGATGTCCTCCGCAAGCTGCGCATGGAAAAGGCCCGTATCTACGTGTCAGGCCAGAACCTCTTGACCTTTACCAAATACCCCTACTGGGACCCTGAGGTCAATGCCGATAGTTTTGACTCCAATATCGCCAAGGGCAATGACTTCTATACACCGCCTCAGCCCAGGACCTTTCTGGTCGGCATCAACATCAACCTCTAATCCCATTCAATAGAAGAATATGAAACGAAATCATACGCACATCGGCAAAATCCTCGCGGCGATCTGCCTGGCGGGTGTTCTTACGGCTGGCTGTACCAAGCGTCTCGATATCGGGCCCTATCAGAGCATCTCAGAGTCCGCCGCTCTCAACACCGAAGAAGACGTCATGGTTACCCTAATCGGTGCCTACGACGGACTGCAAAGTGCTGCCGGCTATGGAGGTGAAATCATGGTGCTCAACGAACTCATCGGTAACTCCACCAATATCCAATTCACCGGTACCTTCGCAGGGCTGGTCGATGCGTGGAATGGTATAATGGTATCGAATAACAGCTTCGCCACCAGCACCTGGGCCGTAGCTTATAACTGTATCAACCGCGCCAATAACGTGCTTAGTGCCATCGACAAGGTTACCTCCTCCCCAGCCAAGAAAGCATCCGTGGAAGGAGAGGCCCTCTTCCTCCGCGCCGCCATGCATTTCGAGCTGGTGCGGCTCTACGCCAAGTTTGTGGGCGACGGAGATGCCAATGCCAATCCCGGCGTGCCCCTGGTGCTCACGCCGACCCGTGGCATCACCGATGCCGACTATCGGCCCCGCGCCTCCGTCAAAGCCGTGTATGACCAAGTCATCGCCGACCTCACCAAGGCAGAGACACAGCTGCCCTCCTCTAATGGCTTCTATGCCACCAAATGGGCCGCTGCCGCCATGCTGGCCCGTGTGCAGCTCATGAATAAGAACTACACGGCCGCCGGTGCCGCTGCCAACCGTGTGATCGGAGGCAGTGGACGGACACTGAACACCGACTTCAAACGCCTCTGGTTCACCTTCATCGACAACGGTGGATCCATGCCTACCGAGTACCTTTTTGGAATCAAGGTCACTACCCAAGACGGGACCAACGCTTTAAACACCTACTTCGGCCGTAATGTCGGCATACCCGGTACTGCGGGCCGCAGCGACTGTAAGATCCGTCCCGCCCACATCGCTCTCTATAGTGCCAATGACAAGCGTCGGTATTTCTTCCTCAGCGGTGGAAGCAACTACACCGGGAAGCACCTCGACCGCTACGGCGACGTGCCCGTCATACGACTGGCAGAAATGATCCTCACGCGTGCCGAGTGCAATTTCCGCAACTCCACCACCCTCGGTGCTACTCCGCTGGCTGATGTGAACGCCATCCGCACCCGCGCGGGACTGACAGCCCTCACCGTCAGCCAACTCAACCTCGCCGCCATCACCCGTGAGCGTTATCTCGAGCTGGCTTTTGAAGGACATAGCCTCCCTGAGGTCAAACGCCTGCAGACGACACTGGGTAACTTTTCCTGGAACTCGCCGAAGCTCATCATGCCCATACCGCAACGCGAGATGGACGTGAACAAGCAGCTGGTGCAGAACGTAGGATACTGACATAAGCAATCAGATAGTTAATAAAAATGGAGGGTGAGCCCTCCATTTTTATTAGCACTTCTTTCTTGGATATCAGCAGTGGGACCATCGGAGTACCAAACAACTGATTCTATCCTTTATGAAAAAACCGCTCATCTTATACACTATGATGGCTTTCGTCGTCTTGGCAGTCGCTGCCGGAGGCTATGCCTATCGAGTGTTTTATCGCACCAAGCCCTCGGGCTCGGCTCTGCAGGCGGAGTTTAAGACGACGGCTAGCCAGCTTATTGCCGCCTTTTACGCAGATGAAAAGTCAGCTTCCGGTAAATATACCGGTCATGCCCTCGAAGTAGGAGGGCTTTTTAAAGCGGCTGAACTATTCGACAACGCTCACCCTGTCATTGTGATGCAGGATAACGCTTCCCCCATATCCATCCGTTTCTCTCTGGACAGCAACTTTCACTCTGATTTCGCTCAACTAAAGCCCGGATTATCAATTCGCATGAAAGGCGTATGTATTGGACTTCAGTCTGATGATATGGGGCTGGGGGCCGACATCCTTTTTGATCGAAGCATCATCCTGTCAACAGAAAATCCAAAACCATAACCACTGGCCATGCGTATATTCCATATCTTCTTCGGCATTCTTCTACTCCTACCAATCTTCGGGCATACCCAGGACCGCTGGTTCACTAAGTCCGGTCGTATTCGCTTCGACGCGACAGCCGCAAATTCTCCCAAAGAGATCGTCGGCAATCATTCCTCCGTCGTCTGTGTTGTGGATAAGAAGACCGGCGCCCTGCAGTTTTCCGCGCTCATCAAGGGCTTCCAGTTCAAGGTAGCCCTGATGGAAGAACACTTCAACGAGAACTATATGGAGAGTGATAAATTTCCTAAGGCGGAATTTCGGGGTACCATCCTCGACAATACAACCGTGAACTACGGAAAAGACGGTACATATCCCGTGCGTGTCAAAGGAAGCATGACGATCCATGGTGTGACGAAGGAAGTTGCATCCGAAGGGCAGCTGGTCGTGGGCGGTGGTAGACTCATCGCTAGGTCCAGTTTCCCCGTCGTATTGGCCGACTATGCCATCGGCGTCCCTCGTCTGGTGGCTGACAAGATTTCCACTACATCCAAAGTTTCGGTCGACTGTTCCCTGGAGCCACTCAAGCAATGACTTTAAATCTATACCAAATGCATATAGTACACGTCATTCTCTTAGGCCTCCTGGCCATCGCCACACCGACTTTTTCCCAGCAGACGGAAGATCTCTTATCACTCGTCGACAAGGATGGGCAGCCGAAGAAGGAGTTTGTGAAGTCGGCCTTCAAATCTTCCCGTGTCATCAACGGCCATTCCATGGAATTTCTCTCCCCAGGGTTGATGGACTTTCGCATCCTCCACCGCTTTGGCCTAATCAACCAGGGCTATAGCAACTTCTTCGGTCTCGACGTGGCTAGCATGCGGATGGGCTTCGACTTCGGCATCACCCGGAATTTGATGCTCGGTGTCGGACGGAGCACGTTCCGAAAAGAACTGGACGGCTTTGTGAAGTACGCTCCCATCCAGCAGTCTACCGGCGGCGGCTCGCCCGTCACCGTCGCACTCGTGGCGGGGATGACGATCAATACGGTTCCACGGGCCAACCCCACCCTCAAAAATAATTTCTCCTCTCGGCTGGGCTACTATTACCAAGCCATCGTAGGCCGTAAGTTTAGCGAAGCCTTCACGCTGCAGCTGGCACCAACACTCGTACATACCAACCTGGTGCCGCTGGCGGCACAATCCAATGACGTAGTAGCCCTGGGCGTCGGTGGCCGCTTTAAGGTCTCCAAGCGAATCGCCCTTACCTGGGACTACCACCATCTTTTCAATGGCATCCTTGAAGGGCAGAATACCCACCCGCTCTCCCTCGGCATGGACGTCGAGACTGGCGGTCACGTCTTCCAGCTTCACATCTCCAATGCCGTCGGCATGAACGAGCGCGCTTTTGTCACAGAGACGACTGGTAAATGGACTAACGCCGACCTGCGCTTCGGCTTCAATCTCTCGCGCGTCTTCCAGCTCTTTAAACGAACAGGTAAGGCAGAAGCTTGGTAGCCAGGGACAAGATGCATCTTCCCGGTCAGGGTTTTGCAGAGTCGATAAGCCATCTACTGCAATACCAATATTTTCTTATGCAGGGGGGCGCAGATCCTGGCTTCATTTTCTGACGAGTCAACTGGCGGCATCCCATCATTTCTTTTGATGCTCGCTATTGTCGGCAGCTTGCCCATCAGCCAATCTTCTCATAAAGTTCATATTTGAATATTCCTGCAGTTGTATCTGACTCTTTCTAGTCATCTATGCTGATGGATAGGATGCACGTGAGATCGTCTGGCAGGCGGAGGTACGTACGCTAGCCAATGCCTCTTTTGCCAAGCTCACTATACAAAATAATTTGGATAGGGAATGTATGTTTATTGTACCCTCAAGAAGGCTATAATTAGCAAAGAGGGGTTACTCCCGGCTAGCAAAAGGGATAATTATAGATGCAACATTGTTGCAAAAATAGACTACATTTGATGCTATTCATTCAAAATTGATTTACACATGGATTTTAATGTTGTTATTCTGATTTTTTTACTGGGGCTTCGGCACGGTCTTGATCCTGATCATATAACTATTATTGATAATTTAAGCATGCGACTAACTGAAAAGAAAAGTCGAATAGCTTATTGGACCGGTACTTTTTTTGCCTTAGGCCACGGTTTTACAGTTACTTCAATGTCATTAGTAATAAATTTAGGCTTCTCTTCTTTGGACCTCAGCCAACATGCGCCTACCTGGTTAGTATGGATGCCCACTTTACTATTATTTGTCATTGGGTTTTTGAATCTTTCATCTTTACTAAAAAATGAAAAATATCAGCCTGTAGGTTGGCGCTCCCGGTTTTTAAAAATACCTGAAAATATAAATGCGTTATCCGTATTTTTCGTCGGAGTATTATTTGCCCTAGTATTTGATACTGCCACCCATCTGACTGCATTAAGCTATGGAGCTTTAAGCTCGAATGCGGTGTGGTCTTCACTTTTTTTTGGGCTGATTTTTACTTTTGGGATGGTGATATCCGATACCGTTGATGGGGTATTATTATATCGAATTTCCATTCTAGGACTATCAGACAAAGTTGTGTTACGGTACCGACGAATTATGGGTTGGATAATTGTTATTTCCTCATTTACTGTGGCAGTTTATAATATTCTATCAACTTTTTATACTAAAATATCTTTATCAACTACTGCAAGTTCCACAGCTGGTATTATGTTGGTATTGCTAGTAGCTTTCATATATATTCGAATATTTATGTATTTATCAAAATTAAAAGTACAAGGTGGCAATAAAAGATTTAACTGAAATAGAGACACACCTATTCCTCTGCAATGGTGGCTCGTGTTGCCGTAAAGGCGCAGAAGATAGCACTCGCCGTATTCGCGAGTATTTAGCTGACGAGGGATTAGACAAAATTGTGCACACGACTAAGACCTATTGCAACGGGAGGTGTGATGATGGACCAATTGTAATTGTTATGCCAACTGGCAAATGGTACAAAAATATAACTCCAGAAAATGCAAAACATTTTATAAAGAAATGCATCATTGAAAAAAAGGATAATGAGTCTCTAGATTTATATTCATTTGGTGATGCATTTATTAAAACGACTTAGATACCATGGGTCTGACTGATAAAAAATACTTATCTCTTGCTTGGCAATAAGGATATCAATGAACTTGAGCTTAGAAAAAACTCCAATATCCTTATTAAGGAGTGGGTTACAAAAAAATTTAACTTAAGCGCTGAGACGGTTATTATGGTAACAGAAATTAATTGCTTTGAGCCGAATTGCCCTGATAAAGAGACTGTTATTGCCCTTTTAGAGCAAGGGAACATACAAAAATTTAGCATTCGTAAACCCTTACTCTACGTACGTAAATCCGATATTGATAATCTAAAAAAATAAAAAAAATGATGGATACTTTTCTCGATGAGCGTATTCCAGTTACAATACTTACTGGGTTTTTAGGAAGTGGAAAAACTACACTACTAAATCGAATTCTGACTGAGCAGCATGGGAAAAAAATAGCGGTCATTGAAAATGAATTCGGAGAAGTAGGTGTAGATAATGAATTAGTGATTGATGCCGACGAAGAAATTTTCGAAATGAATAATGGCTGTATATGTTGTACTGTTCGTGGAGATTTAATACGCATATTAGGAAATCTGATGAAACGAAAAGATAGGCTTGATATGATAATGATAGAAACAACAGGTCTTGCAGATCCTGGGCCAGTAGCACAAACTTTTTTTGTTGATGATGAAATGCAATCAAAATATAAGATAGATGCTATTATAACACTAGTAGATGCAAAACATGTATTACAACATATTGATGACAGCGATGAGTGTAAACGTCAAATTGCTTTTGCAGATGTAATTGTTCTAAATAAGATTGATTTAGTACCAACCTTGACGCTCAATAATCTGGAAAAACGGTTACGGAGTATGAATTCCTTAGCATCAATTCACCGTGTTAAAGATGCAAATCTTGATTTGAAATATGTACTTGACATAAATGCTTTTGATTTAGATAAAAAAGTTGAATTAAATCCAGTCTTTCTTCAAGAAGAACTACCCTTTGAATATGGTGGTATCTATAGTTTCACTAAAGAACAACACACTATTACTTTTGGAAGTGGCCCTGACCCTAGTATCACTATTGCATTTATAAAACTTCCATCTTCTTCATATGAATCATTTGAGGCTGCAAAAAAAAGGGCAATTCTTGTATTTAGTGATTACGCTCAAGTACATGAGCCGATGACATTTTTCACAACACATAAAGAATTACATCAATTTAATGTTGAGAAAAGTATCAATCAATTTACTTTTCAACCCCATGATGAGGGATATTATGCTGTTTTTACGCAGCACGGACCAGAGGAATTTGATATGTGTATACAGTACAATGGTATGAATATATCATCTATTGAAAATTATACATATGCACACTCTCATTCACATGATGACGAGGTTAGTAGTGTTGGTATTGAAAATGAGAAGGAAGTTGATCTTAAAAAATTTAAAGTATGGATCAATTTTATGCTACAAACAAAAGGGATGGATATTTTTCGGAGTAAAGGTATTTTGAATATCAATGGTAGTGATACACGCTTGGTATTCCAAGCTGTGCATATGCTTCTTGATGCTTCTGAGGATAGGCATTGGCGTTCTTCTGAAAAGCGAAGAAACCAATTAGTATTTATTGGTCGCAATCTTAATAGACTGGAAATTACAGAGGGATTTGAAGCTTGTTTAGTTAATTAAATGAGAAATACCTTTTATTAACTACATATATAATGATACATTTTCTATAATATCTGATTGTCTTATGTTATTTCCTGATGAGCAACAGCAAATAATTTGGCGTAGAGAACTCGATGATTATATTCGGCAAGTTTTTTTCACAAATGGTGACGAAGTAATTATTGCTACCACGAGTAGCGGTACTGTGTGGGCATATGCAAGGGAAGATGCTCATCGTATATTCTCAAGAAAACTGCATACTGGAGCTATCATTGCTAGTGATATTTCGCAGCAATATGGCATTTTAGCAACAGGTGGGGAAGATGGTATTTTTTTGATGACAAATATCGAATTTGGTGACACTATATACAAGTTTGAAGAACAAGGCAAATGGATAGAGCATATTGTTTTCAGCCCCAATGGTAAATATGTAGCTTTTGCATTTGATAAAATGGTAATTATTCTTAATGTAACGGGTGAAGTATACGATACGCTTAGATTTTCTTCAAATACTATTAGTGCCTTATCATGGCACAATGACAGTACTACGCTATGTATAGGTTCTTTCGGGGGTGTCCACTTATATAGCGTTCGCAACAAAGAAAAATTACAATTTCTCGCCCTTAAAAATGCAGTGGTATCATTGACTATAAGCCCTGATAAACACTATGTTTGTTGCGGTACACAGGATTATCAGGTGCACATTTGGCCTTTGCCATATGAGCCTGGTTCAGACTTATACATGCATGGTTTTCCCTCTAAAGTTAAATTTTTATCATGGCATTTTAATGGGTTTCTTCTTGCGACCAACAGTGGCAAGGAGGTAATAGTCTGGGATTTCAGCGGCGATGGTCCTCACAATCGTGCCCCCAGAATGATGGAGGGTCACAATCGTACTGTAAAAGCGATCTCCTTTCAATATAATGACGACGTTCTTGTAAGTGGAGATGAAGGGGGCCTAATTCTCTTTTTTTGCCCGCTAGAGGACAGCGTGACCGATTTTGTTGTTAATGTAGACCACGAGATAACTACTCTTATGTGGAGTCCTAATGATCGTTATGTATTAGTGGGCACATCCGTAGGAACTATTGTTCTACTAAAGTGCCCTATAAACCATAAACAGGGTTTAAGAGCTAGTTAATATTAATGCAATGAGTATTCAACAAAAAATTTCTCCTGCATGGTACGAAGAATGGTTCGAGAGCGAGTATTATCACATATTATATAATGCACGAGGTAGACGAGATGCAAAATTATTTTTAGATAATTTGAATAGCTATTTAAAATTATATAGTAAGCAACAGATACTCGACCTAGCCTGTGGTCGAGGTCGTCATGTAAATTATCTAGCAAGCATCGGACTTTCTGTTACGGGGATAGACCTCTCTGCACCTAGTATAATATATGCAAAAAAAAATGCGACGAATAATGCTTCATTTTATATCCATGATATGCGAGAACCCTTTGGTGATAATTCTTATCAAATAATTTTGAATCTGTTTACAAGTTTCGGTTATTTTGAAGATATTAAAGATAATATCAAGGTCATAACAAATATATCCAATGCCCTTACGCTACATGGTAAATTCATTTTAGATTACTTTAATCCAAATTATCTTAAGCAGCATTTAGTAAAGCAGGAAATAAAAAAAACGAATGATATCACTTTTCATATAAAGAAAAATATACAAGACAATTTCGTTTATAAATTTATTAAATTTAAAGATAAGGGGAAAGATTTTATGTTTACAGAACGGGTAATGCTTATTGAACTTGAACAAATAAAGTGTTGGTTCAGTGATATGAACTTACAATTAGTAGAAGTTTTTGGTAATTATCATCTCGATCCATATTGTTCTAATACATCACAACGTATGATTGTTATTGCTGAAAAATGCTGAAATTTTCTGTAGGGCTTCTATGAGTACAAATCAAATTCCTGTATCGATTCTAACAGGATTTCTTGGCAGTGGGAAAACAACTCTTCTAAACCACTTGCTCTTAAATAGACAGGAAAAAAAATTTGCAGTCATTGAAAATGAATTTGCAAATTATGCATTTGATTCGTATTTAATTGATAATAGAGTTTCAGTATTGAATACCATTAGCAGTGGATGTATCTGCTGTTCGAAAAGTAGTGAATTATTAGAAACGCTACAGAAAATGGTCGATGTAAAAGAAAATTTTAATCATTTAATTATTGAATCTACTGGTGTATCAGATCCTTCACAAATAATTTTTACATTATTCAATGAAGATTTCTTTATTGATTACTACATTGATGCAGTTATATGCACAGTAGATGTAATCCATATTGATCAATTTTTATTAAATACCAAGGAAGCAGCAAAACAAATAGGATACGCTGATGTCATACTACTTACCAAAACTGATTCTGTCAGCCAAGAGAAAACTCATAATGTTTTCGAAATGATGAAACAAATAAATCCCCTAGCATCAATTTATATTTCATCTCATGGATTTGTAGCCGATGCAGATATATTAAATTTAAAAGCGTTTATACCTAGTAATGTAGAAAAGAAGATTATTGATATGAAGATCCTTGATAATGGCGAAAATAAAGTGCAGCATAGAATAAAATCAATGTGTTTTGACTTTGATATATCATTCAATTTTTTTGCCCTCAAAGGGATGCTAGAAACTATTTCAGATATTTATGGGAAAAACCTTTTTCGTATTAAAGGCTTTATTCATGTTAACGATTTTTCCGAGCGTATGATAATTCAATCAGTAGCTGATACCCACGTTTTTCAGAAAGGAAGAAAATGGGATAGTTTTGAAAAGCCGATTACAAAACTTGTATTTATTGGTAAAGAGCTTCAAAGAGACCTTATCCAAGGACTACTTGAAAGATGCCTGTCAAATGCTTATCACTAAAATTCATTCATCATTAGTTTCCTTTATAAACACACTAATGATATAAAGCGGTAGGTATACTTAAACTTCACAATATATCAACAACTTGAATACCTATTAATTGTATACACTAACTTGGTCCGAAAGTAATTATTATTTGGTGATCATTTGGAGGATATAAGTTTCCGATATTCTAAGGAAGATAAAGGTTAAACTAGTAAAAAATATTCCTTTATTGAGAGAATGTTTAGTTGTTGTATTTGCAAAAATGCATAAACATAAATTGTGCATGTAACAATTAGTATTTGTGTGTATGTATTATCTAATTGATCGATTAATTTTTGATTAAAAATTTTCTCATACTGATAAATGGAACCTTATAAACTGTCATCAAAAATGATGATATAGTAAACATATAACAACGTAATATTGATTGTACTAATTCAGACAATCAGGTCCAGTATTTTATATTCAAAATTTGATTATGATCTACTACAATCCAAAGGAGTGGTTTTATACATTATTTCGTTTCCATAAATCAGATACATTTCGAAATTTATTTCCGATGATGATTATCATTGGACTATACTCAGGCGGAGTTGCATGGTTAGAAATTAGTTATTTTAGGCTTTCAGAAAAAAATAGTATTCGTAATTTAACAATACTTCATACACTGTTAGGGTTCGCAATTTCTATGCTATTAGTTTTCAGGACCAATACTGCATATGAGCGATGGTGGGAAGGAAGAAAACTCTGGGGTAGTCTGGTGAACAATACACGTAATCTTGCAATGAAGCTGAATCATTTGATTCCAGCTGAGTGCGCAGAGGATAGACGTATATTTCGGGAATTGATCCCTGCTTTTGCACTTTCTTTACATAACCATTTGAGAGGATTATCATCCCAGAGTGAGTTATTTGATTCACTTGCTCGAAATCCCGAATTACGATGTCTAAACCCTTTGAAACACATCCCTAATCAAATTGCATCTGCTATTTATGAGCGTGTATGTATTTTAGAGGCCAAAGGAATTTTGACTTCAAATAATCTACTTTTTTTAAACGCAGAATTACAAAGTTTATCTGAAATCTGTGGGGCATGTGAAAGAATCAAAAATACGCCTATACCATATTCCTATAATGTTTTCATCAAGAAGTTTATATTTATATATATAATGACACTGCCAATCGGTTTTGTATTCCAATTGGGATATTGGATAATACCTATTGTTATTTTTGTTTTCTATGTACTAGCGAGTTTAGAGCTTATTGCAGAAGAAATCGAAGACCCTTTCGGGAATGATGCAAATGATATTTCGACTGATTTGATTCAATCAAATATTTTAATGCATACACACGAAATATTATTGCCATAGTTGAGCATCTGAACGCACTGATTTTGATCCTCAGTAAAAAAGCCACATTACGTTATGAGATATACGTGCATAATGTAGGCGCTTGATATTCTAACCCATAATATGCTCTTTTATATCCATACCCAGTAATTATTCTTGTTAAATGACGCGTAAAGGGAGATTCCAAATTCATGAAATTCTTTGCTCATGTACATATGTAGGATTCTATGATGTTGGATTTTTTCTAATATTACCTTATTTCATGTATTTGTCTATCTCAATGAATTCAATTATCCATATTAAGCGTGTGTCATATATTTTTATCTAATTATAATTGTAGAAGGGTTTATGATATTCTATAATGACTGTAATTTTATTAGAAAAGTCCTACAATAGAGTAACTATAAATAGTTTTTGAATTATATTATTAAATATTTTCTATTTGATTCTTTTAATCATATCTATTGATGAATTTTTCGATAGTTCACAGATAAATAATTCATTATATCCCACTGGGATTTTAAAAATATTTTCTAATGGTATTTTTAATAAATATGACCATATACATCTAATCACGCCCGCGTGAGTAATTATTAATACTTTTTTATGCTGCCTTAGTCTCAGATTATCAAAAAATATTTCTACACGCTCAAAAAGTTCGATCAAGTTCTCTCCATTAGGAGCTTTTACATTTATAAAATCAGCCATCCAATGATTTAGTTCAGTTTGATCAAGGTCTTTCCATTTTTTATTCTCCCAATTTCCAAAATTCATTTCCTTTATTGAGCTATCAAAAATGACGTTTTGTAATTCAAGAGCTGATGCTAATTTTTTACATCTATGCGATGGGCTACTATACACAGCATCAAATTCTTTTGGTAGTGCATTAGCTAATTGTATTACCTCGTTTGAAAAGGTGGTTGCTAATGGAACATCGAAATGTCCATAACATATGTCCTTATCAACTGCCACTTTTGTGTGGCGAATTATATATACCTCCATATCGCAACATATGTCAAGAGGCAAATACACTCACCAAATTGCTCTACAGCCCCCAGGCAGTCGCCTGTATATCCATCAATCCATTTTTCAAAATAATATTTAGAGTAAAAATTCAAAAATAATAGTGGTATGGTAACAAAAATGAAGTACCACTTATATACACATAAAATAAATAATGGAGTTAATCCAAAAATAAATGCCAAAAATATCTCTTTCACATTATAATCTTTTGCTACAGGTTTTGCTTTACTATTTTCATCATCTCTAACATAATTTGAGGTAAAAACTATATTTATAGCGGTTATTCTTGCTAAGGAATGATATGAAATAAAAATTAATGAAGCAAAGAGATGATCGTCATCATCTATAGATGAAAAAATTTTATTTAATGAAATATATTTTATTAATATCATAAAAATTAATGCAATTACCCCAAAGGCGCCTACACGGCTGTCTTTCATTATATCAAGTATTTTAGCCTTTGTCCAGCCTCCACCAAAGCCGTCAACTACGTCCGCTAAGCCATCCTCATGGAAAGCACCCGTAACAAGTATACCTGCTAATATGGATAATATTGCCGCTAAATTGGTATCAAATACCAATGAACATATCCAAAATACAAGAAAGGATATTATGCCAACTATCCACCCAATTAATGGAAAATATCTTGTTGCCTTATTTATATAATCTGGTGAATGATCAATATTCTTCGGACAAGGTATCCTTGTGTAGAACATTACTGCAGTAAAAAATATTTTTAGTTCTTCTCTCAATTAAACCGAATTAATGTTATTAATAGAATATAATATCAAGATTTTCTCATATTATTATAGAACCAATAAAAATGAATTAAAATAATAGACACGTTTACAAGAATCTGTGGCTTTAATGATAAAGCAATACCATATATCAGCCACATTACTGCTCCAATTGTATTAATAATCCTTAATCGTGTGATGTCATTAACTAAAAATGAACCTAATACAAATCCAGTTCCGATATACCCAATTAAATCCCAATTCATTTTTTATATATTTTTTTACACATCCTCTTTTCCGTTTATTTTTTGTTACTAACTCTCGCACTCTCAAAGCTTGCCATGTCATTCAAAAAAGCCACAGCATTTTTGATTATTGGGTAGGCAAGTGCGCAACCGGTACCTTCTCCTAGTCGCATATTGAGCTTTAATATTGGTTCAGCTTTCAAAAATTTTAATAACGTTTTATGCCCATTCTCATCACTTTGATGACAAAATAATGCATTACCAATAATTCCTGATTTTATTTTATAAGCTACTAAAAATGCACTACTGGCAATAAAACCGTCAATAAGAATAAGCATATTTTTTTCATATGCAGATAGCATTGCACCACACATTTGCGCAATTTCAAATCCACCATAGATTCTTAGTATAAGGGCTGGATCATTTTTCTTTCCGTGGAAAGCTTGAGCTTTTTTGAGTATTTCAATTTTTCTTTTAAGTTTTATCTTATTAAGCCCTGTCCCGCGACCTGTACACTTTTCAATGGGAATGTTGCATAGGTTACTCATTATCATTGTAGCGCTGGATGTATTCCCAATACCCATTTCTCCAAAGCCAATAACATTGCATCCACTATTATAAATTTTCTCAACAATATCACCTCCTTTTTTCATGCAGAGTTCGTACTGAACCTTCGTCATTGCTTTTTCATTGAGAAAATTATTTGTTCCATTACCTATTTTCGAAATAATTAATTTATTATTTTTTTTGAAGTCAAAATTGACACCCGCATCTACTATTTTCAGATTTATTCTATTTTCTTTAGAAAAAATATTTATTGCTGCCCCGCCATTTAGGAAATTTAATACCATTTGATAAGTTACTTCTTGAGGGTAATTACTGACACCCTCTTTAGCGATACCGTGATCTCCTGCAAAAACAATTATTGTTGGTTTTTTCAGTTTAGGCTTGTTTGTTTTTTGAATTAATCCGATTTGTAATGCAATTTTTTCCAGTAAACCTAAAGACCCTGGAGGTTTTGTTTTCAAATCAATGATAGATTGTAAATTATTTCTAAGCATATATCACCTCCTTAATTTTGAAGACAGGAAGCCCTTTTCTGTGAAAATTTATCCCTGCCAAATAAGATGCTATAGTAAAAATTCCGCCTGTTAATGTGTATAATGTTCTCTGCCCAGTAGCCGCTAAAGGATCCATAAAAGCCTTCAATATTTTGAAAATTTTCATCACCAAAAAGTTCGAATGCATCATTAGAATAGATTTCACGAATGTGAGTTTTGCTACGTGTATAGGATGTAAATTAATCAACTCATGTGAAAGTTGAATTTTACTACAATCATATCCTATATATCTATATAATAAATTTTAAAACGACTCAAATTGTTAAAACAATCTTGTTGCATGGCCGATGTAAAGGGATCAAGAAAATAAATTATACGTTTTAATTTTTGAGAACCAAATGGTATACCAGATGATCTGGTTTACTGTCTTTTCCTGCCATTAGGCCATATGCATCATGCATCTTACTGCATTCGTATGTAAGAAATGTGACATGCGTATTCAAATTTGACTGTTTACTTAGACGTTCCTCTCGGACGATAGAACACCCTTGCAGCTACTGGTCGCCTATTTTTTCTCCTGGCCATATGAGCTTCTGAGTAATCGTTACTTCCCGGGATTTCTGTATTTTGGACGGAAATGTCTAGAGATGACCGTTGAGGGTAAAGTTGCAATCGTGACGGGTGCTGGGCAGGGTATTGGGCTTGAGGTCGTACGCCAACTCTTGCAACAAGGGGCTGCAGTTGTTCTGAATGACTTGGACGCGCAGCTCTGTGCTTCCGCCCTACAGGCCTTACCCCATGCGCAGGGTCGTTGTTGTGCCGTCGTCGGGGATGCTGCTGACCCCGCGATCATAGACCAGATGATCTCGCGCGCCGTCGCGGAATTTGGCCAGCTTGACATTGCCATGGCCAATGCCGGTATTACTCTCTTCGGTGATTTTGAGACCTACCTGCCCCAAGACCTGCACCGGGTGCTTGAGGTGAACATCGGCGGCACCTTCCTGCTCGCCCAGCAGGCCTCCAACCGTATGCGCCAGCAGGGTAGGGGTGGATCGCTGCTGTTTACTGGCTCTGTCGTCGGTCACCAGGCACACCGCGGGCTGGCCGCCTATGCCATGACCAAGGCGGCTGTAGAGATGCTCGCGAAAAACCTTGTTGTAGAACTCTCCACCTTCGGCATTAATGTCAACTGCATTGCCCCCGGGGCGACGCTCACAGAGCGTACGCAGCAAGATGAAGGCTATGCCACCGTCTGGTCGCGCATCACACCGATGGGACGCCCTGCCACCGTCCAGGATATTGCCCATGCCGCCGTCTTTCTCGTCTCCGACCAGGCAAGGCATATCACAGGTCAGTCACTGATCATCGACGGAGGCTGGACCTCCGTCAGCACAAATCCCTACTGAATATGTCCTATCATATCGAACAGATCGGAGAGACCCTCAGCTTTCTTGGAGAAGGCCCTGTCTGGGACGATCAGACGTTGACCCTTTTGTGGGTCGACATCCTCGATGGGTATGTACATGAGCTCGACCCTGCCACCGGTCGGCATACTACCCATCGCATCGGTGAGCCCGTGGGCGTCGTAGCCCTATGTCTCGATGGACGTCTAGTGGCAGGTCTCAAAGGTGGCTTTTCATTTCTCGACCGCCTCACAGGACAGATAGTCCGCATCGACGACCCGGAAGTTCACCTCCCCGGCAACCGCTTTAATGACGGCAAGTGTGACCCCGCCGGTCGCTTCTGGGCAGGGACCATGCCCCTCACCGAAGACAAGCCCACCGGCAGCCTGTATATGATGGGTCCCGACCGCAATGCACATCGCATGGCCACGGCAGTGACCATCTCCAACGGACTCGCCTGGAGTCTCGACCATCGGCATATGTACTATATCGACACACCGACGATGTGTGTAGCACGTTTCGACTACGATGCCGCGACGGGGTCCATCGGCACGCGCGACATCGCCATCCGCATCCCCCGAGAAGATGGCTATCCGGATGGCATGACCATCGACGTGGAGGGCATGCTCTGGATCGCCCACTGGGGTGGCTGGCAGCTCACGCGCTGGGATCCCTCAAGGGGGGTGAAGCTCGATGCCATCCGCATGCCCGTCTCCAACGTCACCTCCTGCACCTTTGGCGGCCCGGGCTTCACAGACCTCTATGTGACTTCGGCGCGGAAGGGGCTGACGGAGGTGCAGCTTGCTTCGCAGCCGCTGGCAGGTGCTCTCTTCGTCGTACGCGAAACAGGCTTCCGTGGCATGCCTGCACATCGGTATCTAGGATGAGCTTTTTTTGCTCCATTTATATGTTACGAGCGAACCGAATGTCAACCATGGCCATCGCCGCTAGTCTGTTTCAGGCGGCAGTGATCGCACAGCCTGTTCGCGTTTGATTTGTCTGTCGGAAGGACGGGGGGACGAACCTTTGCGTCGGTGCAGTGGGCCTCAGAGACGAAAAAAGATGCGCTTCCGGTAGAGGAATAAGCACATGCCCCACTCGAGTGCGAAGATGAAGATCGGTGTGAGGATGAGTTGCACAGCAACGGGCACCGAGGCCATCGTCATGAGTCCGTTACTGACGGCCCCGACATACCCGTTGAACCAGGCGCCTCCGATGATTTCGAAGAATAAATATAAGAAGATGGAGTTCATGCCGATGACGGTGAGGAGGGTTAGGCCTCGGCGGTGCATTCTCCGGTCGATCCATTCCCAGGCGGCCGTCAGGGCCAGCAGACACCACCCCAGCGAGGCGAGTGTGAAAGAGCTGGTCGCGATTCGTTTGATGATAGGTGTGATACCTGCGATGTCGAGCCAAAAACCAGCGATCAGCGTGCCAACGCCCCATAGCACTAGGGGGCGGATGCTAGAAGGCTTGCGCAGCATGAACTGCCCGGCCATCGCCCCTGCGATGGTGTGGACGGCCGTGGGGATGCAGTTGATGGCTACCCAGCCCCCGCGGTTGATCTTGCCCATCAGCAGCAGGTCGACATAGTTGCCGAAGTTTTGTTGGTCGGTGAAGGGCTGGTCGAAGCCTGGGATGCTGGTGAATCTGTACAGTCCTTCGGTGAGCAGCAGCAGCCCTATGCAGGCGGCCGCCTGTGCGGCAAAGCGCCATTCTATGACCACCCAGGTGAGTAGGGTCGTGACAGCCAGCTGTGTGAGCACGTTCCAGAGCTCGAAGGAGAGGCCTGTCTTACGCACTGCATAATTGAGTACCCCCCAGAAGAAAAGCCATCCCGAGCGGGTGAGGGTCTTGACACCGGTCTGTGCCCGGCTGTAGCCATGTTCTTTTTGCCGATGCAAAGAAAAGGCCATGGCTGTGCCGGCGATGAACATAAAGCCAGGCTGTATGAGGTCCCAAAAACGGAGGCCGTTCCAGGGATGATGGAAGAACTGCTGCACCAAGCCGGCGGCCATTGAGCCATGGGCCAGAGGCTCCAATCCTTCGTAGAGGCCTGCTGCCTCTAGCGCCAGCAGGAATAGGATGGCGCCGCGCAGGGCATCCAGGCTCAGCAGGCGACGGGATGTGTCGATGGTCATCTGGATTGGGTTATGACAGTCTCCGGGGTGGGCCTCCCGCCGCGGCCGATGAATATCCGAAAAAAACATGTGTGGCACCCTTCACCGGGAAGGACTGTCGGTGAAAATTTTTTTGTTTTGGCAGAACAACAGATATTCGCATCATGACCGCATTAAAAATCAACGGTTGGTGGCATTCGAACTCCTAAGGGGGCTCGACCTGTCATATCATACTTGATACGAAGAGGCCCTGTTGACGACGGGGCCTCTTCCTTTTTATTTACATGAAATGCATGCGATGAAGACGATGGCCATGCGAACGACGGTTCAGCGAATGCTGGCAGATGTACACACGCCCGTAGGTATATACCTCCGCCTGCGGGACCGCTTCCGGGATACGATTCTTTTAGAAGGATCTGACAGCCATGTAGCCGAGAACAGCTGGTCGTTTATCTGCGTCCATGCCGTGGCAGGCATCGAAGTGCGCACCTACGACACGGTGGAGCTGAAGATGCCTGGAGAAAAGCCGGAGACCCTCCGGATCGAAGACGGGCGTAAAGTCCCAGAGATTCTATGGTCCTTCCTGCAGCGGTTTTCGGCCGAAGGGCAGGAACGCGAGGCGGCCTTCGCACAGGCTTTTTATGGATATACCAGCTATGATGCAGTCCGCTTTTCCGAGCCAAAACGTTTGTCGTCGTCGAGTCCTGCCAGCTTGCCCCTCATCCGCTACCGCCTCTATCAGTACGTCATAGCCATCAACCATTTCCGCGATGAGCTCTTCTTATGTGAGAATCATTTCCAGGGGCTGCCGGCTGAGTCCAGCTTGCTGCAGTCGCTCATCCGGAGTCGGGACCTGCCGCAGTATCCCTTTGCCCTGCAAGGGGTGGAGTCGTCCGATATGGACGATGCCACCTATTTGCAGATCGTGGAGAAAGGAATTGCCCACTGCCATCGGGGTGATGTCTTCCAGGTGGTATTGAGCCGTGGCTTCCGGCAGCGCTTTACCGGCGATGAGTTCAACGTGTATCGGGCGCTTCGCAGCATCAACCCCTCACCATATCTGTTTTATTTCGACTATGGCGACTATCGGATCATGGGCTCTTCTCCTGAAAGCCAGTTGATTGTACGCGACGGGAAAGCCACCGTCCACCCCATCGCAGGTACTTTCCGCCGGACGGGAGATGATGAGACCGACCGGCGTGATGCCGACCGGCTCATTGAAGACCCCAAGGAGAATGCAGAGCATGTCATGCTGGTAGACCTAGCGCGCAATGACCTTAGCCGGGTTTGCCAAGAAGTTACGGTCTCCAAATATCGGCAGGTGCACTATTACTCGCATGTCATCCATCTAGTCAGTGAGGTCACGGGGCGAGTCCCCGAGGGCTGCAATCCCTTCGACCTGATGGCCAAGACCTTCCCGGCCGGTACCCTCAGCGGCGCCCCCAAGGTCAGGGCCATGGAAATCATCGATGCCTGCGAGCCGACGGAAAGGGCCTGGTACGGTGGTGCCATCGGTTCCATAGGCCTCGACGGCAACTGCAACCATGCCATCCTCATCCGAAGCCTGCTGAGCCAGGGCAACACCCTCTGTTATAGGGCAGGTGCCGGGATCGTCGCCTCCAGCCAGCCTGCCAGCGAACTGCAGGAAGTGCACCACAAGCTCGGCGCCCTACGGAAAGCGATCGCGGTGGGCCAAGAGATCGGATGAGGTCAAAAGCTTTTCAACCCATGACTGACTGTGGAACGGATCCTTGTTTTTGACAATTACGACTCCTTCACCTACAACCTGGTGCACCTCGTCGAGCGCATCCTCGGGCAGACGGTGGCTGTCCGTCGCAACGACGAGATCCGCCTAGAAGACATTGCCGCCTACGACGGCATCATCCTATCCCCCGGGCCGGGCATCCCCGAAGAGGCTGGCCTGCTGCTCCCGTTGATCGAGGCGTATGCTGCCCATCGCCCCATCCTGGGCGTATGCCTCGGCCATCAGGCCATCGGCCAAGCCTTCGGTGCCCGGCTCTCCAACCTCTCGAAGGTCTATCACGGAGTCGCCACGGAAGTCATCCGCACGCCCGGCATGCCTGATGGGGTCTATGGCAACGACTGGTATTTGGGTCTTCCAGAGATCCTCTCCGTCGGGCGATACCATAGCTGGGTGGTGGAAGAACAGGGGCTGCCCGACTGCCTGGAGATAACGGCACGTGATGCGGTGGGCCAGGTGATGGGCCTACGGCACACCTCGTTCAACATCCAGGGCGTACAGTTCCACCCGGAGAGCATCCTCACACCCGATGGGGAACGAATGCTCCGCAACTGGCTGCAACCAATACCTGCCTAGAAGAATGTCTATGAAAATGAAAATATACCTGTCGACGCTGCTGGGGCATGGCACCCTCAGCCGGGAGGAAGCCCGCGACGCCCTAACAGCGATCGGAGAGGGGCACTGCAACGAGCACGAGGTGGCGGCCTTCATGACTGTCTACCTCATGCGGAGCATCAACATCCAGGAGCTGGAGGGCTTCCGGGAGGCCTTGCTGGCCCTCTGTGTGCCTACTGACCTCGGCACCTCCAACCTGGTCGACATCGTCGGCACCGGCGGAGATGGCAAGGATACGTTCAACATATCCACCCTGGCCTGCTTTATTGTAGCCGGCACCGGACAGCGGGTCGCCAAGCACGGCAACTACGGCGCAAGCTCCGTCAGCGGCGCTTCCAATGTCATGGAGCGACTGGGATATCGTTTTAAGAATGAGGCAGCCGCGCTTCGGCAAGAGGTGGAAACGGCCGGCATCTGCTTCCTGCACGCACCCCTGTTTCACCCTGCCTTGAAAAATGTCGGGCCCATCCGCCGCAACCTGGGCATCCGCACCTTCTTCAACATGCTGGGGCCGCTCGTCAACCCGGCGCGGCCCGACTATTCTCTGGTGGGTGTCTTCAGCCTTGAGATGGCACGCATCTACAACTACCTGCTGCAGCGCGACGGTAAGCCCTTCGCCATCATCCACGGGCTCGACGGGTATGATGAGATATCCCTCACCAACGATACCAAGGTCATCCGACGCGAAGGGGAGCAGGTGCTCTCCCCCGAATACCTAGGGAAGCGGCGCGTGTTTGCGGAAGACCTTTCCTGTGGGGGATCCGCTGACAGTGCCACCAGCCTCTTTCGTTCCATCCTCGAGGGCCGCGGCAGCTGGTCGCAGAATGCGGTCGTCCTCGCCAACGCCGCCATGGCCTTGCAGTGCACCGGCCGCTATGCCGGTTATCCGGAGGCCTATGCCGCGGCCGTCGAAAGCCTCGACAGCGGGCAGGCACTCCGCTGCTTGGAGACACTCATATCCATCCAATGAACACATCCCCCCCCAGCCCCGGGGCCGCCATGGTGCCTGCCGCCGACATCCTCGACCGGATCGTGGCGCATAAACGGTCGGCACTGCCCATGCGCAAGACCCTGCTGCCACCTGCCGCCCTGGAAGCCATGCCGGGCTTCCAACGCCAGACCCTCTCGCTGGCAGCAGCGCTGCGGGCAGGCAATGGCAGCGGCATCATCGCTGAATTCAAACGCCGCTCCCCCTCCAAGGGCACCCTCAACGACCGTTGCGATGTCTGTGCCGTGACGGCGGGCTATGAGCGGGAAGGCGCTGCCGCTATCTCGGTACTGACCGATGAAGTCTTCTTCGGAGGGATGGCCGAAGACCTGCTGGCCGTGCGCGGCCTCGCAGCCATTCCTTTGTTGCGGAAGGACTTCGTCGTAGATGAATATCAAATCCTAGAGGCAAGGGCACTGGGGGCCGACCTGATCCTGCTCATCGCCGCCTGCCTCACACCGGCAGAGGTACGGCGGCTGGTGGCCTTCGCACACACGCTGGGCCTGGAAGTACTGCTCGAACTGCATGCAGAGGAAGAACTCGGCCACGTATGCCCGGAAGCCGACCTCATCGGCATCAACAACCGCGACCTGCGGACCTTCGCAGTAGACGTCGAGCGCAGCCTGCGCATGGCTGCACAACTTCCCGCAGGCCGGCTGCTCGTCGCGGAAAGTGGCATCGACCGTCCGGAGCAGATTGCCAGGTTCCGGCAACATGGCTTCCATGGCTTTCTGGTGGGAGAGCGCTTTATGAAGACGGAAGACCCGGTAGAGGCCTTTCGGTCATTTAGGACAGGCATAGCAATGCATGGGGTATGATACGGATGAAGGTCTGTGGGATGACAGGGCTGGAGCAGATCCGCCAGCTCGATGCGATGGGTGTCGAGTTCGCCGGGCTGATCTTCTACCCACGTTCCCCCCGCTATGTGGGGCGGTCAGACCTCGACGCCGTCGCCTTGCGAAGAGAGCGGCTGCAGATCAACCGAGTAGGCGTTTTTGTCAATGCCCCCCTCGAGGAACTGCTGCGGGCTGTTGACGCATGGCGACTGCCGTTGGTACAGCTGCACGGCGATGAGTCGCCCCGCTATTGCGAAAAAGTCAGCAACCACGTCACGACCATCAAAGCCTTTCGCGTGGCGGCCGACGATCACCTGGCATGGAAGACGCATCCCTTCCGCGAGGTGGTCGACATGTTCCTCTTCGACTCCGTCGGAGTCAGTTACGGCGGCAATGGCACGTGCTTCGACTGGAAGCTGTTGGAAGGGAACGCTTTCGGCAAGCCTTGGTTCCTAAGCGGAGGTATCGGACCCGACGATGACGGCGCTATCAAGGCCTTTGCGGTCGGCAAGACAGAGCTCTTCGCCATCGATGTGAACAGCCGCTTTGAACGGTCGCCCGGCGTGAAAGATATGGCAGCCCTGCAGGCCTTTCGGGACAGACTTGCCGACACAGGCAGCGCGGATGAGGGCCTGTAGCAGACATAAGGGAATAAAAAGACATCAGCATATATGACACCATCCTTTCAACAACCCGACAGCCGCGGCTATTTTGGCCGTTTTGGCGGCGCCTTCATCCCAGAGATGCTGCACCGCAATGTGGCAGAGCTGCAGGGACGCTATCTGGAGATCACACAGGAGACAGCCTTCTGCGCGGAATTTGACAGTCTATTACGAGACTATGTCGGAAGGCCCACGCCACTCTTCTATGCCCGCCGCCTCAGCGAGCAGGTCGGCTCCCAGATATGGCTCAAGCGGGAGGACCTCTGCCATACCGGCGCCCATAAGATCAACAATACCATCGGGCAGGTGCTGCTGGCAGAGCGGCTCGGCCGGCGGCGCATCATCGCTGAGACGGGCGCCGGCCAGCATGGCGTCGCGACCGCCACCGTATGCGCCCTCAAAGGGCTCGAGTGCATCGTCTACATGGGTGAGAAGGACATTGCCCGCCAGGCACCCAACGTCGCCCGCATGCGGATGCTCGGCGCCCGCGTCGTACCTGCCACCAGCGGCAGCCGCACCCTCAAAGACGCCACCAACGAAGCCATCCGCGACTGGATCAACCACCCCGAGGATACGCATTATATCATCGGCAGCGTGGTCGGCCCGCATCCCTATCCCGACATGGTCGCCCGCTTCCAGAGCATCATCAGCCTGGAGACGCGCCATCAGCTGCTGGCAGCCACCGGGCAGGAGCTGCCGACACATGTCGTTGCCTGCGTGGGTGGCGGCAGCAATGCAGCCGGCGCCTACTACCATTTTTTAGAAGAGCCTTCCGTAGCGATCGTCGCCGTAGAAGCCGCTGGCCTGGGCGTCGCCAGCGGTCAGACGGCCGCCACGACGCAGCTGGGCCGGCCAGGCATCCTGCATGGCAGCATGAGCCTGCTCATGCAGACCGACGACGGACAGGTGGTAGAACCTCATAGCATCTCGGCAGGGCTTGACTACCCCGGCATCGGCCCTATGCACGCACACCTCTTCGAGAGCGGGCGCGGCACCTTCGTCAGTGCAACCGATGAAGAAGCGCTCGCGGCTGCCTTCTCCCTCGCCCGCCTCGAAGGCATTATCCCCGCCCTGGAGACAGCCCATGCTTTTGCCGTCTTGCCCCGCCTAGGCCTGACGACAGCGGATACAGTCGTTGTATGCCTCAGCGGCCGCGGCGACAAAGACCTGGCAGCCTACATGCAGGCCATGGACAACGACATGCTCACCCCAAACCCTTCCCTGCCATGAGCCGACTGCAGACTCTCTTCGCGCGGAAGCCTTCGCAGGTGCTGAATGTCTATTGCACGGCCGGCTTCCCAGGCCGCGATGACACCCTCAGCGTCATGCAATCCCTACAGGCGCATGGGGCAGACATCATTGAGCTTGGAATTCCCTACAGCGACCCCCTGGCAGACGGGCCCGTCATCCAACAGAGCAATGCCGTCGCCCTGCACAACGGCATGTCCATCCCGCTAATGTTCGAACAGTTGCAACATCTCCGGCCCGCCATCCGCCTGCCCGTCATCCTCATGGGCTACCTCAACCCCGTGCTGCAGTTCGGCTTCGAGCGCTTCTGCGCGGCGGCAGCCCAAGCAGGCGTCGACGGACTCATCTTGCCCGACCTGCCTGAATACGAGTTCGAGCATCACTATGGTCCAGTCATCCGCGGCCAAGGGCTTGACTTCAGCTTCCTGGTGACGCCGGAGACCACGGAAGCACGCATCCGGCAGCTCGACCAGCTCAGCAGTGGCTTCCTCTACGCCGTCTCCTCTTCCTCCACCACCGGAGGAGAAAAAGACATGCAGCCGGTAGCAGCATACCTGGAACGGCTGCGCAGCTATCGACTCCGGAACCCCGTCCTAGTAGGGTTCGGAATCAAAGACCGGTCAGGCTTCGTGTCGGCCTGCCAGCAGGCCGACGGCGCCATCATCGGCAGCGCCTATATCAAATCCCTCGAGGCCGGTCCTGACATAGCGTCAGCCACGCGCCGCTTCCTGGAAAGCATCCTCACCTAGACCTGTCATCATGGGACAAGAGATCGCCGTCATCCGCTACAATGCAGGCAACATTCGCTCCGTCCGGCTGGCACTCGAACGCATCGGCGCCACCGCCCTCGTCACCGACGAGCCTGACCGCCTCCGCTCCGCAGACAAGGTGATCTTCCCAGGCGTCGGGGAAGCCTCCTCCGCTATGCGCTACCTGCGCGACAGGGGGCTCGACGCGGTCATCCGTTCGCTGCAGCAGCCTTTCCTCGGTATCTGCCTCGGCATGCAGCTCATGTGCCGCTTCTCCGAAGAGAATGATACAGCCTGCCTCGGTCTCTTCGAGGAAGACGTACAGCGCTTCGACCCCGGCGGGAAACCTTTCAAAGTGCCCCAGATGGGATGGAATGCCATCACAGGCTTGCAAGGCCCGCTTTTTCATGGCCTTGGCGAAGCCCCTTATATGTACTTCGTGCACAGTTATTTTGCCACCCTCGGGTTCGATACTTGCGCAGTGACAGACCATATCCACCCCTTCAGTGCAGCCCTGTCGCGCGGTAATTTCTACGGAGTGCAGTTTCATCCGGAGAAGAGTGCCTTCGCTGGCGAGCAGATTCTTCGAAACTTTCTTGAACTTTAAATGCCATGCAGGTGATACCCGCCATCGATCTCATCGGAGGGAAATGCGTCCGGCTCACGGAAGGCGACTTCTTGCGTCAGACGACCTATGCCGAGGATCCGCTGCAAGTAGCCAAGGGCTTTGCCGCGGCAGGGCTTCGACGGCTCCACCTTGTCGACCTCGACGGTGCCCGCCAGGGGAAGCCTGTCAACCTCCATGTCCTGGAGCGCATCGCAGCTGCCACCGGGCTGGCCATCGACTATGGTGGGGGGATCCGCACAGATGAAGACCTGCAGCGCGTCTTTGAGGCAGGGGCTGCCCAAGCGACCGTCGGCAGCATCGCCCTTCGCAGCCCCGACCGGCTGGAGGAATGGATAGGCCTGCACGGCTCGGAACGCTTCCTGCTGGGTGCTGACGTCCGAGTGGGCCGCATCGCCATCGCCGGCTGGCTCGAGCAGACGGCTGTTGACATCCTCGACTTCATCGGACAATGGACGTCCAAAGGCCTGGAAGAAATCTTCTGTACCGATGTCGGCTGCGACGGACGCCTCGAAGGGCCCTCGCTAGCCCTCTATCGCAGGATCCGGACCGCATACCCGACGCTTCGACTGATTGCCTCGGGGGGCGTCTCCTGCTATGATGACCTCCTTGCCCTGCAAGACATCGGCTGCAGCGCCGCCATCGTCGGGAAGGCCCTCTACGAAGGGAGAATCTCCCTGCAGGCGCTGGCCCCTTTCGCTACCCCTCCAACCACACCATGCTGACCAAGCGCATCATACCCTGCCTCGACATCAAAGACGGACGCACCGTCAAAGGCACCCATTTTGTAAACCTGCGCGACGCCGGAGACCCGGTGGAGCTGGGCGCTCGATATGCCGAAGAGGGAGCCGACGAGCTCGTCTTCCTCGACATCACCGCCACCAACGAAAAGCGACGGACGCTGGGCGTGCTCGTCGACCGCATCGCCCGTCAACTCAACATCCCCTTCACCGTCGGAGGCGGCATCGCCGCTGTCGAAGACGTCCGCGACCTCCTGGAGCTTGGGGCCGACAAGATTTCTGTGAATACGGCAGCCTTTCGGCGCCCAGCGCTCATCCAGGAGCTGGCCGGCGAGTTCGGCAGTCAATGCGTCGTTGTGGCCATCGATGCCAAGCGAGGGGCCGATGGCGAATGGTATGTACATCTCAACGGAGGGCGGACGGCGACCGACACCCGCTGTGCAGACTGGGCCTGCCAGGCCGTCGAGGCCGGCGCCGGAGAAGTGCTGCTGACTTCAATGGACCACGACGGCGCTAAGCAGGGCTTCGCCTTAGACCTGACTGGCCGGCTCGCACAGATGCTGCCGGTGCCCGTCATCGCCTCGGGCGGCGGCGGCCAGCCCGCACATTTCATTGAGGTGCTGCAAGCCGGCGCCGATGCCGCCCTGGCTGCCAGCATCTTCCATTTCCGGGAGATCGCCATCCCCGACCTAAAAGATCACCTGCAACAGCACGGACTTCCCGTCAGACGGTGACCTACCCTCCAGACACCTTCAACCCATCTGCCATGGACCCACGCTCTATTGATTTTTCCAAACACCCTGACAGTGTCGTGCCTGCCGTCGTGCAGGATGTGCATACGTTGCGCGTCCTCATGCTCGGATACATGAATCGCGAGGCAGTAGACCGTACGCTGTCCACCGGACGGGTGACCTTCTGGAGCCGCAGCCGGAACCGACTATGGACCAAGGGAGAAGAGAGTGGGCATTTCCTCGAACTGAGGGCCATGGCGGTCGACTGCGACTATGACACGCTGCTGGTCAAAGCCCATCCATTGGGCCCCGTATGCCATACCGGCACCGACACCTGCTGGGCAGAACGTAACCAGAGCGCCGACTTCCTCGAAACCCTCGAAGAGATCATCGCCCAGCGCCGGCAGGGCGGCGATGCCCAATCCTATGTACATCAGCTGTTTATTTCCGGCATCGCCAAGATGGCGCAGAAAGTAGGGGAGGAGGCGGTAGAGACCGTCATCGAAGCAATGCGCAGCGCACCGGAGCAGTTCCTGGAGGAGTCGGCAGACCTGCTCTTTCACTATTTGGTGTTGCTTCAGGCCAAAGGGTTTACCTTGCAGGACGTGAAAGCGGTGCTCGAAAAAAGACATAGACCATGAGTCATTTCCTTGTACTATTGCTGGCCTTGCCCGGACTGGCCTTCGGGCAGGCCTCCCAGGATTTCCAGATCAAAGGGATGGTGCGGGGGCTGCCCGATAACACCGTACTGGAGCTCAGAGAACAGGATCCCAACATCCCCACGCCCGTGGCTACGGCCAAGAGCCAGCGCGGCGGCTTCCTCCTCAAAGGGGCATTGCCCGCCTCTAACTTATATTATATTTCTTACCCGGGCACTGACCAGAAACTCTTCGTATATCTGGAGCCAGCCTCCATGACGCTGACCGCGCAGAAGGACAGCCTGGCGGCCGGCATCCTCAAAGGGTCTGCCGCCCATGAGGCGTTTACTGAATTCAACCGGGTCTTCAGCCCCCTCTACGGCCGATTGGGCCAGCTCTCCCAACAGCTGCAGTCGGGCGCCGATGCAAACGGCTCCCTCCGACGCCAATACGATGCCACGCTGACAGAGGCACAGGAGAAGGCTGACCAGTTCATCCAAAAGCACGCCGCCTCTGTGGTGGCCCCCTTCGCCATCCTCGTCGTCTCGCAGCTCTCTCAGGACCCGGATGTGATCGAACGCAGGTACGGCATGCTCTCCGAAGCCGCCAAAGGAAGTCTCTACGGAAAGATGCTGGAAAAAAACATCGCAGATGCCAAGGTCGGCAGCATCGGCTCCCAGGCACCCGACTTCACCCAGAACGACCCCAGCGGTAAGCCCGTCAGCCTATCCTCCTTTAGAGGTAAATATGTGCTGGTCGACTTCTGGGCCAGCTGGTGTGGTCCCTGCCGACAGGAAAATCCCAACGTGGTGCAGGCCTTCGAGGCATTCAAATCCAAGAACTTCACAGTCTTAGGGGTTTCCCTCGACCGGGCCCGCGATCCCTGGCTGAAAGCCATCCATGACGATAAACTCGACTGGACACAGGTGAGCGACCTTAAGTTCTGGAGCAATGAAGTCGCCCAGGCCTACCGCATCTCCAGCATACCCCAGAACTTGCTCATCGACCCCGAGGGGAAAATCATCGCCAAAAATCTTCGCGGCCCCGAACTGCAACAACGCCTCCGCCAACTCCTCCGATAGCGAATGTTCAACACAGGCTCGGCGCAGCACTTTCGGGTGGTATCCACGGGCACTGCACATATACCTAATTTCCTCGGGTGTCGTGGCACAAAAATTTTACGAAGCGACGACCTGGCGCTGATTTTTTAGAAACCATTCAAAAAACGGTCCTGAATTTAACTTTTTCAGTCATCTTACCCCCGATCGAATGGTTTTTCTTAATCGATTGTTAATACTTTTAGATGGTATTAATAATCTTAGATGATATTTTTGCAAAAATCTGATTGTATGAGATTCATACGGTTCTGTACCATTCTTTTCGTTGCCATGCTCACGGTCCTTACCCCCCAAGCTCAGGTGACCACCAGTACCCTTAGTGGTCAAGTGAAATCTTCTGCTGGCGAGATCCTCTCTGGTGCCACAGTAAAGATTACGCACCAGCCGACTGGCACGACGGTCTCCGCCTCCACCGCTGCCAACGGTCGGTTCATCGTGTCCACCCTGCAGCCTGGAGGGCCATACTCTGTTGTTGTTACCTACCTCGGATATCAGACCATCACTAGGACCGATATCTATCTTGATTTGGGCGAGACGGCTCGGGAGGAATTCACGATGATCAGCACAGCTCAGCAACTCAAAGAAGTGGTGGTCACCGGGGCCCGGCTGAAGCAGTTCGTCAACGGTGGCGTGGGCAGCAACATCACCACCGAGCGGATGGCCAACCTTCCCACTGTAGGTCGTAACCTCACCGATTTCATCCGCCTCACACCGCAGGCCAAGACAACCTTTGGCGGCGGCATCTCCATCGCAGGCCAGAACAACCGTTACAACCAGATCATGTTCGACGGCGCCGTCAACAACGACGTCTTCGGCTTGTCGGAGACTGGCACCAACGGCGGACAGACCGGCTCATCACCTATCAGTATTGACGCCATCGAATCCTTCCAGGTAGGCGTCTCCCCTTATGACGTTTCTCTGGGGAATTTCACTGGTGGCACCGTCAATGCCATTACCAAGAGCGGCACCAATACGCTAAAGGGTTCGGCCTACTTCATCAATCGCAACCAAGGATTTGCCGGCGAGACACCCATCGGGACCAAGGCCGCTGCCATCCGTCTACCAGACTTCCAGGCCAACACCATCGGGGTGACCCTCGGAGGTCCCATCATTAAGAATAAACTTTTTTATTTCGTCAGTGCCGAAGTGCAGCGCGACGAGCGCCCGCAGCCCTTCACCGCCTCCGCCTTCCGCAACCCTCCGGGCCAGGCAGCAATGGAAGATTCCGTCCGGCAGATTGTCGCCAAGCTCAAACAGCTCGGATATGACCCCGGCAGCTATACCGACGTGCCAGACCTGCTAAACAGCAACAAGGTGGCGGCTAAGCTGACATGGAATGTTAATCAAAAACACCGTGTCAATCTGTCGTATCGCTACACCAACTCAGAGCGCTCACTGACCTCTGCCGGTACCACTACGCAGATCCGCTTTTTCAATGGTGGATACTTATTCCCAAGTACAACTCATTCTGCCTCCGGAGAGCTGTCGAGCCGCTTCACCAACAAGATCTCCAACAAGCTCTTGCTGTCTTTCACCAATGTGGTTGACGACCGTGATCCGCTAGGCAAAGACTTTCCTCGCGTAGTCCTCAATTCCATCAACGGCACCAGCTATGTCTTCGGCACGGAAAATTTTTCCACTGGCAACCAGCTGAAGCAGAACAACATCTCAATCTTCGATGAGTTCCGTTATAACCTCGGCGACCACCAGTTGAAAGCCGGCATTGACGCGGAATACAGTCAAACATATAATCTCTTCGTCCGCGACAACTACGGCACCTATACTTACAACTTCGTCAACCATTGGTTGCAGGACCTCCGCCCCTTCAACTACACCCGCTCCTTCTCGCTGCGAGACAAGGTGACGGGTGATGGCAGCATCGCTGCAGCAGAATTCAACACCATGCGTGCCGCCGTCTTTGCGGGTGACCAATGGCAAGTGAACGATAAGTTGGAAGTTAACTATGGCGTACGGGTCGATTACTTCAATTTTCTCACTACCCCCAACGTTGATGATTATTTCAACACCACAGCACTTCCTGTCCTCAGCAATTCTTGGGATATGAAGGGTGCCCGCTCAGGTCAGAAACCTGATGCGCAGGTGCACATCGCCCCCCGTGTCGGATTCATCTATGAACCGGAGAAAGGATTTAAAATCCGCGGTGGTGCTGGCGTGTTCACCGGGCGCCTCCCGCTGGTATGGCCCGGCGGCGCCTTCAACAATACAGGCGTCAACATCGGCGGCATCAACGTCAATAATCCCAACATCATGTTCCGCCAAGACCCCTTCAACCAGTATCAGCCCTCCGACCTTGGCGTGACTGTGGCTACACCCTCCGGACAGATTGACCTAATGGCGAAAGATCTGAAGCTTCCTAAGGTGCTTAAGACATCCTTTGGCTTCGACCGCGCCTTCGGCAAGGGATGGAAAGTGTCGAGTGACTTCCTCTATCAGTACCACCTCAATGAAGTCGTCTACCTGAATACTTTCTCCACCCCCAAGTCAAAGAACGCCCTCGGCCAGGATGTCTACCTGCCCATTACGGGAGCGACCGTCGGCAGCTATTCCCGCCTCGACTTCAACCCAAATACTCCCGGTATACAGAACCCCTATGCCACTGGCATCTTCGTGGTAGCCAACGGCACCGGTAAGAAAGGCTTCTCCTATAACTGGACCTTCTCGGTCGACAAGTCTACCCAAGATGGCTGGAACTTCAACGCCACCTATGGCTGGGGGGACTCCTACACCCTCTTCGATGGTACCAGCTCCCAGAACAACTCCCAGTGGAGGTTCGTAGAAGCCGTCAACGGCCGCAACAACATCCAGCGCAGCCGCTCCGACTTTGCCCAGCTACATCGCATCAACACCTATGTGTCCAAGAAGGTCACCTACTTTGGAAAGTTCTTCGGCACCACCCTCACCCTGTTCTACAATGGCCAGTCGGGTACGCCCTACTCATATGTGTACAGTCGCAGTATGATTTATGATCAGAATGGTGCAAACGCTGAGACGACAGACCTCATCTATGTTCCCCGCGACCTGGCCGATTGGGAACGCTTCGCTGAAAACTACACCTCTGGTACCAATACAGTCACAGTAGCTCAACAGTGGGCAAAATTTGACGAATACATCACAGCCGACAAGTACCTGAACCGCCGCCGCGGACAGTTTGTTGAGCGCAACGGTGCACTCCTGCCTTTCAGCCATATCGTCGATATGCGCATCCAGCAGGACCTGAACTTCGGCCGTGGCAACAACAGCCATAAAGTCTCTGTCATCTTCGACATGTTCAACTTCACCAACTTCCTGAACCGGGAATGGGGTCGTGTCTATGTGACGCCTGGCTTTGATTCATACTCTCTCATCAGCATGGAAGGGTATCGCGTCAACACAGCTACCCAAACACTTATTCCCCGCTTTACCTATCGCAATATGAATAACACGCCGGCTGCCGACATCCTCGACATCCGCGGCTCCAACTACCTCTCCACCCGCTGGAGGGGCCAGTTTACGGTCCGCTACTCTTTCTAAGCTCTGGCAACCGTTTCATCCTCATTACGCCAGCAGGCCGCTCGGATCTAGGGCGGTCTGTTGGCTTCTACCCCCAAGCATTCTTGACAGGTAAGGCTACCTTTGCAGAAATCTTTGATACATGCCCGACAGCATCTCACTGGCCATAGAAGACATCCGCAACGGCCGGATGGTCATCGTAGTCGACGACGAAGATCGTGAGAATGAGGGCGACTTCATCATCGCAGCCCGACATGTCACGCCCGAAGTCATCAATTTCATGAGCAAATACGGCCGGGGGCTCATCTGCGCCGCCCTGCCGGAAGACCGCTGCGATGAGCTAGGTCTGGAGCTGATGGTCAACAACAACACTGCCCTGCATGAGACGGCCTTCACCGTCTCCGTCGACCTGCTGGGGCAGGGCTGTACCTCTGGCATCTCCGCAAACGACCGAGCCAAGACGGTGCAGGCACTCATCAACCCTGCCACCAAACCCTCCGACCTCGGCCGTCCCGGCCACATCTTTCCCCTGCGTTCGAAACGCGGTGGCCTCCTGCGCCGCTCCGGCCATACGGAGGCGGCGACCGACCTGCCGCGCCTTGCAGGCCTCGAGCCGGCTGGTGTACTCGTAGAGATCATGAACGAAGATGGCAGCATGGCCCGCCTCCCGCAACTCGAAGTCCTTGCGCGCCGCTTCGACATGCGCATCGTCAGCATCAAAGATCTCATCGAGTACCGCCTGCAGACCGATACGCTGATTGAAGAAGTCGTGACAGTCGACATGCCCACCCGCTATGGGCATTTCCAACTCATGCTCTTCCGAGAACGTAACAACCCCAATGCGCAAGAGCATATGGCGCTGGTGAAAGGTTCGTGGGAGAAGGATGAGCCGGTGCTAGTCCGGGTGCATTCCTCTTGTTTTACCGGCGACATCATGGGATCTATGCGTTGCGATTGTGGCGAGCAGCTCCATGCAGCTCTTTCCCTTGTCGAAAAGGAAGGCAAGGGCATCGTGGTGTACATGAACCAGGAAGGCCGCGGCATCGGCCTCATCAACAAGCTAAAGGCTTACCGTCTGCAGGAGCAGGGCATGGACACCGTCGAAGCCAACCTGCACCTTGGGTTTCCCATGGACCGCCGCGACTATGGCCTGGGGGCGCAGATCCTCCGCTACCTAGGGGTATCGAAAATCCGCCTCATCAGCAACAACCCCAGCAAGCGGGCAGGCCTTAGCGGGTACGGACTAGAGATTGTCGAGTGCCTACCCATACAGACGCCCCCCAATCCGTATAATATCCGATACTTGGAGACCAAGCGCGACAAAATGGGGCATGACATCTAGCTGACCTGCAAGATTAGTCTTACAGCGGTGCATGCTTACAGGGCCCTCTTACCTGAGTTTTTCGAAGAGCTTATCGAATTCTGTGCGGAAAGACAGGTTGCCGCCTGTCCGGTCGCGTTTGCCGCTGGAGGAGAGCGCGTCGAAGCTGCTGCGGAAGAAGAAGGAGGTGCGGAAGCGTCCGTCGGGTGTGATGCGGTATTCTACATTTACGTCAGGCAGGAAGAGGAAGCTCTGGTTGTTGCCCACGAGCCGCGAGTTGGTGGCGAAGTTGAAGTCGCTCCCAAATGTGATCACCAGCTTATCGTTCATCATCGACTTGATGAACTGCAGGCTCACATTTTCCCGGAATGCATTGGCAGATGCGCCGGCACCCGTTCCGCCGAGGCCTGTATTCATGCGCTGGTAGTTGAAGTTGACGTCTACGTCCGAGCCGAAGAGTCGGTAGAAGATGTTCTGCACACTGCTGGTGAGGATCCCGCTGATGACGCCGGAGATGGTGCTGTTGAAGAGTCCCTGATTCATGCTGCTGGCTACGACGGCGGCCTGCGGGGCGAAGCTCTTGAAGACGATGAGGTAGGTGGCCTGTTTGCTCACTTCCAGCGGGTCGCGGTTGATGGCTTTGATCTTCGTGTCGACGGTGGGGTTGTTGCGCACGACGCTGTTGGTGGGCAGCGCGATCTGGAAGGCGGGGTTGGGCTTGCTCAGGGTGCCGGTGAGCCGGCAGAGGACGTTCACGTCGCTGCTCTCCCGCAGGACATCCTGGCTGACGCCGGAGATGGTGGAGGCATTTGGGTCAGAGAAGAGTGTGCTCATGCGAACTTTCTCTGCGAAATAACTCGCATTGATATTGATCTCGGCATCGTAGGGATCGCCGGTCCAGCTGATATAGCTCCCCGAGCCGCGTTCGAGGGTGAAAGGCTTTTTGAAGATGTCTTGAAAGTTGAAGCTATAGCTGCCACTTTCTATGTTGTAGCGACCATTCAGCGTCGTGGCCTCATTGGTGCCGGTATGGATCTTGAGGTTGCCGGTGCCGACGGCGGAGATGATGTCTCCGCTGAGTTCATCGAGTACAACTTCGACGCGTAGCAGCGGGTTGGCCTTCAAGTCCAGGTCGATGCCGAGATTACCGGAGGGTGTGCTGCGGGTGCCCAGGTCCATTTCCCGACCATATTCTTTCCAGACGATGTAGTCGACTTCTGCCTTCTCTTTGTCGGTTGCCGTGGTGAGTACCACGATCCGCGAACTGTCGGTCACTTCCCCTTGCATTTGCAGGCGCATGTCGTCTTCTGGTCCGGAGAAGCGGAAGTTGACGCGGCCGGTGGCGTTGCCGTAGAAGAGTTCGTTGTCTTTTTTCTCGGTATTCAGCAGTCGGATCTTTCGCGCGTTGGCGGAAAAGTCGAATTGCAGGTCGCGGAAGAAGTGGTGCTTCAGCTGTCCTTTGACGATGCCTTCGTTGCCGTCGGCATCGCGGATGCGGATCTCGCCTAGGTCGATCAGGTCGGGCTTGAACTGGAGGGTGGCATCTGCGAGGCGGTAGCGGCATTTGGTGTAGTCGACCAGTACCTCTGCCTCTTTCAGCCGGATCTTCCCGGTGAGGTCGGGTTCAGTCAGCGGGCCTGCGACGCGCAGTGTGCCGGAGCCCGATCCTTTGATGTCGGAGAATACGATGTCCAGGTAGGTACTCAGCACGCCCAGGCCGATGCTGCCGATGTCGATGTCGGTGTCGATGGTGCCCTGTCCGGTGTCTGGCAGCACCACCTGTCCTCGTACGTCGAAGGCATACCCAGCATTGGCAGAGTTCAGGAAGAAGGTGGCCTTGCGCATCGACTGGTTCCAGTTGCCGTTGAGGGAGATGATGCCGATGGAGTCGCCTTCAAAGCGTGTCTGTTCCGTTTGGGCGTTGAGGTAGATGTTGAGTTTTCCGTAGGGGTCTTCGATGGTGAGGTCTCCGCTGGTGAGTCCTTCGACCTGGGGTTCGCTGAGGACGTATGGCAGCAGATCTCCCAGGTTTACTTTCTGCAGCGTCACGAGGATGTCGTTGGTTTTGCCGAGCGTGGGCGCCAGCGAGGATACCTGGATGACCTGCTGGCCGTTGACCAGGCGGATGTCGTTGGCGCCGATATAGGAGCGGGAGATGGTGAGCTCTCCGTTGCGGTCGATCCGCCAGGTCTTGTCGTTGAGGACGATGGCGGAGGGGTTGAAGAGCACTTTGACACCATCGGGCAGGTGTTGGACCGCGACGGAGAGGCTGGCGGAGCTCATGCCGGGGCCGGCGGTGGTACGGAGGCTGAGGCGGGAGACGTTGGCGCCTGCGCGGATATCGAGTTCGGTGCCGGGGATTTCGAGGCTGTCATTGATTGTGATCAGTTGGCTTTGGGCCGACAGCTGCAGGCTGTCGGCATCACCGCGTGCGCGGATGTCGAGGGATTGCAGGCGCACGTCTCCCAGCTGCAGGGCGGGTATGGCGGCTCGGAGGGAGAAGAGGTCCCGGGCTGGTACGATCTCCCCTTCCAGCTGGCTGTGGTCGAGCCCGCCGAGCTGCAGCCCGAGCAGCGGCAGGTAGCGATCTACTTCGCCTAGCTGCAGTGAATAGTGGATTTCCTGGCTTGGGGCGCCGGTGGCGGGAGCTTCAAAATAGTTGGGGTAGTAGCGGCTGAGGAAGCTGGTGAAGGCGCCCGGCAGGTCGCTGAGGAGGAAGGCTCCGTCCATGCGGATCTGTAGGTCGCGGTTGCCGCCGTAGATATGGCGGCCGCGGCTGTCGATCTCTGCTTTCCACCTCAGGTCTTCAAAGTTGTACGATTTGTCGGGCGTGCGGATGAAGAGGCTGTGCAGGGCTGCCTCTCCGCGAAGTGTATCGATGTCTTTCCCTTTAAGGTGCAAGCCAAAGCCGCCGGTGAGGCTCATGCTGCGCTGGGAGAGTCCGGTGCCGTTGACGTTGAGCTCTCGGACGTCGGCCTCCAGGTCGTAGGCAGGGTCTTCTCGGTCGAGGTCCATCCCTCCGCGGAACAGGGCCTGGAGGTTGCGGTCGCCGATTTCTCCATTCAGTGTCAGCCTGCCCGCAGCCAACGACGCGGTGGCCGACAGGTTGCGATATGCGTAGTTCCGATATTGCAGGCTGGCATCCCGGATGGCTACGCTGGCGAGGGCCTGAGCGTCCAACCCGCGGCCCTGCAGTTGCACGGAGGCTTGCAGCTCCCCCATGTCATCGATGGCTAGAAACCTTCCTAGCTGGAAGGCGTCGGTCTCGAGGCGGCCGCCGTACTCGACGGGTTGGGATGGGTGCAGGCGGATGGTCATGTCGAGGCGGGCAGCACCAAGGGCGGTGCTGGCACGGCCCGCCACGTGGAAATCGGAAAAGGTCCCGTCATAACTGCCTTCGAGGTCCAGGGCTTGCAGTGCGGACAGCTTGGGGGATTGTATTTCAGACAGGGCTGGCACAAAATAGACGGCATCTCGGTACGTCGTATGCAGTCGTTTTCCCAGGAAGCGCATACGTGTCCGGTCCAGGTCAGGAAGGCCCCGGAAGTGCAGGTCTCCTTCCAGTTCGGTGTCGAGCCCGTAGCTGGCCTTGAACCCGGAAGCGGTGAGGTCTTCGACGGTGCCGGTGACACGTCCGGCGAGGCGGATATCGCGGTCCCATCCTTTGAGGGCTGGCGCAAAGCAGGCCAGGTCTGACAGGCGAATGGTGCTGTTCTGGAACGATCCTTCGAGCTGCACGCTCCGTTCGAAGTCAGACATATCCTTCAGGAAGTCGTCATACCGCATGACGAATCGTTCTTTGAGGGATGAGTGCGGAGTGCGGATCTCGAGCTGGTCGAAGGCCATGGCGGTGGGATCCAGTTTGAGGTCGGCCTCGCAATAGACGATCTCTAGGCCGCTGCGTTCGTTGGTGCTGAGCTGAAGGTGGCCCGAGATCGTGTCTTTGAGCCATCCAAGGTTGGTGATCTCGGCGTGAATATCTGAGAAGTCGAGGTGCCGGTTGTCGAAGTAGGGGAGGACTCCGCGTTCGAGGGCTGGGTTTTTCTCGATGCGCAGGTCGTCTCGGAAACGGCCGTTCGAGATGCACACGGTATGTGCCAGGATATCCCATCCGTCGGGATTCCACTGTAGTGGTGCCTGGACTTTCCGGGCTGCCTGCTTCTCTTCCGGACGGGGCTTGGGGGGGCGGCGTCCGGGGTAATCTTCCAGTGCGTAGAGAGGCTCTTTGAGGTCGAGTTCGTGGATGAATATTTTCCGATCGTTGAAGTCGATCTTATCGGCATCCATGTCGAGGTGCCGAACGGAGATATGTGTATTCCGGCCGGCCCAGCCGTCGATTTCTGTAAACTGAAGGCGGTTGACCTCCAGGCGCTGCAGCAACAAAGGCCGCCGGGGGCTGGCAGTGTCTTTTTTCTTCTTAGGGGAGGAGAATGCATCGGCCAGGAACTGGTAGTTCCAGACGGAGTCTTGCCGGTAGGTTCGCACCGTCACATCATGTAAGCCGAGGTAGTGGATGTCTGTCTCGTCGTGCAGAAAGAACCAGTCGGTCAGCCGAATGCTGCAGTCACCGATATACAGCAGCGTATCCTTTCGGAGGTCTCGTACCAGCAGCCCTTGCAGCGACAAACGGTTGAAGAGGGAGATGCTGACCCTGTCGACCCTCACTTCGGTGCCCAGCCTGGCTGTGAGCTGAAGGGCTGATTTTTTCACGATCCGGTTCTGCACATATTCCGTGCGGATTGCGAGGTTGGCTGCTGCGAAGAGCAGCAGGATAGAGGCCATGACCCAGGCTGATATTTTCAGCAGTATGCGCAAAACAAGTGGTTCCTTTCAAAGGTACGGCACGAAAGCCTATCCCTTTTGTGAAAGGACTGGATACTATGTGGAGGGTGATCCTGGGCGTTATCATTGTGACTTCTTTTCCTAGGGGGACATTCAATAGGCTTCCGCATGGTCGTCGCCCCGTGCGTCGGCCACGGCTTCTAGCTTGAGTGTTCGCTGTTTGTCGCGTTCGATGCGGATGACCTCCGTCCGCCCGATCTGTCCGCGCTTTGTGATGGTATACCCCATGGCCTGCAGTTCTTTCGTGACGGCCTCTGGGAAGGTGGCCTCTACGGCTACGACGTCGGGCTGCCATTGGTGATGAAACTTGGGTTTGTCGACGGCATCCTTCGTGCCGAGGTCGAAGTCGAGGATGTTGACGATGGTCTGCAGCACGGAGGTAGGGATGGTCGTGCCACCGGGTGTGCCGACGACTAAGAATGGCTTTCCTTCTTTGAGTACGATGGTAGGCGTCATTGAGCTGAGCATGCGCTTGCCGGGGGCGATGGCGTTGGCCTCGGTGCCGAGGGCGCCGTACATGTTGGGCACGCCGGGTTTGACGCTGAAGTCGTCCATTTCGTTGTTAAGCAAGAAGCCGGCCCCGCCGATGACGGTGTGCGATCCATAGCCGCCGTTGAGGGTAGTAGTGACGGCAACGACGTTGCCCCAGCGGTCGGCCACGGAGAGATGGGTGGTCTCTTCACTCTCGGGCCGTATGTTCCCCGGCTTCGTCCGCTGGCTGCTGCCTGCCTTGTTCGGTTGGTAGTCTTTCATACGGGTGGCGAGGTAGTCGGCGCTGACGAGTGTCTTGACAGGTACTTTGACGAAGTCGGTGTCGCCGAGGAATTCCGCCCTGTCGGCATAAGCCCTTCGTTCCGTCTCTGTGATGAGTTGCACCGATGCGGGCGTGTGGAAGCCCATGCTCCGGAGGTCGTATTTCTCGAGCATCCCCAGGCATTGCTGGAGGATGAGTCCGCCGCTGCTGGGCAGCGGCATGCTGACGATGCCATAGCCTCTGTAAGCGAATGCTACGGCCTTGCGTACGCTTGCCTCATAGGCTTTGAGGTCTTCGTAGGTGATGAGTCCATTGCCCCGCTGCATCTCTTCTACGATGAGGCGGGCCGTCTCTCCCTCATAGAACCCTTTGGCGCCCTGGTCGCGGATGCGGCGCAGCGTCGCTGCCAGCTCCGGCTGCCGGAGGGTGTCGCCCGCCTGCCAGGGGGATGGCTTCACGAGTGCGGTGGGGCGGGTGCTATACTTCAGAAAGGAGCTGCGGTGTCCGTTGAGGGAGGATGCCTCGGCGGCGGTGACGGCGAAGCCCAGTTCTGCCAGGGCTATGGCGGGTGCTATGAGTTCCTTGAAGGGCAGCCGCGCATGCCGGTGCGAGGCGAAGAGTCCTGCCACGGTGCCGGGCACGCCTCCCGCGAGGTGTGCGTGCTGGCTGAGTGAGGTGTTGGCATTGCCGGCGCTGTCGAGGTACATGTCGCGGTGCGCGCGGCCCGGCGCCTTCTCGCGGTAGTCGATGGCAAGGCTTCTGCCATCGGACATCTGTGCCACCAGGAAGCCTCCGCCACCGAGGTTGCCGGCCCCGGGGTAGACGACGGCCAGGGCCAGCTGGACGGCAATGGCCGCATCGACGGCATTGCCGCCACTCTTCAGCACTTCCAGTCCCACCCGGCTGGCGAGCGGATGGGCTGAGGCGACGGCGCCCTGGCTGCCGGTGGCGTGCTTTTGGATGCTATAACGGAACGCATCCACCTGGGCATGCGTGCGGGAAGGCTGGCAAAGGAAGAGGCATGCTAGGGAAAGCCAGGCGGCAAGGGTCGTGCGGAGGGTGCTCATAGGGTAAAAATAGTTCAAACAGTGAAAGGGCCGATGCCCATCACATCTTGCCATCTTTGAGTACTTTCACGCTCCACTGCAACGGATGTGTATGCGAACCTTGCTCTTGTCCTGCCTGCTCCCGCTGGTGCAACTTTCCGCCCAGCCTACGCTGCGTTCTCCCGACGATTTCCTCGGCTATCCCCTCGGCAGCCGCTATACCCGCCACCACCAGATCGTAGACTACTTCCGACACGTGGCCAGCGCCATGAGCCAGCAAGTGTTGCTTAAACCTTATGGCCTTACGAATGAAGGCCGGCCGCTGCTGCTGGCCTTCCTGTCGTCGGCCGACAACCTCCGCCAGCTGGAAGAGATCCGTCACGACAACCTTCGCATGGCGGGCCTCGAAGCCGGCAGGCCTGCTGCCGACAGGCCCATCATCGTATGGCTCAGCTACAACGTCCATGGCAATGAGCCCTCCTCCAGCGAGGCGGCCATGCGCACCCTCTACTCCCTGCTCGACGGCTCCGACGCCCGCGCCACCGAATGGCTCCAAAAGGCCATCGTCGTCATCGACCCCTGCATCAACCCCGATGGGCGCGATCGATATGTCAACTGGGTCAACAGCGTCTCTGGCTCGCAGCCCGACGCCGACCCGCAGAGCCGGGAGCACCGGGAGCCCTGGCCTGGCGGACGCGTGAACCATTACTATTTTGACCTGAACCGCGACTGGGCCTGGCAGTCACAACTCGAGACGCAGCAGCGCATGAAACTATACCTTGACTGGATGCCGCAGGTGCACGTCGACTTCCACGAACAAAGCCCCACCTCACCCTACTATTTTGCGCCGGCCGCCGAACCCTATCATGAAGTCATCACCCCTTGGCAGCGGGAATTCCAACGGCTCATCGGAAAAAACAACGCCTCCTACTTCGACAAGGAAGGCTGGCTCTTCTTTACTCGCGAACGCTTCGACCTCCTCTATCCCTCCTACGGTGACACCTATCCGATCTATAACGGCGCCATCGGTATGACCTTCGAACAGGGCGGCGGCTCCCGCGCCGCGCGTGCGGTGGCCTTGCCCGACGGCGACACCCTCACCCTGCTGCAACGCCTCACCCATCATGTGTCCACTGGCCTCTCGACCTTGGAGACCTCGGTGCGCACGGCCGTCCGCCTCCGGCAGGAATACAAGGCCTTCTTCTCCAGCGCCCTCGCAGAGCCCGCTAGCGGGGCGACCCGCTACTACCTCATCCGGCAGCAGGGAAGTTCTCCCGCACACCTGCAACGGCTGCTAGACCTCTTCGAGCGCAACCGCATCCGTTACGGGATGGCTCAGGCAGCTGCCAACGGCAAGGGCTTTCGTTACGCCAGCGGGAAGGAAGAAACGTTTGACATGTCCGCCGGCGACATCCTCGTGCCAGTGCAGCAGCCCCGCGGCACCTTGCTGAAAGTTCTGATGGAGCCACAGGCCCGGCTGAGTGACTCCGCCACCTACGACATCACCGCCTGGGCTCTTCCCTATGCCTGGGGCGTCGATGCCTATGCCGTGCGGGAAAAGCCCCTCCCGGGCTTGACAGACCCGCAAGCTTCCCGTGCCTTCTTACCACTCTCTCCCACGGAGGCAGCAACGGCCTATGCCATCCCATGGCGCGACATGGGTACTGCTAGGCTGTTGGCACGCCTGCTGCAGTCTGGCCTCCGCATCCGCTCCGCGCAGGCAGCTTTCCGCGTGGAAGGCCGGTCCTTCGACCGCGGCACACTGCTCGTCACACGCGCAGCCAACCGCCTCACCGGCATGGCCCTTGGCGAACGCATCGCCCAGGCTGCGGGCCTCCTGGCAGAAGGCGGCCAGGAGATCATCCCCATCCGCACGGCACTGGTGGAAGAAGGGCATGACCTGGGCAGCGGCGATGTCCGGCCCCTGAAGGCTCCCCGCATCGCACTGCTGGCGGGTGAAGGGGTCGTCGCCAATGGCTTTGGAGAACTATGGCATTGGCTGGACCAGGAGCTGCGATATCCCGCCACCATCCTCCAGGTGCAGGACCTTCCCTCGGTCAGGCTGGAAGGGTTCGACGTGCTGATCTTCCCCGATGGCAACTACAAGCTCCTGTCCGACAAGACGTCGGCAGAGCCCTTGCGCGAATGGATCCGTAAAGGCGGAAAACTCATCGCCCTGGAGAATGCCGTGGCCCAGCTTTCGGGGCTCGACTGGGGCCTGAAGTCCAGGCGTGACGAGTCCGCCCGTAGCCGCTCGGAAGGCGACAGTCTGCGCCGCTTTGCCGACCGGGAACGGGACGCCCTCCGCAACGCAATCCCAGGAGCCATCTACCGCCTGGCATTGGACAACTCACATCCCCTGGCCTTTGGCTACCCACCCCATTATTTCACCCTTCGGCAAGACGCCAACCTCTACGAGCCCTTCCGGGACGCTGGATGGAATGTCGGTATGCTGGGGAAGGAAGGCCTTGTGAGCGGGTTTGCCGGTATCAAGGTGCGGGAGCGTCTGAAAGATGGGCTGCTGATCGGTTCCTTACCGATGGGTGCCGGGCAAATTGTATTTCTCGCGGATGACCCTATCTTCCGTGGGTTCTGGGAAAACGGAAAGTTGCTGCTTGCCAACGCTCTTTTCCTGGTCGGGCAATAATCCACCTTCATCTATTGCAATATGCTAGGATATAAGACATATTCTCGCCCCTCCTTCTCCAAGGGCCGCTGGCTGTTCATCTGCTGGCTGGGCTGTTGGGCCTGCGGGTCGGCCCTGGCTCAGGCGCCCCGGCCGATGACAAGTTCTGAGATCGCCCACCGGCTGCGCCAGCTCAATGTCCTCGGCTCGGTGCTCTATGTGGCAGCTCACCCCGACGATGAGAACACAAGGCTGCTCGCCTACCTCGCCCGCGACCGGCAGTATCGTGCTGGCTATCTCTCCATGACGCGCGGCGACGGTGGACAGAACCTCATCGGCGACGAGCAGGGCGTCGAGCTCGGCATTATCCGCACGCAGGAACTCCTCGCCGCCCGCCGCATCGACGGCGCCGAACAGTTTTTCACACGGGCCTTCGACTTCGGCTTTTGCAAGAGTACCGAAGAGGCCCTGCAGACCTGGGGGCATGAGAAAATCCTGGCAGATGTTGTCTGGGTAATCCGCCGCTTCCAGCCAGATGTCATCGTGACGCGCTTTCCGGAAGATGCCCGTGCCGGCCATGGCCACCACTCCGCCTCCGGCGTGCTGGCAAGGGAAGCCTTCCTCGCCGCGGCCGACCCCAAACGCTTTCCGGAACAGTTCCAGCATGGCGTCAAGCCCTGGCAGGCCAAACGCCTCCTATGGAATACTTTCAACTTTGGCGGTGCCAACACCACGGCCGAAAATCAGTTCCGCCTCGATGTAGGCGGCTTCCTGCCGCTGCTGGGCCGCAGCCTCGGTGAGATCTCCGCCGAGAGCCGCAGCCAGCACCGCAGCCAGGGCTTCGGCTCCGCCTCCTCCCGCGGCAGTCAGACAGAATACTTCATCCCTGTCCTCGGAGAGGTCCCTGCCAACGACCTGCTTGACGGCGTCAACACAGGCTGGCAGCGGCTAGAGGGCGGCGCTGCCATCGCCGCCCAGGTGGAGGCCCTGGTGCGCGGCTTCTCCTATACAGACCCCTCTGCCTCTGTCGCCGGGCTGGTCCGTCTGTACCAGGCCATAGAGGCGCTGCCTCCTTCCGTCTGGCGCGACCAGAAGCTCAAAGAAGCCTCTGAACTCCTAGAGGCTGCCGCCGGCATGCACCTCGAGGCCGCCACGGCCGAGCCCTATGCAGTACGCGACGACAGCCTGTCGCTCACACTCACCGCCATCCTGCGTTCGGGTATTCGTGCCCGTTGGGATAAGGCTTCGCTGGAAGGGCTTAACACATCCATCGCCCGCCCCCTGCCCAACAACCGTCCCATCTCTCTCCCGCTGCGGATACACGTCTCGCCTGAGAAGCCCCTCTCACAGCCGTATTGGCTGGTGGAGGAGATGGACAAAGGCTCCTTCCAGGTCAGTGATCCGTCACTCATCGGAAAGGCAGAAGGGCCACCTGCCTATACCGTGCGATTCGACATCGAAGTCGAAGGGACTTCCATCCGCTTCGAGAAGCCATTGCTATATAAAAGTACCGACCCCGTGAAAGGGGAGCTCTTCCAGCCGCTCTTCGTCGTCCCATCCGTCAGTGTGAACACCTCTCCCGGCGTGATGCTTTTCCGAAAAGGAGAAAAACGGGTGCGCGACTTCACCCTCACGGCCACCGCCTACACCCGCATCCCTACCACGAAGGCGCACCTTGAATACCGCTATGGCAGCCATGCATCATCGGTGACGGACACCGCCTTCCGCTTAAACCGCGGACAGTCACGCGACTACCCCCTTGCCGTCAGCAATCAGGCGATGGGAGACCGCATGAAGGATCGGCTGTTTGCCGGCATTGCATTCCAGCAAGCCCATACCGGCAAGGACAAGGGGCTCGCCCTCGCACAGATACAATACGATCATATCCCCACCGTCCGATACTTCTATCCTGATGGCCTCACGGTGCTGAACATCCCCGTCGCCACCGCCGGCCGCCGCATTGGATATGTCCGGGGGGCCGGCGACAAAGTCCCGGAGGCCCTCTTGGAGCTGGGCTTTGAAGTGACTTACCTGGGGGAAGACGACATGGATATCCGCCGGTTGCAAGGTTACGATGCGGTTGTCACAGGCATCCGCGCTTACAACGTGCATGAATGGCTGAACGCAAGGCATGAGGTCCTCATGGAATACGTGCGGGGTGGCGGCAACCTCGTCGTACAGTACAACACTAACAGCTTCTCAGGGCCCATCCGCTCCCGCATAGGCCCTTTTGACTTTTCCATCTCCCGCAACCGCACCACCGATGAGCAGGCTGCTGTGACCTTCCTAGCACCCGAGCACCCTGTGCTGCAATGGCCGAACCGCATTACGGCAGCCGACTTCGATGGCTGGGTGCAGGAGCGCGGCATTTATTTCGCGGCCATGCCGATCAAGGGCTATACGGCCGTGCTAGGCATGCGCGACCCTGGCGAAGGCAGCGACCAGATGGGCAGCCTTGTCGTTGCCCCCTATGGCAAGGGGCGTTTCATCTATACGGGGCTCGTCTTTTTCCGACAGCTGCCGGCGGGCGTACCCGGCGCCTATCGGCTGATGGCGAACCTAGTCTCTAACCCGAATGTTGCTGGGAATGGAGAAAAAAAATAGACCACGCCGCAGCGCCGGCTTCGGGCTGGTGGTCGGTGTTGGCGTAGGGCTACTGGTAGGGCTGGTATTCAAAAAGATCGCCATCGGAGGACTGCTGGCGATTGCCGTCGCCTACATGCTGTACTCCTACGATAAAACCTGAACTATGCCTGAGGATACCGACAAGCCGCCGCTGCTGCGATCCTGGAGCGACTGGTACCTGCTCGTCTTAGGATTTCTGCTGCTGCAGGTCGTGCTCTACACCTTGCTTACCCAAACTTACGCATGAGGACGGCCGACTGGATCGTGCTCATGTTGACCCTGGCTGGGATCATTCTCTACGGCATTGCCCGCTCCCACCGCTCCAGGGATATCGAAGGGTATTTCCTGAGCAACCGCGAGATGCCCTGGTACCTCATCTTGCTTAGCATCATGGGCACACAGGCCAGCGCCATCACCTTCCTCTCCGCACCCGGTCAGGCGTTTACCGACGGCATGCGGTTCGTGCAGTATTATTTCGGGCTGCCGCTGGCGATGATCATCCTCTGCATCACCTTCGTCCCCCTCTACCACCGCCTGCGGCTCTTCACCGCATATGAATTCCTGGAGACCCGCTTCGACCGCAAGACGCGCATCTTGACGAGCCTGATTTTTCTCGTCTCACGGGCCCTCTCTACCGGAATCAGCATCTACGCCCCCTCTATCATCCTCTCTTCGCTGTTGGGTTGGGACATCTATCTTACGAACATAGTCATGGGCGGACTGCTGATCATCTATACGGTCAACGGAGGAGCCCGTGCCGTCGCCTACACGCAGCAGATGATCCTGGCGGTCGTCTTCGGCGGGATGTTCCTTGCCGGCGCCTATGCCGTCAGCATGCTGCCAGAGGGCATCGGATTTCAGGAGGCCCTGCACATCAGTGGGCGGCTGGGCCGCTTCAATGTGATCACCACAGGCTTCTCCGAGGAAGGCTTCGACTGGACCGACCGCTACAATCTCCTCAGCGGCTCTATCGGAGGCTTCTTCCTAGCGCTCTCCTACTTCGGTACCGACCACAGCCAGGTAGGCCGTTACCTCACGGCCCGTTCCATCCGTGAGAGCCGCATGGGCCTGCTCATAAACGGACTGGTGAAAGTGCCCATGCAGTTCCTTATCCTGCTGACGGGTACGATGGTTTTCGCCTTCTACCAGTTTCATGAGTCGCCGCTTCACTTCAATCGCGTTGCCGTAGACCAGGTGATGTCTTCTTCCTATCGGGATTCGGTGCAGCAATTGCAGGCAGCGCATGCAGCGTTGCAGGAGGAGAAGCGTTTACTGGTGGAGCGTCTGGGCACCGCCGTACATTCGGGAAAGCCGGCTGTGCGCGACAGTTCCCTCGATGCCCTCGCCGGGCTGCAGCAGACGGAGGATGCACTGCGGGGCGACATGAAAGGGTATATGAAGGCTGCCGGCGTTGCCGCAGCGAATGACACCAACTACATCTTCCTTCGCTTCGTCCTCGACTACTTGCCGGCAGGGCTGGTGGGGCTTCTTATTGCCGTCATCTTCCTCTCTGCCTGGGGTAGTATTGCAGCGGCCCTTAACTCACTGGCCTCATGCACGATGGTCGATATCCACCGGACCTTTGTCCGGCAATCTGCAGGGGATGCCCGGGAGCTGCGCCTCTCGAAGCTCTACACGCTGGTCTGGGGGCTTTTCTGTGTGTTGGTAGCGGAGCTTGCGACGGATATGGGCAGTCTTATCGAGGCGGTGAATATCCTGGGCTCCTGGTTCTATGGGGTCATCCTTGGTATTTTCCTGGTGGCCTTCTACCTCAAGCATGTAGGGGGTGGTGCCGTCTTCCGCGCCGCGATCTTTGGAGAGGCCGTCGTTATTACTATGTATGTGACGACGGAGTTGGCCTGGCTATGGCTGAATGTTATTGGGGCGGTAACGGTGGTGCTGGCCGCACTGACCTTGCAGGGATGGATGGGAAAGTCGGCACCGGCCGTTCATGCCCCCAAGGTGTTGGATAGCGATCCATGAGGCCTTGGGGTCTGTCGCAAGGAAATGAAATTTACACAGGGCAGAGGGTGCCTCGGGCGGGGGTCGAACCCGCACTCGCTTTTTCGGCGAACAGGATTTTAAGTCCTGCGTGTCTACCGATTCCACCACCGAGGCTGTTGTCAGATGGGATGCTGGTTCGGTCGCCAAAAATAAGAAAGGATGCCGGTAGTGGCAGAAAAAGAAAAACCCACCGCGATGGCGCATGGGTTAAATTAGAGCGGAAGACGAGATTCGAACCCGCGACCCTCACCTTGGCAAGGTGATGCTCTACCAGCTGAGCTACTTCCGCGTAGATTGCTTCAGGGCGTCAAATGTATGTCATTCTCCCCAAAGAAACAGAGGGGTTACTTGTATTTCGGGTTGTAGAGGGTGCTTTCGGGCACTTCTACCTTTGGCTTGCCCGGATAGCGCATGGTATATAGCCCGTAGCAGCCGCCGAGGATGAAGGCGGCGAGGGCGAAGAGCTGCACATGGAAGAGGAAGCGGGAAGAGGATACCCAGTTTCTTCCTAAGTCAGTCCGCTCGGGCTTGTTGAGATCATCTGCATGCATGGTGACAATATCTTGGCTGCAAAAATAGGACGCGTCCTGCAATTATCCTTCCCGACTGCTGACAATTTCCGCAAAGGTGTGTCTTCTCTTCACGAAGTATTCCCATACAATCGACCCTGTGTAATAGCCGTCCAGCGGGCCCTGGCGTTGTAGCGGCATGCGTGCCTTTCGGCGTTGGGTAATCCACCAGTGGAAGAGCCCTGCATGAGCTTTGGCGATGGCTACAAAATAGCCCGGGTTGCCTGCGAGCAGGTTCTTCCAGGCGCTGATGGCATCGAGGGCGAAGCGCAGCGGGAGCTTCCAGCAACGTTCCTGTAGCGGCAGGTGCTTCCAGAGTATAATGAGGTTGTTGCGGAAGTTGAGGAAGGCCTTGTGCGGGTTGCCTTGCGGGAGAGTGCCACCGCCTACGTGTTGCACGACGGAGGCTGGGCAGTACCAGATCTGATATCCGGACCGTTGCAGTCGCCAGCAGAGGTCTATCTCTTCCTGATGGGCGAAGAAGTAGGGCTCGAAGCCGCCCTGTGCCTGGAACAGGGCAGTGCGGATGCAAAATGCGGCGCCAGCGGCCCAGAAGATAGGGGTGGGGGTGTCATACTGTCCGTGGTCGGCTTCGCAGGTATCGAATACGCGTCCGCGCGAGAAGGGGTATCCCAGGCTGTCGATCCAACCGCCGCCGGCCCCTGCATACTCAAAGTATGCAGGCCGGTTCCAGTCGAGGATCTTAGGCTGGCAGACGGCGATCTGCGGGTGGGAGGTCATCATGGCCACGACAGGCTCTATCCATCCGGCAGCTACGGCCACGTCTGAATTCAGCAGGATGCTGATCTCGGCGGTCACCTGCGCTATGGCCAGGTTATATCCCTGGGCGTAGCCTTCGTTGGAGGGGTTTTCAATGAGGCGGACGTCGGGGTAGTGACTGCGTAGCCAGGCAATGGAGTCGTCTGTGGAATGGTTGTCGGCGACGATGACTTCCAGGTTGGGATAGGTTGACTGCAGCACGGAGGGCAGGAACCGCTCCAGGTAGCCCCTTCCATTGTAGTTGAGGATGACGACGGCGACGGAGGGGGGCTGGTTCAACAGCGCGGACTTTGTCCAAAAATAGGTCTTACTGGCATACCCCATCCCGCCGGTGGTGAGTTTGTATCTTCGAATCCGGGAGATCGCGTGGATGTTTCGACTTGCCTGGGATTGGAGAACCTTCCTGACAGTGCTGGCCGTGGCTGTGGTCACTGCCAGTATCGTCTATTCCCGCTACCTAGCCGGGCGCATCGCCACGGAAGAGCGTCGGAAGGTGGAGGAGTGGGCCCAGGCCCAGCAGTATATCGCCCGTGCAGGGCCCGAGCAGGACATCTTATTCGCTTCGCTGCTAGTCGCCGACCAGACCTCCATCCCGGTGATCGAGACCGATGAGCGAGATAGCATTACCGGGTATCATAACATAGAGCCTGTTTTTTCTTCCGCGGATACCGTCCGCCTGCGACGGCTGCAGACTTCGTATGCGGCCGAGCATTCGCCGATCGTCACCTACCTCGACACGGGGCGGACGCGCTTCAACCGCTACTATTACGGTGAGTCCTCCTTGTTGCGCCAGGTACGTTACTACCCCTTCGTGCAGCTGGCAGTCGCTGCTCTTTTCCTGGTGGTGGCGTTGATTTCGCTGGCGGCGCGGCACCGCGCCGACCAAGAGCGGCTGTGGGCGGCGCTGGCAAAAGAGACGGCCCATCAGCTTGGCACGCCCCTGTCCGCACTGGAGGGGTGGATGGTGATGCTGCGTGAGTCGCCTGCTGACGCTGGCCTGGCCGATGAGATGGGCAAGGATCTGGAGCGGTTGAAGCGCGTCTCAGAGCGGTTTAGTCGCATCGGGTCGGCTCCGCGCCTCGAGCCCACGGCGCTGGGTGCACTGGTGCCGCTGGCGGTGGACTATGTACGGAAGCGGGCTTCGGCGAAGGTGAACATAGCTGTCCAGTTGGAGGAAGGGGATGCGTATCGCGTGATGGCTTCTCCGCCGTTGTTCGAATGGGTTGTCGAGAACCTGCTTCGTAATGCCCTGGATGCACTGGAGGGGAGGGGGGAGGTTACTGTGAGGCTATACCGCTTGGCGGATGATGTCTGTGTGGAGGTGACGGACACGGGCAAGGGCATCCCGCGTGCCGACCTGGAGCGTATCTTCCGACCCGGCTTCACCACCAAAAAGCGTGGCTGGGGACTGGGCTTGACGCTTTCGAGGCGCATCATAGAACAGTATCATGCTGGGCGGCTGACGGTGCGTGCTTCTGAGTCTGGACGGGGTAGCACCTTTGGTATCACCTTGAAAGGATGCTGAGGCGGCATCGCTGAGATTTCTTTCGTTGGCTGTTTTTTTATAATTTTAATCCCCCTGCCCAGGTGGCGAAATTGGTAGACGCACTACCTTGAGGTGGTAGCGCTGGAAACGGCGTGCTGGTTCGAATCCAGTCTTGGGCACTTTATTGAACTGAAGCCGATTCCTTGATGAATCGGCTTTTTTATTTTTCGACGAATCGCCCGCCAGCAAAGGGATTGCATCAAATAAACTATTTACTCTCGGAGTTCGAACCACCCCTTTTTGCTTACTATACAGGATTCCCTCCGGAAATACCAGTTTTTGCAACCGCTGCTTCTGCTCATACTCTGCTGAAGCCCACGCCTGGCTGAGGTTTTGAGCGATGGTCAAACATTTGGAAACCGCCAATTCCAAGTTCGAACCCTCTATCTGGCTCATGTCTGTTTCTTTTGAGAGTGAAGCGATCTCTGTTCGTATTTTCTCACTATGCTTTTGATAGATATCCTCACTGATCTGGTCGATAATGAACTTGTATTCGATCTTTTCAAGTAAGGCTTTTTCTCAGTGATTTTCTTTTTTGCTGATACTGAATCTCTCGCAACACCGGCAAGCCGCTGTTTCAATTTGGCAGTCATGTCGGCTTCGATCTTTTTTCTTAGCTGTGGTTTATATTCGTATTGCGTGAGCAAGTCAGTAAAAGCGCCATTTAGATATCTAGCATTTACATTGACTGGCGTTGGACCATCTTTTGTTTTGTAGTACCAGATACCCTTGGTCTTATATCCAGTAAAGGACCTCTTGCTCAATTCATCCCGAGCGAATGTTTTTAGCGGCACTTCATCATGGCGGAAAACTTTGGGAACACCTGCAATGGGATTATCATTTAAAATATCTTGAACCTTCATGAATATTTTGATATCCACCAGCGGTGGATGCAGCCCTTTGATGAGTTTGCCACTAACTAACTTGCCAGTAACTAAGCCAGCGTAGAATGGGTTGGAGAAAACATGACGAAAACTGGTTTTAGTGATGCGCACCCCTCTGTGGCTGAGATAATCCACCACATCTTTGAATTGATACTTTTGTTCAGCTATCATCTGAAACCCTTTCCTTAGTTGCTTACCTTCTTCTGTAATCACATGGTGTAAGTATCCCATAAAAGCCGACAGTATACAGCTTAAAAGGTTAGCTCAAACTATGCTATTTCGTTCGAACTCCCTCCAGCAAAGGGCTAGTATTATCTGAAAAAAGAATTGACTAATAGAGTTTTTTGAAATATATAAACTTAGCTTAAGCTCTTCAGCTAGGTTTTTGTAACTTCCTTGTAAATAGCGCATATATGAAACGACTACTATTCTTCACATTTGTTCTCCTAACCAATCTGCCCAACTCACTGCAGGCACAATCCCTCTGGCTGCGCTACCCAGCTATCTCGCCCGATGGCAATACAATCGCCTTCGGATACAAAGGCGATATCTACCTCGTAGATGCAAAAGGTGGCACCGCCCGCCCGCTGACCATACACGAAGCACATG